>OIFU01000040.1_pt1 | contig 148443 bp, 115 predicted proteins | sample 1582141 | NCBI WGS metagenome assembly OIFU01 (sample SAMN07501047, study PRJEB24779) | human gut metagenome | isolation source: stool | host: human infant | place: USA: Pittsburgh, PA
TCTGGTTCCCGGACAACCGGCGCACAGAAGAATGTGTGTCTGCCTATGCGTCCCTCTACCCGTTGATTACCTATTATCTGAACAGGCTGAATGACTGGGGGCTTTGCTTCCGGCGGTGCAAGGTCTGTGGAAAATATTTTCTGGCAAAGAGCCAGCGGTATGAGCTGTGCAGCGACAAGTGCCGAAAAGCACAGGCGCTTCAAAACAAGCGGGAATTTGACGAGAGGTCAAGAGAAAATAACTATGACCTGCTTTATAAAAATGAATGCCAGAACTGGCGCAACAAAATAAACCGGGTAAAAAATACCGCAGGCTTTCCGGCTGACCGTCTGGAAAAAATACAGGCTTCCTTTTCCGACTTTAAGAAAGAAGCCTTACAGAGAAAAAAGGCTGTAAAAACAGGAACGGCCAGCCCGAAAGAATTTACGGACTGGCTGTATCAGCAGAGTAATGTAATTGTTGAGCTGACCGAGATATGAAAAACTTTCTATCGTCAATTTCGCATTATTGCAATAACAGATTGCTTCTTCCATGAATGGTAATATTATCATCAAACTTTTGGAAGAACTATAAATGTCCGAGGTGCCTTTGATTTCGACAGAAAAACAGGCTGAATTGTTACAAAGCTCGGACATTTCAAAAATTTTTTGAGAAATGGCGAAAAAAGCGGGGCAGCACACGCCGCCCCGCCGATCCCATACGGTTATTCCATCGCCCGCATTTGTTCAATCAGGGATTGCTTTTTCTGTCTGCGGATTGTCCATACAGACAAGATCAGTTCCATTCCGAACAATACCAGAATGAACAGTCCCATTTCCAAAACCGGGAATTTGTAAGGCACTACATTTCCGGCAAAAGCTCCTATACTCATTTTTCTGCAAGCAAAGATGGAAGCCGGAAGCCCAACGATCAGCGTCGCCAATGTTGCAAAGAGCGCATAGAACAGCCCCTCACAGATGTTCATTTTACATAGCTGTTTTTGTGTTAGGCCGATAGAACGCAGAATACTGTTTTCCTGCTTTCGGGCTATCTGGTTAGAGAGTGTCGTATTGATAAGGTTGATAACGCCAAAGAGAAATACCAACCATGAAAGTATCTCCATACTGCCAAACGCAAAAGAATTTGTCATTTCTTCATATTCAATCACTGTATTGATTTCATCTAAGGCAATATTACTATGGCTGGCAACAATATTTTTCAATTCAGCTCCCACATAGTCCGTTTTTTTAGCGTCATTTACAATGCTCCATGAATAGTCAAAAGAGGTGATTTCCGGGTGCAGTTCGTGGAACAACGCTTCTGGTGCAAAAAGAGTTGCCCCATCTAAGTGCATCCTGCCATGTCCTGAATATACCTTTGCAGGAGTGTATAACCCCGATATGGTAACAGAAACGGATGGCTGTTCTTCTCCCAAAGAAATCTCAACCGTTGAACCAACACCCATATCCTCATTCTGCTTTAGCACATTATAGTCAATTACAATACTACGGGAATCTGTTGGCATGGTTCCCTCTGTCAGAGCCGCTTCAACTGCCGCATAATTCTGGTCGGTCAGCATATCGCACATACCACCAGCTTGATGAATCTCTGTTTTATAAGTTGCATGGAGAGATTGCCTGCTTGGAATTATATCTGTAACGCCATCAATAGATAAGATTTTCTGCTTTAATTCCTCATTCAATGGATTTCCCGCTGCCATAACCTTTTCTTCTGTCATTTCAGAATCCAAATAAATTTTATAGTCGCCGTCTGGGAAAAACTGTCTTGCAAGCGCCTCTGGTGAGCGCAGCAAAACAATGGAGGATACCACAAGCAGGATAATTCCGCCCAAACTCAATGAGGCTACAATAGCAACGGTCTTTTTTCGGTCACGCCTAAAATTTGCAATTCCCATTGAAACAGGATTGAGCTTGATATTCTTTTTCCGGCTGCGGATGTCCTTTTGCGCCGGGGTAAAACGGACGGCTTCAATGGGGGAAATCCCTGCCGCAATTTTCACCGGCTTACGGATGGAAACAGATATCATGATCCAACTGCTTATAAGCGTTAAAATAACCGTTGCCACATAGGAAACAGCGTTAAAACCCTTGGAAAACAGGAGGAAACCGCCGCATACGCCCAGCACTGTGCCAATCAGAATCCCGATACTGCCGAGTTTGCGTCCCTCGTTCTTTACAATCCGCTTGATTTGCTTTGGTGTCGCACCAATCGTCCGAAGCTGCCCGTAGCTTTGGATTTTGTCATTGATGGAGATACGGAAGATACTCTGGATCACAATATAGCCGCCAATCAGAACAAGGGCAATCACACCTGCCATCAGTGCAAAATCAAAGGATTTAGAAGCATAGGCAAAATACTTACTGTTCATTTTGGGCATAGGAAGCTGATATTCCTCCGCAATCTCCCTGCAATAAGAGGTCATCAGTTCTTCGCCCAACTGGTCGCTGTTTTTGAAATGGACATAGGCGCGATAGCCAGCCGGGTCAAACCCGTTCCATTCTGTCAGGGCAGCGTTGGAAAGAATGATAGCGCAGGTATTCGCTTCTTTTTCATTTACGCTGTCCGTAATGCCGGTAACGACATAATCACCATGAAAACTCTCTGTATCTAAGGTCACAGTGTCCCCGATCTTGGCATTGTTTCCATAGGTGGAAAGAAAGTATTCGCTTACAACAACTTCATTTGCTTTTTCAGGAACCCGGCCCTCTAACAACTCCATCTGCGCCTTGGCAATCTCCATCATTTGCGCGTCGCAATACACATAGGACGCATGATAGCCCTGTTCTGAAAGCTCCTCACCCAGCATATAGTAGCCGCCTACGCGCTCAAACTCCGGCAGTCCTTTCAGGGTTTCAATGTCGTTTTCCTCTACGCCCAGCCAGACCGCCTCATAAGTATCGACAACCTGATTGCGCTGCATTTGTGTCAGGGAGGTAGACACAATTCCCGTAAAGCAGATCAGAAATGCCGCCAGCGCAACGGCAATCACCACCATCAGATTCCGGCGCTTCTCGCTTTGCAAACTTTTCTTTGCCAGCTTCTTTGTAATGGCGCTGGTATCATTCTCAAAAGGCCATGTCATAGCCTGCCACCTCCTTACTCCACAATCTTGCCGTCCTCAATGCGGACAATCCGATCTGCAAGACGGGCAATGTCGTCATTGTGCGTAATCATCACAACAGTTTGCCGGAACTCTGCACTGGTGCGCTTGATAAGCCCCAGCACCTCGGCGCTGGTCTTGCTGTCAAGGTTACCGGTTGGCTCATCGGCCAGCACAATAGCCGGTTTGGTAATCAGAGCGCGGGCAATCGCCACACGCTGCTGCTGTCCGCCAGAAAGATTATTCGGCATATTTTTCAGTTTATCTTCCAGCCCCAGCAGGTGAACGATCTCGTCCAAAAACTTCTGATCTACCGTGTCCCCGTCCAGCTCCACCGGCAGGACGATGTTCTCATACACATTCAGAATAGGAACAAGGTTATAGTTCTGGAAGATAAAGCCGATGTTGCGGCGGCGAAAGATGGTAAGCTGTTCATCGTTCTTCTTTGCCAGTTCTTCGCCCCGGACAATCACATTGCCGGAAGTAGGGGTGTCCAGCCCGCCCATCATGTGAAGCAGGGTGGATTTGCCGCTGCCGGAGGTTCCCACAACGGCCACAAACTCGCCGTCATTTACAGAGAAGTTCACGCCGTCAAGGGCGCGGGTGATGTTCGGCTCTGTGCCGTAATACTTTTTCAGATCAATCGTCTGTAAAACGCTCATACTCAAAACTCCTTTCAAGGCTTTCTGCCTGTTGATAAGGGTATTGTAAAACCCAAATGTCCGCGAAATGTTACAGCGGCCCAAAAATTTCATTGAAAATCGGGGTGAAATGTTACAGCGCTCGGACATTTCAAAAATTTTTTTGAGAAATGGCGAAAAAAGCGGGGCAGCACTCGCCGCCCCGCCGATTCCATACGATTATACTGTCACTTTGATTTGTTCAACAAGAGATTTCATTTTAACGAAACTTTAGTTACATTGATTCACTCAATCGCTTTAATACGCTCTACTACAGACTGCTTCGCTAAAATGTGTCTTTGATACACTGTTACTACTATATGAACCACAAAAACAAGCACGAAATACAGGAGTAGAAACGGCCACGGGAAGCGATAGGAAATATAGGATAATCCGGGTATTTCTGCGATCTTGTTGCATAAAAGGAACCCCAGCGGTATGCCTACCACACAACTCCCTATTAAACTACCAAAAAAATAAATCCTGTTTTCTGCACTCTGTGTTTGATAAATTTGTACTTTCGTCATACCAGCGGCCTCTAACAGCGCATAGTCATGGCGGCGTATAACGGTGTTTGTAATGCAAGTATTAAGCAAATTGACAAAAGCAAACAAACATATCAACACTATCACTGCTGTAACAACAATTTTGGCGTTATAAAAATACGCCTGATATTCAGATAAATCATCCGCAAATATGGAAGTATTTATACGGTTATCCGAAGCCACCAGTGCCTTAATTTCCTCAACAGCCTGTTTCGTTTGCATATCTTCAGTACAAATGTACCATGCCAGATCACAATTTATTTCTGCTAAAAAGTCCAGATATTCAGGGGTCGTATAGAATACGCTACCTTTGTCCTTATTTTCGATGAAACCACATACTGAAAAATCAATTTCTTTTGTAGACATTCCCGTATTTACTGATGCGGAAAAATGATCTCCCAAACTCAGGGAAAGACCTGTTTTTTCATAGTAAGGAGAGGCACGATTTATCACAATCGGAATAGTGCTGTTTGTATTTGGAGAATAAGGCATATCACCCTCAACCAGTTGGGTTTCAAAACTGGTTGTGCCGACAATACTATTGATGGATAGTTCATATCTATTCTCAGGTTGACCGGGAACGACGATCTCACAATCTAATTTTTTGGATGGATAAATTTCTGTTACACCAGAGATATTTTCAATCTGCGCTTTCAATTCCTCCGTAAAAGGACTATCTTTCATCAGTTCAAGAGTAGCGTTTTCGGCAGCTGTTGAGTTCAGTTTAAGATAAATGCTGCTGTTTTCATAATACGGTTGCCGGACAAGCTCTTTTATATCAATAGCCGAAACTACCGAAAAGACTACAAATACAAGGACTCCGCTCAACACAAGGGATAGCAGCGTATAAAATGCCTTTTTACGGTTACTGAAAAAGTATTTTTTTGCCAAACCATTAGGATTGATACGACTGCTTTTTTTGAAAATTTTAGCTGATTTTATTTCCTCTGTCCTCAATGCCGCCATAGGGGATAAAGACGCAGCCAGTTTTGCCGGTGTACGGAATGACCAAAAAACAATGAACCATACAAAAGCACCGGAAAGCAATGTGCAGGCCACACTGGGCACCAAATATAATTTCAAGGGTAATACACAATTAAAAAGAAAACCCAATAGCAAACCGCCTAAAATATACTTCCAAGATAACTGTTTTCGCTCGTTATGAATGACTGCTTTGATCTGTCGGTAGGTCGCTCCCACAGTCCTCAACTGTGCAAATTCTCGTGTGCGCTGTAATATGGAAATATACATGATATTTTTAATAGCGATTCCTGCTGTGAGTAGCAGAACAATAGCAATCCCCAAAATTACACTAAGTATTTCCTGTGTGTTATCGACACGAGAGATTATCTGTGTATCTATTGTGGCATTACAAAGTAAGATAGTCGAAAATGCTAACAATAGAGAGGCAATAAACATGATAATCCCTGCGAGGAAATTTCGTTGTTTATTTGCGGATAGACTTTGCGTCGCTAATTTTTTCTCCACTTTGTGAGTATCATTTTCAAAAGGCCATGTCATAGTTGTATCACCTCCATATTTGATAAGGGTATTGTAAAACCTAAATGTCCGCGAAATGTTACAGCGGCCAAAAAATTTCATTGAAAATCGAGGTGAAATGTTACAACGCTCGGACATTTCAAAAAAATTTACGGCGGGCAGCCGGAAATGGCCGTCCGCCGCGTTCTATTTTGTCGGCAGCATAATGGAAAATTCTGAACCCTTGCCCGGCTCCGAAACCACTTTGACATAGCCGCCCTGCCGCATTACAATCTCGCGGGCCAGATACAGGCCAATGCCCACGCCCTGCTGTTCGTGTACTTCTTCCTCACGATAGAAGCGCCGGAAGATGGCAGCCTGATTGCTTTCGGAAATGCCCTTGCCGGTGTCGGTCACTTTGACCTCCACATACATTTCCCACAGCACCACCGACACAGCGATTTTCCCGCCTGCCGGGGTGTACTTCACCGCATTGTCCAGCAGGTTAAAGAGGGCTTCCGATGTCCACTTGCTGTCATGGGAAACGGTCAAATCCTCCGGGCAGTCCACGGACACGGCGATTTCCTTTTTCTCCGCTGCATACACGATCCCACTCATGGCCTGTGCCACGGTATCAAAGAGGCGGCCCGGTTTCTTGTCCAACTGGATCACGCCTGTTTCCAGACGGGAGGTTTTCACAAGGGCCTGAAAGAGAAAGTCCAGCTTATCCGTCTGGCTGCGGATTCCCCGGATAAAGTCGGTGTGCTCTGCCTCGGCCATAGGCTTTTCCAGCAGGGTGTCCGTCGCCATTTTCAGATTGCTTACCGGCGTTTTCACCTGATGGGAAATATCCGATACAAGGGTCTGTAACTCCTGCCGTTCCTCGTCCACCCGGCGGCGGTTCTCCTGCATGATCTGGTAAAGCCTTGCCAGCCGGTGTCCGATTCTGGCAAGCTGGGTTTCGCTGTCCTCTGGCCGCTGGGGCGCTTCATTTCCGGCAATCATGTGGTCTAAGGTCTGGCACAGGTCAGCGGTAAACTGTGATAACCGTTTTCCAAACGCCTGCGTCAGTACAAAAATCCCTACAAGGGCGCACAACAGCAGCGCCCCGCCCGTCAGCAGCACCGCCGTCTGTTTTGTCACAAGAAAAAGGGCTATGGTGATCCCGGACATGGAGAGGGCAAGCCCTATTGCCACCCGGCCAAACAGCCGCTTTACCGAGAGGGTTTGAAACTTCATTTTGCCTCGCCTCCCGTCCATTGATAGCCCATGCCGTAAACGGTCTTGATGTAGGGCGCGCCGCCGTCGGATTCAATCTTGCTGCGAATCCGGCTGATAGAAGTTGTCAGGGTGTGTTCGTCTACAAACCTTTCGTCTATATCCCACAGCTTTTCCAAAAGCTGCCCACGGGTCAGCACTTGCCGGGGATTTTTGCGGAACAGGTTCAGCATTTTGTACTCCATCGGGGATAGGGTCAGGGGCTTGCCATTTAAGGAAGCCGTCTGTTCCGAGAAGTCCAGAAACAGCCGCCCGTCGTCGTAAATGTCCTTGGCCGGTTTGTGGTGTTCCAGCATGGCGAACATGGCTTTGATTTTCCGCTGCAAGGCCCCGATCACAAAGGGCTTTGTGATGTAGTCCACCGCGCCCACCTCATAGCCCCGTATCTGGTCGCTCTCCTGATCGTTGGCGGTCAGGAAAATCACGATGGTATCCGGGTGCTGGGGCTTTATCAGCTTGCACAGTTCAAAACCGTTCCCGTCCGGCAGGTTGATGTCCAGCAGCACTAAATTAAATTCCCGCTGGCGGATGGCTTCGGCTGCGGTTCTGGCATTTAGGGCAGAAGTCACGCCGTAGCCGTCTGCGGTCAGGTTATAGGCCAACATCTTATTCAAAAAACTGTCGTCCTCGACAATTAAAATCTGCTTCATATCCTCACTTCCTTTGCTTTTTGCAGATAGTATAACAGGCAAATGTCCGAGAATTGTTACAAGGACAAATATATTTATCATTTTACAGCTTTTTTATGTGTACTGCAATTTTATAAAAGAAAGGACAGCAGTATCATCAAATTGCTGTCCTTGCGGTTTATTATAGCTGGTAGTGTATAAGCGTGGGTTCATCATATTTGGTGTGGTATCTTTAACTATGGGAAACTCCCGTCTCGTATTTGGAAAGTGTCTGCCTGGACACATCAATCTTCTCCGCCAGTTCCTCCTGCGTCATTCCACGCATCTTCCGCAGCATCATCAGATTATCTTTGAACATGTTTCCTCTCCTTTTTTTCTCCAATCACACACCATCTTATGACCGGAATTCTTTTTATCAGCTCATAGAGAAGATAGCCGCCCGCATAGGCTGCAACCCCCGTAACTTTGGTGTACCGGTCCAGAAAATATGCCGCCGCCGAGAGTGCCAGATAGTGGAACAGATACAGTCCATAGCTCTTTTTAGAAAGCCACGCTGTCTTTCGCGACGTACGGTTGCCCCAGCGCTTCATTCCTCCCAGGACTGCCAGACACACCGTCCAGCCATACAAAATGGAAAACGGACTGTTTACCACCGGCTCCTCTGCATAATTTTCCCCAAAATAATACCGCACATAAAAAACTGCCAGCACCACAGCCGCGGTTGCAAGCGGGACGCTCACGCACGCCAGCCGGTCGGTCACTTTTTCATGGGAAAAGACATAGTAGCCCAGAAGGAAGCAGATGCCGTATATTCCGAAACGATACACACAGATCACCGGCGTATTCAAGATCTGGGCAGCTCCCCAGACGGGAATCACAAGCAGAAAAAGAACGGGCAGCGCAGCTTTTTCACCAAACGCATACAACCGGTCTTTTTCTATTTTGCGAAGCAGCACCAGCAATGCCGACAATACCCAGAGCACCTGGATGTACCACAAGATCCCGACTCCGGATAAGACCATGATCAGATACCCGACCGCCTTCGGCACTTTCTCCCACGACTGGTCAAACACATGGCTGAATGCCATGTTGAAATACCCCTGTATCCACCAGAACACGAACAGGCCGATCGTCGAGGGCACCAGAAGCTTTCTCGTTCTTCCCGCAAGAAATTCCCGGTCGGTATGTCCTTCCAGATAATATCTGGCACACATTCCAGACACCAGAAACAGCAGCACCATAAACCACGGATACAGCAGGTACTGCACGGCATCCTGATACTGTATCTCCCAAAACGGCCCGATCACTCCCGCCGTCACCACGCCGTTATACATAAAAATCACATGATATAAGACCACGAGCCCCACCGTGATCCAGCGGATGTTATCCAGATAGTGTCTTCTCATATTTTTCCCACCTTTGCTCTATATTTTAACTCAAGTATAACAAAAATGGAATGGCTGCTCCACCGCGCTTCCATTCCATTTTTTACGCTTTCTGTTAAAAATCGTTGCATTTCTCTTATCATCTGTTGTACAGACAGAATTCCGTCAGGGATTGCATCTCTTGCACGGATCATATCCGGCTGCAATCAGTTCCTCCCTGCTTCCGGAGAACGCCGCCTTGTTTTCCGGCGACATCTGCGCGACACTCGAGCAGGATGGCCGGTGAAACTTCTTTGTGTTCGTGTTGAGCACGTATTCTCCTGTCACGTCCGCTATGCCGTCCGCGGCAGTCTCTCCCCCGGATGATGCCTGTGCCGCGCTTCCTGCGGTATCTGCCGCCACGGATGCCTGCGCCGCGCTGTCTGCGGTATCTGCCGTCCCGGATGTTCCCGTGGTGTCTGTGCTGCCTGCCGCCGCATCTGTTACCCCAGCTCCTGCCGTCCCGGATGTTCCCGTGGTGTCCGCAGCACCTGCCGCGACCTCATCCCCGTCCCGGTAATCCTGCGTCGCGTCCACGCTCCAGCTAAGGGAGGTTCCGTCACTTGTGACCGTGATGGTTCCCTGCAGATCCGTCCGGTAGAGCGCTGCCCCGCATGCCTTCACCCGGTCGAGTACCGTGCGCGTCGGATGGCCGTAGGAGTTCCCCGCACCCGCACTGATCACAACCGCCGACGGCGACACGGCGCGCATAAACGCTTCGGAGGAAGACCCTTCACTCCCGTGATGACTTGCCAGATACACGTCCGACTCCAGCGTCACGCCGGAGTCAAGCATCGCCTGCTCTTCGGCTTTTCCGGCGTCACCGCAGATTAAAAAGCTGGTGTCGCCGTACACAAGGCGGATTCCGACGGAATTATCATTATCCTCCTTCGGATCATAGGCTTTTGGGCAGACCACCGTAAAAGAGGCATCGCCAAGCGTGTAAGTGTCTCCCACCGCCGGGTAGGCAAGTGCGATATCCTGCTCCTTTATCACGCGCTCAAACGACTCATAGACTCTGGTATCCGTCACGTAATCGGGAGCAAGCACCTGCCCGCAGGAAAATGCGTGCAGGGCGCCGACCACACCGTTTAAGTGATCCGCATCGTAGTGAGAAGCGATCACATAGGCGAGTTCTTCCACGCCCTGTTCCTTCAGATAGCTTACCACAAACGAGGAGTAATCCCTGTTGCCGCCGTCGATCAGCATATACGCTCCGCCCTGCTCCACTAAAACGGCATTGCCCTGTCCGACATCCAAAAACGTCACCGACAGCGTTCCGTCCGGCGTCTGTCCTTCCCCCGGCTCTGCCATCTCCTCTGTCGGTGAGCCGCCATTCTCCTGCTGCTCTGCCATCTGCAATTCCGACATCTGACCATCCTGCAAGGTTCCTCCGGACAGTGCTGCCTGCTGCCTTACCGCCTGCCCGTCCGATGCCGCTCCGCATCCCGACAGCAAAAGAAGCAGGGCCGCACAAAGTGCCGCTGCCCCGCTTCTGATTCTGCTGCTGTTATCTCTCTTTTTCTTCTGCTTCCCCGCTGTCTGCATGTCCTTTTTCCTCTTCCATAAAATACATGCGCGCAGCGAAATCCTGAAAATACCGCACCTCATTGTTGTATCCGGTTCCGCCGAACGCCTGTTTAAGCTTCACTCCATGATACATTAACATATCTCCGGCTACATGGCAATCCTCGATCTCCCCGTCCATCTTCTTAAATCTGGCGATCAGATCCAGCGCCAGCGAATCCTGCTTAATGTGTACCGGGGAGACGGTATTGACCAGATCCCCGAAATCCTTGATATTGTATTTTAAGCTGCGGTTATAGAAATGGTACCGCGCATCGGGTTTTAATCCCTTCGCGTGATAGCTGTGATACTGGGTATTCGGTACGACCAGCTTCTGCATGAGCATACCGACCGCACGGGTCTGGTCTTCCGACACACAGGTCCACTCCATCTGGTTCCCCGCACTCTGGGAGAGTACACTTTCATGTGCCCCCTCTCCGAATGTGCGTCCGCGGTAAAACCGTCCCTTCTGCAATACCTCCCGCCACTGTTTGTACAGTGCGATCTGTGCCTTTACCGCCGCAAAATCCTCGCGGGACAGATCGCAGAAATTGCACTCATAGCCGCAGATGCCGAATGCCGCCACGGCGAACCGTGTCTCAAGCGGCGTCACGCGGAGCGTCTGGTGGTTCGGGCACGCCGACACATGGGCGCTCACAACGGACATCGGATAGCCGTAGGAATAGCCGGTCTGAATCTCCGCCCGGCAGAGCGCATCCGTGTCATCCGACGCCCAGATCTGTGGAAAATAGGATAAAATTCCAAGATCGAACCGGTTGCCGCCCGCCGAGCATCCCTCAAAGAGAATGTCCGGGAAACGCGCGGTAAGCTCTCTCATGCACCGGTACAGTCCCAGCACATAGCGGTGTGCCACCTCTCCCTGCCGCTCCGGCGGAAGCGCTCCGGAATAGTAATCCGTAAACGTCCGGTTCATATCCCATTTGACATAGGAGATCTCCGCCGAGGAAAAGACATTCGTCATCGTCTCGATGATATAGTCCTGCACTTCCGTTCTCGTAAGATCCAGAATGCGCTGATTGCGTCCCTCCGCGTGCGGTTTTCCCGGAATCTCGATCGTCCAGTCCGGATGTGCCTGATAGAGATGACTGTTCACATTCACCATCTCCGGCTCCACCCAGATACCGAAATCCAGCCCGAGCGCCTTGATCTTTCTTCCAAGTCCCGCAAGACCTCCCGGAAGCTTCTTCTCGTTGACTTCCCAGTCTCCCAGGGAATGTGCGTCATCATTGCGCTCGCCGAACCAGCCGTCGTCCATCACAAAAAGTTCTACGCCGGCTTCCTTTGCCTTCTTCGCCAGAGCAAGCAGCTTTCTCTCATTGATGTCAAAATAGGCTGCCTCCCAGCTGTTAAGCAGCACCGGACGCACCTTGTGCTTAAACGCTCCACGCACGATGTGCTCCCGCACAAATGCATGCATGCACTGGCTCATGCCATTGTAGCCCTCGCAGGAATACGCCATGACCGCCTCCGGCGCCGCAAAGTTCTCCCCCGGAGCCAGCAGCCAGGAAAATGACTGCGGATTGATGCCGGCAGTCAGGCGCATCTTGCCGTAGCCGCTCACTTCCGCCGCCTCATAGTGATTGCCGCTGTAGATGAGGTTGCATCCATAACACTCTCCGGTATCCTCCGTCGTATCCGTCTTTGCAATCATGACGAACGGGTTGGCACGGCTGGAGGAGGTTCCCGTGTAGGACGCATTGACATGTTTTCCCGCCTCCATGCGCGTATCGGAGCGGTGCATCTCCCTCGCCCACGCACCGGTAAAGGTTGTAAACACATACTCTGCCGGATCAAAGTCGATCTGGGTGCTCATCAGGCGATTCAGACGGACCGTCTCCCCGCTCTCATTGAAGAGAACGGCGCTTCGCACAATCGCATCGCACTCTGCGTAGACATCATAATGAAGTTCCAGCACAAGATCATAGGAATGATCGCGCAGCCTTACGCTGAGACGCTGCGCCTCCCCCTTCTCGTCGTAAGCTCCCGGGAGATCTCCGTTTTCTGTCCCCGCCGTCTTTTCTGTGATCTCATAGCTTTCATAGCGGAAATCCGAAGTGGTGCTGCCATCCGCGTGCACGATCTCCACAAACGGTTCGCGGATGTCCCCTTTTCCGTAGGAGGACATCTCAAGCCGCATGTCCTCCAGAGAGAACGCCGGATGCTCCCCGTCGCAGAGATTCGTATTTCCCGGTGCAAATGTATGCTTCTCCACCAGCGGAGCAACATCACACTCCGCCGGATGCTCAGGCAGCGTCAGGTGCCTTCCGTAATACAGATGCTCCAAATGCCCTGTCTCCATTCTCCGGAAGCAGTATGTCGTATGCGCCGTCTCCAGCACAAAAATATGTCCGTCCGCTTTTATCATTTAGTATGCCCCTTTCTTGACCTGCTCTGCGATCTCGGCAACCTTCTCCTCCGTCAGAATATACTTTTTGTGGAAAATGAAAATGCCGCACAGAAGGCAGATGATCGGAAGAATCGTCATTGTCATGCGCAGACCTACCACCGAGGATGTGGCAGCTGTCGCAACTGCTGCGGTATCTGTTGTATCGTTGCTCAGATTGCAGATCTGTAAGCAGATCGATGCAATCAGTGCCGCCACGCCGCTCGCCAGTTTGACCACGAACGTCTGCATGGAAAAGATCACGCTCTCGTCACGTCTGTGATTTTTCAGCTGTCCATAGTCTACGGTATTGGCAAGGAACACCGTCGTCAGCACTGTCAGCACGCCGTTTGCTGCAAAGATGAAAAATCCCGGGATAAACAGCAGTATCACGTTGGACATATTGGTGAATGCCAGTACTAAAAGCACCACATAACCGATGATTGCCATAGCAAATCCTGTGTAGAACACCTGGATCGTTCCCATGAATTTGCGCAGCAGCGGGAATAAGATCATCATGGACAGAATCTGTACCGCTCCGCCGAACGTATTAAACAAGGTGTAGCTGTTGTACCAGCCCTCGCCGCCGAAGTCATATTTAAAGAAATAGATCACAAGGTTTGAGGTCGTATAGACCGCACAGTTGATGAGAACGATGGTGATCACGACCGTCATCGCCTGGTCGTTCTGAATCAGTGCACGGAACATCTGTCCCACAGACGGAGAATCCACATTGACCGTAGATTTTTCCTTGACGTTGACACATGTAATCGTCGTGAAAAGTACAAATAAGATTGCAATGATGAGTGCAAACCACTTGAATCCCACGCGCTCATCCCCGCCGCCAAGACGGTATACACATAACATTGTGATGATCGTGATGATGGCAGAGCCGACGCCCGCACAGGAGCGCGCCATCGTGGAAAGTCCCTCACGCTCTTTACCGCCCTCGGTAAACGCCGGAATCATTGACCAGTAAGGGATATCCATCATCGTGTACGTCACACCCCAGAGCACATAGGTGACTGCTGCATAGGCCACCAGACCGCCTCCGTCGAGTGCCGGCGGTGCAGAGAACATCAGGTAGAGCATGATGGCATTTAAAATCGTTCCGATCAAAAGCCACGGGCGGAATTTTCCCCATCTCGTCCTTGTCTTGGCAACCACCACACCCATGATCGGATCGTTGAACGCGTCAAACACACGCGCTGCAAGTAAGATCACGCCCATTGCAAACGCACTCACCCCGAGAATATCCTGATAATAATACAGTATGTAACTTGCGGAAAGCATGTACACCATGTCTTTTCCGACTGCTCCCAGTCCGTAGGAGACTTTTTCTTTTCCTGTCAGTTTCATGTGATCCTCCAATTCTGCGCCTTCGCGCTCCCCTTATCTCTTCTCCATCGCAAGCTCTACCACACGGTAGGCTCCGTCGTAAATTCCTGCTGCCTTGTTCTTCTCGATGCAGTCGCACATATCGTTAAGCAGCGCGTCCTCGTTTAAGAACAGATCCAGCATCTGTACCGTGTGCGGAATATCTCTGCACTCTAACGTGCCGTCCCCGATCTCTGCGGAGTGGATGGCGCCCCACTGCTCATGCCCGCCGACACGCTTGATAAACAGCTTCGGCACCGGGTAGAATGCCAGCTCGCTCGGCTTTGTCACAAGCACATCGCAGCTTCTCATCAGAAGGTTCGTGCAGTAGACTGCCTCGAAAATATTCTCATGCCAGAAGCCGTGGATGCCGCTTACCTCACCGGTAAGTGCCTGTGCGGCAAACTCTGTCGTATCCTTCCAGTTATTAAAATGCTCCGTTGCAAACTTCTTCATTCCCGGGATCTCGCCGAGCAGCTCCTCCCAGACATTGCGGTAATCACCGACATTCACATACAGTGCGGCTCTGCCGTCCCGAATCGCAGGGAGCAGATGTTTAATGATGGAAGCAAAAATCTCTCTCTGTGCTCCCGCTCCTCCGATTGTGAGAAGAAAACGCATCGGCTTTTTCTCTCTCTTGCGCGCCCGTCTCGTCTCACAGTCCGCCTCGATGTTGCTCACCAGCTCATGGTCGATGTAATGTCCCGTATAGATCAGATCATCCTCAGGCATCGGGCGAAGAACGTCAGCTCCCTGCATGCCGTTTAAGATGCGGTAGCCCTGGTAGGCGTAATGCGTCTGCACGGTGTGAATGCTTCCCTCCGATAAATGCAGCGCCATTGGCCAGTTGTCCGGAATCGCGTTGACCACATGCTTCATTCCCGCATGGATTGCCGCCTGCGCCGGCCACACGTGTGTCGCCACCACCGGAATCTCCTTCGGCACATTCGCATAGACCGGAGCCATCAGTTCCGCGTTTTTCTGATCCGCGGCATTGTAGGAAAGCTTCCGGAAGCCTTCATAGTTCATCGGCTCCCAGACCAGACGGTTAAACAGTCTGCTCTTCTGGGAAAGTCTTGATCCCAGGGAATACAGATCATTCTGCGCACCAATAACTTTTGTGCAGGTCGTCTGCGGGTAGGAATTCAAGTCCATCCAGTACGGTACATAGCCCATGGAATGTGCCGCAGATGCGATCGCCATGGAAATGCGGTAATGTCCGAATCCCATGCGGATGTTGCCGACGATGATTCCCTTTTCCGTGTCAAATCCCACGTTTTCTCCCGTCTCTCCCACACGGATGTCATGTACGTCCAGCATATCGCCGATGTATTCATTCTTCTTCACGATTGCAGGATAATCTGCCCCTGCATCGTCCCCGAACTTTTTTGCATATTTCTTTTTCGACTTTACCGCTTTCCGGTATACCTTATCCGGCATCGGATTGCCAAAAATAACTTTTGATTTTTCTTCCATTGCCTGTGTTCCCTCTCTTCTCTTACAATCTCTGTCGCTCTGCCGCTGCCGCAAAGCGCAGTTCCACCGGTTCGGTCTGTGCATTCCGGATGACAAGCCGTGCCTCACCGCTCTCACCCGTCGTCTTTATATAAGTGCCGCCCATTCCGCCCTCCAGCGAGATGACGGACGGTCCGATCAGCTCCACCGGTCCGCTCACCTCAAAGCTTACCGGCTCATTAAAGAAGCTAAGCAGATTGCCGTATTCGTCCCGCGCCTCAATCCGGATGGCCGCCACATCGTAGGTGCTTTTCTCCTGAAGTCCTGTGTGATCCGCCCGTGCAAAAAGTACAACCTTTGTCATCGGCTTTTTGATGAGTTCCGCAGTCACGCCGCCGTCCGACACCGCCTCAAACCGGTATGTCGTGGAAGTGCCTCCCCAGTCTCCGATATAGCGGTTATAGAGCACCACCGCATCGGTCGGCTTCATGTGATAAAGGAGCAGCATCTTAAGCGCCGTCACATACACGGATTTCGGAAGATGCGACAGTCCGTAGCGTGCGGTCGCATTCAACGCATCCTTGATTCCCTTTCCCTGCGCCGTTGTAAAATGTTCGTCCTTCTCGATCGCATCTCCGATATAATCGTCGATCACGAGCGGTCCGTGCGGCAGATGTTTCCACGGGGAATCCTCTCTCTTGTATTCCTTGATAAAACGGTCGTTTTTGTACATCCGCACACTGTCTGCGTTGGTAAAAATGTAGGTCTCGCCGCGGTTGCAGCCCGGGTGCTCCCCTATGTCCATGGAAGAACTCAGTTCCAGAACCGTATGCTCCTCCTGCTGGCATTCATAGACCCTCGCCGCCAGCTTCGGATTGCGGAACATATCCATCACGCCGTGGTAACAGATGCGGTCTCCGCTGCCGAAATCCTTGTGTGTGTTGTAGTCAAACATACACCAGCCGAAGCTTCCCGCAATGTCGCCCTCCGCTGCCGCAGCGTCGAGCACCCGCACATGCCGCAGCGCGTGTTCCACGCGGTGTTCCTCCCAGTCGAACGCCTTGGTCGGATACATATGTCCGTTGTACTCGCTGATCAGATACGGCTTTTTCGGATCGGAAGTCACAGACGTCTTTTTCTCACATCCCCGGTTTGTTCCGTCATGCACAAAATCATTGTAAGTGTAGACATCCTCCAGAAAACTGCTCTTTTTGTGCGCCCGCACACCGCCTGTCGGTCTGGAGGGATCAAGTTCGTGCGCCGCCGCGTTTGTCCTGCGGTAAAAATCATCATCGTCCTGCGACTCATTGATGCGCACGCCCCAGAGAATGATCGACGTGTGGTTGCGGTACTGCATCACCATATCGCGCACATTTATAACCGCCTGGTTCTTCCACGCCTCATCACCGATGTGCTGCCATCCCGGAATCTCCATAAATACCAGAAGTCCGATTCTGTCACACTGGTCGATAAAGTAATGGGACTGCGGATAGTGGGATGTCCGCACGGCGTTGACGCCAAGCTCATACTTTAAAATATCCGCGTCCATCCGCTGCATGGATTCCGGCATGGCATATCCCACATACGGATAGCTCTGATGTCGGTTGAGTCCGCGGAGCTTTACTTTTTTACCGTTCAGATAAAAACCGTCCGCCTTAAACTCGGCATGTCGAAAGCCTGTGACCGTCACATTTTCATCCAGCACCTTTTCATCCTGGATGAGCTGTGTGCACACCTCATAGCAGACCGGATGAACGGTGTCCCACGGCAGAACGGATTCCACCGTATAGTCGAGCACAAGCTTTGTTCCGGTCAGTTCACATTCGCCCAGAAGACGGTAGCCGCTCTCGCCGCATCTTTTGATCTTCTGTCTGACGCTAAGATTCTCCCCGCCGCCGTCCGCCGTAATCTCGGAGATCAGTCTGCCGGAGTCACCGGAAAGATCTCCCCGCACATACACATCTTTCAGATAGGTCTTCTCCTTGATGTCGAGCCACACCTCACGGTAGAGTCCGCCGTACGTCATATAATCAATCACAAATCCAAACGGCGGTATATTCACGCTCTCCCTGCTGTCCACCTTGACCACCAGCGTGTTGCGGATGCCGTAGATGGCATCGTCACTGACATCCATCGTGAATGCCGTGTAGCCGCAGTGATGTTCCCCGATCTTCTTCCCGTTCCAGTAGACTTCGCTCTCATGCGCCGCCCCGTCAATCGTGAGCAGCAGACGTTTTCCGCTCCATTCTTCTGGAATGAAAACATCTCTGCGGTATCCGCTGACCATCTGGTAAACAGATTCATCAAAATAGTGAAGCGGTGTCTCCTTTACCGTATGCGGAAGCCGTACCGGAGTCATATTTCCCACGTCGAAGCCATCGCCCAACATTTCTTCTGTAAATTGTTCCGAAAACTTCCAGTCGTCATTTAAATATACTCTGTTCTCCATGTTCTACCTTCGCCTGCCACCTTCCTGCATTGCCACGCGTTTATCCCTCCGCCTCCGGCACCACGATTCCGTTTACCAGAATCGAAACCACCTCATCGAGCGCTTCCAGATAAGAAAGCCTGCTCTGAATCAGGATATCTCTCTGGAAAAACTGTTCTACCGTGGCTTCCAGCATCATCTTTACGATCGGAATGCTGACCTTGCGGACCACGCCTTCCGCCATTCCCTGCTCCAGAAGCTGGATCGTTGTCTCCCAGCCGGTCTCCAGTCTTTTTTCCACCTGCTTGTAGATCACCGGATACTTGTCCTTTAACAGATAGAGCTGTCTGAAATCCACATCCCGGTAACTCTCCGGAATCACTCCGAGAATCCGTCTGATCTTCTCCACCGTAGAAAGCGCGTCATCCTCCACAATCTGCTGTTCACTCTCCTTGATGGAATCGAACATGTAATCCACCATCGCAAGAAACATCGACTCCTTGTCGCGGAATACGGTATATATGGTCTTTTTGCTCATTCCGAGGATTTTCGCCACATCGTCCATGGTGAACTTCAGGCCTTTCTCATTAAACGCTTTGATCGTTCCCTCCAGGATCACTTCTTTCTGCTGCATCTTTAGCCACCTCCCTCTTTTGGAAACTATTTTTATTTTTCTGGTTTCCTTTATTCTATCACGATTTCCAGGTTCTCACAAGAAACCGAATTCACAAAATCAGTTTCCATTTTTTGTATAAATGTACTAAATTCCGGTCTTTCAAGCGCCTGCGCGTTCTTGCAATCCCGCCGTACAATGGGTATAATATGGTTAATTACAGACATGGAGGACATCATGGAAAACGATCATATCAGAACGATTCTTAATAATATTGAAAACGGAACGCTCACCGCGAGCGAAGCCTACGCGCAGTTAAAGCTGGCTCCTTTTGAGGATCTCGGATACGCCAAGGTCGATCATCACCGCGAAGTGCGTCAGGGAGCGCCGGAAGTGATCTACGGAGCCTCCAAGACCAAAGAACAGATCGAGGGCATCACGAACAGTCTGCTCGCCCACTGTCCGGAGAATATCTTAATCACGAGGCTTTCCCCGGAATCCGCTGCTTACCTCTCCGAGCGTTTTACGCTGTTCTACGATGAGGCGTCCCGCATCGGCATTGTGAACCGTACGCCGCATATCACAGCGGAGGGAACCATCGTCGTAGCCACAGGCGGCACGAGCGACATTCCCGTCGCGGAGGAGGCAGCCTTAACGGCAGAAGTGCTCGGCAACAAGGTCGTACGCGTCTATGACGTCGGCGTCGCGGGACTGCACCGCCTGCTCTCCAACATGGAGCTGCTCTCATCCGCCAATGCCATCGTCGCCGTCGCAGGCATGGAGGGCGCTCTCGCCAGCGTCATCGGCGGTCTCGTGGACTGCCCTGTCATCGGCGTTCCCACAAGCGTTGGGTACGGCGCCAGCTTTCACGGCATTTCCGCGCTATTGTCCATGCTCAATTCCTGCGCCAGCGGCGTATCTGTCGTCAACATCGACAACGGCTTCGGCGCGGGCTACCTTGCAAGCATGATCAACCACATCGGCGGCTGATCACACCATCCATCACTCTAACAGGAGGTTTCTTCTCACTATGAAAACAATTTATCTGGAATGTAATATGGGTGCTGCCGGAGATATGCTGATGAGTGCCCTTTATGAGATCTGCGATCAAAAAGAATGGTTTTTGCACAAGATGAACACCGTCTTTGCCCCTTATCATATCGTGCTTTCTCCGGAATCCGCCGTAAGCTGCGGTATCAACGGAACCCACATGAAAGTAACGGTGGACGGTACCGAGGAGGTCTCTCTCGATGTCAAGGCGGGACATGCCCATCACACGCATGCAGAGAGTCCGGATGCATCCTTTGCCCACGAAGCGTCCGATTCTGCGGAGGACGGACACTCCCACACGCACACCACCTACGCCGCCGTCTGCGAGGAGATCGCATCCCTTGATCTTCCCGCAGAGGTAAAGGACGATGCGCTCGCCATCTACCGCCTGCTCGGAGAGGCAGAAGCAAAAGTACACGACACCACGTTAGAGCAGATCCATTTTCACGAGGTGGGAACACTCGACGCACTCGCGGATGTGGTCGGCTGCGCGCTTTTAATCCGCACGATCGCACCGGAGCAGATTCTCGCGTCGCCCCTTCACGTCGGAAACGGCTTTGTAAAATGTGCGCACGGCGTACTGCCGGTTCCAGCCCCGGCGACCGCCGAGCTTCTGCGCGGCATTCCGTTCTACACCGGCTCCGTGACCGGCGAACTTTTAACCCCGACGGGCGCTGCCATCCTGCACTATTATGTGCTGCGCTATCTCCCCATGCCGACCATGACCGCATCAGAGATCGGCTACGGCATCGGGTCGAAGGATTTCGGCATCGCAAACTGTGTCCGCGCTTTCCTCGGCGACACCGCCTCCTATCTTGCTGCCGAAGAGGAACCGTACTCCTGTGACGATACCATTTTATCGATCTCCTGCAACATCGACGATATGACCGGCGAAGCGCTGGGACTTGCAACGGAGATCTTTATGGCAGCCGGGGCACTGGACGTCTTTACAATCCCGATCCAGATGAAGAAAAACCGTCCCGGCATTCTCTTAACCTGTCTGTGTGAGATGGAGGAACGTGAAAAATTTACAGGGCTCTTCTTCCTGCACACTTCGACCAGAGGCGTGCGCTATCAGGTGTTCGAGCGCGCAAAGCTGGAATCCACTTTTGAGACGCGCAAGACCTCGTACGGCAATATTCGCATCAAAAAAAGTTCCGGCTACGGCATCCAGAAGGAAAAAGCGGAATTTGAGGATTTAAAATCCGTGGTTTTAAAGAACCACTGTGCTCTCTCTCTAAATGAAGTCGAAAAATCCCTGCACTAAAAAACGTGCGGGAGGCTGCATATTCTGTAGTCTCCCACACGTTTTTTCTGTAATGTAATTAAAAACCTTGTTCTATAGTCCTTCATCTTCAATTGTAAGTGTTCCGGGTCTTACAATCAGTTCCACACCGGGGCACTTTTCCTTGTACTGCTCCATCAAAAGCAGCCAGAGCTGGTGAATGTGATCCGCAAGCACCGCCGACATCTCCACACTGTACGGCAGTAAGGTGTGAAGGTCGAAAAAGCGGATTCCCTCCGGCGGCAGAAAGACCAGATTGCTTGAGCGCTCCTTATCCCCGGATTTCTTGAGCAGCTCATAGGTAATCATGCAGAATTCTTTTCCGCGGTAGTTACAGCTGTAAGACGCATAACACTCATCAATCGTCCACTTTGTTCCGTGCTCCTCCTCGATCGGCTTCTCGGAAGCATCATTTCCCTCTGTGGTCTGTACTTCCAGTCTCCAGGAAAGCTTCTGTGCTTTTGTCTCCGCAATCATCTCCGTCAGTTTACGGCATAATTCTTCCTGTTTCATTTCTCTACCTCCGTATTCTCCCAGCGGACTGCCTTCGCCTTCTGCAATGCTTCCGGCCGCTGTGCCGCTACCGCCGCTTCATCCGACGCATGGCGGTCCAGCCAGTCTGCATAATACCCGACAGCCTCTTTTGTGCTGTCAAACTGATACAGCAGGGGCTTCCTGCCCCAGTCCGCCACATAGACCCGGTTATAGTCCAGATACGCCGCCACCGCCGTCTCACCGGTGTCACGGTGCCTGTAACACTGTTCCATCACCGGTTCGCCCTGCACTTCTTTCAGTCCGGCGCCTTTGATCTTCTGCTCGAGTTCTTCCACCGAATCAAACAGTGAAAATAACTCAAGCTGTCCCTCAACATTCTTCCCTGCCATAGCCTTCCTCCCGCACAAGCCCGGATCAGCCCCAGATTACGCTCTCACATAGATCTCGGACAAATTGTCCAGAATCTCGCCCGCGACATCCGGCTTATTCATAGTATAGATATGTACGTGATTCACGCCGTTGGCAATCAGATCGATAATCTGATCCGTCGCGTAAGCAATTCCGGCCTGGCGCATCGCCGCCGGATTATCCCCGAAACGATCCACGATCGCCAGGAAACGCGGCGGAACCATATTGCCGGAAAGCGACACGATCCTCTTGATCTGCGCCTTGTTCGTCACCGGCATGATTCCCGCAACCACCGGCACATCGATGCCTCTTGAGAGTGCCTTGTACAGGAAATTGTACAGAATGTGGTTATCAAAAAACATCTGTGTCGTTAGGAATTCACAGCCCGCATCCACTTTTTCCTTCAGATGATCCAGATCCTCAAAAATGGTGTCCGCTTCCGGATGTCCCTCCGGATAGCAGGCGCCGCCGATGCAGAAATCTCCCTGTGCTTTGATGTCCGCGATCAGCTCACTCGCATGACGGTACTGGTTCGGAAGCGGGAAATCCGCATTCTGCGGAATGTCTCCCCGGAGCGCCAGAATATTGCTGATCTGCTTCTCTTTTAACTCCTCAATCACGGATGCCACCTTTTCCTTCGTGGAGGAAGCACAGGTTAAATGTGCAAGCGCCGGAATCTGATGCTTTTCCACCTCGCTGGCAAGTTCTACCGTATAGTCGGACGTACCGCCGGTCGCGCCGTAGGTCACGCTCATATATGCCGGCTTCAATGCCGCCATGTCCGCAACGATATTTTTGTAGTTGGCAAGCTGCGCCCCCTGTTTGGGTGGAAACAGCTCACAGGAAATCGTAACCTGATCGGTCTTTAATAATTCTGTCAGTCTCATCTGCTCTATCCTTTCTTCTGCGTCATGCCTAAAATTTTCTCAGCTTGTCTGTTCCGTCATCCACGGTATTCTCGATCTTGCGGATCGTGACAAAATAAGAATAATCATCGTTGACCCGCACTTCCACGCGGTCTCCCACCCGGTGTCCAAGCAGTGCCTTGCCGAGCGGCGACTCATTGCTAATCAAGTTCTTGAGTGAATTGCCGCGCACGGTGGTGACAATCTTATAGACTTCTTCCTCATCGTCCTCCTCGAAATACACGGTGACGGTGTTATTCATTCCGACTTCGTCCTCCGCGGAATCCGTAGATATGATCTTCGCTGTCTTGATCATCTTCTCCAGATAGCGGATTCTGCTCTCGTTCTGGTTCTTGTCCTTTTTTGCCGCATGATATTCAAAATTCTCGCTGAGATCTCCCTGGGCTCTCGCCTCCTTCACAGCTTCAAGTGCTTCCTTGCGCACAACCAGCTTGCGATACTCGATCTCCTCTTCCATTTTCTTGATATCCTGCTCTGTCAGTTCATCGTACATGATCTATCCCATCCTTTTTGGCTGATGAATTTATTATAGTGATTTTAGGAAATGCCGTCAAATAATTTCCGCAGATCAACGTTCTCCACAGGACACCCCGTGATGGGATGTCCCGCGCAGACCGACAATACATAGCCTTTTACCGGCACTTCTGTATACAGATAAAACTGCCCGGCATCCGCTTCCCTGACCGCCGCCTCTGCTGCAGGCGCAGTCCTTCCTGCCACCTGATCCTCCAGCACATCAAACGAAGAAAGCGGCAGGTGCAGTCCTTCCCCTACCGCTTTGCAATAGCTTTCCTTGCGCGTCCAGAGTCTTAAAAACGCATCTGGTTCACTCAGCAGATACGCATTCTCCTCTGCCGTAAACTGTCTTCGCATGACATTCACATTCACACGCCGCACCTGTTCCACGTCGATCCCGACTTCACCCTCATCAAATACCGCGGCTGCATAATCTCCCGCATGGGACAGGTTAAAGTGCACCCCCGCCCCGCCGGAAAGCTCCGGCTTTCCGTGGGTGCCGCACACCAGATGCACCGTCTCTGTCTCTGGCACCAGAGGAAGTAGGGAACAGCCCATGCTTCGCAGACCATACTCCAGCAGCAGACCTGCGGCAAGGCTCCTCATGCGATCCTGCCGCTTCCCGCAGCGTGCAATTTTCTCCTGTCTCTCTGTCGGAACATACCGCAAAAGTTCCTCATACAGCCCCTCATCACACAGAGCGATGATATTTGTCATCAGAACCCTCATGCCGACTCCTTTAACAGGGTATTCAGCCTGTCTCTCGCCGCCAGAAGTTCGTCGCAGACAGGTAAAAGTTCCGCCGGCTCTCCCGCACGCAGCGGCTCCACAATCCGCACCACAATATCGTATAGCGGAATCAGCCCCATATTGGCAAGCATTCCCTTTAATGTATGCGCACATTCAAATGCACGCCCCATCTCCCCTGCGCGCAGCGCCTCCGGCAGAAGTTCAAAATTCTGATCCCCCGCCGCCGTGTGCAGGCAGCTGCGGTACAGCTCCCTGTCGCCGATGAACCGTGCCAGTGCGCCATCCACGTCACAGCCCCAGTTTTTCAGGGAATCAAACAGTTCCTCCATTGTCCGTCTCTCCTTTATCCTTCTCTCCGGCAACAGACACCCGCTTCAACAGTCTGCCAGCTCCCAGAACATTTTCCACTCTGCGCATCGCAATCTCCGGCACGAAAGGCTTCACGATGTAGTCCTCTGCGCCCAGCTGCAGCATCTGGATCTGATGTCCGGTCGTGTCGTCCGCTGTGATGATAATCACCGGGATTCCCGCAAGGACGGCATCCTGCTGCTTTCGCTTTAAAAATTCCATTCCGTCCATCACCGGCATCGCAAGATCCAACAGGATAATATCCACCTTGCCGGACTCCCTGTTTAAGACCTCAAAGGCATCCGCTCCGTTTTCCGCTTCAAGGATCCGGTACTGTTCCTCAAAAATGCACTTAAGCAGTCCACGGTTTACCTCCTGGTCGTCCACAACCAGCATCGTCCGCTCTGTCTGCTCCGCCGCCAGAAGTACCTGACGGTATTTCTGCAGTTCCTGATCCATCATCCGCTGTTCCGTAATATCGGTAAGCGTACCGACAATAATGTGCTTTTCGCCCACGCTCGTGACGTATTTCAACTTCAGATGTACCCAGATCGAGCGTCCGCTCTTTGAAGTGCGCAAAAATTCGCAGGCTGCGGTCTCCTTCGACTTTGCAATATCCTCAAACGTGCCGAGGAGAATCTTCCTGCTCTCGTCCGAGAGTTGTTTTTCCATCACAAGCCCGCCCGAGGAATTGATATCTCCGTATCCGAACATGTCATAGTAGGCGTTGTTCACGCGCAGCGCATCAATCCGGTTCTGCTCTTTCTCATATTCATAGATGACCGCCGGCTCCATCATGCCGGAGAACACGCTTCCCATCTGTGAAGTCGCGTTCCAGAGCATATCCCTGCCGATCTCGTCCTTCTGATATTTCTCCTGCAGTTCGTCCTTTTTCTCGGATACCAGCTTTTCATAATCGGACACCGGCATCGGTCTCGCAAAATAAAATCCCTGTACATACTCACATCCGACGCTGTGCAGAAAGTCCACCTGCTCCCTTCTCTCTACGCCCTCTGCAATCACCGGGAGATTCAGCCATTTTGCCATGCGCACAACCGACGCAAGAATATTCTGGCTGCGCCCCTCCTGATCCGTATCCGACAGAAACTTCATATCGATCTTGAGCACATCCACGGCAATATCCTTTAACACATTTAAAGAAGAATATCCGCTTCCGAAATCGTCCATCAGAATAGAAAATCCTTCCTTCTGCAGACGTTCCATCGTCTCCTTGATCGCCTTCGGGTTCGTCGTGTAGGCGCTCTCCGTCAGTTCCAGTTCCAACAGTTCCCGGGGAATGTGGTAGCGGTCCGTCAGTCCGCAGATTGCCTCCACCAGTCTTGGATTATAGAGGCTGACCCTGGAAATGTTGACCGACACCGGCGACGGCTTTTTCCCCTCGGCAATCCATCCTGCAAGCAGCTTACAGGTCTTCTCCCAGACGTAGTAATCCAGCTTGGTAATGAATCCATTGCGCTCAAAGATCGGAATAAATTCTCCCGGCGAGATCATGCCGCCTTCCGGCTTTGCCCACCGCACCAGCACTTCCGCCCCACAGATCCTGTTGTCCTGCAGGCTGTACTTCGGCTGCAGGTAAAGGACGAATTCCTCCTCGTCCAACGCATGCCGCATATGGTTGACAATCTGCTGTTCCCGCACGATGTCTTCCCGCATCTCATCCACATAAAACGCATAGTTTTCGATGTAATTGCCTTTGCACTGCTTGGCAGCCAGATTCGCCCGGTCATACATCGCATCAACGGAGAGATCCCGCTCCCGGATCACATAGATTCCGATTGCCGGCACCACATCAAAAGCGAGCTGGTACTGTCCGAGACGCATGCGCATGTAGCGCACAAGCTCTAACATCGTCTCCTCGCCCCTGTACGGCATGCAGATGCCGAAAATATCCGCCTCGATTCTTCCGTAGGCAATCTGTTCCGTATCTCCCGCAAATTTCCGGATCTCCTTCGCGATATACTGTAAAAGTCCGTCACCGCTGCTGCTTCCGAAGAAAGAATTCACCAGTTGGAACTTTTCGATGTCGAGACGTAAAAACGCATACGTCTCTTCGGGATGTCTCTTAAGCAGAACACGGGTTGCTTCAAAGAAATGCGTCTTATTATAAATTCCGGTGAGCATGTCGTAATCTGCACGGTATCTCAATTCTCTCGAAAGCTGCTGTTCACTGCTGCGCACCGCATTTTCCACCCGGAACCGCACGATCTGCGGATCATACGGTTTTCCTATAAAGTCTCTTGCCCCCAGTGCCAGACATGCCTTTTCCGTCTTGACATCACGCTCCACAGACGCCACAATGACCGGTATCCGACGATAAGAATCCACCTTGCGGTATTCTCTTAAAAATTCAAACCCATCCATCTGCGGCATGACCAGATCCAGAATGATCGCAGATATCGCGTCAAACTCCTTCTGCGATTCCAGAATCCGAAGTGCACCTGCACCGTCTACTGCCTCTACAATCTCATAAGCATCCTTTAGCATCTTTTTCAATGCGATCCGATCCAGCTCTGAATCGTCCACTATGAGTACCTTATCTCTGCTGCCCATACTCTTACCCCGGTTTCTTTTATTCTCCTGGTTCCTATCCGATTCGTCCTATATTCCTAATCTGCATTCGTCATCAAACGCATCATAACCTCACTTCATCATAGCAAAGTTACCGCCGCATTTCAATACTTCGGGCAAAAGAAGTAGGAAAAAAGCCCTACCCGCTATTGCGGCTTCTCTATGACAGCAATCGCCTTTTTGAACTGGAAGAAAAACAGAACAAGCGTAAAGCTTACCGCGATCACATCCGCTGCCGGCTCTGCCAGATACACGCCCATGGTCTGATTTTTCACCAGATGCGGCAGCAGATAAATAAGCGGCAGCAACAGCACAAATTTACGCATAATCGCCACAATGATCGAAGCCCCCGCATTGCCAATCGAGATAAATGTCATCTGGCATGCAATCTGCGCCCCGAAAATACCCATGGCGGCACAGTAGATGCGGAGCGCCCACTTCGTGTATGCGATCAGCTCTGCGTTGGAGGAAAAAATCATTGCAAACATCTGCGGAAACAGCATGATTAAAAGCCATACCGCCATCGAATAGCACAGGCTTGTGGTCAACAGCAGACGGAATGTCCTTTTAACGCGCTCTGCATTTCTGGCGCCGTAATTGTAGCTTGTGATCGGCTGGGCGCCCTGTCCGAGTCCCTGCATCGGAAGCATGGAAAACTGCATCGCACTGGATAGAATCGTCATGGCTCCCACCGCCACGTCTCCCCCGTATTTGAGCAGCGAGGCATTGAAGCAGACCGTAATCACGCTCTCGCTTGCCTGCATGATAAACGGGGCAAGTCCAAGCGCCAGCCCCGGAAGTACCACGCCCGCTTCCATGCGCAGATACTTTTTGCGGATTTTTAATACAGTCTTTTTTCCCGTCAGGAATGAGAGAACCCAGACGGTCGATACCGCCTGCGAGATCACCGTCGCGGTCGCCGCTCCGCGGACTCCCATACCGAATCCATAGATCAGAACCGGGTCGAGCACAATATTGCAGCCCGCGCCGATCATAACGCTGAGCATTCCTGTCCTGGCAAAGCCCTGCGCCGTGATAAACGCATTCATGCCGAGCGTCAGCTGCACAAAGACCGTTCCGGCCGCATAGATTTTCATATAATCCGAAGCAAAGCCGATAGTATTCTCACTTGCTCCGAACGTCAGCAACAGCGGTCTGTAAAACAGTAACAGCAGAACCGTGAGCACGGCGGAGATGACAATCTGCAGCGCAACGCTGTTGCCGAGAATTTTTTCTGCCTCGTCGTAGTCGCCCTTTCCCATCGCCATGGAAGCCCTCGGTGCCCCGCCGTTGCTCACAAGTGCGGCAAATGCCGACACAATCATGATAATGGGCAGGCAGACGCCCACCCCTGTAAGCGCCAGCGCTCCGTCTTCCGGCATATGTCCGATATAGACCCGGTCTACCAGGTTATATAACAGGTTGATCAGCTGTGCAACGATCGCTGGAAGCGACATGCGCCACAGCAGTCTCCCAATCGGATCTCTCCCGAGAAAATCATTTTTTTGTTCCATATCAACGGTTCCTCCCATCATCTGTCTGTATCAAAAAACATCTCGTCCAAATATAATTCGTTGAATTTCGGGTGCATGGCAAGCGAAAGTTCCTGTGCGTGCCCTGTGATAGACGCAAGCCTCTGTTTTGCCGCCGTCCTGTCGTCGAGCAGATACCGCTGTGCTCCCGCAAGCGCACTGTTGCCAATCATCGTGATATGTCCCCGGAATTGTTCCGGGAACAGTCCGATCCGGATAGTCTGCTCCTCGTCCATCCTGCAGCCAAAACCTCCTGCGATCAGGATTTCTTCGGGGTCTCCTCCGCCGTATTCCGCGAGCAGCGTCTCGATCCCTGCGCGGATCGCCGCCTTGCCCATCTGCACCTGTCTCACATCCTCCTGCCGGAACCGGAATCTGCCCTCCGCGACCGGCATGCCGTCCGTAAACCAGGGTTCCTCAAACGTCCCGTTCTCATCGATGAGTCCGAGCCGCACGGCTTCTCCCACAGCGTCAATAATCCCGGTTCCGCATAAGCCGATCGGTGTCTCACCAGCGATGGTGCTTAACTCCACGGTTCTTATTCCTCCTATGGCGGCAGGATCTCTCTCCAGAACCAGGCTTGTCACGGCTCCCGGAACGCCCGCAACACCGCAGGATATATTCCCGCCCTCAAAGACCGGTCCCGCCGCTGCGGAAGTCACAAGAAATCCATCCGCTCCCCCGGCTGCCATCTCCCCGTTGGTGCCGATGTCCAGCAGCAACGCATTTTTCTTCCGGTCCATTTCCAAGGCATAGATTCCCGCCACGATATCCGCTCCGACGAAAGCAGAGATTCCGGGCAAAATGGTCACTGACACACTCCACCGGTCAGACAGTGCAAGCTCTGCACCGCTCCCCTCCCAGAGAGAGAGATCCTCAGGCGTAAAAGGCGCCGCTCCAAGCCCCGCACAGGATAATCCGCGCAGGAGATGACACATGGTCGTATTTCCGACAATCACAAGTTCCTCCACAGCATCATCCGGTATCCCGGCATCCGCCACGAGTCCCGCAAGCAGCGCATCAATATCCCGGCAGATGCTAAGGCGCAGTTCCCCTGCCGCCCCCTCGTTTGCCGCCTGGATTCTGGACAGAACATCCGCGCCGTATGCCCGTTGGTGATTTACCGAGGATGCGGCGGCAATCCGTTTCCTCTCTGTAAGGTCATAAAGCGTTGCAGCGAGCGTGGTGGTACCGATATCCACGGCAGCGCCGCAGCGCTGTTTCCCGGAATGCCCCCATATCTTGGCTGCACCCTCTCTGTTGTGCATCGCCGCGCAATCTCTCTCACCAGGGATGGCTCCTGCCGTCTGACCGGGGATACCTTCATCTACCGTCCGACTGGGGATGGCTCCGTCTGCTGCATCCGCCGTGACCAGCACATCGATCTCCTGCTCCCGGCTTACGGGAAGCTGCAGGCTGCATGCCTCTGCCACGCGCACTTCACACGCCAGGCGCACGCCACTGCTTCGTTCTTCCTCTGTGAGCAGCCTCCGCTCATTTGCCGTCGGCTGTGGTGCCTCCGACACAAAGCGCACGCGGCATCTTCCACAGGTTCCCTTCCCACCGCAGGGCGCATCCACATAATATCCTGCTCTTATCAGACGCATCAGCAGCGTCTCTGCCTTCCCGCCCGATCCCGCCGGAAGTTCTATCACTTCTTTTGCATATTGAACGTTCATCCTGTCATTCCTCCCCGCGTTATGGCGTGTAGTCCACGCCTGCCCGCCTCGCCTGCTCTTCCTGTTCCTCCTCCGCGATCCGGTATATCCGGTTCCCTTTCCGGAAAAAAGTGCCGGTCCGCAAAAAGCGGAATGCAACCCCGCAGTTCACGCACTGGTTCATCAGTTCCAGCACCCAGGCAAAATCGCATACACGCGCGTCTGCTCCCTGTTCGCCGCCGCAGAGAACCTGCGCAATCTCCCCGGTCTTTAGATACGCATCCAGCACCAGTTTTTCAAGGAGCGGTTCGCAGAGAATTCCCTTATGGCGCACCGGCAGTTTTAAAAATGCAGGAATCCGGTCATCCGCGCGTCTCTGAATCTCCACCGAACAGAGAATCGTCACGTTTTCATAGCCGTCTCCCCAGTCGCCGGGCAGTGCTTTAAAAAAGCGGTGCTCCCTCTTTGTCTCAATCACAAAGGAAAGATCCTGCCGCTCCTTGATCATCGCCCACGCCTCGCTCCGCCATTCATCCGCCTCCGGCAGGAAAAAATCCGACGTCATGCACACATAGACCGGTTCCTCCTGTGGCAGCAGCTTGTATTCTCCTCTCCGGTTCTTCTTTACCGGCAGATCAAAATTGGCTGTCCTTCGGATCACGGACGCATTTTTGCCGTACATCGCATCTTTTTCATATACATAACAGTTGTCGCACCCTGCACTGATTTTCTTGCAGCCATGCCAGGGATTCCAGACCGCCATACGAAACGCGCCTCCTTCTTCTTTCCTTTTTGTCCGCCGGATGGTATACTTATCACAAATCTGGAAAAAGTAAAACCGCTGCCACATCCGGGCAGCCACAGAAAGGAATTGTCTATGAAACTGATCTCATGGAATGTCAACGGTCTGCGCGCCTGCATGCAGAAAGGCTTCGCAGAATTTTTTACAGCAAGTGATGCTGATATTTTCTGTATCCAGGAATCCAAACTGCAGGAGGGGCAGATTGATTTTGCACCGGAGGGCTATTACGCTTACTGGAATTATGCGCAGAAAAAGGGCTACTCCGGCACCGCCATTTTTACCAGAAAGGAACCTCTGTCGGTGCATTACGGCATCGGCATTCCACAGCACGATACCGAGGGACGTGTGATTACGCTGGAATTCCCGGATTTTTATATGGTCACCTGCTACACGCCAAATTCCCAGAATGAACTGGCAAGGCTCTCCTACCGCATGGAGTGGGAAGATGCATTTCTCTCATATCTAAAAGGTCTTGACCGGAACAAGCCTCTGATTCTCTGCGGCGATCTCAATGTCGCCCACGAAGAGATCGACCTTAAGAATCCGAAAACCAACCGGAAAAACGCCGGTTTTACCGACGAGGAGCGCACAAAAATGACGGCTCTTTTATCCGCCGGCTTCACCGATACGTTCCGCCATTTTTATCCGGATACCGAGGGCATCTACTCCTGGTGGTCCTACCGCTTTCACGCCAGAGAGAAGAACGCCGGATGGCGTATCGACTACTTCATCACCTCATCCGCACTCGATGACCGCCTTGTGGATGCAGGAATTCTCACCGATGTCACTGGCTCCGACCACTGTCCGGTAACACTTACCGTCGATCTGCCATTCTGTCCATAGCACTATTTCTGCCGATAGACATGACAGTAAAGCACGTCCCGCATGGTCTCAAATTCATCCGCCAAAAGCCGCTTCGGATAAGACATGATCCGAAGCGGGATGGCATGTCTGTCCTCTCCCATCGCCGGCTGCATATATTCAAACGGATTCATCACGAATCCGTTTCTCTCATAAAATGCAATCCGTCTGGCTTCCAGTTCACCGGTCGGCAGTTCCACCTCCAGTATAACCGGCTTTCTGCTCTGCGTCGTCAGCTGTGTCAGAAGTACCGCTCCAAGTCCGCCGTTTCGGCATGATTTCCTCACGGCAAAGTGCTCCACAAACAGGAATGTATCAAACTCCCACACTGCCAGAAACGCCATCAGTTCCCCATGTGCACGGTACCCGTACAGGTGATACCAGGAGACATCCAGTATCTTTCTCTGCGCCTCCCTGGATCGTCTCTCGTCCCGCGGAAAACTCTCCTCCATAATCTCCCATACGCTGTCAAAATCCCGTTCTGTCAGTGTCTCTAAACTCTGCATGTTCTCTCTCCCGGCTGATTCTTTCTTACTTACTTTTATACCATAAAACAAGATTATAGCACAAATTTCCTACGGAATCAAACCGCGCTGTTCTTTGCCTGCGTCTCACCCTCTCCGATCCTGATGGTGCGGAAGCCCTCTCCGTGCACTTCATTGGACTCCAATATAATCATAAACGATGCCGGGTCTGCCTCCTTAACAGCATGCTGAAGCAGATACATCTCTTTGTTGTTGCACACGCACATCACGACCTGTTTGTTGTCACAGCGGTAACCGCCCTGTCCCTGTAATATCGTAGAGCCGCGGCCGCAGCAGGAATCGATCACATCGCAGATCTCCTTTCCATGCTCTGTCACGACAAGTGTCATTTTCCCGGAATTGATGCCGTACATCAGCTTGTCGACCACGATTGCCAGCAGAAAACTCACAATCATTCCGTAGATAATTCCATCCACATCCCGAAGCAGAAATCCGCCCAGAAGAATGATGATCACATCCGTCACGAACGAAATTTTCCCGACAGACCAGTATGGTTTCAGATTCTTGACTGCCATAATAATAAAGTCGGAACCACCGGTCGAGGAATTCTGCATGTAAATCACCGCATATCCCAGTCCGGCAAACACACCGGTACAGAGTGCCGCAAGCAGACGGTCTCCCGAGTAAACCGGGAGCAGCGGCGCAACATAGTCAATCATCAGAGAAGAAATCAGCATACAGCGCAGTGAGCTGAAGAAAAAATGTCTTCCCAGCAGACGATAGCATAATATTGCCACCGGTATATTCAGCAGTATCGTGGAAAATCCAACCGGCACACCGAACAGCTGATATAAAATGATCGAGATACCGGAAAATCCGGTCATCGGAAATCCCGCCTGCACCGCAAAATTGTAAATACCGCCAGCGATAAACGCACTTCCCACAACCTCCCAGAATATCTGTTTTAAAAATATCTCTCTATCTTCTTTTTTCATTTTCATTCATCCTTCCTTTGCATGCGAGTGTCTCCACAACACAAAAAAAGAGCACCAGCAGATTATACGAATATAATATGCTAACGCTCTTTTCCGTATCCTATTGTAACACCGGAATCCGGAATTTGTCAAATATGTTTCTCTTTACAATCCGTATGTGTCGTGTTAATATACTTCACATATGAATCATTCATATTTGAAGTATATATATATGCAAGACATATCAATATGAATATTACATGCGTGAAGTATTATTTTATCCCATTGAAAGGAGCATTTACCTATGAATACCGGTATTGAATTTACCATGAAACTATCGGCTGCCTACAGTGCTGTATGCAGACCTTTGTGTCACGAACTGAATCTCCCACAGACCGCGTTCGATATTCTGATGTTTCTGGCGAACAACCCAAAATATACCACCGCACGCGATATTGTGGAAGTCCGCAAGATCAAAGCCAACCTCGTATCGATCAACGTAGACAAGCTTGTCGGTGAAGGTTATCTGCGGCGTGAGGCGGACACAGACGACCGCAGGAAGACCCATCTGCTCTGCACAGACAAAGCCGGCGCTGTCATCGAACAGGGGCGCACACTTCAGAACCGCTTTATGAACAGTCTTCTGGCGCACATCGACGACGCTGCCAGAAAGCAGCTCGCAGAAAGTATTCACCAGATGGAGCAGAATCTGGATCACATGTTAGAGGAGGAACACTGATATGACATTATTATTCACGATACTCGTCACCTTTTTTGCCGGCATGGGCGCCGGACTCGGCACCGGCTTCGCCGGAATGAGCGCAGCCGCCGTCATCAGCCCGATGTTAATCACTTTTCTGGATGTCGACCCCTATATGGCAGTCGGCATCGCCCTCTCCTCCGACGTGCTTGCAAGCGCCGTCTCCGCCTACGTCTATGGTAAAAACAAAAATCTGGATATCCGCAACGGAGTGATTATGATGGTGAGCGTCTTAATCTTCACCGTCATCGGAAGCTACATCTCAAGCCTTGTCCCGTCCACCACCATGGGGAATTTTTCCGTCTTCATGACGTTTCTTCTCGGCATCAAGTTCATCGTAAAACCTGTCATGACGACAAAAGAATCCATGGCGCAGGTCTCCACAAAAAAACGTGCCATCCAGTCGGTTGTCTGCGGCGTGATCATCGGATTTATCTGCGGTTTCATCGGTGCCGGAGGCGGCATGATGATGCTCTTAATTTTAACCTCTGTGCTGGGCTATGAGTTAAAAACTGCGGTTGGCACGAGCGTATTTATCATGACTTTCACCGCTCTCACCGGAGCCGTGTCGCACTTTGCCATCGGCGGCGCTCCCGACTGGACAATCTTTCTTCTGTGCGTGGTGTTCACGTTCCTCTGGGCGAGAATCGCATCCGTATTCGCCAATAAGGCCACACCAAAGACGTTAAACCGTGCAACCGGTGTCATTCTTGTAGTCCTTGGCATCGTCGTGCTGGCGTTTTCCTTGTTGTAAAATCTGCAAAATAGCAGATAACCAGAATATGCTTACAAATATGCCGACCGGACGCTGGCAGCTTCCCACCGCCGCCAGCGCCCGGTTCCCCGCAAATCTCCCGGTCACAGCCATACCTGCCTGACATCTTTAAATTCGGTGCCGATCATCCAGTCTCTCACAATTCTTGGAATTCTCCACGCATAGGCCGGTGTAACAACAAGAAGATATCGTCCTGCAGGGCATTATAAAACCTGAGACGTACAAATACAAGAGTGCGCAACGCCAGCTTTTGTACAATCCATAATCATTTTCTCACACATCTCATACCCCAGCCTGGAGCTGTTCATAGACAGTGTATAATTGCCCGCCATTCCCCATTTCTGCTCCGTGTAAAAACGATAATTTGTCATACGCCTCTTATCAATATCCGCCATCATTTTAGCTGCCTCGCCTTCGTTGACATGGTACAGTCTGCAGATGCGCTGCACTTTTTCCGGCATATCGCCGTGTATAAATACATTCAGCACATCCTCTCTGTCCTTCAAAATAAAATCTGCATTTCTTCCTATAATGACGCAGCTCTCCTTTTCTGCGATCTCCAGAATCACCTTTCTCTGCGCTTCGTACCCCATATCTTCCACGGATTTTCCGGTAAGGTCGCGTCCGGCAAAAGCATAGCCAAACAAACCCTTCTTTGGAGAGAGTTCCGCATTTTCCTTTATGTACTCCGTAGAAAATCCTGACTTCTCTGCAATCTGACCGATGATATCCTTATCGTAATAGGCAATTCCAAGCTTCTTTGCCACTTCTTCGCCGATAAAACGACCGCCGCTTCCGAATTCTCTGCTGATTGTAATGATTCTTTTTGCCATCTCAATTCCTCCCTAACTTAAACGCTCCACTTTATTTTTTCTGATTCTCTTTAAAAATACATAGCCCACCAGACACGCTATCATCTCCGTGATCGGAAATGCCCACCAGATCAGTGAGATGCCCATCTGACCGTTTCTTGCAAAGATTGAAAAAATTCCTGCCAGCGGCAATATGATGACAAGCTGTCTGAGCAGCGAAATCACCAGTGACTCGATACCTCCGTCCAAAGCCTGATAAATGCCCTGATATGCCACATTGATTCCGGCAAAGATAAAGCTGATGGAGATAATCCGCATCGCTCCAATAAAATATTCTCTGGATTGCCCGGCATTAAACAGTGTCGCAAATGCTCCCGGGAACACTTCCGTGATAATGATACCAAAAATCATCAGCGCCGTTGTATACAGGAGACCATATTTTATTCCGTCCTTGATTCTCTTTTTGCTTCCCATTCCATAAGCAAAAGCAATAATGGGTGTAATTGCATCTCTGAGTCCGAATGCTAAGAACAACACAAACTGCTGGACTTTATAGAACAGTCCGTATGCGGTCTGTGCAGAAGGGCTGAACTTCAGAATCAAGTTCATCACATAAACCATGATCGACATCAGCGCCTGCGCAATGATTGCCGGAAGTCCGATCGCATAGATTTCTTTTATGATACCGGCATCCGGCTTCATGTACTCCACTCCATGCTCAAATTCCTGATTCAATTTCATATGGAACAAAAACAGCAATACCGCAGACGCCACCTGACCGATCACCGTCGCGTAGGCTGCGCCTTTTACTCCCATTTCAGGAACCGGTCCGATACCATAGATCATAACCGGATCAAGAATGATATTGATCACGGCTCCCACAACCTGACCGATGGTCGAATATAAAGAACGTCCGGTTGCCTGCAATAACTTTTCAAATAAAGAAAAGAAGATAATTCCAAAGGAAATCACGCAGCATATTCTAAGATAGCTTGTTCCCATCGAAATTACTTCCGGATCAACCGTCTGTGAGGAAATATATGCCTTCACTCCGGCAATTCCAAACAACAGGCATACTGCATAAATGATTCCTCCGAGGAATAAACTGTTGCCTGCAACCTTCGCTGCCTTTTTTGTATTTCCCTGCCCGAGTGTCCTTGCCAAAAGTGCATTTGTCCCCACACCCGTTCCGATTCCAACTGCCACCATAAGCATTTGAACCGGGAACACCAGCGTAAGTGCATTTAATGCCGCCTCACTCCCCACTTTCATGTTTCCGACAAAGGCGCTGTCCACAATATTGTAGACAGCCTGCAATGCCATGGATAAGATCATCGGTATTCCCATCTGCACCATAAGCTTCTTTACCGGCATTTCCTTCATCTTGTTACTCTCTGTCATATAATCCTCCTTGTTTTTCCGCACAAAAAAAATGTGTACCTATCTCATAAGCTGGACTTACGCTGATAAGCTACACACTTCTTTATGGCATGATATTTATTTTAAAAACAGAAAAACGAGTAGCAAAACTGGATTTACGCTAGTCTGCTACTCGTTTGATCCTTATTATATTTCTCATTTTAGAAAAAGTCAATATAGCAAAAGCGCAAAAGGACAGCCACACACATACATGTGTGACTGTCCTTTTCCCTATCTATACATTACCTTCTCCTAAAAATAACGCATATGATTTATTTGTTTGCGATTGCTGCCTGTGCTGCTGCAAGACGAGCGATCGGCACACGGAACGGTGAGCAGGATACATAATCCAGACCGATCTTGTGGCAGAACTCTACGGAAGAAGGATCTCCACCGTGCTCTCCACAGATACCTACATGAAGCTTCGGATTTACCGGCTTGCCAAGCTTGATTGCCATATCCATCAGCTTGCCAACACCTGTCTGATCCAGTTTTGCAAACGGATCGTTCTCGAAGATCTTGGTATCATAGTAAGCATTTAAGAACTTACCTGCATCATCACGAGAGAAACCGAATGTCATCTGTGTCAGGTCGTTTGTACCGAAGCAGAAGAAATCAGCCTCTGTTGCGATCTCGTCTGCAGTCAGAGCTGCTCTCGGGATCTCGATCATTGTTCCTACTTCATACTCAAGCTTTACACCTGCTGCTGCAATCTCAGCGTCAGCAGTATCAACAACAACCTTCTTCACATACTTTAACTCTTTTACTTCGCATACAAGCGGAATCATGATCTCCGGCTTTACAGTCCAGTCCGGATGAGCCTTCTGTACGTTGATTGCTGCACGGATAACAGCCTTTGTCTGCATCTTTGCAATCTCCGGATAGGTAACTGCAAGACGGCATCCTCTGTGACCCATCATCGGGTTGAACTCATGCAGAGAAGCGATGATGTTCTTGATTGTCTCAACAGACTTGCCCTGAGCTTTTGCAAGCTTCTCGATGTCAGCTTCCTCTGTCGGAACGAACTCATGAAGAGGCGGATCCAGGAAACGAATGGTTACCGGGCAGCCTTCCAGTGCTTCGTATAACTTCTCAAAGTCACCCTGCTGATACGGAAGAATCTTATCAAGGGCAGCTTCTCTCTCCTCTACGGTATCAGAGCAGATCATCTCACGGAATGCAGCAATTCTGTCTTCCTCGAAGAACATATGCTCTGTACGGCAAAGTCCGATACCCTCAGCGCCAAGCTCACGAGCTTTCTTAGCGTCTGCCGGTGTATCTGCATTGGTACGAACCTTTAATGTTCTGTACTTGTCAGCCCATGCCATAACACGTCCGAACTCGCCTGCGATGGTAGCGTCAACAGTCTTGATCTCGCCATCATAGATATTACCGGTTGTACCGTCGATGGAGATCCAGTCTCCCTCATGGAACTCTTTGCCGGCCAGTGTAAACTTCTTATTCTCCTCGTCCATAGCGATGTCGCCGCATCCGGATACACAGCAGGTACCCATACCACGTGCAACTACGGCAGCGTGAGATGTCATACCGCCACGAACGGTTAAGATACCCTGGGAAGCCTTCATACCAGTGATATCCTCCGGAGATGTCTCAAGACGTACTAATACGACCTTCTCTCCTCTTGCATTCCAAGCCTCTGCATCCTCTGCAGTGAATACGATCTTACCGCAGGCAGCACCAGGAGATGCTCCAAGACCTTTGCCCATCGGTGTAGCAGCCTTTAATGCAGCAGCATCGAACTGCGGATGAAGCAGTGTATCGAGGTTACGCGGGTCGATCATCAATACTGCCTCTTCCTCTGTCTTGTGTCCCTCATCTACGAGGTCGCAAGCGATCTTTAATGCAGCCGGAGCTGTTCTCTTACCGTTACGGCACTGTAACATGTAGAGCTTCTTGTTCTCTACTGTGAACTCCATATCCTGCATATCATGGTAATGGTTCTCAAGAGTCTCGCAAACCTTTAAGAACTCAGCGTATGCCTCCGGGAACTCCTGCTCCATCTGAGCGATCGGCATAGGTGTACGGACACCTGCAACAACGTCCTCGCCCTGTGCATTGATTAAGAACTCACCCATAAGCTTGTTCTCACCGGTTGCCGGATCACGGGTGAATGCAACACCTGTACCAGACTCGTTGTTTAAGTTACCGAATACCATAGGCATTACGTTAACTGCAGTACCCCAGGAATACGGGATATCGTTGTCACGACGGTATACGTTTGCACGCGGGTTGTCCCAAGAACGGAATACAGCCTCGATTGCAAGCTTTAACTGCTCTACAGGATCTGACGGGAAATCAGTTCCCAGCTGATTCTTGTACTCAGCCTTGAACTGCTCTGCCAGAGTCTTTAAGTCAGCAGCGGTGAGGTCGATGTCGTACTGAACACCCTTCTCCTCTTTCATCTTATCGATGAGCTGCTCAAAATACTTCTTACCAACTTCCATAACGACGTCAGAGAACATCTGAATGAAACGTCTGTAGGAATCATATACGAAACGCTCGAATGCCGGATCCGGGTTTCCTGCGATCATTGCTGCTACTACGTCATCATTTAATCCAAGATTTAAGATGGTGTCCATCATACCCGGCATGGAAGCTCTCGCACCGGAACGTACCGATACCAGTAACGGATTCTTCAGATCACCGAATTTCTTACCGTTGATCTCCTCCATCTTCTTAACGCCTTCCATAGCCTGCGCCATGATCTCGTCGTTGATCTTACGTCCATCCTCGTAGTACTGCGTACAAGCCTCTGTTGTGATTGTGAATCCCTGTGGTACAGGAAGTCCGATGCTTGTCATCTCTGCAAGGTTGGCACCCTTACCACCGAGCAGATTACGCATGGTCATGTCGCCTTCGCTAAACATATAAACCCATTTGTTCGCCATTTTGCTAATTCCTCCTAAACTATACTTACTATGTAACTATGTCAGAGCCAACCCCTGCCATAATTCCGCAAACGAATGTACGTCTCCCAAAACGCACACATCTATAATATCATACTTTTGCTAAATAGCAACAATTATTTTCGTCTCTTTTTGCTGTTTTTTGTCACAATTTCACAATTCAAAACCTTGTTCCATGATGTGGAACGCATAGTGTTTTGAAAACAGTAAAAGAGACCGGGCACTCTGCCGGTCTCTCTCCCCACACAAAAATGAACTATTCTTCTTTCTTAAATTATGCGATCTTCTTTCTTCTTACGATCACGCATGCACATGCACATACTGCAGCAAGTGCTGCAATGCCAAACGCACTGCCCTCACCTGTCTTCGGGGAGGTCACTGCTGTTGTTCCGGCAGAAGTACCGTTTCCAGTCTTCATTGCCTCATAATATTCCGGTGAGTAATTATTGTTATCACTGGATGCAACAGTTGCAGCCGGAATGCGGATAATTGCCATCGGGGAGAAGGAAGTAAAGGTTGCCGTCACAACGCCATCTCCTGCTGTTGCAGACTCTACATACCAGTTACCGTCATGATGCTGATGTAAAATGCATACATTATCTCCTGCACTTACAGCAACAGAGAATTTCAGTGTAACCGGGTTGGTCTCAGATGCGCCTGCAACACTATAGTCGCCAGCTCCCAGCACATCTACATTCTGTCCAAACTGAGCTGTTACAGCTGCCTGTGCCGCTGCTACCTGGGCTGCGGTCAGCTGTTTTACCTGTACCTCAATTGCATTGCCGTTTGCATCTGTTGCCGTTGCAGCTACTGCGCTGAAATTTCTTACATAAGTTACGCTTCCATTTGATGTGGAAGTGGATGTGCTTGTGCTGGTACCGCTGCCTGATGTTGTACCACTTGTTGCATTGTTGGTTACGCTCGGTGCAGCAAATGCAGTTGTGCTTACAGCGAATGTAAGAACCATTGCTGCTACGATTGTGATAATTTTCTTCATTGGTTTTTTCTTCCCTTCTTTTTATTTTGTGTGGTCTATATCAACGCTTTGCGTTAATATCAAGAATCTTCCCCGATATAGAACAGATCCAATATCATCTCATAGAACTGTTCCTCATCCACATGAAATTCTTCATAATAATCTCCCATCACCTGTTCTCCCGGAACCACCTGCAGGCTTTCCTCTGAAAATCCGCAGGAAATCCCTGTCAGCGCAAGTGATAGTATCTGGGTTCTGGAGAGGTTCGTCAGCACAGAATCTGAAATGCCCGCATACATCCGGAACGGTGTTCTAAGATCGGCTCTCGTCTCACCGATGACCTTTTCCACAAATGCTGTAAGATACTCTTTCTGCCGTTGCAGACGGTACTGCGCACTGTACGCTTCATCGCAGTCTCTCCACCTCACAAAACGATACGCCTGCTCATTATTGAGCGTTACTGTCTCTCCCGCATGGTAGTTCTCAAAATCCTGTTCCAGAAAAACCGTCACCCCGCCAGCCATTCCATTCAGACTCTCAATGGAATTCAGACTAAATGTGACATATGCATCAATCGGGAGATTATAAAATAGTCTCGACACTGCACGTTCCACCAATTCACAACTTTTTGTGCCTCCATCCCCAAATGCATACTGGAGTGCCAGATGATCCTGCAGTAATCCAAGCGGCTCCCCCGTCATATAGAACGTTTCCAGATCCGTCATCGTGTCACGCGGAATTGCCACAATCCGCAACTTTTTCTGCTCCCGGTCGATCACCACAAGAAAATTGGCATCTGACTGTGCGCCTGAACCAATCACACCGCCGGCGGACTTCATATCATTTTCTGTATCCAGTCCCATACACAGAATCGTGCTGATTTTTTCATTCCGGCGGTAAGTTTTTCCATGGTACAAGACGGTGTCTTCTAACACGCATCCATCTGTCTCATATCCCGAATCCGTCCCACATACGGCATGTTTTCCCAGACTGTGCATGGCAGAAAACCAAATTCCTCCCGCTGCTGCGCATACGATTATGACAAGAAGCAGAACAGCCAGCAGGATACGGCATGCCAAGGTTCTTTTATGTCTCACTCTCATAGACCTGTACCGCCTCCACCAGCAAACGTTTTTCACTTTGATTTTTAATGCAGGTCGACAACGTCAGCAATTTACTGTCCGCTGTCACCGCAATATCTTCGCGTATAACATCCGTCTCATCGCCATTTTCCTTGAGGGAACTTAAAAATGCCTCTCTTTCCTCCGGTTCTGTAAAGGATGCAAAGCTGCCCATCAGGTGTCTGTCATCATAAGCTATTGCAGCGAACACCTGATAAACCCGTTCCCTTTCCGGTGTAATCACATAGACATATGGATGCTCCTCCATATAGCTTTCATCCTGATATTCATGCAGTGATCCAAACATAGTGCCGTTTTTCATATGATGTCCATAGACTACCGTGTTATTATCTGAAAAATCTCCGGCATTGCATGGTTCGACATAAATAGATCCCGGCAGACCATTCTGCCCTTCCGCAGTGTGTGACAGATAATAATCATCATAGGGATTCTCTGCATCCTGCTTGCGCAGCACCGGATAGCTGACTTTCGTGTCCGGTATATAAATCCATGCACAAATATCTTCATTTGTCTGCCACAGCGTATCAAAATCCACCTTAGGAACCGGTCCATAAATCTGCGCTTCGATCTGCTCTGTAACTTCTGCCTGAACCACAACGCTCTCCTGACTCATCTGTTCATACTGGCGCTGAATCATCGCCTGCCGGACAGTGTGAACCACAAGGTACAAAATGCACACAATGGCAATGCCTGCCAGTACAATCTGTGCAATCCTGTGTATCTGTTTTTTCTTTTGCTGCTCTTTTTCTTCGTTTAACATTTCACCGAACTCCTACTGTAATTCTACTATGATTGTACCCCCCCCCAATTTTTTTGTCAATATTATTTTCTGCCATATTTCTTGTCATCTGCCCACCATTTTTAGACATTATTTCCTAATTTCAAAAAATCCTGCAGACAGGATTCCCCCACCAGGCGCGGTCACTTGCGACATGTATCCTATAACGAAAAAACTGCCACCCTACCGAACCTGGTTCGATAGGATGACAGTTCTCTGTCATAAGAATATTCTTTTTACCACGCAAACTTCTGTGCAAAGTAAGCATCCAGTTCCTCGATCTTGATGCGCTCCTGCTCCATCGTATCACGGTCACGCACGGTCACCGCACCGTCGTTCTCAGACTCAAAATCGTATGTTACGCAGAACGGAGTCCCAATCTCATCCTGTCTTCTGTATCTCTTACCGATATTGCCTCTGTCGTCGAATTCACAGTTATATTTCTTGGAGAGCTGTGCGAAAATCTTCTCTGCGCCCTCGTTTAACTTCTTGGAAAGCGGAAGCACTCCGATCTTAACCGGAGCCAGTGCCGGATGGAAATGAAGCACAGTTCTCATATCCGGCTTCTCCTCGGTACCGATGTTCTCCTCATCGTAAGCCGCGCATAAGAACGCAAGCACCACGCGGTCTGCGCCGAGAGACGGCTCGATGACGTACGGCAGATAACGCTCGTTCTTCTCGTCGTCAAAGTAGGTAAGATCCTGACCGGACGTCTCCTGATGTCTGCCAAGGTCGTAGTCGGTACGGTCTGCGATACCCCAGAGTTCGCCCCAGCCGAATGGGAATAAGAACTCGATATCCGTTGTTCCCTTACTGTAAAATGCAAGTTCTGCCGGATCGTGATCGCGCAGACGCATCTCGTCTTCCTTGATGCCGAGGGAGATCAGCCAGTCACGGCAAAAACCTCTCCAGTACTGGAACCACTCCAGATCGGTTCCCGGCTCGCAGAAGAACTCCAGCTCCATCTGCTCGAACTCACGGGTACGGAACGTAAAGTTACCCGGTGTGATCTCGTTACGGAAAGACTTTCCGACCTGACCGATTCCAAACGGAATCTTCTTGCGGGATGTTCTCTGGACATTCTTGAAGTTTACAAAAATACCCTGTGCTGTCTCCGGTCTTAAATAAACCGTATTCTTTGCATCCTCGGTCACGCCCTGGAATGTCTTAAACATCAGGTTGAACTGGCGGATGTCTGTAAAATTGTGCTTGCCGCAGCTCGGGCACGGAACCTGGTTCTCCTCGATGAAATTCTTCATCTCCTCCTGGGTCCATCCGTCCACGGAGCTCTGTAAGGTGATGCCCTTCTCCTCCGCGTAGTCTTCGATAATCTTATCCGCACGGAAACGCTCATGGCACTCTTTGCAGTCCATCAGCGGATCAGAGAAACCGCCGAGATGTCCGGAAGCCACCCATGTCTGCGGATTCATCAGGATCGCACAATCCACACCGACATTGTACGGATTCTCCTGGATAAACTTCTGCCACCACGCTCTCTTGACGTTATTCTTCAGCTCAACGCCCAGATTGCCGTAGTCCCATGTATTTGCAAGTCCGCCGTAAATCTCCGATCCCGGATATACGAAACCTCTTGATTTTGCCAGCGCCACGATTTTGTCCATTGATTTTTCCATTCTAAATTCCTCGCCTTTCTTAGGTTATATTGTGATATGTTTATTTGTAGACAATGAAAGTATATACGTCTGTCTCGAACGAACCGTCACCGGCCGCCGCCTCTGTCTGCTCGGTATCATCCGCATTCACCGGCTCCCCGGTCATCTCCATCTGTTCGGTTCCCGAAAGCTGCTCGGTCCCGACGCTCTCCTGTCCGGTCACATCCACGGATGCCGTCACGCTTCCCGTCTCAAGATAATATCCGTCACGGATCGACACACTGTCTTTTCCGGTCAGCTTCACATTCTGGCAGGAGACATAGCAGATCTCACCGTCCACCTTCACATCCGTATTGGCACGGATGATGGCAACTTTCAAATCATCCTCAGAGTAAATATCCTGTTTTGTGGCAGCTCCCACAACCTTGCCTTCCTCCACGCGGGCGAACTCCCCGTCGTAGACGTATCCTGCCGCCAGGGAAGCAACGACTTTCCCCTGATAGAGTTCAATTCCGTTAAACGCGGTATAATCCTCCGGTGTCTTGTACTTCATCTTAAGCTTCGCCACACCGTCTTCCACCTTAAGGCTCTCCACCTTGACTGCATTTTTACCATGCTCCGCGGTGTAATCTTCCACCTCTGCATCCACATAGGACTTCAGTTCCGTCTCATCGTAGTAGGACTGATCGAGCGTCTCCACATCCAGCGACGCTATCACGCCTTTCTTTCCCACGTACACGACACTTTCCTCTCCCTCCAGCGAGGTACCGCATCCGGAGAGAAGTCCCGCACACAACAGTACACTGCAGACCGTGCACACTAATCTCTTCATCACATAATCTCCATTCTTTCTGAAAAAGTATCGGTGATATTATACTATTTTAAAAACATGATTTCAACCTTTTCCGCATCCTCAAGTATCTTTAACGACTTGAAGGCGTGTCCCACGTACACGCCAAAATAACTGCGCAAAAGCCTGGTCAGTTCTTCCAGTACCTGCCCGCTCACGGAAAACGTATATAATTTTTCAATCCGCGCAGAGATCACGTACTGCATGGTATAGACGGTGGATTCATTCAATTCCACCGCATCCGGTGCCTCGTTGCGGCATTCTGCGCAGAGAACCCCGCCGCGCTTGACGGAAAACCAGGTCAGATGCTCCCTGCTGCCGCAGGAAAGACAGGAAAACACATTCGGAGCCTCACCGTTTACCGCCAGCGCTTTTAGTTCAAACACCGCGCGCACCAGCCGGTTGTCGTAGGCACTGCTCGCAAGGGCGCGCAGCGACTGGTACAAAAGCTTTAGCATCTCGCGCTCATCGTTATTTTCCTGACAATAATAATCCGCAAATTCCAGAAAATAAAACCCGTAATATGTAGCATCAAAATCCCCGGTCAGCTCACGGAAATAATTCTGAATCGTTGCCCTCGCAAGCGTGTAGGCGCTTCTTCCCTCAAACAGCTCGAACTCTCCGAAGCAAAACGGATTGGCAGCCGCGAGAAGCTGGCTGTTCGGACGCCTCGCTCCCCGCGCAAATGCTGTGATCTTCCCTCTTTCTTTTGTCAGCAGTGTAATCCGCTTGTCATATTCGCCAATCGGCATTACCTGTAAGACCATCCCGGTCACCACAATATTGTTTCCCATCCGGCTGCTCTTCCCCCGCCAAAATATTACTGCTCTCCTGCACATCCACTGCATTCCGGTAGCGCAGGTAATCAGTCACTCTTCCTGATACTAAAAAGTCTCTCCAGGCTTCCTCCATCGGCATATCCTCCGTTTCTTTGACGCTTCCCGCCTCTAAGATTAGGTTCTCCGATGGTTCCGCCATTATACCAGCAAAAAATTGGCAGTATCAGATATCGTCTTTATTGTACCCGAAGTTCTTCATCATCAGTTCGCTGTCGCGCCAGTCCTTGCGCACCTTCACCCACAGTTTTAAGTTCACCTGCGTATCCAAAAGCCGCTCCATCTCGTAGCGGGCATTCGATCCGATCTTTTTTAACATCGAACCGCCTTTTCCGATGATGATGCCCTTGTGGGAATCGCGCTCACAGACGATCGTTGCATCGATGTCGATGATGTTCTGCCCTCTCCGCTCCTTCATCCGGTCAATGTAGACCGCGATGCCGTGCGGGATCTCATCATCCAGAGCATGAAGCGCCTTCTCACGGATAATCTCCGCGACAATGGCGCGTTCCGGCTGGTCTGTAACCGTCTCCTCGTCATAGAACATCGGTCCATACGGCAGGTACTTGAAAATCACGTCCACAACCGTATCCAGATTCTGCTCCCGGAGCGCCGATGCCGGAACGATCTCTGCAAAATCAAACACCTTGCGGTAAGCATCGATATACTCCAGGATCTTTTCCCGCTCCACGGTATCCACCTTGTTGATAATTAAGATGACCGGCGTTTTCGTCTTCTTTAGCTGCTTTATGATATGCTGCTCGCCTGCCCCGATAAACGTGGACGGCTCCACCAGCCAAAGAATGACATCCACCTCCGAAAGCGTGTGCTCCGCCACATTCACCATATACTCTCCAAGCTTATTCTTCGCCTGATGAATGCCCGGCGTATCCAAAAACACAATCTGTCCGCGCTCCATATCCGTATACACGGTCTGGATGCGGTTTCTGGTCGTCTGCGGCTTGTTCGACGTGATAGCAATCTTCTGACCGATCAGATGATTCATCAGCGTCGATTTTCCCACATTCGGTCTTCCTATAATCGTCACAAATCCGGATTTAAAATTATCTTTCATCGTTCTCCTCGTTTCTGTACTGTTTTCCCCTCCCCGCATCAGGTCAGGCTCTCAAGTGTCTCAAACATCTGTTTTTCCGATGTCAGCACATCTTCATTGCCGATCACACACAGGCTGCCGTCTGAGAGCACCGACGCAATCAAAGGCTTCAATGCGCGGATGTCCGCCGGCTGTGCCCCGATAATCTGGCTCCGCTCCTTTGAAAGCGTCTCGTAGTCCAGCTCCTGCAGATAGGCTGTCATCGAACGCGCACCCTTCGCGCTCGGGTTCATCGGCGTGTCCATATCGCTGATCGTTCCGATGATATATCCTGTCATCTCGCGCTCATCGGCATCAAACTTCTCAAGGTACGCCGGGATGCCGTCATAAATCTCATTCGTTGCAGAGAGATTCGGATCCCGGTAGGACACAAAATACGTATCTCCGTTCCTCATATATCCGTTCATGCAGCCATAAGCGCCGCCCTTGACGCGGACATTGATCCACAGGTAATCGTATCCTAAAATTACTTTTAAGATGCGGAGCGCCCCGTGATAGGAAAAGCCGTGTGCGGCATAATTTCCAGCACGCGCCACATACTGCACCTGGGATGCGTCCATAAATCCCTCGTTCTTTTTTGCCAGCGGATAGGACGGCATAGAGCGATTCTTACCCGGCTGATCCGGCACATACAATACATTTTTCAATGCAGCCGACGCCTGCGTCACCGCCGGGATCTCCGACTCCTCGCAGATTGCACTCACCAGCATACGCTCCGCTGTAAAAATGGTTTTCACAAGGGAGGACAGCTTCTCCATCAGCTGCTGCTTTTTCTCCTCAAAATGCTCCTCGTAGTCCGCGATCACGCGATAGCAGGCAATGCCCGCCGTCGCATCCTGGCAGTAGGCAGCCGTCGAAAAATACGACAGCGCTCTCGTATATGCCACGGAATGTCCGGAAGCGCTCAGTCCCGCCTGCAGTCTCGACTTCAACTGTGCCAGGATCTCGTAGATACGCTTCTCGTCCGTAAGATGCGAGGTCAGAAGAATCTCCTTCATCAGGCGCATTGCATCCGGCAATCTTGACGCGAGCACCTTCGTGCGCACCTCATAGTAAAGTCCGATTTCGCCCTGCTTTTTGACGTTCGGGTAGATGCCGATGCTGCTGCCGATTCCTCCGGTGTACATATTGATCTCATTGGCAAGCGCCGCGTAGGAATGATTGTCCGTATCCACATATCCCAGCACTGCCTTTAAGATACCGAGATAAGGCAGATCTTCCGGCAGAATATCGCACACATCAAACAGATAGGTCAGGTAATCGATACCATTCGTGTCCATCTCATGCGCAACGATGGAAACGCCCTCCGTCTCAATCTCACGGTTAAGAAGCGGCGCCGCCTCTTTTTTCAGATCCGCTCTCGTAAGGCGTGGAATCTTCTCTAAGTCTTCCTTCGGCGACGGCTCTTCCTGATACTGCTTTAAGTGCTTCGTGTCTGCGATCAGCTTCTTTCGCTCTTCCCTGGACAATCCCGCTTTGTATTCGGCCAGCTTCTTCTCCAGCGCGGCATCTCTCTTTGCGCCCAGCCCCTGCTCCGGCACCGTAATCACTACTGACGCATGCGGATTGTCCAGAAGATATGTCTTTACCAGTTCCTCATAATATCCGGTTCCGATCTGATCCTTCAAAAACTGATAGGTGTCCAGCGCTTCCAGATGCATAAACGGCTGCATATCATCGAACAGCCAGCTGTCCAGACACTGGATTCCGTAGAGCAGTCCCTTCGGAAACTGTCCGAAATCCGCCTCCCGGAAACGGAATTCCGAGCTGTTGATTCCGGCTAACAATGCGTTTTGATCAATTCCGTCTGCCACCTTTGCCTGCAGCGTCTCACGGATCACCTGCAAAAACTGCTCCTTCTGCTCCGGATTCGCATTTTTTGCTATCACGGAAAATACCGGCTGCAGCGTGCTGTTATCATAGCCGCCGCCGATGTCCATACCGATTCCCGCATCGATCAGCGCCTGCTTAAGCGGCGCTCCCGGCGCAGAAAGCAGTGCGTAGTCCAAAACGTCAAACGCCTGGTATAACTTTTTGTCCAGAACGGTTCCGACCACCACATTGTAAGACAGGTAGCTGTTGTCCGTAAGCGGCTCCCCCGATGCCACCGGATAAGGCTTTACGATCTCCACCGGCGCGGCGAACGGCTTCTGCATCCGGATTGCGGAATCCAGCTCGATCTGCTCGTATTTTCCGAGGTATTCCTCATCCATCCAGCGCAGCTTTTCTGCAACGTCCATATCCCCGTACAGATAGATATAGGAATTGCACGGATGATAATACTTTCTGTGGAAGTTCAGATACTGCTCATAGGTAAGCTCCGGAATATGCTCCGGGTCGCCGCCGGATTCGTTTGCGTAAGAGGTATCCGGGAACAGTGAATTTAAAATCAGGCGCTCCAACACATCATCCGGGGACGAGAAAGCGCCCTTCATCTCGTTGTACACCACACCGTTGATCGTTACCGGCGCATCTTCATCCTCCAGCTCGTAATGCCAGCCTTCCTGCTCAAAGATCTCTCTGTGCTTGTAGATGTTCGGATGAAATACCGCATCCATATAGACACTCATCAGGTTCTGAAAATCCGCATTGTTGCAGCTCGCCACCGGATAGATGGTCTTCTCCGGGTACGTGATCGCATTTAAAAATGTGTTGAGCGATCCCTTGACCAGTTCCACGAACGGATCCTTGACCGGATATTTGTCCGATCCGCAGAGCACTGTGTGCTCAATGATGTGCGGCACACCGGTCGAATCCTCCGGCGGTGTGCGGAAGCCGATGTAAAACACCTTGTTCTCATCGTCGTTGGAGATCACGGTGATTCTCGCCCCGCTCTTTTTATGGCGCAGAATATATCCCATCGAATGAATATCCTTTAACTCCTGCTCACCAAGCAGCTCATATGCTGTCAATTCTGAAAGCTTCATAAATCCATAATTCCTTTCCTGCCCGGTCATCCTGTATGTCCGGTATTTACACTGTGTTCTATTATAACAGCTTTTCCCATTCTGCAAAAGAGTAAACTATCTATAGATTTTGTCTGGAACACTCTGCGAACGGTGTCCAAACGCAAAAAAGAGGCTGCCTGAATGCGGCAGCCTCCTCCCATGTCTTCACAGATATATTCTACTGATAAGAACTCCCTATGCGATGCGTGTCACATTCGCTGCCTGCGGTCCCTTTGCACCCTCAGTCACCTCGAACTCGACCTTCTCGCCGTCCTTTAACTCCTTGAATCCATCCATATTCAGTGCGGAAAAATGTACGAATACATCGTTGCCCTCTGCATCTGAAATGAAGCCATAGCCCTTCTTGGCATTAAACCACTTTACAGTACCCTGCTGCATAATTCTAAAAACCCTCCTCAATACAGTTCTGACATTACAGACTATTCCTGTCTGTATAAAACAACAAATTGAAATTAGCACATTTTACTTTTTTTGTCAATCTTTTTCTATCGTTATTGTTTAATTTGCACATCAATCTGCTGGTATGGGATAGAAATTCCCTTCGCATCCAGCGCATACTTGATATTTTCCGTCATGCGCCAGCGCGCCGGCCAGTAATCCTCGGTCTTAACCCAGACCCTGAGTCCGATGTCCACCGAAGATGCCGCCAGGTTGTCCACATATACCACAGGCTTCTCCTCCGGGATTCTGGCTTCCTCCTTCTCCGCCACCGCATAGATCACATCTTTGGCAGTGCGGATATCCGCTTCATAGGCGATGCCCACCACGAGATCCACACGACGTCTGTCCTTGTTGGTCACGTTGGTAAGACTGCTGTTGGAAAGTGTACCGTTCGGTATCACAATCAGCTTGTTGTCCACGGTAAGAAGTTTGGTATAAAAAATGGAAATCTCCGTGACCGTCCCCTCATTATTGTGGGAATGTTCAATGATGTAATCCCCGACCTTGAACGGCTTTAACAGCAAAATCAGCACGCCGCCCGCAAAATTCGACAGGCTTCCCTGCAACGCCAGACCGACCGCCACACCCGCCGATCCAAGCACCGCCACCGCTGATGTCGTCGCAATTCCAAACAATCCCATAATGATAAAAATCAGCACTACATACAGCGAATACTTGATCACCGGTATCATGAACTGCTTGACGCCCTCATCGGTTCCCGCCCGGTCCATCGAGCGCCGCACCAGCTTTGTGATCCACTTGATGATCCTGCCTCCGATCACATACACAAGCAGTGCGATCAGAATCTGGAATGCGAAGTTTAACAGATCCGGCACCAGCCCTTCCAGCCATGTACGGATAATCCCCGGATTCTTTGCTACCTCCTCAATTCCCTCCTGTGCATGGTTCAATGCCTCCACGGTCTCCGTGGTCGACGGGAATGCATCTGTCTGTGCCGCCAGATACCTTCCCTGTTCCAAAAGTGCCGCTATCCCGTTCACTCTCTCGTCCTCCATCCAACTTTATAATCCTTCTTAAATTTCATGAATAAACAGACCGCTCCTTAGCTTCGGCTCGAACCAGGTCGATTTCGGCGGCATCAAAAGTCCCGCATCCGCCACTGCGAACAGCTCCGCAATGGACGTCGGATACATTGCAAACGCCACCGCGCAGTCCTGCTCACAGCGCCGCACCAGTTCGTCCATGCCCCGGATTCCACCGACGAAATCAATGCGTCCGTCCGTCTTCGGATCTCTGATGCCGAGCACCGGTTCAAGAAGCTTATTCTGCAGTATGGAAACATCCAGATCTGCAACCGGATCTTCCGGCGTGCGGTCCTCCTGCCGGATATGGCAGGAAAACCAGTGTCCTTCCATATACATGCAAAAGGTTCCCCGCTCCTTAGGTCTGGTATCCTCTGCCCCGGTAATCTCCTCAACGTCAAACCGCTTCTCAACTTCACGGTACAATCCCTTAAAAGAATACCCGTTCAGATCGCGGATCACACGGTTGTAATCCATAATCATGAGTTCATCATCCGGAAACAATACCGAGAGAAAATAGTTAAACTCCTCCTCCCCGGTATAACCCGGATGTTCCTTCCGGCGCTTCTGCCCTACTTTTACCGCGGACGCTGCCCGGTGGTGTCCGTCTGCAATGTAGATGCTGTCAACGCCCGCAAACGCTTCGTGAATTGCGGCAATATCCGCATCCTCGCGGATGACAAACACCCGGTGTCTCACGCCGTCCTCCGATGTGAAATCATATTCCGGCTCTCCCTGCTTCGTCTTTTCCACGATACGCCGGATCCCGTCATTCGCGCGGTACGCCAGAAAGATCGGTCCGGTCTGTGCGTTACAGACATCCACATGGCGGATGCGGTCGACCTCCTTCTCCGCGCGGGTATTCTCGTGCTTTTTGATGATGCCGTTCTCATAATCATCGATGGACGCGCAGGCTGCCACTCCCGTCTGCACTCTTCCGTTCATGGTGAGTTCGTAGAGGTAATAACACTTTTTATCCTCCGTCAGAAACGTGCCGTCCTCCACCCATTGCCAGAGCGTGTCATGTGCACGCTCATACACCTTGTCATCATACATATCCACTGACAGCGGGAACTGTGTCTCCGCGCGGTCGATGCTAAGGAAAGACTGCGGATGCCGCTCCACTTCCTTCGTAGCTTCCTCTCTGTTATAAACATCATAAGGGAGGGCAGCAATCTCTGCTGCCTTCCCTCTCTGTGGTCTGATGCTTACAAATGGTCTGATTTCTGCCATTGTTCTCACACCTCGTTATTTTACTTTCCGTACTTTTAGTACTCCATCCGTCTGCTCCAGCTTTGCGAGCACATCCTCCGGCACGTTCGTATCCACATCGATCAGCGCATATGCATAGTCGCCCCTGGACTTGTTCGCCATGCCATCGATATTGATTCCGGCATTGCCGAGAATTGTCGTAAAATGGCTTAACATACCACTCTCGTTCTTGTGCAGAATACCGATTCTTCCTGCCGTCATGCAAGCGCCCATGCTGCAGTCCGGGAAATTGACGGAATGTACGATATTGCCGTTCTCAAGGTAATCGCGGATCTCGCGCACTGCCATGAGCGCACAGTTGTCCTCAGACTCTGCCGTGGATGCACCCAGATGTGGTGTCACGATGCAGCCCTTTGCGCCGACTGTCGTGGTGTTCGGGAAATCGGAGACATATTTTTTGATCTTGCCCGCTGCAAGTGCGTCCACCATCGCCTCCTCATCCACGAGAAGATCTCTCGCAAAGTTGAGCACGATCGCCGTCGGCTTCATCATTGCAATCGCATCCGCGCCAATCATCTTTCTGGTGGAATCCAAAAGCGGCACATGAATCGTGATATAGTCGCACTCGCGGTAAATGTCCTCCACGTTGCTGATGTGCTTCACGCTCCGGGAAAGGCTCCACGCTGCACTGACGGAAATATACGGATCGTAGCCGTACACTTCCATTCCCATGTGGGTCGCCGCATTGGCAACCAGAACACCGATTGCACCAAGTCCGATAACACCTAACTTCTTGCCGGAAATCTCGGTTCCTGCAAAATTTTTCTTCTGCTTTTCAGCAGTTTTGGCGATATTCTCGTCGTTCTGATTCGCCAGACACCAGTCGATGCCGCCCACGATATCACGGGACGCGTAGAGCATTCCCGCAAACACCAGCTCCTTGACACCGTTTGCATTGGCGCCCGGGGTGTTGAATACGACAATTCCCTTCTCCGCGCATTTATCCAGAGGAATGTTGTTCACGCCGGCACCGGCTCTCGCCACTGCCGCAAGTCCCTCCGGGAGTTCCAGGTCATGCATTGCGGCGCTTCTCACAAGCACTGCCTCCGCATCCTTTATGTCTTCCACCTTCTGATAATCATCCGAAAACAGATCCAGACCGACCGCTGCGATCGGATTTAAGCAATGATACTTATGCATTTGCATTCTCCTCCTCGAACTTTTTCATAAACGCAACCAGCTTCTCCACGCCCTCTTTCGGCATTGCATTGTAGATGGAAGCGCGCATACCGCCCACGGTGCGGTGGCCTTTTAAATTCACAAAGCCTGCGGCTGTCGCTTCTTTTACAAACTTCGCATCCAGCTCTTCGTTGCCGGTCACAAACGGCACATTCATGAGGGAGCGGTCCTCCGGAACAACGGTTCCGTGGAACAGTTTGCTCTGATCCAGAAAATCATAAAGGATCTTCGCCTTTTCCTCATTGCGCTCCTTCATCACGGAAAGACCGCCCATCTTCTTTAACCACTTGAATACCTTGCCGCAGATATAGATGCCGTAGCACGGCGGTGTGTTGTATAAAGAATCCGCATCGGCGTGTGTCTTGTATTTTAACATGGTTGGTGTTCCCGGAAGGGTATCTTCCGTGATCAGATCCTCGCGGATGATGACAATGACAACCCCCGCCGGTCCTACGTTCTTCTGCACGCCGCCGTAGATCACACCGTATTTTGTCACATCCACCGGCTCGGACAAAAAGCAGGAGGATACGTCCGCTACCAGCGTGTGTCCCTTGGTATTCGGAAGCTTCTTGTATTTTGTTCCGTAGATCGTATTATTCTCGCAGATGTACACATAATCCAGATCTTCCGGGATATCCAGGTCAGAACAATCCGGAATATAAGAAAACGTCTTATCCTCGGAGGATGCAAGCTTTACTGCCTCGCCGTAAATCTGTGCTTCCTGATAAGCTTTCTTCGCCCACTGGCCTGTGACGATATAGCCTGCCTTGCGGTTCTTCATCAGGTTCATCGGGATCATGGCGAACTGCTGGGATGCCCCACCCTGTAAAAACAGGACTTTGTAATTGTCCGGAATGTTCATCAGATCTCTCAGATCCTGCTCTGCCTCTTTGATGATGTTGTCATACACCTTGGAGCGGTGGCTCATCTCCATCACAGACATTCCGCTTCCTCTGTAATCCAGCATCTCATCTGCTGCTTCTTTTAAGACCTCTTCCGGCAGCACTGCCGGACCTGCTGAAAAATTGTACACTCTGCTCATTTTCTAATTCCTTTCCTTTCTCTTTTATTACGGCAGTTCCCTACGCTGCCGCCTCCATGCCCCCTGTAACAAAACATATACGCATGTTATGACTGCGCTGCGGCTAAATCCTCCCCGGTAAATGCCGTACTGATGTCCGCACCCGGAGCAACCATCGGCCATACCTTGTCATCGCAGCCGATCACACAATCGATCACTACCGGCGTCTTTGCAGCAAGCGCTGCTTTTAACGCCTCATTAAATGTCTCGCGGGTTGTGGCGCGGTACCCTGTCGCCCCCATCGCCTCCGCAAGCTTCACATAGTCGACGCCGTCATCTAAAACCGTCGCTGAATAGCGTTTTTCGTAAAACAGATCCTGCCACTGCCGCACCATGCCGAGCACATGATTGTTCACAATCACTTCGATCAACGGCAGCTTCTGCCGGACTGCGGTAGCAATCTCGTTCATATTCATGCGGAAACATCCGTCCCCCGCGATATTGATCACCTGTTTTCCCGGATTTGCAACCTGTGCACCGATCGCAGCGCCCAGTCCGTATCCCATGGTGCCAAGTCCGCCAGATGATAAAAACGTGCGCGGATTTTTATATTTATAATACTGTGCAGCCCACATCTGGTGCTGTCCTACTTCTGTCACAATGATGGCGTCGCCGTCTGTCTGGCGGTAGATCTCCTCCACCAGATAAGGTCCGGTCAGTCCCGGCTCCTGGTATGTGAGCGGATATTTTACTTTATAGTCCAGAATATGCGCTATCCACGCTTCATGCCCCAGCTGCGGCAGTTCCGCGTTGATCCGCTTTAAAATTTCTTTCAGGTCTCCGATCACAGCCGCATCGACACGGATATTTTTATTGATCTCCGCTGCATCCACATCAAACTGTAAGATCTTCGCCTGCTTTGCAAACTTCTTGGCATTGCCAAGCACACGGTCGGAAAAGCGCACGCCGACGGCGATCAGCAGATCGCACTCGCTCACGCCGAGGTTGGACGTCTTGGTTCCGTGCATGCCGAGCATCCCCGTGTAGAGATCGTTCGTCCCGTCAAAGGCTCCCTTTCCCATCAGGGAATCGCACACCGGTGCGTCCACTTTATGTACAAATTCTTTTAATTCCGCGCTCGCCCCAGAGATCACAGCACCACCGCCCACAAATATGTACGGTTTTTCCGCCGCTTTTATCATCGCAAGCGCCTTCGCAAGATCCTCTTCTCGTATCGTGTCCGTCACACGCGCGATCGGCTCTGCCTTGCAGAATTCATACTCCGTCTTTGCCGCCGTAATATCCTTCGGGATATCGACGAGCACCGGGCCCGGACGCCCCTTCTGTGCGATCCGGAATGCTCTGCGGATCGTGTCCGCAAGCTTTGTGACATCCTTTACGATAAAATTGTGCTTTGTGATCGGCGTCGTGATGCCTGCAATATCGATCTCCTGAAAACTGTCTTTGCCGAGAAGCGGCACATTGACGTTGCATGTGATCGCTACAATCGGCACGGAATCCATGTATGCCGTGGCAATTCCCGTCACAAGATTCGTCGCTCCCGGTCCGGACGTTGCGAAACAGACACCTACTTTTCCGGTGCTTCTCGCATAACCGTCCGCCGCGTGGGAAGCTCCCTGCTCATGCGAGGTTAAAATATGCCGAATCTCCTGATGCTTATATAATTCATCGTATACATTCAGTATGGCTCCACCCGGATATCCGAATACGGTGTCCACACCCTGTTCTTTCAGACATTCGATGACAATCTGTGCTCCTGTCAGCTCCATGTCGTATACCTTCCTTTTCTATCCTACTGTTCTTCCGGGAGCGCCAGTATTGCTCCGCGGTTGCCCGAGGTCACGAGCGATGCGTACCGCTTTAAGTATCCGGTCGTCACCTTCGGCTCTCTCGGCTGCCATTTTGCCTTTCTGGCCAAAAGCTCCTCGTCCGATACGGCGAGTTCCAGCTTTAACTCCGGAATATTGATCTTAATAAGATCTCCCTCTTCCACCAGTGCAATCGGTCCGCCGACCGCTGCCTCCGGCGATACATGGCCGATCGACGCGCCGCGGCTTGCACCGGAAAAACGTCCGTCTGTAATCAGCGCCACCGAAGATCCAAGACCCATTCCCGCGATCGCGGAAGTCGGGTTTAACATCTCGCGCATTCCCGGTCCGCCCTTCGGTCCTTCATAGCGGATCACAACGACATCCCCGGCAACAATCTTACCGCCCTTGATCGCTGCGATCGCATCCTCCTCACAGTCGAAGACTCTCGCCGGTCCCTCGTGCACCATCATCTCATCGCAGACTGCCGAGCGCTTGACCACGCTGCCGTCCGGCGCAAGATTGCCTTTTAATACGGCAAGTCCGCCGGTCTTGCTGTACGGGTGATCCACCGGACGGATCACTTCCGGATTCTTATTCACTGCATCCGCAATATTCTCCCCGACGGTCTTTCCGGTCACGGTCATGCACTCCGTGTGCAGCAGTCCGATGTCCGCCAGTTCTTTCATTACCGCATAGACGCCGCCCGCCTCGTTGAGATCTTCCATATAAGTCGGTCCTGCCGGTGCCAGATGGCACAGGTTCGGTGTCTTCTCGCTGATCGGATTGGCAAATGCAATATCAAAATCAAATCCCACTTCATGGGCGATTGCCGGAAGATGGAGCATGCTGTTCGTCGAACAGCCGAGCGCCATATCCACGGTCAGCGCATTTAAGATGGCTTCCTTCGTCATAATATCACGCGGGCGGATATTTTTGCGGTACATTTCCATCACCGCCATACCCGCATGCTTGGCGAGCTTGATGCGCTCCGAATAGACTGCCGGGATCGTGCCGTTTCCGCGAAGTCCCATTCCCAGCGCCTCGGTGAGACAGTTCATGGAGTTCGCCGTGTACATTCCAGAACAGGAGCCGCAGGTCGGACAAACCTTCTCCTCGTATTCCCTGACTTCCTCCTCCGTCATCGTGCCGGCTGCATAGGAACCTACCGCCTCAAACATGGAAGAGAGGCTGCGCTTTTTGCCCTGTACATGTCCGGCAAGCATCGGTCCGCCTGACACGAACACTGTGGGTACATTGATGCGCGCTGCAGCCATCAAAAGTCCCGGGACATTCTTATCGCAGTTCGGAACCATGACGAGCGCATCAAACTGATGTGCAAGCGCCATACATTCCGTGGAATCGGCAATCAGATCACGCGTCACCAGCGAATATTTCATACCGATATGTCCCATCGCGATTCCGTCGCAGACCGCGATTGCCGGAAATACCACCGGCACGCCGCCAGCCTCCGCAACGCCAAGCTTTACCGCGTTGACAATCTTATCCAAATTCATGTGACCGGGAACAATCTCGTTGTAGGAGCTCACAATACCGACCATCGGCTTGTTCATCTCCTCCTCGGTAAATCCCAGCGCGTTAAACAAACTTCTATGAGGTGCCTGCTGCATCCCTTTTTTTACATTATCACTCTTCATCTATCTTAACTCCGTTTCTGTCATTCTATCTGATCCGCTCGCAGATCAGATCTCCCATCTGTGCCGTGCCGACCTGGGTTACCTTTTCCTGCTGCTTCTCCTGCGGCATGATGTCAATGGTACGGTAGCCATCCTGTAAGACCTGCTTCACCGCCTGCTCCACTGCATCCGCCTCCCGATCCAGATCAAAGCTATAACGCAGCATCATGGCTGCACTTAAGATCGTTGCGATCGGATTCGCAATTCCCTTTCCGGCAATGTCCGGTGCCGAACCGCCGCTCGGCTCGTAGAGTCCGAACTTTGTATCGTTTAGGCTGGCGCTTGAGAGCATACCGATCGAACCTGTCACCATGCTCGCCTCATCCGACAAAATGTCGCCGAACATGTTCTCCGTCAGAATCACGTCGAACTGCTTCGGGTCTTTTACCAGCTGCATCGCACAGTTGTCCACGAGCATATGCTCATAGGTCACTTCCGGGTAATCCTGCGCCACCTCCTCGACGATCTTTCTCCAGAGTCTCGAGGAATCCAGCACGTTTGCCTTATCTACACTCGTCACCTTTTTGCGCCGCTTCATGGCAATATCAAAACCGCGCTTAGCGATCCGTCTGATCTCGTTCTCATTGTAGGTCAGCGTATCCGTCGCTGTCAGCACACCGTCCACTTCCTCGGTCTTGCGCGCTCCGAAATACAGTCCGCCGGTCAGCTCCCGCATAATCATCATGTCAAATCCGTCCCCGATGATGTCGTCCCGAAGCGGGCATGCGGCTTTTAATTCTTCATATAAATATGCCGGTCTTAAGTTGGCAAACAGGTTCAGCGCCTTGCGGAGCTTTAAAAGTCCCGCCTCCGGTCTCTTCTCCGGCGGCAGCTGATACCACGGCGAAGTCGATGTGTTGCCGCCGATCGATCCCATCAGCACCGCATCGGAAGCCTTCGCGGAAGCGATCGCCGCATCCGTGAGCGGCTCACCCGTCGCGTCAATGGAGCAGCCTCCCATCAGAATCTCTTCATAGCGGAACACATGTCCGTAGGTCTTTCCAATCTGATCCAGAACTTTCTTTGCCTCTGTTACGATCTCCGGTCCGATCCCGTCGCCGGAAATCACGCCTACCTTATATTCCATCTCTCTAATCCCTCTTTTCTTCCTGCCATGCAGGAATCCGTCTTGTATTGACTTTAGTACATTACTAACAGACAGTATATAAATTCTATAATAATGTATCTCGGGAAACAATGCAACCTCTGAATCTATTTTTCTTTTTCATGTATTCCATAACCTGGTCTTATTTACTGCTTTTTTAACGCAACACTTTTCAGTTCAAAATAGGCGAGCAGATTCTGGTTGCGCCAGTCCTCTGCATCCTCTGTAATATCATCCATACAAATCATATAGGGCTGCTCTGTATAAGCATCCACGAGTGCATCCGTTCCCTTCGCCGCCTCTAATGTATCGTGTCTTTCATACGCTTCCTGCGAGTATCTCTGCGCAGTTCCTGTTTTGATCTGCAAATGTGCCTGATAAGCAGTCGAGCTCTCCCCGCAGCCGATGAGCACCCCAAGCAGCAGCACCCCCGTCACAGCCAGATGGCCATGGGAGAGCTGGTTTATGACATTCTCCGAAGCAGTGTCCCCAGCAAGGACACGCACCAGCCATCCGCACAAATAGAACTCTACGACAAACAGTAGCAGCACATACGTAAAATACACCACATTTGCCAGTCTTCCATCACCTGCTGCTCCCATTCCATAATATGGCGGACAATACAATGCACAGATATACCCCACCGCCAGAACTACCACCACCAGCGGATATGAAAAACGGAATCCCTTCTCTCGGTACAGCCGCTGCGCCGCACGCAGGATAAACGGAAGGAACGCTACCATGCCGATGAGTATTTTCAGCCCCATCCACTGGTTGATCGCACTAATTCCCCATTTCGTTGCAAGCCAGATGGTTTCAAAAAAGCCCGGGGTATTTTCAAATGCCGACTGGCGTACCCTCGTGCCGGGAGAGAGCACATTGATCAGAAAACCTCCAACTGTCACTACCAGTACCACCAGACTGTCTACCAAAAACGGCTTTCGATGTACCACTCCTCCATAAATCACACAGCCTGCCAGAAAAAGGATTCCGCCAAACGTCGTCACGTGATTACCGCCCGCCAGAAGCAGTCCAAGCAGTCCCGTGAGAATCATCTGCAGGATGCGTCTCTTTCCCTTTCCTCCCAACCACAATGCCGCCGAAACAAGCAGCAATAATACGCAGAAGAAAAACGTGTAATTGACCGCACCATTGTACCAGTAGATTCCCTGCACTGCCGATGGAATCCACTGCAGCATCAGAGCCGACATCATAAAACCAAAGGCTGCTGCTTCCAGCCTGCCCATTCCAAGCTTTCTGTGCAGCACCTGCCATGCAAAAATCAGATTCGCGCCATACAGAGCCGCCAGAATCAGACACGCAGCGATCCGATACCACGCTTCGCCAAAAATACCGGGCTCCAGTGCCTATATCACCGCGGAGGCGTAAAGTCCCTGCCAGGTCTGGTAAAACTCGGCTGAAGTTGCAAATGCCGCCCTGCACACCTCCCACAGGGAATGTGTATCTCTCCACGCATGATAGGTTTCTGATGCATACCAGTAATCGTCTCCAGACGGATGGTTGTACATGGACAGGTGCAAAAGCGGCACCACCGATAAAACCGATATTACAATAATGCTCCAAAGAATCATTTTTTCATGCTGCTTTTTCATATATCTTTCTCCATTTCCATCGCCGTATATTTTTTTCTCATCACTTTCATAATAATTCCCCTATGATCCAAAAAATCTGCCCTGTATTGCTACAAGGCAGATTCTCTTAGATTTCCATTCAATATCCTGCTTATTCAGCTGCTTCTTCCGGCTTCTCAACTGCGGAGATGGCCGCCTTCTGCATCGGAATACGGCAGTTCTTGTTGCTTCCGAACTCAACGATTACTGTATCATCAGCAATATCGATCACTGTTCCATAAAAACCGCTTGTTGTTAAGATCGTATCTCCCACTGCAAGTTCTGCAAGCATGGAGTTCTTCTTCTGCTGTTCCTTCTTCTGCGGACGAACCATGAAGAAATACATAAACGCAAATAAAATAACCAGCCACACCACCATACTGATCCAGCCAGCGGATGACGCACTCTCTGTTGCTAAGATTGAAAACATCTGATATCCTCCTAAAATCATAAACTTGTCCGAAGCCATCCGACTTCATTAAAGAGTATTGTACACAAAACCTCGCTGTTTGGCAAGCCTTTTCCCTCTTACTTTTCCATTTCCTTTTCCCGGTTGATCTGTCCCATGCTGTATAGCTTTTCTTCCTTGTAGGAGGCAAAGTTTCCGGCATCCAGCGCATCCCGAATCTCTTCCATCATCGTGTTGTAGAAGTACAGATTGTGCAGAACACATAAGCGCATGCCAAGCATCTCTTTTGCCTTGAGCAGATGGCGGATATAGGCTCTGCTGTAGCGGCGGCAGGTCGGGCAGCCGCAGCCCTCTTCGATCGGGCGCATATCCTTCTCGTACTTCTGGTTGAACAGGTTGATCTTGCCCTGGTTCGTGTATACATGGCCATGTCGGCCGTTGCGGGACGGATAAACACAGTCGAAGAAGTCAATGCCGCGCTCCACTCCCTCCAGAATATTGGCCGGCGTTCCGACTCCCATGAGATAGGTCGGCTTGTTCACCGGAAGATAAGGCACGGTCTCATCCAGCACATGGTACATCTCCTCGTGTGTCTCGCCGACCGCAAGTCCGCCGACCGCATAGCCGTCCAGATCCAGCTCGGAAATCCGCTTTGCATGGTCGATCCGGATGTCCGTGTAGATGGCTCCCTGGTTGATGCCGAACAGCATCTGGTGACGGTTCACGGTATCCTCCAGCCCATTGAGGCGCTGCATCTCGTTCTTGCAGCGCTCCAGCCAACGTGTCGTCCGTGCCACGGAATCCTCCACATATTTCCGCTCGGCAAGCGCCGGCGGGCATTCATCGAACGCCATAGCGATCGTGGAACCGAGATTGGACTGGATCTGCATGCTCTCCTCCGGTCCCATGAAAATCTTTGCCCCGTCAATATGCGAGTGGAAATAGACGCCCTCCTCCTTGATCTTGCGCAGGCCTGCCAGGGAGAACACCTGAAATCCGCCGGAATCCGTAAGAATCGGACGATTCCACGACATAAACTTGTGCAGTCCTCCCACTTCCCTGATCAGTTTATCCCCTGTGCGCACATGCAGATGGTAGGTGTTTGACAACTCCACCTGACACTTGATCTGTTCCAGATCTTCCGTGGAGACAGCTCCCTTGATGGCAGCCACCGTACCCACATTCATAAATACCGGCGTCTGGATATCTCCGTGCACCGTATGGAAAACGCCTCTCTTCGCGCGTCCTTCCTGTTTTAATAATTCATACATCTGTTTTTCGTCTCCTTTTTATTACTCATGCAAAGCCGGCGCTGCTTCACGCCTCCGTCTTCTTCCCGGTCAGTTCGCTTAACACGGTAAAGTAATCTTCAAATGTCTTGCGGCAGCACGCTGGGTTCTCAATCACAATCCCGTCAGTTCTAAGCCCGATCAGGGAAAATGCCATCGCCACACGGTGATCGTCGTATGTCTCCACGTTTCCGCCGTGGGGGCTGCCGGGATAGATCGTGACAGCCGTCTCTTCCTCCTCACACCGGATGCCAAGCGCGGTCAGATTCGTCTGTATCGCGTGAATCCGGTCGCATTCCTGTCCGCGGATATGTCCGATTCCCTCTATGCGCACCGGCGCGTCGGCAAACGGCGCGATCGCCGCCAGAGTCAGTGCCTGATCGGAGAAATCGTTCATATTGACTGTGATGCCCCGCAGCGCACCGTCCGCCGGTCCCGTTACCCGGACGCCCTCCGGCGTATCATCCGCATTACATCCCATGCGCTCCAACACTTCCAGAAAACGCAGATCTCCCTGTGTGTTGTCCATATGCACATGACGCACAAGCGCCCGTCCGCCGGTCACCGCCGCAGCCGCGTAAAAATAGCAGGCTGCCGACATATCCGGTTCCACCGTATAAGTCTCCTTCCGGTAGGAAGCCTCCGCGGGCACCTCGTAGTCTCTTCCGTCAAAAGTGACACTCACTCCGAATTTCTGCATCATTTTCCGTGTGATACGGATGTACGATCCGTCCGTCTTCTCGCTGGTGATGTGGATCTTCATCCCCTCCGGAACCATCGGCGCAATCAGCAGCAGCGCGCTTAAAAACTGCGTGCTCTTCGTAATGTCAAGGGAGAGCCTCCGCGGCGTCTCCCCTGCCGTCTCATCTGCCCGGGCAGATCTGCACCCTGCGATGCGCACCGGAAGATGCCCTTCCTCCTCGAGGAAGGTAATCTTCGCCCCCGCACCGGAAAGCAGCTCGAACAGCTCCGCCATCGGCCGCCGCTTCATCTGCGCTGAACAGCGGATCTCATAACACCCGTCTGAAAATCCGAGCATCGCCGCAAGGAAACGCGCCGCTGTCCCGGCGCTTCCGACGTCAATTACCGCTTCCCTGCTGGGAATCCTGCCGCCGCAGCCCGTCACGGTCACGCACTTTTTTTCTTCCTCTATCTGCACTGCAAAGCCGAGCGACACAAGACACGCCAGAAAGTGTCTGGAATCATCGGAAAACAGGACGCCTTCCACGCGCACCGTTCCGGCGGACAGCGCTGCTAAAAGAAGCGCGCGGTTCGTCATGCTCTTTGATCCCGGCACGGTTACCTTCCAGTCCACCGGCTCTGTTATCTTTTTCACAAGGTATTTCTCTATCATGAAATATTCTTCTCCTCGCCTGCTGGTACTTCTGCTCCGTCAAATCATAACATATTTCTGTTGCGGCGCAAAGTCAAATCTTTTATAATCGAGAAAGATCATTATGTAAGCAGGAGGGAATCACATGGCAGGGTCTACATTGGGAACTCTTTTTAAAATCACAACCTGGGGGGAATCTCACGGAAAGGGTGTCGGCGTCGTCATCGACGGGTGTCCGGCGGGACTTTCTCTCTGTGAAGCGGATATCCAGAAGTTTCTCGACCGGCGCAAGCCCGGTCAGTCCAGATATGCGACCCCGCGCAAGGAGGACGATGGCGTAGAGATCTTCTCCGGCGTGTTTGAAGGAAAGACGACCGGCACCCCGATCTCGCTTGTCGTTTTCAACCACAATCAGCAGTCCAGAGACTACAGCGAGATCGCCTCCTATTACCGTCCCGGTCACGCCGATTACACATTCGACCAGAAATACGGCTTCCGCGACTACCGTGGGGGCGGACGCTCCTCCGGGCGGGAAACCATCGGACGCGTCGCCGCAGGCGCCGTCGCCGTCAAGATTCTAAACGAGCTCGGCATTACCTTTATGACCTACACAAAGTCCATCGGCCCGATCGCCGTATCTTCCGGGCACTTTGATTTTTCCGAGGTCACAAAGAATCCACTCTATATGCCGGACGCCGAAGCGGCCGAGAACGCTGAAAATTATCTGGATGCCTGCATGACGGAGTTAAATTCCTCCGGCGGCATCGTGGAGTGTATCATAAAAGGAATGCCTGCCGGTATCGGAGATCCGGTCTTTGAGAAGCTGAATGCAAACCTTGCCAAGGCGGTCATGTCCATCGGCGCCGTCAAAGGTTTTGAGATCGGGGACGGATTTGACGTGGCAAAAGCGACCGGCAAGAACAACAACGACGCCTTTGTCCTCGGTGAGGACGGCAGAATTGCCAAAGCAACCAACCATGCCGGCGGTATCTTAGGCGGCATGAGCGACGGAAGCGACATCATCCTCCGGGCTGCCATCAAGCCGACCCCTTCCATCGCCGCCACACAGCGCACCGTCAATCAGTCCGGTGAGGAGATCTCGGTCAACATCAAGGGACGCCACGATCCGATCATCGTTCCGCGCGCCGTTGTCGTGGTGGAATCCATGGCGGCCATCACGATCGTCGACTCACTCTTTTCCAATATGAGCGCACGGATGGATGCGTTAAAAGATTTCTACTCCTAAAAGAAACAAAAAGGTGATACTTCTTCTCCGCCGGCTGGCGCAATCGAAGTATCACCTTTTTCTTTTTCATACTTTCTAGCTCATCCGAATATGCTGATGTGTAAACAGATGATCCTGACAGTATTCGTAATTGCCCTCGCACTTGGAGCAGAAACGGAATTCCAGCGTCGGATCGTCAAGTTCCGTCCTGCCGCAGACAGCACACTTGTGCTTCGCACCGCCCGCATATCCCTGCGGTCTTCGCATGTCTGCCTTAAACTTCTGGCGTCTGTGCACCTCGTGCGGCGTATAGCGCTTGAGGTTTCTGGTGGAGAAGAAGAAAATAATAAAGTTGAGGAGCGACATAAAAATCGCCATTCTTCCCGCCCATCCGGTCTCAAAAAAGCTTAAAGCAATCAGAACGCCGTACACAGCCGCCATCCACTTCATCTTAATCGGGATAATGAACATCAGAAGAACCTGCATATCCGGATACATACATGCAAACGCAAGGAAGATGGACATGTTGATGTAACTTGTGCTGAAACTCGTTCCGATGAGAAGCATCTCCGTCGTCACACCGCCGTTCAAAAGATACATGATACCGTACAGCAAAAACGCTCCGATGACGGTAAACAGCATACCTCCGAAAATATAGACGTTAAACCGGAAGGTTCCCCATGTGCGCTCCAGTGTCGTTCCAAGCTGATAATAGAAAAGCGCCATAATGAGAAGATACACCAGATTCGTGTCTGTGGGCATAAACACCCAGGTAATCAGACGCCAGATCTGTCCGTGCAGGATGTGATACGGACTCAACATCAAAAGTCCTATGATCGACGGATTCACCTGGTAGAGCACAAACCCGATCGTGTAAGCTCCGATCAGCCACACGATCAGATTGGGAATCGCCCAGTTGCCGAATTTACGTTCTAATTTATTTAACCAGTTCATATACTCTGTTCCTGACCTTTCCAAAAATGACATTACGTTGTTCAGTATATCGGTCGGGGAAATCTTTGTCAATCAGAGGGATTCTTCTTTACAAAAAGTTTATACTTTTCCGGCAAAATGCACATTGTCTTTTGACATATCCTGTCGTATAATGTAGAGTGTTTATCGCCAGATTGGCACTATTTATAATAAGAAGAAATCTTTTACATATTTTACTCTGCTAAAGTATTTACTTTACGAGAAACAGCCATGGAGGGAATTATGGAAAACAATACACTTCATAAATTGGGAATCGACATCGGTTCCACAACCGTCAAGGTCGCAATTTTAGACCAGGAGGATCATCTGCTCTTCTCTGATTATGAGCGCCATTTTGCCAATATCCAGGAGACCTTATCCTCCCTTCTCCAGAAAGCTTACGATGCACTCGGCGACTTTGCTGTTGCACCGATGATTACCGGTTCCGGCGGTCTGACACTCGCCAAGCATCTCGGTGTTCCGTTTGTCCAGGAAGTGATCGCCGTGTCCACTGCCCTGCAGCATTATGCACCGCAGACCGATGTTGCCATCGAGCTCGGTGGTGAGGATGCCAAGATCATCTATTTTGAGGGCGGCAATGTCGAGCAGCGTATGAACGGCATCTGTGCCGGCGGTACCGGTTCTTTTATCGACCAGATGGCATCCCTCATCCAGACGGATGCGACAGGTCTGAATGAATACGCCAAGAATTACAAGGCCATCTACCCGATCGCTGCGCGTTGCGGTGTCTTTGCCAAGACCGATATCCAGCCGTTAATCAACGAGGGTGCTACCAGAGAGGATCTCTCTGCCTCCATTTTCCAAGCGGTGGTCAATCAGACAATCAGCGGGCTTGCCTGCGGTAAGCCGATCCGCGGCCACGTTGCCTTTCTCGGAGGTCCGCTTCATTTCCTCTCCGAGCTCAAGGCTGCTTTTATCCGCACCCTGAATCTGGACGATGAACACGCCATCACACCGGAGAATTCGCATCTGTTCGCGGCGATCGGTTCCGCGTTGAACTACAAGCCGGGCGAGACAACCACGCTCGTCTCTCTCCGCGACCGGCTCTCGAACGGCATCAAGATGGAATTTGAGGTTGCCCGTATGGATCCTCTGTTTGCCAGCCAGGAAGAATACGACGCTTTCCGCGCACGTCACGACGGGCACAATGTCAAGTCCGCAGATCTCTCCACCTACGAGGGCAACTGCTATCTGGGCATCGATGCAGGTTCCACCACGACCAAGATTGCCTTAGTCGGCGAGGACGGTTCCCTTTTGTATTCTTTCTACAGCAACAACAACGGAAGTCCGCTTGCGACGGCAATCCGTTCCATCAAGGAGATCTATACGCTCCTTCCACCGAAGGCAAAGATCGTTCACTCCTGCTCCACCGGATACGGTGAAGCGCTGTTAAAAGCCGCTTTGATGCTCGATGACGGCGAGGTTGAGACGGTGGCACATTTCTATGCAGCCGCGTTCTTCGACCCGGAAGTCGACTGTATCTTAGACATCGGCGGTCAGGATATGAAATGTATCAAGATCAAGAATCAGACGGTGGATTCCGTACAGCTCAATGAGGCTTGTTCCTCCGGCTGCGGTTCTTTCATCGAGACGTTTGCAAAATCCCTCAACTACTCTGTACAGGATTTTGCAAAGGAGGCTCTTTTTGCCAAAAATCCGATCGATCTTGGAACCCGCTGCACCGTATTTATGAATTCCAAAGTAAAGCAGGCGCAGAAAGAGGGCGCATCCGTTGCAGATATTTCTGCGGGTCTTGCGTACTCTGTCATCAAGAATGCTTTATTTAAGGTAATCAAGCTTTCCGATGCAAGCCAGCTCGGGAAAAATATCGTCGTACAGGGCGGTACGTTTTACAACGATGCCGTACTGCGCAGTTTTGAGAAAATTGCGGGTGTCGAATGTGTCCGTCCGGATATTGCCGGCATCATGGGTGCTTTCGGTGCCGCACTGATCGCCAGAGAGCGTCACGAGGCAGGCTACCAGACCTCCATGCTTTCCATCGAACAGATCAATGCGCTGACCTTCGACACAAAGCTGGCAAGATGTCAGGGATGTACCAACCACTGTCTCCTCACAATCAACCGCTTTTCCGGCAACCGCCAGTATATCACCGGCAACCGCTGTGAGCGCGGCCTCGGCAAGGAGAAAAATAAAGACAACATTCCAAACCTCTACGAATACAAGAACAAGCGCCTGTTTGACTACACCCCGCTTTCCGCCGAGGAAGCAGCACGCGGCACAGTCGGTATTCCGCGCGTTTTAAATATGTACGAGAACTACCCGTTCTGGGCAACTTTCTTTAAGAAGCTCGGTTTTTCCGTGGTACTCTCCCCGCAGTCGACGCGCAAGATCTACGAGCTTGGAATTGATTCCATCCCGAGCGAGTCCGAGTGCTACCCGGCAAAGCTGGCACACGGTCATGTGACATGGCTGATCCACCAGAACGTCGATTTTATTTTCTACCCGTGTATTCCTTATGAGCGCAACGAATTCCCGGATTCCAACAATCACTACAACTGTCCGATCGTTACCTCCTACGCGGAAAATATCAAAAATAACGTGGACGAGATCACTTCCGGTCAGGTGAAGTTCTTAAATCCGTTTATGTCTTTCGCCAGCGAGGAGACGCTTTCCTCCCAGCTGATTAAGACCTTTGGCCAGTCGGAGTTCGGGATTCCGGAATCCGAGATCCGCGACGCGGTTGCCGAAGGCTGGAAGGAGCTTGCCGTCTGCCGGATGGAGATGCAGAAAAAAGGCGAGGAAGTCTTACAGTATTTAAAGGAGACCGGAAGACGCGGTATCGTCCTCGCAGGTCGTCCGTACCATGTAGACCCTGAGATCAACCACGGTATTCCGGAGCTGATTACCTCCTACGGCATCGCCGTGCTCACGGAGGATTCCATCTCCCACTTACAGCCGGTGGAGCGCCCGCTCATCGTCATGGATCAGTGGATGTATCACTCCAGACTGTACGCAGCGGCGAACTATGTCAAGACAAGAGACGATCTCGACCTCATCCAGCTGAATTCCTTCGGCTGTGGTCTGGATGCTGTCACGACAGACGCTGTCAATGATATTCTGACAAAGTCCGGCAAGATCTACACCTGTTTAAAAATCGATGAGGTCAACAACCTCGGTGCGGCGCGCATCCGTATCCGTTCCCTGATCTCGGCGATCCGTGTCCGTGAGAAGAAGCAGACGAAGCGCACCATCGTTCCGGCGAATTACAACCGCGTCGTCTTCACGGAGGAAATGCGCAAGAATTACACCATCCTCTGCCCACAGATGTCACCGATCCATTTTGAGCTGTTGGAGCCGGCGTTCCAGACGGCCGGGTACAACCTTGTTGTTCCGGATGTGGACAGCCGCACCTGCGTGGATGTCGGCTTAAAGTACGTCAACAATGACGCCTGCTACCCGTCCCTGATCGTGGTTGGCCAGCTGATGGCGGCCGTGATGTCCGGCGGTTATGATATGTCGCGCACCGCGGTCTTAATCTCCCAGACCGGCGGCGGCTGCCGCGCCAGCAATTACATCGGCTTCATCCGGCGTGCACTGGAAAAAGCCGGCTATCCGGACGTTCCGGTCATCTCGATCAATCTGAGCGGTCTGGAGAAGAACCCGGGCTTTAAGCTGACACTGCCACTGATCCAGCACGGACTCTACGCGTTGGAGTTTGGCGATATCTTCATGCGCTGCGTCTACGCAACGCGCCCTTACGAGGCGGTTGCCGGATCAACGGACGAGTTGCACGAAAAATGGAAAAAAGAGGTTATCGCCTTTATTACCCAGAAAAAGATGCTCTCCCACGGCAAGTTCAAGAAAATGTGCCGCGAGATCATCCGCGATTTTGACAACCTTCCGCGCAAAGACATCAAGAAACCGCGCGTTGGCGTTGTCGGCGAGATTCTTGTCAAGTTCCATCCGGCTGCAAACAATCATCTGGTGGAGCTTCTCGAATCCGAGGGCGCAGAGGCAGTCGTACCGGATCTGACCGATTTCCTGCTCTACTGCTTCTACAATACGGGCTTTAAAGCAGACAATCTCGGCATGAGCCAGAAGTCCAAGAAGATCGGCCGTCTGGGCATCAATTTCTTTGAGTGGCTGCGCAGCGCTGCAAGAGATGAATTCACAAAGAGCAGGCACTTTACTGCACCTGCGCACATCGATGATCTTGCCAGATATGCAAGAGACATTGTATCCGAGGGCAACCAGACCGGCGAGGGCTGGTTCTTAACCGGTGAGATGTTAGAGCTGATCCACACCGGAACACCGAACATCGTCTGCACGCAGCCGTTCGCCTGCCTGCCGAACCATGTGGTCGGCAAGGGTGTCATCAAGGAACTGCGTCACCGCTATCCGGGTTCCAATATCGTGGCCATCGATTACGATCCGGGTGCCAGCGAGGTAAACCAGCTCAACCGTATCAAGCTGATGCTCTCCACCGCGAACAAAAATCTGGCAAAGCAGAACGCACCGGAGCAGAAGGATCAGGCTGCAGGCTGACAGATACAGAGAAAGGGGCTGCGCATCAAATGTGTCGCCCCTTCAAGTGATAAATAATATTATGGGAAACAGATACTTAAAAGTTCCAGATAAACATGCGGCGGCAAATTCTGACCGCAAAATCCGGTATTTCTAACCATGCCGCAGCTGGCATCCGTGATGATCCGTGTCTTTCCAAGTTTGGAACACTCTACGGACTGTGTCCGCAAGCCAGCAGACAATTTTAGGACTTTTGTGTGTGTCCCTTATTGGCACCTCTGAATAAAACATAACCGCGCGAAGCCGCTGTCTGAGTCGGTATCTGCCCTATTTTCAATAGCAGATGCCGACGAGTTCGGTTCGCGCGGTTTTATATTGTCTGTGAAGAGGTGCCATTAGGGACACCAGAAAGTCCGCTCATTGTCTGCGGCTTGTCGGACACACTCCGTGAGTGTCCAAACGTGGCAAAGACACGGAATGGGATGCCAGCCGCGGTATGGAAGAAATACTCGAATTTTGCTTCAAAGAATTTGCCGCCGTCTGTTTATTCTGGAACCTTTTTGTTCTCTAGTATTCCTGTAATATTACATATCACTAAAAGGGACACGGTACACTTCATGCGCAACCCCTTCCGCTGCATTGCGTCAGCCCTGCTTAGGACAGCCACATGCACGCGAGCTGCACCGCCGCAATGCTCAAAACAACACTGGCGCACACATACCCGATCCCCAGTCCATAGCTTCCGTTCTGGAACAGCTGGCTGGTCTCGAGTGCAAATGTGGAAAATGTTGTAAAGCCACCGCAGACGCCGGTCTTTAGCGTCAGTACCAGAAGCGGCGGAAGCGAATGCTTTTCTCCCAGAACCGCCAGCACGCCGATGACAAACGCACCGAGTATATTGATCAAAAGCGTTTTGACCGGAAACCCGTTGGACGCGCCCACCGGCACCAGTCCGATCAGGTACCGAAGCATCGCACCGGCGGCTCCTCCAAGTCCCACACACAGACATTTTATCATGCTAATCTCCATTTCTGAGCGACTTGTCGCGAAGAGGCGAAGAGAAATTCGCAAAAGCGATTTCTCTTCTGCCATCAAAGCTATTTGCTTTCGCTCAGAAACAAATAGCCGTGTGAAAAATCACATATCAATGTAATTTTTCACACTATTTTCCTCCTACATATTCCAGCATCAGATTCTCAAATTCCGTATAATCTTTGCACTTTGCAATCTCCTGCACGTACTTTTCCTCCACAAACAGCGAAATCAGATTATCAAAAATATCATAAAAAAGCATCCGGTCTCTCTCGCTGATACAAAGCAGCAGCACAACATTGACATACTGCGTATGCCAGGGGATCGGTTTCTCACTGATAATCACAAAAATACCGGTTGATTTGCCCATCATTTTTAGGGAATGCGGAAGCGCAATCTTGCCGAACGCCGTTGACGCCTGTTTTTCACGGTCAAGCACCTTTTCCGTAAAATCCTCAGCTGCCATGCCGTCCTCAATCAGCCGTTTTGTCATGTAAGTGATTGCTTCCTCGGCGGAGCCAAACGTTGGATTTTTCACAAAGTATTTCTGATTCAGTACATGCTTTAATCTTCCCTGCAGTTTTCTGTTGCTGCGCAGACCCTTGATTTTTTGAACACGTTCTTTGATCGCAAGAATATCCTTCTGGTTGCAGAACGGGCTGATTAACACAAACTGCTCCTTGTCCGCTCCACGGATCGGAACGGTGCTGATGATAAGTTCCGCCTCCGGTTTTTCCTCCGGCAGCGTCTCATAGGCAAATGATATCAGCAGTTCGTCCTTAAACTCTTTCTCGATCTTCTCCAACAGGCGGTTTGCCACATGGTAATACTGCGGGAAAATGACAAGGCACGAAATCTTTTCCTTTTCCTCCAGCCTGCTCTCCAGGCGGTCGCCGATATGCAGCGCCAGATAGGCGGTCTCACTCATATCCATCTGCAATCCATATTCCTGCTCGATGATGTCCGCAATTCCGATCGCACACTCAAACGTCAGCGGGCAGGATTCCCGGATGCTCTCCGTCAGCATGTTTTTTGCAGAATATCCGCTGCGCAGACGCATCAGCAGATTTTTAAGATGACCCGCAAATTTGTAACAGAAGGTCTCATCCTCCATCAGATCGTCCAGGTCAAATTCATCCTTCAGGTATTCCAGAATCCGAACAAATAAAAGATAGGTACGCTCATCTAAAAATTCCTTTGGATTTTCCGTCTGCTCCGCGGGTCTGCGCCTGCAAATCAGGCTCATAATCATCAGTTTTAATTCGTTTTCCTCGACCTCGTCCAGATGAATTGCATAGTCGTTCTCGATTCGTTCCAGAATCGATGTAAATAAGCGATACCGATCCTCCCTGTATTCCGCCGTCACCTCATTTTTTTCTTCCAATACACAGTGATTCTGGATTCTCGCCATACTGATCGCGATGTCCAGCAGAATATCCATCAGTGCATATTCATTCAGATAGCAGCTGTTTTTCTCGCTTTCCTCCATCAGAATCCCGCGCAGATGGACAATATCGATCTGCGGTATCATCTTCTGGATAGACGACATCTCCAGTTCATTCTCCCGGAACAGCTGATAGATCAGTTCCCGGAATGCCTTACGTTTTTTCCGCTCTGTTCCATAGATGCCGACTGCGTTTCCGTGTGTCTGCAGCTCCAGTCCGTATGTTTCAAACGATTTTTTCACCACGGCAAGATCTTTTTTTGTGGTCTCTATGCTGACACACAGCTTTTCACTGACATCAAAAAGATCGATTTCCTCCTCACGGATCGCACAGGTAATGATCCATTCCATGAGATAGACCTGTCTCTCCCCCGGACTCTGCGGGATGGCTGCCTCATCCTGCCGCACAAATGCCTTGATATCTTCCATCTGCATGCGGTAGCCGCGTTTGGAGGATTCGATGGGATCATGCAGCAGCTGATTGATCTCCGCTATATAGTTTTTCACACTCCGCTCAGATACGTTCAGCTTCATCGCCAGTGTTTTGGCTGTCTGCCATTCCTTGTCTTCTGCCAGTATCTTAATCAGCTCATTGTGCTGCTTTTTCATCCTCTCCGCTCCTGCCTTTCCCTATTGCGCCGTCTATTGTATCATATCTGACTTTTCTTTTCCATCCGGTATTTTCTGTAACACAGAATACGACAAAAGAAGCTCATGGACAGATTTTCTGTCCGCTGCGCTCCTTTTGTCCTCTTTTTTTATTTTTTACAGTTCTGCCCCGTTGGTCTCAATCACATGCTGATACCATGCAAAACTGTCCTTTTTGATTCTTCTGCCGCTTCCTTTTCCGTAGTCGTCCTGATCCACGTAGACGAAGCCGTAACGCTTGCTCATCTCGGAAGAAGAACAGCTGATGATGTCGATCGGTCCCCATGCATAGTAACCGCGCAGATCCACGCCATCTCTGATTGCCTCTTTCATCTGCTCAATATGTGCCTTAAAATATTCTACCCGGTATGGATCGTGGATCGTTCCGTCTGCCTCTAACTTGTCAAAATATCCCACACCGTTCTCCGTGATGTAGATCGGACACTGATAGCGGTCATAGAACACATTCAGCATATAGCGCAGACCGGTCGGGTCGATCGTCCAGCCCCACGGGTTTGCCGGAAGCTCCTTGTTGCGGTATGCCGAGTTGTCCTTCTCATAGCTTTCCTTGTCGCACACGCGTGTATAGTAATAGGAGAAAGACATAAAGTCTGCGGTATTCTTTAAAATCTCCTCATCTTCCTCGCCGAATACGATGTTGTAGCCCCGCTCCTCGAAGAAACGGAATGCATAGCCCGGATAGCGTCCCCGGAGCAATACATCGGCGCAGAAATATTCCATCTGGTTATGCCGCATACATGCCAGGACATCCTCCGGTTTGCAGGTTGCCGGATATGCCGGTCCGCCGCAGAGCATCATGCCGATCCTGATGCCTTTGTCCAGACTGTGCGCGTAGGCGGTTGCCTTTGCGCAGGCGACCATCTCATTGTGGACGGCCTGGTATTTTGCCTCTGCAATATTCTCAACGAGATCCTCCGCTACCCCGAGATGGTTAAAAGATTCTACTGCAATCAGATTGATCTGGTTTACGATGATCCACATTTTTACCCTGTCGCCGAAACGGTCAAACAATACCTTGCAATAGCGGTAGAAGAAATCGATCACCTCTCTGGAATACCAGCCTTTGTAATGTGTCGTCAGATACAGCGGCATCTCGTAATGTGAGATTGTGATCATCGGCTCCATTCCGTTGGCAATGATCTCGTTGATCAGATCGTCATAAAACTTCAGTCCCTCTTCATTCGGCTCTGTCTCATCGCCGTGCGGAAAAATTCTCGCCCAGTTGATCGAAGTGCGGTAGGTCTTTAACCCCAGCTCCTTCAATAACTTTAAATCTTCCTTGTAGGTATGGTAAAAATCAATTCCCCAACGCTTCGGGAATACACGGTCTTTGCTTGCAACGGCGTCCTTGATGTACTGTGTCGTCACCTCGCCGTTATATTTCTTCTCCAGCGGGATATCGTCGACAAACTCATTGATATCTGCGATGCACAGCCCCTTTCCGCCTACATCATATGCCCCTTCCATCTGGTTGGCTGCAAACGCGCCACCCCAGAGGAAATCCTTTGGAAATCCTTCCGGTACTCTGCTCATTTTTTCCCTCCAAACCTGTCACTCCGTTATTTTGCAATCTTTTCTTCCAGTGTGCGGATGCGCTGCTCATATCCCTCAAAAATCAACAACAGCTGCTTTGTCATGTGGATCTCACTGTACACGGTCATCAGCGTGTCCTGCGCATGGGCAAACAGCAGACTGTACGCCTGTGTCTCTCCACCGATCGAGCCCTGAATGGCATCTGTCTGCACATGATGTGCCTCTGCAATCTGCCCTTCCGCTTTTTTTATGAGCTCTCTTGCGCTTTCCACATTGCCCTCTGCGATTGCCTTTAAGGCGTCGTTGCAGCTCACGCGGGCATCGCCCGCGCTCATAATAATCTGCATTGCCTCTGCACTTACCTGATCTAATTCGTCATCCATATTATTTTCTACTGCCATGGTTTTTCTCCTTATTACTCTTACTTCTGCTTCTGTTTATTTCTGCTCTGCCGCTTCCTCCTCGCACACCTGCTTGTCATAGATCTTAAAGAACGGCATCCAGATCATCCAGGATGCTGCAAATACGATCAGCATCAGTACGATACCAAACAGGGAACGTGTCGTAAGCCATGTACAGATCGGGAACGGACAATACCACATGTTAAAGAGTATGTCCGGGATCGGGAACAGCGGAATCACTTTCGTCAATACATAAATGATGATCGGAAGGATAATTCCCTGCAGCCACATCGGAACCATCAGAATCGGGTTCCATGCGATACAGCCGAACACGGTCGGCTCATTGATATTGAAAACAGCCGGTACTAATACCGCTTTTCCAAGTGCTTTCATTCTCTGTGATTTTGCCATCGTGAGCATCATAATCACGAGCGGCATCGTACAGCCGATACCTCCGATCCACAGATATGCGGAATATACGGTCGCATCTGTAAAAATAGATAAGTTCGCATTGGTTGCCATTCCTGCTGCGGCAAGCTCCGCATTTGCAGATGCTGCTGCAATCATGATCGGGCTTACCACCGGTGTCAGTACCCAGGTGGAAATACCCATGGAATACAGGAAGCAATATAAGAACATGATAAATACAAAACCGAACGGATTCTGTGCAAAATTCTGCAGCGGCATGAAGATATCCACCACAATCTGGTACAGGTTTAAGTTCAGGAACGATGCATCAGTTAAGATCCATCCGAGAACCGCAACAAGACCGATCGGGAGCATGGAATCAAACCATGCGCGGACGAAATCCGGAATTACGGAATCCTCTTTGAAAAAGCTGAAATTTCCAAGCAGGTTTACGATTGCTGCCGCTATCAGACCTGCAATAATCGCAAGGAACATACCGCCTGCTCCGATACCGCCAATGCTGGTAAAACCGGAAAATGCGATATCACCGCTCTCTAAGTTTGCCTGCTGATCTGCGATGAACTGCGGATTGATGGACTGGAAAAACAGGATCAGTCCGGCAACACCGGCAACGATACGGCTCTTTCTTCTGCGCTTTTTCTCCATCAGGTTAAACGGAATCAAAAATGCCACAAAAATGGATACCATACCGAATGTCCAGTTATAGATGGTCCAGAAGTTCGGCCACCAGCTGATATAATCTCCCGGAATCGTCAGAATACAAAAGATCGATCCCAAAAAGATCAGCGGCATTACCTGCATGATCGATTCCTTAATCGTAAGAATCCACGGATTATTATTTATTTTCTGCATCTTCGGCGCAAAACTCTCGTTCAGCCACTTCATAAATTTGTTCATTGTAGTTGCCCCCTCTTCTCTATTCGCCCACAACAGACAGCAAGTGATCGATTGCCTTCTCACCGTTTAATACGGAATAGTATTCCGGTTTCATCAGGATCACCTTTACATCGGTTCCCTCGCACCGCTCTTCCATCTCATCCTCAAGATACTGTAAATGCGGTCCGATCATCAACGCATCGATCTCGTCAATATAGTTCTCGATCTCGGATTCACTTCTTGCTGTGATCTTCATATCAAGACCTCTCTTTGCGGCTTCCTTTCTCATATTGGCTGCCATAAAACCACTGCTGGCACCTGATCCACATACTAACAAAACGTTCAACATCTTCGTTTCCTCCTTACGTCTCTGCGCCTTCGCGCGCTTCGTTTTATCTTGAATCAAGAATACTATCGAACCGGGGGCTCCTTCAAATAATTATTTGCACCGTATCCGTGCAAAAAGGGACTGCCGCGTAAAACAAACCGTTCCTTTTGACGTAATAAATAATATGCAAAGAAATCAAGCATTTCCAGCTGAAAGCAAAGGTCATGATCTTTCTTATCGTATTATCTATCGCATTAAAAAGGGACCGCACGTTTCACGCGGCAGTCCCTTCTTACTCTTCTCTTATGTAAGTTTACTTTTATATTTCTAATCTGAAATCCGGTTCAGGGTCACATCGTCCACTGTTCCCCAGCTTTTCACATTGCACTTAAAACGCACGCCGATCGTGAGCGTACCGTCCGTAACCTTGATTCCTGTAACGGTCGGATTCTGCCAGTCTGCGTAGGTCGTCATCATAAACGGATCTGTCCATTCCGTACCGTCTGCCACTGCATACAATTCCATCGAAGCGTCCGCTGACATATCTCCGCCCTGTGCGTACGCCGAAAGCTGATAGGTTCCAGGCGCAAGATCCGTAAATTCCTGCTCGATGGAAAAGTTCATATCGGAATCTCCCGACCAGAAATGGAACGCGATATCTCCGGTGTAGGCATCATCCGCCTTGTTCTGGAAATCGGTCGGATTATTCTCTCCCTCGTAGGAAACCTTCCACATCGAAGTGTCCTCATCCTCAAAGCTCGGATTTAAGACGTAATTCACCATCTCCACTTCAACCTGTGCCGTCACTGCCGTACCGTCCGCAAGCGTTCCCGCCACCTCATAGCTTCCCGCTTTGCTCGTATCGATCGCAGCAAGCTGCTCTGCATCCCAGGTCACGTTCTCCTGTGTGTTTGCCGCGCGGTCATTATATACCACCTCAACCGCATCCGGCAGCGTCACCTCACCGCCCACATCGCAGGTTACCGCAACCTCCGGAATAAAATCGACGGCAAGCGGCGCCGTCGCACCATATTTCAAATATTTGAATACATTTAATGAGGCAAGCGGATGTCCCGTAAAATCAAACATCGCCTGATTGTCCCAGGAACAGCCTCCGTAATACAGTCCGGCATCCTCCGGATCATAGTCCGCCGAATAGCTACTCGCCCAGCCGCTTCCGTATTTTTCCCAGAGGGCTGTGTTATCCGCATCGGCATCTCCGACCGGAATCCAGGTGCCTTCCCAGTAAAAGACGCCGAGCGCTCCCGCCTCATCCGCCGCTGCACAGATGTCGCGGATCATCGTCGCCTGGCTCTGCACTGTCGCCGCATATCCGTCCACCAGATCCTCCGTGCCGGCAAAACTATTTGCAAAGCCGTCACCGTCCTCTGTCGTATAGCAGTAGGATGTCTCTGCGATATAGACATCTTTTCCGTAGGTGTTCTCAATATTTTCTGCAACTGCCTGCATATTTTCCATCGTTCCATCCCAGTAAGGATAATAGGACAGACCGAACAGATCGTAATCCACGCCGGCATTCTGCAGATTGGCAGCCCTGGTGTCCACTTCCTCGTAATCCTCAATATTGGTATAATGAACGGCAACCTTGATATCTTTTCCGTAATCCTTTGCAATCTCACGCACCGCACGGCTTCCCGATGCAATCAGATCCATGACCGTATCGACATCCTCCTCGCCTGCCATGCCGTTGTTGATCTCGTTGCCGACCTGCACCATTCCGACATCGACACCCGCGTCTAAAAGCTCGGCAAGGCTTTCCTTCGTAAAATCATAGAGTGCCTCGCTCTTTTCCGACGCACTCATACCCTCCCAGGCTTTCGGTGCATGCTGTCTCTTCGGGTCCGCCCAGAAATCCGAGTAATGGAAATCCACGCACACCTTCATGCTGTACGCCGTCGCCCGTTTTCCAAGGGCGACCGCCGTCGCAACGTCATTGTTGCCGCCGCCGTACCCGTTTCCATCCGCGTCATACGGATCATTCCACACGCGGAGGCGGATATAATTTACGCCGGACTGTGCCAGCGTCTCAAAGACATCCTGCTCTTTTCCTTCATAATTGTAATACGTCACGCCGCTGTTCTCCAGTGAAAGTACCGCGGACGCATCCATTCCCCGGATAAAATCATCCGGCAGATCGGCGATCGGCTCCACATAGATCTCCGACTCCTCCGATCCATCCAGCAGTGCAAACGTCGTCACCTTATTATCTTCTGCCGCCGTCTTAATCCCCTCCGAGACCTCTGTCTGCGCGCTCTGCTCTGTTCCTCCATCGCTCCCGCCGCAGCCTGCAAGCGCCGTTACGGCAAGACCGCCGCTGACCATAAGTGCCAGCCATTTTCTGTAATTTCTGTTCCCACACGTTTTCATCACTTCTTCTCCTGCAAAAAATGTAGTTGCGCAACCGGTTACGCAACTACATTTTATCACATAAAGACGTTTATTTCAACCTCCGTTCTGCCAGAACCACCGTTTGTCCCGACATGCTCTGTGTTTCTCTGATCGGCGCAAACTGATTTTTTCTCCAGAAATGCTCTGCCTGCGGGTTGCCCTTCACCCAGCAGAGCCGCACGGTGCGGATTCCTTCCTCTGCCAGATGACGACACAGATCCTCCACAATTCTGGTGCCGATCCCCGCCTGCTGAACAGAAGCCTCCATCATAAAAAGTCCGATATACGCCATCGCCCGCTCCGGATAATCGGCAATGAGATCCATCTGTGCAAGCAGTGTCTCTCCCCGGAAAAATCCTACGTAATACTTATCATCGGGGAGTTTTCCGGGCGGAAGCGCCACAAGATCTGACAGGATGCTGTCTCTTGTCACATACGGGGGACAATATTCATAATACAGATTGTTCTTCCGGGAGAGTTCATAAATGGCTCCCACATCCTGCTCTGTCAGTGCGCGCACTTGATATTTTTCCGACCAGCGGCTGATGTCCATCCTCTTACAGCGTCCCCGGATCTGTCCGTCTTTTCCGACCCAGGCAAGCATTCCCTCATCCAGTCCCATGCTCCACACCTGCTGCTCCTCCATGCGCACCAGGCAGGTTTCTCCCTGTTCGTTTACCAGCGTGATCTCATCATACGCCGCTTCCCCGTCATCACGTCCTTCACAGCCAAAATCCGGCTCGTCAATCCTAAGAATCCGATATTGCTTCTGTCCGTCCTTCATTGTCGCATCTCTTTCTCTTTGTTTTCATTCTCCCGACATCCGGTCAGCCTTTATAATCGATGTGTCCACCGACCAAGCGTTCCTCTTTCGTCTGCACCGTATTCATCCGCTCATTCTGCTGGTAATCGCTGATCTTTTTTAACAGCTCCCCGATACTTGACGCCGTGATCGTCACCGTATTTTCCCAGTCTGACTCAGACGCCTCATCTGTCTTATTCACACGCTCTGCCGCATGTTCATCTCTTTGATTTTTTCCGTCCCTGATCCGCTTCTCCTGCGCGTCTTTTTGCGCCCGTCTCGCCTCTGCCTTCTTTTCTTCCGCCGCCTTCTCGCGCTTTTTCTCAATCCGCTCCTTCTGCGCGTCGGAAGACTTCTGCAACACGGCAAAATAGGTGGCGGTGCCGCCGTCATTCACCTGCATGCCGTAGCCTTTTACTTTTGTGCCGGAAGCCTCCAGCGAACTTTTCATCTGTGCAATGCCGCTTCCCGCATTCGCAATGATCGCCTCGTACTGTCTGCGGTAATTTTCATCCTCCGCCATGCGCTCAATCTTGTCCTCGTCGATGAGAACTACCATCTTCGATGCATTGGCATAGCTTCCCGCCTGCGCCCTTGCCTTCTCCTTCTGATCCTCGCTGACCAGAATAAAGTCCATATTGGAATATTTTCTTTTCAGTTCTTCATAATACTTTGCCGCTTTTTCGCTGAGTTTCGGATTGCCGATCGTTCTTCCAGTCACCGTTCCGGTTTTCCCTGTCCTGTCTGTCTTGTCCGCCTTATTGCCTTTTCCGGTCTTCTCTGACGATGCGTTTCCATCCGTCTTTTCTTTTCCTTTTGTGTCTGCCGCCTTACGGTTATAGGACATGGCACTTCCCACTGTATTTGCATAATCCGGTATCAAACTCATACAAATCTCCCCTTTCGCCGTTTCCACCTGCCGAAATCCGTTTCGGCAGGTCTGCTCTCTTTACTTTATATATCGGTCAGATATGTCCATCTTGCCATTGCAAATTTAAAAAATCAAAGGTAAGATAAAAGGAGTATCTTTTCGGGAGGTCTCTTTTCATGAACCCTACAGTAAGCATTATTGTACCTGTCTACAATGCAAAAAATTATCTGCAGCGCTGCATTGACAGCATTCTGCATCAGGAATATACCGACTACGAACTGTTCTTAGTCGACGACGGAAGCACAGACGGCTCCGGTGACATCTGCGATGCTTACGCCGCCGCAGATGCCCGCATTACAGTCATCCACAAAGAAAATACTGGCGTATCGGACAGCCGTAATCTCGCCATCAGCCAGGCTCGCGGCACTTACCTGCAGTTTCTCGACAGCGATGACTGGATCACACCGGATGCGACAAAGCTGTTCGTACGCGCCGCCACAGAGCATGACTGCGATCTGGTGATCGCCGATTTCTACCGCGTCGTCGGAGAGCGCGTCTCGCACAAGGGCGATATTGAGGATGACGGTGTCCTCACACGTGAAGAGTTTGCTGCGCATATGATGGAGAATCCCGCTGATTTTTATTATGGCGTTCTCTGGAACAAGCTGTACCGGCGTGATCTTGTGGAAAAATATCATCTGCGCATGGATGTCTCGGTGAACTGGTGTGAGGACTTTTTGTTTAATCTGGAATATATTTTACATGCCAACGTCTTCTACGCCCTGCAGGCGCCGGTCTACTATTATGTCAAGACAAAAGGTTCCCTTGCAAGTCAGGGATTAAGCATCACAAAGACCGTCAAGATGAAATTCATGGTCTTTGAATATTACAATGAATTTTATAAGAATGTCTACGACGAAAAAGCATACGAAAAAAAGCGGCTGTCCGTCTACCGCTTTTTCCTGGATGCCGCCAGTGACGGCACTGTGCCGCCGACGCTTCTGCCGGGTGCAAAAAAGCTCGGCACAGAGCGCATCCCGGTCTGTCCTTCCGCGATCTCCGGAGAGGGTATCCTATCGGAGTTCTACCGGAGCCGCAAGCTTTTGGACCGCTGTCTGGAGGCGATCGCCCTGCGCAATGATCTGACGCTTGGCGAGCTGTCCCTCCTGCTGTCCTTAAGCCAGATGCATACATTTTGCAGCCGCACGGAACTTGCCGATTTTGCCGGATTATCCAAAAGCTCGCTCTCGCGCACCTTGCAAAAGCTTTCCGCCAAAGATTATATCCGCGTCATCAGTACCAGAAAATACCTGCACGTGGATCTGCTTCCGGCAGCGACCGCGCTCCTCCCGGAGCTCGCCACCGCACAAAACGATTTTGATGCGGCGCGCTTTGCCGGATTTAGCGAGGAAGAGCTCATCTGCTATGCGAAAGTGACGGAAAAGATCAAGGAAAATACCATGCGGGTGCTAGGCGTCTAGCGCCCGTCCGTGTTTTTTAGATACCGTAACAAAAAAGACAAGTACAAACTGCTTTTTTGTACCTGCCTTCTTCGATTAGAATGAAATTTTCCCGTTCCCTTACGCTCCGAGAATCTCCTTTAAGTCTGCCTCTGGTGTCGTGATCGGTGCAATATGGTAATGCTCCACCAGATATGCTAACACATTCGGGGAGATAAACGCCGGAAGTGTCGGTCCCAGCTTAATGTTCTGGATGCCCAGATGCAGCAGCGTCAAAAGGATACAGACCGCCTTCTGCTCATACCAGGACAATACCATGGATAACGGCAGTTCATTGACCGAGCAGCCAAACGCCTCGGCAAGCGCCACCGCAACCTTGATCGCGCTGTACGCATCATTGCACTGTCCCATATCCATCAGGCGCGGCAGACCACTGATCTCCCCGAGATCCAGATCGTTAAAGCGGTATTTTCCGCATGCAAGCGTTAAGATCACACTGTCCTTCGGGGTCTGTTTTACAAATTCGGTATAGTAATTGCGTCCCGGTCTGGCACCGTCACAGCCGCCCACCAGGAAGAAATGACGGATTGCGCCGCTCTTTACCGCATCCACCACCTGATCCGCAACAGAGAGCACCGTGCTGTGTGCAAATCCGGTCATTACCTCTTTTCCTCCGTTGATGCCGGTAAACTCCGTATCCTCCTTGTAACCGCCGAGTTCCAACGCTTTCTCGATCACCAGCGTAAAGTCCTTGTCCGCACCGATATGCACCATCTGTGGATAAGAAACCACCTCTGTTGTAAATACACGGTCGCGGTAGCTCTCTTTTACCGGCATCAGGCAGTTTGTTGTATACAGAATCGGCGCCGGAACCCCGTCGAACTCCTTCTGCTGGTTCTGCCATGCTGTTCCAAAATTTCCCTTTAAATGCGGATACTGCTTTAACAGCGGATACGCATGTGCCGGAAGCATCTCACCGTGTGTGTAGACATTGATTCCCTTATCCTTCGTCTGCTCCAAAAGCAGTTTTAAATCGTAGAGATCGTGGCCGGTGATGATGATAAACGGTCCCTTCTCCACGGTAAGCGGCACCTTTGTCGGCTTCGGATTGCCGAATGTCTCTGTGTTGGCGCGGTCCAAAAGCTCCATACACTTCAAATTCACCTCGCCGACTTCCAGAACCACCGGAAGCAAATCTCCCATCTCCAGATCAAAGCCCAGGAACGAAAGCGCCTTATAGAAAAATGCATTGACCGTCTCATCCTCATAGCCGAGCACCTCCGCGTGATAAGCGTAGGCAGCCATGCCCCGGATGCCAAATAAAATCAAAGACTTCAGGGAACGGATATCCTCATCCGCCTCCCAGATCTCCTTCATGTCGTAATCCGAGGTATTGCCGCACGGCGATGCGCAGGTGGCACAGTTCGGAACCACGCGTTCCTTCTCCGCATGAACCTTTGCGATCATCTCACACAGTGTCTCATCATTAAAGTTGACATTCGTGATCGTTGTGAATAATCCTTCTATTAAAATATGTGTGGTGTCCTCGGTGCGTGGATTGTTGCCGCACGCCTTTGCAAGCCCGATCAACGCGCCGGTCAGTTCATCCTGCAGCGCTGCCGTCGCACTGCTTTTTCCACAGACGCCTGCATTCCCGGTGCAGCCGCTGCATCCCGCTGTCTGCTCACACTGAAAACAAAACATTTTATGTTCCATATTGATCTCTCCTTTGATTTCCTGATTGATTACCTACGCATTGTATGAAATCTCCGGAGATTTTTCTGTTGTTTTTCCAACAAAACAATTCTTTTCGCTTTTATTTTTCGCAAAGCTCCGACAGGGGATGAAACGTGTATCCCATTTCCTCCCATTTGGTCAGCAGTTCATCCAGAATCTCCCCGTTCGTCTTCGAGGTGCTGTGCAGCAGCACAATCGCCCCCGGATGAATTCTTCCCAGCAGCTTTTCAAACGCCTCCTCCTTCGTCGGCTGTGCATCGACATTCCAGTCCACATAGGCAAGACTCCAGAAAAAAGTGTGATAGCCGAGCTGTTTTGCCATCTCGAGATTCTTCGTGCTGTATTTTCCCTGCGGCGGTCTGTAATAGTTCGCCATCTTCTGCCCGGTCACCTCGGAAAAAAGCGCGGCGTTGTCGTCCATCTCTTTCTGGAACGCGGTAAGATCCGCGATCGACGACATATCGGGATGATGATAGGTATGGTTCCCCACCGTATGTCCCTCCGCCACCATCCGCTTGGCAATCTCCGGCGCGCTCTCCAGAAAATGTCCCACCACAAAGAAAGTGGCAGGCGCCTGGTGCTTTTTTAATGCATCGAGAATCGGCTCTGTATTCCCGTTCTCGTATCCGCAGTCGAAGGTCAGATAGAGCACCTTCCCGGACGGATCCCCGACATAGTGTGCATCGTACTGCGCCAACTCCGCAGAGGTTGCATTGCCGGTGGGCTGGGTTCCCTCCGCGCCAAAGCCGAGCCCCCAGTTGCCCGCCTCGTACGCGACCGCCGCCGTCTCTTTTGTCTGTCTGCTCCGCATCCCGGCGATCTCCCACCCGGTTAAAAACATCGCGGAAAATAAAAACGCAAGGCACAGGCCCTTTTTACAATTCTGCTGCATAACAAGATCCTGTCTGTTCTCTTGTTATCTATGTATATCGGAAACCGCCCTGTCCCATGACAGAATCAGCCGTTATTCTGATAGCCGCACTTCGGGCAGACGCCGCCGCCCTTATACTGGTAGCCGCAGCGGAAGCAGCAGATTGTATCGTGCTTCTCGCTCGCCAGATAGGTAAGCTTTCTGGACTCCGGCTTCTCCTGCAGATAATGAATAAAATCATCGAGTTCCCCGGCATAGTCCGGCAGCTCCTTCGTGCCAACCGCATAAGGGATCTTTAATTTGGTTCCGTTCTTCTGGTGCACGTAAAGTCCCTTATTGAGCAGTCCCGTAGACGCCGTGACAGACGCAATCGAGGCGACCGGGATTCCGTAGGAGGTAAATGCCGTGCTGTAGTAAAGATGCTCCGGCGTTAAAATCATCCCCTCTTTTCCAGACGCATCGCGCGCCACATCCACCACCAGAATCGGGTACTCAAACAGACCTCTGCCGGCCGCATAGGACGCCATGGCATATTCGATCACATCCGTCTCCTCCGGCGTCGCCTGCCCAAGCAGCACTTTCCTCGCCGGATAAAAATGATGTCTCGGATTCTCCCCGACACCGTTCTCCTCCAGTTCTTTTTTCAGCTTTCCCACCAGAAGCTCACACTCGTCCGCCTTGATTTTGGAGAGCCGCTTTTCGAGCGTCTTAAGCGCATCCGTCTTAAGCTCCGGGAGAAAATCTCCCTCCTTGATCTTCTGGTATGCCTCTATGCCCTCCTCAAAATTCATCTGCATCGGTGCCGGACAGATTGCTGCGATGGCATCCGCATCCAGCTCCCTGATCCGGTCGTTGACCTTCTCCAGATAGGGTGCCACAAGCCCCGGAAGAAAATCTCCCTCCCTAAGCCGCTCTGCAAGATCCACGTAGTCCTCCCTGCTCACTTTTCTCGCGCGCCGGATCATGTTGGAAAGTTCCTGCTTCTCCGCTGCCTCTCTCCCCGCCACAATCTTCTGTTCGTATGGTGTCAGATCCACTCCGTCGTAATCGTGCAGCCGGTCGACATAGAGCCGGTACTGCTTCCGGTCGAGATTCGCCGGCATCTTTGCCACCATCGCCGCCACTTCGCGCTCCGCCTGGCTCTGTTTGAGCTGCTGCAGCTTCTCCCGCAGCGGATGCTTCTGTTCTTCCGGAAGATCCGCAGCTTCCACTTCCTCCAATACCCGTTTGGTCAGCGTGTAGTTCTTCCCCTCACAGGCATCCGCTTTTTCCTGAAGTTCCCGGACACGCCCCTCATAAATCCGGTCCTGTATCTTCTTTATATATGGCTTCTTCTCGTCCTCCGTCAGCTTGCGCTCTCCTTCCAGCTGCCGCTTTAACTCCTGCAGCTGCCGGTCGGAATAGCGGTCCATGACCGCCAGACGCGCCTCATAGTGCTCCTGCACGCTTTTCCGTTCTTCCGGTGTGACAATGACGCCGTCCACGGTCATTCCTCCCTCCGGCGTCTGCGTTGCCGCATGGATGTCTTTTCCGCCTGTCCGCTCCTTAGCGGCGGGTCTGCCCGCTCCATCCGCGTCCGGACGCAGGCTGCTTCCTGCCTCCGCCGCTCTGCGATCTGCTCCATGCATTTCTGCCTCCGCCGCTCTGTGGTCTGCTCTGCGCGTTTCCGTCTCTGCAGCCATACCGCGTCCGCGGTCTGCCGGTCGTCCACTCCCTACGCTGTCTGTCTCCTTCCGCCCCGCTGACTGCTTCGCCGTCTCTTTCGGTGTCCGCGTTCCAGACTGCTTATCCGGTTCTTCCGCTGCCTGTTCCCGCTGCGGCAAAGAGCGTCCCTCGTCGTGCCGCTCTCTCTCTCGGCTGTGCACTTTTGCCTCGTATTTTTCCACGGATTCTTCCGGATAAAAGCCCTCCTCCATCCGCGCGGACAGCTTTTTCACCTCAAGATCCGACAATTCCGGCAGTGCGTTGCAGAGATCCTCCAGGGATTCCTCCCCGTCCTCCTCCGTATCCGGCCGTCTTCCGTCGGCATAGACATTCGTGTGATAGTTGGACACCCGGTCGGCATTTCTCCCCAAAAGCTCCAGATAATCGTCATACGCCGCGTCGTCCGTCGCAAAATCCAGCGTGTAAATATCGCCCTCCGAGAACAATCTGCCGGGACGCGGCGTGTAAAACCGCCTGCAGGCATTGCAGGTCGCGGCTCTCGCCAGCAGCACGCCGCCCTCCTCCGTCTCGATCTTAAATTCCTTTCCAGCCGGATAGACCGCCATATGCAGCTTGCCGCAGCATGCCGGGCAGAGATACCCCACGAGGTAAAAATTATTCCCGATCCGGCTCTTTCTCCGCTCGCTCACCGTGATGTCCGCCCGGGCGAACTCCGCCTGGGCGCGTTTCCAGACGACCTTGTGCCAGAGTCCGCCCTCGTTCGTTTCCTCATCCTCCGGCTGGGTCTGCTCCTCTTCCTGCGCCGTCTGGATAACATCCTCATAGGTGATCCGCATTCCGCTCCGGTAGAAACGCAGATAGGACGGCGTGTACTCCGGTTCGACCTGCATCTCCTTCATAATGTCCGTAAACAGCGTATTTAACTGTTCAAAACTTTTGTCTACGCGGACGCCCTTGATCGTCCCCCATTTTCCGAATGCATACAAAATCAGGTTGATGGCATTCTGCACCCGCATGTTCGTGCCGACCTCACCGATCTCGTCCTCTTTTACCGGTATGTCGATGATGTTCGTCGCCACATTGCGCGTGTCAAAATGGAAAAATAGGGAACGCACCTCCCCCTGTAAAATCATGTAATTGTCAATCACTACAAATATGCCGTTCCATTTGACCGGAACTTTCATCGCCTCAATCAGGCGTTCAAATGTCTGGTGCAATTCCGTATTTGCTCTCAACAGTATCATAGACGCAACCTCACTTCTCATCCATCGCTTTCTACCAACAGTATACTCATATATGAGGCGTTTTTCAAATCTCGCGTGCAAAAAATTCTTTTTTCCAAGAAACCGTCCCCTCACTTTATAAACTTTTAATAATTCCGCTGTTTCCCTGTTTTTCAGCCTTCCGGGAATATTGTTAGCACTCATGTGAAAAGAGTGCTGATTTTGTATTGACTTTTTGGAATGACGGATATAAACTCTTATTTAAAAGGGAATGACGATGTTACTGTCGTCTTCCGTTCTACCGTACATATTTTATTTTTAGATAAAGGAGTGTTTTATTATGGCAAACAAACATGGAAGTCTTTCAATTGACAGCGATAACCTGTTTCCGATTATCAAGAAATGGCTGTATTCCGACCACGACATTTTCTATCGTGAGTTGATCAGCAACGGCTGTGATGCCATTACCAAATTAAAAAAGTTAGACATGATGGGCGAGTACACGCTCCCAGCTGATTTCAAGGCAAAGATCAGCGTCACCGTAGACCCTGAGGCTAAGACCCTGACATTTACCGATAACGGTCTTGGTATGACGGCAGACGAAGTCGAGGAATACATCTGCCAGATCGCATTTTCCGGTGCGACCGATTTCATCCAGAAGTACAAGGACAAGTCCACGGACGATCAGATCATCGGGCATTTCGGACTGGGCTTCTACTCCGCTTTCATGGTAGCGGACGAGGTTGAGATCGATACCTTATCTTATAAGGAAGGCGCCACACCGGTACACTGGACCTGCGACGGCGGTACCGATTACGAACTGACCGACGGCACCAAGACAACGATCGGTACACAGATCACGCTTCATCTGAACGAGGACTGTCTCGAATTTGCAAACGAGTACCGTGCACGCGAAGTGATCGAGAAATACTGCTCTTTCATGCCGACCGAGATCTACCTTAGCAAGGCAAATGCCGAGCCGGAATACGAGACCATCGACGCTGCTGACAAGCGCGACACCGATACGGTCGTGGAGGAGATTCACGAGGAGGCAAAGACCGAGGAAAAAGAGAACGAGAATGGTGAGAAGGAGACGGTCGAGATCTCCCCTGCCAAGGATAAGTTAAAGATTTTAAAACGCCCGGTTCCGCTCAACGACACCAACCCGCTGTGGCTTAAGAATCCGAACGACTGCACCGACGAGGAATACAAGGCATTCTACCGCAAGGTATTCTTAGATTACAAGGAGCCGCTGTTCTGGATTCACCTGAATATGGATTATCCGTTCAACTTAAAGGGTATCCTTTACTTCCCGAAGATCAATACAGAGTACGATTCCATCGAGGGAACCATCAAATTATACAACAACCAGGTATTTATCGCCGACAATATCAAGGAAGTCATTCCGGAATTTCTGATGCTCTTAAAGGGTGTGATCGATTGTCCGGATCTTCCGCTCAATGTCTCCCGCTCCGCTCTGCAGAATGACGGATTCGTCAAGAAGATTGAGGAATATATCACGAAGAAAGTGGCTGACAAGCTGATCGGCATGTGCAAGACAGACAAGGAATCCTACGAGAAATACTGGGATGACATCAGTCCGTTCATCAAATACGGCTGCTTAAAAGACACCAAGTTCTGCGACAAGATGAACGACTATATCCTCTTTAAAAATCTGGATGACAAGTACCTTACCCTTCCGGAGCTTCTCGTAAAAGAAGAGGAGAAAAAGGAAGACACCGATGCTGCTTCCGATGTTGTTGACAAGAACGGCAATTCCGTCACAGAGGATGCTGATGCAAAGGACGATTCCGAAGAGGAAAAGGACGAGCGCAAGGTCATCTACTACGTGACCGACAAGGTACAGCAGGGACAGTACATCAAGCTCTTCAAGGAGCAGGGAATGGACGCTGTGATCTTAGACCACAACATCGATACCTCCTTCATCTCCCAGTTAGAGCAACGCAACGAGCATTATAAATTCATGCGAATCGATGCGGATGTCACAGACTCCTTAAAGGATGCAGACGATGCCGCTGATTTAAAGGAAGAGACCGACACGCTGACCGACCTGTTTAAAAAGGCACTTGGCAACGACAAGCTGACCGTCAAGGTGGAGAAGTTAAAGAATGAGAATCTTGCTTCCATCATCACTCTCTCCGAGGAAGGCAGACGTATGCAGGATATGATGAAGATGTACGCTATGGGCGGCATGGGCGGTATGGACCCGAATATGTTCGCCGCAGACCAGACCTTAACCTTAAACGCGAACCATGCACTGGTCAAATACATTTTCGAGCACAAGGATTCCGAGAACGTTCCGATGTTCTGCGAGCAGCTCTATGACCTGGCAATGCTGTCCAACCAACCGTTGTCCGTCGATGCCATGAGCAAGTTCGTGGAGCGCAGCAACAAGATCATGATGCTTCTTGCCAAATAAATCAATTCGTCTTCTCACAGACAGCAGGATGGGGAGCGAAATTCACTCTATGCGGGTGAATTTCGCGCCCCGTCCTGCTTTTTCTATCTGGAAATTCCTTCTCTTTCACACAATTTTCACACTGTTAATTGAGGTGCGCAGCTATGAGAATCTTGCAGCATCTGTCTCCTATCTGAAGGAACATCATCTCCATCCGTTCGATGAGACGCCCTGACACGCAGGGCGTCTCATTTTGTTTTAAGAGACGACAAGGGCAAAATATCCCCAGTCCCAGATCAGCCGCTCAAAGCTGTTCTCCAGGTATTCCCAGATATCCTCGTCTTCATATCCCAGCATGCGCGACAGAATCACCATACAACTGCGCATGGTCTCATAGGAAAGCGCGCCCTCCCTGTGCCAGCACAGAAACGCTGCATGCCGGATGGCGGCATACTCTAATGCAATCCACTGCAGCTTCACCGTCACATATTCGACGTCGTCCGGCTCCCCCAGACACTCCGAAAAAATCTCCGACTGCAGATAGCACCGCATCATTGCCTCATATGAAGAAAATGCCTGCGCAAATGCATCGAGATCTTCCTTTCGGATCTTCCCGTAATTTTCCGCGATCTGTTCCGCTTCCTCTGCCGCCGGTGTTAAGAAGGCACGATACAGCCCTTCCTTCCGGTAGTTCTCCGCCAGATCCAAAAACAGCTCATTGCGCTCCACAAATGCCGCCCAGCAATCCGCTCCGGCATGCTCCACCGCATCGGCAAGTTCTTTTCTAAAAAGTGCATCATCGTATTTGGGGACTTCCGCCTTCCAGGAAGTTCCCGCGTCGCACAGATCAAGCGCCATGTAAAACAGCATGCAAAGACTCTGTGCCGGCCGGTACGCACGGTCTGACATGATTGTGAGGAAACGTTTTCTCACCCCATACACCGCTTCATATGCGCCGTAGGAGGCACTGTCTGCCTCATCCGAAAATCGGATGCACTCCCGTCCCCAAAGCAGATCCACGACCGCCGGACAGCAGGGCATCAGAGAATATTCCGTGATCCCCGCCGCCACCTCATGTTTCTCGCGCGGAAACACCGTACAGGTCTCCGACAAAACCGCATCCCCGTAGGTTAAAACCAGCCGGCAGAGCTTTCTCTCATCCAGAAACGGACAGCGCATTTTTTCATCGAGCGTAATGATTCGTCCATCCCCGCATTTTTTTGTATAATCAGATAAGATCCGTCTTTTCGGACGGACCCCTTCCGGCGTTTCTGTCTTTTTCCATACGGCAGCCGTCTTACGATCCACCGCAATCTTCCATTCCTGACAGCATGTCAGACTGCACGCATCCGCGATGCATTGAAACTCATCATAATAATCGGGCTTCATTTCGTTCCCCCTCATGTCATTCTGCCGGCCTCTTATCAGAGAATCTTCGTCGTCCACTTCGAGCAGTCCCAGACCTCTCCCACGATATCCTGGTAAAACTCCGGCTCATGGCAGATTAACAGAACCGTTCCGCGGTACTCCTTCAGCGCACGCTTTAATTCTTCCTTCGCGTCCACATCCAGATGGTTGGTCGGCTCGTCTAAAAGCAGAACGTTGGTCTCTCGGTTCATCAGTTTACACAACCGCACCTTCGCCTGCTCGCCGCCGCTTAAGACTCTCACCTGGCTCTCGATATGCTTTGTGGTCAGACCGCATCTTGCAAGCGCCGCACGCACCTCATACTGGGAAAATGCCGGGAACTCCTCCCAGATCTCCTCAATGCAGGTGCGCTTGTTCTCCCCCTTGATCTCCTGCTCAAAGTAGCCGATCATGAGGTTCTCGCCCTGCTCGACACCGCCGCCAAGCGCGGGAATCAAACCTAGTAGACTCTTTAAAAGTGTTGTCTTGCCGATTCCGTTTGCACCGATCAGCGCCACCTTATGTCCGCGTTCCAGTGCGATCGAAAGCGGCTTCGAGAGCGGCTCCACATAGCCGATCACCAGATCCTTCGTCTCAAAAATATATCTGCCGGGCGTGCGTCCCACAGGGAAGGAAAACTCCGGCTTCGGGCGCTCCGCCGCAAGCTCGATGACGTCCATCTTGTCCAGCTTTTTCTGCCGCGACATCGCCATGTTGCGGGTGGATACGCGCGCCTTATTGCGCGCCACGAAATCTTTTAATTCACTGATCTCCTGCTGCTGTTTGCGGTATGCCGCCTCAAGCTGTGCCTTTTTTACCGCGTAGACTTCCTCAAACTTGTCGTAGTTGCCGACATAGCGGTCGAGGTGCTGGTTCTCCATGTGGTAGATGATATTGACAACATCGTTCAAAAACGGAATGTCGTGCGAGATCAGGATAAACGCATTCTCGTACTCCTGCAGATAGCGTGTCAGCCACGCGATATGCTCCGCGTCCAGATAGTTCGTCGGCTCGTCCAGCAGAAGAATGTCCGGCTTCTCCAGAAGAAGCTTTGCCAGCAGCACCTTCATGCGCTGCCCGCCGCTTAGATCGGTCACATCATGGTGCAGCCCGAGTTCTAAGAGTCCGAGCGCTCTGGCAACCTCCTCCACCTTTGCGTCGATCGTGTAAAAATCATGCATCGTCAGGGTGTCCTGTATCACGCCGAGTTCTTCCATCATGGCATCCATCTGCGACTCGTCTGCCTCGCCGAGCGCATCACAGATCTGATTCATCTTCTCTTCCAACGCAAACAGCCACGAAAATGCCGACTTTAAGACACTCTCAATCGTCATTCCCGCGGTGAGTGTCGAGTGCTGGTCGAGGTAACCGACCCGCACATTTTTCGCCCACTCCACTTTTCCCTCGTCCGGCATCAGCTTTCCCGTAACGATATTTAGAAACGTCGACTTTCCCTCGCCGTTCGCTCCGACAAGACCGATATGCTCCCCCTTTAACAGGCGGAAGGACACATCGTCCAGTATCGCACGGTCACCGAATCCATGCGTCAAATGTTCTACATTTAAAATACTCATCTATCACCTCTATTTCAGCAGAAAAAAGTACAAAAGCACCACCACACCGAGCACAATGCGGTACCAGCCAAACACTTTAAAGTCATGCTTTCTGATATATCCGAGCAGGAACTTGATGACGACAACCGACACCAGAAACGCGCTGACCATACCGGAAAGCAGAACCGCCCACTCCGCCCCGGTCAGATGAAGTCCGAAATCCATCAGCTTTAGCAGACTTGCACCGAGCATCACCGGAATCGCCAGAATGAACGTAAACTCACTCGCAGCCTTCCTTGACACACCGATTAAGAGCGCACCGATAATCGTTGCACCGGAGCGCGACGTTCCCGGAAACGCAGCCGCGAGCAGCTGGAACAAACCGATCAGAATCGCCATCTGAAACGTAATGTCCCGCATCTGCTCCACACGCGCCTGCTTTGCTGCATTGTGATTCTCCACCAGAATAAAGGCAACACCGAACACAATCAGTGCCACCGCCACACACACCGGATTGTAAAACAGTCTGTCGCAGGTCTCATCCAGCCCCAGCACAACAAATACGATTGCCGGCAGGCAGGACACCACGATCTTGCACCAGTTGATAATGACCGGCATGCGCACCGTGACGGGACCTAACACCCAGTATTCCCTTTTTACAAGGGAACCGCTCTTCTCATTCTGTTCTGCGGCCACGACCGCTTCCGAGGAACTGCGTGCAAACGGCCAGATCAGATTCCAGAACAGCACCACGACCCCCAAAATCGCTCCCAGCTGGATCACTACCAGAAACATATCCCAGAACTGTGCGCTTACATCCAGTGTCAGAAACTCGTTTAAGAGGATCATATGTCCGGTGCTGCTGATCGGCAGCCACTCCGTAATTCCTTCTACAATACCAAATATAATTGCCTTTAAAATCTCTGTCATAAATACTCCATTCTTCTCATAACTGCTATGCATCAGCCGATGCCATGCCACGCTCAGCCGGTACCATGCCTGCTTGCTATGCCACGCTCGTGCGGACAGGCTCGCTCAACATTTTCTTCGTCTTCTTCAACACATGGAAATATGCCGGGAACAGGAAACAGTCAGCAAAAATCCATGCGACCGGGCTTGCAAAGCACGCTGCCGGATAGCCGAACATCGGAACAAACACAAATCCGACCAGGGTACGCGCCGCCATCTCAAAGACGCCTGCCAGAATTGCAAACTTGCTGTATCCCATACCCTGAATCAAAAAGCGTACAATATTCACGAAAGCCAACGGAATGTAGAAGGCACTGTTGCATACCAGAAACAGCCTTACATTTGCAATGACCTCCGCCTGTGCACTCTCCACGAAAAACATGGCAAGCTGATTGCCACAAAGCCACAGCACCACAAACGCCAGGATCGAATATCCGATTCCCAGAATTCCCGCCGCTTTTAATCCGCCGCTCAAGCGGTCTAACTTCTTCGCTCCCACGTTCTGTCCGCCGTAGGTTGCCATTGTAGAACCGAGCGCATCATACGGGCAGCAGAAGAACATACCGATCTTGCTTCCCGCCGTCATGGATGCCACGGCATTCGATCCGAGCGTGTTGACTGCGCTCTGTAGGATCACGCTGCCGATCGCGGTGATCGAATACTGTAATCCCATCGGCACACCCATGCCGCAGAGGGTTTTCATGTAGCCCTTATTCACTTTCCGCTCTTCCTCATCGGTGTGCAGAATCTCAAACTTTCTCTTGCTGTAGATGACGCACGCGATACCGGAAAATGCCTGCGAGATCACGGTTGCAAGCGCCGCTCCGGCAACTCCCATCGGAAATACAATGATTAAAAGCAGATCCAGTCCGATATTCACAAATGCAGCCAGCGCCAGGAAAATCAGAGGCGTCTTGCTGTCACCCATCGACCTTATCACGCCGGACACCAGATTGTACAGATAGGTTGCCGGAATCCCCGCAAAAATAATAACAATGTAGGTGTAGGCGTCATCAATAATATTCTCCGGCGTCTGCATCAGCTGTAAAATTGGCCGGCAGAATGCCACCGTAAACACCGTCATGACCGCAGAAAAGATCACCGCCAGATAGACTGCATTCATCATAAACGCACGCATTGCCTTATAATCGCCGGCTCCAAACCGGTGCGCCAGAGGAATGGCAAAACCGTTGCACACTCCCATGCAGAATCCAATAATCAGAAAGTTCAGCGAACCGGTCGATCCCACTGCCGCAAGTGCATCCACTCCCAGAAATCTTCCAACAATCAGGGTATCCACCAGATTATAAAACTGCTGAAACAAAAATCCAAACAACAGCGGCACCGAAAATCCTAAAATGAGCTTCATCGGTGAACCGCTTGTCATATCTTTCGTCATAGAATCTACCTCATTTCATACTGTATCTCAGATCTCACCGCAATACTTCTCAAATACCGCAAAAAAGCTGTTCGTCTGAATACTGCCATCCGTGGTAAGCTCAATTCCATCCCACAGATCCGTGTTCAGCCTCGAGGATAACGATGCGACAAATTCATTGTAGACATCGTCAAATGCTTCTTTTTCACGTTTTTCCACAATGTTGGACTTATTCGCTTCCGTCAGCTCTTCATTATATTTATTCAGGCACTTGATAAAATAGTATCCATTTCCGGCAGCGATCATTCCGGAGACGGCATTGTCGTCCAGCTGAAATGCCACCTCCTCCACCTCGTCGGGCAGATCATCCCTCGATACCGTCACCTGAATCGCCGACAATTCGTTATAATTGTTGGCGACGGAGGCAAAATCATCCCCCTGTGCCAGCTTCTGCTCCACCTCGTGCGCCCGGTCTTCGTCCGTGACATAAATCTGCATGATTTCCATCACGCGCGCCTCATCGTCGCTGACCTCCTCGTTGACACCGTTCGTCAGCGAATGATACAGCTTCTGCGCCAGCGCATAGTGCGTATAATACTCCGCAATATCCGCCTCGGCGACGTCCATATAGGCGGTCTCATCCTCCGAGAGGGATGCATAATATTCCTTTGCCGCTTCCGCCACCTTCGCAGTTTCATCCTCCGAGAGCGTCACTTCCTGCGACTGTGCCAGCAGATCCATCGTGTATACACGGGTAAGTTCCTCCAGCGTGATGTCCTTCACATAGTCAAGCAGGGATGCGTCTCCAAAGTCATGCTGCCAGAGGTCAATCGTATATGCTGTTCCATAGATATTCTGATAATTTGCCAGATATACCTTTGCCTCCTTTAAGCTGCATGCAGACTTGTCCAGTGTAAACACCTGCCTGCTGCTTAGCGTTCCCGAGACCACAATATCTTTATTGCCAATCTGGCATCCTGTAAGAGCCATTGACAGCGCGCATACGCACGCTGTCATTCCCATCGCCCATCTTTTTCTCATCGTGAAACACCCTTTATCTCAACATCTACATGATATTTTTCAAGATACTTCTCGCCACAGAAATTCCGTTCGCGGATGCCTGCTGCAGTCCTCTCGTCACGGACGCGCCGTCTCCGATCGCACGGAGTCCCTTGACACTCGTCTCGAAGTCAGAGTTTACCACTACCTTATTGGAGTAGAACTTGACCTCCACACCGTAGAGCAGTGTCTCATCACTTGCAATACCCGGCGTTACCTTGTCGAGAGCCATCAGCATCTCCTCGATATCCACCATGATCCGGTGCGGGAATACTAAGGAGAGATCTCCTGGTACCGCATCCTTTAAGGTCGGGATGAGGTTGTTACGGCACAGGCGCTCCTCCGTCGTTCTTCTGCCACGCTTAAAGTCTCCGAATGTCTGCACCAGAATCCTGCCGTCACAGAGCATATTGGAGAGCTGTGCGATCTGCTTGCCGTATTCGATCGGCGTCTTAAAAGGCTTTGTGAAGTTCTTCGATACCAGAATGGCAAAGTTGGTATTGTTGGTCTTTAAATCCTTGGACTTGTAGGCGTGGCCGTTGACTACCGCCAGTCCGTTGTCGTAGTATTCGGTTGCAACCTCGCCGGACGGGTTGGTACAGAAGGTACGCACCTTATCATCGAACGTCGGCGTATGGTACACTAACTTCGCCTCGTAGAGGTTCTCATTCAAGAACTCCATCACCTCATCGCGCACCTCGACGCGCACACCGATGTCCACGGTGCCGACCTTCGTCTCAATATCATGCTGATTGCAGATATGAGAGAACCAGTCTGCGCCCTCACGTCCCACAGCGGAGATGACCTCTGTCGCCGTGTATGTCTCATCCTTGTCGGTGATGACACCCTTGACCTGGTTGTCCTCGATGATGATGTCCTTGACCATAGTGCCAAACTCCATCTCGACCCCTTCCTCTAACAGGTGCTCCTGCAGTCTGGAATAGATCTTGTAGCCTTCCTCCGTGCCGAGATGACGGATCGGGCATTCGATCAGCTTTAGGTTCGCCATGATCGCTTTTCTACGGATCTCGCGGATTTCCTTCTCTTTATCCACACCGTACACCTTGGAATCCGCACCGAATTTCAGATAAATATCATCCGATTCCTTTAACAGCTCCACGGTCTTATCGTAGCCTAAAATCTCCGGCAGGTTGCCGCCGACATCCGGCGATAAGGACAGTTTGCCATCGGAGAAAGCTCCCGCACCGGCGAATCCGGTCGTGATGGAACACGGCTTGCATCCCACGCATACCTTGGTCTTACGCTTCGGACATTCACGGTTCTCAATCCGTCTTCCTTTTTCAATCATTAACACTTTCAGATCCTTTTTCGCATGAATCAGCTCATACGCACAAAAAATTCCGGAAGGACCGGCTCCTATAATGATCACATCATAATTCTTCATTACATTCCCTCGTTCTTTCTATATATTCTACCATTCTGTTATGTATCTTCCTACGTTCTCCAAAGCAGACGGCTTAAGCTTCCACGATCAGGTATCTTCCGTCCGGCAGTGCGAACACTTCTGCCTGCTCCGCCAGATCCTCGCTGCTCATTCCGGCGATATCCGCACCCTCTTCCTTAAAGTACGCCCGCACTTCCTTCAGATTCTCACAGACCGTTGCGAAACAGTCCGAAAGAAATTCCTCCGCCTCTTCCCTGCTTTCTGCCACAGGTTCCCGAAACAGCTTCTCCTGCTGCGCCAAAAATGTATCCAGGCACATTTCATCGTACATATCTTTTCCTCCGCCAACGTTTTATTTTACCATAAATAGATATCAATTCCAAGCTTCTTTAATTCCCGGTAAATGGCTGCTACCGGAAGCCCTACAACATTATTATAGTCGCCATCGATTTTGTCAACAAAAATCGCACATTTCCCCTGAATTCCGTATGCGCCCGCCTTGTCCATCGGCTCGCCGGTGGCGACATAGCGCCGGATCTCCTCCTCGCTCATCGCGCGCATCGTGACATCGGTTTTCTCATGAAACGTCACCTGACCGGCCTTTCCGGACGCATCCAAAAGCACGATCGACACTCCGGTGTATACCTGGTGTGTGCCGCCGGAGAGAAGCTTAAGCATGCGGCAGGCATCACGCTCGTCTTTGGGCTTCCCTAAGATCTGTCCCCCGCAGGAGACAATCGTGTCGGCGCCGATCACCATAAGATCCGAGGGTGTCACCAGTTCCTGATGCGTCTCCTCGTAGGTTCTTACCATGGATGCCACCTCGATGGCCTTCTGCGACGCCAGTTCCTCCACGACTTCGTGCGGTACGCTCTTCGTGATCCGCTCCTCACCTTTGGCCGGGCAGATTTCAAACGAAATCCCGATCTGCTCTAACAATTCCTTTCTCCGCGGTGAGGCGGATGCCAGTATGATCTGTCCCATCTCTTTTTCTTCCTTTCTGATGTTCTTATCTCTGAAATCTATCGTTTCTTATGTTCCATTTACGTTACACCGGTATCACTGCGCCCAGCCGGAACGAGTAGAGAAGCCGCTCCTTCACGCGAAGCGTCCTCTCACTTCCGTGGTTATAGATCCGCTCCAGCGCCTCGCCGTAGAGCTTTAACTGCGAAGCATAACGGTCCGCCAGTTCCTTGCCGGTTTTCACACGGTCCGTCTTATAGTCCAGCACCACAATGCCGTCCTCCTCAATCCAGAACACATCGATGATTCCCTGGATCAGCGTCAGCTCTTTGTCATCCGCACATTTCTCTCCGTCTCCGAATCCGAATGCCGCGAGCTCCTCGCCCGTAAATCCCATCACAAACGGTTTCTCCCGGTACAGCGTTCCGGCAGTCTCCGCACGCTTCATCCGCTCTCCCGCCGCCGATGTGAGAAACGTCTCGATGAGAGCCGGTTTTACCAGGCGCTTCATCTCCTCCGTGATCTGTCCTCCGGCAAGCATCGCCTCAATCTGTTCCGTGACTCCTGCCGCCGCCGAAAACTGGTAGCACTCCATCACCCTGTGAACCGCAGTTCCGCGCAGTGCACCCTGGTTCTGTCCGCCGGTTTCTTCCTGCTCCATTTTTTTTTGGACAAACGGCGGAACATAGGATTTTCCCTCCGTCTCTAAAAACGCCGGGACAACATCCGTCTCCTCCTCCAGAAGCTTTTCCCGCATCGCCCGATGCTTTAATTCCGACACGGAATATTTGTTTTTGCGCTCCAGATCGCGCTCGTACGGATAGGTGAATGAAAACTTCCCGTCAAATTCCGCCACGTCTGCCGCATCCGCCGCTGCAATGCGTGACAGACACTGTTCCAGATTCTCCGTCTCCTCCTTCATGTGACGGCTCTCTGCGTCGAGCAGTTCCTCCGCCGGCACAACGCGCACCTGATAGCGTCCGTGATAGGAAAACACCGCCGGAAGCAGCCAGTCGAAATAGCCTGCCGCGCTCTCCCGGAGCAGATACGGCAGAGGAACATGCTCCGTTTCCGGGAAAAGTTCCTCCTGTGCCGCTTCCCTTAGCGCCGCCAGATCATTTTCTGCATCTTTTCTGCACCCCGTTAAGATCAGCTTCTCCTTCGCGCGTGTGAACGCCACATAGAGCACGCGGAGCTCCTCGCCCAGATTCTCCAGTTCGATCTGCTTTGCGATGGCGCGCTTTAATATGGTCGGCGTCTTGATCCTGCGCTCGCCGTCGATCCAGTCAATTCCGATTCCCAGTTCCGGGTGCAGCACCATGCGGCTTCTGGTATCCTGCTTGTTAAAATTTCTTCCCAGACCGCACACAAAGACCACCGGGAATTCCAGTCCCTTGCTCTTGTGGATACTCATAATGCGCACGACGTCCTCATTCTCCCCGACCATGTCCGCCTCGCCAAAATCGACATCGTATTTCTGGAGTTCATCGATGTAGCGCACAAAATGAAACAATCCCTTGTAGCTCGTATTCTCATAGGCGATCGCCTTCTCCACCAGCATGCGCAGATTCGCTCTGCGTCTGGCTCCTGCCGGCATCGCCGCCGCATAATTTCCGTAGCCGCTTTCCTTCAACACGATCTCGATCAGCTCGTGAATCGGGGTGTCCGGCACAAGCGCCCGCAGCCTCTCATACAGCTTCCAGAACTCCCACAGTTTTTTCTCATAACCTTCCGCCAAAGGTTCTTCACTCTGCGCAAGTTCCCTGCAGCGTGCGAGCACACACTCACAGAAAGGCACGCTGCGGTCGTGCGCCCTAAGCCGTCCCAGCTCCTCGTCCGTAAGCCCGGCGATCGGAGACTTAAGCACTGCCGCAAGCGGAATATCCTGTCTCGGATTGTCAAGAATCCGAAGCATCGCAAGCACCGTCTGCACCTCCACCGCCGAGAAATAGCCGGTTGCTGACACCGTATGCGCCGGTATTCCCGCCTCGTTCAACACGGCGGCAAACGAATCGGCATACCCGCTTAGGCTGCGGAGCAGAATCACAATATCGCTGTAACGCACGGTGCGCAGTTCCCCCGTCGCCTTGTCCGTCACCTTCTGCTCTGTCATCAGCTTCCGGATGCGCTCTGCCACAAGCTTCGCCTCATACAGCTTCCGGTCTTCGTACCCGCTGCCCTCTAAGAGTTCTTCGGCACTGTCCGCCACAAGAATCTCCGGTGCAAACATCCCTGCCTCATCCGGCGCACAATAATCTGCGCCCGCGTAGAGCGCCGCATCCTCATCGTATGCCACATTGCCGAGATCGCGCGCCATGATCCGGTAACACACATCGTTTGTCAGATCAAGCACCTCTGACCGGCTCCGGAAATTCCTGTGCAGATCGATACGCTGCGTACTGCTTTCCTCCAGCGTGTAGGTATCGTATTTTTCCATAAAAAGCTCCGGTCTCGCCAGACGGAAGCGGTAGATACTCTGCTTGACGTCCCCCACCATGAACAGGTTGTACGCTCCGCGCTCCTCTCTCGAGATCGCCCTAAGAAGCGTCTCCTGCACATGATTGCTGTCCTGATACTCGTCGATCATGATCTCCTCGTACATGTCGCGGAACTCCTCCGCCGCAGCGCGCGCCTGCTTTGTCTTTGCATCCACGAGAATCTCCAGTGCGAAATGCTCCAGATCGTGAAAATCCACCAGATTCTTGCGGCGCTTTTCCGCTGCAAACGCCTCGGAGAATGCGATGGCAAGACGCACCAGTTCCTTCGCCATCGGCTCTGCCCGGCGCACCTGCCCGCACATGACTTCCGGCGATGCAAAGAAATACTGCTTGTTGATCTTTTTTACCGTATCCTTCACCTGGTCGCGGAGTTCCTTCACACGCGAAAGCTTCCCTGCATCTCCCGAAAAGCCGCGGCTCGACGGCAGCCTGTCATAAGTGACGGCGGTAAGCTTTTCGTACAGCTCCAGAAAATTTTTACACGCTGCCAGCTCCTCAAACTTTGCGAGATCCGACGCGATCACCTTCTCATAGACATCCGGTCCGTTTTCCTCCAGCGTAAGCACATGCGCGATGCGAAGCTTTTTTACCAGATCCGCCAGCACCGACCGCAGATGCAGCACGAGCGGCTGCATCCACGGCGCCTCCGCCATCTTTTGCACATCCGGGATCTCATAACCACGGATGCCGGAAGTAAGCCACTCCATCGGCCACGGATAGCTCATGGAGAACTCGTAGAGCGAGAGGATCATCTCCGCCACCTTCGCATCGCTCTTCCCCGACACATACCCTTTTGCAAATGCCGCAAACTCCGGTGACATCTGTTCGTAATTGCTCTCCAGCACGCCGCGCAGCACGTCTTCTTTTAACAGCTTTAACTCTCCCTCGTCCCCGATCCGAAAATCCGGCTCCAGGTCAATCTCGTGGAAATGATTGCGGATCACATACAGACAAAAACTGTCGATAGTCGTGATCTGCGCATTGTGGATTAACGTCAGCTGGCGTTGCAGATGCTCCGAATCCGGATGCTCCTCCAGCGCTTTCTCGATCGCCGCCCCGATGCGCTCCCGCATTTCCGCCGCAGCCGCATTCGTAAACGTCACCACCAAAAGCCGGTCGATGTCCACCGGATGTTCTCCCTCCGTGATCATCTTGATAATGCGCTCGACTAAAACCGCCGTTTTACCCGAACCGGCAGCTGCCGATACCAGAATGTTGCGCTTTCTTAAATCGATTACCTGTTGTTGTTCTCTGGTCCATGAAACACCCATCTACTGTCTCTTCTCCTCGCTTCGCGTCTCTCTCATTTTCGCAAGAATCGCCTCGGCACCGTCCGGCTTTTCTAACTTCCGGTAAGAAAAGCCCGGTATCCGCGCGTCAAATCCGCACACCATGTGATACGGACAATAATCGCAGCCGCTTCTCCCGTCGAGTTCATACGGTGCCGCCGCCACATCTCCGCCTAGGATTCTTCTGCCCGCCTTCGTCACGGTCTCCTTCACGTAGTCCGACATTGTCTCAAATTCTTCCGTACTCGCCGTCTTGGACGTCGCTTTTAAGGAACCGTCCGCTTTAAGCGCCACAGGAATGACTGCGGAGCTTCCGGAAAGTTCCGTATCCATCGCCCCGTATATCTCGGGATCGTCATTGACCAGCCCGTTCGGCTTTAATTCCTCCAGCACGGTCTGCCGGATCTCCTCCTCCGACTCCGTACCGCTGCCGTCGACCATGGGATCCTCAATGTGATAGTAAAACATTCCCGCAGGCACCGCCCGTTTTCCCGGATGCTTTTTTGCCTCCAGTTCGAGCGCCGCATTCATATAAACCACCAGCTGCAGCTGCAGCCCGTGATACAGATTCAGCAGGGAAAATGTGGTGTTGCCCGATTTGTAATCAATGATCTTTACATACACCTTATCGTCCGTCTCACAGGTATCCACACGGTCAATCCTGCCCCGCAGACGCATCTTTTCCTCCTCAGTCAGCTGAAAACGGATTGCCTCCAGATGATCGGCCTGCGAAAACGACACCTCAAAATCACTCGGCGTAAAACGCCCCTTCTGCACCTGGATCGTGAGCGCCCACACCGTGCGCCGGATCGTGTCTTTCATGCGCGACAGCAGATAGCGGTTCTTCGCCTCGTCGAATGCGCCCACATTCGCGCAGCCCGCAATCGCGTCATTCATGCTCTCCTCAATCCACGCCTCGCGCGTCTGTTCGGGCAGATCATACCAGGTATACGAAGACCTGCGGATGCGCTCCGCAAAATGCCACAGCGCGTCATGATAGATATTTCCCATATCCACACCGGCAAACTCCTGTAATTCCCGCTGTGACAGTCCCAGTCCGTAGGTCATGTAATGTGCAAACGCACACTCCGCAAACTGCTCCAGCCTTGTGACACTGTTCTCCAGTTCCGTGCCGTATAAGGCGCGCGCAACCTCTTTTCCGATCGGCTCTCCGCTGTAACGATAAAAAGATGCCGCAAGCAGGCGCAGCGCCTTCGCATGATAAGTCTCATCCGAGAGATACCACTTCGCAAGTGCCTCCCAAGTATGCGACTTTTGTTCTGTCCAGAGTCCCTCCAGCAGATAATCGATCCCACTCTCCGGCGTTAAAATCGCGGACGCCTCCGTCTCCTCCTCCGGCTCACGGATCTTTAGTTCCGGGAACATATTGCAGAGCGTTCCGATCAGATAAGACCGGCGCAGCGCCTTTCCCTCCGGGCTGACCCTTGAGTAGGTGACATACAATCCGTCCGACGGCTTGGTTAAGTTCAGATAAAGATAAAACTTCTGGATAAAGACTTTTTCCCGCGCCCCCGGCGCTAACATCAGATGATGCTCCGCCATCTTCTCGCGCTCGAACTGTGAGATGATGCTTCCGGTGCTGCCGGCTTTCGGCACGATACCGTCATTGACTCCCACAAAGAACAGAATCCGGATATGATTTAATCTGGTGCGCTCAATGTCTCCGACTGTCACACGGTCATTTCCCGGCGGAATCATACCGACCTTTGCCGCAGAAAATCCTGCGTCCAGGATGTCTGTGTACTCCCGGATCGACATCTGCTCCTCCCCGAGCAGCGACGTGATTTTGTCAAAAAGATCCATCACAATCTTATAAATCTGCCCGTACTCCTGCGCTCTGGTCTGGTTCCTGCGCACGCCGTTGTACTCTGTCTCCTCCGCCTGTTCTAAGAGGAACTGCTTCTCCCTAAGCTGCGCTTCAATGTCCAGCGCGGTGATAAACTCATACAGTCCGTAGGTCTGCTCCGCAACCGTGTATTTTTTCCCGGAAAAAAGTTCGCACAGCGGCTCAAACGCCAGAACGATCCGCTCCCGCGCTCGGTTCAAAAGAGCCATCTCCTCCTGCGCCGCCTCCGGATAGCGGGCATCCCGCTTCATCACAGATGTCCACTTCTCACTCCAGCGCTTTCTGCCGCGGATTCCTTTTGCAAGCACATAATTCTCCAGACGGTCAATCACATCCTCATCATCCGCACCGGCTCCGGTTCCAGCGCTGTCCTCATCTACCGCTCCGGCTTTGGCTTTGGCGCCGTCCTCATCATTCACCCCGCCTCTGGCTTTGGCTCCTGCGCCGTCCTCGTCTGCCGCCCGCTCCGTCCCGCTCTCCGTCAGAAGCCGTCCCGCCAGACCGCTCCGAAGAAAGCGGAACACACTCTGGTAGGAGAAATCAAACTCCACAACCTCAAGCGCCGCGCGGATAAACTCGATAAACGGATGAAACAGAATGTTTCTTGTCTGGTCGATAAAAAACGGAATCCCGTACTGCGCAAAGGTCTCCGGAACATAGTTGGCATACTGCGGCACATCTCCGGTCACAACCGCAAAATCCCGGTAGCGGCAGCCCTTTGTCCGGACCAGGCGCACAATCTCCCTTGCGACAAAGGAAAGCTCCTGGCGCGGGTCCTTTAAGCTGGTGATGCTGATGTCAGAAACCGGCTTCCGCCACTTCTGGTACATCGGGCGGAACAGATTCTGTTCCATGAAAAACAGCTCCGGCGCATCTTCATAGCGCCTGTGCTCTCCCGGCTCCATGATCACCGGAGAGAGCACCTCGCATCCCGCATCCGCCGCAATCTTAAGCAGTGTCTGCACGGTCTCCTTGCTCATGGAAAAAAGCTCGTGCACGCCTCTGCTGTGGTAAAAATCCTCCCGGATATCCATGGAGAGCGACACGATGACGCGGTCGGCAAGCGGCAGCATCACCCGAAGCAGCCGGTTCTGGATCGGGGTGAATCCCGTAAACTCGTCAAAGACAATCACACTGTCCCTGATGAGTTCGGATTCCTCCGCCACCTCACACAAGAGCGTCAGAATCTCCTCCGCCGTGATGTATTTCCCGTCAATATACTCCCGGAATCCCTCATACATCGTAAGAATATCCTGCATCTTACAGCGCAGGGTATCCCCGACATCCTGCTCGCCTAGAAAAGCGCCAAGATCCTCCGGCGTGATATTGTACTGCGCCATCTCCGAGATCAGGGACTTGATCTCACCGATGTATCCCATTTTGTTGAGATTGCCACCGAGCACCGAGAGTTCTTTTTTCTTAAGCTCCGCCACCTTGCGCAGCACCAGATTCTTGCCCGTCTCCTCTAAAATGACCAGATCCTGCATTCCGAGATCGTCGAACACACGGTACGCCAGACGCACAAAACTGAGCACATCCACGTTCATGATGGCATGATTGGGCTGGCGCCACACAAGTTCGCGCTGCGTCTGCATCGTAAATTGTTCCGGAACAAGCAAAAGAAAATTCTTCTCCGGCTCCCTCTCCGCTTCTTCCAGTATGGACTGATATAAATAATCGGACTTTCCGCTTCCGGAATTGCCGAACACAAACTGTAATGACATAAAAAACGTGCCCCCTGTTCACAGCAATATTTTAACACAGGTGCACGCTTCTTCCAAATAATATTCTCTCTATTTTCTCTTAATTTATTTCTGATGTCTGCCGATATATATAGTAGAGAAGGAACTCATTAACCCCTATCAGTTGTGATTTATTTGTCAAGGAGGATGATTGTCGCAATCTACTATGATAGTGTTTTCGTGTTACCCGTTCACCCCGTAAACCGGATCGACCGGCTTGCACCAGAGAGCAGAAAGCAGCAACGTTCCAAACAACAGCCCTCGTCTTCGTTCGCCTCACTGCTGCATCAGGCAATGACGGTGACAGAGGAGGATGATGTTCATTCGTTCGATGCCACTGCCTAGAGAAAGGTTCTATGAATCAGACAGAAGAATTCCATAAGAAGACCCCCGGTTGACAATCCAAGGTTTCGTGCCTTTCCATTGCGCCCGGGGGTTTTCTTATGCCACATGCCATCCTGTCTTCACTTAAGACAGCCTGATTTTTTATTTTTCATATAAGAATTCTTCCGGCAGTGTCACATGAAAATCCTCCGCCAGATGTCTGAATTCGTCCGGCTGTATCGTCTGGAGCTTATCCGGACGCATGGAGAGCGTCTTCACCAGAATCTCCGCGGATTTTTCTGCGGTATGCATCAGACCGAACGTTAAGTCAAAGTCCTCTCCTGCGGCGAACATGCCGTGATGCGCCCAGATCGCAAGATCATATTTTTTCATCAGCTCGCTGGTTGCAACCGCGATCTCCCTGCCGCCCGGAACCATCCACGGCACCACGCCGACACCTGCCGGGAATACCACCGGACATTCCGTTGCCATCTCCCAGAGTTCTCTCGTGAATACGCGATCCTCCAGTGGAAGCACGAACGTCAGCGCAATGATATTGGTGGTATGTGCGTGATAGACCACGCGGTACTTCGGATTCTGCAGTTTCTTTACTTCCAGGTTCATCAGATGGCTCGGCAGCTCCGAGGTCGGTCTTCCGCCGTTCACCAGTCCCCACACGATCCGGTAGTTCTCGCCTTTTTTGTCCAGCTCAATCATGCAGATCGAATCTTCCGGCTTTAAGATGACGTTGCGGAAATATTTTCCACTTCCGGTCACAAGGAAATACTCTCCTGCCAGATTGGGCACCGTGGTGCCGATCGGCTGCCACTCCTTTTCCTGAAAGTTCTCCCGCACCGCTTCCACTTCCTCCGGTTTCACGCGGTAAGATAAGTTTCCGCCGTTTCTCTCATGCCAGCCCTGCTCCCATCCATCGTTTGCCATGCGGATAAATCCCTGTACAAATTCTGCATCCAAAAATTTCATGATTCTCTTCCTCTCTTCTCTCTGATTCAGCTTCTATCTGTTTATCCTCTTTTGGTCAGTACCTCACGCTCATAACGCTCGATCTCATCGTAGAAATGAAGGTCATCGCACACGCCTTCCCTGCGGCAGTACTCCTCCCAGATCTCGCCGATCGGAAGCATTTTTACCGCCTCGTGCATAACCATGAGTTTTCCCAGCTGATTCGTATCCTGCAGTTCCTTTAACATCTCATTCGGCGTGCACAGTGCCGTTAACAGGGCTTTCTGCCAGCTCCTGAAGCCGGTCGCAAGCGCCAGGACACGGTTGATGCTCGCGTCAAAGTAATCTAACGCCATGTATACACGGTCAAGCGCGTCATTTCTTACGATCTCTTTTGCCATCTCTTTCGTCTCGTCATCCAGGAGCAGCACATGATCCGAATCCCAGCGCACGCCTCTGGTAATGTGAAGTGCAAACTCCGGGTAAAAACAGAGCATGGCAGGAATCTTGTCCGACACATACTCCGTCGGATGATAATGTCCGTTGTCCATGAGCGGCATGCAGCCTTCATGCTGTGCGGCGAAACTCAACGTAAATTCTGCCGAACCCACGGTGTAGGACTCCACGCCGATACCGAATACCTTGGATTCCACGCACGGCTTGACAAGCTTCCTGTCATACGGCTCAGATAAAATCTGCTCGATCGAATCCTTGTAGCGCAGACGCGGTCCCATACGGTCTGCCGGAACATCCTTGAATCCGTCTCCTGTCCAGATATTCATGACGCACGGCACACCGGTCTCCTTTGCAAAATATTCCGAGATGCGGATGCATGCCTTTCCGTGGTTGATCCAGAAGTTTCTGGTCTCCTCATCGGGGCTTGATAAGGTAAGTCCGTCTTTTACTTTTTCGTGGGAGAAAAATGTCGGGTTGAAATCAATTCCCATATGATGCTTCCTCGCAAATTCCACCCACTTTGCGAAATGCTTCGGCTCTAAGGCGTCGCGGTCCGCAAATTCTCCCGGTTCAAAAATCGCATAGGATGCATGAATATTTAATTTTGCCGTTCCCGGCATCAGCTTCATTGCCTCCTCCATGTCCTCCATCAGCTGCTGCGGCGTTCTGGCGCGCCCCGGATAGTTTCCGGTCGTCTGGATTCCACCTGTGAGTCCGCCGTCATTGTCAAATCCGATCACATCGTCCAGCTGCCAGCAGTGCAGCGATACCGGAACCTTTTTCAACCGCTCGATCGCGCGGTCTGTGTCCACGCCAAGTGCCTCATACTTTGCCTTTGCTGCTTCATAACCTGTCATCTCGTTTCTCCCTTCTCTCCTTCAAACTTCTCCATTGTAAACGAATCCGCAATGCATGCTCTCGCCGCACTGAGGTCTTCAAATTCTCCCGCCGCAATCATCTGCACGGCAAGGTTGCCGAGCGCCGTCGCCTCCGTCGGTCCCGCCTCGACCGTCTTTCCGGTGTATTCTGCGGTAAGCCGGTTTAAATACTGCGCATTCGCGCCGCCTCCCACAATGTGAATCTCTGGGTACTGTTTTCCCGTCAACGCCTCGATCTCCTCTGCCGTCCCGGCATAGCACTGCGCAAGACTGTGGTAGATGACCGCCGCCAGTTCCCCGATGGTCTGCGGAACCTGCTCCCCCGCTTCCCGACATGCCCTCCTTACTTCCTCCGTCATGTTCTCCGGCGCCAGAAATCGCGCATCGTTGACGTCGATACGCGATGCAATCGTCTCCTTTGCGGCGCGCGCACAGATCTCTCCAAACCCAAGTTCCGGCGCACTCTCCTTTCGGACAGACTGGATCATCCAGAGTCCCATGATATTTTTCAGATAGCGGAACCGGCAGTCGTAACCGCCCTCGTTTGTCATGTTGTGCGCTCTCGCCGCACTGCTGCAATCCGCCGTCATCCGTTCGGTTCCCATGAGCGACCATGTGCCGGAGCTGATATAGAGCGTCTCTTCCTCCTGCGTTGGCACCGCCGCCACCGCCGAGGCGGTATCGTGTGTGGGCGGCAGGATCACCTTGCAGGAAAATCCCACTTCTTTCTGGATCTCCCCCCGCAGGCTCCCCAGTTCATACCCCGGCATCCGGATCTCCTGAAACAACCGTCTCGGATAGCCCAGCTGCCGGATCAGCTGCTCATCCCAGTCCTTTGTCACCGGACTAACCAGCTGGGTCGTCGTCGCATTGGTGTACTCCTGCACCTTTTTCCCGGTCAGAAGAAAATGAAAATAATCCGGCATCATCAGCAGACAGTCCGCCTGCTCCAGCCATTTTGGATGCTGCTCCCTTACCGCAGCCAGCTGATAGATCGTGTTAAAGATCTGTTTTTGGATTCCTGTTCTGTGGTAGAGTTCTTCCTCCGTGATATGAGCATACACTTTTTCATCCATGCCCTGTGTCCTGCCGTCGCGGTAGGCTGCCGCATCTCCGATACGTCTTCCCTGCCCATCCAAAAGGACATAGTCCACCGCCCAGGTGTCAATCCCCATGCTGTGCGGGATTTTCCCCAGTCTGGCGCACTGCTTCATGCCGTTTAAAATCTCCGCAAACAGCCGCTCGACATCCCATACCTTGTGCCCGTTCTTCTCCGTCATTCCGTTCGGGAAGCGATAGATTTCTTCCAATACCAGCTTCCCGTCTTCCAGATGGGACAGCATATGTCGTCCGCTCGACGCTCCGATATCCACCGCCAGATAATACGTCATCTCCATCCACCTGCTCCTTTCTCTTTCCTTCTCATCACTGCTGTCAGCATAACAAAAATAAGGACCGTTTTTTAGGCTCTGATTCGACTAAAAAACTGTCCTTATTTTCCATTCTCAAATATTCTCTATTATTTTTCATAAAGGTTCCCGGCGTCACGTGAATTCATCATGCGGTATGCACGCGGTGTCACGCCATACCGGCTCTTAAACTGCCGGAAAAAATAACTCAGATTCTCATACCCGACATCAAGTGCGATCTCCTCCACCGCCAGATCCGTCTCCGTGAGCAGATGTGCCGCCGTCTCAAATCTCCGCTGCTGCAAAAGCTCCTTGAATGTATATCCGGTTTTCTGCCGGATCAGCTTGCTTAACACCGAGACCGACTGATGGGTATCTTTTGCGATCTTCGTCAGATTCGCATTTTTGCAGTCACTTTTGATATATCCGAGCACCGCCTGCACGATCGCCTCCCGGTAGTCCATCGAGGAATTGTGGCTTAAGTTCTCAAGGTGATTCAACAGATATAAAAATACCAGCCCCATCGTATACTGGTTCATGACATCCTCATCGGAATGTTCATGCAGCATGGATTCGATCATATTTTCCATGAGATTTTCCACCTGCGGCTGTTCCTTTAAGCGGAACAGCAGGTAGTGCGACACCGGATTCTTCTGTCCGAAAGCGCCGGCGATAAATTCCGCAAGCACATTTTTCTCATGCAGCATGGAAAGCGGCACCTCAAAAAACTCCGGCAGCGCGATAAAATTGATGCCGATATCCTCATACTCTGCCCTGCGGATGGCATGACGCACCTGCTGGTTCAACATCAGCACATCCCCCTTGTGAAGTGTCAGTTCCTTCCCCCCGATGATGTGCGTGATGCTCCCCTGCACGACATACATGATCTCCACATAGTTGTGCCGGTGCTCCGGGAAATCCACAAAGCGGCTGTGCGGGCGCACGGTGATGAGCCGTCCCCGCTTTAACAGCAGATCCCGGTCAATCTCCCCGATCGACTCTCTCGCATACAGCTGACGCTCGACCATTCCCTGTCCCGCTCTGTACTTTTTTTCTTCCTCTGAAATGACCATCAGTTCGTTAAGAAGTTCTTCTCTCATCGCCGCTCTGCTGCCCTTCTGTAAAACTCTGCGCCCCGCCTGCCGTTGTCACCAGCACGTCTGCTCTCTTCTACAATTATCCACACAGGCCACACCCGTTGTCAAGTATCAGACTTCTCCGAATAAAAAAAGTGGATCTTACCACCGTTTTCCGTGATAAAATCCACTTTTCCTTATTCCTGATTATTTGTTTTTATTTTTCCAGCCCGAAGCAATACTTTGTCACCGAGCGATACGTATCGCCCGCTTTTAACACCGGTGATTTGAAATTCTTCTCATTCACCGCATTCGGGAAATACTGCGTCTCCAGACAGAATGCATGGCGCTTGCCGTACTGCACGCCGCCCTTGCCGGTCTGCGGCGTGATAAAGTTGCCGGTATAGAGCTGGATCCCCACACAGTCCGTATACACATCCATGCAGATGCCGGACTTTGCACCTCTGGCGCGCGCAGCAAGCTGCATGGTGCCGTCCGCCTTGTCCAGCGCATAATTGTGGTCATAACCGCCCGCATAACGAAGCTGCGTATCGTCCGCTTCGATGTCCCGTCCGATCTCCTTCATCTCCCGGAAATCAAACGGCGTCCCGGCTACTTTTGCGAGTTCTCCGGTCGGAATCGCCTTGGAATCAATGACTGGCGTATAGTAAGATGCGTGAAGTTCAAGCTTCTGCCCTTCCATCACGCCGGAATCATGTCCGTCCAGATTAAAGTAGGCATGGTTCGTAAAGTTCGCCACCGTCGTCTGGTCGCAGACTGCCTCATAGGCGATCGCGACCTCCCCGTTATCGTCCAGCGTGTACGTGACCTTCGCCGTCATATTGCCTGGGAAATCCTGTTCCCCGTCGCGGCTTACATAGGAAAACGTAATACTCTGTGCGCTCTCCTGCACCACATCCCAGATCACTGCGTGAAAACCGTGCGATCCGCTGTGCAGATTGTTCTCATTGTCATTCGCTTCCAGCGAATAGTCTTTTCCGTCCAGATGGATGTGTGCATGATCGATCCGGTTCGCATTGCGCCCGATCACCGCTCCAAAATAGCAGGTATTGTTCTGATAATCAACGGGTGTATCGTATCCCAGCACAACGTCATATACGTTTCCGTCTGAGCCCTTCATTGTGATCGATACGATCGTTGCCCCGAGATCAATGACAGAGAGCGTCATTCCCTGCGCATTGACAAGCGTGTACTCCGTGACCTCCCTGCCTTCCTTTGTTCTGCCAAAACTCCGTTTTTGCATACTGATCCTCATTTCTAAGCATATTTATTGCGAAACGGCAGGCCGTTTCTTCCGACGTACTAATTCTGTCCATAGTAGGCATTTGCCCCATGCTTGCGGTAGAAATGCTTTTCCTTGATACAATCCGGCGCCGGCTTCACCTTCGGATTGATAAGCTCAGTGTTGCGTGCCATCTTCGCCACTTCCTCCAGTACGACCGCATTGTGGACTGCCTCTGCGGCATCCTTGCCCCAGGTAAACGGTCCGTGATTCGCACAGAGAACCGCCGGTGTGTACATCGGCTTGATGCCTCTTGTCTCAAAGGTCTCAATAATCACAAGTCCGGTGTTCTTCTCATATGCCTCGTCGATCTCCTCCGGCGTCAGATTTCTGGCGCACGGAATCGGTCCGAAGAAATAGTCTGCATGCGTTGTGCCGTAAAGCGGAATGTCTCTGCCCGCCTGCGCCCACGCGACAGCCTCCGGGGAATGGGTATGTACAATACCACCGATCTCCTCGTACTTTTTGTAGAGTTCGATATGGGTCGCCGTGTCAGAGGACGGCTTATATCTGCCCTCGATCTTATTTCCGTCAAGATCCATGACCACCATATCGTCCGGGCTTAAGGCATCATAATCCACACCGCTCGGCTTGATGACGAAATAGCCGCTCTCGCGGTCGATTCCGCTGACATTGCCCCAGGTGTAGGTGATGAGCCCTCTGCGTGGAAGTTCCATGTTGGCTTCATAGACCTGTTTTTTTAACTCTTCTAACATCTCTTAGTTCCCTCCTGTGCTGCGCCGTTCCTACTTCATCTCACGCAGGATGCGGTTTGCGATTCCCTCAGCATCCAGTTCGTATTTGTGAAGAAGTTCTTTTGCCGGACCGGATTCGCCAAAGACATCGTTGACACCGATTCTGGTGATCTTTGTCGGGCATTTTTCACCGAGCGTCTCCGCCACAGCAGCGCCGAGTCCTCCGATGATGGAATGCTCCTCCACCGTGAATACGCGCCCTGTCTTTTTTGCTGTCTTCACCACAAGCTCCTCGTCGAGCGGCTTGATGGTGTGAATGTTGATGACTTCCGCATGAATGCCCTGCTTTGCCAGCGCATCCGCTGCTGCCAGTGCTTCCGAGACACAAAGTCCGGTCGCAATGATGGAGCAGTCGCTTCCCTCCCGGAGCGTCACGCCCTTGCCGATCTCAAACTTATAATCCGCGCCGTCGTTGATGATCGGAACCGCCAGTCTGCCAAAGCGCAGATACACCGGCCCCACGTACTCGTAGGCAGCCTTCACTGCCGCGCGCGCCTCGATGTCGTCCGACGGGTTGATGACAACCATTCCCGGAATTGCACGCATCAGGGCAATATCCTCATTGCACTGATGCGTCGCACCGTCTTCCCCGACGGAAATTCCGGCATGCGTCGCACCGATCTTCACATTCAGATGCGGATATCCGATGGAATTGCGCACCTGCTCGTAAGAACGTCCCGCCGCAAACATAGCGAAGGTGCTCACAAACGGTACAAATCCACACGTGGACATTCCGGCTGCCACGCCGGTCATATTCGCCTCTGCGATACCGCAGTCAATGTGGCGTTCCGGGAATGCCTTCTTGAACATTCCGGTCTTGGTTGCCGCTGCGAGATCCGCATCCAGGACAACCAGATTCTCATGCTCTCCTCCAAGCTCGACCAAAGCATTGCCGTAGCTCTCTCTCGTTGCAATCTTTACTTCTGACACAATGCTTCACCTGCCTTTCTAAGATCCTCCATCGCCACTGCGTATTCCTCATCGTTCGGCGCTTTTCCGTGCCAGCCGACGCTGTTCTCCATGTAGGAGACACCTTTTCCTTTTACGGTATGCGCAATGATCGCGGTCGGCATTCCCTTCGTAGTTCTCGCCTCGTCAAATGCCTTCTTAATCTCATCGAAATCATTGCCGTCAATGTTGATTACGTGGAAATGAAAGCTCTCGAACTTCTTGTCGATCGGGTACGGCGAGCAGACCTCGTCGATCGGTCCGTCGATCTGCAGATTGTTGTTGTCCACGATCACGCAGAGATTATCCAGCTTGCGGAAGCCTGCGAACATGGCAGCCTCCCAGATCTGTCCCTCCTCGATCTCGCCGTCGCCGCAAAGTGCATACACACGGTAATCCTGCTGTTTCATCTTCCCTGCCAGAGCCATGCCGCACGCTGCGGAAAGTCCCTGTCCCAGAGAACCGGAAGACATATCCACGCCCGGAATGTGCTTCATATCCGGATGTCCCTGTAAATACGATCCGGTATGGCGCAGGGTCAAAAGATCCTCCACTGGAAAATAACCGCGGTTTGCCAGTGCCGAGTAAAGCCCCGGCGCCGTGTGTCCCTTGGACAGCACAAAACGGTCGCGATCCTCCTTCTTCGGATCCTTCGGATCAATATTCATCTCTTCAAAATATAAATAAGTAAAGATGTCTGCTGCTGAGAGTGATCCGCCCGGATGTCCCGCCTTCGCGCTGTGCACGGACGATACAATTCCCTTGCGGACTTCAACAGCCATCTTCTGAAGTGCCAGTTTATCCATAGTTCCCCCTTCATGCATTCTTATTCATTCAATACTGCAAAACTCAGTCACCAAATACAGCTCTGTAGTCCGCCTGGAATTTCTCAATTCCCGCATCGGTAAGCGGATGTTTGGTCATCTGCTCAATGACTTTGTACGGAACCGTTGCGATATGTGCGCCTGCTAATGCACAGTCTGTCACATGGATCGGGTTGCGGATCGATGCAGCGATGATCTCGGTCTCAAGTCCGTAGTTGTCAAAGATCTGCACGATATCCTGGATCAAGTCGATGCCTGCCGTGCTGATGTCGTCGAGTCTGCCGAGGAACGGAGATACATAGGTTGCGCCTGCACGCGCTGCAAGAAGTGCCTGGTTTGCGGTGAAAATAAGTGTCACGTTCGTCTTGATTCCCTCTGCGGACAGCACTTTGACTGCCTTTAATCCCTCTACGGTCATCGGGATCTTGACTACCATGTTCGGGTGGATCGCTGCGATCTCACGTCCCTCTTTAATCATGCCTTCCGCATCCACAGTGGTTGCTTTTACCTCGCCGCTGATCGGACCGTCAACGATCGTTGTGATCTCCTTGATGACCTCGTTGAAATCTCTGCCCTCTTTGGCGATCAGAGACGGGTTTGTGGTAACGCCGCAGATCACTCCCATATCATTTGCTTTGCGGATGTCCTCTACGTTTGCTGTGTCAATAAAAAACTTCATATTCCTCTCCCTTTCTGCGCTTGTGCGCGCACCCTGTATGTGTATCCGGGTCTGCCCCGGTACCATTCTCATTTACCGGGGGATGCCGTTTAGAACATCCCCCACATGCTTCTTATCGTTTTTCTTAGCGGTAGAACAGGTTGCCAAGCATCAGATCCTTCTTGAACTCGCGGATCTTTGTATCCTTGTCAATATAAACTGCCTCAATGCCCATGGCATTCGCCCAGTCGCCCATCTGCTCTGCGGTGAGGTCGTAGGTAAATGCGGTGTGGTGTGCGCCGCCTGCCAGGATCCATGCCTCCGCACCGGTGTAGAGATCCGGCTGCGGTGTCCAGTAATTCGTTGCCACCGGAAGCTTCGGCATCGGCTTCTCTGTCTTCTTGCAGTCCACATCGTTGATGATGAGACGGAAACGGTTGCCGAGATCGATTAAGGATGTTGCGATACCGCTTCCCTCCTTGGAGGTAAATACCAGTCTTGCCGGGTCTTCTCTGTCACCCATGGAAAGCGGCTGGCACTTGATGGAAATCGGGCCGTCTGCGATGGACGGGCAGATCTCAAGCATATGCGCCTCGAGGATTCCCTCTTTGCCCTTGACGAAGTTGTAGGTGTAATCCTCCAGCATGGAAGTACCCTTTGCCTCCTTCTTGCCTGCTGTCATAATCTTCATCAGGCGCACCATCGCTGCCACTTTCCAGTCACCCTCTGCGCCAAAGCCGTAGCCCTTTTCCTCGAGGCGCTGGATTGCAAGTCCCGGAAGCTGCTTTAAGGCACCGAGATCACCGAAGTGTGTTACGATTGCCTGATAATTCTTCTCGTCCAGGAAACGCTCGAAACCGATCTCGATCTGTGCCTGTACGGCTACATGGCGTCTAAACTCCTGCGGATCACGTCCCTCTAATAAAATGTCATATTTGTCATAATACTCATCTACCAAAGCGTTGGTATCGGACTCGGATACGGCTGCAACTGCCTCCGCAATCTCGTTGACCGGATAGGTATCCACTTCCCAGCCGAACTTCAGCTGTGCTTCGACCTTATCCCCCTCGGTAACAGCTACGTTTCTCATGTTGTCTGCCACACGCATCACGCGGATATGGCTGCTCTCGATCACGCCGACTGCTGTGCGCATCCAGGATGCAATGCGCTCCTGCACATTGACGTCGCTCCAGTGTCCCACGACTACCTTGCGCTCGATTCCCATACGTGTCACGATATGACCGTACTCACGGTCTCCGTGTGCCGACTGGTTCTCGTTCATGAAATCCATGTCGATGGTGTCGTAAGGAATCTCCTCATTGAACTGGGTATGTAAATGAAGCAGCGGCTTTCTGTACTCCTGTAATCCGAGAATCCAGGACTTTGCCGGGGAAAATGTGTGCATCCATGTGATGACGCCTGCGCACTCCTCATCTACATTTGCCTCGTTGAAGGTCTTACGGATCAGTTCATTGGTGATCAGTGTCGGCTTCCATACCACTTCATACGGAAGCACGCCGGACTCGTTTAACTTTGCCACGATGATTTTGGAATGCTCTGCCACATGTGCGAGGCACTCGTCTCCGTAAAGATCCTGTGATCCGGTGCAGAACCAGAACTTGTAATTTTTTGTTGCTAACATAATGTTCCCTCCATGAAATATATTTATGTTTCAGCAGTAACTGCTGTGTAAATCCCAATCTGTAAGCAGCGGCAGCATCTGCCGCTGCCCCCGTATCTGTCTATAACGGCATCGTCCAGGCTGCCGCCTTCGTGCCTGTCTTATAACGGCATCGCCTCGACTGCCGCCTTCTCTGCTGCAAGCGCCGCTTTGTATGCCTTGATGTAAGCGTCAAATCCCGCAACATCCGCCGGATCCGGCTCCATCACGCTTCCGGACTCCCCGCCGAAGACTTTTTCGGAGAGGTACTGCTCCAGGCTCTCGCCGTCCGCTTTCTGCAGCATGTAGGATGCCAGCAGCGCCATGCCCCACGGGCCGCCCTCGCCGGCTGTCTCCATCACTGCCACCGGCGCATCCATCGCAGCGGCTAAAATTCCCTGTCCGACGCCCTTGGTCTTAAAGAGTCCGCCGTGTCCGTAGATGCGGTCCACTTTTACTTTTTCTTCCTTCAGCAGAATATCCAGACCGATCTTTAAGGTTGCAAGCGCTGCATACAGATGTGTCCGCATGAAATTGGCGAGATTAAAATGTGCATCCGGCTTGCGCACAAACAGTGGCCGTCCCTCGTTCGCTCCGGACACCGGCTCTCCCGAGAAATAGTTGTATGCCAGAAGTCCGCCGCAGTCCTTGTCACCCTCCAGCGCCTTATTGTAAAGCTTTCCGAAAAGCTCGTTCATATCGACATTGATTCCGAAGTTCTCCGCAAACTCCCGGAACAGACCGACCCAGGCGTTCAGATCTGAGGTACAGTTGTTGCAGTGCACCATCGCCACGGTATCGCCGGAAGGTGTGGTCACCATATCCAGTTCCTCGTGTACCGCCTTTAAGTCTTCCGCCAAAACCACCATTGCAAACACGGATGTTCCGGCGGATACATTTCCGGTGCGCACAGCCACCGAATTCGTTGCCACCATACCGGTACCGGCATCTCCCTCCGGCGGGCAAAGTGGAATTCCGGCTTCCAGCCTGCCGCTCGGATCAAGAAGCTTTGCTCCCTCCTCTGTCAGTGTTCCGGCATTCTCCCCTGCCACGAGCACCTTCGGAAGAATCTCCTCTAACTTCCATGTATATTTCCCTACCGCAGGAAGCGCATCAAACTGTGCCAGCATCTTCCGGTTGTAATCTCTTGTCTTCGCATCGATCGGGAACATACCGGATGCCTCTCCGACTCCCAGTACCTTCTCCCCAGTGAGTTTCCAGTGAATATATCCCGCAAGCGTGGTAAAATATGCGATTTTATCCACATGCTCTTCCCCGTTTAAGATCGCCTGATACAGATGTGCGATGCTCCAGCGCTGCGGAATATTAAACGAGAACTCCTTCGTCAGTGCTGCGGCAGCCTCGCCCGTGATGGTATTTCTCCAGGTGCGGAACGGAACCAGAAGCTCCCCCTTCCCATCAAACGGCATATAGCCGTGCATCATTCCGGAAAATCCGATAGCACCAAGCTTTGTGACGGCAACGCCGTATTTGTTCTGTACATCCTCGGTCATCTTGCGGTAGCAGTCTCTAAGACCGTCCCAGATCATATCCAGGCTGTACGTCCAGATTCCGTCGACCAGCTGATTCTCCCAGTCGTGCGCGCCTGACGCGATCGGCTGATGTGTCTCGTCCACCAGCACTGCCTTGATTCTGGTCGAGCCGAACTCGATACCGAGCACCGCCTTCCCACTCTCAATCCTCTCCTTTGCATTTCCCATGTGTAACAAACCCCTTTCCGAAACCATGCCGCATCTCTCATGCACCCATGATTTCCCTGCTCTCATCTTATTGATGTTATCTTAAGCATAAAACTTGTATGCTCGTAATAACAAGTTGTTTTTTATTTATTTTTACATTGTGTGGTTCTCTATTTTTTATCTATCCGGAAAACATGCACACCGTGCGCCGGAATTTCAGAAGAAAGGCTGTCATTCTGCACAATAAGCTCTGTTCCATCCCAGAGTTCCCGCGCCCGGATGGTTCCCGTCTGTCCGCACATGTCTGCAAACGCTTCCGTCTCCGGCAGCGCAGCCTCACACCTCGCCGGCTGCTCCATAAAGTTAAACAGGGCAAGATACCGTTCGTCCTTTTTCTCATTGACACAGCTCCAGACCGCATGCTTTTGATCGCGCGCCACCTGTCTGCCCACATAGTCTGCGTCGAGCATCTGCAGCAGCTCCCGTCTCGTTAAAAGGAACTGCGTCCAGTCATCCAGCTTCGTCAGTTCACCGCCGATCATCAAAGGCGAGCCGAACATACACCAGAGCGTCATCATCGTCTTCTGCTCATCCCTTGTAAAATTCGTCTGCCGCTCCTGCCCGAATCCTTTTCCGAGCCAGCCGACCGGCAGCATGTCACAGTCCGGGAACGATCCGCAGCCCACGTGGTTCTGCCACAGTTCGCAGCGCCGGAACATATCATAAAGCAGCTCCCACGTATCCCAGAAATCATCCGTGATGCGCCACATGTTGGCATAGGTTTCATAATGCCATGCTTTCTCGATCAGCGCCGGTCCCGGCGACAAGGAGAGCACGATGTCCCTGCCGCACTTTTCAATCGCATGCTGCAGCATCTCAATCTCGTGCGCCGCCGAATACGGATGTTCCACGTACAGATTGGTATTGCAGATATCATCGCATTTGATAAAATCCACGCCCCACTGTGCGTACAGTGCCACGATGGAATCGTAATATTCCTGCGCGCCCGGCTCTCCCATACGAATGCCGTACATGTCCGGATTCCACTTACAGATCGACGACGGATCCGCTATATCGCTCGCCAGTGCATCGCTTCCCAAAATCGGCAGATGCCGGTGTGCCGCTTCCCGCGGAATTCCCCGCATGATATGGATTCCAAACTTTAACCCCAGCCCATGCACATAATCCGCCAGCGCCCGAAAGCCCACACCGTCCTTCGCCGACGGGAAGCGGTCCGTACAGGGGAGCAGCCGCCCGTACTCATCCATCGAGACCTCCCCAAACGGAATATACTGGTACTTCTCCCTCTGACTTCCGGTGTTCTTTGCATACCACTGGATGTCCACCACAATATATTCCCAGCCGTACGGTTTTAAGTGCGCCGCCATATAATCCGCGTTTGCCCTGACCTCCCGCTCCGTCACTGTGGTGTCATAATAGTCATAGCTGTTCCACCCCATCGGGGCATGTTTCATCCGGTATTTCATGCGTCTCTCCTTCTCTTCCCCCTAATCAAAATGTGCACAGAGTACACAAAAAGCCGCTGCAGATGCAGCGGCTTTTTGTTGTCATACATCCTGCTTCCAAGTGTATGACTTGTACTTTCGTACTTACAAGTTGTTTTTATTCGTCCTGTGTCATGTCCGTATCGTCTCTTCTTCTGCAGGATTCCCGGATCACCAGTTCCGGCTCCATCAGGACGCATTTTCCTTCGATATTGGAATTTCCCTCCCGGATAATCCGAAGCAGCAGTTCGGCGGCTGCCGCTCCCAGTTCCTCCTGCGGATGGGAGATCGTCGTCAGCGGCACGCGGCATGTCTGCGCCAGATAGGAATTGTCATACCCCGTCACCGAGACATCCTGGGGCACGGAAAGCCCCTCCTCATTCAGCGCGCGGATCACCTCGATGGCAACCTGATCGTTGTACGCCACCACCGCCTCAAACGGATGATTGCCGCGATCTTTCGCCATCTGCCTGATCCGCTCAAACGGATGGGTCTTGCGGTCCTCCGTGTAGAACCAGATCACCTTATCCGGATCATACGCAATTCCCGCTTCCTGCAGTGCCTGCACATACCCCTTGTGGCGCTGCTGTCCCTGCGTGTCGTCGGATTTGAAGACGCCCACAATGCGCCGGTGTCCCAGTTCAATCAGGTATCTGGTCGCAAGATAGGCTCCCCTGCAGTCGTCCAGAAGAATCTGCGGCCGGTCCAGAAGCTGGGCATGTACTCCCTGTATAAATACATAGGGGATATGATAGCTGTCGAGCATCTCATACAGATTCACATGCCGGCAGAAAATCTGGCTCTTGCTCGGCTCGATGATGAGCCCGTCGATATCCTTCTGCAGAAGCTCCTCGAGACACTTTGCCTCAAGGCTTCTTGAGTTGCGCGTATTTTTCAGCAGAATACTGTAACCGTTCTCCGTCAGCACCTGGTCAATTCCCTGCACGATGCGCGGAAAAATATAATCCGAAAGATAAGTTGTCACGACCGCGATATTTTTGGACGGCGTCGTGTGCCGTAACATCTCCGAGCAGAAGGTTCCGCGGCCATGTTCCGCATATATGTATCCTTCATTCTGCAAAATCTGCAGTGCCTTGCGCACCGTCTGCCGGCTGACCCCGTATTCCGCCGACAGTTCATTCTCCGAAGGAAGCTTCTCTCCCGGGCGTATCTCCCCCGACATGATCTTGCCATGGAGCTGCTCCATCAGATCATAATATTTTAATCTCTTATCCATTCCGTCCGATCCCCCTGAATGCCTTCTCTCTTTGCGCGCCGTCAGCCCGTTATCCCGACAGCCTCCTTCGCCAGGCGGTCTGCCTCCTCATTGCCCATGACGCCCGAGTGTCCCTTTACCTTCACAAAAGAAAGCCGGATCTTATCCTCCACCGAGCGCACATACTCGTAGTAGGCCACCGTACCCTTTTTATTGCGCTTCCAGAGTCCTTTTGCCCACATCTCGATTCCCATATAATCGTAATAGATCGTAAGATCCTTTAAGCCAAGTTCGAGCGCCTTTTCGATGGCTGCCATGCTCCCTAAAACCTCGCCTGCCACATTGCGCATCGACGCCATCTCCGGCTCCTTCCCCGCACCCTGCAGCACTTCTTTTCCGCCGGCATGAATCAAAAAACCTCCATAACCGTACACGCCGGTACCGGCGTGAAAAGAGCCATCCACGAACGCGTAATTCTCCGGCAGATCCTCTGTCTCTCCGGCAGATTCCGCACCTCTCGTCTCTGCCTTGCCGTCTCCGGCTGTTCCTGATTTCTGCTGTGCTGCTCCTTGCGTTGCCTTCTGCTGCGCCGCTCCTTTTGCATGAGCTTCTCCCCCACGCGCCGGTGCGCTTTCCAGAAACGTCTCCGCTTCTTCCAGCGTCTTAAAACTCTTGTAAACCGCTCCGGGGAACCCGTGCACCATCGCCTTACACTCGTCCCATTTTGTGTATATTCCCGGTTTCTTACCAACCGCTACCGCATAATATTTTACTGCCATCTCGTCATCCTTTATTTCGATATTTTATAATACAATATACCATATAATTCCCGCACATAAAAGGTCGGAAGGTAGAGAAAAAATGTCCGGCTCGGTGTGCTGTAGCTTGTAATGCCAAGTCTCTTTGCCGTCTGATTCGCCCGGTACTCATGGAATTCACTGGTTATAATCGTGACGGGCCCGTCGATTCCGTGCTGTTGTAACAATTCCATGGAATATTGCAGATTTTCCGCCGTCGTCGTGGACCGGTCCTCCAGAAGCAGTCTCGCTCCGTCGATCCCCCGCCCGGTCAGGTAACGGTACATGCACTCTGCCTCGCTGATCTCCTCTCCATCTCCCTGTCCGCCGGATAATACGCACACAGCTTTTGGATTCCGGTTCAGATACTCATACGCCGCGCAAAGCCGTTCGCTCAACACCCGGCTCGGCCGCTCCCCCTTGACGCTGCATCCTAAGACCACCGCCGTCGTATTCTCCGGCGCACGGTTTGCCGCGCTTCTTATCATCCCCGCCGTCTCCACTGTCACGATAAGCAGAATAAAAAGGAGCACCATGCCCAGGGCGGACAATCCCGCTCTGCCACCGCGCGTCTGCCAAAGTCTCCCTGCCACATCCTGTACCTGCCGGTAAAAAATACCGTACAGCAGCACAAGGGCTGACACCGCCATTCCCGTAATGTTACCGATATTAACCACGACAAATGCCGGAATGAAAAACCACAGGAAAAATACGGCTCCAACTGCCATTATCCACCAATGCATCCGTGCCATCTTACCTCCCTCAAAAAGCAATGAGCGGCACGCCGAAGCGGGCCGCTCTTGTCCTCTCTTGTTACAAATCTTGTTACGAAATCTCCAGCTTACAGTTCGCACGCATTTTTAACGGACATTCATAAACGTTCTCATTATTCTCTTTTGCAATGTAAGAAAGCGGACACTTTCTGCAGTCGCCTTTATTAAAATCTCCGCCAACCTCAAATTTTAAGGTTGCCGTCTTCACACCCTTCACCATCTCTTCCTGCCGGATGTGATCCCAGCTCAATACCTGACTGCAGCCGGCACACTTGCTCTCGTTCAATGTCACCACGCGCTTGCAGGTCGGACAGGCATAAAACTTCTTACCGGACGGCTCCACCAGTTCCACAACTTCCGCCGGAAACTGCTTAATCAATTCCTCTCTCAAATTGTCCTGCATGATCCAATCGCTCCTTTATCCTGAGTTTGCACTGGTACTATCATACCACAAAGGCGGCGGTACTGTAAACCGCTTTCCTTCGTTTTCCGCTCAGATTCCGTTTCATTATTCTCCGGGTTCCGCTACTTTTCCCCCTGTTGCTGCCGGATCATGTCCATGATGTAATCGATCGTTTCCTGCCACTGCTCCCTGTCCGTAATCCCGGCCTCGCCGTCTCCCTTCTGCGATCCGTAATTGCCGAACCCGGCATGGTTGCCGCCCTCTAAGACATACTCGCGGCAGTCCGCCGCAAGACCGATTGCTTCCTGATATTTTTCCATATTCAAAACGCCGTCCTCGCTCCCGTAGAGCGAGAGCACCGGAAGCGTCTGAAGTTTCCTGGTCGGGTACGCCGCCAGAAAAATAAGTCCCGCGAGCTCTGACTCATGCTTTGCCGCATAGCTGCCCGCCATGGCTCCGCCCAGAGAATGTCCCGCCAGATACCAGCGCTTTACCTCTCCAAACTCCTGCCGCACCTCATCCGCCGCATTCGGCTTTAAAATGGCAAGGTGCGCCGGCATCTTTACCGTCACGCAAAAGATTCCCTGCTGCGCAAGCCCATCCATAACCGGTGCGTACGCCGTCTCTTCCACCTTGGCTCCCGGATAAAAGATCAGTCCCGTCTCACTCTGCGGATCTCCGTAAGCGATGTAGGCATCCGTCTCCGATACCTCTGTTGTCTGAAGTTCATAGTCCTTCGCATGATAATAATCTGCCGTATAGGTATTAAATCCCACAATCACGGCTGCCACGATTAAAACCGTAAAAATAATTCTGCGCACCGCTTTTGCATGCTTCATTGTCTCTCATCCTCCGACACCGGAATCTGCTTCCGTTACTTTCGGATATCTGCAACCACCTCATCCGGAATGACGAACTGTACGCATCCCATATACATCGGTGCCACATCACCCTCGTTAAAGCATATCACAAGATGGCCGTCCGAATCCAGATAAAATGAAGTCTCATCCGTAATTTTGTCAAAATTCCATTCCGGAACCTCGGCATTATCCACCCAGTACATCTTACCGTCATCCTCCGCCATCTGCTGCTGCATCTGCTCCTTGATATTCTCGCTGATCGGGGTGATATAATCCGCGCCACTCTGGAATAAATCCGAAAGTGTCAGACGCTCCCCCGTCTTTAAGTCAATCGTATAATAATAGTCCCACTCCGCGCCGCTGCCTGCCGCCTGATAGCACATCAGCTTTAACGTAAAGTAATCGTCGGTCGTGCTGATAACTTCGTGCTTGACCACGACCTCCTGATAGCCCTCTTCTTCCTTCCTGCTCTCCTCGAACTCCGATACGATCTGATCCGTAATCTTTTCAATCTCCGCATTGATCTCTGCCGTTGTCTTTTTTAAGTTCTCCTGCACCTGGACCTCAGTGTCCGTCATCTGTTCCGTATCGCTCTCCTTTACCGTCAGCTCCGGCGTCTTAATGTCCGCCGCATGACCTCCGTTGTCGTACTGATAATCCCGGAACGTCACAGCCTCCACGAGTTTTCCGACCACCGGTAGATTCCCCATGGCATACGCCACGCTCCCCGAGGTGTTCGGCAGCACCACGAAGACTGCCGCCACTGCAGCAGCCGCTGCCACAATATTTCTCACGGTATGCATTTTTCTGCTCTCGTTTCGTTTTTCCATCTTTGCTTCCTCGATCCGTTTTTTCATCTGCTCCACCTGCTCGCCGGACATTTCCGATCCGGCATACTGTCGCTTTAATTCCTCGATCTTTTTACAATCCTGTTTCTTATTTCCCATATGCGGCACCATCCTTTCCTCTATTCCCACTGCCATGTATCCGTAAGTTCCAGCCGTAGCTTCTTTAATCCGCGGTACAGCCGGCTCTTTACCGTATTCTGGTTCTCCCCCAGCACGCGCGCAATATCCTCCAGCTTCATGTCCTCAAAATAGCGCAGTTCAATGACCGCTTTATCCCGTTCTTCCATGGCGTCCAATGCCCTTCTTAGATCAATGTTCTCATAGCGGTCTTCTCTTCCCTCTTCCGCCGGCATCTCATCCAGGGAAACTTCCCGGTTCTTTTTTACATATCCGAAGATCTCGTTTAACATAATGCGGTAAATCCATGTCTGCGCATATTCCTCCTGCTTTAGCGCATCGCTGTTTTTGATCGCCTTGTACGCTCCGTTCTGTACGATATCCGCGGCATCCGCCTCATGATGTACGTAACTGTAGGCAAGACGATAGTATTTGTTGTAATTTTCCAGCAAAAGCTGTTCTATCTTTTGTTCCTTATGGTTTTTCCCGGAGAAAAACATACGATCTCACACCTCCTTTTAACTATTAGACCGTCCGGACACAAAAAAAGTTTCGCTGCCGTATAAAAAATTATATTTTCTCCGATCCGGTTCCGTTTTTTCCACTCTCCTGTCTGCACAGTTCCGTCAAAAACCGGTACATTCCCTCCTGGTAAATCGGGCGCTCCACCACACAATCCACTCCTGCGGCAAGCATCTGACACTCCACCAGTTCCTTCTCATTGGTCGAACAGCAGATCGTAAGGCTTCCCTTCGGAAAATTTTCCCGCACCGACCGGATAAACGGCTCACCGCCCTGCATATACCAGTTCACAAAACACAGATCATAGGCGTTGCCCTTAGACGCGGCTCTCCTTAAATACGCCACGGCGTCCGCCCCGTTTTGCACCACGTCAACCGGAAGCCCGAGACGCGCAAGAACCGCTGCATGATAATCTCTCGACAGTTCATTGTCGTCCAGAAGAAGCGTCTTTAACCCCGCAAAACTTTTAGGCTGTCCGATCGCTTTTCCGATTCCGAAAGGCAGGAACACCCTGCAGAGAATCTGCGCATCCTCCTGTACTTCCACACACATCGTTCCGTGCAAAAGTTCTACGAGGCTCTTGATCAGCGGATAGTCTTCTCCTCCGTCAATGCTGCCCTGCACGGCAAGTTCCAGTTCAAGCTCATCCTCCCCCGTTCTTACTTCCCGATAGCCTGTAAAAATCCGGCATCCCGGCCGCGCGTTGATATACGCTTTCTTTAGCAGTCTTGCCCAGATCTGCTTGAGCCTCCTGACATCGCCCACCAGATATTCGCAGAAAATCTCACCCTCCTGCACCGTCACCTCAATCCCCATTTCCGTACAGATTGTCCTGCACTCTGAGGTCAGTTCCGCAACCACATCCGAAATCTGAAAGGTGTCGCAGACACTCTCGCCCGCACCTACAATCTGCCCGTCCAAAACACTGTCCGTCAGTTCCCGGATGTGCTCCAGATGCCTGTACATATCCTCCAGTCCCACAGACTTATTTTCCGTTCTCTGACCTGTCATTTCTCTGTAACACTCCTCGATCACCGCGACGTCCGTGCGCACCGTCCGCGCCACCTGAAACAGCAGATGTTCTCTGACCGTGCTTAAATGCCGCTGGCTCTCAAGCCGCTCCGCCAGTGTCTCATAGCGTGTCATGATATTGGACACCCGCTTTTTTACCACCTCCGGCTCGCAGGGAGAAAATATAAAATCGTCCGCCCCCATCTCTAACATTTCAAGTTCTCTCTCCTCGCCGATGACCGTCTTCACAATGACCGGAATATCGAGAAGCTTCGGATCTGCCTTCATCTGCTTTAATACCTGCTTCCCGCTCTTTACGGGCATACACATATCCAGTATGACAATATCCACTTTCCGCTCTTCTAAAATTTTTAGTGTCTCATTTCCGTCCCCGGCTTCCAGCACCTCATATTCCTCTTCAAACATTGCGCGAAACGACGCTCTGTTTACGTCGATATCATCCGCTACCAGCATCACTCTGTTCTTTTGCATTGATTCGGCTCCATTCTTTTATCGTATCGGTAACATATCTTTTAAAATATAACATACCATCTTTTATTTCTCAGCAAAATCCGTACCGTTTTTTAACATCCAGCGCCCCTGTCCTTCCCCTTCTACAAAATTCGACACAAAAAGGGACTGGTGCTTGAAGCACCAGCCCCTTTTTCTTCTCAACGGTAAATCATACTGTCGAGGACGGCATACATCTGTGTAATCTCAATCGGCTTGCTTAAGTGTGCATCCATCCCGGCATCGAGGGACTTTCGCACGTCCTCCTCAAACACATTGGCTGTCATCGCCACGATCGGAACCGTTTTGCCATCCTCACGTCCGGATTCCCGGATCTTTCTGGTCGCCGTCAGTCCGTCCATGACCGGCATCCGGATATCCATCAGGATGACGTCGTAATATCCGGGCTCATGGGAAAGAAAATGCGTCACGCCCTCCTCTCCGTTGACCGCCACATCCACCTGCAGATTCTTGTGCAGCAGGATATTGCGCGTGATCTCAATGTTGACCTCATTGTCCTCGACCAGCAGCGCTCTTTTGCCGGTAAAATCGTAGTCGGGCGCCTGTACATCGCCCTGACCCCGCAGCTTTTCTCCGGAATTTCTGACACGCTTTAAGTTCACATTCACAATGAACGTCGAGCCCTTGCCCTTTTCGCTGTATGCGTCAATGTACCCGCCCATAAATTCAATAATGTTGCGCGCAATGGGAAGGCCAAGACCGGTACCGCCGTTTAGCGTCGTGATTCCTTCATCCTCCTGCTCAAACGGCTCAAACATATGCGGAATAAACGCTTCGTCCATTCCGACTCCCGTATCCCGGATCTCAAACCGGAAGCCGGCATCCTCCCCGTCATCGCCGGTATGCTCCACAATAAAGTCAACCTTTCCGTCCGGCATCGTGTATTTTACGGCATTCTCCAGAATATTGGAAAGCGCCCGCTCCAGCTTCTCCGCGTCAAAGCAATAGGTAGCATCAAAGCTTCCGCGTCTGTCCACCGCAAAGTGAACGCGACGCTCCGCCGCCTGCCGCATCGCCTCTTCCACCGTCTCCTCCAAAAAGGCATCTAAGACCACCTTCTGGCTGTTCAATGCGACGTTGCCGCTCTCGATCTGGGAAAGATTTAAAATATCATCCACAAAAGACAGCATAAAACGGGCTGACTGGCTGATCTTGTCCAGATTCTCGAGCACCTGCTTCTCATTGTTCACATATTCCCTGGTCAGATACGTAAGACCTATGATGGAATTCATCGGCGTCCGGATCTCGTGACTCATGCGCTCCAAAAACTCATTCTTCTCCTGATTGGCATGTCTTGCGTCAGACAGCGCCGACATCAGTCTCTCCTGCTGCCGCTGTTCTTCCTCATAGCTCTCCGTCACGTCCCGGCGCACCAAAACCACCGTGTCACGGTCATCCTGCTGATAAGAAATATGCAGTTCTTTTCTGCGGTATACCTCCCCGCACAGCAGGCGGTACGAAACAACCAGATCATCCCTCTGTTCCAGTTCCGAGAGAATATGCGGCAGTTCTAACGCAGCCGCGCATGCCTCCCGGTCCTTGGGATGAACATACAGCGGTATCATCTGCGCATTTACCTGTGTATAATCTCCCTCCGGCGGCGGAGTCACATCCGTATCGTCATTGGTCACGATCACATGAAATGTTCCGGTATGTACATCCACATAGGTAATAAAATCGAGTTCCGACTTGATGACCTGCTCCAGTATTCCGCGCTCTTTGATGGATTTCGCGTCTCCCATTCTGCATACTCCTTTATTTCAAAAAAACAAACTATGCTTTATTATAACAGGATTTGAAAAACTTTCCACTGCAATTTTTCATTTTTCCCCCTGAAAGTGCAGTTCTACCTACGGTTCGGGCATGTGTCCCTCCTGCTGCAATGTGCGCAGATTCTGTCGCCATGTGCCGTCTCCCCGCACGCCTCCGCCGGCGCAAGCTCCATCTCAAACACCACGCTTTTCTTCGGTTTCAGGCAATACCCTGCCGTACAGACGACCTTGTGCTGTTTTGCCCGCGCTAAGATCTCCGGCATCGCAGACAGCGGATGTGCTTCGTCATCACCGAAAAAATGATACGCCGCCACCTGATACCCGGTATTCTCCCGTATCCATGCCTCCAGCATGCCATAGCCTAACATCAGAAGTTCTCCGCCGATACTCTCAAGCATATAGCTTTCCAGCATGCGCCCGGTGTTCTGGTAGCGTTCCTGCAGCAGGTCCACATCGCTTCCAAGCGTCACAACCGCAGTCGCCCGGCGTACCGTATCCGTCCCATCCTCAAACATCAGATACGCCGCTTCCTTCCATTTCAGGCAGCCCGCCAGATCGGATGCCACACCCTTCAAAAGCGCCTTATCTTTTTCCTCAAAATGATACCGGCTCCTAACCTGTTCTAAAAACGCACTTGTCAGACAGGTCCAGAGCCGGCTCTCTATGTATCTTCGTTCCACACTGCGCTCCCTTTCCTGCTCTTATTGTACTGCATTACAGAGTCGGTGTTCTGCTAGTAAAGCCTTTTTCGCAGTCCCTTCGGGTAATGATTCTTCATGATTCCGCCCGCGAGCTTTCCCCAGCCGGTACTGTATCCGTCCACCGTGATTAAATACCAGCCCTTTTCTCCCTGCGCCGGGAACGTCTCCCCGTTTAGGTATCCGCGGATCTCCCGCCCGTCCGAAGGAAGATCCATCGTATGTAAAACATCCGCCGCATGAAGTGTGAGCGCAAGTGCGTGTGAAGGCTCAAATCTGCCTTTCTTCGCCGTTCCCAGATGCAGTCCCGGGCGCAGCACCTTAAGACCTTTTACCGACGGCATGCCCTCCGGGATCCGGTAGAGCTGCTCGCCGAATTTCAGATAGCGGCACTCCCGCCCTGCATACTTCTCCAATGCGTCCCCGGCGAAAGTCTCCCCGGCAAATGCCAGATATTCCGGGATGCCCGCCGCAGCGCTCTTAGAATCTCCTGCCGTAATTCCGTTCTCATACCCGTTCTTTAACAGACCCGATCCGCCGTCCGCAAGCGTTCCCTCCTTGCGCAGCACCGCCACATAATGTCCTTCCCCGCGAAGCTTATGCGGCCACAGACGGATCGTCGCGGAAAGTTCTCCCAGTCCGTGCGACATTCCCTCCGCAAGCGGCACCTCCTCCACGTAGAATTCCGGATGCCGCTTCAGGAATCGCCCGATGCTTCCCTCATCCTCCGCCGGTGCAAACGTGCAGGTCGAATAGACCAGTCTCCCGCCGCCCGCAAGCATGGATGCCGCGCAGTCTAATATCTCATCCTGTCTGTGGGCACACAGTTCTACATTCTGCGTGCTCCACTGCTCACACGCCTCCTCGTTCTTCCGGAACATCCCCTCGCCGGAACACGGTGCATCCACCATGATTCTGGTAAAATACTCGCTGAAATGTTCTGCAAGGCGCTGCGGCGTCTCATTCGTCACCACCGCATTGGCAATTCCCATGCGCTCGATATTCTCCGAGAGAATCTTTGCCCGCGCCGGATGGATCTCATTGCTGATGAGGGTTCCCTTGCCTGCCATCGCCGCCGCAATCTGTGTGCTTTTTCCTCCCGGTGCCGCGCACAAATCAAGAATCCGCTCGCCCGCGCCGTCTGCCATCTGCCGCGTCAGATACGCTGCCGGAGCCATGGCACTCGGCTCCTGGATATAATATACGCCGGCTTCGTGATACGGATGTTTTCCAGGCGTATCCTTTGCCGTGTAATAGTAGCCATGCTCTGCCCACGGTACACGCTCCAGCGAGAAGCCCCCGCGGTTTAAAAATGACACGTCGTCCCCCTTCTGCGGATTCAGGCGCAACGCCTGGTAGCGCGCGATGTCGTAGCTTTTTAAAAATGCAGGATACTCCTCCCCCAGCATGTTCTCCATCCGTTCTAAAAATTCCTGTGGCAGCATCTTTCTCTCCTTTGTCTCTGCATGATTCTCTGCCGCCTATTGTAGCACGAACCGTCCCCCGGGGCAACGCATTTAGAAATGACGCGTGAGAAGATCACTTTTTTCCAGAAAATCCTCCACGGTGGAAAATCCAAGCTTTTCAAGCAATTCGATTACATAAGGGTTCTCCAGAGGTGTCTGATACAATGCCTCTTTTCCGTAATGATCCACGTAGGCACTGCCCTCTTCGCGCGGCAGCAGCGCCCGCGGTCCTCCGACACAGCCTCCGACGCATCCCATTCCCTCAAAAAAATTAGCCTCCGTATTCCCCGCCTGGATTGCCTCAATCATCTGCTTACACGCCTTTCCGCCATCCGCCTGCATGGGGCGGACCGCAATTTTCCGTCCCGGGTGGAGTTGTTCTACCGTCCGCACGACCGCCTCGCTGACGCCTCCGGTCCGCGCATAGATTCTGCCTGCTCCCGAAGAATGTTCGCTTGCATCCTCCTCCATCTGCTGCGGCGCAATCCCCATTGCCTCAAACAGCATCGCCGTCTCCTGAAAGGTCAGCACCACATCAATCGCATCGCAGATATCCGGCTCCTTCGCCTCCTTTTTCTTGGCAAGGCACGGACCGATAAACACGGTGACAGCATCCGGATGCATCTTTTTCACCGCCCTGCCCGCAGCGATCATCGGAGACACCGCCCCCGGCATATGCGGTACCAGTTCCCCGTAAATATTGCGGATCATGGACACCCAGACCGGACAGCAGCAGCTCGTAAGCAAAAAATCCGTATCCCGATTCACATGGCGGTCAAATTCAAGCGCTTCCTTCAAGGTTAAAATGTCGGCAAATACCGCCACCTCCACCATCCCGGAAAATCCCGCGCGTTTCAATGCCGCACGGATTGCTCCCGGGGAGACCCCCTCTCCAAACTGTCCCATAAATGCCGGCGCAATCAGCGCATATACCTGTTTTTCCGGTGTAAGCAGCACTTCACGCACCGCATTTAAATCCGCGAACTTTTCCGGAAAGACCGTCTCACAGACCGGAATTGTGCGCTCCGTCTTTTCTTCTCCCGCCAAAAGCAGACAGTCCATCTGATCATATCGCATTTCTTCTTTCCTCTGTTTCTCCGCTTTGTACTCTCTTTTTAATATTTCCTCATGCAATCTGCGTATGCTCTCCATCTTTCACACCTGCCTTTTCTTTCAAGGATGCCCATACATCCTCCTTTTTATTCTTCGCACACTTTTCCCGTTGTAGTTTGATGCACAAAAGAAAAAGCCATCCGTTCCTGCCGGATGACTTCCTCTTTTGCCCCGGGAGCCAAAACTCCCATTTTTTCTAATCATACAGACCGATGTGATACTTAAGCTTGCGGTATACTTTCCATCCAAAGATTACCGGCATAGCCAGCACCAGATATGCAGTCGATAACATTCCGGCTGCTCCACCAACGATCATCAGAATCCATATTAAAATATTCATAGTTTTTATCCTCTCATAAAATAATAATTGCTATTTTATGGAGGATACAAGGCCGTTCTTTTTTCCGTCGGCCCTCCTTATGTATGCTACAATCCTTCTTCCCGAGGGAATCAGTTCCCACTGCTGCCCGCGCTCTCTCCCCGCCAAAAGAAACAGCGCGCCCAAAAGTCCCGCCAGACCACATTCCAGAAGCCACACTAGGAGCCGAAGCTGCTGGACATTCCGGTAGCGGTAGGCACTCTTCTGCCTCAGCGTCTCTATGACATGCGCCTCACTCAGTTCCCTGCCTGCGGCTTCCACTTCCGGGCGCTCCTCGTTCGGTGACGCGACCATGGTGCCGGTCTGCTTACGGTCCGGACAAAATTCCTGTCCACCGGTCTGCCCCATCCGCTTCACACTGTCCAAAGGTCCGGACTCCCGCACTCCGTTTGGCAGTGCCGCCGCCACAAGCATCGCGGCTATGAGCAAAAGGCAGAGATGGCATTTAAAGAATTCCCCTGATCGGATTGATTTCCTTTGCCTTTGCAAAAATCTCATCATTTTTACTCTCCAGATACTGCTCCAGTCCGCGGACTTCTTCGTCCGTAAAGCCCTCATTCTTCGTCACGCGGCATGCCGGCAATATGGCTTCCGCGACATCCCTTCCCCGCTCAAAACGCACAGACACACAGCGTCTGCCGTCTTTTGCAAAGATACCCGAATGTGTCAGTCTGACTTCTTCTTCCCTTCTCATTCCAATCTCCATTCCGGAACAAAATTACTGCTGTTCCTCCAAAGATCCGTCAAGCACCTGGCTTGGCATCTGATCCCGCAGATAGACCTTTCCATGGTCTTTTCTGCTGTCGTACTCTGCCTGCAGCTGCCGGTTCTTCTCCTTTACTTCCTGCTCAAACTCTCTCGCCGAGAGCAGGATGCATCCGGCTCCGCGGATAATAATCTGCTCCAGCCCGTCGGAAGTGGCAACCGTCACGCGGTATCTCGACGCGTGTTCATGGGCGAAACGCTCAATATACGCGTCCGCCGTCTCCGCCTCCTTCGTGTACACCACATGAATATTGTGATAATCACACGCTTCCGTCTGATGTCCCTCGACACGGTACGCATCGAATACCACAATCAGCTCACATCTGCGGATTCCCTGATAGTTGCAGAGAATATCCAAAAGCCGCCCGCGCGCGCTATCCATATTCACTCTGGCAAGTTCCGCAAGTTCCTGCCACGCAAAAATCACATTATAGCCGTCCACCAGCAGATATTCCACGCCGGCATCCTTCTGCTTCCCGCCTCCGGAAGCAGAAGCGGGACTGCTTTCTATGATGCGCTTCTTTTTATAGCCGTTCGTTGCGCCGGCATCTTTGTCTCTCTTATTAGCATTGTATGTCCGGTCAAGGATTCTGTCAATCTCTTCCGTGCCGATCCAGGCTTCTTCCTCCCCCGTCTTTGCGTGGAAATTCGCCGCATCCGGCAGCCACTGTCCGGGATACCATTCCTCCCCGTTCTTATCCTGCCCGAGCACCGGCGGCAGGTGCATATAGGAAAACACCTGATCCCACGGCACAATGAATCCTGCTCCGTGCGCACAGAATACAGAATCCGCCGTATTCTCCAGATCACTCTGGGCATCATACCCGATCTGCGCCACCACTTCCTCCGTGTTGTGACAGGGAAAATATCCCTTTAAGGCAACCGAAAGCTTCCCCTCTCCCGCGGTGTATGCCATCACCTCACGCTGGTAATTCTGCATGGCGGACACGGGCGCACTTCCCACAATACAGCCGTCTGCACTGTAGGCAATCGTTCCCTTCATGCGGTCGATATCATTCATGGCGCGTCCGACCGCTCCTGCCGGAAGCGAGAGTCTGAAATCATACCACGGCTCCAGCAGCACCGTTTCCGCCTGCATCAGTCCCTGACGCAGCGCACGATAGGTTGCCTGCCTGAAATCACCGCCCTCCGTGTGCTTTGTGTGCGCGCGTCCGGCAACGAGTGTGATCTTCATATCCGCAAGCGCCGATCCTGTCAGCACACCGACGTGTTCCTTCTCTCTTAGATGGGTGAGCACCAGCCGCTGCCAGTTGCGGTCGAGCATATCTTCGCTGCAGTCCGTCTCAAATACGAGCCCGCTTCCCGGCTCTCCCGGTTCAAGCAAAAGATGCACCTCGGCGTAATGGCGGAGCGGTTCAAAATGTCCCACGCCCTCCACCGTACCTGCAATGGTCTCCTTGTATACAATCCTTCCGGCGCCAAATGTGACCTGCACTCCGTAGCGCTGACGGATCAGTTCGCTCAAAACCTCGATCTGTACTTCCCCCATCACCTGCACCTGGATCTCTTTTAAGGTCTCATCCCACACAATGTGAAGCTGCGGTTCCTCCTCCTCAAGTTCCCGCAGTCTGGGAAGCATGACTGCTGGGCTTACCTCTTCCGGCAGTATGATCTGATAAGTCAGTACCGGCTCTAACACCGGCAGCCTGGACGCTTTCTCTGCGCCAAGTCCCTCCCCCGGGAATGTGTGAAGCAGACCCGTGACCGCACAGATGCCTCCGGCGCCAACTTCCTCTGCCGTCTCATATTTTTCGCCGGAATAAATGCGGATCTGGTTGATCTTCTCCTCCCCGATGACCTGTCTGACTTTTAAGCTTCCACCGGTCACTTTTAAGTAGGTCAGGCGGTTTCCCTGCGCATCCCGTGCAATCTTAAATACCCGCGCGCCGAATGTCTCCCCGCAGGCCGGGATACTGGCATACCGGATAAAGTCCGCCAGAAACTCCTTCACCCCCTGCATCTTGAGCGCAGATCCGAAATAGCACGGAAACAGCTTACGTTCCCGGATCAGCTTTCTGATCTGCTCCGTTCCGACCGCTTCCCCTGCCAGATACTGCTCTAAGACCTGCTCATCGCACACCGCCACATTTTCCGCAAAAGCCGCGCTCTCCTGATCCGAAAAATCCACGCAGTTCTCATGCAGTTCCTTTTTCAATTCCAGGAGCAGCGCCTCCTGATCCGTTCCCGGCTGGTCCATCTTGTTCACGAACAAAAACACCGGCACCTCATACTTCGCCAGAAGCCCAAACAGCGTCCTCGTATGCGCCTGCACACCGTCCGCCCCGCTGATGACAAGAATCGCATAATCCAACACCTGAAGCGTCCGCTCCATCTCCGCCGAAAAATCCACATGCCCCGGCGTATCTAAAAGCGTGACCGTCTCCTCCGGCAGCTTTAATACCGCCTGCTTGGAAAAAATGGTGATTCCTCTCTCCTTCTCAAGCGCAAAGGTATCCAGAAACGCATCCTTGTTGTCCACACGGCCCGCCCTGCGGATCATTCCGCTCTCATAGAGCAGTGCCTCCGATAAAGTTGTCTTCCCGGCATCTACATGTGCCAGAACTGCTGCTGCAATATTCGCTTTGTCACTCACGTTCTCCGGTTCCTTTTCCTACAAACTGATTCTTCTGTAACGGTTGATGCATGCAAAAATCTCCTGTGCCCTCGGCATTGCCAGCCCGCACGGCACATAGCTGCTCTCCGTCACCGCGGCAAGTCCGTGCTCCTCCACATACTGCATCAATAGGGAAACGCTCTCTCTTAGGGTGCGCTTTCCGTTGAATACATGGATCTCGGCATACTTTAAAAAGTAGGCGAGCGCCGCGAGTTGTTCCGTATCCACCAGCTGCTCGACATAGCGCACATCGATCGTATCGCGGTTGATGGAGATGCCGTCGCGTCCCATCGTCTTTAGCTTCATGCGGGCATCTTCCTTAAATGCACGGTCCGGCCGCACCGCACGCTCAAACCCCGGAGCCGCCTGCTTCGGCGGTTTCACCTCCGGCAGCGGGAATCTGCCCGCTTCCTCCTTCGCAAATGCGGTGATCTCCTGCGGTTTGTAACGGTTCATCTGGACAATGCAGTCTGCCACATGAAAATAGGAGCCGGAACTTCCCGCCACCAGAATCGTGGAGATACCGTACTGTTCATACAGCTCCCTGATACGGTCGATAAACGGCGTGATCGGCTCATCCTCGCGGTTTACCACCCTCTGCATCAGCTCGTCGCGGATCATAAAATTGGTTGCACTCGTATCCTCATCGATGAGGAACGTCTCTGCTCCCGCCTCCATGGCCTCCACCACATTGGCAGCCTGGGAGGTGCTTCCGCTCGCATCCTCCGTGCGAAAGGCACTCGTATCCTTTCCGTTCGGAAGATCGTTGATGAACATGGAAATATCCACCTTTTTGATGCTTCTTCCGTCCTCCGCGCGGATCTTCATCGCCGTATCATCGGTAATGACATACTCCCTGCCGTCCCCGGCAATATGGTTGTACACGCCAAGCTCCAGCGCCTTAAGCAGCGTGGATTTGCCGTGGTATCCGCCGCCGACGATGAGTGTGATTCCTTTCTTTATTCCCATGCCCTGTATCTTTCCCGCATGCGGCAGCGCAAAGCTTACCTTCATGGATTCCGGCGCCGTAAACTTCACGGCGTCCTTCATCGGTCTGCCGGACACGCCGGATTCACGCGGCAGGATGGATGCATCCGCCACGAATGCCACCAGCCCCTGCTCCTTTAAATGATCCCGGATATACTGCTGATCCTCCGCGAGATCCGCCGCACGGTACACCGCCTTTTCATCCAGCGCCTTATAAAACAGGCTGTGTGATACACATTCCGGAAGAAACGTAAAGAAGATTTTCTCCAGTTCTCTTGCATTGACGGTTCTCCCGTTGGCAGGGAATCCCACCTCAAAGCGAAGCACCAGATCGCCCTTTGCCTCATCCATCTGGCATGCGGTGCGCTCCAACACTTCCTGTCCCGGGCGGCTCACCGCCAGAAGTCCGCTCTTTCCGGAGCCTTTTGCCTTGAAAGACACGCGCTCAAGTTCCCGCCCGAACTGGCGCAGCAGATAGTCGCACACTGCCAGCCTGCGGCATTTCATCCGGTAGAGATCCGCCGGGAACTTCGCTGCCCCTCCCCTGACATGGACGCTCACCTTCGACGGCGCGGCAAACGGATCTCCCTGCACATGGTCGATCGACAACACATAATTGCCGAAATCGTAGCTTCCTCTCGTATCCTTGTAAGCCGGATAACTCTTATGATCAATTCTCTGTAACAGATTTCTAAGTTCATTCTGTGACTGCATCTTTTTATTCCTTCTTATATTCCTTTTATATTCTTTCCTGCGAAATCGTCAGTTGTCCCGACGCAGCTCCGACAACAGCTCCGCTCGTCTCGTTCCTATTAAAAGCTGTTTGTTGTATGTCAGATAGCGCTCGCAGGTATGCTCGGAGAGAAACCTTGCGGACTCCGACGTAATCGTGAGCTCCGTGACAAACACCACCATCTCCTCACCGTTCTCAAACGCCTGCTCCATAAAGTCAAACGCGTGCTCCAACGCCGCGCCCGCCGCTTCCTCGGTCTGCACCAGTACCTCCCGCTGCCGGTCAAATCCCGCTTTTGCCGCTTCAAAACAGCGCTGTGCCGAATCTTTTGTCACTTCCTGCTGCGCCGCTTTTAATTTTTCCAGTAAAAGCTTCTCCCGCTTTGCCTCCTCGCGGGTGTAAGCGTCATTTGCAATCTGACGCAGCATCTCCTGCTCCCGCTCTGCGACAAGCGTCCGGTAACATTCCGCCGGATCTGCGGCTGTCTCCACCTGGCTGCGGTACTCTTTTAAAAAGGCATACCACGCATCCGTCAATGCCCGCTCAGACGCTGCCCTGCCGAAAAACGCCGCCAGACCGTCCAGCAGCAGGTGTACCACCGAGAGCCGCTCATCAAACGCCGCCGCATAGATGCGCGCGTAGATCTCCGGTCTGACGCAGCCGTCCAGAATCTGCGGAATGCCGTAGTCATCCTGATATTTGCGGTAGAGATCCAGATACGCCGCCACATCCTCCGCCACATCGGCGTGATGGATATATTCCCGGATAACCTGCTCGTCCACCAGAAAACCGAGCTTCTCATAGACCGCCATCAGATTGGAGAGATCCTCCCATCCTCGCGCCGTCACAAACTGCATGCCGTCCACATCCGCCTCCACGCGGTAAAAGTTGCCGGGGCGAAGTTCCAGGTAGCTTAAGATCGCTCCGCTGATGTGCTGTGCCCTCGCATACTCCTTCCAGACCCTGTAATCCGCCTCCACGGTCATATAGCGCACACGGTCGAGGGTTACCATATCAAAATCGCGCACGGATTTGTTGTACTCCGGCGGATTGCCCGCCGCCACAATCACCCATCCCTCTGGTATCTTCTGGTTGCCGAAGGTCTTGCACTGTAAAAACTGCAGCATCGTCGGCGCAAGCGTCTCAGACACACAGTTGATCTCATCGATAAACAGGATTCCCTCCTGCTGCCCGCTGTCACGAATCCTGCGGTATACACTGGCGATGATCTCACTCATCGTGTACTCCGTCACAGAGTAGGTCTTCCCCGCGAATTCCTCCTCCCGGATGAACGGCAGTCCGACGGCGCTCTGTCTTGTGTGGTGCGTGATCGTGTATGCCACCAGCCCGACCCCGAGTTCTCTGGCGATCTGCTCCATGATCTGTGTCTTGCCGATGCCCGGAGGTCCCATCAGAAGCACCGGTCTCTGCCGGATCTCCGGAATCTCATAATCCCCCGCCTCATCCTTCTTTAAGTATGCCTCCACGGTATGTTTGATCTCATTTTTTGCCTGCCTGATATTCATATCTGTGTCCCTTTTTATCTCTTAAAATTCAAAAATGACCGCGGGAATACTCCCTGCAGCCACTTCACATGCACTGTCTTTTGCCGGTTCCCTGCAATTATAAATATTCTATGTTCCGCTACAGGAAAAGTCAATAACTTTACCCGCAAAAGGTTTCGTTACCTGTTGCATTTCAAAAACAAATGTGGCATAATACATATTGTTCGGGCGAAAGATTTTTGATATCATCTGAATCAGAATCCGGGGATATAGCTCAGCTGGGAGAGCGACGCGTTCGCAACGCGTAGGTCAGGGGTTCGAGTCCCCCTATCTCCATCTTTTTTTATGTTTTTAAAGAAATGTCCGGCAGCAGACGCTGCCGGACATTTCTGTCTCTCTTATCTTCAAACGGGTCTCTTGTACGGCTTTGATCCGCCTACATTTCCAGCACGTCGTCCGCAATGCCCATCGTAGACTTCCGGTGTGACACCATCAGAATCGTTTTGTCCGCACATTCCTCTTTCAGGCTGCGCAGAATCATACCCTCGTTTAAGCTGTCAATGTTGCTGGTCGGTTCATCGAGGAACAGGATGTCTGCATCGTGCAGAAAGGCGCGCGCAATTCCGAGACGCTGCCGCTCTCCTCCCGACAGGGAGCTCCCCAGCTCCGCGATCTTCGTCTCATAACCGTCCGGCAGACTCATGATAAGATCATGGATGGACGCCGCCCGCGCCGCCCGCTCCAGCTCCTCCTCTGTGGCATCCTCTTTTGCCACCTTAAGGTTCTCCGCCACCGTATCATGGAACAAAAACGTCTCCTGCGTCACATAGGAGATACCGCCGCGCAGCGCCGCTGTATTGATCTCTCCGATCTTTGTTCCGTCGTAGGCAATCACTCCCTCATCCGGCTCGTAGAACCGCATCAGAAGCTTCAACAAGGTCGATTTTCCGCAGCCGCTCTTTCCGAGAATGCCGTGAATCCGCTTTTCCGTAAAATCCGCCGTAAAATCCCGCAGCACGCCGCGTCCGTCTTCTTCCCCGCTCTCCTGCGTGTTCGCGTAGGCAAAGGACACATGGTCGCAGTGTATATTCTGACCGCACGTATCCTCTTTTCCGGTCACTTCCTCCACGAGCGGTTTTTCCTCCAGGATATCCAGCACACGGTTTCCGCTCGCCAAGGTGTGGTTTAAATTATTTGACAGCGCCGAGAGTGCTGCCGTCGGTCCGAAGGAGCTTGCGAGCGCGATCACCGCAATCACCGCTCCGCTTCCCGGGATGCTGCCGTTTTCTGCAAGCGTTCCACCCACGAGCGCCGCAAGCACACCCGCAAAGAGAATCACATCGTCGGTGATCACGCGCTGTAAGTTCTCCCCCCGCTTTAATGCGCCGTTGACCGTCTCCAGATGTCCGGTCTGCTCCGCCATCTTAGCGATGCGTGCCTCCTGCTGTCCGTACTGCAGCGTCTCCTCAAGGCCGTAAAGGTTGTCCAGCACACAGGTATTCAAAGCGCCGAATGCCTCCCGGTATTCCTTGCCGCCGGCAGCTCCGATCCGTCCGTTGACAACCGGAATCACGGCTCCGACAAGCACATAGAAGAAAAGTGCCAGCACTCCGAAAACGGGATGTATCCTTCCTAAGAAGATCGTCATAACCACCGATGTGATGACCGCGATTGCGATCGGCGAGATCGTGTGTGCATAAAACACCTCGAGAAGTTCGATATCGCTGGTGATAATCGAGATCAGGTTGCCCTTTTTCGCGCCGTCCAGCTTGGCCGGTGCCAGTCTGCGCAGAGAATCAAACACCTGATGCCGGATGCGCGCTAAAAGCTTAAACGCGATATAATGATTGCTCGCCTGCTCTGCGTAACGCAGGATTCCGCGCGCCACCGCGAAGCAGACCAGCAGCGTAAAGATCACGGAAAACTTCATTCCACTGTATACACCGGTCACGGTAAGCAGTGCATAGCCTCCGAGGATTGTTAAAAACGTCGCCATCAGATTGCCCGCACAGCCCATCAGAATCGCCAGACACATGATGCCAAGCAGCGGCTTTATCATCCCGATCAGCCCGCACATGACGGCAAATCCGCTTCTCTGCTTTTTATTTTGATTGTCTTTGTTCTGCTTCATTACACCGTCACCTCCTTCTGCTGTGTGCCCGCATAGGATTCCAGTTCCTGCTGCGCCTCATACAGCCTGCAGTAATATCCCTGCCGCTGCATCAGCTCCTGATGCGTGCCGCGCTCTGCGATTCCTTCCGTCCCCGCCTGCAGCACGAAGATCTCATCCGCCGCTGTGACATTGGCAAGGCGGTGTGAGATCAGAAGCACCGTCTTTTCACGGGCAAGCCCGCGGACGACTTCCATAATCCGGTTCTCACTCTCCACGTCAATGTTGGATGTCGCCTCGTCAAAAATATAGATATCGCTGTCATGCAGCAGCGCCCGCGCCAGCACCAGACGCTGCTTCTGCCCGCCGGAAAGGTTTGCCGCACGCTCCTCAAGCTGCATGGCAAGTCCGCCCTTCTCCCGGATCGTCTTTAGCAGGTCCACTCTTAAAAGCGCATCCTCCATCTCTTTTTGCGTGGCATCTGCCTTTCCCATCCGAAGGTTGTCCTCCACGGTTCCCGCAAAGAGATAGCTGTCATGGCGCACTCTTGTCACCTTCCGATAAAGTGCCTCCGCCGTAAGCTCTGTGACCGGCACTCCACCGATCGTAACACTGCCGCCCTCCTTCGGACGATTTTCCCCCATCACAAGCGACGCGATCGTACTTTTTCCACAACCCGATTCACCGACCAGCGCGACAAAACGTCCCTCCGGCACGGAGAAAGCCACATCGCGCAGCACCGGGGTATCCGGTGTGTACGCAAAATTCACATGGGAAAAGCAGATCTCATTGCCCTGCGTTTTCTGTACAGTTCCATGCTCTGGTACCGGCGTGTCCAAAAACCGGAAAATCTTGTCCGCAGCGGCATTTCCATTCATCGCAATATGGAAGAAGGAACCGAGCAGACGCAGCGGAAGGAAAAACTCCGCCGAGATCATAATGATAAAAAAGCACTCTGCAAATGTGACCGCTCCCGCCCGGTATTCAAGCACGCTTAAGATGATGCCGAGCGCCGCTCCGCCGTAGGCAACCAGATCCATCACGCTGATCGAATTCAACTGCATGATGAGTACACGCATGGTCACTTTGCGGAACTTTTCCGCCTCCTCATCCATCTTCTCCGCATAGCGCCCGTCCGCCTGATAAATCTTTAACGTGACAAGTCCCTGCAGATTTTCCAGAAAGGAATCGCCGAGTTCCGTGTAGGTTCCCCAGTATTTTGCCAGCAGCTTCTTGGCAAACTTCTGTACCGCCACAATCGACACCGGAATGAGCGGTACGCAGAGCAGCAGCACTGCCGCCACCTTGATACTCATGGTGCCAACAATCACAAACAAGGTCAGCGGCGCCAGCATGCTGTAAAAAAACTGCGGCACATATTTTCCGAAGTAGATCTCAAGCTGATCCACTCCCTCCGTCGCGATCTGCACCGCCTCCGAGGTCGCCACCGCCTCCCGGTAAGCCGCCCCGAACTCCATCATCTTCTCATAGATCCGGTCGCGCAGTCTGCGTTTCACCTGCGTGGACGCAAGATAGGACATCCGGTTTGCCGCACTCGTCGCCGCGATCCGCACAAAAAGCGCCGCCGCAAATACGATAAGCAGCACTCCGCCGGACAGGGACGCGGTGGGGCTCTCCCCTTTTACAATTCCGGATATTCTCCCGACATACGCTGCCAGCACATACATAAGCGCCACATTGGCAAGAAGCGCCGTCCACTGCATGACAACCATTCCCGCCACGTATTTCCGGTTATCGGAAAATTCCTTTAACAGTCTTTTATGAAACATGTTTCTCTCCCTTTTCCCTTGTACTGATCTCTTTCTGCTTTTTCTTATTCCGAAGTGTGATATGCACATGCCGGATGGCAAGCAGCGGATGCACAAACAGCATCCTTGGTCCCGCATACTTCATCACTTCACGGATTTTCTCCTGCATCTCCTTCGAATAACAGTGCACCTTACAGGCACTGCAGAACGTCTTCGTCTCCATAAACGGACATTTTTCCGTGCGAAGATCGGCGTACGCCTGCAGCTGGCGGCACGCCTCGCAGAGTTCTCCCCGCTTCGTCCCGTGCACTCCGCGGCAGTAGATGCCGATCATGCAATCCACGGTCTCCTTCTCCCCCGCACGCTTCTGTTCTATCTCCTGCGCCGTCATTTTCTCCATTCTCTAGTCCTCACTTCTCTCCTTTAAAATCTGTTCCATTATCCCGGCGCACTTTGGTTCAAACCTTGTATTTTCCCGCTCCTTTATCTTGCCTCTCACCATTTCCGTACTCTCGCCCCAGCGCAGATGGCGGTCCGCATAGTCCGCCACCGCGAGGATCTGCGCGAGCACCGGTATCTCACTGCCGCGCTTTCCCGCCAGATAACCGCTGCCATCGTAGTTCTCCCGATGATAATACACGGCCTCCGCGATCGTATCCGCCACCTGCAGTTCGCTGATCATATCATAGCCCATCTTCACATAAGTCTGGAACACACCGTACTCCTCATCCGTCAGGTTCCGTCTCTGGATCAGTTCGTCCGGAATGCCGATCATTCCGATCTCGTGCAGAAGACCTGCCTGATATGCCGCAGATGCCATCTCCTCCGGAAGTTCCAGCCGCTCTGCAATCTCTTTTGCATATTCTGCCACCTGTCTGCAGTGCTCCTCCTCGCCCGGAATCTTCGCTCCCAGCGCACGGCACATGGCATTCATCACACGCATGGACATTCCCTGAAGCTTTTTCTTTTCCTCATGTACGCGCTGCTCCAGCTTTTCCTGTCTTCTGCGCTTCTCCACCCAGTAGCGCTGGATCGAATACATCAGCATATATGCTATAAGCACAAAACAGATATACAGGTAGGGGAAGCGCAAAGCCACATTTTCCCCGTAAATGCTCTCCGCTGACGCACTCAGATCGAACCGGAAGCATAAAATCACCGCAGCAAGATAGAACAGATTGATGGCAAAACTGTTGCGGATGCCCAGGATAAATACAATTCCGCAGGAAAACAGCATCGGGAACAATACACTGAAGTACCCGATGCTCGCGTGGTAATACACATAAAAAATCGGAATGCTGAGCAACGTGAATGTCACCACATCGATCCATCTGCGGTAATGCCTCCGACAGACTGCAATATTGCCGGCAAGCAATGCCACCATCATCCCCATTGCAAGCAGATAGGACACCGGCGCACCGTAAAGAATGCCGTTTAAAATACTGATTGCCCAGATGAATCCGAATATAATTTTCATCCAGAGAGCCAGTTCCCGATCCTCATAGGGAATACTGACCGTATTCCAGAAATTGTCTCTATTTCTCTTTGCTTTTGTCTCTGCGCTCTTCATCTCTTATACCGTAATCCTGCCTTCCTCGATCAGTGCAACAACCGCCTGCGCCACTCCGGCATCAAACTGTTTCCCGGCTCCCTTGCGGAATTCGCCGATAATGTAATCCCTGTCACAGTGCTTTCGGTAACAGCGGTTAGAATTCATCGCATCCAGCGCATCCGCTGCGCTGATAATGCGCACCATCTCCGGAAGTTCCTCCCCGTGCATGCCGTAAGGATAGCCACTGCCGTCGTACCGCTCGTGATGGTAGGTTGCTCCCAGATCCGCCTGCGGCAAAAACTCCAGCCCGGACAAAATTTCTCTTCCCCAGACCGTGTGCTTTTTCATCACCTCGTACTCTTCATCCGTCAGACGCTCGGGCTTATTTAAGACTGCATCCGGCACCGCAATCTTGCCGATGTCATGAAGCAGACCACTGCGGTAGATCAGCTCCAGTTCCTCCCCTGTCGCATGACCACCCTGCATATAATCCGCGATGAGTCTGGAATACTCCGCCACACGCTGGGAATGTTCTCTCGTATAACGATCCTTGGCATCAATCAACTGGCTGATCGCCGTTACCGAGTGCAGCATCAGATTCTTCGTCCCGGCGACTGCTTCCTGCACCTCGTTCTCCAGATTTTCCTCGTTCTGGCGCTGCCGGATCTGATAATTCTTGTAAAAAATATCCATCGCAACAACCATCAGGCAGAATCCCCAGTAAAAAATCGGATAGAACACCCGATAATCCCTCGGATAATCATACCTTAATATATCCGCAAGCGGCGTCCAGAAAAAAGTCATAATCATCAGACCAAATCCGATGCACACCGGCGCCCCAAATGGCATTCCAAGCGGAACCAGCGTGATAACCGGCAGCAGCAGATACCACAGCAGGGAAAAACCGTCATTTGCACCCGCGTACAGAATGGCAGCCGCCAGCAGCAGGAACAAAAAGACCGCAATCCGACACACGAGAACCACCTTCTGGAACCGCCGGATTACAAACACCGCCGTCACGCTCACAATTCCCACGACCAGTGTCACAATTCCGATGACGTACTTTCCCAGCCGGAAATTCTCAATATCAATCAGAAACAACACCACCGCAAAGATCAGCATGACCCCCTGCAGTGCCCCGACATCCATGCCGGTTGTCTTCTCATACCGGTACACTCTTTTTATCGTATCTACCGCTCCCCGAAACAGCTTCATTTGTCTCCCCGCTCCTTTTATCCGCCGAATTAGTTTATCCTAACTATTTTCTTCTTGTCAAGCATCATTTTTCATATCCCTTATTCTACCAAATCCCACTTCACATGTACAGAGGAGCGTTTTTATGGGGCTGCCGCAATAAGCATATCGCTCTTTACTCTGATAAGTAATATTATTAAAAACACACTTGGGGATTTCATGTGGAAATGCAAGTGGAAATTCGTTTGAGAAAAATGTGAGCATTTCTTCCAGCTGAATGTTTGCATCGGATTCCGTGTCTCTTCCACGTTTGGACAATCCGACGGGTGCATGTCCGACACACCGGAGA
>OIFU01000041.1_pt1 | contig 147348 bp, 156 predicted proteins | sample 1582141 | NCBI WGS metagenome assembly OIFU01 (sample SAMN07501047, study PRJEB24779) | human gut metagenome | isolation source: stool | host: human infant | place: USA: Pittsburgh, PA
GCTTGTAGCACCGTCGGGTCGTCATCCAAGGGGTGAAATGCACTCCGCCAAAACTTTTTGCGTGCCGCAAAAACTTTCGTCTCCGCCCCTTTCCTTCCTCCCTTCGCCGTTGCTCCTTTGCCCTTTGCCGCGAGAGAACTCACCAGGGAGATGGACAACCATCACCACAGGAGAAAACCAGGATGCACACACGAAACGTCAACGTCAAAACCGCCGCTCAAGAATCTACCGGAAGATGTGATTCAAACCTCACCATGTCCCAGTTCACGGATCTGTTTTGCTGGGTCCTGGCAGCATCGGAAGGGGAGCCACAACCGGCAATTTTTACGCCGCCAGAGAATGCCACTGAGCTGACGTTAATAAATGACGAATGCCCGGATTATATCTCTGTCTGGTTTGTAGATGGTCGCCCGGTGGCAGCTGCAATGCCGCTGGATAATTTTCACCGCGTTATTTCTTCATCTCTAAGTAAATAATCAGGAGTAAATAAAAATGGTCAGTTTCGCAAGCCGTTATCGTATGCCTACCTCGATCCGTAAAGACCGTCCGCTGACTAATGATGAATTACAGCGCATCGTTCCCAGCGCGTTCTCATCGGATAAACACGATTCACGCTCTGAACGTTATACGTATATCCCGACCATTAACATTCTTGATCGCTTACGTGATGAAGGTTTTCAGCCATATTATGCCACTCAGTCACGTACACGCGACCAGGATAAACGCGACTTTACAAAGCATATGCTTCGCCTGCGCCGTCATGACCAGATTAACGGAAAAGAAGTACCGGAAATTATTCTGCTGAATAGCCATGATGGTTCAAGCAGCTATAAAATGATCCCCGGTATGTTCCGTCAGGTTTGCAGTAATGGTCTGGTTGCATGGAAGGATTTTGGTGAAATCCGCGTACCCCACAAAGGGGATATTGTCGGGCAGGTTATTGAAGGCGCTTACACGGTGCTGAAAACATTCGACGCGGTTGATGAAAATATAGACCTCATGAAAAGCATTCAGCTCACTTTGCCTGAGCAGCGCCTTTTTGGTGCGACCGCCCTGGAACTTAAATACGATGGAAAACCAGCGCCGATTACACCGGAGCAAATTATTAACCCTCGCCGTGTGCTCGACAGAGGCCAGGATTTATGGACCACGTTTAACGTGGTGCAGGAAAATGTGATCCGTGGGGGAATTCGTGGCAGAACGGAAAAAGGGAAGATGACCAGAACGCGGGAAGTCACCGGAATAGATGGTGACATCAAATTAAATCAGGTGCTCTGGAAAATGGCGGAGGAGTTTGCAAAACTGAAGGCCTGAAAATTAAGCCGCTCAACAGAGCGGCTTTTTACTGCCCGCTATGTGACGATGCTGTTTCTGCAATTTTAATATCATGCTCCTTTCCCGCAGCTGGCGCGAGACGTTCAGAAAGTAACTTTTTTCTGGCCAGTAATACACGATATATATTTTTGATGTCCTGTGCATAGGCCTTGCGCTGTACAATGAGCTTTTTGCTCGGTCCCGTATTATACATCCCCACGCTGTCCCAGTTTTTTCCGTATGACCGAAAGTTGTGCGCCAGTACCCATGCTCCAGTATAAACACAGATACATGGATCATTTAACAGGCGCTCACGGGTAATATTGAAGTTTTTAAGTTTACCGTAATGGGAACTGTTCACCTGCATACCGCAGACATCTTCCGTTCCATTCCTGTTTGATCCATTTATCGCATCCGCTACCAGATGGCTCTCTTTAATCGAAATTGACATAAGCAGCAGCGGATCAATTTGGTAATCTTTCCCGGCCTGATCAAAGCACATCTGCGGAGCTGCGCCAGCAGATAGTGAAAGAGTCAGTAAAGCAGCAGGCAGTAACGATATTTTCATGGTTTGGCCTTTTAGCGAAATAAACGGGCTCTGGAGAGGCGCTTTAAAAAATACCCCGGCGGATCGTCGTAATCAAGTAAATTCACTACAAACGCGCGTGAGCGCTCTCCTGAAGGGATTTAACACCTGTCCGAAATAAACATGCCAGAGCGGTAGACGGTATTAACATGCCGCTCTTTACTAACCCTTTAAAACATCACACCCCACGCAAGACTTCGTCTTGCAGATTTTTTCTTTAAATTCAGTGGCATGATGTGTGTTTTATTTCGTAATTTTTGAGTATGTGCGATTAAGGTGTGTGGACTGACACACATTGCAGTGCTTAATCAGGCACTGCAATGTGTGCTAATACAGCACTCTGAAGTGTGGGGATTGTGTGTATTCAATTAATAGAGTAAGTTAAAAGCAGATAGTGCCTGAACCACACACATCATAGTGCCTAATGCACACACACCGTAGTGCCTGATTAGCACACATATTTAGGGATGAGTCATATATAAAATCAGTTGGTTACCAGAACCATGCACCACGGATAGCTGTTAAAGTTCGCCATTGCAGTGCCGCATCAGGCACTGCATTAGAACATCGAGAAACTATTATGCCAAGAAAGAACATTTACTTTAAAGACAAAATTGACCGCGAAATACATGATATTCTTGAAATAGAGCTACAGAAAGGGGCCGCCTCTTCTGAGATGAACTACTCTTCGATAGTCAACGAATTAGTACGCCTTGGGCTAATGGTATACAAATCGAAAGAAGAAGGAAGCTCATTTGACCTGGATGGTTTTAGGCGCGACCTTATAAAGAAAGTCTCCGGGTCACGAGAAGGTATTATGATTCTGACTGCCCTTGTCTCTGACATCTTCGTTACTCTCAAAGGTCCCGACTCTGGCGTGAAACTGGAAGAGCTCATAAACACCAACATCAGTGCAATTAACGATGCGGAAGATAAAGCCGAAAAAGACCACTTCCTGGCAGGGTAAAATAACTTCTTTGGCCGGAACACTCCGGCCAGAATCGATCACTGAGACGGCTTTTCATCCCAGGGAAGGTCACTTTTCTCCACCTCCCTTATTTTTTCCTTCAGGAACACCTCGAACTCCATGCAAAGAACTTTAAGTGCCTGCGCATCCTCGTTCTGGTCAAGTAACCTTTCCGTGAAATAACCCAGCGTATTCATCAGGCGGGTGAGCATTTCGTCATTAAGACTACGGTTATGCACCTTCGCCATTGCCCTGATTTCATCCGCAAGGTTCTCAGGAATACGCATGCTATATCCGGTTGTTTTGCCCGGAAGCAAAATTCTTTCACCCTCACGCCACATCCACAATTGCTCTTGCTTGAGCGGGACATTAACTTCCTTCACAGCATCAACGGATTCACCATCAAGTAATTTTCCAAGCCATTCCTCAAATCTCACCGCCAGCGCAATGAGCCTCTCTCCCTCCGCTGTTTTAATCACAGGCTTACCCGGCTGATAATTCAGCGACAACAAAAGCCTGGCAATAATTTCCTCATTCACACTCCTGTTGCCAGCTCTGGCACATATTCTCAGCTCCATAAGCAGATTATCCGGAGCGCGCAATCGCCACTCCACAGCTTCACCCGGCTGGAACTTACGTGGACGGCCGCGACCATCCCACATTTTCTCTTTAACTTTCATAGCTATAGATCCCGGAGGCCATTTCCATACTTTCTGGTCAACAAAGCCTACTCACTTACATATTCGGATAAATCTGAATGATTCCAAAAAGTGTGACATGCACCACAGTTTTTTTTTTTTAGGGTCATGGGAAAATTGCGCCCGCGTAAACAAGCACTTACGCGAATCACTTTTGTTTACTTCGGAGAAAACAAACATGTTAACCAAAGGCAGTGCCCTTAACGTCGGTAAGGGATGGGCGGTAGCGTCTTTATTCCGCAAAGCACGCGAAAATCGCCAGACTAAATTTTACTTAAAGTCAGCAGGCGCTTTTTTAATTGCACTAATGGTCACTCACCCGGCATTCGCTGGCGGCACCGACCTTCTTTCCTCACAGAACACCACGGTTAATTCCACCTTCGGGTCTGGCTCTTCATTGATTAAATGGTTTTACATTGCCGAAATCATCATGGGCCTGTTTATTTACATCAAGGCCCGCTCACCGCTGGTATTCGTCGGTATCGTAATGGCAATCATCTTTACCCGTGTAGCCTTCGGCATCGCGAGTTAAACGATGAGCGGGGAGGAGGATAAATACAACTTCCCGGAAACAATGAACCAGCAGGACCGCTATTTAGGTTTGCCAATTGATGAGTTAATTGTTACCGCACCCCTTATTGCTCTGGGGGTGCTTAACAACCTGTCAGTTGAACTTGGCGTTATAGCGGGAATCCTCTGGTTCATCGTCAGATATCTGAAAAAAGGGCAGGGGTCGTACTGGTTACTTAATTTCTGTTACTGGCACCTGCCATCACTTTTATTCAAAGTAACCTTTCGCCAGATACCTGATTCTAGTTTCCGGCACTGGAGGGCATAGTTTTCATGAAACTGAATATTAAAGGAGAGCGCGATAAACAACTCCGCTATGCGTTTATTGGTTTTTCAGCTTTAACTTTACTTATGGGGGCCGGTAACGTACTGACAGGTTCGCTTGCATGGTATTTTGCCACCACCCAGAAAACCATTACCACACCATTAACATTTAATCGCCCCTTCACATCAGATTCAAAAGGTGTCGATGCCCCAGGCCTGACACAATTCGCCGCCTCCTTTATTTACTGGCGACTGAACGTCACCCCGGAAAACATCGACAACAACCAGAAAATGATTCTTGGATTCGTCCCTTCCGACGAACGGGACGAACTCAAGAAAGCTCTGGACATTGAAGCTGAACGCATCAGGAAAGCGGGCATTTCCACCCAGTTCGACACGAAAGAAATTCGCGTCATGGATGATGGCTCCGTGCAGTACAGCGGAGTTCTGAAGTCCTCCACCACTAACGGCGTAATCATCACGCCAATGAAAGACCAGGAAAAAACCTACCGCCTGAAACTGAGCTATGAGAACGGTGTGATTAACCTCCACAGCTTCGAAGAACTCCAGCCGGTATCCACCACCAACTGACAGGACTGCCCATGAAATTTCGTATTTCACCGGCAGCTGCTGCTGTGTTTCTGGCAGCGGGATTATTTACCAACGGCCTCCGGGCCGCTTCCGCACCCGCAGCCATTCCGTTTGAGAACGACGCCGCCTTTAACGTCACTCTCAGCAACACCAATCCGAGCAAGGTTGTTGTCGACGGAGAACTCATTACCAGCATCAGCGGACCAACCGGTGCCTATGACCAGAGCCAGACCGACGACGGAGCACTTATTCTGTCTCCACTTGTCAGCCAGAACTTCACGCTGTTTATTCAGACCGACCGCGGCTCATCCCTGAGCCTTAACATCAGGCCGCAGCCGGGTAACGGCAAAACACTGCGCTTCACCCCAATGTCACCACCACTTCGCAAGAACGACGATGCGAAGGCATGGGAAGAAGGGCAGACCTACGAAAAAACACTGGTCGCACTGTCCCGCGCCGTAGTCAACGGTCAGGTGCCGGACGACTACCAGGAGTATCCGGTCAGCCGCATGCCTGCATACACACCCGCCAGTGATGTACGCCTGACACCGGAACGCCAGTTTGTTGGTAACCACCTGCGCGTTGTGCGCTTCCGGATGAGCAACCCGGGCAGCATCACCCGCAGCCTGCGCGAGCGCGATTTCTGGCGCAAGGGCGTCCGGGCCGTGATGCTGTCGCAGAACCAGCTTTATGCCGGTGGCGAAGGCTACGCCTGGATTGTGTTTTCAGATGACGGAGACACCCGCCCATGAGTCTGAATAAAAACCTGAAAACCCGGCGCAAACAGCTGGCCATTCTTGCCGCCGTTATCGTGGGAGGCGCCGCCGCCACGAGCGGCGTTATCTGGTACGGGCAACATCAGCAGGAACAGAAACACCCCGCGCCGGTCGCCACCCCAAACATGACCGGCGTGGTCACGGCAGCGTTTAACCAGCAGGTTAATGATGCCGCACTGGCACAGCAGCAGGCCAAGACGTCCGCACTTGAGGACAAGCTCGCCACGCTCACCCAGCAGTTTGCACAGAACAAGCTCACCACCGAGCAACAACTGGCCAAAAAGGATGAAGAAATTCAGCGCCTGAATGACCAGCTAACGAAAGCCCCCGGCAGCAACACGACCACTGGCCAGCAGACACCACCCGCCGGTCAGAACGGAACACCACTCCCCGGTCCTGTTGCTGCCGGTCAGGCCCGGCCACCCGAATACACCGTGACCCCATCAGGCACACCGGCCGCCACTGGTGTGAATATGGGGCAGGGCGCAGCGTTCTACCCGGGCGGCTCTGGCCAGAGAATGACAGGTGGGTTGAGCACCACAAAGTTCAGCTATGAAAGCCTGAAGAAAAAGCCAACAAAACTTCCCTGGATTCCGTCAGGCTCCTTCTCTGACGCCATCATGATTGAAGGGGCCGACGCCAACGCCAGTGTTACCGGCCAGCAGAACACCCAGCCCGTCACCATCCGACTGCTGGGCAATATCCAGATGCCGAACAACAAAGAATACAGCGCAGACGGCTGCTTTGTGGTGGGGGAAATCTGGGGTGACATCTCCAGCGAGCGCGGGATTGTCCGGACGAAATCACTCAGCTGCGTACTGAAAAACGGCAAGCACGTCGATATGGAGTTCGATGGCCATGTCAGCTATCAGGGGAAAGGCGGCGTTCGTGGCAAGCCAGTCATGCGGAACGGCATGATTGTCGGCTACGCCGGTGCAGCTGGCCTCCTGTCAGGTTTTGGTGAAGGCATCAAATCTGCGGCAACACCATCTGTCGGCCTCGGTGCCACAGCGGATGTCGGTGCCGGCGACGTGTTTAAGCAGGGTATAGGCGGCGGAGCCAGTAAGGCGGCCGACACGCTGAGCCAGTACTGGATTAAGCGCGCCGAGCAGTATCACCCCGTGATTGATATCGGTGCTGGCAACCTGGTAACTGTCGTGTTCCAGAAGGGCTTCCGCCTTGAAACCCTGGAAGACGCTGAGGACGCTAAAGCGAAAGAGGAACTGCAGAAAGCCGGCAACGCCGCGCAGAACGCCGTGACTCCTCAACCGGCGAGCCAGACCACTGCATCCAGCACCACCTCAGTCGGCAACATCAACCCTGATGATGTTCTCCGCCAGGCCAGCCAGCTGCGTCTGGGTGACACCATCAACTAAGGAGGGCAAATGAATGATATAGGTTCCATGAGGCGCGAAAGCGAACTAAAGCGTATCGAAGAGGACCTTAACCGCTGGATGGCTGGAAAAAAAACAAAGCCCCACTGGATATTCTGGGTCGGGACATTAACCGCTACAGGGATGTTGATTTTCAGCTTCTGGTCAGGCAATCAAAGGCTTACTGTGGTTTCTTTTGCAATAGGAATGGCATTGATTCTGGCCGGGTTGCTACAGACTGGTGAAACATGGGAAGAGAAAATACAGAAGAAAATTCGGTCATATGAGCCGCTTGATATTGATGCCATGCGCACCCTGGCCCTCTCTGTTTTTCATAAGGATGAGCTGACGCAGAAAGAACTCAGAAAGTGGCTGGACGCGGAGTTCAGCGCCATTTCTGATGCCGCTCTTCGTGGGGGAAGCCGGAATGCGTGACGAAGAGCGTAATAACAACCTGCTCAGGAGCATGCGGATGCATATTGCTGACTGGGAGGCTGGTCGGCCCACTCCGGCAGCAAGCAGGTACATGTTCTTGGGGGTTGCCATCTTTCTCGGTGTTGGGGGGCCGGTTCTTTCGTACTACCTCTCACTGTGGGCGCTGGTTTTCCTGGTTTTCTGGCTATTTCTGACTCAATGGATATGCAGGCGAATTGTCCCCCGCTACAACCAAAGCTGGGCGGGGGTGTTCGACAGGATGCTTTCTGAGTATGAACCCTTAAATCTTCCCGCCTGGGAACATCTTAAGCACCAGGCCGAAACGGAGGGGCTGACGGTCAGCATTGTCAGCAACTGGTATCAGGAAGAAGTGAGGACCGTCTGGCCAGAAAAGAAACCTGACCTGAAGTTCCTCCATAAAGTCACTGACGGTAACGAGAAAATCGGAGAGGAATGAAGCGTACGAGAGCCATTGCACTACTGGTAATAACAGCCGGAGCGACCGGTGTTTCTGTTTACAACCATACTGGAGGGCTCACAGTGTTACTCACCCTGATGACCATAGGCGCACTTGCTCATGTCATCAACGTCTTCCTGTAATTCATTTCACTGGAGTGTTTATGTCTGCCAACATGGCGCGCTATCCATTACTCAAAATCCTGCACAACTATCGCTATATCCTGATTCCAGCACTGGTATTCACTATCGAACTGACAGTGTGGGCAGTGCTCAATCTTAAAGGCGTGGGTGATATGGGCTGGGTCTCCTGGCGAGTGTGTCTGCTCTTAAGCTTGTTCCTCGTATGCTTTAGCGACTCAGCCTTTAACAAACTCGATGGTGGGTTTCTTATGTATGGTTCAGTCGTTCCGTGGGGCGGAATGCTGATAGTGGCGAGTATTTATGGCTTTATCCAGATGAACCTGAACTTTCTGACGCTGGATTTATTTTATGCCGGCGTGTTTGGCAGCCTTGCTGTGCAGTTGGTTTTCACTGTGATTCAGTGCAACTGCAAATAATTGAAATTGAGTATTACCCCTCCCTGAATACCCCTTAAATTAAAACCGGAGTTACCCCATGAAAAAACTACTGGGTGCTGCACTGCTGTGCAGCGCACTGACCGGCTGCGCCGGTCTCAATTCTGATTTCGACTGCAACAAGACCGCGACCGACCAGTGCCTGACCACCGGTGAGGCCAACAAGCTGGCCGCTCAGGGTAAAAGTCTGGATGACCTGACGGCAGAGAAAACCGCAAAAAAGCCTGCGGGTGAAACCCTGCCGGCACTGCGCAATTCGGCACCGGTCGTGAATCCGTTCCGTCCTGTCTCCGTCGCAGCAACCGGAACCACCGCCGCCAGGCCTCTGACCACTGCGCCCGCGAAAACATCCGGCTCACTGGTCACGCCGCTGGCCACGCCGAGTCATGCGACCCCCGTGCCGGTTAACACGGCGGGCCGCGTTCCGGTTCAGCGTATTCCTGACGCCACGCAGCGCCTGTGGATTGCCCCCTGGGTGGACACGGACGACAACTTTCATCAGCCGGCTGTGGTTGAGTTCGTGAAAAACAAATCCCACTGGGATGAGAGCTACCGCGTTATCGGGGAGGGCGGGGAATGAGCAGCCATTACGTTACCGGCAAGAACGGCATCGATCATCTGGCGAAATCGTTAGTCCATTCACGGAAAGGAACGACGCAAATCACCGCCACACAGTCAGTCGATACCGACGATGAAACGCTGGCCGTTCTGAGCGTGAGCTGTGACTGGCAGATTAAAACAGCCGGTGATGCACCGCTATCCGGGCAAATGAACGAAGAGAAGCTGCGTCGCCTGGAGTTAATCCGGGCCGCTGCGGAGGGTCGAAAATGAGTTTTGTCGACAACCTGATGGATATGCTGAAAAACGGGAAAGAGGAAGACGGTGCCGCCACGGCCCGCGAGAATCTTTCCCAGACGTGGGGCTACCCGTCCCTGGTTGCGGCACTGCCGTACCGGTATTACGACGACATCAATGAGATTTTCGTCAACGCCGGCTCTGCAGGCTTCATCATGGAAGCCGCCCCGCTGCCTGGCGCGAACGAACAGGTGATGGCCGCGCTCGATGACATGCTGCGCAAAAAACTGCCCCGCCAGACTCCCGTCACCGTCATCATGCTCGCCAGCAAGTGTGTCGGGGAACGTATCGATCGCGGTGTGAGTAACGACATGTGGAAAGGAGGGATGGCCGATCACCTCAATAAAATCACCCGCGCGTTCTGGCAGCGCTCTGCGCTGCACGGTCTGGCCAACGAACGCGATTACCCGCTTTACCTGCGTAACTACCGTATCTTTCTTGTCTATGGTCAGCCGCTGAAGCGCGCTTCCCAGACACAACGGGTGATTGATGACCTGATTCAGATCCGCAACACCATCCGCGTCTCCCTGGGCGCTGCGCGCATCGACAGCGTGAACGTCGATGTGAACGGCTTCCTGTCTGCGGTACGCGAGCAGATGAACTACCGCCAGGAACAGGTGCTGACGTCCTCAGGCGACTACAACGAGGATGAAAAGCTGAACCGCCAGGTGGTTGATCAGGGTATAGGGCTTGATGTCTATCCGTCGCATCTCCGGATGACGTTGCCCGAGACCATCGACGCGCGCGGGACACGGTTGCCGGCATCGGCATGCCGCATCATCAACATGCAGCTTGCTAAAACGCCTAAACGCTTCGCCCTGTGGCAGGGGGCTGACAATCTGCAGAACCTGCGCTTTCCTGACCTCGGAATACCCTGTCCCTTTATGCTGACCTGGACGACGGAGCTGGAGGAGCAGACGAAAAGCCAGAGTGAGGCATTTCGTAAAGATACCGATTTGTCCAAAAAGGCCAACTCAGCCTACGCCGCACTTTTTCCCGGCACCAAAAGGGCCGCAGAAGAATGGCGACGTACCCGTGAGCAACTGAACAATAACGAAATTGCACTCTGCAACACGTACTTTAACCTGACCCTGTTCGCGCCGGACAACACTACTGATGCACAGGCCTGTGAGCTGGCCGCCGTGAACGTGTTCCGCAAGAACGAGCTGGAGATGGTAACGATACAGTACCAGCAGATGCGTAACTGGCTGGCCGGCTTCCCGTTCGTCATGCAGGAAGGGATGTGGGAAGACCTGAAAACAACAGGCGCGACGCTGCGCGCCAAGTCATGGAACGCGGTGAGCCTGATGCCGGTCGTGGCCGAACGCCAGTTGTCGAATGTAGGTATGCCGCTGCCGACCTACCGCAACCAGGTCGCGTTCTACGACATGTTTGGCGAGGAGAATGGCAGTACCAACTTCAACATCGCGGTTACCGGGACGTCCGGGGCAGGTAAATCGTTTCTGATACAGGGGGTGCTGCGCGATGTACTGAATGCCGGCGGTTACGGCTGGGTTATTGACATGGGGGACAGCTACAAAAACTACTGTCATCAGGCCGGTGGGGTTTATCTCGATGGCTCTAAACTGCGCTTTAACCCGTTCGCCAACGTCAAAGACATCAAGCACTCTGCTGAAGGGATTGTGCGTCTGCTGACGGTACTTGCCAGCCCGACGCAGCCGCTTGATGGCGTCTGCGAGGCGATCCTACAGAAAGCGGTAATGGATGCGTGGGAGAAAAAGGCAAACAAAGCCCGTATCGACGACGTCCATAATTACCTGACTAACGAGGATGTGAATCAGGCGTTTGCAGACAAGCCGACCATCATCTCGCGCCTTGCTGAGCTGGCCATGCTGCTCGATACCTACTGCACCTGGGGGCCGGACGGAGAATACTTTAACGCCGACACCCCTACGCTCGATGGTGAAACCCGCTTCGCGGTACTGGAGCTGCTGAGTCTGGAAGACAAGCCGAAGCTGCTCTCCTCGATCCTGTTCTCGCTCATTCTGGCGATTCAGGAAAAGATGTACCACAGCCCGCGCGACCTCAAAAAAGTCTGCATCATCGACGAGGCCTGGCGTCTGCTGGGTGGCTCCAACCCGCACGCGGCACGGTTTATCGAAACCGGCTACCGAACCGTGCGTCGTCACCGTGGCGCGTTTATCACTATCACCCAGGGCATCAAGGACTTCAGCGCCAGTAAGGAAGCGGAAGCCGCCTGGAACAACAGTTCCACCAAAATCACCCTGCTGCAGGATGCTAAGGCGTTTAAACAGTACCTTGCCGATAACCCGGATCAGTTCTCGGACATGGAAAAAGAAGTTATCCGTGGCTTCCAGCCAGCCCTGCAGACCGGCTACAGCTCCCTGCTGATAAACGCCGGGGAATACAGCTCCTTCCACCGTCTGTTCGTCGACCCCGTCACACGCGCCATGTTCAGCTCGCGTGGTGAGGACTTTGCCTTCATGCAGAAATTGCAGAGAGAAGCCGGGGCCACTGCGGAGGAAGCTGCATATCTGCTGGCGGAGAAGAAATTCGGCAATGAACTTCGTGAACTTGAAGAATGGGTGAAAGCAGCATGAGTGAACAACAGGACAAGCCGTATGACGTCGATACCGTCAACGATGGTGCAACTATCGCCAGCAAAACATCCCGCTGGGTTAAAGCCAGCATGCTGGGGCTGGCAGGATTGCTGGCCATGACAGGTGTGGCATATGTGACGGCGAAAGCCGTCACACCGGAGGTGGTGGTCTTCGATATGAAGGGGACAGTCGACCTGTTCATGCAGCAGTCCGCGCAACTGCAGCTCGATGAAGACAAGGCCAGGGTGCTGACAACGCGTTTCAATTCAGCGCTGTCAGAGAGTCTCGGTGAATGGCAGGCCTCACATAACGCCATCATTCTGGTTAAACCGGCGGTGATGAGCGACCAGCGGGATATCACGAATGAGATCCGTGCCGACATTGCGCGCCGCACTCAGGGGGGCCAGTGAAAAGACGACTAAAGCTGATGGGTATGATGCTGCTGATGCTTTCCGCCGGCAGCGGGGCGAAAGATCTCGGAACCTGGGGCAACGTCTTCGAGCCTGCAGAGCAGGACATGCTGGCGTTTATCCAGAATCGCCTGAAGGGAATGGAGCAGACTGGCGAACTTGACCGTCTGCGCCAAGAGGCAACGGAAAGAGTGAAGGAGCATGCAGTACGTCCGACGCCGGTGGAAGGGCTCACGAAAGCGAAGGAATACCGCAGCTTTGCCTGGGACCCGACATTTACCGTGAAGGAGACCATCACTGACATGCAGGGCAACGTGATCGCCCGAAAGGGCGATACGGTCAATCCTCTGGATAAGGTGCCCTTCAGCCAGGTGCTCTTTTTTATCGACGGCGATGATAAGGAGCAGGTGAACTGGACCCGACAGCAGCTCGCCGATCAGACCAGCGTAAAGGTCATTCTGGTGAACGGCAACATCAAAGAAACCAGTGATGCGCTTAATGAACGTATCTACTTCGACCAGTCTGGCGTACTGACCCGTAAATTCGGTTTTGAACACATCCCCGTGCGGATATCGCGCGATGGCCGCGTGATGAAAGTGGAAGAAATTCCGGTATCAGGAGCGAAAAAATGAGTGCAACAACGTTAGGTGACCTGTTTCCCGAAATGCGTCAGGCGGTTACATCCCATCACCGTTACGCCAGAAAACCGCGTAAACCCGCTGAGATAACTCCTCGCATGGGAACAGCAGAACGGCTGAAGACGCTGTACCCCGAAATTGACTCCTGGCATCCGGTACTGGTGACCAAAGCCTGGCTCCACTGGTGTGAGCAGAACCAGCAGGACAGCCGGGAGCCGTCGAAACGTGATGAACGTTTCCCGGACTACATCATTCACCTCTTACTGGAGAACATGCGGGCCGAGGACAGCGCGAAACGTAAAAAGGGCCAGACGCTGTCACTTTCCGAGCGTCTCGACAGGTTGTTTGCAGGTGAAGGGCAGGAGAACGCCGAATGTCACTGATACACAATACCGCTGCGCCGTCTGTGTCTCAGCACATGACAGGTTTCAATGCTGATACCAAAGGCAGTGAAGAGGAAGTGAATCGCCTCTGTCAGCTGTACCCTGAAATCGCTTCATGGCAACCGGCGCTGATCGCCGGTGCCTGGCATCAGTGGTGCGTGGAGAACCAGATTCAGCCGATGGCGCCGGAAAAACGTGATGAAGCGTTTCCCCTGTACCTCGTCAGGCTTATCCGCAACAGAATGGAGGAGATGAACGCATGGCGTTAATCAGCTGCTTCACCGACCCTCAGGGGCTGCAGGGGATGCTCACCTGTTTGCGCGATACCGAGGGCATGACCGGTATTCTGGTAGTGGTTGCGCTACTCGCTGGCTGGATTGTGGTTCAGTACGTGGCATGCGCCCGGCGTGAGCGCCGGGCGCGGGAGAGCAGGCCGGGAATACCCGTCCCCCTCGCACAATTTGGTGGTGCCCGACATGCCGATGCGGTTCATGCCTTTGCTAACCGAGAATACTACCAGGTATTGCTCGCCGAGCTGGAAAAAGGCCTGACTGAGGCGGGCTATGCACTGACACGCGATGAATCACTGCGCGTGACGATTCCAGAGACTGATCGGCAACAAATCAGCCGCCGGATTTTCCGGGCGCGCCAGAACTATACGTCACCGAGACTATCTGAGCAGGCGATGCAGGACAACGAAGATGCGGCAGTGAACGATGGATACGCCGGCTCGTGGCTCAGCATACTCATACGTGGCAGTGAGCGCATTGGCTGGTACATCACCAGACCGGAAAACAGCCAATGATCAACCGCGCTGCCATTCAGGATGTTCGGTGCTCACTGCGTTGCGCTCCGCCTCAGCCTGAATGCCATCCCGGTTTCCGATTAACCCCCGACCAGGTAACGCCATGAAAAAAGACCCTGATACTGAAAAGGGCCGGAATGTCACCATCTCGTCAGTACGTCACGATGAGGGTTCGGCCCGACAGCTGGATGAAATCCTCAACGATAACCCGTTGTACAAACCCTCTCACGTGCTGCGCGGAGCCATTCTTGCCCTGTACGAAATGAGCCAGGAACAACGCCTGGCCATCATTATGAAAGCGGCTGATAAAGCCAAAAACCACTGACCATTTCTTAAGCCCTCCCGCCGTCCGGTGGCTGCGGCACTCCCGGAGATACCCCATGACTCACCCTGAATCTGTCAGGCCGGTGACGGTTACCCGTGACCGCAATGGCTTCTGGACGCACCCTCATTATTTTGCACCGGCCAGTGATGAGGTCACACAGACTGAATTTGGCGACTGGATGCGCCAGCACAATCTGACCTGTGCCACCCGCTGGATGGAAAACGACGCGCCTCCCCAGGTGATCGCCGACTGGGAAAAGGGGAAACAAAACATCAGTGACTGGCTCCCTTCCGCGCCAGAGGGCGAGGGCTGGTTCATTGGCTCCATTCATGACACTGAGGACGGCCCGGTCTATGTATGGCTGCGGGAGGTGAAATGAAGCACTTTTCATGGCTGGCCGGTGTGTTACTGGTTCTTATTTCCTGTATGCCATCCCAGGCAACGGCCGCAGCCAGTAACGCCGGTGACGGCCGCTGGGTTAACCCGATAAGCGATGTCTGCTGGAAGTGCCTGTTTCCGATGACGCTCGGCAATATTCAGCTGGCCGCTGGCCCCCAAAAGGATACCAACAACCCGGCTTCGCCGATCCAGATTTGCCCATATGGTGTGTTTTACCGCATCGGTCTGGCCATCGGGTTCTGGGAGCCAATGGCGATGGTGGATGTAACCCGTGAGCCGGGCGTCATGGTCAACATGGGGGGCTTTAAAATCGATCTCGGGCGAACGGGAACGGGAACCGCAGGGCAGAGTGACCGTCCCGCTGCCGGTACCTTCTACCATGTCCACTGGTACAAATACCCGCTGATTTTCTGGCTGAACATCATCACCAGTCTGGGGTGTCTGCAAACCGGCGACATGGATATAGCCTATCTCTCCGAAGTCGATCCTCTCTGGAATGACAGTACGCTCTCGATGCTGATAAACCCCGAGGCAGCGCTATTCGGCAACCTGATAGCTCAGGGGGCCTGCGCTGCTGACGCAGCTGCTTCATCAGCGGGTCTTCCTCTGTCGCCGCTGTTCTGGTGCGCGGGAAGTCAGGGGTCTATCTATCCGCTAACCGGCTATACCAGCGGTGAGTTTTCTCCGCTCGAGGCCTCTCTGCTGGTCGGAGAGCGAATGGCCTTCAAGATGCATCGTGAGGGGCTGGTCTGGAACTCTGTGGGCGCGGACGTCGCCGTATGTAACCAGTATCCATCCCCGATCATCCCGAAAGAGCGATGGCGATACCAGATGGTAAACATGTACCCCGAACCGGGTAACTGCCATCCCTTCGGGGCCAGCACGCAGCTCTGGGGCACGACGCATAACTCGCCATCCTCCAAAAAGAACTTCGGCTACCTCTTCTGGCGCAAACGTAACTGCGTATTCCTTTAAGGACATGACAATGAAAAACGCTTATCTCCGGGCGCTGACGATCAGCGTCATGATTGCTTTCGCGCCGCTGGCACTGGCGAGCGCCCAGACCGATATCTCCGTCTCCGACCATAGCTGGATCAAAGGTCAGCAGGATGCGCTGACAGCGATGAAGGAAGACCTGCAGGGGCATCCGGCGGCCGCACCCGTCTTACCGCAGCAGCAACTGGACCTGATTAACCGCCTGCAGGGCGATATCGCAGCCCGGACCAACACGATGGGGGAAAAAGACACGTTCCCGGCTATTTACTTTGTGAGCCTCGGTATTCCACGTGAAGGTCTGCTGCCCATGCTGAAGGATGCCCGCCGTTACAACATTCCGCCGACGCTGCGCGGTCTGGTGAATAACGACATGCGACAGACCGCGGCTGCAATGTTTGAGCTGAGTAAGGAGGACAAGGACGCTGGCGTGCAAATCGATCCAACGTTGTTCACTCAGTACAACATCACCACGGTGCCCGCCCTGGTGGTGACCTGCCCTGGCCACTATGACGTCATCAGGGGAAGCCTGCCCCTGCAGCAGGCTCTCGAAAAAGTCGCTGAAAGTGGTGATTGTGCGGCAACGGCACGCCATCTTCTGGAGGCCGGCAAATGAAAAAACTGCTTTCAACGGTGCTGATGCTTTTTCCGCTTCTGGCTGGCGCAGCTGATCCTGCCTTTGAGGCGGGAGCGAGCTTTGGCAAAGGCAATGCTTCCGCCGGGACGGGAGCCCTGAAGAACCCGGATACCGTCACGGGGGCAATACCAGGCTATACCGCTAATCCACCAGAGAAAGGGTATTACGGCGGCGTGGATGGCGGAGACGGCGGGCTGGCCAACAAAGGGCAGGCTGCTCTGCAGGGCAATGACGCAGCGCAGTCGGTTATCAACGCCGGAAAAACGAACCCGACGCCCGCCATCGACCCGAACGCACCTTTCATCACAATCGGTAAAAATGCGGAGAGTACGGCAGACGGGATCATGAATGGCACCAGTCAGCAGTGTAAGGAGACGACGGTATCAAAATCGACGTTTGAGAACTTTACCTGCGATCGGGATATGGCCACCATCCAGACGTGCGGAAGAACAGCCAGTATCACCGGGCATTATGAGGATAACTACAGCTATAAGACCATCACCATAGATTCAGACAATCTGGACGTCAGCAGCCCGCAAGTGTCCTACAGCATGCCGGAAGGAACGGTGTATTCAGCGACGATGAATTACACGTTCAAGAAAAATTTAGCGTTCAGCAACGATCTCTGGTTCCTGAACATTACGGCTCTCGGTTCGCTGATGACGATGTACCAGACCTCCGGGTCGTATGACCTGCCTCCGGGTAAGAGTTTTACCGAAGGAGAGAAGCTGACTATCACGTTTAATAACAAAAGAAACGTACCCGAAAGGGTTGCCAGCATTTGGGAGACCGGAAAAACCAACCACATGTACCATTTTGTTATCACCATCGTTTACCGTACCGGCACTAAGGTTTGGGTTCCGCAGACGACCTGGACTGAAAGCTGTGGTTTTGACAAAAAATCGGCCCTGTCCAGCGCAGGCAGTATCTGTACCGAACCAGGCGGCACTCGTACCATCACTGTCGACGGGAAGGAGTACAGCCAGACAAACAGTTGCTGGGCATATTCAGATTCTTATGTGACGGGTACCAGTTCTCGCGGGAACTGCGGTTCGCTGATGGATAACCCCGCCTGCACGCTCTCTTCCCATTCCTGTACAACAACTGAGTCGGGCATCTGTACCCATCAGTCAGAAACGTATCAGTGTCAGAAAACCTGGTCATCCAGCGGTCTGGTCTGCGGCGGGGAGTATATATGTCAGTCCGGTGCCTGCGATGAGACGAACGGTACCGGTGATAACGGGTTTGATACGGCTGTGGCCAAACTCGCGGGCCTGGCCTCTGCGGCAGAAGATGTCAGGGATCAGAACAGCACTATAGATGTCAGGGCCTTCACGGGTAAGGCCATGAGCTGCCGTAAGGCGTTTGCAGGCTTCTCCAACTGCTGCAAGGATTCCGGCTGGGGACAGGATACGGGGCTTGCCGCCTGTAACGATGATGAATTAGCTCTCGGGAAGGCTAAAGCCAAAAAGATCACCGTCAGCGTCGGCGATCGCTGTGACCGTCAGGTGCTGGGTGCCTGCATCCAGAAAAGTCAGGTCTACTGCGTCTTTGACGGTAAGCTTGCCCGCATCATTCAGGAGCAGGGGCGTCGCGACCAGCTGGGCGTTAAGTTCGGCAGCGGTGACAGTCCGGACTGCCGGGGGATCACGGTCCCGGAGCTGCAGAGCATCGACTTCGACAAAATCAACTTCTCTGACTTCTACGAGGATTTGATGAAGAACCAGAAAATCCCCGATACCAGCACGCAGGTCCAGCAGATTAAGGAGCGCATCGCCGCGCAGGTGAACCAGCAGGGAGGTGGTAAATGAAGCGTGTCCTCTGTGGCCTGCTCATGGCGCTGGCGAGCCATACGGTAGTGGCCGAGGAGATTGTAACGCCTGCAGAGCCTTTCACCGGCTGGTCCTGGTACAACGAACCGAAAAAGCCGCCGGAGCAGTCCAGAAAGCCACAACAGCCTGCACCGCAGGCCATTCCGGACCTCAGCAAAATGTCCCCGATGGAGCAGGCCCGGGTACTGAAAGGGTACACACAGGAGGCGCTTAATCGCGCCATCCTGTACCCCTCGCGGGAAAACACGGCGACGTTCCTGCGCTGGCAGAGGTTCTGGACCGATCGGGCATCGATGTTCAGCCAGTCCTTTGCGGCGGCGCAGCTGAGCCACCCGGATCTCGACTACAACCTGGAGTATCCGCACTACAACAGCATGGCGCCGTTTATGCAGACCCGCGACCAGCAGACGCGGCAGAGCGCCGTGGAGCAGCTGGCGCAACAGTACGGTCTGTTCTACTTCTACCGGGGCAGTGACCCGATTGACGTGCAGATGGCGGGCGTGGTGGCGGACTTTGCGAAAACCAACGGGATTTCGCTTATCCCGGTATCGGTTGACGGTCAGGTGGCAGCCTCCCTGCCGCAGAGCCGTCCGGATACGGGGCAGTCCCGGTCGATGAATATCACGCACTTCCCGGCGCTCTACCTTGTTGACCCCCGGAGCAAGAATTACCGCGCGCTGTCTTACGGCTTCATGACGCAGGATGATCTGTCGAAGCGATTCCTGAACGTGGCCACCGGCTTTAAACCGAATTCCTGAGAGTTTCTTATGACAAAAATGCTTTTACCCCTCATCCGTGATGCAGGGCGTTTTGCCCTGTTCACCCTTGTCTTCGGCCCGGCGCTGTTGCTGTACGGTATTGTGATAGCCATATCGCTGGAGGGCTCGCTGGCCGGGCAGTTTGTGAAAGAGGCGCAAACGCTAACCGAAGGCGCGCCCGACGGTAAGGTAATGCAGTGCGTTACGCATTATGAACCGGCACCACGACCCCGGCTACCTGAACCCGGCGAGGAGGCCAGTCCTCCTTCTTATCAGCTCCCGCCGATGTCGATTTGCCATCGTGAACCGGTTGACAGCGAACGCTGGACAAAGCCGATGGATGCCACGCTTTTCAACTTATGGCTGATAGCTGCGCTCTTCGGCGCAACTCTGGGTTTTCTGACCCATCTGTATATTCATCGTCGCGCCTCTGTGCATGAGGGGCGTGATATCTTCCAAAAGGAAACACATGTATGAATGCATCCCTTGTTGCAGGACTGATTTTCTGGGGCACGATGGCGCGCGTACTGAGCGAGCTGATGACCTGGTCGGTTGAGCATACGCAGCAGGGGCTTTTATGGCTCTGCAATGGTATGTGGGCCGGGGCGGCTGGCATGGTGGTGTATGCCGTGTATCGCTGGTTCCGTGACGAAAGAGGGCAAACGCATAAGGAAGGCGACCATGAACATTAAAACCGGACTCACGGCTCTGCTGATGGCCATACCGCTGCTGGCGAACGCCGGGGCGCGCGAGGAGTTAGTGGCGCTTGAAGCGACAAAAACGGCCTCTGCTGACGCTGCAGCCGTCACCGCCTCCACCATTCCGGTTCCCGCGCCGGTAAACCTGATGTCGCTGCCGGACGGTCGCCAGGCAAACATGAAGGATTATGCGGTGGTGCTCTTTATGCAGGCGCACTGTCAGTACAGCGCGAAGTTTGACCCGCTGCTGAAGGGCTGGGCCGATGAGCATGCCATCAGGGTGTACCCGTACACCCTTGACGGCGGCGGGGACGTATCTTACCCGACCCCGATGATCCCGCGTAAGACGGACCCTAACTCTCCCATCGCAGACGAGATTGTCACCTTCTTCGGAAACGGTTTGCCAATTGCGACACCGACGGCCTTTATGGTCAACGTCAACACCCTGAAAGCCTATCCACTCACCCAGGGCGTGATGGAAATCCCCACGCTTGAAAGCCGTATGGCCAGCCTGATTCAGGCTGACCTGGATAATGTTGACCCGAAATCGCTGCCGCCGATGCCGGCAAGTGCGCAGGTCACCCCTCAGTAAGACAACCGGACTTCAACATGAATACAACATCGTATGCATTATCGCGTGCCGAGCGCGTGTGGCTGCTGTTCAGCATGACGTTGCTGGTATCTGCCGCGTTTTACGGGACGCTGGCCCATCGCGTGGTCAGCGCACTGTCCCGCCCGGAAATGACTCTTTACCTTCAGGACGTGCCGGTGCTGCTGCTCATTTCGCTGAGTGTCGGCTTCTTTTTCACTGCCACCGGGTTGTACATCTGCCGTCTGACCCTGTCCCGGAAACCCCGTGAGGAGATCGCATGAAATTCACCAGACTGAAAACCTGTGTCCGCAATGGCTTCATTAAACAGATGAAGGACTCTGAGGGGAGCAAAGAGTCCCGGCAGTGGGCGAATTTATTCACGCTGAAACTGCTGTACAGCCTTGTTTTCTTTATCTTCGCTGAAAGAATTTATGTGTGGTGGGCTGACAACACGCTGGCTGCCATGCCGGAGCCGCTTGTTCGTTCTGAACAGTTTACACTCTCGCTGCTCATCCATTATCCGCAGTATCTCCTGTGGGCGATCATGAGTGGTCTGTTTGCAGTACTGGTACTGCACTGCATTCTGTGCTGTGTGGGCAAACTTGAGGAATCCCTGTACCGCCGGATAACCCGAAAAGACAGCGGCTTGGAGCCTGAGAGAACAGAGGTGCCCCATGATTAAGGCACTGATAACGGCAGGCGCTGTCTTTCTGGCTGGGCTGGTTGCACTGCCGGCGAAGGCGGACGTCAACGGCGACCTGAACGGTTTCTTCAATAATCTGGGCTACAGCGGCAACGTGACTCAGGCGCAGGCCTGGCAGGGGCAGGCGGCAGGGTACTTCTCCGGCGGCTCGGTATACCTCCGGAACCCTGTAAAAAACGTCCAGCTGTTCTCGATGCAGCTGCCTTCCCTTAACGCCGGCTGCGGCGGTATCGATGCCTATCTCGGGTCGTTCAGTATGATCAGCGGCGAGGAAATCCAGCGATTCGTGAAGCAAATCATGAGCAACGCCGCAGGCTATGCTTTCGACCTGGCCCTGCAGACGATGGTACCGGAGCTGAAGCAGGCTAAAGACTTCCTGCAGAAACTGGCCAGCGATGTTAACTCCATGAACATGAGTTCATGCCAGGCTGCTCAGGGCATCATCGGCGGGTTGTGGCCAGTGACGCAGGTCTCCCAGCAGAAAATCTGCCAGGACATTGCCGGCGAAACCAACATGTTCTCCGACTGGGCAGCTTCCCGTCAGGGCTGTACCGTCGGAGGACAGGGCGACAAAGTCACGGCTAAAGCCGGTGATGCTGAGAAGGATCAGGTGCTGAAGAACAAAAACCTTATCTGGGACACCCTCAGTAAGAATGGACTTCTCGGCAATGACCGCGCGCTGAAGGAGCTGGTCATGAGTACCGTCGGCTCCATCATTTTCAACAAGAATGGCGATGTGACAATTCTGACGCCACTGGTTGATAACCGCGACCTGATTAAAGTCCTGATGCGCGGGGGAACGGCGAAGGTCTACGGATGTGACGAATCCGACCTCTGCCTGGGACCTGTTGTCACCAATCTGACGATTTCTGAGTCCAACGCTCTGGTCACTCTGGTTAAAAACCTGATGCTCTCAATGCAGAACAAGCTGGTCGACGATACTGCGCTGACCGATCAGGAAAAAGGCTTTGTGAACACCACCTCTGTACCGGTGCTGAAGTATCTGACTAACGCCCAGAGTATGGGGATGAGCGCCACGTACCTTCTGCAGGTTTCCGACTTCATTGCCCAGGACCTGATGATTCAGTACCTCCAGGAGCTGGTGAAACAGGCAAGCCTGTCTCTGGCTGGCAAGAACTTCCCTGAAGAAGCTGCCGCAAAACTACGCGACAACATTATTCATGCGCAGGGACTTCTCGCCGACATGAAGCTGCAGTCCGCAGCTGATCAGAACGCGCTGGACGGTATCGACCGCAACATGCAGTACCTGCAGCAGCAGGTATCCACCATTGTTTCAGGCTCCTATCAAAGCAACTATCACTGGGGTGATCGCTGATGCTTGAGATATACACCATTTATGGCGGGGGAATGTGGAAAACGGCGCTGGACGCCGTAGTCACCCTTGTCGGTCAGAATACTTTCCACACATTAATGCGTATTGCCGGCACCTTCGGGGTGCTGGCCGTACTGCTCACTTTCATCAAACAACGTAACCCGATGGTTTTCGTCCAGTGGCTGGCGGTCTTCATGATCCTGACATCCATCCTGCTGGTACCGAAACGCTCAGTGCAGGTCATTGACCTCTCTGATCCGGGTGCGGTCTGGGTCACCGATAACGTACCGGTTGGCCTGGCGGCTATCGCGTCTCTTACGACCAGTATCGGGTACAAGATGGCGTCGATTTACGACATGCTGATGGCCAGACCCGACTCGGTGACCTACAGCAAAACCGGGATGCTGTTTGGCTCGCAGATTGTGGCAGAAACCAGTGACTTCGCTACGCAAAACCCAGAGCTGGCTCAGATGCTGCCGGATTACGTGGAAAACTGTGTGATCGGCGACATTCTTCTGAATGGTAAATACACCATCAATCAGCTGCTCAATTCTACTGACCCGCTGACGCTGATAACCAGTAACCCAAGCCCGCTGCGGGGCATCTTTAAGATGACCTCCACTTCACGCCAGTTCCTGACCTGTCAGCAGGCCGCAACGGAGATACAGAAGCTGGCTAATACCGACGTCAACCCGGGCAGTGCGACGTTTACCTGGCTGACGAGAAAGGTCTTCGGCAACAAGCTGAATGGCGCGACGCTTCTGGCCAACGCTATGGGGGAAAGCTACGGATATTTTTATTCCGGTGGTATGACTGCTGCGCAGATCATGAAGAACAACATCACGAACAGTGCAGTTAGGCAGGGTATTAAAGGTTTTGCCGCTCGCTCATCAGACACGGCTAACCTGCTTAATCTGGCCACCGAGAACGCGGCTACCAAACAGCGTCTTGCCTGGGCTGCAGGCAATGAGCTGGCCACCCGCACGCTGCCGTTTGCACAGTCTCTGCTGATGCTTATCCTGGTTTGCCTGTTCCCGCTGATGATTGCGCTGGCCGCGTCAAACCACACGCTTTTTGGCCTGAACACCCTGAAAATATACGTTTCCGGGTTTATCTATTTCCAGATGTGGCCGGTGATGTTCGCCATTCTTAACTATGCCGCCAACTACTGGCTGCAGAGTCAGTCCGGGGGCACGCCTCTGGTTCTGGCCAACAAGGATGTTGTGGCACTGCAGCATTCGGACGTGGCGAATCTGGCAGGTTATCTGTCCCTTTCCATTCCGGTGCTGTCGTTCTATTTGACCAAGGGGGCTGCGGCAATGGGCTCTCAGGTGGCAGGAAGTGTACTCAGCTCGGGCGCCTTCACGTCAGCAGGTGTGGCAGCGACCACAGCGGACGGAAACTGGTCGTTTAACAACATGTCGATGGACAATGTCAGCCAGAACAAGATGGATACCAACCTGATGCAGCGTCAGGGTCAGCAAACCTGGCAGGCGGATAACGGCTCCACGCAGACTCAGACGGCCGGTGGCCATACGGTTATCGACGGCTCGGGTGCAATGTCGAATCTGCCGGTGAACATGAAGCTCAGCCAGCTGGCCAGCAGTGGTTTCCAGGAGTCTGCCCGCCAGTCGCAGGTTCAGGCGCAGACTGCACTCGATGGTTACAACCACAGTGTTACCAGTGGCTGGTCGCAGCTCTCCCAGCTTTCTCATCAGACCGGTACCAGTGACAGCCTGAACCAAGGCAGTGAAAACAGCCAGGCCACTAATGCGACACGCGGAGCTGGCATGATGTTGTCTGCCTCTGAGAGTTATGCGAAAGCAAACAACATCTCGACACAGGAAGCCTATAACAAACTGATGGATATCAGTAATCAGGGGTCTCTGTCTGCAGGCATTAAAGGGACGGCCGGAGGCGGACTTAATCTGGGCGTTGTTAAATTTGGCGCTGAAGGAAGTGTTTCTGGCGATTTGCGACATTCGACGGGCAGTTCAAGAGGCGTTCAGGATTCGGGATCCCAAACTCAAGATTCTCGACATGATCAGAACAGCCAGGCTGTTAATGACTTCCGTCAGGGTATGGATATGGTTAAAAGCAGCCGTATCACCGATGGCGCGAATCATTCCGAGAATGCTGCAAGCAGCAATGTTCAGCAGCTGGCCGCAACGCTCAATGATGCTGAAAGCCAGTACCATCAGTACACCACCAGTTCTACACAGAGTAACGAGTTCAGCCGTATGGCCACCGTTGCGCAGAACCAGAGCGCAAGCCTCGATACGAACTATACACAGGAGTTTGTGGACTGGGCGGCCAATAAATACGGCGATAAGGCACAGTCCATGTTGACAAGTGCGCCGTCGGCGCGCGAAGCGGCGATGGAGTTCGTAAATGAACGGCTCAAACCAGAAATCATGGGGGATTATCAGAAGGGACGTTCAGATCTTACCAGCGGTCAGGAGCATGCGGCATTCAGTGGGGAGCATATCGTTCAGCCAGCGCGTGGCAGTCAACAGGTATCAGGTTCATCTGGTCATGATGCAGGAGTCAGTTACAGCTCTCAGGATGGCGGTGCTCATAGATCGGGAGGTGTTGGCAGTGCCCAGACTTACGGAACGGCTCAGGGCGCTGAATATGGAGGCCAGCAGGGTGGGAATTATTCTGCCAGAACAGACGATTCTGTTTCGCCGGGTATGGAGCAGTCAACTGTTCATCAAGGACAAGCAGCCGGACAGAGAAGCAGCTCGGGTAATATCATCTCGTCGGCAGGCATGGCTGTTGCCGGTGGACGCTCCACTGCAGATGAAAGAACCGGCCACATTGCAGAATCTCACCAGGAGTTCCATCATTCAGGAGCCGTCAGGGAGCAAGGAAGCATGCATGGTCAGGAGAGTGAAGTTACTCATAGCCGTTCAGGCATTAATGCTGGCGGAGAAAAAGTACGTGGCGATGCTATGCAGGAGTCATATAGAGAAAATCAGGCTAAGTTGCATGAACATTCCTCGCAGGGTTTTGGTCCTCAGAATGAGTTACAGCGCCGAGTGGCGGAACAAAGATCTGAAAATGAGCATAAAATCAACGAATCTGCTGGAGAAATTGGCAAAAAACAATCCACTGTTCAGGCATCCAGTGATATCCTGAAAGGAGAGAATTTAAATGCAACCGGTAATTTCAAAATTCAACGAAAAGAAGCCGAAATTGACCAGCAAACGCCAGTTATAGACAGTGCTGAAAAAAGGAAGTTAGAAGAGCAATTGCTGGAATTGAGGAAAAGGGCCAGCTAGGAGGATAAATGCTAAAGGCTAATCTATGCAGAATTTCGTTCATTCCTGTATTTAGTATATATGCTGCTATTCCAATCATTCATGATGTGATGCCTAACCATAACAGGTATTACAGTGAGGATTGGATTGCATTGGCAGGGATGTACGTGTTAGGTACATTGATATCCTTACCATTGTTCTATCTTCTTAAAAAAGCGGATAAGAGTGGCAGTGGCGTTTCAATCGCCTCGCTCTTTCCTCGCTTGCTTACTTCAATTCTAGCGCAAGTAATATGCCTCTATTTCCTTTGGGAAAATTCAATATATCTATATCTGTCGATGTCCACAGTTATGGTTCTTTCCGCAGTGTTATTTGGGGCAGGAAGGAAGGGGTTAAACCTCTTGAAGGATAAAGATACAGGCAATATCTATGAAATACGCGGGAGTAAAGCGTATAGACTCTCAGATGAAGAGGCCGTTAGATATCAAACAAGTATGTCTGGCAAAGGAATAGCATTGGCTGAGTTTTCATCGAGCCAATATTCAGGGCTAGACACAAACTCATCTGTTCTACCTATCAATTTCGGTCCGAGTCATACGGATATCAATCAGGGGATTGCTATAAATCCTTCGTCAGGAATGCCAATGGTTGGCGGCATCTCTGGCCTGGATATACACGGGAACAGTTGGGGAACAAACTTCAACGAACCTTCAAATACGTATGACCCTAACCGGGGATACTGAGAGTAAGGGGGCAATGGCCCCCTTAATTTTTGTAGTAATCTAAGCAAACCATCTATTTAACCTAAATTCCCTTTCAAATCAGCCGATAACGTCTCTGTTAGCTATATCTCGCTAACGGGGACGTTTTTCTATGCACAGGAAGAATTCATGAAATTAAAACAATTAGCCGTTGTAGGTTTGATCGCTTCTACTCTTGCACTGTCAGGTTGTGGTGCCATGTCCACTGCGGTGAAGAAGCGTAATCTCGATGTCAAAACTCAGATGAGTGAAACCATCTGGCTGGAGCCATCATCAGAGAAAACGGTTTATCTTCAGATCCGTAATACCTCTGACAAGGACATGTCTGGTCTGCAGGCACAAATTACAAATGAACTGGCCGCCAAAGGCTACCGCGTCACCAGTTCTCCTGACGCCGCCTACTACTGGATTCAGGCAAACGTATTGAAAGCCGAGAAAATGGATCTGCGTGATGCACAGGGCTTCCTCAAGACCGGGTATGAAGGTGCGGCAATGGGGGCGGCACTGGGCGCGGGTATTACGGCGTATAACTCATCTTCTGCTGGCGCAACGCTGGGTGTAGGTCTGGCCACAGGGCTGATTGGTATGGCTGCTGATGCTATGGTGGAAGACGTTAACTACACGATGGTGACCGATCTGCAAATCTCCGAGCGCAGCAAAGTAGCCGTCACGACCGACAATATTGCGGCTCTGAAGCAGGGAACGTCAGGCGTCAAGCTGCAGACCAGCACTGAGCAGGGCAACCGTGCCAAATACCAGACCCGCGTGGTATCCAACGCCAACAAGGTGAACCTCAAGTTTGAAGAGGCTAAGCCAGTTCTGGAAGCACAGCTGGCCAAATCCATCGCCGGCATTATGTAACTGCATTGGCGGTCAAAGACCGCCCGTTTACCAAAATAAGGAATCAGCATGAAAAAAGCAGGAATTGTGTGTTTATCACTGGTCGTGGCTGTACTCACAGGATGTTCCTCCCCAAAATCTACCCCGGAAGAACCAGAAATGACAGCTGCACGCCAGTGCTCTGATCAGGTGCTCACCGCTTCAAAAAATAAAGCGGGTACAACGAAGTTAACGTCAATCATGAAAGATGAAGCTACGATTGTTCGGGTTGGTGATTCTTCTCAGGAAACCCATCTTATCAAGGGATTCCCTTACGTTGAGTCCACGTCTCTTGATAACGGTAAGCCGGGTTCAACATGGCGCAACTGCATGCAGGCGAAAGGGTTTACTGTTGGTGGTTGAGCCGCCTGCAACAATAGTGAGCTAATAGCTCGTTATCATTAAAACCGCACTGAAAAGATATCCCACATCTCAGTGCGGTAATTATTACATCTCCTTTCCAACTGACACCAGACCGAGTTCATTTCGGGCAGGGTGCGTCAGTGCTTTCTGTCAGTTACCAGTGATTACGCTTCCTCGCATGACTGCGCCTGGCGCAGCCCTGCCTGCGGCGAGCGTCGCGTCCTTAATTTCAAGGAGTTCGTCCATCATGATGCATCAGAGAAATGAACGTGCAGATTACTCAGCTGAATTCTGGTCACTTATCCATCTGGAAAGCGAGCTGATGGCAGCAAGGGCCTGGATGAATGTATTCGGTTCACTTCCTGAGGGGCAGGGTATGACCATTGTTGCTTTCTGGGCTGGCTATGAATTTACCCTTTACGATCTGGAGCCCCGGGGGTGGCATTCAGCGGTTTATAGGGATGTGGCCTCGTCAGTCCGTTCTGTGGCTGCATACATTAATAAACAGGACTGGGAGGACGGATGTCAGCAGGCCAGGTATGAACTGAGTCAGATGTAATAACCTGACGATTAACCCCCACGCGGTACCACATTTTTTCATCACCCTTTTCAACGTTTCTTCTCTGATAACACACATCACCGAGCAGGTGATGCGATAACGGCCGGACAACACGCTATGAGCTTCGCAGGAAAAAACCTCACCCAGGGCGGGCAGATGACCGCCTACCGCTGGCGCATGTTCATTCAGGTGAACAACTGGATAGGATTCTGGATCTTCATCCTGTTCGCCGTACTGACTACCGCCATCTTTCTCTGGCGAATCCCTCAGGAAGCCCTGGATAACGGTTCCCTGTGGTGGTTCGCCAGTATCAACAGCAGCTTTATTGACCTGATGCCGGCATCGGGAACGCCAAAAATCTACGACGTCCACTACTGGTATGCGCCAACGGCGACGGCAATGGTGCTCAAAATGACCCTGCCGCAGATTTATACCGACCCGTACATGCAGGCGATGGGCGACCAGTGCCTGCGTGAGCTGCAGTGGGCAGCCGGTGGCAGCGGGCTGTTCTGTATGGTGGTGTTTATCGCCGTGACCTGGTTTATCGCCAATATCGGCAGAAAGGAAAGTGAAGATGAATACATTTCCGGGATGCAGCTGACTGATAAGCCAGCTGAAGTGAACAAGCTCCTGCGTAAAAACGGTGAGTTCTCTGACCTGCGCGTGGGTGATCTGCATATGGTCAGGATGGCGGAGGTACTCAACTTCCTGATGCATGGCACTATCGGGGTGGGGAAGTCGACGCTGATACGCTGGTTACTCGACTACATCCGCAAACGCGGTGACCGGGCCATCATCTACGACTCAGGTTGTACCTTCACAGAAACCCACTATAACCCGTCTACCGATATTATCCTTAACGCCCACGACGAGCGATGTGCCAACTGGCAGATGTGGGGTGAGTGCGTTGACGCGGTCGATTACGACAACCTGGCCGCCAGCCTCATTCCGGTAGAAGGGGAATCCGATCCGTTCTGGGTATCCAGCTCGAGAACCATTTATGCCGACCTTGCAATTCGTATGTCAACGGACCCGGAACGGAGCATTGAGAAGTTCCTCAAAACCCTGCTGTCCCTCAGCATGAAAAATCTGCGTGACTATCTGGCCAACACGCCCTCAGCCAACCTGGTTGAGGAGAAGATCGAGAAAACGGCCATTTCCATTCGCTCAGTGGTAACCAACTACGCCAAAGCCCTTCGCTATCTGCAGGGGCTGGATGACGGCACCAGGCCGCCGTTCACCATCCGGGAGTGGATGACGCAGGAGCGCTATGACAGCAGCTGGCTGTTTATTTCAACACAGGCCCGTCACCGCAAGAGTGTACGCCCGCTGATCTCACTGTGGGTATCTCTGGCCACGCTGATGCTGCAGAGCATGGGAGAGAACAGCGACCGCCGCGTATGGTTCATTATCGATGAAGCCCCCAGCCTGCAGCGCATCCCCGAGCTGGCCGAGACGCTTGCCGAGGCGCGTAAGTTTGGCGGATGTTTCGTGCTGGGGATGCAGAACATGGCCCAGCTGGTTCACGTCTACGGCCGCGAGCTGGCCAAAAGTATCTTCGACCTGATGAACACCCGTATGTACGGCCGCTCACCGAGTGCGGAGATGGCCAAAGTGGTGGAAGAGGAGCTGGGCAACCAGCGTAAGCGCAAAATCCGCGAGCAGAACAGCTACGGTCTGGACCAGGTGCGTGACGGTGTGTCCCTCGGTAAGGACGAGGTCAATAACCCGATTGTCGACTACGAGCAGATCATGCGTCTGCCGAACCTCAACTTTTATGTGCGCCTCCCGGGGGAGTATCCGGTCGTCCGTCTGAAGCTGAAATATCGCGCGCTGAAGAAACGGCAGGCAGGCCTCATTGAGCGCAATATCCGCGATGCGCTCAGTCCGGAGCTTGAGAGGGTTATTCAGGAGAACGAGCGCGCAGCGGCAGCTGCCGGTCTGACGTTCCCGACCGGTGAAGAAGTGCTGGAGAAGGGAAGCGAAATGTCAGCCGCAGCTGACGGTACGGCTCATGTTGCTTCTGCCGGTACGCCGGCATCATCGCCCGTCGAAAAAAAGACAGCAACACCAGAGACAGCGCCGAAGCCTCCTCAGGGCACAGTGCCTGAACGGAAACAGGTTGCTGTCATGGAGCCTGTTATCTCCGGTTCTGCGACAGTCGTACCGGAAGAGGGGGGCGGAAAACACAACACGGTGACACCTCCTGTCATTGCAGAGAAAAAAGATAACGTTGTTTCTCTCCGTTCTGTTGGCGCAATGAAAAAACCGACTGAAGCACCGGGCAAATTACCGGTCTCTCCCGGAGTGACCGGTCACCCGGGTACCGCTGACTCTGTACAAACAATGCCCGATGCCCTCAAGGCCCTGCGAAACCGACATCATGTACCGGAACCACCTGTCGCCTCACCTCTGAGCATGCTGCACAGGGCACGCCAGCGGCCGGCCTCTTCGGAAAGCGATCCGCAGACAGAGGAAAACGGCGGTGAGTCCATGAACCTCGACATGAAAGTGACGGCACTGCCTGACGGCGGCCTGAGTGTGACGACGGCAGGGAAGCCAGTGACACCGAAAACCCCGGATGAAGCCCACGGTACTCACCGGCAGCTGGCGCAGGAAGAAGAGAACATTTTAATTCACCGTCACGCGGACGACCCGGGTTACGACGAAAACGACCATTACTATTACGACAGAGAGCCTGAATTATGATGTCAGTCGCCCCAGTAGCGTCAGCCGGCGAGGCTGCAGGCTACTACAGCAATTCCGATAACTACTATTTTCTGGGCAGCCTTCAGAGCCTCTGGATGGGGGAAGGTGCAAAAGCGCTGGGCCTTGAGGGCAATGTCCGTGGCGATGATCTCACGTCCGTCCTCGAGGGCCGCCTGCCGGACGGCTCACGGCTTGGCAAGGAGGTTAACGGACAGCACGTCCACCGTCCCGGCCATGACCTGACCTTTTCCGCCCCCAAAAGCGTGTCCATTCTGGCACTTATCGGCAACGATAAAGAAATGGTGGAAGCACATAACCACGCGGTCCGTGTGGCGGCCGGCTATGTGGAGAAGCTCATCTCGGCCCGCGACACGAAAGACGGCGTCACGTCCATCGTACACACCGGCAAGATGGTGGCAGCTGCTTACACGCATGACACGTCACGTAATCTTGACCCGCAGCTGCACACCCATCTCCTGATTGCCAACATGACGGAGTATACGGGCAAATGGAAAGCCCTGGCCACGGACTATATCCATAACGCGGGCTTTATCGAAACCGTCATGAAGCATCAGGTCACGCTTGGGAAAATTTATCGCAGCGCGCTGCGTGAGCGGGTTGAAGCGCTCGGCCATGAAGTGGAAGAAGTAGGCAAGCATGGCATGTGGGAGATTAAGGGCGTTCCGGAAGACGTCAGGGACGAATATTCCTCCCGGGGCAGGGAAATTCAGGGTGCCGTGGGGGCTGAAGCCACGCTGCGCAGCCGGGATGTGGCCGCCAAAGACACCCGCAGGGCGAAAGTCGACCCTTCGAGGATGCGCCTGATGGAACGCTGGCTGGGCCAGATGAAGGAGAAGGGATTTGACCTGAAGGCGTATCAGGAGAGCGTGGTGCCGCGTGATGCAGGTCTTCGTGAGACCGCGCCTCAGCCGGAGCGAGATCACCAGGCTAAGCCGGTTCCTGCCGGGCCTGAGCTGGCTTCTCTGCAGACGTCGTCCAGGGCAGAAAAGAGCGTCGATACACCTGCTCAACCCGCAGAACGGGAGAGCCAGTCCCGTCAGGCTGTAACACAGCCGGCTGACACACTGCGTCAGACGGTACAGACCGGCCCCGAAAAGACGCCGGCGACCAGGAGCGTTCCTGCAGCGCAGCTGGACACTGAAATACCCCGCCCGGAACTGACTGAGTCTGTCCGGCTGGCCATCTCGCAGCTCAGCGACAGTAAAACGCGCTTCACCTTTGGCGAGCTGATGATGACCACCGCTGAGCTGAGTGAACAGCTGCCGGAGATTCAGGAAATTCGTGTGGCCATCGATGCGGCGCTGAAGGACGGCATGATTGTACCGCTGGACAGTGAGAAAGGGGTCTTTACCTCCCGTATTCACCTGCTTGATGAACTCTCGATCCAGGCGCTGAGTCAGGAACATCTCAAATCCACAAAAGTCGTCAGTTTCACCCGCCCGGCGCAGTACGCGCCGGCGGCGCTGGAAGTGGTGGAGAAAGACGCCCTGGTTCTGATGAATGCCCCGTCAGGCGTGGCGGGTATCCGTGACCTGACCGCGCAGCTGGCCGGTATTGCCGGCGCGAACGGTCGTGACGTGCAGGTGCTGGCCAGCTCTGCCGAGCGCGCCATTTCGCTGGCGAAATCCGACGATTTGCGGGAACGGATCATCAGCCGGCAGCATGTTCTGAGCGGTGATTTCCACCTGAAACCCCAGAGCACGCTGATTATCGAAGGGGCAGAGCGTCTGGGGTTAAAGGAGACGCTGGTTCTGCTGGGCGAAGCGCGCGCGCAGGATGCACAGCTGGTCTTTCTCGACAGTGCCGGACGTCAGGCGAACGGTAACGCCATGTCCGTGCTGGAGTCCGCGGGGGTTGCCCGCTCCCGCCGCACGGAGCCGGCGCCCGGGCTTGAGGCCGAAGTGGTCAGTATTCCGAACAAACGCGACCGTTACGAGGCGCTGGCCAACCGGTTTGCAGAGCTGAGCGGAGGAACTGAAAACGTCACCGCCGTTGTGGTCGGCAGGCGTGAACAGGCACAGCTGACGGGCCTGGTACGTGAGGCGCTGCAGAACGCAGGACAGCTGGGGCGCGACGGCGTGGAGATAGAGGCCCGGCAGCCGGTCTGGCTCGACAGCAAAACGCGCCGCATGCCCGGTTCATACCGTCCCGGGATGGTACTTGAAGATCGCACGGACGCAAAAGCGCGTAAGTCGTATGTGATTGACCGGGTGCATGAGGACACGCGAGTCCTCTCGCTCATCGACGGGGACGGCGTGCTGACCCGGATGAAAATCGGCGATATCAGCGCTGACTGGCGTCTCTTCAGCCGCGAAACCCTCAGTGTGGCCACCGGCGAAAAACTGCTGGCCGTGGCGGGGGATCGTGAGCACAGCCTGAAGGCAAAAGACCGTCTTGAGGTGACCGGGATAAGTGAAAAGGGGATTGAGGTGAAACGGGGGGAAGAGACCCTGACGCTGCCAAAAGACCAGCCGCTCTACCTGTCGCATGCCTACGTGACCGCGCCGGGCGGCCGGGATAACGACACCGGTGTGGTGCTGGCCGCACTGAACAGCCGCGACATATCGACCCAGACCATGAATTCGCTGGCACAGAGTGGCCACCGGGCGGAAGTGTTCACAGCCGAAGTACAGGACCGGGCTGAAGCCCGGCTGCAGCGCATGAAGACCAGTGCCTCTCCCGTGCAGCTGGTCAGAAACCTGAGCGGTCACCAGGACATCAGTCAGGCGGTGGATTCACTGCATGACAGCGTCCGGACGGACGCCGGGCTGGCCGTCTGGCGTGCCATCAATGACCAGCGCACTGTGGTATTCAGCGAACTGAAGCTGGCGACGGAAGCGCAGAAATATCATCCCGACCTTGAAGCTATCGGGAATGAAATTGGCGCGATGATTAAAAATGGCGAGCTGTTGTCCGTATCCGCAGGGGGAGAGCCGGTACTGGTTTCCCGGTCCACCTGGGAGATGGAGAAAGCCATTCTGCGTGTGGTGGAGGAAGGGAAAGGCACACAGCAGCCGTTGCTGGAACAGGTACCGGAAGCCGTGCTGAACGGACTCACCGATGGCCAGAAAAAGGCGACCACCCTGGTGCTGGGAACCACGGATCAGTTTATCGGGATTCAGGGCTATGCCGGCGTGGGGAAAACCACGCAGCTGAAGGCGGTGATATCTGCACTGGAGACCATACCGGCGGACGTTCGTCCGGTGATGACGGGGCTTGCCCCGACGCACCAGGCGGTGAAAGAGATGAGCGACGTCGGTGTCCGGGCGCAGACCATCAAATCTTTTATCGTTGAACATGACCAGGCGACGGCCGCAGGCGGTAAGCCCGACTATAAAGGACAGGTGTTTCTTATCGATGAGTCCTCAATGGCAGGCAACCAGGATACGGCGGCACTGTTCCAGGCCATTGCCAGCGGCGGCGGTCGCGCGGTCTCGATGGGGGATATCGACCAGTTTGAATCGGTCGACGTGGGCGCACCGTTTAAGCTGATGCAGGAGCGCAGCCCGATGGATGTGGCCATCATGAAGCAAATCGTCCGCCAGAAAGACCTGCAGCTGCGCGGTGCCGTTCACGACATCATTGATAACCGGATCGATGCGGCCCTGCAGCGCATTGAAACCCAGCCGGCTGACCGTGTGGCGCGTAGCGCTTCAGCCTCGCTCCCGGGGAGTGCCATTCAGGAAACGGAGACGCCTGTTAACGACATCGTGGCTGACTGGACGGACCGGACGCCGGAGGCGCGGTCCCGTACCCTCATTATCACCCAGCTGAACGCCGACCGTCGTGCGGTAAATGCCGGCATTCATGCTGTGCTGGCTGCCCGGGGAGAACTGGGGGAGAAGGCCATTACGGTGCCGGTGCTCGATAAAATCACCCACACCCGTCATGAGTTCAATAAAACCGATGCCTGGGAAGCCGGGATGGTGGTTAAACGCGGCGATCGTTACCAGGACGTGCTGGCCGTTGACCGCAACGGCAGTACGGTCACGGTACGCGATGAGGAGGGGAAGATTGGACTGTATTCCCTGAAGGAACTCATCACCGGCGACGTGCAGCTGTTTCGCCGCAGCGAGAGGGAAGTCCGTGCCGGCGATCTGCTGAAGTTCACGGCGACAGACAAGGAGCAGGGACAGATGGCCAGCCAGCGCTATACGGTCGAGTCGGTCAGCGAAACGGGCAATATTCGTCTGAAGGGGGAAAACGGCCGCATTACCATCAATCCTCAGGCGGTCAGGGCGCAGCAGCATATTGACTACGGCTGGGCCGTCACCGGGTACGGTGCTCAGGGGGCCAGTAGCGACTATGTCATTGCGCTTGAGGGCACGGAAGGCGGGCGTAAGGCACTTGCCTCCCGTTGCGCCTTCTACATCTCGGCCTCGCGCGTGAAAGAGCACGTCCAGATTTATACCGACGGGAAGGCGGACTGGGTTAAGGCGGTAAAAACGCCGGAGCGGGATATCAAAACGGCGCACGATGCGCTGGCGCCAGAAACGCAGCGTAAACAGGCGAAAGCCATCTGGGCAATGGGACAGCCGGTGAATAAAACGGCCATGGGCCGCGCCTGGGTGCGCCATCAGGGCATGCAGGACGCGTCACTGACGGCAAAAATCATCCCGGCCACCCGGCGCTTTCCCGAACCGGCGCTGGCGCTGCCGGTGTATGACAACAACGGCCGGAGTGCGGGCCTGGCTCTGGTTTCCCTGGTTGCCAGCCCGGAAGGGCGGATGACACAGGGGGAGACCCGGATGGTCATGACAGAACGTGCCCGTGGTGCGGTACTGCAGCGAAGCCAGTCAGGCAACACGATTGTGGCCAGTGACCTGGCGGCCGCGCTTGATGCAGTACGACATCACCCGAAGGATGGTGTGGTCTGGCAGACCGGCGATGAGCCACCATCAGCACATCTGCTGAAAGTCAGCGGAGGTATCGTTACGGAGGCCGCATCAGAACACAAACTGATCCGTGACCAGGAGGAAACCACACGACAGACGGAAAAAGACATGCTTAACAAAGCCGTTAAAGCGGAAAAAGAAAAGAGTGAGACTCAGGAGCGTATTGTTGTGCCGGTGGAGGACGCGGTGCGTATTACGCCCGGGATGCTTGAGGTTGACGACCGGAATGAGCCAACGATTCCTGCCGGAAAAGTGCTCATTCAGGTTGCCAGCTCGGACAGCGTTAGCCACGATGAGATTGGCCGTCATATCAGGGCAGAAAAGGAACCATTGGCCAGCAAAGTTGCTTCGGAACGTGCGGGAGTCAGCCGCATTGTGAATGAGCTGGCCAATACCGAGCGGGATATTATCCGGCAACCCGAAAATAGCGAGCGCGGCCGCATGCCGGAGCGAGAAGAACAGACCCTCACCCGTACCATTCAGAAAGAACGTTAATCTCCCTTTTAACCATGAGACTCAGACGATGAAAGTACACAAATTAGCTGCATTAATAGTTACAACATACATAGGCTTTATTGCAACGGCACACGCTTCGGCCCCGCAGCTAGTCTTCAGCCCGGAGCAGGAGGCCCGTATCGGGGAAATCGCAGCAGACTACCTGGTGTCCCACCCGGAGATACTGGGGTCGTCTCAGAAAACGGAAAATAAAGCACGCTAAGCCGGTTGCAGCGGCCGTAGCGGCCTGAACTTGCCCGCGCCGATCTTGGCGCTGCTGCGCCAGAGGTAATCGCCGGTCAGGTTGATGTGCTCCCAGCCGAGCGGCGACAGGTACTGCAACAGGCCGTCATCGACGGCTTGACCGTGGCCACGCAAGGCGTTCGCGGCCCGCTCCAGATAGACCGTGTTCCATAGCACGATGGCCGCCGTCACCAGGTTGAGGCCGCTGGCCCGGTAGCGCTGCTGCTCGAAGCTGCGGTCGCGGATTTCCCCCAGGCGGTTGAAGAACACGGCGCGGGCCAGCGCGTTGCGCGCCTCGCCTTTGTTCAGCCCGGCATGCACGCGGCGGCGCAGCTCGACGCTTTGCAGCCAGTCCAGGATGAACAGTGTGCGCTCGATGCGTCCCAGCTCACGCAGGGCGACGGCCAGGCCGTTCTGGCGCGGGTAGCTGCCAAGCTTCCTGAGCATCAGCGAGGCCGTCGCCGTGCCCTGCTTGATCGAGGTGGCCATCCGCAGGATTTCATCCCAATGGGCGCGGACGTGCTTGATGTTGAGCGTGCCGCCGATCATCGGTTTCAACGCCTCGTAGGTGGCATCGCCCTTCGGGATGTAGAGCTTGGTGTCGCCCAGGTCACGAATGCGCGGGGCGAAGCGGAAGCCCAGCAGGTGCATCAACGCGAAGACGTGGTCCGTGAACCCTGCCGTGTCGGTGTAGTGCTCCTCGATCCGCAGGTCGGATTCGTGATACAGCAGGCCGTCGAGCACGTAGGTCGAGTCGCGCACGCCGACGTTCACGACCTTGGTGTGGAACGGCGCGTACTGGTCGGAGATATGGGTGTAGAACGTCCGCCCTGGGCTGCTGCCGTATTTCGGATTGATGTGGCCGGTGCTCTCGGCCTTGCTGCCGGTGCGGAAGTTCTGGCCGTCCGACGATGACGTGGTGCCGTCGCCCCAATGCTCGGCGAAGGGATGTCGGAACTGCGCGTTGACCAGCTCGGCCAGTGCCGCCCCGTAGGTTTCGTCGCGGATGTGCCAGGCTTGCAGCCAGGCCAGCTTGGCGTAGGTCGTGCCGGGGCACGATTCCGCCATCTTGGTCAGGCCCAGGTTGATCGCGTCGGCGAGGATCGTGGTCAGCAACAGGTTTTTGTCCTTGGCCAGGTCGCCTGACTTCAGGTGGGCGAAGTGCCGGGTGAAGCCCGTCCATTCGTCTACCTCCAGCAGCAATTCGGTGATCTTGACGTGCGGTAGGATCATCGCCGTCTGGTCGATCAGGGCCTGTGCGGTATCGGGCACCGCCGCATCGAGCGGCGTGATCTTCAGGCCCGACTCCGTGATGATGGCGTCCGGCAGCTCGTTGGCCAGCGCCATGCGGTTGACGGTGGCGAGCTGCGTTTCCAGCAGCGTCAGCCGGTCATGCAGGTACTGGTCGCAATCGGTGGCCACGGCCAGCGGCAATTCGCTGGCCTGCTTGAGGCTGGCGAATTTCGCGGGCGGCACCAGGTAGTCCTCGAAGTCCTTGAACTGGCGCGAGCCTTGCACCCAGATGTCGCCGGAGCGCAGCGCGTTCTTCAGCTCCGACAGCGCGCACAGTTCGTAGTAGCGCCGGTCGATGCCGGTGTCGGTCATCACCAGCTTCTGCCAGCGCGGCTTGATGAACTCGGTCGGCGCGTCGGTGGGCACCTTGCGGGCGTTGTCGCTGTTCATGCTGCGCAGCACCTCGATGGCGTCGAGTACGTCCTTGGCGGCGGGCGCGGCCCGCAACTTGAGCACGTCGAGAAATTCCGGCGCGTAGCGGCGCAGCGTGGCGTAGCTCTCGCCGATGCGGTGCAGGAAATCGAAGTCCTCGGGTTGCGCGAGCCGCTGCGCTTCGGTGACGCTCTCGGCGAAAGCATCCCAGGACATGACGGCCTCGATGGCGGCGAACGGATCGCGGCCCGCTTGCTTGGCCTCGATCAGCGCCTGGCCGATGCGCCCGAACAGCCGCACCTTGGCATTGATCGCCTTGCCGGATGCCTGGAACTGCTGCTGATGCTTGTTCTTGGCGGCATTGAACAGCTTGCCCAGGATGCGGTCATGCAGGTCGATGATTTCGTCGGTGACGGTGGCCATGCCCTCGATGGCGAGCGCCACCAGGGTCGCGTAACGCCGCTGCGGCTCGAACTTCGCCAGGTCGGCGGGCGTCATCTGGCCGCCCTCGCGGGCGATCTTGAGCAGCCGGTTCTGGTGAACCAGCCGCTCGATGCCGGAGGGCAGGTCGAGCGCCTGCCACGCCTTGAGGCGTTCGATGTGTTCCAGCATGTGCCGCGAGTTCGGTTTGACCGGGGATTGCCGCAGCCAGGCCAGCCACGTCGTCTTGCCGTTGTCGCGGCGCTTGAGCAGATCGTCGAGGCGACGGCGATGCACGTCCGTCAGCGGCTCAGCCAAGGCGTCGTAGAGACGCCGGTTGGCGCGGGTAATCGCTTCGGCGCTCGCCCGCTCGACGGCGTTGAGGGCGGGCACAATGACCGACTGCCGCCGCAGGTGCTCGATCAAGGCTCTGGCCAGCACGATGCCCTTGTCGGTTTGCATGGCCAGCTCGGTCAGCAACTGGACAGCCTGCCGGTAGTGGCCAATCGTGAACGGCTGGAAGCCGAACACCGTTTGCAGCTCGACCAGGTGCTCGCGTCGGGTCTGCTCACGCTGCCCGTACTCGTCCCAGCTTTCGATGCCGACCTTGAGCTGGTTGGCGACCAGTCTCAGCAATGGCGGGAACGGTGGCTCATCAGCGCCAAGGATGACGCCGGGAAAGCGCAGGTAGCAGAGCTGCACCGCGAAGCCCAGCCGATTGGCCGGGCCGCGCCGCTGCCGGATGATGGAGAGGTCGCTTTCGCTGAACGTGTAGTGACGGATCAACTCATCCTTGGTGTCCGGCAACGCCAGCAGGCTTTCGCGCTCGGCGGCGGAGAGGATCGAACGGCGGGGCATGCGGTTTCCTTCTTCTTGAAAACGTAGGTTTGTGACAAGCCCGCCAAGGCAACCGGCGCGGCACGGGAATCAAGGCATTGCGATTCTCGAAAATAGTTCTTGAAATTCTATTCTTGATTGCATATCATCTCAACGAGTTTCGATAAGAAAGGATGCGCATGCGACCGTCTGTTGTGCTTGACATGAAGCGAAGCGCAGTGCGTGAAGCGGTAGGCCGCTTTCGCGCCGCGAACCCGCGCGTCTTCGGCTCGGTGCTGCATGGCACCGACCGGGATGGCAGCGACCTCGACCTGTTGGTCGATGCGCTGCCCGGTGCCACGTTGTTGGACTTGGGCGATTTGGAAGAAGAACTGAAATCGCTGCTCGGCGTTGACGTCGATCTGCTGACTCCCGGCGACCTGCCGCCGAAGTTCCGGGCCAAGGTGCTCGCGGAGGCGCAACCGATATGAGCGAGAACCGCCTGCCCGATTACCTCGACCACATTCAGCAGGCCGCAACCGATGCGCGCAGCTTCGTGGAAGGGATGGCCAAGGACGACTTCTTGGCCGACAAGCGCACCCAGCAGGCCGTCATCATGAGCCTGATCGTCATCGGCGAGGCGGCCACAAAGGTGATGGATGGCTACGTCGAGTTCACCCAGGCGCATGCCGACGTGCCGTGGCGCAGCATGCGCAATATGCGTAATCGCATGGCTCACGGCTATTTCGACATCAACCTCGATGTGGTGTGGGAGACGGTACAGGAATGGCTGCCGGCGTTGCTCCAGCAATTGCCCGCCGTGCGTCAGGATGCCGACGATGAAGACCGTAACGACAACTGTGAAAGAGGGATCTCCGATGACTGTTGAATCGAGAATATTTTCTGTAGCCGAGTATGTTCAGCCGTCCGAAGGCGAGCCTATTCGTTCCGTTGTGCTTGAAACCCGAGACTCAATTATCGTGGTTTGGCATGTCCATCCCGGGCAGGAAATTGCGGCTCACATTCATCCTCACGGCCAAGACACGTGGACTGTTTTGTCGGGAATGGCTGATTACTTTCAGGGCAATGGGATTGTTCGTGCCCTCAGGGAAGGTGAGATAGCCGTGGCAAGACCGGGCCAAGTGCACGGGGCGCGAAATACAGGTACCGAGCCATTTGTGTTAGTCTCGGTTGTGGCATCAGCCAATGCCGGTTTCGTATTGGCTGAGCGATAGAGCCCAATCTCTGGAGTTGGTCCAATGAGCGGTCGGGGAGATAGGTAACAGACATGCAGCGGACACGGCTGCTAAACCAGGTCGCAAACCTCCTTGCGTCGCAGCGTGCCGCAAGCGACGCGATCAATCGAATGGGGTCGGCATGAGACTGAACACCATCCAGTTCCCGACCGCGTAGCCGCCTGTCCTGCCGATCAGGTCTTGACCATCGACGCCTGGGATCAGTCCTGAATGTTCTTGGAGACCACTACGTTATGAGCCGCAGCCGCCGCAAAACACCCATCGTCGGGCACACGACCTGCGGCAGCGAGCGCGAGGACAAGAAGCTCTGGCATCAGCGCTGGCGTACCCGTGAGCGCACGGCGCTGACCAGCGCGTCGCCCGAAGCCCTGAGCGCCCATCTGCCCCTGCTGGAAAACCAGGCCAGCAGCGTCTGGTCGATGGGCAAGGATGGCCGCTCCTACTGGCCCGTCAAGCGCCAGGCCGCCACGGCGGATCGCATCGCCAATCACAAGGGACGCAACCCGCAAGAACGCGCCTCCCTGAAAAAGCGCCTGCTGCGCAAGTGGATGAGCAAATGAAGCTCTCCTTCCATCAGCACATTGCGCTGTTCTGGATGATCGGTGCTCCGGGCGTCTTCGCGCCCGTGATCGAGAACGCCAAGCGGCCCGATGCCGGCGCCGTCATGGCGTGGGGTGTCGCGATCGTGGCGGTGATGATCCTCTTCACCCCTTTGCTGCTGCGCTGTCCACCATTCCGGCGCTGGTATGGCCGGACGGATGCGCTGTCGGAGCGGCAGCGCCAGGCGCTTGCCGAGCGCGGCCTGCGCCGCTACTACCAGACCGCTTTCGATGACGGCTACGTGCCCCGCGTGATGCCCTACGTGTGGCGCATCATCTGGACGGTCGGCGGGTTGATGGCTGTGACCGCCGTACTGCCTACCAACACCGGACGGCCAGCCTTCGATGCCTTGGTGGTCTTCTCGACCTGGTATCCGATAGGCGTGATGCTGCTGGTTTTCGCGTCGAGGCCCCTTGGCCGGTTGATTCGCCAAAGAGCACAGGAGCGGCGGAAATGAGCACGTCAACCATCGAGGCGCTGGCCAGCGCCTGGGCAAGGATTGCCGAGGAAGCGGAATTCCCCGCTGACTACGAGGGGACTGCCACACCACAAGCGCATCGGGCTAGCGAAGCTATTCAGGAGCAGATTCGGGAGCGCATCGTCGCCACCAACGACATGCGGCTGTTCAGCCTGCTGCACCTGCTGGGTCAGGCGTCGCTGCGCATGGAGCAAGCGCTGTGGCCGGAGGATTACGAGCGGATGACGCGCGAGGTTGAGGAAGCCCTGCGGCAAGCCACCGACGCCAACGCCAGATCGTACACCCACGAAGAAGTGATGCAGGCGATGCAGGAACGTATCGACCGGGCGCGAGACAAGCCATGTTGATTGGCTATGCGCGCGTCTCGACGCAGGATCAGAACCTGGAGCTGCAACGCGAAGCCTTGAGCAAGGCCGGATGTAAAAAGGTCTTCGAGGACAAGGTGAGTGGCACGCGGGCAGACCGGCCTGGCTTGGCCAAGACGCTCGAAATGCTGCGCGAAGGCGATACTTTGGTCGTCTGGAAGCTCGACCGGCTGGGCCGGTCGGTCAAGCAACTGGTCGATCTGGTCGGCGATCTGCACAAGCACGGTGTCCAGTTCAGGAGCCTCACCGACTCCATCGACACCGGCACACCATCCGGGCGGTTCTTCTTCCACGTCATGGCGAGCCTTGCCGAAATGGAGCGCGAGCTGACCGTCGAGCGCACCCGCGCCGGGCTGGAAGTCGCCAAGCAGCTCGGCCGCAAAGGCGGCCGCAAGCCGAAGATGACCGACAGCAAGATCGAGTCGGCCAAGAAGCTGCTGGCCAGCGGGGTGCCGCCCAAGGACGTGGCCAAGAACCTCGGCGTGTCCATTCCGACGCTGTACCGCTGGGTGCCAGCCTCCACGCACGCTTAGCGTGCTTTATTTTCCGTTTTCTGAGACGACCCCAGCAGGGGCTGACGGTCTGGCAAAAGAAAGGGCCGCAGGCCTATGTCACCTATCACAATGCCATCTACGCCACCGGCCATAATGAAGGCAAGCTGACGGCGGAGGATATTCACGGGGCAGCGTCAAAGGCGGGGCTGACCACTCCAGCTCCTGGCGACCATACCGCGTCCCTTGAGAAAAATAGTAACCTGGCAGAGGCGCTGGGACTCACCGGAACGCCGGGGATCATCGTCATGCCCGTTAGCGGAGCCACTCCTGACACCATCACGGTCTTCCCGGAAGCCGTTACCGCTGAAAAACTCCAGGCTGCAATCCGGAAAGCCACCAGGGTGAAATGATCCTCAGTCCGAAGAACGTCTCCCGCCAGAGACTGTTTTTCATGTTCCGCGCGTAAATGCCATCTTCCTGTTCCGTTCTCCTGCGCTTCCTCGATCAGACCTGCCGGCCTGATACTGCGGCGAGCGCTGCCGGTTAAACGTCCCTTCAGGACAATTAGCACGCAAACAATGAACGCTAATCTGGCCTGACATCTGGAAATATTGCCAGCGAGAAGGTAGTATTCGGATCGTCAGCGATCGTCTTGTGGTGGGACAGATTGTTGATTCAGATTACTTTTGTGACCTAACTCAAACTGACGGTTTGACTGCTTTGTGGTGAGGCAGGCGGGTGGCAGAAGATGGTTTTACGGAAGAAATGCGGACTTCCGGAAACAGACAGGGACAGGACGTGTCCAGTAAAACGTTCAGGAGCAGGTGACGGGATTTCCCGGAGCCTGAATGCACAAACCCCCCGATATCTGCTACGAACTTGGCGGAACGTCAGATATCAGGGGGTCCAAAAGCAGGCGCGTTGCCTGTGAAGGATTATAACGCATGCACCATAGAAAACAACACCCGGCCGCCATAAGAACAGGCCGCCGTGAATGACAAGCAGATTTCTGTTCACTGGTCTGAGCTTCCGGCCGAAGAGTTAATCCGTTTCTGGCAGGACGTCGATGCCGGCACACAGGATAATTTTCTTACTGAGCCGGTCAAAAAGCGGACCCGCCGTAAGCGCGGTGAACACTCCACAAAAGCCAAATGTGAAAACCCGTCCTGGTTCCGTCCTGAGCATTATAAAAAGCTCTCCGGACAGCTCGGTCATGCCTACAATCGCCTGGTGAAAAAAGACAAAGAAACGGGGCAGGTCAGCCTGCGCATGCATGTTTCCCGTCACCCTCTCTATGTTGCCGGCCGCCGTAAAGCGGGACGTAAATATGGCTTCCGTCCGGAACGTCAGCGCCTGCTCGATGCGCTCTGGCCAGTGCTCATCAGCTTCTGTGATGCCGGCAAGCATACCGTTGGCATGTGTATCACCCGTCTTGCAAAAGAACTCAGTGCAAAGGACGCAAAAGGCAATGTCATTCCTGAAACGGAGGTGACGGTGTCACGCCTTTCACGGCTTATTGAGGAACAGGTACGGTTTGGCGTTCTGGGCCTTGCGGAAGAACGCACCTGGGATCGTGAATCCCGCTCCTGGCTGCCAACGTATGTTTATATGGGGTCCGCTTGGAAAACGGAAATTATCCTACGCTAAGCCTGTTTTTTGTACATATTACTATTCACTGAGCGTAATGCGCGGTATTTACCCTGTCCCAGTTTGAGGTTCGTTCTCCAGACGTAATCCCCGCTCAGGTTGATATGTTCCCATCCCAGTGGTGACAGATGGTAATCAGTTGCTCATTAATCGGGATCCCTTTTCGTCTCAAAGAATCTATCGCTCTTTCTATATATACCGTATTCCACAGTGAGATCGCCGCAGTCAGCAACGTCAGACCGCTGGCTCGATAGCTCTGATTCTCCAGCCCCCGATCTCTGATTTCACCCAGCCGATGCATAAAGACCGCTCGCGCAAGGGCATTGCGAGCCTCACCTTTATTCAGCCCCGCCTGTATTTTAACGAGGAATATACATGCGACGTAATGCACAAAAATGGGTGATGCTGCCAACTTACTGATTTAGTGTATGATGGTGTTTTTGAGGTGCTCCAGTGGCTTCTGTTTCTATCAGCTGTCCCTCCTGTTCAGCTACTGACGGGGTGGTGCGTAACGGCAAAAGCACTGCCGGACATCAGCGCTATCTCTGCTCTCACTGCCGTAAAACATGGCAACTGCAGTTCACTTACACCGCTTCTCAACCCGGTACGCACCAGAAAATCATTGATATGGCCATGAATGGTGTTGGATGCCGGGCAACCGCCCGCATTATGGGCGTTGGCCTCAACACGATTTTACGTCACTTAAAAAACTCAGGCCGCAGTCGGTAACCTCGCGCATACAGCCGGGCAGTGACGTCATCGTCTGCGCGGAAATGGACGAACAGTGGGGCTATGTCGGGGCTAAATCGCGCCAGCGCTGGCTGTTTTACGCGTATGACAGGCTCCGGAAGACGGTTTGCGCACGTATTCGGTGAACGCACTATGGCGACGCTGGGGCGTCTTATGAGCCTGCTGTCACCCTTTGACGTGGTGATATGGATGACGGATGGCTGGCCGCTGTATGAATCCCGCCTGAAGGGAAAGCTGCACGTAATCAGCAAGCGATATACGCAGCGAATTGAGCGGCATAACCTGAATCTGAGGCAGCACCTGGCACGGCTGGGACGGAAGTCGCTGTAGCTCTCAAAATCGGTGGAGCTGCATGACAAAGTCATCGGGCATTATCTGAACATAAAACACTATCAATAAGTTGGAGTCATTACCCTTTTTTCAACTTCTGATGGATGCGAGTGATTGAACTCATACATTAATGTTTTCCCACGAAGTCTTTTTTCAGGTAAGCCTTCGCACATATCGGTAAATAGCTTGCCTGCTTTTATTTTTTCTGTCATCGACATGTTCATTTTTAACATTCCGTCCTGATAAGTTGGTCGGATAAGGCGCTCGCGCCGTATCCGACATTAATTTCTTAAGCGACTTCATTCACCTGGCGACGCAGCAGGGAAAGTGGGCCGGGGCCGCTAAGCGTGAACACGGAAATTAAGGTGAAGCCCAGCGCCACCAGACCCAGCACCAGGTAAGCGCCCTGGAAACCGATGCTTTCATACATATTGCCCGCCAGAATAGACATAAAAACCATCGCCAGTTGCTTAAAGAAGCAGAAACAGACCAGATAAATCGTCGCTGAAAAACGCACTTCAAACTGGCTGGTAATATATTTAAAGCAGCCCACCAGCAGGAACGGTACTTCAAACATATGCAGCGTTTTCAGAATAACCACTTCCAGTGCTGAGGTAGCGAACGATGAGCCAATAATACGTACTGACATAATAGTGCCAGCCAGCAGCAGGGCGTTTTTCCCACCGATGCGATTAATGATCAGTGGCGCAAAAAACATAATCGAGGCGTTAAGTAATTCGCCCATTGTCGTTACGTAGCCAAATACCCGCGTACCCTGTTCACCGGTAGCAAAGAACGAAGTAAAGAAATTAGCAAACTGTTGGTCAAAAACATCGTAGGTGCAGGAAACGCCAATAACATACAGTGACAAAAACCACAGTTTTGGCTGTCTGAACAGTTCCAGCGCCAGCTTAAGGCTAAATGCCGAATGGTTGGCACCTACCGCATTGGCAACCGTGGCAGAAGAGGGCGCATCCGTTTTGGCGAAAAAGAGTAAAACGGCGAGGATGAGTGCACAGCCAGAACCCAGCCAGAAAACAAACTGATTATTGATGGTGAACATGATGCCGACAATCGAGGCACACAGCGCCCAGCCAACACAGCCAAACATCCGCGCTCGACCAAATTCGAAATTACTGCGACGGCTGACTTTCTCGATAAATGCCTCTACTGCTGGCGCACCGGCGTTAAAACAAAAGCCTAGATAAATACCACCAACAATCGATCCTACTAAAATGTTGTATTGTAACAGTGGCCCGAAGATAAAAATAAAGAACGGCGCAAACATCACTAACATGCCGGTAATAATCCACAGCAGGTATTTGCGCAGCCCGAGTTTGTCAGAAAGCAGACCAAACAGCGGTTGGAATAATAGCGAGAACAGAGAAATAGCGGCAAAAATAATACCCGTATCACTTTTGCTGATATGGTTGATGTCATGTAGCCAAATCGGGAAAAACGGGAAGTAGGCTCCCATGATAAAAAAGTAAAAGAAAAAGAATAAACCGAACATCCAAAAGTTTGTGTTTTTTAAATAGTACATAATGGATTTCCTTACGCGAAATACGGGCAGACATGGCCTGCCCGGTTATTATTATTTTTGACACCAGAGCAACTGGTAATGGTAGCTACCGGCGCTAAGCTGGAATTCCGCCGACACTGACGGGCTCCAGGAGTCGTCGCCACCAATCCCCATATGGAAACCGTCGATATTCAGCCATGTGCCTTCTTCCGCGTGCAGCAGATGGCGATGGCTGGTTTCCATCAGTTGCTGTTGACTGTAGCGGCTGATGTTGAACTGGAAGTCGCCGCGCCACTGGTGTGGGCCATAATTCAATTCGCGCGTCCCGCAGCGCAGACCGTTTTCGCTCGGGAAGACGTACGGGGTATACATGTCTGACAATGGCAGATCCCAGCGGTCAAAACAGGCCGCAGTAAGGCGGTCGGGATAGTTTTCTTGCGGCCCTAATCCGAGCCAGTTTACCCGCTCTGCTACCTGCGCCAGCTGGCAGGTCAGGCCAATCCGCGCCGGATGTGGCGTATTGCTCGCCACTTCAACATCAACGGTAATCGCCATTTGACCACTTCCATCAATCCGGTAGGTTTTCCGGCTGATAAATAAGGTTTTCCCCTGATGCTGCCACGCGTGGACCGTGGTAATCAACACCGCGTCGGCAAGCGTATCTGCCGTGCACTGCAACAACGCTGCTTCGGCCTGGTAATGGCCCGCCGCCTTCCAGCGTTCGACCCAGGCGTTAGGGTCAATGCGGGTCGCTTCACTTACGCCAATGTCGTTATCCAGCGGTGCGCGGGTGAACTGATCGCGCAGCGGCGTCAGCAGTTGTTTTTTATCGCCAATCCACATCTGTGAAAGAAAGCCTGACTGGCGGTTAAATTGCCAACGCTTATTATCCAGCTCGATGCAAAAATCCGTTTCGCTGGTGGTCAGTTGCGGGATGGCGTGGGGCGCGGAGGGGAGTGTCACGCTGAGGTTTTCCGCCAGACGCCACTGCTGCCAGGCGCTGATGTGTCCGGCTGCTGACCATGTGGTCGCGTTCGGTTGCACTACGTGAACCGTTAGCCAGAGTTGTCCGGCGCTCTTCGGCTGCGGTAGTCCAGGCAGTTCAATCAACTGTTTACCTTGTGGAGCGACATCCAGAGGCACTTCACCGCTTGCCAGCGGCTTGCCATCCAGCGCCACCATCCAGTGCAGGAGCTCGTTATCGCTATGACGGAACAGGTATTCGCTGGTCACTTCGATGGTTTGCCCGGATAAACTGAACTGGAAAAACTGCTGCTGGTGTTTTGCTTCCGTCAGCGCCGGATGCGGCGTGCGGTCGGCAAAGACCAGACCGTTCATGCAGAACTGGCGATCATTCGGCGTATCGCCAAAATCACCGCCGTAAGCCGACCACGGATTGCCATTTTCATCATATTTAATCAGCGACTGATCCACCCAGTCCCAGACGAAGCCGCCCTGTAAACGGGGGTACTGACGAAACGCCTGCCAGTATTTAGCGAAGCCGCCAAGACTGTTACCCATCGCGTGGGCGTATTCGCAAAGGATCAGCGGGCGCGTCTCTCCAGGCAACGAAAGCCATTTTTTGATGGACCATTTCGGTACAGCCGGGAAGGGCTGGTCTTCATCCACGCGCGCGTACATCGGGCAAATAATATCGGTTGCGAAGGTGTCGGCTCCGCCGCCTTCATACTGTACCGGGCGGGAAGGATCGACAGATTTGATCCAGCGATAGAGTGCGTCGTGATTAGCGCCGTGGCCTGATTCATTCCCCAGCGACCAGATGATCACACTCGGGTGATTACGATCGCGCTGCACCATTCGCGTTACGCGTTCGCTCATCGCGGGTAGCCAGCGCGGATCATCGGTCAGACGATTCATTGGCACCATGCCGTGGGTTTCAATGTTGGCTTCATCCACCACATACAGGCCGTAGCGGTCGCACAGCGTGTACCACAGCGGATGGTTCGGATAATGCGAACAGCGCACGGCGTTAAAGTTGTTCTGCTTCATCAGCAGGATATCCTGCACCATCGTCTGCTCATCCATGACCTGACCATGCAGAGGATGATGCTCGTGACGGTTAACGCCGCGAATCAGCAACGGCTTGCCGTTCAGCAGCAGCAGACCATTTTCAATCCGCACCTCGCGGAAACCGACATCGCAGGCTTCTGCTTCAATCAGCGTGCCGTCGGCGGTGTGCAGTTCAACCACTGCACGATAGAGATTCGGGATTTCGGCGCTCCACAGTTTCGGGTTTTCGACGTTCAGACGTAGGGTGACGTGATCGGCATAACCACCACGCTCATCGATAATTTCACCGCCGAAAGGCGCGGTGCCGCTGGCGACCTGCGTTTCACCCTGCCACAAAGAAACCGTCACCCGCAGCTCATCGCGCAGCTCGCCGTATATCTGAACGTCTGCCTCCAGTACAGCGCGGCTGAAATCATCATTAAAGTGAGTGGCTACATGTAAATCGCTGATTTGCGTGGTCGGTTTATGCAGCAACGAGACGTCACGGAAAATGCCGCTCATCCGCCACATATCCTGATCTTCCAGATAACTGCCGTCACTCCAGCGCAGCACCATCACCGCGAGGCGGTTTTCTCCGGCGTGTAAAAATGCGCTCAGGTCAAATTCAGACGGCAAACGACTGTCCTGTCCGTAACCGACCCAGCGCCCGTTGCACCACAAATGAAACGCCGAGTTAACACCATCAAAAATAATTCGCGTCTGGCCTTCCTGTAGCCAGCTTTCATCAATATTAAATGTGAGCGAGTAACAACCCGTCGGATTCTCCGTGGGAACATACGGCGGATTGACCGCAATGGGATAGGTCACGTTGGTGTAGATAGGCGCATCGTAACCGTGCATCTGCCAGTTTGAGGGGACTATGACAGTATCGGCGTCAGGAAGATCGCGCTCCAGCCAGCTTTCTGGTACCGCTTCTGGTGCCGGAAACCAGGCAAAGCGCCATTCACCATTCAGGCTGCGCGACTCTTGGGAAGGGCGATCGGTGCGAGCCTCTTCGCTATTACGCCAGCTGGCGAAAGGGGGATGTGCCGCAAGGCGATTAAGTTGGGTAACGCCAGGGTTTTCCCAGTCACGACGTTGTAATACGACGGCCAGTGAATCCGTAATCATTGTCATAGTTGTATCCTGTGTGAATTGTTATCCGCTCACATTTTCGCATAACATACGAGCCGGACACATAGAGTGTAAAGCCTGGGGTGCCTAATGAGTGAGCTGACTCACATTAATTGCGTTGCGCTCACTGCCCGCTTTCAAGTCGGGAAACTTGTCGTGCCAGCTGCATTAAGGAATCTGCCAACGTGCGGGGAGAGGTGGTTTGCGTATTGGGCGGTAGGGTGGTTTTTCTTTTCACCAGTGAGACGGGCAACAGCTGATTGCTCTTCACCGCCTGGCCCTGAGAGAGTTTCAGCAAGCGGTCCACGCTAGTTTTCCCCAGCAGGCGAAAATCCTGTTTGATGGTGGTTAACGGCGGGATATAACACGAGCTGTCTTCGGTATCGTCGTATCCCACTACCGAGATATCCGCACCAACGCGCAGCCCGGACTCGGTAATAGCGCGCATTGCGCCCAGCGCCATCTGATCGTTGGCAACCAGCATCGCAGTGGGAACGATGCCCTCATTCAGCATTTGCATAGTTTGTTGAAAACCGGACATGGCACTCCAGTCGCCTTCCCGTTCCGCTATCGGATGAATTTGATTGCGTGTGAGATATTTATGCCAGTCCGCCAGACGCAGACGCGCCGAGACAGAACTTAATGGACCGGCTAACAACGCGATTTGCTGGTGACCCAATGCGATCAGATGCTCCACGCCCAGTCGCGTACCGTCTTCATGGGAAAAAATAATACTGTTGATGGGAGTCTGGTCAGAGACATCAAGAAATAGGGCCGGAACATTAGCGCAGGCAGCTTCCACAGCAATGGCATCCTCGTCATCCAGCGGATAGTTAATGATCAGACCACTGACGCGTTGCGCGAGAAGGTTATGTACCGCCGCTTTACAGGCTTCGACGCTGCTTCGTTCTACCATCGACACCACCACGCTGGCACCCAGTTGATCGGCGCGAGATTTAATCGCCGCGACAATTTGCGACGGCGCGTGCAGGGCCAGACTGGAGGTAGCAACGCCAATCAGCAACGACTGTTTGCCCGCCAGTTGTTGTGCCACGCGGTTGGGAATGTAGTTCAGCTGCGCCATCGCCGCTTCCACCTTTTCCCGCGTTTTCGCAGAGACGTGGCTGGCCTTGTTCACCACGCGGGAAACGGTCTGATAAGAGACACCGGCATACTCTGCGACATCGTATAGCGTTACTGGTTTCACATTTACCACCCTGAATTGACTCTCTTCGGGTGCTATCATGCCATACCACGAAATGTTTTGCGCCATTCGGAGGGGGCACGCCGAAGTGAGATTCAAAATGCCGACGTCAGTTCACAGGTGGGTAATGATACCAACGTGTTGATTTCGTATTTTCACTGACACCAGGATCATCCTGATGTTACAAGGATTGAATGACTACAGATTAAAATAGTCATCAACAGGTTGACAGCATTACCCAGCGCCCGCTTTCCGCGTATTTTTCGATTTGCACTGCCGGGGGCACTGGCGGGTATCGCGTTCCGCACACTTTTACATTTATTTATCTGGTGACTGACCTTTTTAAGGAGACAGAATGAAAGCCGTTGGTTTCTGGCAACCCGGGGAAAGTACATCCGTTATTGAAGATTTGTCGCTTCCCCACCCATCCATGCCCAAGGGGCGTGATCTTTTGATCAGAGTCAGGGCGGTCGCGGTTAACCCACGGGACCTGAAAAGCCGGCGAAACATCAGTCCCTCTGCAGGCAATCCGGTAGTTATGGGATACGACGCTTCCGGTGTTGTTGAAGCAACCGGACCAGATGTGACGCTGTTCAGGCCAGGTGACCACGTTTTCTATGCCGGTGTGCTCGATCGCCAGGGAGCCAACGCAGAGTTTCAGCTGGTTGACGAACGCATTACGGGGATAAAGCCGGCAGCACTAAGTTTTGAAGCTGCAGCGTCGGTTCCTCTGACCGGTCTGACAGCCTGGTAAATGTTATTTGATCGTCTGCAGTTGTCAGTGAACGGAGATGCTGATCAGACCCTGTTGATGCTTGGCGGTGCGGGCGGAGTCCCTTGTATGGCTATACAGCTTGCCCGCACTCTGAGTCGGGTGAACATCATCGGGACTGCCTCCCGGCAGGAGAGTGTCAGAGCGGTTCGCGGGTTTGGTGCGCATTATGTCCTGGATCATTCATGTGCGCTTGCGCCACAGGTTGCCAGCCTTGCTGGACTCCCTCCCATTACCCGGATTTTCTCAACGTACACCACGCCATCTGCCTGGGAAAATATGGCCGAAATTATTGCCCCACAAGGCCGTATCGGACTCATCGACGACCCTGAACCACTGGATCTGCGTTTGATCAAATTTAAGAGCGTTTCTGTTCACTGGGAGGCAATGTTTACCCGCCCCATGCATGCTACTGCGGACATGTCTAAACAGCATGATATTCTTAACAAACTCTCATGCATGCTGGATTCCGGTAAGCTCAAACCTCCGTTGCTGGCAGAGTATGGCAGGCTGAATGCTAAAGCACTTCGCCGGGCTCATGAGGACATGGAAAATAAAAATGTGAACGGGAAAATTGTTTTTTCAGGGTTCTGATGAACAGGCCTGTCAGAGTAAAAAAAGATTCGGGTTCAGCACAATGCTGAATTCTGTCTGGCTATAGAGTAAGAATCGTACCGGAATTGAGCATTTACCCTCAGTACCTGCGGATGAAAAAGCAGTCTGCCCTGACATACTGAACAATCCCTTCTCATAAGATGCCTCTCTTTTGCTGTTTAAAGAGCTGAGCAGTCCGGGCGGAGACTGACCTCGTTCCGCTTTCCAAGCGACCCCCTTGTTGAAAGTGCGACAAAAGAGATAGGGCGAATGACTATACTTCGCTCATAGCTGCCCGTCATGCCAGCTCAAAAAACAGGCTTAACGTAGGATATTTTCCGTTTTCCAAGCGGCCCCCATATTGAATGGCTGACGGTACTGGATTTCGATGAGATAAAAATAGACCGTATTTTTATTGCCAATATTGATGACCCGGTGAAGCGAGCGCTACTTGTTTCTGTGGTGAAAGGGTTACGTGGTACTGGCAAACCACTGATGTTTGAAGGGGTGGAAACGCCAGGACAGTTTGAATTCGTCCGTTCTCTTGGCCCCGGTTACCTAGTTCAGGGCTGGTATACCGGAAAACCCGAAACAATATCTGCGATGAATATTCAGGGTTAAAACGATACGGGGCCCGGCCCGTATCGGCAACCCGACCCGTCAGCGTATCGCTTTCTGTCTGAAGCCGGTTCAGGTCGGCTTCTATCTGCGCGATGCGGCGGGAGATTTATTCAGAACGACTGCCGAAGTTCATCCGGCGAAGCTTATCCAGCTGCGCCTGCAGATGGTCTATTTCGCGCTCCCGGTCGGCCTGCTTTTCCAGCAGGGCGCGGTTCAGCGCTTCCTGTTCGGACAGGCGCTGTTTCAGCAGAAGGATGTCGTCAGGGGGAGGTGTTGTTCATAAGCCCGCATTTTACCAGGCTTATTCAACGACAACCAGGATAAAGAGGCCTACAACATGGTCAGGGACGTAAGCAGTCTTTTAGGCTGCCGCCAGTCGATGCCTTCCAGAAGCATTGCCAGCTGCGCTGGGGTCAGGAACACTTTGCCATCGCGGGCAGAGGGCCAGGCGAAGCGGCCGCGTTCCAGCCGTTTGGTCAGCAGGCACAGCCCGTCGCCGGTGGACCACAGCAGTTTGACCTTACTGCCGCTGCGGCCCCGGAAGATGAAGACATGGCCGGACATCGGGTCATCTTTCAGCATCGTCTGCACCTTTGCGGCGAGACCATTGAAGCCGTTGCGCATGTCGGTGATACCGGCAACCAGCCAGATTTTGGTGCCTGTTGGCAGGTGGTTATCACTTCCTTTATCTGTCCTGTGATGATCCTTATGACTTCGCCAGACTACTTCACCACACACATGGGTCTGCCAGATACCGGTTCGGGATGGATTTCCGCTTCTACGCTGAACACCGTCTTTAGAAGCTCTGGTTTCATCACTGCTTCCGGAGCACCTTGCGCCATCACGCGACCGCTTGCCAGTACCACCAGATGATCGCAATAGCGGCTGGCCTGATTCAGATCGTGGAGTACCGTCACTACGGTTTTCCCCTGCCTTTTGAGTTCAACCATCAGGCGCATCAGTTCAACCTGATGATTGATATCGAGGTAGGTCGTAGGCTCATCAAGAAGAATGAGTGGGGTATCCTGTGCCAGCACCATCGCCAGAAACGCACGCTGGCGCTGGCCGCCGGAAAGCTGGGTTAACCTGCGGTCAGCCAGATTGCGCGTCCGGGTCTGACTCATTGCCACGTTGACCCGCTCGTTGTCTTCCGCGGAGAGTCGCCCCCACAACGACAGCCACGGGCTGCGGCCGTAGGAAACCAGTTCCCGTACAGTGATCCCCTCGGGGGATAAATGGTGTTGCGGCAGTAAAGCCAGGCGGCGAGCCAGCTGGCGGGCGGAAAAACCGGCTATGGGTTTTTCATCAAGCAATATCTCGCCAGAGTCTGGTGTTAACAGGCGAGAAAAACAGTTCAACAGCGTCGATTTCCCGCAACCGTTAGGGCCGAGCAGGGCCGTGATTTTTCCGGCAGGCAGGGCGAGAGAAAGTCCATCCAGCACGGTTTGTGCGCCATAGCTGACGGTCAGATTTTCAGTACGTAATCTCATTTATCGCATTCTCACAAGCAGCCAGACAAACCACGGTGCGCCGATAATGGCGGTCAGCACGCCTGCCGGAAGCTCCAGCGGCGGATGAATGATTCGTGCCAGCAGATCGGCAATGACCAGCAACAACGCGCCCGTCAGGGCCGAAACGGGCATCAGCCAGCGGTGACGCCCGCCGGCGATCCTGCGCACCATGTGCGGCACGACGAGACCAATAAAACTTATCGGGCCACAGACGGCCACGCCGGTTGCTGTCATCGCGACAGCCAGCATCAGCCCCTGGAACCGGGTGCGCTGAACCGACACGCCGAGCGTGGCTGCTCGTGCATCGCCCAGCGCCAGCAGGTCGAGATCGCGACAAAAGCGCAGGCTCAGCGGCAAAAACAGAATGAGCAACGGCACGGCAATCTTCACAAAGTGCCAGTCGCGCCCCCATAAGCTACCCGTCAGCCACAGCAGGGCACTGTTTACATCCTGCGGGTGCAGGAGCATCAGGTAATCCGTCAGGCTCGCCCAGCAGGCGGAAAGCGCCACGCCGGTGAGCGCCAGCTTCATCGGCTGGTGGGTCTTTGCCAGCATCTTCAGCAAGATCAACCCCGCCATACCGCCCGCAAAGGCCAGCAGCGGCAGCACCATCACGGATAGTGATGGCATAAGAAGCAGTGCTCCCACAGAGGCAAGGCTGGCGGCATGGTTAATGCCGAGAATATCCGGTGATGCTAGCGGGTTACGCACAATCCCCTGTACCAGCACGCCCGCCACGGCGAGGGCTGCACCGACAAACAGTGCCAGCAGCAAGCGCGGCAGTCGGTACTCCATCAATACATAATAATGCTCGCGTCCGTCCTGCCAGTCGGTCAGCAGCGCGCGCCACGGCACGGGGATCACCCCCATATGGAGTGATAACAGCGCACAGCCTGCCAGGGCAAGGGTGATGAAAATGACCAGCGCAATTTTCATCCTCGCCTCCTCACCAGCCAGACAAAGCAAGGACTGCCAATCAGCGCCAGCACTGCGCCTGCGGGCAGATCGCCGGGGAAGGCCAGCGCGCGTGCGAGTACATCTGCCATCAGCATCAGCGTGGCCCCCAGCAGCATGCTCACCGGCAGTACGTTGCGCTGATCGAAGCCTGCCCAGAAGCGCGCCAGATGTGGCACCAGCAGGCCGATAAACGCCACCGGACCTGCCACACTGACGCACGCGCCAACCAGAAGCAGCACTAACATATTGATTATCAAACGTAGTCTCGGCAGGTTCACTCCCAGCGTATGGGCGGTACTGTCGCTGACGTTGAGCAGGTTCAGTTGATTCGCCAGCAGCAACACGACAGGGACTGCAGTGACCACCACCGGCAAGAGCTGCCAGACATCCTGCCAGTGGGCGTGGGACACTCCGCCTGCCAGCCAGTAAAAGATGCCGTAAGCATGATCTTCGGCCAGCAGTAGGGTGATGCGGGTCAGGGCCATACAAAAGGCCGACAGCGCGATACCCGCGAGGATCAGTTTGTTTCTGTCCTGGGTATGACGAAACCCGCCTCCTGCGGTCATGACCAGCAGCCAGCTCACGCCGCCCCCGCATGCCGCGATGAACGACAGGGAATAGCCTGCAACCGGCGTCGGACTCAGCGCGCTGGTAAGCGCCATAGCCAGCGCCGCGCCGCTGTTAATGCCGAGCAGTGAAGGAGAGGCCATTGGGTTGTGGGTCAGGGTTTGCAGCAGCGTGCCCGCGAGCGCCAGGCTTGCGCCGATCAGAACGGCGACCAGGCTTCGCGGCAAACGAAGGTTTTGCACCAGCGCTTCTGGTAGCGTTGGCGTGTGTCCAGGCAGCAGGGCGCGGATTGCGTCTGCTCCGGAAACAGGAATGGCCGAGTAGCAAAACAGACTCAGCCAGAAAATAATAATAAGTACTGCAACGGGAAGCCCCCACAGCAGCACCGGGTGTTTTAGCGCGGTCATTTCACATCGGTAAGCGGCTGATGGTGGAAGATTTTTACCGTGTCAGCGGCAATACGCTCTGCGGCAAAAATACCGCGCATCCGCGCCCAGGCGTTACTGTCGACTGAAGCAACCTGCTGCTTCTGCGCGGCGGTTAATATCTGCCAGAGCGGATCTTGTTGCCAGCGTTTAACAATGCTCTCTTCGCGATAGTGGGCAACCAGCAGCCAGGCAGGATTGACCGCCAGCAGTTGCTCCAGGCCGATGGACGGCATGGACGCGCCCGCCATCGCAGCGGGAACGTTCAGCCCCAGAGAAGCCAGCACGCTGCCGGTCCAGGTCTCCTGGGTATGCAGGTTGAATAGCTGTTCGCGTGATGTGCCAAAGGCCACGCGTGTCCCTGTGGGAAGCTGGCTGGCCCACTGCGCCATCTTCTCTTTATGTTGTTCCAGACGCGCCTGCATCTCTCGTTTTTTACCTACCACTTCGCCGATGATAGCCGCTGAGTGCAAATTTTCAGCGTAGGTTTCGTTGCGGGACTTAAGCAGCAGTACCGGCGCGATTTGCTGCAAGGCGGTGTAAATCCCCGCATGGCGACTGCTGTCGGCAATGATCAGGTCTGGTTTCAGGGCAGCAATGGCTTCCAGGCTCGGCTGCGCGCGCGTTCCGACGGACTGCCACGGTTTCAGGTGCGCACGCACTTCGGGCAGGATGCGTTTTGCATCGTTATCGTCGGCAATACCGATCGGGCTGACGTCCACGGCGGCCAGCGCATCGGCGAACGAGAGTTCCAGCACCACAATCCGTTGTGGCGTTTTATCGAGTGTAAACGTGCCGTGTTCGTCCTGAACCGTGGCGGCAAAGGCGTGGCCGATCACCAGCAGCAGGCCTGCAAAAAGAAAACGGATAAATGCCAACATAGTCACATTCCAGCTAAAAGCCCGGCAAGCCGGGCGTTAACACATCAGAACTTCAACGACCCCTGCATATACAGCGTGCGCGGCTGGCCTGCGTAGATGCCTTTGTTGTTGTCGTCATAAGAGCGGATGAAGTAGTCCTGGTCGAAGATGTTTTTCACACCGAACGCCAGGTTCAGATCTGCCATCTGCGGGCCAAAGTCATACGCCACGCGTGCGCCCCAGAGCATGAAGCCGGGAATGCGGCCGGTACTGCCGTCGGCGCTCTCTTTCACCGTATTGGCGTTATCCGCAAACTGGCTGGACTGGAAATCGCTGTTCAGATTGAACGTCCAGTTGCCCGGCTTGTAGTCCACGCCCAGCGTGCCTTTATGTTTCGGGGAGAATGGCACCTGATTGCCATAGGTGTCGCCTTTCTCGCGGATTTCCGCTTTCACATACGCATAGCTGGCGTAGACGGAAACGTTATCAAGCGTTGGCGTTAGCGTACCCAGGTCGTAACGTGCCTGCGTTTCCAGCCCGGTATGGCGCGTTTTGCCACGTGCAGTGACGGTGTCGTTGGTCTGGTTGGAGTCGTACTGATTGTTAAAGTTAATTAGGAACAGCCCCATTTCCGCCGTCAGCGCGCCGTCGTCGTAGCGGGTACCGAGTTCCCAGGTTCGCGCTTTTTCCGGTTCCACATTGCCGCTTTGCACAGCCTTGCCAATCTGGCTGTACTGTACGGTGCCGAACGAGCCTTCAGTGTTTGCATAAAGATTCCAGCTATCAGTCAGGTGATAGAGCACGTTCAACGCCGGAAGCGGTGCGTTATAGCTCACCTCTTCGTGCGTGCCTTTGATGGCGTTGTTCTGGTATGACTCGATATGTTCGAAACGCATACCCGGCGTGATGGTCCAGTTGCCGATGTCGATTTTGTCATCCAGATACCAGGCGTGCGCCTCGGTGCCGGAACGCGTGTCGCGGTCGTAAGGGCTTGAGCCGGACGGCAACTGCCCGCTGCTGGTGGCGGTGTAGTAACGCATTTCATGCGTTGATTCATTCACATAGCGATAGCCCACGCCCACTTCGTGCGCGGAAGGGCCGATCATAAAGCTCTGGCTGTAGCGTGGCTCAATACCGCGCACCCAGTAGTTACGCGGCGAGAGGGTGATGCGTTTGCCTTGCTCCAGGTAGCCGCTGCGCAGGGTTTGGGTGTAGAACCCCTGAATGTTGAATTTATGCTGGCTGTCCGGCTGGAACTGGTAGCCCAGGCTCGCCAGCTTGCGACGGCCCCAGAAGCGGTCATACGGGCGGGTGGATTGCCAGCGATCGGCGTCGTAATCCGCGCGGGACAGGCCGCCGGGCATGTCGGCTTCACCATCGTAATATTGCAGCAGGCTGTTGAAGGTGTGCACCTCATTCGGCGCATATTTGCTTTTCAGCATAAGGTCGTCGATGCGGGTGGCGCTGTGCTCGCGCCAGTCACTGCCGCGCGTGCCGGAGTAGAGCAGCGCGGTGCCAAAACCGTTGTCCGCTGTGCCGCCCACCATCAGGTTGTGCGTCTCTTTCGGGTTGTTTTGTGAAGAGGTTGGGCTGAGCTGACCTTCCACCCCCGCCTCGATACCAAAGTCCTGCGGAATGGCGCGGGTAACAAAGTTCACCACGCCGCCCACGCTCTGCGGTCCGTAACGCACCGCACCACCACCGCGCACCACGTCAATGGCATCCATGTTGCCGAGCGAAACGGGAGCCAGTGAAAGCTGCGGCTGACCGTAAGGGGCAAAGGGGACGGGGATGCCGTCCATCAGGACGGTCGAGCGGCTGGCGAGGCGTGGGTTCAGGCCCCGGATGCCAAAGTTCATCGCCAGGTCGTGGCTGCCGGTGCCGTTGTTTTCCGGCGCGCTGACGCCAGGGATGCGGTTAAGCACCTCACGCATGGTGGTTGCGCCGGTTTTGGCGAAATCCTCACGGCGGATCACGTCACGCGCGCCAGCATGTTCAAATACGTCGTTTTCACGCGCATCGCCCAGCCAGTCGCCGACCACGGTCAGGGCATCTTCTTTTGGCGCGGGCGCGGTCTCCAGCGTCCAGCTGTTATTTCCCAGCGGTTTTACCTGCAGTCCGCTGCCGTCCAGCAGCTGTTGCAGGCCGCTCTCGACGTCGTAATCTCCGTGCAGGCCGTTGCTCTGCTTGCCGCGCGTCAGGCTGGCGTCAACCGAGAGGGTAATTCCGCTGTGTGCGGCATACTGATTGAGCGCTTTGTCGAGCGATCCCGGTGCGATATCAACCTGTGCAGCAAAAGCGGAAAACGAGAGACCGGCCAGCGGCAGCAGGCTCAGGCGAATGGCGTTAACCAAAGGTGTTGTTTTACGATAAACGCGTAACGGCGTCATACCTTCTCCATCATCATTTTTGTTGTGTTCAGCTATGAGTCGAACGAGAAGGGTAAAAAGGACAATCGAAATGAGAATTATTTTTCTTACAGCGGTGAAATGTTTATCCAGTACCGCGTAATAGACTGAATTTTAACGGGAAGCGTTTGAGCGATAACGTTCAGGATCGCATCGGTATTTTTCAGCGGGAACGTCCCGCTCAGGCGCAGCCCGGCAACGGCGGGATCGCAGCGCAGCACGCCGTTGCGGTAACGGCTTAGCGTGGCTATCACCTCACCCAGCGGTTTATCGCTGAAGCTCAGGATGCCCTTCGTCCAGCTTGTACTCTCGTCATCCAGCGGTTTCACTGCGCCAAACTCAGAGGCGCTGAACTGCAGGCTTTCACCAGCGTTCACGATGCGTTTTTGCGCGGGGGCACTGGCGAGAAGCACTTCCACGGCGTGCTGCTGCACGTCAAGCTGCGTGAAATTATCCTGCTGGCGGACGGTAAATTCTGTCCCTAAAGCGGTGAGTTGGCCCTGACGGGTCAGGACGCGGAAGGGGCGTTGCTGCGCATCTTTCGCGGTAGTAATGGCGATTTCACCGTACCAGAGCCGGACGGTGCGCTGATGCGCATCAAAACGCACATCCGCCGCGCTTTGGGTATTCAGCGTGAGCAGGGAGCCATCTTCCAGTTGCTGACGGCTGACTGCGCCTTTGGCGGTGCGGTAATCTGCCCGCAGACCTTCGCCGGTTTCCGACTGCCAGAGTTGCCAGCCTCCGCCAGCGCCGAGCAACAGCAGTAATCCTTTCATCACGTGACGGCGGGTGAGGCGGGTATCGTGCAGCGCCCGGCTGGCAACGTCGCCAGGCACACCGCCAAGCTGGTTGCGCAGGTTTTCAACCTGCTGCCAGGCCCACTGGTTATCCTGATCCTGTTCATACCACTGTTGCCAGCGCGCTTCCTGTTGTGGGCTGACGCGCTCGCCGCTTAGCACGGCATACCAGTGGGAAGCTGAACGCAGCGCCTGACGGCGGGAATCGGTTAACGAAGGATTCATAACCCATGCTCCAGACGAAACAGCAGGCAGTGCTCGACGGCTTTCGCCACGTATTTTTTCACGGAGCTGACGGAAACACCGAGTTTGTGCGCAATCTCGCTGTATGTCAGGCCATCCAGTTGCGAAAGCAGAAACGCTTCACGTGTTTTTCCGTTTAGCCCGTCCAGCATGCTGTCGACGAGTTGTAGGGTCTCGAGCTGGCTTTCGCGTTCCTCAGGTGAAGGCGCTACCCCCTCCGGCATAAGCGCCAGCATCTCCAGATACGCTTTTTCCAGCGCGTTTCGGCGAAACAGGTCCACCATCACGCGTTTGGCGATAGCGCACAGGAAAGAGCGAGGATCGCGGATCGTCGAGAGCGTTTCGCTGCTCATTACCCGCAAAAAAGTGTCCTGGGCAATGTCATCTGCATCAAAGGCAGACTGGAGTTTGCGCGTCAGCCAACTTTTCAACCAGCCGTGATGGGTGTCATAAAGCGACTCGAACGTTAAGGAAGCTGTGGTAGTGGCACGGTCAGACATGCGGAGTGCATCAAAAGTTAATTATCACGTAGCCATATTAATATGAGAATGGTTATCATTACAATTGGAAATAAAATTGTTTCCAATAAACATTTTTAACATGTTGTTTTTCTAAGTGTTATAAGGTAGGTATAAAATGGGATGGATCCTCTGCTTCTGGCATCTGTCGGTCAGAATGACATCATGATGTGGTCAACTATGAGTGTTGCCTGAAATGTCGCCAGCCCCCGGTACAGCAGAAGTATCTCGGGCTTTCTGCGTTTGCTCCTGGTGGGTATGGCCCCCGCAAGCGGGGGTTATTGCTAACTGTCGTTTCAACAAAAAGTAACTTTTTTCACTTTGCCCCTCAGTACAAATTAGGGGCTTGCCGCGGATGTACCATGCCTGAATATCTTCGAGTGATGATTTGGTGCGGCTTTGTTGAATAAATCAGATTTCGGGTTCCACCTGACTGACCTGCTGCCAGAGCGGGGCGTGATGCTCCGGCACGGTCTGCCAGCCGGATGCAGCCGAACAGAGACGGTGCGATGCCATCTGCTGCTCATTACTGTAGATCCGCAGTTCATCATCCAGCGAGATCCGTATTGATACCGGCTGGCCACACAGGCTTTCCGGCACGCTGTAACGGTTTCCGCCAACCTCGATATAGCCATCCCAGGAGACATGACGGATATCGAAGTAGCTGGTATCGAAGTCCGTATCCGGCAACGGCTGCAGATGCTCCTGTTCCTGCGTGAAGCGCTGTTCCGGTGTCTGCCTGAACTGGCGAAGTTCCCGCCTGTCGGCAACGTCAGCCATCCACTGCTCCAGTAGCTGATTAACCTGGGCGAAGCTGTCGAACCGGCGGTACCGGACGAAGAAGTTCTCCTTGAGGTATTTCACAATCCGCTCCACCTTACCTTTGGTTCTGGCCCTTCGTGGACGGCATGCCCGTGGCAGGAAGCCATAGTGATCGGCCAGCAGCAGGAACCCGGAGTTGAACACCATCTTCCCGTTGTTATTTTTCAGCACTGCGGCTTTCTGATTATCGACCAGCACGGTTTTCACGCTGCCGCCGAAGTAGCGGAAGGCGCGGACCAGTGACTCATAGGTATGTTCAGCATCCTGCTTTGGTGCCGCGAAGACATGGAAGCGACGTGAGAACCCCAGCGTGTTAACCGCGAAGTTAACCCTGCATCGTTGCCCGGCAACCTCAGCCTCAACTTCTCCCCAGTCATGCTGGAGCTGGTAACCGGGCTGAGTTTCGAAGCGAACCGTTTTCTTCGATGGCCGCATCTTACGTTTTGGCTGGATGTAGTAACGCAACATGGAGCGTCCGCCGGTATAACCCATCGCTTTGATTTCCGCGAGGATGACCTCGCCGTTCCAGACATTCTCAGCCAGACGCATGTCGATATAGTCCATGAACGGCCTGAGTTTGGCCATTTTGTGGCGTGTTTTTCTGGCCGGAGGTTCCGGGTATTTCAGGTACCGTCTGACAGTCCGCTCAGAGCAACCAACCTGAGTGGCAATATCAACAATATACGCACCCTGCTGGCGCATTTGCTTTATCATGTAAAAGTCCTCATGAGCATGGGGAGTGCGGACGAATTCCTGGACCTTCAGGGGTTAATTTATGCATTCATACGAGGACCGGATCCGGGCCGTCGAACTCTATTACCGGTACGGAAAGAAAGCCTCCGTTGTCGTCATGGAGCTGGGATATCCTTCCACAAAACAGCTGGGCCGTTGGGTTCGGATTTATGAAGAGAAGGGCGATTTACCCAGGGAATTAAAGCCAAGAGAACGCTATTCACGGACACAGAAAATTGCTGCTGTTGAGCATTATCTTACTCACGGTGGTTGCCTGTCGTACACTCGCCGAGCCATCGGCTACCCCAGTAACGAAATTCTAAAGCGCTGGATTGAAGAGTTTTACCCAAATGCGCGTCCCCTGGTCATTCGCTCAGGCACAAACAAATGCTTCAGCCCGGAAGAGAGGTCTCAGGCCGTCCGGGAGCTCTGTAACCGACGTGGAACCGCGCGTAAAGTTGCACAAAGCATAGGCGTCAGCGTCCCGGTCCTGTACAAATGGAAGAAAGACCTTATCAGTGACGAGGCTTATCAATCCATGCGCAAACGAAAGGCAGCCCCTCAAGATAAAAATCAGGATGCTTTACTCGGTGAAATCCAGCGACTCAGGCAGCAGGTTCATCAGCTGCAGCTCGAACGTGACATACTGATAAAGGCGAATGAACTGATAAAAAAAGATCTGGGCATCAGCTTTCTGACACTGAAAAACAGGGAGAAAACCCTGATAGTTGATGCCCTTAAGAAAAAGTACCCCGTTGCTGAGTTGCTAAGCGTTCTGCAACTTGCCCGCAGCTGTTATTTTTACCACAAAGCCAGCAAACGTCTGTGCGATAAGTATGCGGAAATACGCGTGATCATGGCCGATATCTTTGAGGAGAATTACCGCTGTTACGGCTACCGGCGCCTTCACGCGATGCTTCGCGGTAACAACAGGGTTATTTCTGAAAAGGTTGTCCGCAGACTGATGGCAGAAGAGCAGCTCGTTGTTAAGCGCACCAGGCGACGACGATACAACTCTTACTGTGGCGAAATCGGCCCGGCACCGGAAAATTTACTCGCCCGGGATTTTAGTTCCTGCAGGCCAAATGAGAAGTGGCTGACCGATATTACGGAGTTCCAGCTTCCTGCTGGAAAAGTCTATCTGTCGCCGGTTATCGACTGCTTTGATGGCCAGGTTGTAAGCTGGTCGATAGGAACACGCCCGGACGCGACTGAATCGCCACGGATAATCTAGACACTTCCTAGCCGTTGATAATACTGGTTTTCATATTCTGTCGGTGACATCTGATCGCTGGAACCATGCCGACGCTTACTGTTATAAAACATTTCGATGTAATCAAAAATATCGCTGCGGGCTTCTTCCCGCGTTCCGTAGCTCTTTTTCTTTATCCGTTCGCGTTTCAACAACTGGAAAAAGCTTTCTGCAACCGCATTATCATGGCAGTTACCGCGACGGCTCATGCTGCCCTCCAGGCCGTGTGATTTCAGGAACGACTGCCACTCATGGCTTGTGTACTGACTGCCCTGATCCGAATGAACCAGCACCTGTTTTTGGGGATTACGGCGCCATACAGCCATCAGCAGTGCGTTCAGGACAATGTCCTTTGTCATCCGGGATTGCATGGACCAGCCGATAATTTTGCGTGAGAACAGATCAACAACCACGGCAAGATACAGCCAGCCTTCGTGGGTCCTGATGTAGGTTATGTCCGTTACCCAACGCTTATCCGGAGCATCCGGATTGAACTGTCGCTGGAGCCTGTTGGGCGACACGATACTGGCCTCGCCTTTACGTGCCCGCGGGCTCCGGTATCCGACCTGAGCCTTTATCCCGACACGTTTCATCAGTCGCCAGACTCTGTTCACTCCGCACTGTTGCCCGCTGTCCCGCAGATCCAGATGGATTTTGCGATAACCATAGACGCATCCCGATTCCAGCCAGAACTGTTTAATCTGTCCTGTCAGTCTCAGGTCTGCCTGATGGCGTTGTGAATGCGGCTGCTGAAGCCAGGCGTAAAAACCACTGGGATGAACATCCAGCACCCGACAGAGCAGGCGAACAGGCCAGCAACAGGTGTTGTCACGGATAAAGGCGTACCTCAGTCGGACAGCTTTGCGAAGTACGCCGCGGCTTTTTTTAATATGTCCCGTTCGTCGGTAACCCGCTTCAGCTCTTTCTGGAGACGGCGGATCTCGGCCTGAGCATCTGACTGTTCTTTATTAGCGGAAGAATCCGGACCGTACTTCTTTATCCAGGCGTAAAGGCTGTGGGTGGTGATATCGAGACGTGTTGCAACGCTGGCAACAGAATAACCGCGATCAACAACCTGTTTGACTGCTTCAGTTTTAAACTCTTCGGGATAACGCTTACCGCTCATGGGCACCTCTCTTTAAGCCATCTTAAATGACTCTGAGGTGTCTGTTAAACCCGTGGCGATTCAATCGCGTAGCCTGCGAACATATTAACCTGGTATCTTGTTAACTTAACATCTTGCCATCTTGTTAAGTTCATATCAGATCCAGACGGTCACGGGCCGTGCGCAGGCGCGCTTCTCCGCGGCGATCGTACTGCTGGGTGGTGGTGACGCTGGCATGACCCATCGCATCCTTCACCGTGATGAGATCCTCGCCGTTATCCAGCATGGCGGTGGCAAAGGTTCGACGCAAGTCGTGCGGCGCGCATTTGGCTATTCCGGCCTGGCGCTGGCGCACCTGCAGGACATGGTACACCGCCTGGTCGGTCAGGCGGTCATTCGTCAGGGTGTCAAAACGACGGATACGGGTGAACAGCGGCCCCTCTCTCTCCCCCCGAACCTGTTCAATCCACATTGTTAGCCGCTGCCAGGTACCAGCCGGCATGTATGCCAGCCGCTCCTTGTTTCCCTTACCCAGTACCCGGAGCGCCCGCTCATGGGTGACAACGTCACTCAAATCCAGCCCCACGGCCTCCGAGCGGCGCAGCCCGCAGCCGAGAATGACGGCCAGCATTGCCGCATCGCGTACCCCGATGCTGGAGTCATCGGCCTCGCAGGCACCAAACAGCGCCCGTATCTCCTCCGGTGGCAGGGCCCGGCCGCGCGGCAGGCGGCTGCCCCTCAGGTTACGTACCGCCCGGATGTGCTGGAAACTCTCGACGTCCATTAGCTTAAGCATCCAGGCTTCTTTTGCCACGCCCTTCAGTGCCGAAAGATAGGTGTTGACGGTGGCCGTGGCCCGGCCGGTGTCGCGCAGCAGTTCGGTCACGGCCATCACGTGGTGGCGCCGCAGGCTGCCCCAGCTGCAGGACTCCAGGGACGTGGCGCCGAGCATGCCGGCGACGATGCCAAGGAACGAGGCCATGGTCTGCCGGCTGCGGGGTGAATTGAGGGACAGCAGGTAGGCCCGTGCGGGACTGACCAGGGCATTACCACCTGACAGCACCGGCAGGACATCCTCATCTGGCGGAATGACCACCGGGGGCGGGAGCAGCTCGGGTTCGTCGTCGGGCATCAGGATCATGTCGGGCTCCGTCCGGGCCGGAAAGGGACCGGCGCGCTGCGTGAAAAATCGGGGTAAATGATACCGTCAGAGCGTACCGCAGAGAGTCTACTTTTTCAAAGATACATTTTAATAAGTAGAATAAATCGTATTGTATTTTTTGCACACGTTTATACTTTCATGATATGCATAGCAACTGACTAGAAAATCAACTGTGTTACAAATCGATTTTGTGAGGGAACATATATGGCACAAAAAAAAATTCTTACGATAGGTTTTGATCTGGCTGACGAAAGTGCTGAATACAGTTCTTTTGATAACAACATTTCTCTTTTAGACTGGGATGTTATACTCATAAGACCTGATATATATAGTTATATCAATAGAAAGGAGTCTACATTCCAAGGAAACCCATGTTTATCAGATAATGACTCCTTTAAATTAAAAGCGCAGTCTGAGCACTGGCGTAGAGAAATTAAAACAGCCGTAGAACATGGGAAATTAGTAATAGTATATTTATGTGATAAAACACCTGTTTCTATAGCTACTGGAGAAAAACGCACATCTGGTACTGGCAGAAATCAAAAGGTGACAAGAATAGTAACAAGTTATGATAACTATCAGTTTGTTCCCTGTGAATTAGCGCTAACAAGCGGCAAGGGTAGGGAAATGAAACTTTCAAATAATAGTTCTCAGATAGTATCATCTTATTGGAAACAGTTCTCTGCTAAATCAACCTATACTGTTACTATTGAATCTAATAATACAACAAAATTGATACTCACTAAAAACGGAGATAAAGAAGTTGGTTCGTTAATACGAAGTAATAATAGCAATGGAGCGCTGCTATTATTGCCAGACATAGATTTTTATCAGGATGATTTCATAAATGATGAAAATGAATGGACAAGTAAAGGTGAGTTGTTTGCTAAAGAATTGATACGAGAAGTGGTGTTAATGGCAAAATTGATCAACTCAAGCGGGGATATAACTCCTCCACCAAAGTGGGTTGAGTCCGAAAAATTTTTGCTAAAACAGGAAATTACTGCATTTGAGAGCCTTTTGAAAGTTGAAGAGAAAATACAGGCCATCCAGAAAGAAAAGGAGCAGATACTCAGCCAAACAAAAGATCTTGCGCGTCTTAGAAATCTTCTGTTTGAAAAAGGCAAGCCACTTGAGCATGCTATTATTGAGTCATTGGTGCTAATGGGTTTCAGTGTTTCACAATTTGATAATGGCGAGTCTGAATTTGATGCTGTTTTCGTTTCTGAAGAAGGACGATTTATCGGTGAGGCCGAAGGCAAAGATAACAAAGCAATTAACATAGATAAACTTCGACAAATAGCTCTTAATATACATGAAGATCTTAAGCGCGATGAAGTTATGGCACCAGCCAAGTCAGTATTGTTTGGAAATCCTTATCGTTTAGAGCCTGTCGAAAGCAGAAAGAAACCATTTACCGATAAATGTATCGCTTCAGCACAAGCCAGCTCAACAGCACTAATATTTACACCAGACCTGTTTTTAATTGCTAAATACCTTAAAGAAAATAAAAACAAAACTTTTGCAAAGAAATGCAGGCAGTGAATATTTAAAACTGTAGGCAGGGTTGTATTCCCACAGTTACCTAAAAAGAAGAGCGACATAGCGAGCCCTTCAGCAGAGATTCAATCATATTAATTTATAAAGTGGTATCATTTGATGCCACTTTATTTGAATCCTAGGATATATCAATAAAAACACTATCAAAAGGATGTTGATAAAATATAGATACTAAAAATTCCAAGCATCGGCTAGGTAGATATATCCATATATTGAAAAAACCGCTGCGAAAGTATCTCCAGCAACGGTCTCTTTAACATCACAACCTTTGTAAGTAATCATTTAAATAACGATATGATTTTCTTATTGTTATTGGCTTGGAAAAACATTTCTACCTTTTTATTCACCAATCCTTCAGATGCTTTTATGTCTATTTCGGCATCCATATCATCTAAAGTAAGGTAACTTTTATCATCTCTACTTAATATTAAATAACTCATGCTATTGGGCTTAACAATAACCTCTGCCGAATCAAAAAATATCTTCCCCCCGATGACCGTACCGTTCGCATGATACTTTTCAAAAATTTCTTGCTTTGCTTTCTGCTGAGTTTGCTCATCGGCAAAATCACTTATATTTGATATCTCACCCCAAAAGGCATGACTTGAATTTACTTTATAATTTGCCTTAAATGCCATTGGAGAACTTAGTTTATTTACTAGCCTAAATTTATATTGAATTTTACCGTTCAATCTCCTGGCATCAACCAATTCGATTGGATACTCTTTTTTTGCAATGTCGTAATTCTTTATTACTATATCGTTACCAAATGGGGAAATCAGAAAACCATTATTTTTGTAATCACTGTAAAACAGAGAATTGTGTATATATCCGATTGTTTTTTCAGGCGAATCGCCGCTGCTTATCAAGTAACTTAATACGCCTAGTGTTGTCGTAAATAGAGCAATGGTGAACGTTAAGACCCCAGCGCTGGGAGGAACTACATCTTGTGTCAGATATACTCGCCCATTGGCATCTTCTGATTTTATCCGCGGCCTTATTTTCTTCTCTAATTTCCTCGCACCTTCAACCAATATCACCATCGATATTTTTTCTGAAGGAAGAACTCTATCTATAAGTATTTCACCATTTTCATTTTTATAATCATAGGTGGATGATAAAACACTACAACTTAACCCATTAGGCATCTTTATAATTACATTTTTTTCTTTATCTTTTCCGTTGTTATATATACTGGAGTTCATAGTAAATGCATTATCGGCAATTGATGTGTTTTCAATTGAATTCCAACATGACAAATAAAGCTGCCTCTTTCTGAACAGAGACAGTAATTTATTCAAAACAAGAGCGACAAAAAAGGAAATTATAACCTTAAATGTATTCGACAAAATATCTTGCATTTTATTACTCATTTTTTCTTCAGCAAATTATTCTGATTTTTTTATTTCGGCTCAAAATTAGCTCTGAGCCGATAGATAGGCATTACTTGTTTTTTATTTCGCACATTTCTATATAGTGATCTTCTGCTGCATCGACAATTTTAGCCAGACTTTGCCTTTCCGGGCCATCGCGACCATCCAACCCCTCACCTTCAGGGCGATTAAACTTAACAAAATCATGTACTTTTTTAACTAGCGTCCTTGCAAGTTCAGCTCGCGCGACTGGATTATCATTGGCTTGAGCATTCAGCCACTTCTCAATTTCGTTATGCATTTCTGATCCTTTCGAAAGGTAATGGGATATTATGGCTTATACATGTCAATTTCTGCCACATAGCGGTTTAGGGTTCTCTGACACCCAAAATTTACCTATGCATTGGGTGGTCTTTTTATATCATACTATTGAAACTATTTCATTTACCGGACATTTAGCCACAATATGAGATTCAACGCCTTGAATGTATCTTGCATGAGCGCTCAAGAAAGCGGCGTCAATATCTCTCAGAGTTCTCAAGCTGGGTGGCTGTAAGACGAATGGTAAGATGGCGTCGGATCCTGAGCCGGTTTTTTCGTTCAATGAGATTAAACTCCGTTCCGTATGCCTTCATCAGTCTCATCCTTTGAAAGTAGTGAGCACTGTGGTTAGACTGTAGCGCGGACATGTCTATTTGGTCAGAGACGGACATCTCAATTTAGCTACTACAACATTGGTGCGTATAACAAAGATTATGTTAAATTCAATAGTAAAATCATTATAAATCAATATCTTAAATATCGAACAAGCCCCTTTCTTCCTCAAACCTCACTGTGGTAACTTTAAAAACAATGTCCGTTCCTGAGTTTGTGATGCCTTAAAGCCATGGTGAAGATAAAAGTTTTTGGCTTCTTCAGTCAGTGCATGAACCATAATCGCACGGACTCCAATATTCTCAGCTACACGGTAACAGCGCAGAACTGCATCATGCAGTAAATCGGCCCCGAGCCCTTGGCCACGGTATGAAACATCAACTGCCAGGCGAGCAAGTATGATTACGGGAATTGGATCTGGCATATTGCGCCTGAGGCTTCCCATTGCTTCCACGTGGTTAACGCTGCCGGTGGCCAGAGAGTAAAAACCGACAACCTGTTTAGTGTCTCTTTTACAAACGACGAACGTTCGTGATGCACCAAGAGCTTGGTTTTTTAATCCCCTCTGTTTAAGCCAGTCATCAAGTACTGCCTCACCACTGACGAACTCTGCTAGTTGATGGGAGCTGGATAATGGTTCTGGTGCTGTTACACGTCCCACTGAGGTTTCCTTGCCAGAAGTTTATCAATAGCCGCCTCATCCGAAACCGGTGCATCGAGCATATCGATAAACTCTGCATACTGCTCATCGTTAAAATTAAATACGCGACGATCGAGGATCACATTCTCCGCAGCCTGACATGCCATTTCCAGGATGAAGTCCGTGCGTGATTTATGGAGAATCTCTGCTGCAGCATCAATAAGTGCTCTTTGAGATTCTTTAGCTCTAAGGTTGAGCTGAACATCTGATTTCATGAGTGCGCTCCTTGTATAGCGATTGCTTTACAAGCATATCATATAGATTCTGTATAGCAAAAGCTATACGGTTTTTTAAGTGCAGTGAACATACGAAAGAGTCAACTTGCAACTATTAGGTAAAGCTCTTCCTCTAAATTATTTTCCTTGCTCTGGCCTACCAAATCAAACCCAACGCCCTGAATTTACTGCGTGCGATGCTTGCTAGCAGTCTCATCCGGACAATTAGCATGAAAACTATGGATTGTTATCTGGTCTAACATCTGGAAAAGTTACTGATGAGAAGGTAGTATTCGGATCGTCAGCGATCGTCTTGTGGTGGGACAGATTGTTGATTCAGATTACTTTTGTGTCCTAACTCAAACTGACGGTTTGACTGCTTTGTGGTGAGGCAGGCGGGTGGCAAAAGATGGTTTTACGGAAGAAATGCGGACTTCCGGAAACAGACAGGGACAGGACGTGTCCAGTAAAACGTTCAGGAGCAGGTAACGGGATTTCCCGGAGCCTGAATGCACAAACCCCCCGACATCTGTCATCATCTTGGCGGAAGACACAGATATCAGGGGGTCCAAAAGCAGGCGCGTGGCCTGTGAAGGATTATAACGCATGCACCACATAACACAACACCCGGCCGCCATAAGAACAGGCCGCCGTGAATGACAATCAGATTTCTGTTCACTGGTCAGATCTACCGAAAGATGAGCTAACCCGTTTCTGCCAGGATGTCGATGCCGGCACTCAGGGTAATTTCCTCATTGCACCGGTCAAAAAACTGACCCGCCGCAAACGCGGTGAGCATTCCACAAAAGCCAAATGTGAGAACCCGGCCTGGTATCGCCCGGAGCATTATAAAAAGCTCTCCGGACAGCTCGGTCATGCCTACAATCGCCTGGTGAAAAAAGACAAAGAAACCGGGCAGGTCAGCCTGCGCATGCATGTTTCTCGTCACCCTCTCTATGTCGCCGGCCGCCGTAAGGCGGGACGTAAATATGGCTTCCGTCCGGAACGTCAGCGCCTGCTCGATGCGCTCTGGCCAGTGCTCATCAGCTTCTGTGATGCCGGCAAGCATACCGTTGGCATGTGTATCACCCGTCTTGCAAAAGAACTCAGTGCAAAGGACGCAAAAGGCAATGTCATTCCTGAAACGGAGGTGACGGTGTCACGCCTTTCACGGCTTATTGAGGAACAGGTACGGTTTGGCGTTCTGGGCCTCGCAGAAGAACGCGCCTGGGATCGTGAATCCCGCACCTGGTTGCCAACGTATGTCTATATAACCCCCGTGGGATTCCAGATGCTGGGCGTCGATATGGACAAGCTGTTTAAAGAGCAGGAGAAGAAGCTCCGTCAGAGCGCCGAGCGTGAGCAGCTGATCCGGGAAGGAGTGATGAGCGAACATGATGATGTTCAGGCCCACTCTGCGCGGAAATGCTGGTCTGGCCGTAAGCGTCGGGAGGCACTCGTTTACCGCCGCAAAAAAGGCGCGGAGCGTAAACGTGCCAACAATCTGATTAAGCTGCCGGCAGATGAACGACTCCATGCAATGTCTGAATGGATTTACCGCACCCTCCCGCCTGACGAAGCGTACTGGTGCACATCTGAGCGCCTGAAGGCTCTGGCCATCCAGCATCTTTACCAGCTGGATCTGGCGCTTTCTCCCCCGGACTAGTCACAGACGACACAACAGTCTTCTTGTTTACGGGCCCCTCACTGGGGCTTTTCGTGCTGGTTTTTTTCGGCCACTCTGCTCATTTTTCAACCTTCACTCCGTTCTCCTTCCGGTCACCATGACGTTCTGCTTGTCGTTATGGCCCCCAGTGGCCACTGTCTCTTTTTTTTACACAGAAATCCGCAAACGAATAAGTGAAGTAACCCGGAAACGAATAAAAGACATTCCGCAAAACAGTCTTACTTCACCGTTTTTATCTCTCTGTTCATTTCATTCCAGAGTAGATCTTTGTCTGCAGTCACTCTGTGGATAACGAAAAATGCCTTCGCATGCAGCGGCCTCACGGCCTCGCGCTCAGAACAAAATCAAAAGTACCTCCCGTCGCAAGCGCCGGGCCCCTTTCTGGCCAGAACCCGGCACCGCATACATACCTAACCCCTGCTAAACCGACGCCGCCCCGGCCCAAAGGGCCGGAACACCCTCGCTTTAAGAGGGATGTTGTAACTAGAAATCAGAGCCGCTGCAGTTTGAGTCGCGGTAAGCTCACTGTACACGCTCGTAAGCGCCTCACGGCGCTAACGCGGAGATACAGCCCGTCAGCGGCCTGTGGCCTCGACGTGCTCACTCCGACCGCGCACATCACAATCAGGCGTGGCGGTTAACGGATATGGCTTTGCAGGGTAAGGGATGGGACAGGCAGAACCTTTCAAACCGCAGCGGCTTACGCCGGTCACGGCGCCCATCAACATTCTCGCCCTGTCTGGCCTCAGCTGGCGCCTCCATGCCGCGATGCGGCATCGGTGAGTTCTGCAGGACTGCATGCCCATTTTTTGTTGTCAAAAATCGTTTCGGGAATATGCTTTCAGAAACAGATAAGCGAGGCGATAAAATGGACACGTTGCTTTTACCCGGCCAGAATCCCCGTGCCTGGGCGGAAACCATGATCAACCTGGAGGCCCGGAAGCTGGTGAATACGGCCAACACGGTGGCGGCCATGCACCTTCAGGATGGTTTTATCCGGATTCAATTTGTGGATGAGATCAGAGCATTCATCATGACCCAGTTTGAAGCCGCGCGCCGGGCAAAAACGGATGATGACTGTATGGCCTGTCTGCGGGCCTTACGGGCTGAAAATGCCAGCCTGCTGGAGCAGTCCCGATCGCTCAAAACCGGCTATGCAAAACTCTATGCCGAGGTGAAGGTTGTCCGGGACGAGAACAAAATTGTGGGCTACATCATTTCTGCGGTCGACGTCGTGGTGGCCGGTGCGGCCATTTTTGGTGGGATCGTCATGATGTCTTCGATGACGCCGGTGGGCGTGGTGGCCGGCGCGGTGATTGTCGTAAATGGATTCAATACGATTTCACGGGAAGCCGCGCACAACTTCCTCGGAGATAAGCAGACGGAAGGTATTTTCGCTGACGGCTCGATGGAGATCGCTGAATTTCTGGGATTCAGCCGGCAGCAGGGTCTGGGAACCTATAAGACGGTCACACTTTTCAGTGAAGTCTACGGTGCGTATGGCCTGAGGCTGAAACCCGAAGCACAACGGCTGTGGTACTGGACCAGGCCCGATTTTTTCAGGAAAGTATCCAGCACGCCACGTCCCGCGATGGCGCTTAAAATTGCGGGATGGGGGGTTAAAGCCAAAGTGGCGCTTGATTTGCTGACTATTGAGCCTTCCGGGAAATAGTTTTCTGCAGGCGGAAAGCTTTCCAGCCCAGCGCAGGTGGAAAGGTCACCCAGGCAATGATAAGGACAACAAGGGAGCTCATGCCCCCGGAAAGAATGTGTGTCCTGCTGCCGGCGATGAGGGTGACCAGCATAACCAGAACCAGCGCGACCGTGATCCATGCCGACACCCGGAAGCGCCGTGAGAGCGCTTCGATGAGATGCTGCATGGTGCCTCCGCCTGCTGCAAGTCGGCCCTGTAAGTTATCCACTTCGCTCTTGCTGAAACCTGCCTCAAGCAGGTCTTTCTCACTGATAGCCATTACGTCCTCCCTAATCAGGCGAAAGTATACTGTATCAGAACAATAATCCCCAGGTGACCAGCGTAAGCATAGTAAAAGAAATTACGCGGCATGAAACGCTGGCGGCCTTCCGGACAGATTTCCCTGCAGAAAGAAACCACCACCAGGGGGAATACCAGAGTAGGCAGCGTGGCCAGTAATAATGTTTCTGCGGGCAGGTTCGGGATATGCGACAACCCGTTTAAACAAATCAGTGACAGCACGACGCCAGCGACCGCCATTCGCTTCCCTCCGGGCATGCCACTGCCTGATAAGGTTGCCATACTGATGGCCAGCGTAATTCCTGCCAGCCCGTAGCTTTCCGGCTCCAGTGGCCAAATCATTAGGGCCAGGATCAGATATCCCGCAAGCATTCCTTTCCGGCCGTGCCGGTACTGCAGGGCAAGCAGCTGCGTGACGCCGGCAAATACGAACAGAATGTTCAGGGCCCACCAGGGCTGGTGATGCAGGAAGGCCAGGCTGAACACCGGCTGCGTAATGATTGCCCAGATCCACAACCGATTGGCTCTCTTCTGAAGTCGTTCCGGGGTGCGCTGTACGTTCATCGCCCATATAAGCGTGAACAGGGGGAAGGCCATCCGGCCAAGCGCATACATCATCGGCCAGGCTGGCGACAGAAACACCGTATTGGTGTGGTCGATAATCATGGCCAGAAGTGCGAGGAGCTTGACCATATCGAGAGCAGCGGGACTGAGCTGGCACGCGTTCCGGATACTGGGAAGAACGTTGGGTACTGAATGATTCATGCTGTATATTCCCCTGGCGACACGCGGTTAACAGCCAGCCCTGAACATAATGCCAGAATGCCCTGCCAGTTTGCGATGTGACCCTGACCTTTAGTTTCTCCAGAATCTTGCGCACCGCAAATTCTGATTTATCACGCAGCACGCGCATTGCACCTGCCACATCCTTATTCTGAATACAGATATTTAAAATATGAAAATCGTTCATAACACTCCCTTCCTTACTACATATATCGGCAAATATATTGATATATTTAGTTTAAGGAGTGCAATTGCTTATTATTTTACCATATTTTGCATGGAAAGATTTTTATAATTATAAAACATGCTGCTGCAAAATAACTTAATATACATCTCAACCTAAAACCGATTATTCCTGGCTGATATCCGAAGATTGAGCAGGATGAAGCTTTGCATAATCTTCTCGAAGCGATTTTGCCGCGGGTTTCCAGGCTTTCGCCCACTCATCATCCATTCTTCCTACACCAACAATCTTCAGTGCGACAGCATAGGGGGTGCGCCCTTGCTGTTTTGAAAGCCACAGGATGTGATCATCAATTCTGTCATCAGGTATATCGTCGATAATGGAATGGATAACATCGAGATCCTCTGGCAGCCACGGCTTTCCAGTACGGGGAAACACCAGGTCCGGTTCGCGCGGTTTCTTTACCTTCTCGTTTTTAGCGATCTGTCTGGCTTCTTTCTCCGCAGAAATGAGCCGTAGTCGCTCCTTAAGCCCACCCAGTGTGGCAACCGTTTTAATTAAATTTTCTCGCTGTTCGCGAGTAATGCTTTGCTCATCGCAGATCAGGTCGTTCAGGGTATCGATGAGTGTATCTACCCGATTTTCTGTTAATTTCATTTCCAGTTCTCGCTTAAGGCTACAACTCAGCATTCTATTAGATATCTATTTGATTTCGCATCCCTGTTGATCTCATAAATGCAGTCCATAGTCTCGATCACTGAGCATGGAAGCCTGATGCTAAAATGATATACTGATGTAAGAACAAATCTTACATAATGAAACGGAGGGGTTATGGCCCGTACGATGACGGTGGACGTGGGTGATGAGCTGCGCGAATTTATCGATTCCCTGGTTAAGGCTGGTGATTACCGTACCCAGAGCGAGGTCATGCGAGATGCGCTGCGTCTTCTGCGAGAGAAGCAGGCTGAATCCCGCCTTCAGGAACTGCGCGATCTGCTGGCCGAAGGCATCAGCAGCGGCGAGGCGAAACCATGGAACAAGGATGCATTCCTGAATAATGTCAGGGCCAGGGTGGCAAATGAAAGAGATTGAGCTGACACCCAAAGCAGAAGAAGATCTGGAAGCAATCTGGGGCTACAGCTTCCGACAGTTCGGGATTGTTCAGGCGGATGCGTATATCAGCCGTATAGCAGCGGTTTTTAACGTGCTGGCCATGCATGACATCGGCACGCATCGCGCTGAGCTGGGAGACAATATCTGCTCGTTGCCGGTGGAACAGCACATGATCTATTTTGTGCCATCGCATTCGGTGGTTACGGTCATACGTATTCTCAGCCAGTCTCAGGATACGGCACGGCATGAACCCTGGATATAATCGGGCAAGAAACTTTAAATACATAAAAATCAATTACTTAGTTCGTGTAATCTATCTTATGTTAAATTTAGTCCGTCGTTCATTTAGTTCATAACAGGCCGCAGACTACGATTAATCATACACAGATATAATCTTTCATTTGGTTTAAAAAAAACGCTCCCGATCGGGAGCGTAAGCCAGTGACTTCGGCGTCAAATGAGGGTCTGACAAGTGGAGCTGCGGGTTAATTCTGGGTGATCTGGCTGCGATGCTTTTCAGCCTGCTGCTGATGAATAACGGAAGATTGACCATTATTCGCCTTCTCATGCACAACAGCGGCTTTCTCATGCTCGTTCATTTCGGAAAATGATTTTGCTGTTTCGTTAGAAGCTGCTGGCTTGGATTTCATCATTTTTTTATGCATTTCAGCCATGTCCTGATGGGCAGCAGAATTGCCGTTTTGCATCATTTCATGGGACATTGCGGCCTGATCGTGACCGCTCATATCCATCATTTTCATGCTCTCCCCCTGAACTGCACTTTTTTCAGCGGATGATTGCATCTGATGGGCAGGCGCCTGGGCATTATTTACCTGGTCATGCATGTTCATTGTCTCTGCAGCCCAGGCAGATGAAGCGACAGCCATCATAGCAATAAAGGATACAAGGATCTTTTTCATGGTTGGGTCTCCGGTGTTTTCATACCCGAACAATCAATGCTTATAACAGAGAAAGCATTTGATCTCAGGGCTGGTTGATCATCACGCCAGGAACCGGGCGATTGAATTATCACGCTGTCCTGATTTATGGCTGATTATAAAAAACCGCCTCTGTTTATCGCGTGACTGAACGATGACATTTTTGTCACCTTCCGGGTTTCTCCTGAATAACGGTATTAATCCATTAACAGACGCACACTGAACACAATTTCCCGCCCCTGCTGTTCTGCTGACAGCTCGCCGCCGTGAGCATGAATGATCGACCTTGTAATTGATAATCCCAGCCCCGCGCCTTCCGTATTGTAGAACCTTGATGAGTCTGCGCGATAGAACCGGTCAAACAAACGTTCCAGATTAGCGGGAACCTGGCCGGACATCGTATTCGTAATCATCACGTTCACACAGTCACTGTCACGCTCAAGGTGTATCGCTGTACAGGTGTTATCGGGAGAATACTTGATTGCATTGGAAAGCAGGTTACTGAAAGCACGTCGGAGCATATCGCTGTCTCCGGCAACAACGCCCTCTCCTTCAACCGTGATTGTCTTTCCTGTTTCGTCTGCCAGGGGCTCGAACAACTCACGTAATTCATTCAGTTCGGCTGCCAGATCCACATCATGTTTATCCAGCCGCAGCAGACCATGCTCTGAACGTGCCAGAAAAAGCATGTCACTGGTCATTCGTGACAACCTTTTCAGTTCTTCCAGGTTAGCGAATAAAATTTCGCGGTAATGCGAAACATCCCTTTCCTTAGCCAGTGCAAACTGCGTCTGCATCATCAGATTACTGACTGGTGTGCGCAGCTCATGCGCGATGTCAGACGAGAAATCTGACAGTTTCCGGAATGCCCCCTCCAGGCGATCAAACATATTATTGAACTCCTGCATGGTCTCAGAGATTTCCGGCGGAGCCAGATCGGGATTTAGACGCTGATCCAGGCTGTGTACAGTCATGGAGGAAGCCAGACTGGTCATTTCCCGTAACGGTTTCAGACCAATACGTGTGGTCAGCCAGCCCAGAAAAACAGAAATAAAGACCAGACCGATATTGAACCAGAACAGCCAGGTACTGAGTTTGTCCATAAACAGGGTGTGATACCCAGTATCCGTGGCAACCGTAATGATGACATGTTTGCTTTTACCCTGTTCCGGCGTCATGGCAACCCGCCGCGAGATACTGCGGTACACGGTGTTATTTTCTTCCGTCTGGATCATATAGTCGAGAATATCACCCGACTTATTAAGCAGGACCGCTGGAACAACAGAATTTTTGGCATAGAGTTCAACAATTTTTTCATTTTCCATGTTTTTTATAGAAATGAATAAACCATTGTGCCCTACCATCGCATCGTTTATTTTTTCTGATAATGACTTAATATCCGTTTTGTTCCGGAACGTCTCTGTTTTAAGAAACTCTTCGGTGAGCTGAAGTTTACCTGTCAGAAAATCGCGGTCCTGATTATCGAAATAGCCATTAAGGGTGCTAATCAGGATAAAACTTGATAACCACCATACCGTAAGCATCACCGCAGAAAAAATCAGGCTCAGGCGTGTGGTCAGGGAAATTTTGAACCTCACTCTTCTCTGATCTCCAGGACATATCCGGCACCGCGAACGGTATGGATCAGTTTTGGCTCAAAGTCATCATCAATTTTACTTCTCAGACGTCTCACGGCGACATCAATCACATTCGTATCACTGTCAAAATTCATGTTCCAGACCAGGGACGAGATAAGACTCCTGGGTAACACTTCTCCGGTGCGTTGCAGCAGCAACTCAAGCAGAACGTATTCTTTACCGGTGAGATGGATCTTCTTCCCCGAACGGATCACGGTCCGGCGCACCATATCAACGGTCATATCGGCGATGGTGCAGACTGTTGCGGCCTGCGAGCGTGCCCGGCGCAGTAGGGTTCTTACACGTGCAACCAGCTCCGTAAAATCAAAGGGCTTAATCAGGTAGTCATCTGCGCCAAGCTCCAGTCCTTTCACTTTGTCCCGCACGTTGTCCTTTGCGGTTAAAAACAGGACCGGTTCTTCGTGCCCGGACTCCCTCAGTGCGCTGATGATTTGCCACCCGTCGAGGAAAGGCAGCATCACGTCCAGTATTATCAAATCATACTGTCCCTTCGACGCGGCCCCGAGACCATCGCGGCCATTATTAAAGAGATCGGCCTGATAGCCTTCCTCAACCAGTCCCTGCTGCAGGTAACGACCTGTTTTTTGTTCGTCTTCAACGATTAAAATACGCTGCATGGTCAACTCGCTGATATGAAAGTAAAAATCTCACGCATGAGCTTTGGCTGTCCCCTAGCTGACCTGAGACGGAGCAAGCATTCCGAGCCACGCTACGGCGCCCAGAATGATAATCGCAACAACGAATTCTGTCAGGATGCTGTTTCGCATCAGGGCAACGCTGCGATCATAATTCCCTTCCCTGACCATAACTTCAAGCCGGGGACCCAGGTGAAACCGGTTTGCTGCAGCCAGAAGAAGCATCAGAACAAACAGAGCCGTCTTGGCAAGCAATATCCTCCCCCAGGAACTGTTGAATAAGGGAGTTAAGTTACCCTCAGCAATATACAGATAGTTGACCAGCGCACTCAGGATCAGGGCTACAACAATCACCGTTCCTGCCGTGGCAAATTTTGCCAGGGAGTCAGATATCACAATGACGCTCTGTGCATTATGCTCGTTTCTGCGCATCAGCAGGATAGCAAATGCAACCAGAGCACCTGTCCAGGCACCTGCAGCGCCGAGATGGGTCAGATCGCTCAGTAAATGGAGATAGTAATGCAGACCGTCATGCATAACGGCGTGTCCTCCCCAGGCAAGTGTAGCCAGCGCCACGCCCCCACTCATCGTCATCAGCAGGCAGGACAATACTCTCTTATTAGTGTAAAGGAACAAAGCACCGAGTGTGGTAAACAGGGCACAGAGCCTGACAATCCAGCTAATACCCACATCAGTTTCTTCTATCACCATCTCGATAACATGGATGGATAATTCTCTGAGGTCAGTTACTCCACTCATGGCATTAGATACCAGGAGCATATTAATGCCAGTAAGAATGATGCCTGTAACAACAGCAAAGGTTATAAACGACCTGAAATTAGTCAGGTTATAGGTTTCATGTCTGACACCGCTTATTCCATATATCTGAAAAAATGGCAATCCAAATATTACCATCAAATCCAGATAAAGAAGAAAACGAATAACAATCATAATCAGGTCGTTCATAATATTACTTCACTGTAAAGGTGTAATTACCGGTAATAGGGTGCGTATCTGAAGAAACCGCGCGCCAGTCAACACGATAAGTGCCAGCGGGTAAAGGCTCTCGCGGAATAATGACCATCGATTTAGGGTCAGCGCCTGGCGCCACTTTTGCCGCGACCGGCATCGGAGAATGTGATGACATGCCTTTCATACCCGTCATCGTTAATTTTGCACCTGAGAATTTCACGGTCAGATTTTCCGAGAAATTAAGCTGAATCTTTTCCGGGGCCGCTACGGCTGAATCAGCCTGTGGCACAGAGCTTTTTAATTCCGGATGGGCCATAGCAGAGAAAGCAACGCCCATAACGAGGCCACCTGTAAGAATGGCTTTATTTAAAATCGACATTTTATTTACCTGTTTAGTTGAGTGTTTTATATCAGTGCGTTAAAACCAGATTCTGGCTCCCGCCAGGAATACTACCTGATGGTCTTTCTCACCTTCTCTTTTCGCCATATCGGATGTTTTCCCGTAAAGTTGATTCCAGGAAACGCCTATATAGGGTGCAAACTCACGGCGTATTTCATAGCGCAGCCGGAGCCCCAGCTCTGTGTCAGTCAGTCCCCTGCCGCGACCCCGCGATTCATCATCCTGACTGTAGAAATTCACCTCATAGGATGGCTGGAGTATGAGCCGGTTAGTCAGTAAAACGTCGTATTCTCCTCCCAGACGAAGGGCTGCTTTTCCGCCATTACTGACAAAACCCGTAATTTCAGACTCAAAATTATAGAGTGCCAGCCCCTGAAAACCGACAGCAGCCCAGGTCCGGGCAGAAGCAGGTCTGAAATCCTGCCTGACACCCGCAACCAAATCCCACCATGGGCCAACCGCATGTCCCCAGAGTAACTGCGCTTCAGCCGCCTCCGTTTCCCCATTGCTTCGTTCACCTTCACTCTTTAGCCAAATCCGATCTGTGTCGCCTCCAATCCAGCTGTTAACACTCCAGCTGAAATTGTTGGTGTTATCCGACCGTTGCCATTCCAGTTGATCCAGCAGAACCAGATAATTAATCGCACTGTCGTGAATCGCATGCCCCTGTAAATTGCCGAATGCAGCCTTCCGGTCGGCATCGGTAACAGGCGGAGTTGGCGTTCTGCTCTCAGTTACAATGGGCTCCATTGACGTCATCTCAGTGAAATTCTCATCTGCTGGCATCTGCATGGCAGACATGTCGTGCCCGGCGTGGGGATCTGCAGAGACGGAGCCCGCCGCAATAGAAAGCTGTGAGGTAAACAAACCGGCGACCAGAACAGGTATGGCCTTCAAATTTCTCTTCATTCGCATCATTCCTCCACCCGGACTTCACGAAACATTCCCATTTCCATGTGATAGAGCAAATGGCAGTGATACGCCCAGCGGCCAAGCGCATCTGCTGTCACTCTGTAACTGCGTTTTGTACCAGGGGGAACATCTATTGTGTGTTTACGAACCATGAAATTACCGTTTTCATCTTCCAGATCGCTCCACATACCATGCAGGTGAATGGGGTGAGTCATCATGGTATCGTTGATCAGCGTGATCCTGAGCCGCTCACCGTATTTCAGCAGCACCGGTGCGGCATCTGAAAACTTGATTCCGTTAAATGACCAGGCAAACTTTTCCATGTGGCCGGTTAAATGCAGTTCTATGGTACGGCCAGGTTCACGTCCGTCAGGATCCTCAAAGCGGCTTTTCAAATCCGCGTACGTGAGAACCTTTCTTCCGTTATTTCGAAGACCAATACCCGGATCATTTAATTTCGGAGAGACGCTCATCGCCTGCATATCAACCAGTGGGTTATCCGTTTCTGACGCAGGATGACTTTGCATACCCGGCATTCCGGCCATCCGGGAATGATCCATACCGGCCATGCTGCTGTGATCCATGGGCGCGGAGGATGTCCCGCTATCCGGAAGGTCAGCACCGTCCATAGACATCATCTCTCCGCTGTTATCCATGCCTCCCATCTGGCTGTGGTCCATTCCTGCCATATCATGTCCCATTCCCCCCATACCCATATCTTCCATGGTCAACAGAGGACGGGGATCGAGGGGGGGAACGGCAGCACTTAACCCCTCTCTCGTGGCCAGTGTCCCTCGAGCGTAACCGGTCCTGTCCATGGATTGTGCGAAGATGGTATAGGCCTCACCCTGAGGCTCCACAATGACATCATAGGTTTCGGCAACGGCAATCCTGAATTCGTCAACGGTAACCGGGTTTACATACTGGCCATCTGCAGCCACGACCGTCATTTTCAGCCCGGGGATACGGATATCGAAATAGGTCATTGCCGAGCCGTTGATAAACCGTAAGCGTATCTTTTCACCGGGACGGAACAGTCCGGTCCAGTTTTTCAGCGGGGCCTGCCCGTTCATGAGATAGGTGTAGGTGTAGCCACTGACATCCGCGAGGTCAGTCGGATTCATTTTCATTTCAGCCCACATTTTCCGATCGGCAATGGTGGCTGACAGCCCCCTGGTATTCACGTCGCGGAAAAAAGAGCCAACGGTTGGTTTATTGAAATTGTAGTAATCCGACTGTTTTTTTAATTTTTTCAGCAGGCTGTGAGGATTTTCATCGGTCCAGTCAGACAACATGACCACATGCTCACGATCGTAAGCAAACGGTTCTGGCTCCCTGGCATCGATGATAATGGCACCGTATACCCCCTCCTGTTCCTGCAGACCGGAATGGCTGTGGTACCAGTAAGTCCCGTTCTGCTTAACCTTAAAGGTGTAAACGTAGGTATCATCAGGCTCTATGCCCATAAAACTCAGCCCCGGAACACCATCCATATTGGCCGGAAGAATAATGCCGTGCCAGTGAATGGACGTCTGTTCATTAAGACGGTTTTTGACCTTCAGGGTAATGGTGTCACCTTCTTTCCAGCGAAGAACGGGCCCCGGCAGGCCTCCATTGATTGTTTTGGCCTGACGCTCACTGCCCGTGATATTGACGGCCGTTTCACCAATGGTCAGGTCAAACTGAGTACCCTGCAGGGATGCGGCAACTGGCAGGCTCAGACTGGAACGCGCATTGAAACTCCATACGCCAAGACTTCCGGCTACGCCAGAGAGGGTTAACCCCTTCAGGAAAGTTCGTCGAGACGTTTTCAACAGCATGCGCATTCCCTTATTTAAAGTATGGTTACTGACAGAATTCGAGAACCGATTTAAATTAAATTACTGGTTCATCCACTTACAATGAAATGAATCTAGCACACCTTAAGAAACAAATTCATTACAATCGTGTAATGTACATAGCTGTATTACATTTACGTCATCTTCCCCACAGGTTGATTATTTTTATATATGATCATAAGGACATCTTTTATGTACCTCAGAAGGTAATTACACATGAATATATTAATCACGACCACTGCGTTTACAGCTTTATTTTGTGGGGCAGCTTTTGCTCAGTCCAGTGATATTGCCCATGAAGCACATCGATTTGTTAATAATGCCTCAGCCGTCAGTCATGTGAATTCCTCGACGCATGAAAACTTACCGGACAGGGTTAATAAAAACAACACGCCCTCATTCTCTGAAATGAATGAACATGAAAGGGCCATTGTTGCTCATTCATTTATGAACAACAGCGCGTCCTATGCGCATCAGAAAATGATTGAGGAACATAAAAAAATGCTGTCCGGCAGTGATGCAAATTCAAAGACCTCGTCTTCTTCTTTTAACGAACTGAATGCCGGAGAAAAAGCCGCTCTCGTGCATGAGCAGGTCAATAATGCCGGTGCGGAAGCACATCAGACGCAGGCAAGAAAGCTTCGCGGGCTGTATTCGACCAGGTAACTGCAGGCGGGTTAGTGCTTAGCGTCAGGTGCGCAGCAGGGCTTTACTGACGGGTTACGTAGCAGGACATGAGCCCCATATTGCTCTGCCGTAACCTGTTTCAGTCCCGTTAATCATCACCGTCGGGCTGGTCATACAGTTCCCAGAGCTTCCGGAGCAAACGGGAAACAAGATATGTTACAAAAATGACGACCATCAACGGTGCTCCCGATTAACTGACAGATGACACGCCTCCTGAAAACCCCTAGCATACGCCGCAGTGTTCATGCTAACGGCGAATTCCAGTAAATGTATTCTACCGATGTCGTAAAAGAAAATGCCTACCTTTCAGCCACCCGCTCGGGGCTGGAATCGAACGAGATCGCTACTCTTCAGCGCTCCTTGCCTTCCCGGTTTAATCTGCGGCATTTGAAAAAAAATGAATCATTAAAACTCGTACTGCAAAAGAAAGCGGGAAAATCACGTGTCGTGGCCTATAAATTTACGTCCGGTTCATTTAATTACACGGCGTATCGTATATCAGATAAAAAGTTCTATAACCTTTCCGATACTTCCGGGAAAGGCAGTCTCGATTATCCGTTACCGGCCACAGCAAGACTCAGTTCGCCTTTCAATCCTGCAAGACTTAACCCGGTATCGGGAAAAGTGAGTCCCCATAATGGCATTGATTATTCCATGCCCATGAACACGAAAATAGTCAGCGTCATCGACGGAAAAATCACCCGGGCCGAATACAACAGTACCATGGGATATTTTGTTGAAGTAACGGGAAAAGCCGGTGTTAAAACTCGCTATCTCCACCTCAATAAAATACTCGTTACTAAAGGGGCCAAGGTTACCCGGGGAGACGCTATTGCGTTATCCGGTAACAGCGGACGTTCATCCGGTCCTCATCTGCATTACGAGCTGGTCATCAATAACAATCCTGTTAACTCACTGGCGTTCCGGACGGCGGCACCCGCTGATAACAAACTCGAACAGCATGCCTTTGCGCATGCCAGAGACTACGAACGATACCTGGACTGATAACGGGACCGCGACGCGGTCCCGTCTGCCGGATTAATTTTTTTTATCGTTTTCACTTCCGTGATGTTGATGATCTCCATGCCCCCCGTGACCGTGGAAAAGATGCATGAGCGGACAAAGCAGCAGTAACAGATATGGCCAGTAGCCTGCCACATGTGACCAGTGTTCGCGCAGGAGAGCAAATGCCGCAATCGCGGCGACAGCAATAAGCGCATAGGTTGTACTTTTCATACCGGACTCCTTCTGTTCGTAACAGCCCCTTCACTCAGTGTTATTTCCCGAGCCTGACACTTTTCAGACGCAACGCATTTGCAATGACGCTAACGGAGGAAAGGGCCATGGCCGCCGCCGCAATAACTGGCGACAGCAGTATTCCATACACAGGATAAAGCAGACCTGCAGCTACAGGCACCCCAAGAGCATTGTAGATAAACGCAAAAAACAGATTCTGCCGGATATTTTTCATGGTGATCTCTGACAGATGACGGGCCCTGTTGAGTATCATCAAATCGCCTTTGAGAAGGGTAACGCCAGCACTTTCTATTGCCACATCTGTACCCGTTCCCATGGCTATACCCACGTCAGCCGCTGCCAGCGCCGGGGCATCATTCACACCGTCTCCGGCCATCGCAACCACATGGCCAGACTCTTTCAGTCGGGTTATCACTGCTTTTTTGCCATCCGGCAGAATCCCGGCTTCAACCTCATCTATTCCCAGTTTCCGTGCGACTGCTTCAGCAGTAAGCTGGTTATCCCCGGTGAGCATAACAATGCGGATCCCCGCCTGACGCAAAGCTTTAAGCGCATCCGGCGTGGTTGCTTTCACGGGATCCGAGATAGCTATCAGGCCTGCAAGGTTCCCGTCTGTGGCCACATAGATAACGGTAGCGCCTTCCATCCGCAACGTATCCGCAACGGCCTTTTGATTATCAATAACGATACTGTTTTCCTGCATAGCCAGTTCATTACCAATAACAACCCGTTGACCTTCGACATCGCCTGAGACACCTTTCCCCGACGGGGCATTGAAATTACTGACGGCAGGTATCACGATCCCCTTTTCATGCGCGGCTCTGACAACAGCCATACCCAACGGATGCTGCGAACCTTTTTCCACTGCAGCTGTTACACGTAAAAGAGATATTTCCCCACCCGGACTGAGACTGATAATCCCTGTCACCGTAGGCGAACCTTCCGTGAGCGTGCCTGTTTTGTCGACAACCAGCGTGTCCACTTTTTCAAGACGCTCAAGGGCTTCGGCATTCTTGATTAACACCCCGGCCTGGGCGCCTTTGCCCACCCCCACCATTATCGACATCGGCGTGGCCAGTCCCAGCGCGCAGGGACAGGCAATAATCAGGACCGACACAGCCGCAATGAGACCGTGCGCCATCCTGGGCTCGGGCCCCCAGACAGACCAGATCAAGAAAGCAACAACCGCGATAAGTATCACCAGAGGAACAAACCAGCCTGAAACGCTGTCTGCCATTCTCTGGATGGGGGCACGCGAACGCTGTGCATCAGCGACCATCTGAACAATTCGTGAGAGCATCGTTTCATCACCGACTTTCTCTGCACGGATGATAAGACTACCTGTCTGATTAATTGTCCCCCCAATGACAGGGTCACCCTTCGTTTTGGTAACCGGCATAGACTCCCCGGTCACCATCGATTCATCCACGGTTGTTTTGCCTTCGATCACGATACCGTCGACCGGAATACTCTCTCCAGGTCTGATGCGGAGCTTATCGCCAGGCAGGACATCTTCCGCATTAATATCCGTTTCATGACCGTCATGATCCAGCCGTCTGGCGGTTTTGGGGGCAAGGTTCAGAAGCGCAGTAATGGCGCCTGAGGTTTGTTCCCGTGCCCGCAGCTCAAGAACCTGTCCCAGCAGAACAAGCACCGTAATAACTGCTGCGGCTTCAAAATAAACGGCCACCAGGCCATCCATGTTTCTGAACGATGCAGGAAACCAGGAGGGGAAGACGGTTGCAATGACGCTGTAAACCCAGGCTACGCCGGTCCCCATTGCAACAAGGGTAAACATATTCAGGGAGCGGTTACGTAACGACATTCCGGCCCGGGCGAAGAATGGCCAGCCACACCACAACACGACAGGGGAGGCCAGAAGCAACTGCAGCCATGTGTTGTACTGTGGCGGTACTGTATTCCTCAAGTCGGGAAACAGATGAGATCCCATTTCGAGTACCAGAACCGGAAACGCCAGCAACAACCCCAGCCAGAAGCGTCTTGTCATGTCGTGAAGTTCATCACTCGGCCCCGTGGATGCCGTGGCTACGAGCGGCTCCAGTGCCATTCCACAGACAGGACAGCTTCCGGGACCACTGCGGCGTATCTCCGGGTGCATCGGACATGTCCACACACCTTCAGAATTCTCTTTTTCCGCCTGGTTGTGAGGCTGTTTTATCTGATCAGGGCTGACTTCGTGATGATCGTGGTGATGGTGATGGGAATGTTCACTGGCATCTTCGGTAAAATAATGATCGGGATGGGCTTTAAATTTGCTCTCACAGCTGGCGGAGCAGAAATAAAGCTGATGGTCCTGGTATCGAATGCTGCTGTGCGCCTTGTCAGGCAGGATGACCATCCCGCACACGGGATCTCTCACCTTATGCAATACGTGGCCCTCGTCCGGGGATAATGTCTGCTCAGAAGCAGTCTGGTTGTTGTGTTGCACTGCATTGTCATTTTTCACAGTAACTCTCCTTATGCATACCGAAGCATCTTCTGTCTTCAGGGTATGTCATGGATGCGATTACCACGAATATCGCCGGCACAGGAGTGCCTGCTACCGGCGTCCCGTTATCAGCCGTTCCGCTGACTATTCGATTCGCTGGAAGACTTTTTTACTGCCATCCGGTGAGAATGCGATAACATCGTAAGCCTCTTTTCGGGCTCCCATCTCCATTCCAGGACTTCCTGCTGGCATACCGGGGGTGGCGAGACCGTATATACCCGAACCAGACTGCATTGCCTTATGTATCGTTGTCGCAGGCACATGGCCTTCAATGATCAAATTACCGGCAACCGCGGTATGACAACTTCGTAGTCCTGCAGGAACAGCATGCTTTTCTTTCAGGGCTGACAGCGCCTGATCATTCATGACGTGAGTTCGTACTTCGAACCCGTCTTTTTCCATCGCTTTGCCCCACAGGGAACAACAGCCACAGTTTTCAGATTTGTACATATCAATCACTTTTTCACTCGCCATCGCGGGTAGTGAAAGGCCGAGAGCCAGCGCCATTAGAACCACTTTTTTCATACTCACCTCTGTATATTATCGATATAAACCCTGACGTCAGGGTGAATCAGTAAAGAAGGACACCCACAGGGGGTGCCCTTTCAGGTTCAGGACACGCTTTTTTTATGTCTGCGCAGCCAGATTAATTTGTAGGCGGCAGGAATAATGAACAGGGACAGCAGCGGAGCCGTGATCATCCCACCAATCATGGGTGCCGCAATACGGCTCATGACTTCTGAACCTGCGCCGGTTCCCCAGAGTATTGGCAGCAGACCCGCAATGATCACCGCCACGGTCATGGCTTTCGGCCGGACACGCAGTACGGCACCATGATAGAGGGCTTCATCAAGACCTTCCGGTGTGAACGTCTCTTTACGGGACAATTCCGGGTGCGCTTCAATGGCATGACGCAGATACATCAGCATGACCACGCCAAACTCTGCTGCCACCCCGGCCAGGGCGATAAACCCGGTTCCGGTCGCCACTGACATATGGAAGCCCTGCCAGTACAGGAACCATATTCCGCCAACCAGGGCGAACGGCAGGCTCATCAGGATCAGCAGGGCTTCGTCAACCCGGCGGAATGCCAGATACAACAGGATGAAAATGATCATCACCGTCATCGGCACCATCAGCTTCAGTTTCTTGTTGGCATGCTCAAGCAGTTCAAACTGTCCGGAGAATGCCACACTGGTTCCCGGTCTCAGTTTCACTTTCTCGCTGATGGCCGTCTTAATGTCGTTAACCACCGACACCATGTCCCTGCCGCGGGCATCAACATAAATCCAGCTGGCTGGCCGGGCATTTTCGGTTTTCAGCATGGTTGGTCCAGAAACGACGTTAATATCCGCGACATCGCCCAGCGTGATCTGCTGCTTCATCGGGGTCAGGATCGGCATCTGTTTCAGCGCCTGCGGACTGTTCCGGTAATCCTGCGGGTAGCGAATGTTAATAGGGTACCGGGCCACCCCTTCAACCGTCTCACCCACCATAGCACCTCCGATTGCTGAAGAGACGAACAGCTGGACATCACCTACCGTCATCCCGTAGCGGGAGGCTTTCTCCCGGTTGATATCGATATCGATGTAGCGCCCGCCCTCAAGTCGCTCAGCCAGGACAGACACCACGCCAGGCACGGTTTTGGCTACCGCCTCGATACTCTGCGCCGTCGCGTCGATATCGGACAGAACAGTCCCGGACACTTTGATACCTATCGGGCTTTTGATCCCGGTTGAGAGCATATCAATACGGTTACGGATAGGCGGCACCCAGAGGTTTGCCAGACCCGGTAAACGGACTGTCCTGTCGAGTTCATCAATAATCTTGTCAATTGTCATGCCGGGACGCCACTGATCCTCAGGTTTGAGCTGGATCGTGGTTTCCACCATTTCGAGCGGCGCGGAATCCGTTGCGGTCTCTGCTTTACCGGTCTTGCCAAATACAGAAGCCACTTCAGGAACGCTTTTGATTAACTTGTCTGTTGTCTGCAGGAGCGCTGCAGCTTCTGCCGGAGAGACGCCAGGCAAGGTCGACGGCATATACAGCAGATCGCCCTCGTTAATCTTCGGCAGAAATTCACCGCCCACCTGACTCAGTGGCCAGATAACCGTGAAAATGGACAAGGCCGCAACCAGCAGGGTTGTTTTTGGCCAGTGGAGGACCCGCAGCAGCAAAGGATGATACGCTTTGATCAGCACCCGGTTCAGGGGGTTACTTGTCTCGGCAGGAATTTTCCCCCGGATCCAGAATCCCATCAGAATAGGAATGACGATGATGGCCAGTGCGGCCGCTCCCGCCATGGAGTACGTTTTCGTGAATGCCAGCGGGCCAAACAGACGACCTTCCTGCCCTTCCAGGGTAAAGATAGGAATAAAGGACAGGGTGATGATCAGCAGGCTAATGAACAACGCGGGTCCCACTTCCACGGAGGCGTCGGTAATCACCTTCCAGCGGGTGGCGTTGTCAATCTGCTCACCCGGATGCTGATGATCCCACTCCTCAAGCCGTTTGTGCGCATTTTCAATCATCACAATGGCGGCATCCACCATCGCACCGACGGCAATCGCTATCCCTCCCAGCGACATGATATTGGCGTTCAGTCCCTGGAAGTGCATGACGATAAAGGCGATACACAGGCCAAGCGGCAGAGAGATAATCGCCACCAGGGCAGAACGTACGTGCCACAGGAACAGAGCACAGACGATGGCCACCACGATAAACTCTTCCAGAAGTTTGGAACTGAGGTTATCAATCGCCCGGTCGATTAACTGGCTGCGATCGTAGGTGGTCACGATTTCAACGCCTTCCGGCAGGCTGGCCTTCAGCGTCTCCAGTTTATCCCTCACTGCCGTGATAACGTCGCGCGCATTTTTACCCGACCGCAGGATCACCACGCCGCCAGCGACTTCTCCCTGGCCGTTCAGCTCGGCAATACCACGCCTCATTTCGGGCCCGGTCTGCACGCGGGCAACATCCCGCAGATAAACCGGCACGCCGTTCTCACCTGTTTTCAGGACGATGTTATTAAAATCATCAATGCTCTGAAGATAACCGCTGGCACGGACCATATACTCCGCTTCGGCCATTTCAACGGATGAGCCACCGGCCTCCTGGTTAGACGATTCAAGTGCCTGTTTCACTTCGGGCAGGCTGATACCGTACTGGGACAGTTTTACCGGATTGACCTGAATCTGGTACTGTTTCACCACGCCGCCAACCGAAGCGACCTCAGCCACGTTCGGGATGGTTTTCAGCTCAAATTTCAGGAACCAGTCCTGCAGAGAGCGCAGTTCTGAAAGGTCGTGTTTTCCGTTGCGATCGACAAGGGCATATTCAAATATCCAGCCCACTCCCGTGGCGTCCGGGCCGATTTCAGAGCTCACACCCGCAGGCAGTTTGCCCTGAACCTGATTCAGGTATTCCAGCACGCGCGAACGGGCCCAGTACAGATCGGTGCCGTCTTCAAAAATGACATACACATACGAATCACCGAACTGTGAAAAGCCACGCACGGTTTTTGCGCCAGGTACGGACAGCATGGTGGTGGTAAGCGGATAGGTGACCTGGTTTTCTACAATCTGCGGGGCCTGTCCGGGATAGCTGGTTTTAATAATGACCTGCACATCTGACAGGTCAGGCAGCGCATCGACCGGCGTGTTAATTATCGTCCATGTGCCCCAGATGCTGAGAAACAGTGCGCCCATCATGACCAGGAAACGGTTGGCGACAGAGCGCCGGATAATCCATTCAATCATCGTCGTCTCCTCAGTGCCCTGAATGCATATTTACAGGCTGCTCAGACATTGCTGGCATACTGTTTTCTGTTTTTTCAGGGTGGCGCATACGTTCCAGCGCGCCCGTAATATTGGCTTCGGAGTCAATGAGGAACAGGCCACTGACCACCACGGTATCGCCTTCATTCAGGCCGGAGCCAATGCCGGACTGTTGCTGTGATTCATGCAGAACGTGGATCTGTTTCGGCACAAACTTGCCTTCATCATCAACAGTAATCACGCGCTGTTCTTTGCCGGTATCGATAACGGCCTGGCTTGGTATCAGCAGCATCTCCTGGCTCTTGGTATTCAGTTTCAGATAGGCATTCATGCCCGGCTTGAGAAACTCATCCTTATTAGAAACCTGGAGACGGACCTGAAGCGTACGGGTTGTCTGATCCACGCTGGGAAGAATGTTCCATTTTTCGACATGGAATGTTTTATCCGGATAAGCCGGTACCGAAATTTCAAACTGCGACGTATCTTTCAGCAGATAGGCGATAGATTCTGGCACTGCAGCGCTGATCCAGACCGGGTCCATCCCCTGAATCTGAGCCACTACTTTATCTTTCGAAATATTCATTCCGGTGCGCAGGTCAAACGCAGTAATGACACCATCAATAGGTGCTTTAATGGTAAAACGGGTCTGGATTGTGCGGGTTGAACGCAGCCTTTGAATATCCTCTTCCGGCATACCAGCCAGACGAAGTCGCTCCAGAACCCCTTTTATCTGGGTTGACGTACCGCCTGTACCGGATAACAGCAGGAACTCACTTTGTGCCTCAACCCATTCAGGAATGGTGATATCGATAAGCGGAGTGCCTTTCTTCACATGATCGCCAATCGTCAGGGGATACACTTTTTCGACGAAACCGTCAGAACGCGCCTGCACAATGACAAACTGATACTCGTTGTAACTGACATTAGCCGGGATTGTCTGGGAATAATTCAGCATTCCTCGCGTAACTTTTTGCGTTTTTAATCCCAGATTCTGAACCTGGGTTGGATCGATACGGATCCCGCCACTGCTTTTATCGCCACTTTCATCAGCATATTTCGGCACCAGGTCCATATCCATAAAGGGAGATTTTCCGGGTTTATCAAATTTGGTATCCGGTTTCATCGGGTCATACCAGAAAAGTACCTTTCGCTCCGGTGCCTTTTGTTCGGTTTGTACTGTTTTTTGTGATGAGTTTACATACTGCCAGGCAGTAACCGATATCAGCCCCCCTGCTATGAGGCTGCTGATAATTATTGCAGCATATTTTATCTTTAAAGAAGCCATACAATTTCTCGCTGAAAAATCAAAACACCTGGCATATGCGCCCGATCATTCATTCACAGTAATCCCTTAATGAATGTTCAGGCGCACTGGATGTATTCGCTCCGGACTGATAATCAGGATTGCGTAACGTTAATGCTTTTGAGTAAGGAGATATTGCCCTGCTGAATAAACGAGAAATCGACATGGTTGCCGGTTTTCAGGGCATTGATAGCGTCGTCTGCATTAACAAAAGTGAAGCGCATGGTCATTGCAGGCCAGCCCACAGCAGGGATTGCTTCGTGCGAAATGGTAATCTTTTTACTATTCATATCAATGTCTTTAACGACACCGGTGCCCTTGATAACCTGCTGTACCGAAGCATCACTGGCAGCATTCATATCGCCATGCTGATGTGTTTCAGCATGAAGACCGGCAGAAAACATGACAGAGAAGGCACCAAATAAAACGGCTTTAAGTGAATTACGCATTTTAAATTTCCTGATTAATGAAATAAATTTACTCTACCCAACCGCCACCCAGTGCGGTAAACAGATTAATTTCGTTAACCTGCCGGGAATAGGTAAGATCGAGAATGGTTTGCTGCGTAGCGAAGAGAGAACGCTCTGCATCCAGCACTTCAATGTAACTGACAGCACCACTGGAATATAATCCTCTGGCACGCTGGAGAGTTATCTGAAGTGAATCAAGATAACGCTGCTGTGACTCAAGTTGCTGGCTAAGGCTGTCGCGCAGCGCAAGCGTGTCGGAAACATCCTTAAAGGCTGACTGAATTTTTTGTTCGTAATTAACCACCGACTGTTGCTGGCGAATTTCAGCCAGCTTCAGATTGGCTTTATTCCTGCCAGCATTAAATATAGGAATTTCAATTTTAGGGATAAAATTCCACATTCCACTTCCTGACGTAAACAGGCTGGACAGCTCCGTACTGCTTGCGGAAAGACCACTGGTCAGGGTAATTGAGGGGAAAAAGGCCGCTCGCGCTGCGCCAATATTGGCATCAGCCGCTTTCAGCTGATATTCCGCTTCCATAATATCCGGTCGCTGCAGCAAAATTTGTGAAGACAGATTTGGTGGCAATTTTACTGGGGCTATCTCCCCGCCTTTCATCCCTTTTTCTGGCGGCAGTGCACGGTACGTTCCCAGCACCAGTTGCAGGGCATTGTTTGCCTGAGCCAGATCGCCTTCTCGTTTGGCTATCTCAGCGCGGGTACTTTCGATTTGTCCCCTGGCCTGTTCAAGCGCCAGCACATTCGTACTCCCGGTCACGAGCTGTTGCTCAACGAAAGCATAGGACTGTTCGTAATTTTTCAGCGTTTCCCGCGCGATACGGAGTTGTTCATACGCCAGTTGCTGGCTGAAATAGCTTTGTGAAACGCTGGAGACCAGCAGGATATGTACAGCCCGACGGGCTTCTTCGCTGGCAAAGTAGTTCTGGCGATCAGCGTCACTCATGTTCTTAAGTTTGCCGAAAAAATCGAGCTCATAACTGAACTCCAGACCTGCGTCGTACTTCTGTGTGGTCGGCTTGTCACCTTTCAGACCACCGCTGTAGGTGATCCCGGATGAGGCATTCAGCTGGGGATAACGATCTGCATCCGTGACGTTGAACTGGGCCCGGGCCTCTTCAACCTTCAGTGCAGCCATTCTCAAATCACGGTTATTAGTCAGGGCTTCAGTAATCAGCCGGGTGACCTGGGGATCGACAAAAAAGTTACGCCAGCCCGTATCCTGATAGCCATTCACCGCTGGCGTCAGGCTGTTACGGGACAGTGAAAACTGCTGGGGTACCGGTGCTGCCGGACGCTGATATTCAGGCGCCAGAGAGACACAACCAGCCAGAATGAAGATTGTGCTGATGCTGAGTAGTTTTAATTTGAACATATTGCTTCTCGTCCAGGCAGACCTGGTAAATGGTTCAAATGAAGTCCAGAGTATTACCAGGGTTACTTTACAGAATGCACTCTGTTTGTCGGGTGACAGAATAATGACAATGTTGTCATTTTTACGGTAATTCGTTGATTACGATCGTGTGCGCAATAGAATGACATTAGCAGCCAGACGGGGAGCAAGATGAAAATATTGATCGTCGAAGACGAAATTAAAACAGGTGAATATCTCAGCAAAGGGCTTACAGAGGCAGGGTTCGTGGTGGATCACGCTGATAATGGTCTTACCGGATATCATCTCGCCATGACAGCCGAGTATGATTTAGTCATTCTGGACATCATGCTGCCTGATGTGAACGGCTGGGATATCATCCGCATGCTGCGCACTGCCGGAAAGGGTATGCCGGTCTTACTACTGACGGCCCTCGGCACGATCGAACACAGGGTCAAAGGACTGGAACTGGGAGCGGACGATTATCTGGTTAAACCCTTCGCGTTTGCCGAACTGCTCGCCCGGGTAAGGACCCTACTGAGGCGGGGAAACACGCTGATCACGGAAAGTCAGTTTAAGGTGGCTGACCTCTCGGTTGATCTCGTCTCCAGAAAAGTCAGTCGCGCCGGAAACCGCATTGTGCTCACCAGTAAAGAGTTCAGCCTGCTGGAATTTTTCATTCGCCATCAGGGTGAAGTGCTACCCCGCTCCCTGATTGCCTCTCAGGTCTGGGACATGAATTTTGACAGCGACACTAACGCGATTGATGTCGCCGTAAAGCGACTTCGCGCGAAAATAGACAACGATTACGGGACAAAGCTGATCCAGACAGTCCGGGGCGTGGGCTACATGCTGGAGGTCCCGGATGCATAGCAAACCGTCCAGACGCCCGTTCTCGCTCGCGCTGCGGCTGACCTTTTTTATCAGCCTGTCCACGATACTGGCTTTTATCGCCTTCACCTGGTTTATGCTGCATTCGGTTGAAAATCATTTTGCCGAGCAGGATGTCAGCGATCTGCAGCAAATCAGTACCACACTGAATCGTATAATGCAGTCCCCGGCGGATCCGGATGAAAAAAAAATAAGCAAAATAAAGGAGTCGATTGCCAGCTACCGCAACGTTGCCTTTTTGCTCCTCAACCCCAGGGGGGAGGTGCTCTTCAGTTCAGCGCAGGGGGCAGCACTACGCCCGGCCGTGAATTCAGCAGATTTTAACGAGCACAGCCGCGCACGGGATGTCTTTCTCTGGACGGTGGAAGAGCCTGCGGATCCGATGCACGCCGAATCCGGAATGAAAATGGACACCTACCGGATTATCGCCTCCTCTGGTCAGGCGATTTTTCAGGGTAAACAGCAGAACTATGTCATGCTGACTGGCCTCTCCATAAATTTCCATCTCCACTATCTCGATGCGCTGAAAAAGAATCTGATTGCGATTGCCGTCGTGATAAGCCTGCTGATTGTTCTGATCATTCGTATCGCCGTCCGGCAGGGACATCTGCCCCTTCGTAATGTCAGCACGGCCATTAAAAACATCACTTCCGAGAATCTTGATGCGCGGCTGGAACCGACACGCGTTCCCATTGAGCTGGAGCAGCTGGTTATCTCTTTCAATCATATGATTGGAAAGATTGAGGATGTCTTTACCCGCCAGGCCAATTTCTCTGCCGATATCGCCCACGAGATCAGAACGCCCATCACCAATCTGGTGACGCAGACTGAGATCGCACTGAGTCAGGACCGGACGCAGAAGGAGCTCGAGGATGTCCTCTACTCCAGTCTTGAAGAGTATAACCGGATGACCAAAATGGTCAGCGACATGCTGTTTCTGGCCCAGGCGGACAATAACCAGCTGATACCTGACAGGGTCAGATTTGATCTCAGAGCGGAAGTCCTGAAAGTCTTCGAATTTTTCGAAGCCTGGGCCGAAGAACGCAATATCACGCTCAGGTTTAACGGGATGCCCTGTCTGGTTGAGGGCGATCCACAAATGTTCAGAAGAGCAATCAATAACCTGCTGTCCAATGCCCTGCGTTATACCCCGGAGGGACAGGCCATCACCGTCGCCATCAAAGAACAGGAAAATGTTTTTGACCTGGTGATTGAAAATCCGGGAAAACCAATCCCTGAGGAGCATTTATCAAGGCTGTTTGACCGTTTTTATCGGGTGGATCCGTCCAGGCAACGAAAAGGAGAAGGCAGCGGCATCGGTCTTGCTATCGTGAAGTCCATTGTGGAAGCACATCACGGAAGAGTAAATGTGGAATCGGATATACGTTCGACACGTTTCATTTTATCCGTACCCAGACCGGAGAAAATGAATCCGGCACCTCAACACTGAGAATAAAGATGTAAATGACAAAGATGTCATTAGCCTGTCATGCAGCAAACAGAAGCCATTCGATATAATTAGTGCAACTTATCAGGAAGGCTGGACTGCTTCATATATACCCAGGGTTTAAATACGCCAGGAGCTGAGTATCCAGCCATCTGCCGGAGAAATAAGTACTGCGGAACCTGTTTCAGTTATGGAACTGAAAAAACCGGTTGTACTTCCCCGGACATCACTAATTCAGAAATGGAGAGTTATCATGAAAAATATCGTCTTAGCTGCTGTTATGGGTCTTGGCTTAATCTCGTCGGCGTGGGCCTCAGGGACTATTGATATTCACGAACAAGTTAATAATGCACAGGCACCAGCTCATCAGATCCAGTCAGCTTCAGCTACAAACGCAATAAAGGGGTCTACACCACAAATGGCCAGTATGAATCAGCATGAACAGGCCGTTATTGCTCATGAAACCATGACGAACGGATCGGCGGATGGGCACCAGAAAATGGTGGAAAGTCATCAGAAGATGATGGGAAATAACTCCGTTTCCCCTACCGCGCCGTCAACGTCGTATGCCGCGATGGATGAGCATGAAAGAGCGGCGGTAGCCCATGAATTCATGAATAACGGTCAGTCTGGCCCACATCAGGCCATGGCCGAAGCGCATCGCCGCATGATCAATGCAGGCTGAATGCGACGGTAGTATCCGTGCTGTTACCTTTTCCTTGATAGATTGTCCTTAAACGACGTTGCTACATTTTTGCCCCCGTCAGGGGGCTTTTTTATCTGACTCAGCTACAATTAACCGGTACCTGCCTGAAAGGAATTATTATATGAAAATCAGAAACTCGCTTTTTGTTATAATAATGTTATCGCTGCCAGCCGTTTCCGCTGAACCCTCGGACATGAAAATGTCAGATATGTCCTCATCGGCATCGTCGCAGGAATATATGAAGGGCATGAAAGACATGCATGACAAAATGATGGCCGCCGTTAATGAGTCCGATCCCGACAAGGCCTTTGCAAAAGGTATGGTTGCACACCATAAAGGGGCAATTGCCATGGCGGAAACCGAGCTCAAATACGGAAAAGATCCCGAAATGAGAAAGCTTGCGCAGGACATCATAAAAGCGCAGAAAGGTGAAATCGGGCAAATGAATAAATGGCTAGACAGCCAAAAATAACAATTGCAAAAACGCCATGATAAGCGTAAATTTAAATCACTCCCGGGCACGGGAGCCTGTTAAACGTCAAATAATTAAAACCCGATTAATTTCGGGTTTTTTATATTTTGTCCTCAGATCCTGTGTTGTGGGGCGCAATATGCACCTGCCTATTTTTTTCTGAGTTAATTCCTTCTGCTTCGAAAAAAATAGCCATCGCTTCCGGAAGCGTAGATTTCCCTAAGTCATTAGGGCAGACAATGCCCGTCATTACATCATCGTTAATGATTTCTGTGGTGTTTCTGTCGCCCCTGAAATTTTTATTTTTTACTTTTCTGAGCCACATATACAGTCCTGTATGCAGTGAAGCATTGTTACCGGAACCCTTCTCAGGCTGGTATACAGGCGTCTCAGGTCAGGACGGGCGGCAGACGCTTTTTATGACCCTTGTTTTCTGCGGAGCGGGCCTGAGAACATTTATTGCTTTATGGTGAACAAAGTCATTATCGGATGCTGAAAATGGAATAATCCTCCAATCGCAATAATCTACCTACTTTCTTGACCTATCTACAACAATCCCTCTCTTCTTATGCCAGGATCCGAAAACCGTCAAAGCCGGAAGCAATGCAACTGCCTACCTGATTCGTTTAGCTCTGTTCGTATACGATTCAGGGAATGAAATTTAAACAGGATGCATCACTTGATGAAACATGTAAGATAAATCTTATCTACGATATTTAAGGAAAGGCACAGCGTGGCGACTTATCGGGCTTACTACGGTCAGGACAGAGATCGTGAATATTTTGAACGCATATTTCAGTCAGCAAACATAAATTTTATCATTGGCTCAGGAGCATCACTGCCTGCAATCAGCGTGCTAGGTGATATTGAAAGCGAACTTGAGGCTCTGATACGCGCCGGAAAGGATGATGAATACTTCAGTAAGTCTGAGTCTTTTTTGGACAATGTATGGAAGGCAAACAATGTCCTCCTTAAGCGAAGCAGGCCCGCAGAGGTAGTCCTTCCTGCTTTAATTGATGATGTCGTATCGACACAAAACAATTACGCGAAGTTCATGCGTGCATTAGAAATGCTTCTAACGAGGCGGCGCACTGGATTGCTACCGCGGCGCATCAACCTCTTTACGACTAACTATGATTTATTCATTGAGGATGCGGCGGTTAAAAATAACAACGTCATTCTGAATGATGGTTTCCGTCAACGCGCCGATATTTACAACCGGACGGTATTCGATGCCAAATGTTTTTATCAGACCATACACGCAACCGGGAACCTTTATAATTACAGCGTGGAACTACCTACGGTGAATCTCATCAAGTTGCATGGATCCCTTTCCTGGCATAGCTATAATAAGGAAATCTACTATTCCATTAAGGATATGAAGCCAGTTGCGTTCAATACACCAAAGGAGAAGCAGGACTGGGTTATGTCTCATCAACTGGTTCTGCCGCGCAAGGATAAATTTCGTGAAACCTTACTTGAAAACGTGTATTACGACCTGCTACGGACTTACTCAAATGAGCTGGATAAAGAAGGCTCTTTGCTTATAGTTTTCGGGTTTTCTTTTGCGGATGAGCATATTGAAACCCTTACCAAAAAAGCGCTGCGAAACGCCACGCTCAAGATTGTAATATTCGCCTACAACGTGGCGGCGAAAGACCTATTTCTTGATAAATTCCGTGATTATTCCAACGTTGACGTAGTTTTTACGCCTGGAGTTCCGTTGGACTTCAAAAAGATGAATGAAATTATAACCAGCTTTCTGGGAGGCATGAAATGACCTCCGCTTTTGTTAACGAAGAAGCAGTATTAAGGATCGGTGAGGTTCGTGAAGTGTCGGGCAGAACACTCAGTGTGCTTGTCGATAAAAATAAAAATCTGAGTGACCTTTTCTATCACGGCAAGGTGCTTAAAAATGTTTCAGTGGGCAGCTTCATTGAAGTCAAGAAAGGCTTCATGACTCTGATTGCAAAGGTAGAAACCGAGAAAATTGTCGAGGAAAAAGCACCTGTTGGTAGCGGAAGCGATTCGCTTCGCTTCCGTCGCTATCTTACGGCCTCACTGGCAGGCTACATTGACCGGAACGGGCGCTTTACTGGCGGAACACGCGAGTTGCCCCTTATCGGCAATGAAGTTTTTCTGATGTCTGAGGAACAACTTCATCTTATCCACTCGATCGCACCGAAGGGCGAGGCCGGGCTGAATTTTTCTCGCACAGATCTCGAAGATATTGATATCACACTCCCGATAAACGGCCTTCTTAACTCACACATTGCCATCTTCGGTAATACTGGCAGCGGCAAGTCCAATACTCTGGCCGCGCTTTACCAGCATGGCTATGAGGCCCTGAAAAACCTACTAGGCGAAGGATTCAGGAGTCAGTCACGGTTTCTTTTATTTGATTTCAATGGTGAATATGGTGGGAGAAGCTGCATTACGCGCGACAAGGTTGTTTACAATCTTAGCACGCATGATGAAGAGGGTGATCGCATTCCGATGCCTGCTGAGATACTGCTTGAGCATGAGATTCTCTCTGTCCTGACGGATGCTACCGACAAAACGCAGAAACCTTTTCTGAAGCGAGTGCTTGAATTCAAAAAGCGAGTGGAGTCGAAGCAGAACCCTCAGTCCTATTTTCGTGAAATTCTGAAACGGCGGGTCACCGAAACTCTGTTTGGTTGCGAAAAGAAAAAAAGTGACGACCTGATTGATTTATTCCGCCCCGTACTGAAGGACGAAGACCTGATAGCAGATATTGACTTTTTTTATAACAACGGCGGTGTATGGCGAACTAAGACAGGTGTTTACTTTTCTAATGAAGAAAATACGCATCAGTGCAATATGTACCGCAGGGCTCAGAATTATGAATTTCCCGACGATATAATGGAAGAGTTGCTGGACTATATGTATGTTCAGCTAATTATTGAATATCTTTCAAGCCGCTCAAATCCTGAACATCTTTCTCCTGTCATCAACCGAATGAGCGGACTCAAAAAAGATATTCGTAAAATTTTCAATACAGCATCCGGCGGAACCATCTGGGCAGCAACGAACTTTGTTGTCCTGAACCTTAATATGGTCAATCTGACCATGAAAAAAACGCTTCCACTTTTGATGGCCAAATGGGCTTATTCAGCAAAAAAAATGGATAAGGCACCGTCCACTCTCCATCTCATCATAGACGAAGCACACAATATCCTTTCGAACACCTCGTTTAGGGAATCAGAAAGCTGGAAGGATTATCGGCTCGAAACGTTTGAAGAGATAATTAAGGAGGGCAGAAAATTTGGCGTCTTTGTGACGATATCCAGTCAGCGACCAAACGATATCTCCCCGACTATCATTTCTCAGGCACATAACTATTTCATTCACCGGTTGATAAATCAGAACGATCTGTATGCTATTGAAAAATCCGTTTCCTACATAGACCGCATGACTGAAGAATCTATTCCAACGCTTGCAACCGGCACCTGCATATTCAGTGGCGTGATCTGCCCTATGCCACTTAAGCTTCGTATAAACGAGCTGTCTTTCCGCAAAAAGCCGCACAGCCATACGCTTAATTTTGAAGACCTAATGCTTTAGCCACGGCTGCCGCTTCTTTGAGAAGAACGGCAGCCTGTCTACGCGTAAGTTATCCCCGTTCAGTACGTGCAGCTCAGCTAATGCGGGAATCGCGTCCGGCTCGATCACCTCCATAAACGCCGCCTCAAGCTATAGATTCTTCTTGTAGTACTAGTAGTAATTACAAAAAGTGCTTTTATGCTTTTTAAGCATTGCTTTTGTATTTTTAATAATGTCATTTTTTATCCCTCACTCCTTTCTTTTCCAGAGATCCGAAAACCCTGAAAGCCGGATGCTAACTATCTGAGGTGAAGGTGACTATGTGTTTACGCTGGCAGCCACGCAACCTGAATGGTTTATCGTGATGTGCTCCGGCATACGTAAATCCTACACCGGAGCTAAGGAGGGATTACTCCTGAAGGTGCAGCTCCTTCAGATTCGTTTCAAAGTAATCAACATAAATTCGCTCATTTTTGGGCTTCATTATCAGCTGAATACCGTTGGGAACGGGCGGACATGAGGCCCGGTAGGCGAACATCTCATCCTGGATATTCCGGAGCGTATAACCCAGTTGCTCTTCTTCTGTCCTTCCGGACACCCTGATCCCGGATAATTCCTTCTCAACGTACTTTTTCAGCTTCTCGCTTCTTTTCATACTGCTGCGATTATCCAGAAACTGAAGCAAGAAATAGCGGATGACCGGCAGTGTGAACACCACATAGAAGAGGATCTCATTCAGTCCGGATTTCATGGCGATGCCGTAAACAAGCATCGCGACAGGCGAGACAATAAAAGCTGAAAGATAAAACACGTGCAGCACCTCCCTGAGCGATTTGTCCCAGCCGAGGTTTTTTCCGTGGCACAGGAGCGCCATTACGGCCAGCGGCGCGTCATACACCTTACTGACGTACCACCCCTCTTCGCCAAATCGCTTTCGTGCTTTTTCCGGACTGTCCCTGAAATAGGCAGCTTCCCGGATGATGTCATCGCGAGGGATCTCCTCCACCTTCAGGTCATTGCGCCGGATGCCCAGTACCCGGCAGTCGTACATTTCCTGGATTGAGGCTGCCTTCCTGCGCAGTGCTGCGATGTGTCCGCTGATGATAATGTTAAAAGTAAGCACCAGGAGTCCATACAACCCCAGCAGTGAAGACAGCAGCTCTGAATCGACAAATCCCCGGCTCCGGTTGTATACGGTAACGAGCGAAAGCAGGAGCGGCACGATGATGCTGAAGATAAAATTCAGCCTGTTCCAGTTTTTTACCCTGTCGTAAACACGGGCCTGCGCATACAGTAAATCCAGGTTTTCTCTGGTCGACTGGTTCGTGTAAATGGCATTCATGGTTCACCCGTAAACAGGAAAGAACGGCCCGAACACATCGCGCCATTTATTGATGGATTTTTCATACTCATTGTTCTCCTCAAACCATCTCGCCTCCGATACCTTCTGCGCATCGAGATAACATCTGTCAGAAATCGCCTTACGCGCCTCGGCTGAAAGAGAGTTGATATCTCCCTGTATGCCTTTGGGATCGTTGACGGAGAACTGTACGTACAGACCGAGATGGCGGAAAAGCGCTTCCAACTCCATATCGACAAACGATGAGCAGGCTGCCCTGCCGGCGTAATAGTCCAGAATCAGCGTCTCCAGCAGGTAGGAACTCATGGAGGGCATCGTCGGTCGCCGCTGCCAGTACTTGACTGCTCTGATGACATTCAGCACATTGCCGTCATTCTGCACATTGACAGTTGTGACTCTGTCCCTGTCTTTGCGGGGGTCGGTAAACTTCCAGTGGCCTTTGCCGTCGGGGATCAGATAGTAAGTCCGTCCAAAGGCATCTTCGCTGGTAATAAAGCAGGGTACGATATCAAAATTCCAGTCCTTGCTGACCAGTTTCAGCGTGACGGCTTCCTGGTTACGCCTGATATCAGCCTGCGCGTACTGGGCAATGTCCTGCAGGCGGTTTTTAAAGGCATTCAGAATTCTGACGGAGCAGATAGTGTCAGCTCCGGAATGCCGATATCCGTGCAGGCGCGACCCCTCGCCGGAAGAGGTCAGAGTGATCCGGTCACTCAGAACGTTATAGGTGGCACTCTGCGCGGATAAGCCGAACATCAGATCGATATCGTCCAGAGGACGGATTTTGGTTCTTCTGGCAAAGGATCCAAAGGCAATATGGATCGCTGGATAACTCACCGGAAATTTATCGTCCTTCTCAAAATCATTCATCTTACCGATAAGCCAGTCGCGACTTGCACGCGCGTCATCGGTATCTGCCTTTTTGAGATTCACGATATCTTTCATAAATTCGTTAAAGGCAGCTATTACTGTGGTCGCCATGTTCAGTCCTTTAATTATTTATTGCAAAAGGCGCAGGGCTCTGTCGTACATCTGAACACTCCAGTGCCCTGGAAGAGTCGGTACAGTTTATTCTTAGTACCACAAGTTCACTACCGTCTCGCTCTCTACAAGGGCATATAATTTACATGGGAAATAAGAGCCTCGTTCTTTTACTGAAGATAATGCAAATATTTTTAATTATTGTTACCAAGTAAGCAATAGTGCGATTATGTTCAATATTTATCATTAGTATTGCGTTATCAGCACAAATCCTTCTTCTCTCCTCCTTAGATCCGAAAAAAGCAAGTTCCGGATCACGGCGATTTTCTGCGCTGATTTGTGAAACGAAAATTAAAAATGTGCTACACTTTAAGTAGTTAGATAACTTTCACCCTCTCCGCATCAGACCGACCTGACGAGTAAATCCTGTTAATCTGTTCATCATCGCTTCCGAAAACTTTGCTATTATGAATTTTTCGGAAGTCTAAAAGAGTGAGATCCGGTAATTGCGGGCGGTGACTGTTATTCTGCTAATCACTGCGGGCGGGCAACGGAATGTTCTGCTGGCGATGATAAATAAATAGAACTAATAGATATTAAATAATAAGGAAGTTGATTATGAATATGAAAATTACACTGAGTGTTTTATTTGAGGCTCTCATAATCCTTGGGCATGACAGAGTCTGGATGGAAGAATCGGAGTTTGAGCACATATACGGATACGGCTGCTACCGTGAGATACACACTTGGGACGATCGCACAGTTGCCTGGTGGGATGATGCTGATGACACATGGTATCTGTCCACAGAAGTCGATGTGATAACTCCTTTCCTTGGCCCTCTCCCAAAGAAAGAAGGAGAGCTCTCCGAGGAAAAATGCTTCCAGTTAATGACTCTTGGTCGCTACTGATAGCCGACAGCAGCATTTAATGAGTGGTCGGCTGGACACCCTCTGGCGGCCACATGTCACTCGATAGTGTAGTCCGGCGGGATTTCTCCTTGAAGATGATCCAGACATTAACGTAAAGGATACAGGAACGATGTGTAAACTGACCGGTTTTATAATGGGGCTGACGATCCTGCTGGGTGTGACTGCACGGGATGCAGGGGCGGCAACGCTCAGTGAAATGCGGATGGTTAATGCCAGTCAGAAACCCGGGATGGTGATTATCTGCAGCCGGACCTCGGAGATTCCGCAGAAAGGTGAATCCCCCGTTCGTATAGAAAGTCTCCTCAGGGGCGTGGTACTGCAGAACGACGGTGATCGCATGATGTTTGACGTGACCTATACACAGCGAAACGCTGAAGAGAGTATTCCTTTTCGTACGGAAAAATACCGGCTGACCACTGAGCTGGAAGCCACCCGCCAGAAAATGGCCATCGATCCTGAGACGATAGAACTATCGCTTCCGCGTGCCCGCGGTCTTGAAGAAACTTTTCTCGCGGGGATGAAAGCAAGCCCGGTTTCGTTTGAAGATTACACCAATTACCGTGTCAAATCTGCTACCGAGTATCTGATCCTGCCGGGTCCGGCATCCCCGGATGCACCGGTGATGCACTGCACACTCTAATGACAATGGTGACATAACATGATGCCAGCACTGCCAGGCCATAGCGGGGCTTTTTCCTCTGCTCAGCTGCCGGTGGCCATCGATTACCCGGCCGCGCTGGCACTGCGCCAGATGGCGCTCGTTCAGGACGAACTGCCGAAATACCTGCTGGCGCCGGAAGTGAGCGCCCTGCTCCACTACGTGCCCGATCTTCACCGTAAGATGCTGCTGACCACCCTGTGGAACACCGGCGCCCGTATTAACGAAGCACTGGCCCTGACCCGGAGTGATTTTTCCCTGGCCCCGCCCTACCCGTTCGTGCAACTGGCAACCCTCAAACAGCGGGTGGAGAAAGCGGCCCGAACGGCCGGCCGTGCTCCGGCCGGCAGCCAGCCTCATCGTAACGTTCCGCTTTCCGATCCGCAGTATGCCCGCCAGCTGGAAATGATGGTGGCCACCCTGAAAATACCGCTGGAACGCCGGAATAAGCGCACCGGCAGAACGGAAAAGGTGCGCATCTGGGAGATCACCGACCGTACCGTTCGCACCTGGCTGGGCGAAGCTGTTGAAGCGGCAGCCGCCGACGGGGTGACGTTCTCCGTGCCGGTGACGCCACACACGTTCCGCCACTCCTACGCCATGCACATGCTGTATGCCGGAATTCCGCTGAAGGTGCTGCAGAGCCTGATGGGGCACAAGTCGATCAGCTCGACGGAAGTCTATACAAAGGTATTTGCGCTCGATGTTGCTGCAAGTCATCGTGTGCAATTTTCAATGGCAGAGGCTGATGCTGTTGCCATGCTGAAAAAAAGATAACTAAATTTGTCAAAATTTACAGACAGTTGTAATGACATCCACTTATTCGATAATAAATTAATCTTGCGTTACGTGAAAACTGACAGGGGTCCAGGCTGTACCAGGCCGGAATTCACGTAACGCACTTTACGTCTTCTTCATTACTTACCTTTTCGTTCCGATCCTGTTCATCCCTGCATTGCCCCCTTTTCTTCATAACGCATTTCACTGTTGCCGAAAGCCCATGGGGTCGACTTTGCGACCGCGGCCGCACTCAGAAGGATGGCCACTTTAACCGGCGCCACCCTGGCGTACCTACTCGTCCCCGAAGTGAGAGCCCTACTCTTCTATATGCCGGATCTTCACCATTAAATGCTGTTCTCTACTTTCTGGAACACGGGAGTGCGGATCAGTGAATCCCGGACGCTGCCCCCGGAATCCTTTGATCTCGGTGGGTTAAGACCCTTTGTGAAAGTACTGGGCTAAGGGCATCCGCCCTGACGAACAATATTGACTAAGTGATGAAAGTAAACATATCGCAGTGAAGATGTTGAGCAGACTGCCCGCTCTTCCACACACCGCAGTCAATATCAATACTCCGGTAGGCCTATCCGCATATCGCAGTCAAGGCAAGCAAAACCTAAACGGAATGATGAATCAGTATAAATTGACTGTGGTATGCGCTCTGCATACCACAGTCAACAAACTCTAAAACGGCATTCCTCAGTCATTTCCCGGTTTCACGCTGGCGAGCGCTTTTGCTAGTTTCTGAGGATCAATACCTGCAGCCTTCAGGGCTTTAATAACTTCGTCATAGTTCTGCTCAGGTACTTCCTCTTCCGGCTCACGGGGAACAACGACCTTGCTACTGATGAGTTTCGGATTACGGTAATGCACGCTGAAGTAGGTGGCCCGGCCGCGTTTGAATTCGGTGTAATCCAGATAGCCGATATCCTTCAGCTGCGCCATGGCTTTGCGCACCGTGTGGTTCTGCGTGTAGAGGTTAGACGTCAGGTTGAGTCTGTCTCGCATACGCTTCATGGAGATGGGGGCCGGATTCTGTGGCAGACTTTCAATGTAGGTATAGAGTGCCTGTGCGGACTCCTTGCGCTGCAGGGCATCAATGGCTTTCAGACGCAACAGGACCCGCCTGTCCATCTGATAAAGCTCAAAGAGCTTGGGCTCTGCCCTGATCTCCACGACATCGGCAGTGATGTCGTAATAGGCAGACTGAACCAGGTGCGTAGTCCACCCTTTCGTTTCACTCTGAAACTTGAGGGTTACGGATGCCAGCTTGAACAGGGAGTTGCTTATCCTGTCACGCATTTTCTTGTTAGAGCGCCGGGAGTCAAAGCCACACATTTTAACAAACTCAACAAAAGACAGCTTGAGCGTGTCATCCTTAACGCCAAAATCATACATTGAACGGATGATTCCAAGCCAGACTTTGAAGTCCGTATCCATATCGAGGCGCGATCCGGTGATCCTGACATCGGTATACCCTTCACTCCGGGCAATGGACAGCTGTACGAGCTCCTCAGTCGCATCCGTGACGTTTTTGCGGTTCGTCTTACTCCTAGAGGTCGATTTGAGGGTAGGAACGAACAGACCAAGCCTCATGAGCGCAACAGGCTGAACAGTACTGGCGCTGTTGACATCCAGCTTAACAACTTCACCCGTTGTCTTATTGACCTCCTGAAGATTCAGGGGTAACTCATTATTTTCCATAGCCATTTTATTAACCCGCGGTTATCCACAAACGAAAGTATATACGCATATCACAGTCAACGGAAATACATACCCCAGTTAATACAATTGCATACCGCAATAGTTGATCTCGCACACAACAGTCAACATACCACACACCACAGTTAATGAAGATAGTCTCCAGGCTCAGGCGTAGCGGGGCGCTAAACGATCCGGGGATCTCTTTTTGATCTCAACATGATCTCCTTAAGGATCAATTACTGGATCGAAATATGGAATAACAGCCAGCATCCAATACATATGGACCACTGACATGACACAATGTGAATCTTGGTACAACAACCCAGTAATACAACACCAGGAAAGGCAATAGTCTTGACTGTGATATGCAGAAAAATGCATGTCATTACTCTTCCCTATTCCTATTCAGCTTCATACCGCAGTCAATAATCTGCATACTATAGTCAATTCCTTACCATTCAGTTCCTTCCAGTGGAGCTTCGTTAGCTTCAGAGCGTCAGCCACACCTTGTTAGTACGGAGTAATTCCGCTTCCTCGACGCATGCGCCTACGCGCGCATACTTTCTGCGGCGAGCGGATGATATTGACTGAAGCATGCGGCAGCCTTTCAGGCGGATGCTGAACTGAACAAGACTATATTTTGATCGGCTTTGCAATATTTAAGACGGTTTGCAACTTTAATGTTGCTTTGCGCCTTTTACCAAGATTTAATAGATTAATGCAAAGATAATAATAAGGAACAAAGAATGGGACTGATGGAAACGCTTGACCAGTGCATTACGGCCGGTCATGAAATGACGAAAGCTATCGCGATTGCACAGTTTAACGATGATAGCCCGGAAGCCAGGAAAATTACCCGTCGCTGGCGTGTGGGTGAGGCCGCCGATCTGATTGGCGTTTCTTCTCAGGCAATCCGTGATGCAGAAAAAGCAGGACGCCTTCCCCATCCTGATATGGAAATGCGTGGACGTGTAGAGCAGCGGGTGGGCTACACCATTGAACAAATCAACCATATGCGGGATGTATTTGGCACCCGTCTGCGCCGTCCTGATGACAGCGTTCCGCCCGTCATCGCGGTGGCAGCACATAAAGGGGGTGTCTATAAGACATCTGTATCTGTACATTTGGCACAGGACCTGGCGCTGAAAGGGCTGCGAGTACTGCTTGTCGAAGGGAACGATCCTCAAGGCACAGCCTCCATGTACCACGGCTGGGTCCCTGATTTGCATATCCATGCCGAAGACACACTGCTGCCTTTTTATCTTGGTGAGCGCGATGATGCAGCCTATGCCGTCAAAGCCACCTGCTGGCCGGGTCTCGACATCATACCTTCATGCCTGGCTCTGCACCGCATTGAGACAGAACTAATGGGAAGGTTTGACAACGGGAAACTGCCGACAGAACCTCATATGATGCTTCGCCTGGCCATCGAAACAGTGGCCCATGATTATGATGTCATTGTTATCGACAGTGCACCGAACCTCGGTATTGGTACCATCAATGTCGTCTGTGCTGCAGATGTACTCATCGTGCCAACGCCAGCAGAGTTATTTGATTACACCTCTGCCCTTCAGTTTTTTGACATGCTGCGCGACCTGTTAAAAAACGTGGACCTGCAGGGTTTTGAACCTGACGTTAGAATTCTTCTGACCAAGTACAGCAATAACAATGGCTCACAGTCACCCTGGATGGAAGAACAGATCCGCGATGCCTGGGGAAGCATGGTACTGAAAAACGTTGTTCGCGAGACCGACGAAGTCGGTAAAGGTCAGATCCGTATGAGAACGGTGTTTGAGCAGGCTATCGATCAGCGCTCATCTACAGGAGCCTGGCGAAATGCGCTGTCTATCTGGGAGCCTGTCTGTAATGAAATTTTTGATCGCCTGATTAAACCTCGCTGGGAGATCAGATAATGAAACGTGCACCAGTCATTCCAAAACATACCGTAAAAGATATCCGCCCCGAAACTGAACCTTCAGCGGCACCCGCTGCACCGATGGTTGATTCATTAATTGCACGGGTTGGAGCCATGGCCCGCGGGAATACCATTCTGCTTCCGGTTTGTGGCCGGGAAGTGAAATTTATTCTGGAAGCGATCCCGGGCGAGAGTGTTGAGACGGCATCAAGAGTCTGGTCAGGTAATGAACGTGACCAGGAACTACTGACCGAAGACGCGCTTGATGATCTGATTCCATCTTTTATGCTGAGTGGTCAACAGACGCCTGCGTTCGGACGAAGGGTAGAAGGTGTCATTGAAATTGCTGATGGTAGTCGCCGTCGTAAAGCCGCCATACTGACATCATCAGATTATCGTGTTCTCGTCGGGGATCTCGATGATGAACAGATGATGGCTTTATCACGGCTGGGTAATGATTATCGTCCTGTCAGCGCTTATGAACGGGGCAACCGTTATGCACAGCGGTTGGAAAATGATTTTAACGGCAATATCTCTGCTCTGGCTGAAGCTGAGAATATTTCCCGTAAAATCATCACGCGTTGCATCAACACGGCCCATTTGCCAAAATCAGTGGTTGCCCTGTTTACTCATCCTGGTGAACTTTCCGCCCGCTCTGGGGAGACGCTGTACAAAGCATTTTCGGGAAAAGAAGCTTTATTGTTGCAACGGACACAACAGCTTCATGAGCAAAAGAAAGCGGGAGTTATCTTTGAATCCGAGGAAGTTATTGGTTTACTGACGGATGTTCTGAAAGAGCCATCAGGTAAAAAAGTAAACCTTAATACCCGTCATCAATTTGTACCTGGTGCGACAGCCCTATACAAAGGCGATAAGGTGATTTTTAATCTCGATAAATCTCGTTTGCCTGCCGAGTGTATCGAGAAGATAGAAAGCATACTGCGCGACTTACAAAAAGTTTAGCCTGTTTAATGATACACGCGAGAGTCTTCATTAATTTCCAATATCCTTAATGCGTTACATGCTGCTTCGGAATATATACATCCGAAGCAGTTATTTTCTGCACTATAGCCCAGTGTTGTTAAAAAGATCTGTTTACTTCTCCCAACCTGATTGTTACCACAATCTAAAGATCCAGTTTTTTCTAGTTTTCCTTAACTAGTTCCGCAGTTCACCCCTCAACCTGCATATCAGAACTCAGACGGTAACCCATCCCGGAATACTGATTTCATACACCAGATTAACTGGGACCACGGTCCCACTTCCTACTTGCGTGTCAGAACTCACCCGTCAAGCCCGCTTGGAATATCGATTCCACACGCCGGATTTAACTGGGACCACGGTCCCACCTCCTACTTGCGTGTCAGAACTCATCCTTCAACCCCGCCTGGAATATCGATTCCACACGCCGGATTTAACTGGGACCATGGTCCCACTCTATTCAGCTGTTTCTATCACAATACAGATTTTGAGATTGTTACTGTGATTCCTGTATTAGGTGCGTAAGAAGATTATGTTCGTTTTGTTCCCTGGTGCTTCCTCGCTCACTCGCGGGCTTCGCCCTGTCGTTCGGCTGCGGCGAGCACTACTGGCTCTCTCAGAAAAGCAGAATTTATCTGATCCTCGCAACGGGAATATCTTTCCAGCGGGTGGTGTACGCAGGGGAGAGCATATCGCGTTTCATTTGCCATGATGGCGCTATCCCTCGCCCGGCAAACCAGATCTGTCCCAGACCGGAATGATTAATGCCATCGAGAACCTTCATCAGCTCAGAGCTGTGAGGACGTGGCGGACGTTCGTCGAACAGCTGCAGCTGCGAAACGCCGGAGCCGGTGAAGTCATTCAGCATCACACCGGCTTTGGCATACAGGTGCCCATCCTTCCAGATACGCTCCAGAGCCGTTGTGGCGGCCGCAATAATGTCCCGGGTGTCCTGAGTGGGTGTAAGCAGTTTCTCCGTGGCCACGTTGCCGTAGTAAGGCTCTTTAACGGCGAACGGAGACGTTTTGATGAAAACGGAAATATGCCGGCAGTACTGGCGCTCTTTCCGCAGCTTTTCAGAGGCCCGCTCTGCGTACTGACAGACAGCCTGGCGGAGCGAATCGTACTCCGTGATTTTCTCTCCAAAGCTGCGGCTGCAGACGATCTGCTGTTTCGTCGGTGGTGCTTCCTCAAGCGACATGCAGCTTTCCCCGTTCAGTTCGCGTACTGTTCGCTCGAGAACGACGGAGAAATTTTTGCGTATAAAGGCCGGGTTCGTCAGGGCCAGATCGAGCGCGGTCCTGATACCCAGTACATTAAGTTTGCGTGCAATACGGTTTCCCACGCCCCAGATCTCTTCGACCGGCTGCAGTGAAAGCAGTTTCCGCGTTCGCTGAGGATTCCCCCTGGTCAGGGCGAGCACACCACGAAACTGTTTCCACTCCTTTGAGGCCCACTGGGCTGATTTTGCCAGGGTTTTCGTCGGCCCGGCACCCACGCCGATGGTCAGACGGGTACAGTCATACACGTGCTGGCGCAGCTGCCGGCCGAAGTCCTCCAGGTCCATGCAGTGCTCAACGCCGGTCAGGTCGAGGAACATCTCGTCAATCGAATACTGTTCCACCCTTGGGGCCAGCTCCTCCAGGCAGCTCATCACGCGCGCTGACATCGAGGCATAAAGTTCATAGTTGCTTGAGAACGCGTATATTTTTTCCGGATACGTTTCGTTTTTCATCTGAAACCACGGCGTGCCCATTTTGATCCAGGGCTTTGCCTCGGCACTTCTTGCGATAACGCAGCCATCGTTATTACTGAGCACCACAACCGGCTTTCCTTTCAAATCCGGGCGGAAAACACGTTCGCAGCTGGCATAAAAGCTGTTCACATCGGCCAGGGCAAACATCAGTACATCTCCCTCGGGCGGTGGATGATGTGCGTGACGACGCCAAAGATATCCAGATCGTCCGGGTCGGGATAAATCGGCGGCCAGGCGGCGTTCATTGGCTGCAGCGTCAGTCGTGGCGTCAGCAGAAGCCGTTTAACCGTAAACTCCCCCTGCACACTGGCCACAACAATATCGCCGTGCCGGGGCTTCTCTGCACTGTCCACAACCAGCAGATCGCCATTGTAAAGGCTGCCGTCGGACATACTGTCACCGCTGGCACGGAGATAGTAAGTCGCGCTCGGGTGCCGTATGCAGTAATCATGGAGATCCAGGTCGGACTCGACATAGTCAGCGGCAGGGCTCGGAAAACCGCAGCTGGCCAGGTCTGCAAACAACGGATGGGCCTGTGGCGGGAGTGCTTTCCCGGTGCTGAAAAGCTGCAGTTTCATCTTTCCTCCTGACGTCTAAATATACTGGATATGCATACAGTATATTTAACAGCGTGAGGATAATCCAGATCACCTGCTTCATGAACAGGGTGAGTAACCTAAGTTACTCAAAATGCTATTTAATATCATTATGGGACATTTAAATTACTCATAATGAGAAGCATGGCTTTTATTTTGCCATTTTGCTCTTATAATATGTATCAAATTGAGTTTAATTGACGGAGCATAATGATGAATATTTACTGCGATGATGGTTCAACTAATGTTAAGCTGGCATGGTTTGAAGGAAACGAGCTGCAGACCCGGGTTTCAGCTAACTCCTTCCGGCATGGCTGGAAAGTGGCGGAATTCAGTGCCGCAACGTTCAACTATCAGGTGGGCACGCTGAAATACACCTGGGACAGCGTCAGCCGGGATGCCATCCCGACAACAAACGTGGAATACCAGTACGGTGATCTCAACCTGCTGGCCGTGCATCATGCCCTGCTGAACAGCGGACTTGAGCCGCAGCCGGTGAGCCTGACCGTGACGCTGCCCCTGAGCGAGTATTATGACGGGGACTGCCAGCGGAACGAGGAGAACATCCGACGCAAACGAGAAAACCTGATGCGTGAGCTGGTTCTGAATAAGGGCAGGGCATTTACCGTAACGGACGTGAAGGTGATGCCTGAATCACTGCCGGCGGCGTTCTCCCGTCTCGCGGAGCTGAAGCCCGGACCCGCTGAGACCACCCTGATTATCGATCTCGGCGGAACCACGCTCGATGCCGGCGTGATTGTCGGACAGTTTGATGATATCAGTGCGGTACACGGCAATCCGTCTGTCGGCGTGTCACAGGTCACCCGCGCAGCTGCAGGCGCGCTGCGGGCTGCAGACAGCGAAACCAGCGCGCTTATTGCTGACACGGTCATCCGCAACCGCAATGATCGTCAGTATCTGCAGCGAGTGATCAACGATGCCGGAAAAATTGACGATGTTCTGAACAAAATTACAGAGGCAATCACTTCCCTGGGCGCGCGTGTCACCAGTGAGCTGACGGTCTTCAGGAGCGTTAACCGGGTATTCCTGGTCGGGGGAGGGGCATCCCTCATTGAAGAGGCTATCCGTCAGGCCTGGCCTCTGGCTCCTGACCGTATCGAGGTTATCGGCGATCCGCAGCTGGCGCTGGCCAGAGAGATTGCCCTTTACAATAAAGAGGACTAAACGTGCCGGACGGCCAGTATTCTTTCTATCTGCACAGCGACGATCGCACCGACATCACGGCGATGGCGACCATCAGCACCATCTCACAGCCCCTGCGCGGTGACTTCATCCGGACCGCCGCCACCGCCGGGGCGGTGATGTACCAGACGGATGCCCGTTTACCGGCGCTGATCCCGGTGTTCTTTGACGGACATCTGAGTGCCATCCGGCTTTGTGCCGTGATGGCCCTGGTATCCGGCACCTGGTCTTCACTCTCAGGACTTCCTGATGAGCCTGATGGTGGCGTGGCTGCTCTGGCCATGTCACCGGAGACGGAATACCAGCGCCGGCGTTACACCCTGACGCTTCAGGATGACCGGAGCAGTGAACGGGTTGAGCGTGTGCTGACGGGCGTGTCATCCCGCCTGCGCGGAGAGCTGCTGAGAAACCTGATTATCACCGGTCTGGCCCTGCATACGACCGCACCGGAGCTGCCGCGTCTGCTGGCCAGTATGCCGGTACCGCCCGGCACGGTCAGCGAGCTGCAGGTTCTGGTTCAGCAGATGGCTGGTACGGCTGACGTGAGTATGGCTGCAGTGCCGGAGAAACCAGCGGAGCCTGCCGCACCGGTATCCGCTGAAGCGACCAGCATAAAGAAAAATATGCGCCGGGCATTCGGAGACTAGAGCATGTCAGTGATTAAACAAAAAGCAGTGCAGTGCATTCATAACTTTCTGCGCGCCCGGAACGTGCCTGAATCTCAGTGGCCGGAACGGGTCAAAAAGACCGGCAGGGGAATGATACTGGCAGGCGTGGCCGTCGTGGTTCCTGGCGTTCTGGTTGATAACATCTCACTGCCGGTGACAATCGCGATGCAGGTCTGCTATGCCTCACTGATCGGCCTCGGGGTTCTCTTGGCGTTTGACAAGAAAAAACCAGAGGGGCGGGGATGAATATGAACATTAACCTGAAGGAAACAGTATGCTGCTTGAAGAACTGACAGGAGACGAACGTACGCTGGTCGTTGTGGCACTGCAGGCGTTGTTCCGCGAGAGATTATCCGCATCAAATGCCGTCTTTACGGTATGTAGCCTGTCCGGAAAAGAGCAGCCGCCGGAAGATATTTTTGGGCTGCGTGAAGTAGAGGATGCGCTGAGACGTATTGGTGCAGCTCCTGCGCGTTAAATCCGGTCCCGTACACTTCAGAAAAAAACGGCAGGGTGACATCTCATCCCTGCCGTCAAAACTAAACGCTTAATTTTTCGGCGATTATAATGTATTGTTTTGTGATGTAAATCACATTTTAATTTAATGTGAAATTTTTCCTCCGCTTTACATCTCCCGTAAAAAATTACCCGCCGTGCCTTCACGCTAACCCGGCCGCTGCGGTCGCAAGGGTTCACGTTGTCTCCGTCCTCACCCGTTCGCGCCCTGCACGGTGCATTCAGCCCGTGAAGGGCTTGCGCTGCGGCTTCGGCGTCGCCCTGGCGTCCTCCGCTTTACGCCGTGTTTTTGTGGCGGCACGGCGCAAGAGGGTGCCGGATGCTGAGGACACAACCATGTTCAGACTGACCTGTATTGAACTCGATAACGGCGAGTTTGCCGTCTATATCAATCACCATTACCTGGGGAGTGAAGATGCCAGCGGAGAGCGACTTTCTCTGGGGGAGGTTCTGGAGCAGCTCTCCCTGCTGCCGGGCGTGGAATTACAGACCCTGCTGGAACCCGTACCGGAGTGCGATGACTGGTGCTGGAACGACATCGCTGATCGCGTCCTGCCGTCGCGTCCTGCATGTCGTGATGATGTGACGGTGGCAGGGCTCATCGCCAGGCTGAAGCAGTACCCACCGGATGCACTGTGTATGGGGACGTTCTGGCTGGAAGATGATTTTCTGTCCCTCGATGGCAGTCTGTCGGAGGAGGAAATTGCAGAAGCCATGCGTATCTGCGACCACAGCCACGATGCAGGCATCGGTTTTAACTGGGACACGCTGCAGTTCGCTATCGACCACGTGAAGGGGCGCTAAAAAAAAAGGACACCTTCCGGGGAGGGGTGTCCTGAAATGTGTCATATTCGTTGTAAGTGAAAACCCATCAGATGTTTTCGGCACAGATAATTGCACAATCGCTGCCTTTTTTCACCTGCCATATATCCGACTCAAAAAAAAGACGTCTCCGGTTGGGGACGTCCTGAAATCAAAGGCACACATGTCAGATAACGGCGCGAATCCATTATCAGTGTGCATTCTGCCATACACTCACGGACTCATCAGCTACCAGAACCGGTACCGAAGGATGTCGGTTCCCTCCGCCTTATTGCCGCCAGCCGGCGGCGTGTTCAACGCCGTGCCTTCACGCTAACCCGGCCGCTGCGGTCGCAAGGGTTCACGTTGTCTCCGTCCTCACCCGTTCGCACCTTTCACGGTGCATTCAGCCCGTGAAAGGCTTGCGCTGCGGCTTGCGGCGTCGCCCCTGCGCCCTCCGCTTTTCGCCGGGTTTTTGTGGCGGCACGGCGCAAGAGGGTGCCGCATATCAGAGAGGAGTGTGTCTATGTCCCGTTTTATTCTGGGTGACTGCGTGCAGGTGATGTCCCGTTTTCCGGCGCGTGCCGTCGATTTTATTCTTACCGACCCACCGTACCTGGTTGGCTATAAGGACCGTACCGGCCGCACCCTGGCCGGGGACAACTCTTCCGAATGGCTCCAGCCCGCCTGTCATGAAATGTACCGCGTGCTGAAAAATGACAGCCTCATGGTGAGTTTCTATGCCTGGAACCGCGCGGATCTGTTTCTGAATGCGTGGAAAACGGCCGGTTTCAGGGTGGTTGGCCATATCGTCTTTGCCAAGAGCTACGCCTCAAAATCGACGTTCGTGGGTTACACCCATGAGAGTGCCTACCTGCTGGCAAAGGGAAGGCCGCAAACCCCGGACCGTCCCATCCCGGACGTGATCCCCTGGAAATACACGGGCAACCGACATCACCCGACGGAGAAGCCGGTGCAGAGCCTGCGGCCGCTGATTGAATCGCTCACGCGTCCGGGGGCTATTGTCCTTGACCCGTTCGCCGGCAGCGGCTCCACCTGCGTGGCCGCCGCCGAAGCCAGCCGCCGCTATATCGGGATCGAGATGCTTGAGCAGTACCACGCCGCCGGCGTTCGACGTCTGGCACAGGTTGAACGGGCAAGAAGGATGCCGGCGGCCAATGACGGCGCGTTTTACCCCGACTATCCGGAGGCGGCATGAACTACCCGGGCCTTGAAAACCTGCGCGCGGACGTGGCCGCGCTCAGCAATGCCATGTGTGACGTGCGGATGCTGCTGAACCGCCTCGAATCGCAGCACCGGCACGACGCGGCAACGCTTACCGAACGTATGGCTGCGCAGACTCTGCGCCGGATCAACACCCTGCTTCTTGAAGCCTACCGCGAAGCCCTGGTGCTGGACGAAACCTTTCAGGACTGACTGACCCTGCCGGGCTGATGCCCGGTCTGTAACCCCTTACAAGAGAGAACAAACGATGTACGGAACCCGCGAAGAACTTTGTGTACAGCTTGAAAACATGTTCACGTTTGACGAACCCCTGGTCCTGCTGGTCTGGACGGAAGAGGGGATTAGCGTGGCCTGCCGTGAAGCCCAGCCAGAACCGGACGGGGCTGAAATCCGGAATCTGATGAAGGCGATCGGCGAAATGAAAATGACGCAATACCGCCAGGAGGGGGTAAATAATCTGACTGTCAGCGATCTCCTGGCCCGTCAGCGGGAAGCGGCAAACCGTCAGGTGAGTGTTCCGGCGGTACTCCTGCCCCGCGTCCTGCGTAACTATGAATGTGAGCTGGAAAACCGGATCGGTATGGCCTGGGAAGCCGGGCGGCAGGAGCCTGAATCCGTCAGGAATGAGCTGAAGGACGTTCACGCCTTACAGGAGACGCTGGCCGCGTAAGGGAAAGAGCCGGGGTAACGCCCCGGCAACCGGTGGACATCCACAGCGAAAAGGATGTCAGTGCCTTCCGCTTCTATCCGCCGCTGCCCTCCGGGCCACGTCGGGACAATGAAACTCCCCTGAAGCTCCGTGCGGTGACGGCATGCGCCGTGACTTCACTGTAGCCCGGCCGCATCGGCCACAAGGGTTCGCTGACGCCTCCGTCCTCACCCGTTCGCACCCTTCACGGTGCATTCAGCCCGTGAAGGCTTTGCGCTGCGGCTTGCGGCGTCGCCCCTGTGTCCTCCGCTTTTCGCCGGTCTGTCGTGTCGTCACGGCGATGCCGGAACCGAGAATATGTTAACCGTGGAGGATCTATGAACCAGACCGTGACCTGTGATGCTGTTCGTCTTGAGGGTGCGCAGCGCCTGACTTTCCTGCCTGATTTGTTTGGCGGCGATTTTATGACGTCCGAGGCATCCGTGTACGCCTATGCCCAGCGTTACTGCCCTGAGTATCAGGGGGGATTCTGGCAGTTTTACCGGCTGCCGGAAGGTGGCGGATATATGGCGCCTGACGTGGAGAGCCTGACCCTGTGCAATCCGGACAACTGGTTTGAGCAGACTGTCAGCGGGGAAGTGGCGGGGATCATTCTCACGGCGCTGGTACTGAATCACCGGAGCTGGCACCACAGCAACCATGACCATGAAGAGCTGTGCCGCCGCTTCTGCCGTCGCTATGAGCAGCTTATGGCATTTGCTGATACCCATCCTGAAAGCGCCACGATCTGGCGTGCCCTTGACTGACTGACCACGGGCGGCGATGCCGCCCGACTAAAGGAGAAAACATGATTGGTACAGCAAAAGAGATCGCTATCGAAATGCTGCGTGATGACGATAATGACGGCGAGAAATTTGTATTCGCCAGCTGGAGCCGGAACGATATTCGCGGTCTCTGCATTGACTGGGATCTCAGTGATGAAGAGATCGACGTGGTGATGGAAAGACTGGAGGCAGAGCTGTATCCCTCCGGATGTGTCCCTCTCATCTACAACATTGTTGAGATGATGGTGGAAGAAAAACGGAAACACCGTAATGTCACCATTCCGGCTGCGGCGCTTGCGGTGGTGATGCAGCTTGCAGGGAAGGAAATGGAGCGTATCGCTATATGCGCGGAGGATGGAGGCGGATCAGCGGCAGAAACCCTGAAAGAAGAAAATGAAGTCATGTTGCGCCTGCGCGCTGCACTCAATGCCTGACTGAGAAACCGGAGGCATTGCCTCCGGAAACTGAAAAAAGGAGAACACCATGCAACTGTCACCGGAAACCCGCAGCATCCTGCGCCAGTATAAAACGCTCATCAACGAGCGACGTCGTGAATCATGACTCAGCCCCGTAACCACAGCGAAAGTGCTGGATGAGATCTGCGAATCCGCTACCCGCCAGTGCGCCGTCTATCTTTGCGGCCACTTCATTCTCCAGGGCGGTCAGGGGGATGGAAAGTAAATAATCCGGGCGGGGCATAGGCGCCGCCTGTTCGCGCGCGAAAACCCAGTCATCCCTTCGGGCTGACGGGGCGGCAAGGCCAGCGCCTGCGGCGCTGCCCCCTCCCGCCCCTGGTTTAAGTCAGGAGAAATGCAGAGGAATGGCATTGTGGGGGCAAATTGTCACGGATACGGTCCTGCGTGGCGTGGCGTGGCGTGGCGTGGCGTGGCGGCTCTGAAACCCGATCAGCAAATTCTCTGAAAACACCTGAATCCCACTTCTGGCCCCCTTCGGCTCCCGGCCAGCGCTGCTGTCCGGTCGTCGAGCCCCACTCCGCCAGGGCGGCCGCTGCGCACCCGCCGGGCTCCGCCGAACCCCTCCGGGTTTCGGGCTGACGCTAGGGTCTGATGGCGAAGGTCAAGGGCTGCGGCTTCTCCGGCCGTGCCGTCCGGAACGCCTTCACCGCGCCGGCTGATGCCGTCGCTTTAATGGCGCCACGCCGTTCCGACGTGTCGGGTGTGTGCATCCTGTTCCCCCGGTGAAGCCATCCCCCGTGTGTCCTCACGCGGAGGGCTGCTTGTAGCACCGTCGGGTCGTCATCCAAGGGGTGAAATGCACTCCGCCAAAACTTTTTGCGGGGCGCAAAAACTTTCGTCTCCGCCCCTTTCCTTCCTCCCTTCGCCGTTGCTCCTTTTGCCCTTTGCCGCGAGAGAACTCACCAGGGAGATGGACAACCATCACCACAGGAGAGAACCAGGATGCACACACGAAACGTCAACGTCAAAACCGCCGCTCAAGAATCTTCCAGGAAGATGGGGGAAGAACAAAACCCTGTTTCTGTCGCACGGGAGTGGGTGGCTCAGGCCACTTCGCTGAAGGCGGGGGTCACCGTCACCCTGTCCGATGTGTCCCGATACGGCGACGTGCAGGTGGAGATCCGCACCAACGGAACGCTTAACTGGCGCGCCTGGTCGTTTGAACCGGATTTTCTTTTTGAACTGAAACGCAATCTGCAATACGTGCAGCTTTAACCGGAGGCCGGATGTCCGGCTCTAACCCAGAGAAGGAGGAAACATGCAGAACCTTAACACCCGTCCGGCGACCCGTAAGGTCGGGCAGAGCACCGAAATCGTGAAGCTGCTGCGCATTCAGGCCAGCGACACCCACGTGGTCGAGTTTGACAACGTGGACACCCGATTTAATGACTGCAACAACTGGCAGGTGATGGCAGGAGGCAAACGAGTCCTGTTCAGCAACCGCATGTATGAGCGTTTTTCAGATGTGAAATCGGGGATCGTGGCAACGATCAACGTTTGTGAAAACAGCGGCAGCGTAACGGATAAAGCGATGCTGGAAGGGGCAAAAGTCATGATGCAGCTTCTTGATGGCTATCCGTCCTTTGGAGCACTGGCAGCACACCCGAAACGCATTACCGGTTAACCGAGTGCCGTGACCGGATCGCACTCCGGCCACGGCTAACCACAACTATCACTGAGAGGTAAAAATCATGGTCGCCACCAATACTACGGCAAAAAAACCAGCTAAGACCACCCGTCAGACAAAATCTGCGGAAAAAATCGCGCAGTCTACCGAACAGAAGCTCGTCCAGCTGCTCGCTGATACGCCCGTGCAAATCTTCCCGTACTCCCGCCTGTCACACACGGGCTTAAACACGCGCATCATTCCGCATACCGATCGGGAAGTGGAAGAGATGGCAGACAGCATTCAGGCAATGGGCATCCTGCAAAACCTGATCGGTGCAGAACTGCCGGACGGTACGATCGGCATTGTCGGCGGGGAAGGTCGCCGCAGAGGCACAGGCATTCTGGTGATGCGCGGTGTTCTCGATGCAGACACGCCGTTTGTTCCGGTGAAAGTCCTGCCCGTGGAGATGGCTGTGGCGGCCTCGATGATCGAGAACGGTCGACGTAAAAACATGCATCCCGCCGAGCAGATTATCGGTTTTCGTACCCTTCAGCAGGAAGGTAAAACGGCTTCTCAGATCGGCGCACTGATGGGTTATCACCCGCGCCACGTTCAGCGCTGCCTGAAGCTGGCTAATCTTGCCCCCTCCCTGCTGGATGCGCTGGCGCGGGATGAAATCACCCTTGAGCATTGTGAAGTGATGACCCTTGCCGACACTCATGAACGGCAGCTACAGGTCTGGGAAGAAGCGAAGGCACAGTGGAACGGCAGTATGCCAATGCCCCATACACTTCGCAAAATGGTGACTGACGACAAGATGGCCATCAGCCACCCGATGTTTGAGTATGTGGGCGAGGAAGCCTATACCGCCGCTGGCGGTACGCTGACCGCCGATCTGTTCAGCGACAGGGACAGTACCTTTGCCGATGCGGCGCTGGTGAGATCCCTGCTGGCTGGCAAGCTTACCGTGCTCGCCGCTCGCGTTAAGCAGGAGCAGGGCTGGGGCTGGGCTGAGTTCCGCATGACGGAACTGCGCGCCAGCGGTGAGGACGGTGAACTGTACCGTTTTGCCATGCCGAAAGCTGTCCTGACGGAAGAAGAACAGAAGCGCGTCAGTGAGCTGGAAGAACAAATGGAAGCTACTGAAAACTACGATGACGAATACGAGCTTCAGCAGCAGATCGATGACATTTACTGCGAGGCGGAGTATCGCGAAGCCACGCCGGAATTTCGCGCCGCGCACGGTATCTGGGTGTCATGGGATGGTGACAATTTCCAGGTTCAGCCTGGTATCCGCAGGCTGACCGACGAAGACCGGGCAGAAGAAGAACAGGCGCGTCAGGAACGTGAAAACAACGTGATCAGACACACCACGCCTGAAATACCCGCTGACGCCTATCCGGCAACGCTGGTTAAGGCCATGTCTGCGGAGCGCACTCTCGCCGTTCAGGCAGAACTGGCGGGTCGCCCTGATGTATCGGTGGCACTCCTGACGTGGACGCTATGTCTTACGCTCTTTGACCGCACCCACGGCAAGCGCAATGAACCGCTGAAAGCCTCCGTGTCCTCGAATCAGTATCACCTTGCATCACTGGCTCCATCCGGTGAGGAAGGGAAGGCGCTGACGGCGCTCAAAGCACAGAAAGAGGCGCTTCAGGCAACGCTTCCCGAAAACTGGCATCTCGATTTCACCTGGCTGCTGTCATGGTCAGCAGAGCAGGTGAACACCCTGCTGGGATTCTGTGCAGCGCACGGTATCAACGGTATTCAGGAACGTATGTATAACCATACGCAGAAAAGCGAACTGGACGGGCTGGAAGCGGCGCTGGACTTTGACCTGCGCAAATGGTGGCAGCCGGATGCTGAGAGCTACTTCGGTAAGCTCACGATTTCCCAGATTGGCAAAGCCTATGAAGAAGCCGGACTCAGCGCCCGTGCGGGTGAAGTTGTGAAACTCAAGCGCCGCGATGCGGCGAAGGCAGCCGAGCAGGATCTGAATGCTCAGGGCTGGCTGCCTGACTGGATGGTGCGCCCAGCGCCAGCCGCTGAGGCTGAAGAAGCCACCGAAACCGACGCTGACACCACTGACCACGCTGCTTAATACCGGAGGCCGCCGCCTTCGGGCGGCGGGAACAGACATGACCATGCAATATGACCTGAACCGAATTAACACCCTGACCGCATCCGACCTGGAGTTTATCCGCCAGCAGGGCGAAGACGCGCGCCGCGCACTCAGCGACGCCGTGACCGGCCTCCTGTCCACACCTGAAGGATGGTGCGTCTGCGCCGAGTTCCGCAGCGAGTTCGGCGGCTTCTTCCCTGTCCAGTGCCGCTTCAGCGCGGACGGCAGTGATGACTGGCATCTGTGCGTGTGCAGCCCCGGCGAAGTCTCGCCGTACTGGATTCTGGTGCTGCTCTCCTCCGGCGGTGAAGTGGTGCGTACCCTTTACCAGAGCGACACGCTCCAGCCTGACCGGATAAATCAGCTGATCGCGCAGCTGGCAGGTATGCGCCGCTTTAACTGCACTGCCCGCACCGTGGTGAAGCTGATGAATGTGGAGGTGACAGCATGATCCCGTCCTCACACGCGCTCGTTTCCCTGAAGCCCGCCCGTCAGGCAGCAATACAGGCTATCAGCCATGTTGAGTCTGCCCGCGAACGCGGCGCACGACTGCCCGCCATGCCGTATGTGCGTACCTTTCTGCGCCTTCTTACGGGCAGCGGTCGCCTCAACGCCACGGTGGCCAATAAAATACCTGGCCTGCACTGGGTACCAAACAACCGCCATTCGAACCTGAAACAGGTCGAGGAGGCACTCAACACCATGATCGCCACCGGAGGGGAAGCCTGCCCGCTGCCGCTCACGATTGACGTTCAGGCCGAGCTATTCCCTGAAGTCATGCACACCCGCACGGGTCGACGGCTGCACAGATCCGGCAATAAGACCACGCGTCAGCTTCGCCGCCAGTCCCGTGAGTACGAACAGCGCTGGAAACTGCGCCAGAACCTGCTGGAACAGGCAAAAGTCGATCTGAATTTTCAGTCACCGGAAACCGTCTGCACCTGGTATACCCGGTGGAGCGACGAGTTTGACGCGGCAGAGCTGGCCACACCGTTCTGGAACTGGCAGACGCGGTTCGCGTCGCTGAAGGAACTTGACTGGCTTCGCATGAGCGGCGACCCGCTGTATTCAGTCATGTACCAAATCCCGTTTATTGTCCGGGAAACACCTGAGCACATCCGGGTCGCTGAACGCTGGCAGATACCGAACAAGCTGCGTTATCAGCAGGGGGCAGAATGAGAAATAACCCCCGTAAAACGGAGCTGAAGGTCGCCCGCAGCCAGCGAAATAAGCTCCGTACCATGTCCGCAAAGCTGAAAGAAATGTGTTGCGAGTGGGACGGACTGAGTGGCTGGCTGGAAACCGAAAGCGAGCAGCTGGCTGAGAGTATAGACAGGCACCTTGAGGCGCTCGAAGACCAGATCCGTGAATGGTCAGAAGGTACGGATAACCGGGAGGGATATTGAACATCATCAGTCGCAGGTTCGACAAAAAAGAACCCGGAACCGTGTTCCGCCATGCTGAAAGCGGGAAGATCATGTATCGTCTCGATGCCCGGCTGGAGCGGGATGACTGGGAGATAGTGCAGGCGATAATCAGCCTTGTCTATAACGCCGGCGTGGCCGCCGGAAGCAAACAGCGAGCCGCTGAAATTCGTGAGGCTCTGGGGATTTCAGGAACTGAATGACGCGGAAAAACGATGAGGATTTATACAGTTTTCAGACTGTTATTCCTGGGCAGATGATCGACGACGGGATATAATGGCGATGGCGCTTGAGGCTTTTTGCCTCATGACGTGAAGGTGGTTTGTTACCGTGTTGTGTGGCAGAAAGCAGAAAGCCCCGTAGTTAATTTTCATTAACCCATGCACGGCGCCCATTTAGTTGGACTCTCAAATTGGAGAGTCCCATGTCAAGACGTAAGTACACCTTTGAACAGCGCCTCGAAGTGGTTATGCACTATTTAGCTACTGATGAAGGCTATCGCTTAACATCAGCTCGCTTTAACGTTCCCAGAACCCAGGTAAGAATATGGGTTGCAGCCTATGATGTTTATGGAGAAGAAGGTCTGAAGCCCAGAGATAAGGGCGTATCAATCGATCCCGAAATCAGAATTGAAGCTGTGAAAGCGGTGCTATCCGGTCAGATATCTCAGACACAGGCCGCGACTAAATTCAATGTTGCAGGTGCGTCATCTGTCGCCAAATGGCTAAAAGTGTACAAAGAGCAGGGTGAAGAAGGGCTTCGCTCACTCAAGGTAGGCACAAAAAGGGTATCTTACATGGCTGAACACCCTGAACTTATTGAAGCCGCAGAGGAACGATCAAAAGAGCAACGAATTCTTGAACTGGAAAGGAAGGTCAAACGTCTTGAATTACGGATACTTTATCTTCAAAAGCTGAAAGCCTTAGTTCGGTAAGAGATAAGGTTCGTGTTGTTGACGAACTAAGGCAGCATTACCCACTTGATCAGTTGCTGAGTACCGCCCGTATACCCAGGAGCACGTTTTACTATCATCTTAAAGCACTACGCTCTCCGGGAAAATATGATGAAATAAATCGTCGAATCAGCGAGATATATGATGAAAATCAGGGCCGCTATGGCTATCGACGGGTAACGCTGGCGCTCAGAAGAGAAGGGGGACTGATCAACCACAAAGTGGTTCAACGCCTGATGAATGCTCTTGATCTTAAAGCCGCTATCAAAGTAAAGCGCTATACCTCCTGGCGTGGCGAACGTGGGTGTGCTGCTGACAACCTCCTGCAACGTAACTTCAAAGCCAGCCGGCCCAACGAAAAATGGGTCACAGATGTCACCGAGTTCGCCGTCAACGGCCGCAAACTCTATCTTTCTCCGATCATCGATCTCTTTAATAACGAAGTCATTTCCTACAGTATCTCAGAACGCCCCACAATGCCGATGATTGACGACATGTTGATTAAGGCATTTGCCAGAATGGACGCCAACAGCAGACCAGTACTTCATTCAGATCAGGGTTGGCAGTACCGGCATCGGTGGTATCAGTATCAGTTGCGGGAGTTTGGGGTTCTGCAAAGCATGTCCCGCAAAGGAAACTGTCTGGACAATGCCTGCGCTGAGTGCTTTTTCGGGACGTTAAAATCAGAATGCTTCTACACCCGTAAATTCAACGATGTTGATGAGCTGAAGGTTGTTCTTGAGGATTACATTCGTTACTACAACACGCGGCGAATCAGTCTTAAATTTAACGGCCTCAGCCCGGTTGAATACCGCCTGAAGACCTACCCGCTGCGGCTTTAGCCACGTTATCCTGATTTCACCTGGGCGGTCTGATGTTAACAAGGGTGTTACGCGGCCGGACGGCCCTCAGCAGTATTGATACCAGCCCTGTTGTTGCGGGGCGTTTCTGATGTTCCGGACACGGCCAGGCTGAAATGAACAGCATTCAAAATGAGCAAAAAGTGCTTCTCGTAAAAAATTTACAAATCTTTTTTGCAGGAAAACATGCCTCTAATTCGCAACAGGAAGCCCGGAGAGCGATTCTTCGTTATGCATAAGGCCAATTGTGTTTCAACAGTAAAAACTGTTTCTGAGGCTTTTGGTTGCGAATAGTGGGCTATTAACGCGTATTCCCGTAACGCTGAAAAGTAATGAATAGCTATGAATAGCAGTGACCTTGCAGGTAAACGTCAGGTTTATTACTATTCAGGCATCGATACTGACCGGAACCACTCAACACTGGTATGTTGATGGGGTATTGATGTCGGAGAGTAATCTCCCCCAGCCTAAGAGCGGGATATCCAAAGACACAGACCGGAACCCAACAAGAGTGGATAACATCGATGATCTACTCTGGTGAAAAGGCGCTGATATCAGCGCCTTTTTGCTTTTCTGGACGTGTAAACCGTCTGTCCATTCAGTCGCAGATGTGCGACATATGCAAATTTCATGGGCCTACTCTTTGGTATGGAGTGTCGTCCCCACTGATTGACTTCATAAGCTGATACAACATAAAGCTTTAAGCCGTTCGGGTGACCGTTGTCCTTACGCAAGTCAAAGAAGATCGCATAGTCATTTACCTCCATATAATGATACATCTCATTGTTTCCCTTATTGATATGGGGAACAACGTAGGAGGTCAGAAGATTTGTTGAAAGCATCTGCGGCAGGTTAAGACTGGCAGCATATCTGTCAGCACAGAAAAATCGATCCGGTGGAATTTCCGGTCCGTTTCCTTTCTGGTCAGAAAAGACATGATTGCTGTAGTTGATTGTTATCTGTACGGGGTCAGGGATATTGGCGATTTCTGCCATAAACGTCAAAGGCGCGAGGTGCTTCATACAGTAGCTTTTTCCATTAAAGGAAAGATTTTTATGTGCGCCTTTCACTGTTATCCCTTACGAATCCAATGGAGCGGGAATTGTATCACAACCCCATGCGGGGCAGATGCGCCCGAGATGTAAAAGATGTGCATAGAGTACGCGCATGGCCGGCCTCACTGGCTGTTATCCTGAAGAGGCCAACCATGGTTACTATGTCTCCCTGTCAGATTTTGGCCTGATTTACCCGTGCGGACAGTGCCTGATGACTTTCCTTACGTTCGCTGTATCGGTCAGCCAGATAATCAGTCTGCCCTTTCAGGAGCAGGGTGATCTTAAATAATTCCTCGGTGACGTCGACGATACGGTCATACCAGGAAGAGGGTTTCATACGTCCGTTCTCATCGAATTCCTGCCATGCTTTGGCTACTGATGATTGGTTGGGGATAGTGAACATCCTCATCCAGCGTCCAAGAATACGCATCTGGTTCACGGCATTAAAAGACTGCGAGCCGCCACAAACCTGCATTACCGCAAGGGTTTTTCCCTGCGAAGGGCGAACCGCGCCTTCACTTAACGGGATCCAGTCGATTTGTGCCTTCATAACCGCGCTCATTGCCCCATGCCGCTCCGGCGAGCTCCACACCATCCCGTCACACCATCTGACCAGGCCGCGTAATTCGGTGACCTTAGGGTGCGTGTCCGGCGCCTCATCCGGGAGGGGTAAACCGGAGGGGTTAAAGAGTTTCACCTCCGCGCCCATCGCCGTCAGCAGGCGACCGGCTTCCTCCGCGGCAAAGCGGCTGTAGGAGCGTTCCCTTACTGAGCCATACAGGATCAGAATCCGTGGCGGCTCCTGCAGGTGCAGGCGTTCGGCAATGTGTTGATCAAAGCATTCAGTATTCAGGGCAGGAAATTGTTCCATTTGTCTCCTCCGGAGAGAACAGATGATTTCAAAATTAATACATATGATTTAACATATGTGTATTCTAAAGGGAACGGAGTGAAAAATGCTACAACCTGTTCAGCTTTTCAAAATCCTGTCGGATGAAACCCGGCTCGCCATCGTCATGCTTCTCCGGGAGTCCGGAGAACTGTGCGTCTGCGATATCTGTGCGGCCACCTCCGAATCGCAGCCCAAAATATCGCGACATATGGCTATCCTGCGCGAGGCCGGGCTGGTACTTGACCGTCGGGAAGGCAAATGGATCCACTATCGTCTGTCACCCCACATACCGGCATGGGCAGCAGAGACAATCATGACGTCCTGGCAGTGTATGCGGGAGGATGTGCGTGAATGGCTGGATAAATCAGCCTGCACCTCCTGCTGAGAAAGAAAAACACATTTACATAATCATATATAACGGAGTCTAAGATGCTTTTGGCAGGGAGTATATTTTTGCTGACGCTGGTATTGGTGATCTGGCAACCCAGAGGCCTGAGTATTGGCTGGAGCGCGAGTATCGGGGCTGTGCTGGCGCTGGGAACCGGTGTCATCCATATCGCTGATATTCCCGTTGTCTGGAATATCGTCTGGAACGCGACAGCGGCATTTATTGCGGTCATCATCATCAGCCTGCTGCTCGATGAGTCCGGCTTCTTTGAATGGGCCGCACTGCACGTCTCCCGCTGGGGTAACGGACGTGGCCGCTTGCTGTTCACCTGGATAGTCTTGCTCGGTGCCGCTGTCGCTGCGTTGTTTGCCAATGATGGCGCCGCGCTGATCCTGACGCCGATTGTGATTGCGATGCTGCTCGCACTGGGGTTCAGCCAGGGCACGACACTGGCCTTTGTCATGGCTGCAGGATTTATTGCAGATACGGCCAGCCTGCCACTCATTGTTTCTAACCTGGTTAATATCGTCTCGGCGGACTTCTTCGGTCTGGGCTTTACGCAGTACGCCTCCGTTATGATCCCCGTGGATGCGGCAGCGATTGCGGCCACGCTGATCATGCTGCATCTCTTCTTCCGCAGGGATATTCCGGCAACGTATGACGTTTCGCTGCTGAAGACGCCTGCCAGTGCGATCAAGGATCCGGCAACCTTCAGGGCGGGCTGGATTGTCCTGTTATTGCTGCTTGTCGGTTTCTTTGTTCTGGAACCGCTGGGGATCCCGGTCAGTGCGATAGCGGCGGCTGGCGCAGCAATGCTGTTTGTGGTGGCGAAAAGAGGCCATGCCATCAACACCGGGAAAGTCCTGCGCGGTGCGCCATGGCAGATCGTTATTTTCTCGCTGGGCATGTACCTCGTGGTCTATGGCCTGCGCAATGCAGGGCTCACGGAGTACCTGTCTGGCGTGCTGAATCTGCTGGAAGACAAGGGGTTATGGGCAGCGACGTTCGGCACCGGCTTCCTGACGGCATTTCTCTCATCAGTGATGAACAATATGCCGACGGTACTGATTGGCGCGCTGTCGATTGACGGGAGTACGGCGACCGGCGTCGTCAAAGAGGCAATGATTTATGCCAATGTGATTGGCTGCGATTTAGGCCCGAAAATCACCCCGATTGGCAGTCTGGCAACCCTGCTGTGGCTGCATGTGCTTGCCCAGAAAAATATAAAGATTACCTGGGGATATTACTTCCGTACCGGCATTGTTATGACTGTGCCGGTGCTGTTTGTCACTCTGGCCGCGCTGGCGTGGCGGCTCTCTGTCACTTTGTAATGAGATACTGATATGAGCAACATTACCATCTATCACAACCCGGCCTGTGGCACCTCACGCAACACGCTGGAGATGATCCGTAACAGCGGCAACGAACCAACGATAATTTATTATCTCGATACGCCCCCGACCCACGATGAGCTTATTAAACTTATTTCAGATATAGGAATTACGGTACGTGCATTGCTGCGTAAGAATGTTGAGCCTTATGAGCAACTGGGACTTGCAGATGACAGGTTTACCGATGAGCAACTGATAGAATTAATGCTGCAGCATCCAATTCTTATCAACCGGCCAATTGTTGTCACACCTGTAGGAACCCGCCTGTGCAGACCTTCAGAGGTGGTACTGGAAATTATTCCGGAACCTCAGCAGGGTGCATTCACGAAAGAAGATGGCGAAAAGGTTATTGATGAGGCAGGGAAGCGGGTGAAGTAATAAGCAACGAAATGGATAATTCGATTGCGGAACACGTTATTTAGCTTTAACAGCAAACAAAAAAGAGCCCATGTATTCCATGGACTCTTTCTGAGATGCCTCGATTATTCTGTCCAACTTTTGGGGGTCAGTACACCCACGAGGCCACCTGTATGCCTAGACAACATCAGGATAGCCTCTTAGATGCCGCGAGGCAAGGAGAAGAAGGCCTGTGTTAACACCAAGCTGTAATGTCCCCTTTGAACCATTCTAAAATGTCCCCAGACAATTCTCTGGGGGATTTTTCATGATCAAAGAGACTGTTACGATGAGTCATAAGGAACTCGACCGACTTCACATTATTCAGGAGTCACTTAATCGCCATATTACTCAGGAACAAGCTGCGGCACGCATTGGCATTTCTATTCGGCAGGTTAAACGTCTGGTGCAACGGTATAGAAATGAAGGGCCTTCTGGTCTAGTTTCCCGCCGACGTGGAAAGCGTCCCAATAATTCCTTTTCTACCGAATTCAGAGCAACAGTAATTTCACTCCTCAAAGGCCGCTACGCTGATTTTGGACCTACGCTTGCGTGCGAAAAATTGCGCGAGATACACGGCTTGTGTTTATCCATTGAAACTCTCAGGAAGTGGATGGTAGAGGAGGGCATATGGCGCGAACGTCGTCGTAAGTTTGCCCGAATTTATCAGCGCCGGATGCGGCGCCCATCCTACGGTGAACTCATCCAGATTGATGGCTCGCCTCATGACTGGTTTGAAGGTCGGGGCCCCAAATGCACACTGATAGTCTTTATCGATGATGCTACCAGCGCTCTGATGGCGCTACGATTCGCTCCTGCAGAAACAACCCGGGCTTACATGGAAACCCTCCGGGGTTACCTTAATGATCATGGCGTACCACTGGCTCTCTATTCTGACAGACACAGTATATTCAGAGTAAATAACCCGGAGCGGGAAGGAGAGTTGACTCAGTTCACACGTGCGATAAAGACACTGGGCATCGAGCCAATCCATGCCAACAGCCCGCAGGCAAAAGGGCGGGTAGAGCGTGCCAATCAGACACTGCAGGACAGGCTGGTCAAAGAAATGCGGCTTCAGGGTATCAGTGATATTGAAACAGCAAACGCATGGTTGCCGACCTTTATTGAAGCCTATAACAACCGGTTTGCTACGCCGCCTCGTATTGCTGATAACGCCCATCTTGATGTACACCATTCTGAAGAGGAACTGGGTTATATCTTCAGCCTCCAGGCGAAGCGCGTTCTCTCCAAAAATCTCACTTTCCAGTACAAAAGCAGTGCGTTTCAGATTCGCAGTGAAGGCCGGGGATATCGACTTCGGCATTCGGTTGTCACGGTATGCGAAAGCTTTAACGGTGAAATTAAGGTTCTGTATGATGGGAAAGCGTTGGGATGGGAAAAATATGTTGATGGCCCGGAGCCTATACCACTGGATGATGAAAAAAGTGTCCATGAACGTGTGGATAATGCCCGTTTTGATTTACGCTCAAAATTCTACGTAAAACCTAAAGCTGACCATCCTTGGCTCACGCGCCGCACGCAAAGTAATCAGCAAGTGAAGCCCCCTAAATTACCCAGAAAGAAGACTGATCCCGATAAAATGGACTGAAACCAGGCGTTATTCAGTTGAGTGCATATCCAGTCATAGGATAGATTCTTACGTAGCGTTTCTGGCGTGCATTTTCGGGTGGTTTGTTACTGTTTTTAACGGGGACACGTCAGAAACGCGCTCAGGCCGTCTGAGCGGTACGCGTAAATGAGACGTTATGGTAAATAGTCATCTTGTCAGTGCTATGCTTGGCATAAACACAATTCTGGATGGTGAAGCATGATTAGTTTTGATCTTGGAAGCGATGGATTCAAAGCGGAGTGTAGTGATAACGATACGGCAGAAATAATTGTCGCTAGCGCTGTTGGTGTTGCCGTAGTCGCCCTAGCCTCTGCGGGCGCTTATGCCATTGTGAACAAAGTGTCTGAGTCGGTAATTCAGTTGATTGAAGAGTGATTATTTAGTTCGATATCTTTACAAGCTTAAGCCAAAAGCTCCCCATGCGAGCTTTTTCATGCTCTTCGTATTATGCGACGTTATGGTAAATAGTCTGAACTAATGTCAGCGAAGAGCGGACGTTGGTAGATTACAATTAACAGCTGTCGGGTCACGAGATGTTTTTTTTGATTGTTACTCAAATACAATTCTCTCCGAAGACTGAGGATACATCGACCATTTATCATAATTGCTGTGGCAGAAAGGAATGTTTTTCTGCCACATACGGGGTCAGTTTACTTTTGGAAAGTCCACCACGGTGTCATTCACACGGTTGACCATATTCGTAAACAGAATCGCACTGACTGCACTGATGACTTCTACTACCTGTCGATCGCTAAAGCCTGCTGCCAGAAAACGACTGACGGTTTCTTCTGGTAAGGTGTTGCGGGTCGTCACCAGAGTTTTTACAAATTTGACCAATGCATCAATATGCGGATCTTCCGGGAACTCTCCCCGGCGTAATGCCTTAATTTGCTCAACGCTGTAACCTGCCATTTTCCCGGTTAACGTATGCGCCGCCAGACAGTAATCACATCCTGACACTTCACTGACCACAAGGTTAACGGCTTCAATTTCCTGTTTATTCAGCTGGCTTTTCGCCAGCGTGGCGTTGTGTGACAATGCCTGACCCAGAATGTCGGGGGCGATCCCGATGGTCTGGTAGGCATTCGGGACTTTACCCATCGCTCGTTTAATGGCGCTGAAGAGATCTGCAGTCTTGCCAGTAGCATTTTCAGGTTGTACGGAAGTTAAACGGCTCATCATTTTTTCCTTTCAGTTTAGGGTTTCGCCGTATCGGCCATGAGCACATAATAGGGCTTACCAGGCAGGCAGGTAGGCCGTATCGTCTCGATTATTTGTCTTATCGTCTCAGGAGCCAGAGTGGACAACCTCAGTCGTTTGCTTTCCTTATTTACTCCAGCATGTAGCGTTAATCTTCACTGCCGTTTTGCCGGGCGCTGGGATGTCGACCACCCGCAACAAGCCGCCGGTATTGTGCCCTGGCATGTCATTCTTCGTGGCGAAACGCGGCTCATTGTTGAAGGAAAGACGTTCGATGTGCGCGCCGGTGATATCATTCTGTTCCCGCACGGATCCCCGCATTTATTGCAAAGCCTGGTGGACTGGGGGCAGGTTGTTCCTGCTCAGGTCAACAATAATGGCATTGTCACTGATGTGTGGACGGAAGGACCGGGGCCTGCGGTTGAGGTATTGTGTGGAGAGTTTCATTTCGGGCCGGGTTATCGCTGGATGTTCGCCGATGAAACGGTACTGATCCATCTCCGTGCCGATGAGCAACACGATTGCCCTGAGCTGGAAACGCTGCTGGTAATGCTGGTACGCGAAAGTCTGGGTGGTTTACCGGGCGGTGCGAGTATCGTTAAGGGGCTGGCAGATACGTTGCTCGCGCTAATCCTGCGTATTTTGCTGTCGCTGCACGAGCCTCCTGCGGGTGTTTTACGGCTACTGAGCGACAAACGTCTTGCTCCTGCCGTTCTGGCCGTTATCGCTGATCCTGCATTGCCATGGACGATGGAGTCGATGGCGCAACGCTGTTTTCTCTCACGCGCCACCTTCGCCCGCCACTTTTCACACAGCTATCATCAGACGCCCCAAGTCTGGCTCAACCAGTTACGTATGGTGTTAGCGGCAAGACTGCTTTCAGAAGAGAAAAATCTGACAGCAGAGAGAGTGGCTGAACAGTGTGGTTTTTTGTCTCTGTCGTCTTTTTCTAAAGCGTTCAAAAAAACCTATGGCATAACGCCTGCTCTGCACCGTAAACGTGGGTAGAGTGAACCATGCCGTAAATTAACGCCCTGCGCGAAGCGACTGAGGTGGAATGCCATACCCGCGAATAAACACCTCCCGCATATGTCGTCTGTCGCGAAAACCGGACTCGCGGGCAATGGCATCCAGTGATAGGCGGCTTTGTTCAATCATTAATCTGGCAGCCTCAAGTCGGAGTCCTTCAATGGCTTTTGCCGGAGATTTACCCGTCTCCTGACGAAAAAGGCGGCTAAGTTGGCGGGCACTGATATGTACCGCATCTGCCAGCAGTTCCACCGTCAGTGTTTTGTGCAGATTATTACGGGCATATTCCAGCGCAGTTTGCAGACGGTCTGAGCGGGGTGCCAGGGCAAGAATTTCTGAATGCTGCGTCTGACCGCCGGAACGGCGCTGGTTCATTACCAGACGATGTGCCACAGTACGGGCAATGTCTGCGCCGAGATCTTTCTCCACCATGCCGAGTGCCATATCCAGCCCGGCTGTCATGCCAGCCGATGTCCAGATAGTGTCATCAATAATAAAAATACGATCATCTTCAAGCTGAATAGTGGGATGTCGCGAAGCCAGGCTGTGTGAGTGTGCCCAGTGCGTAGTGGCGCGTTTTTGCTCCAGCAGCCCGGCCTGTGCCAGTACAAATGCCCCGGTGCAGATCCCGGCAATCCGGCGCGTCTGGCGGGCGGTGGCTTGCAGAAAGTGAATGACACCCGGGCTAGCCGGTTCATCCACTGGCGATAATACGCCCGCCACCAGCCAGGTATCCACCTGCGTTTCCTCGCTCAATTTTGCCGAGTCTACACCAATACCCGAAGAAGAACGTACAGTCCCACCGTGTTCGGAGTAGACCTCGGGTTGATAAAACGGACTTTCAGTCACCAGATTGGCAAACTCAAATACCGTCAGCGTAGACAGCGCCAGCATCTGGAAATGGTCGGCAATGATGAGTCCTAAACGGTGCATCTCAACTCCTTTATGACAGGTGAACCGCCTGATATTTCGCAGAACGTGCTCGTAACCATTCAGACGTCCACAGACTGGCCAGTGCCAGCAGCAGGAACAGGACTGAGCTTATCATTACTCCGTAAAACCCCGACAGCGGATAAAGCCATGATGCCACCGCCGACCCAAAACCAATACCGCAGAACATAAAGGCGCTGGTTAACGCCAGCGAAATTCCACGCGTTTCCGCGGTCGAGATCTCCACAATACGTCGCTGTTGAGTGGGCCATAACAGGTCAGTGGAGAAGGCCCAGACCACCAGCAGGATATACAACAATGACAACTGAGCAGGTAGCAGAATAATAATCAGCATATCTGCAACCAGTAAGGTCAGACCGGCAACCAGTAATTGCTCTGCACTGTAGTGGCGTGCGGCGCGAGTAACAAAAAGATTCCCCACAATACCCGCAATGCCGATAACAGCCAGCGCTATCGATACGGAAGATATATCCCCCTGCCAGCGATCTCGGATAATCGGAGAGATAAAGGCATACATATCGTATACACCGGAGGTGATAAAAAAGACCACCAGAAAGGCTGTCAGCGTTTTCCCCTCTGTAAGTACCCGGGCGACCTGCCGCAAATGAATATCGGCACCTTTGACCTCGTTCGGAACCAGAATCCACACTCCCGCCGCCGTCACCAGGCTGACCAGTGTGACAAGCATGAACAGCAAGCGAGCCCCCCAGGCGCTGGCTACCCATGTCGCAAGCGGAATACCGACCATGCTGGCCATCGACACCCCGAGCAGAATAGTGGCAATGGCACTGCCACGCTCTTTCGGCGCGACCAGCTCAGCGCCGAGCGCGACCAGAACTGGGCCTATCAACGATGCCCCCAGCCCCATCACAATCCGCGAAGCCACCAGCAGCTTGTAGTCTGGAGCAATGGCAAATATAAAGGCCCCGAGCCCAAATACCAGCATGCCTGCCAGCACCTGTGTTCTGCGCATCAGCTTGCCGAACAGTACCTGCGCCAGCGGTGCGCCCAGCGCAAATGTCAGACCAAAAATAGAGAGCAGGCGGGCACTTTGTGCATCGCTTATCCCCCACTCCTGAGAAATCGAACCCAGGCTGCCCGCCACGGAAAGTGAACCCGTCGCCTGAATAAAATACGCCAGACTTAGCGCCCATAACGCGCGCCTTTGAGATGTTGTCAGATGATTTTGCATCATAAACTCCAGGGATGGGGCAGTTACCTGCCCCTGAGTCGGTCAGGCAACCGGAATGGGGTTATCTACCATTGACTGATTAAACGCGTTCACCATCTCGTGTTCGTTCACACCCGGATTCGCACGTGCAGGGAGCACACTATCTACAATCACTTCAATGGAATCTGTCGCCAGTTTGTCAAAAGTTTGCTGGATAAAATCAGCTACCGGCATCGCACGGGAATCACCGCTTTTGTAGATCAAATCGGTATCGACCCAAGGCGGTGAAATCTCGATCACATTCACACCGGCATCGCGCAGTAAAAAACGCTGCGACAGGGTATAAGAATGAATCGCTGCTTTGGTTGCTGAGTAGAGTGCATTCGTCACCAAGGGTAAAAAAGCCAGAATCGAACTGTTGTTGATCAATACCGCATCCGGTTGTTGTTTCAGGTGCTCAACAAAGGCTGAACTGACCCGAACAGTGCCCAACAGGTTCGTGTCCAGTAAGGTGGTGGCCATATCGTCATCCAGTTCGGCAGCTGGATTATCGAAGGGCATAATGCCAGCGTTATTGATCACCACATTCAGGGCCGGATAGCGGGAGAGCACCTCTTTCGCCGCCGATTTAATGCTGGATACATCGGTGACATCCAGTACCACGGAATCCATTCCCGGATTGGCGGACGTAACCGTGTCAAGAAGAGCTTTACGACGGCCTGAAATGATCACCTGATTACCCATTTGATGAAATTTTTCTGCCATCTCGCGGCCAATACCCGACGTGCCGCCAGTGATAAAAATAGTGTTGCTTGTCAGTTTCATACGGTTATTCCTGTTGGCTAAATACAAGGCTAGTGAGTAAGTCCGGCACGATAACGGCCGGCGGGTACATTGCTGGAGAGGTGCGGGATCATAGCCTGGCGACTACTTTCCATCGCCTGCCAGTAAGCTTCGTTATGCAGTGACGGGATGGTGACAAATTCCCCGTTAAGAAAACCCGTAAGCGCCGCGTCCACCAGATCGTAAGCGCTCATTACTATTGACTTATCGAGTTGGTCAAGGGGTAAACCACCGTTATCCCAGAACGGCGTTGCTGTCGCGCCCGGCAGCACGGCCTGAAAATGGATGCCCTTTTCAGAGAGTTCATGATGCAGTGACTGAGTGAATGCCAGAACAAAGGCTTTTGTGCCGCCGTACACGCCGTTAAGCAGTTCCGGCGCAAGGCTGACAATCGATGAGATATTGATGATGGCACCCACACCTCGCGCGACAAATCCGGGAACCACGCTGTAAGTCAGACGGGTCAGAGCAACGACATTGAGATTAATCATCGCCTGCATTTGATCGACATCGCTCGACAACAACGGCGTATGAGTTCCGACACCGGCATTGTTCACCAGGAGAGTAATGCTGGCATCGGCACGCAGTTTTTTCTCCAGAGCAGCAAGCTGTTGGGCATCACCCAGATCGGTTGCCAGCACTTCCACATTGCGGGCGGTGTCAGCAGTGATGTGACTCGCCATCTGATTTAGGCGGTTATGATTACGGGCGATAATGGTAAGGTCGTATCCCATGCGCGCCAGTCGACTGGCGTAAACGGCACCGATGCCGGTGGATGCACCAGTGATTACGGCAGTGCCTTTACCCGGTTGTGTTGCGACACTCATTGCAGACTCCTTTCGATCACCATTGATTCGATGAGAGAATCATAAGTGAGAAAGAAATGTCGTAAATGACAATTATGGTAGTTATTTAGGACATTGCGTATTTCTGTTCAAGTAACGGGCAGGAGAGAAAGTAACTATCGGGCTGCGGTTTCATTTCAGACACATAAGACTACTTACGGTGTGTAGTAATGTCCGCTCCTGGCACGGAGCGGACCAGCTAACTGAGCTGAAGGTCCGCTGTGAGCGAAAAGCGGACATCCAAGAATTGATGAAAAGTACAACATCTTCAGGTAATAAATAAATTTCGCCGAAATAATGTAATTACCGACCCGAAGGCCGGTAATTGTTAACACTGATAACCTTTTACCACGCGTAAGCTTCAGGTGCCTCTCCGCCTGGCCCCGGCCAGATGGTATCCAGCCTTTTGAGCGTATCGTCTGAAAGAGACAGCGTCAGGGCATTGAGATTCTGACGGAGCTGTTCAACTGTACGCGGACCACTGAGCACGGCGCTAACCACCGAGTTCTGCAGTAGCCAAGCCAGCGCGACGTCTGATGGTGTTTCCCCCAGCTCATCACACAGTGTTTCCCAGGCCTCCAGTTGTGGCCGCAGGCGGTTGATTTGTGCCTGCAACTGCGGTGATGCCCGGCGGCCACCGGCAATTTTCTTCAGAACACCGCCCAGCATCCCCATCCCGACCGGGCTCCAGGGGATCAGGCCAATGCCGTAATGACGCAGCGCCGGAATGATTTCTAGCTCAATCGTGCGCTGGGTCAGATTGTACAGGCTCTGTTCCGATGCCAGCCCCAGCAGGTTGCGCGCGTCAGCCTTGCACTGTGCAGTGGCAATATCCCAGCCAGCAAAGTTACTGCTGCCAACGTAGCTGATTTTACCCTCTCGGATCAGCTGTTCCATGGCCTGCCAGATCTCCTCCCAGGGCGTGTTCCGGTCGATATGGTGCATCTGATAGAGATCGATATGGTCCGTTTTCAGCCTTTTCAGGCTGGCCTCACAGGCCCGGCGGATATGGTAGGCAGACAGGTATTTGTCGTTCGGCCCCGTGTCCATCGGCTGGTAAACTTTCGTGGCCAGCACTATCCGGTCACGCTGACCACTACGCGCCAGCCAATTACCGATGATTTCTTCGGATGTTCCGTAACCCTTTGCCATATCCGGTGACTGCGGCCCGCCATAGACGTCAGCGGTATCGAAAAAGTTGATACCTGCATCCACGGCTTCATCCATGATCCTGAAGCTGGCAGACTCATCCGTCAGCTCACCGAAATTCATGGTACCGAGACCGATGCGGCTCACCCGCAGACCGGTACGCCCCAGATGTTTGTAATTCATGTCAAATGCTCCTTAACTGAACGTGTTATTGCAGATTTTTACGGAAAAAGTCTTTCAGCTTGTCAAAAGGGATGACGTCGGTACGGTCATACAGATCGACATGCCCTGCGCCCGGTACGACATACAGTTCTTTAGGCTGACCGGCGCGTTTGAAAGCGTCCTCGCTGAACTCTTTTGAGTGAGCCTGATCGCCGGTAATAAACAGCATCGGGCGCGGCGAGATGGTTTCAATATCGTTGAACGGATAGAAGTTCATAAACTTGCCAATACTGCTCAGCATCGGTTTCGTCGTCAGTTCTTCTTTCTGACCCTGTGGGGTGTAGCCGCCGCGTTCGGTGCGGTAGAAATCAAAGAACTCGCGCTGAATATCAGGCGTTGAAGCGTCCAGTGTATTCACGGTACCGGGAATGTAGGCCGTCTCGCCTCCCTGAAACTCTGCTAAACGCTGCTCTGTGGCTGACCGGATAAAGGCCTTTCGTTGTTCCGGCGTCTGGGAATGGTTGAGGCCGTTGCGAAATGCAGCCCCCATGTCATACATGCTGACGGTGGCAATGGCTTTCATACGCGGGTCAATCTTGGCAGCACTGATAACAAAACTTCCGCTGCCGCAGATACCTAATACACCGATGCTATCCGGATCGACAAACGGCTGTGTGCTTAGATAATCAACCGCCGCGCTGAAATCATCTGTGTAGATTTCCGGTGAAATCAGGTGCCCCGGTTTGCCCTCGCTTTCTCCCCAGAAAGAGAGATCGATAGCCAGCGTGACAAACCCCTGCTCCGCCAGCTTCTGCGCATAGAGATTCGAACTCTGTTCCTTAACGGCTCCCATCGGGTGACCAACGACGATCGCCGGGTGTCGGGTATTCTGGTTCATCTTTTTCGGGATAAACAGGTTGCCGACCACGGCCATCTGATACTGGTTTTTAAAGGTGACTTTTTGCTGCGTCACCTTATCGCTTTTATAAAAATTATCGGCCCCACGGGACATATCCGCCGCAGAGGAAGCAAATGCACTGATCAACAGCCCCAGCGCTAACGTAAATTTTTTCATGATGGTCTCCTTATCATTAAGCCAGGGTGGCGTTATCAATGACAAACCGGTAATGCACATCGCCCCTGAGCATGCGCTCATAGGCATCGTTAATCTGGTCGGCGCGGATAAGCTCAATGTCGGCGACAATGCCGTGTTGGGCGCAGAAATCGAGCATCTCCTGCGTTTCAGGAATGCCGCCAATCATCGACCCGGCAATCGATCTGCGCTTCATGATGAGGCTGAACACTTCTGGCGAGCCATGCGGCGTGGCCGGCGCACCCACCAGGGTCATCGTGCCATCGCGTTTCAGCAGCGCAGTGAACACGTCGAGGTTATGCGGCGCAGCAACGGTGTTGAGGATAAAATCGAAGCTCTTTGCATGGGCTTCCATTTCGCTGGCATGACGGGAGACCACCACCTCATCTGCACCAAGCGCTCTGGCGGCGTCACGTTTGGACTCAGACGTGGTAAAGGCTACGACATGCGCGCCCATGGCGTGCGCAAGCTTGATCCCCATATGCCCCAGTCCACCGATACCGACCACGCCGACCTTTTTGCCGGGGCCCGCCTGCCAGTGACGCAGCGGTGAGTACGTTGTGATCCCTGCGCACAGCAGCGGAGCCACGGCGGCTAGTTGCGCTTCTGGGTGAGTGACGCGCAGGACATAGCGCTCATGCACCACAATCTGCTGCGAATATCCGCCCAGCGTGTGGCCCGGCGCATCCGGCGTTGGGAAATTGTATGTCCCTGTCATATGGTCGCAGTAGTTCTCCAGTCCGTCGTCACAGTCACTGCAGTGCCGGCAGCTGTCGACAATGCAGCCGACCCCCACCAGGTCCCCTGCACAAAAACCGGAGACGTGATCGCCAACGGCCACGACACGACCGACAATTTCATGTCCCGGTACGCAGGGATAGAGCGTTCCAGCCCATTCAGCGCGTACCTGGTGGATATCCGAATGGCAGACTCCGCAGTACGCGATATTAATCTGCACATCATGGGCACCGGGGGCGCGACGGGTGATATCCATCGGCTCCAGCGGCAGTGTGCCCGCATGGGCACCGTAAGCTTTAACTGTCATGGCATTACTCCTGGGTTTATGAATGGTCTGCGGCAGAAGTGTCTGCCCGCGAGGTCAGGAAGATCAGTACGGTTGCGATAATCAGCATCGCGGCGCTGGCCAGGAAGGTGCTCTGGTAGCCGTGATGGTCGAAAAGCAGGCCGCCCAGCGTCGAACCGAGAGCAATGGACAGCTGCACCATCGCCACCATCAGTCCGCCGCCCGCTTCGGCATTCTGAGGGAAGGTACGCGGAACCCATGCCCACCATCCCACCGGTGCGGCTGTGGAAATCAGCCCCCACAGCCCAAGCAGCGCCGTCACGATGGCTACCTGACTGCCGAAGGCAATCAGTGCCAGCGCGGTGATGGCCATCAGTACCGGGATGGCCATCAGGGTCGGGTAGAACCCGCGTTTTAACACCCGGCCAATCAGCGTAGTGCCGATGAAACCCGCGACACCAATAACCAGCAGGACCAGTGTCACTGTTGCGTCATCCACCCGCGTCACCGTCTCAAGGAAAGGCCTGATGTAGGTAAAGAGCGTGAATTGCCCCATAAAGAAGATCCCCACACCCAGCATGCCCAGCGTGACCACCCGGCGACGAAACAGCATGAAAACGTTGCGGGAAGCCGCCGCCTGACGGGTGACCGACATGGAAGGCAGACTGAGTAATTGCCAGACAAACGCGATGATGGCGACCGGCACCAGGCAGAAGAAGGCGCCCCGCCAGCCAACAACCGATCCGAGCCAGCTGCCCAGAGGGGCAGCCACGACGGTAGCCAGAGCATTGCCGCTGTTGAAAATAGCCAGCGCCAGCGGAACACGATGCACCGGGACCAGACGCATTGCCGTCGCGGCCGACATCGACCAGAACCCGCCGACCACAATGCCAATCAGGGCCCTGCCCGCCATATAGGTCAGGTAATTGGGTGCCATCGCAATAACAGCACCGGAAATTGCCATAATGCAGGTCAGGCCGAGCAGCAGCGTTTTCCGGTTAAGCGTGCCTGCCAGCACGGAAATAAACAGGCTGGTTACCACTGCAAATGCCCCGGAAATAGCGATGCCCTGTCCGGCCATGCCTTCGGTGACACGAAGGGTCTTCGCCATCGGTGTCAGCAGGCTGACCGGCATGAATTCGGAGGCGATCAGGGCGAAGACGCACAGCGTCATGGCAAAGACACCACTCCAGTGCGCAGGCTGTTTCCCGCTTCCGGTGTTTTTTTTTCTGTTTTCGTCTGTCTTATTACTCATTCAGGGATTTCTTTTCAGTAGATAACATGAAGTCTGTGCCCCGGAGCCTTCAGCGCTGCAGGAAGAGCTGAAACGGCATACGGAGACGGGATAAGAGGGATAATCGCGGTACGGAAGGTGCTGCGGGTCAGTTGGCGACCCTGATCTGCACCGCAAGAGGTCCGTGGCGCTGCAGGACCGGCAGTCCGGAATCCACTTTCCCTAACGGGATCAGTGAACGGGCGTAAGCCCTGCCCCGGGCAAAAATCGCCAGGTTGCCCCAGGGCGCGTAGTAAGTGATATCTCCGGCTTCCGGCGTCATGCCGTCCGGTGCCTGCACCGTGGAAAGCCTGCGCGGCAGGTCGCTTATACGCTCAATATCGTCATAGTCTTCCAGCGTCAGGCTGAGGGGAAGCAAAGACGCAAAGTCCCGGCCTGTCGGCGTATCAAAGAGGGTGGCGGTGGCGGTTTCTCCCTCCACAATGATCTCAATTTTCATAAGCGTCTCCTGCGCCACTCCCCGGTCGTTGTCACCCGCCATAGCGGACTGCGTGACGAAAAGCAGGCCGGCAAGGAGCAGCAGTGATGTTCTGCGGTAAGCGTTTTGCATAAGGGTTAGCGTTGACTTTTTCATCGCATTATTGTTACCAATATGCAGCGGGTTAACTAGCTAATGAATACTTAATACCCTTATAAGTAAAATTTATAAATGGACCGGAAACGAGCATGGCCAGACGCAATCTTAACGACTTACTCTCTTTCGTCACCGTGGCGCGTGAGGGCAGCTTTACGCGCGCTGCCGCCCAGCTCGGCGTGACCCAGCCCGCACTGAGCCAGGCGATTTCCGGGCTGGAAGAACGGATGCAAATCCGCCTGCTGACAAGGACCACGCGCAGTGTGTCAGTGACGGCTGCCGGGGAGCGCCTGCTGCAGTCTGTGGGACATCGTATTGATGAGATTGAAACCGAGCTGGACATGCTGACGGCACTGCGTGATAAACCTGCCGGGACCGTCCGTATTACATGTGGACCTAATGTTCTGAAGACCACACTGCTGCCAAAGCTGACACCACTGTTACGCGAATATCCTGATATTCATATTGAGTTTGATGCCAACCACGGCTTCCGGGATATCGTTGCGGATCGTTTTGATGCCGGCGTGCGGCTCGGAGACACTATCGACAAAGATATGATAGCCGTACCCATTGGCCCGAAACTGCGCATGGCGGCTGTAGCTTCCCCTGAGTATTTCGCCCGGTGCGCCGCCCCTCAGACGCCACGCGATCTGATGCAACACTGCTGTATTAATGAGCGCATGGTTCAATCGGGGAAAATTTACGCCTGGGAGTTTGAGCAGGAAAACGGTAAATTTCACGTTCGGGTTGAAGGGCAACTGACGTTTAACACATCGGAACACGTCGTTGACGCAGCTCTTGCCGGACTGGGCATTGCCTTTTTACCTGAAGAGGAGTTCGGCACACATCTGCAGGAAGGAAAACTGATCCGCGTGCTTGAAGAATGGTGCCGTCCTTTTCCCGGCTACTATCTTTATTATCCCAGCCGTAAACAGCCTTCCCCAGCGTTTTCACTCGTTGTGGATGCGTTGCGTATTAACCGGAAAATTTAACGCTGAATTATCGGGCCAATATTTCAAGAACGGACGTGAACGTCCGCTTTTGGCACTAAGCGGACTGTGATCACACTTCTGACGTCTCGTTTTCTGACTTCCTTCGTGGCTTGCCCTAAGCATGTTGTAGTGCGATACTTGTAATGACATTTGTATTTACAAGAGGTGTGAGACATGGGTAGCATCAACCTGCGTATTGACGATGAACTTAAAGCGCGTTCTTACGCTGCGCTTGAAAAAATGGGTGTAACTCCCTCTGAGGCACTTCGCCTCATGCTTGAATATATTGCTGACAATGAACGTTTGCCGTTCAAACAGACACTCCTGAGTGATGAGGATGCTGAGCTCGTGGAGATCGTGAAAGAACGACTTCGCAATCCTAAGCCAGTACGTGTGACGCTGGATGAGCTCTGATGGCATATTTTCTGGATTTTGACGAGCGTGCACTAAAGGAATGGCGAAAGCTGGGCTCGACGGTACGTGAACAGCTAAAAAATAAGTTGGCTGAAGTGCTTGAGTCACCCCGAATTGATGCGAACAAGCTTCGGGGTATGCATGACTGTTACAAAATTAAGCTCCGGTCTTCAGGCTATCGTCTTGTATATCAGGTCATAGACGAGAAGGTTGTCGTCTTTGTGATTTCTGTCGGGAAAAGAGAGCGCTCGGAAGTTTATAGCGAGGCGGTCAAACGCATTCTCTGAAATAAAGCAGGACATCTCTGTTTCGCAGTAAAGGTGCCATTTCTGCTTTGCGTTGACAGAGAAGAAGGCCATGAAACTGCCGCGAAACACCCTGCTCTGGTGCGTATTAATAGTGTGTCTCACACTGCTGATATTCACTTACCTGACACGGAAATCGCTCTGCGAAATCCGGTACAGGGACACGGACAGGGAGGTGGCAGCTTTTATGGCTTACGAATCCGCTAAGTAGCTAACCCCGGCGGGGGGAAACCCCCGCCATTCAGGGGCTGAGACTGTGTGGACATGCCTGAAGCGCCTTTATGAAGGGGTTGCCGGTTCGCCGGTAGCCCCTTTTTCCTTCCCGATGCGACCGCACGCCTGAACTTCCGGGAAGGGCTGTTCCCCTGCGGGGAACGGGGGAAGGGGGACGCGCCTTCGGCACCGTCCCTCTGCTCCCTCCGCCTTGCCCTCTCTCCTGCCTGATTTTGCTTAAGTCAGAGCACCACGAGTTACCTGCCTGTATCTGGCTTCAGCCTGGTTTTCCCTGTGTTCTTCATCCCGGGCATCATATCCGTCGTCCTGCTGGTTAACTTCCTCAGCTGCAGCTCCGTGGCCATAACCCGAAAACAGGGCAGGGCGATGGCCCCCTTCGGCTCCCGGCCAGCGCTGCTGTCCGGTCGTCGAGCCCCACTCCGCCAGGGCGGCTGCTGACGCAC
>OIFU01000090.1_pt1 | contig 95570 bp, 79 predicted proteins | sample 1582141 | NCBI WGS metagenome assembly OIFU01 (sample SAMN07501047, study PRJEB24779) | human gut metagenome | isolation source: stool | host: human infant | place: USA: Pittsburgh, PA
CGGGTGTAGTTCAATGGTAGAACACCAGCCTTCCAAGCTGGATACCCGGGTTCGATTCCCGGTACCCGCTCCATTTTTTAAAGTTTTACTGTAAAATTATTTTAAAAAATACAATATGCACCATTAGCTCAGTTGGTAGAGCACCTGACTCTTAATCAGGGAGTCCAGGGTTCGAATCCCTGATGGTGCACCAAGCATCGTTTTATAAGCGATGCTTTTTTTATTTTACATAAAAGTATGGATACATTTGATATAAAAAAATTAAATTAATATAATACTAGGTAATAAGAATTTTATTTAAAAGCAGATTTTTAAGGGGAGATAGAAATGAAACCTATTAATAAGATTGCTGCTATTCATGATATTTCATGCTATGGGAGGGCAGCATTAGCAACAATAATACCTATATTATCTTCAATGGGAAATCAAGTATGTCCACTTCCAACAGCAGTATTGTCAACACACACAGATGGATTTGGAAAACCAGCAATTAGAGATTTAAGTGATTTTATATATGAAACCAAAGATCATTGGAAAAGACTTAACTTAAATTTTCAATGCATATATAGTGGATATTTAGCTGATCCTAATCAAGTTAAATTTGTTGAAAGATTTATAGAAGATTTTAAGGAAGAGAATACTTTAGTAGTTATAGATCCTGTTATGGCTGATAATGGTAAGCTTTATGATGGCATGAGTGAAAAAATGATTGAAGAAATGAGAACTTTAATAAAAAGTGCAGATATAATCACTCCAAATATTACAGAAGCTTCTTTTCTTTTAGGAAAAGAATATAAAGAATCTCTAAATGAAGATGAGATAAAAGAGTATTTAGTAGCTCTAGGAGATTTAGGACCTAAAATAAGTATAATAACAAGTGTAACAAGTTCAAGAGGAAATGAATATATTGATACTGTACTCTATGATAGAGAAGAAAAAATGTTTTATACCTATTCTCATAAAAGAATAAATGCTTTTTATTGTGGAACAGGTGATGCTTTTGCCTCATTGCTAATAGGATGGATATTAAGAGGGGAAAGTATTGAAAAAGCATTGGAGAAGTCATGTAATTTTATTGCAGAAGCTATAGAATATAGCGAAAAGTTTGATTATCCTCCAAATGAAGGAATATTACTTGAAAGTTTGTTATATAAATTAATAAGTAAATAAATTATTAAAGTCAAAAAAATAAATTGACAAAGTAATTTTAGAATGATACTATTAAAAAAACAAAATTTAATAAATCTTATCAAGAGAGGTGGAGGGACTGGCCCTGTGAAACCCAGCAACCGGTAATTCTTTGCGGTTAAAACAATGCTGATTTTAAAATAAAAAAATCAGTAGTAATTTCCTATGCAAAGATTTATAGCGGTGCTAAATCCTGCGGTAGAAACTGAGAGATAAGAAAGAGAGTCTGTAAGAATAATAACTTCTATCCTAGGATAGGAGTTTTTTTATTTTGTAGGATAAAGGATAGATTTATTAAATGGATTAGGAGGAGAGAAAATGAAAAAAGGAAAGTTTTCAGCATTATTACCATTAATAATTTTTGTATCGATTTATTTGGGAACTTCATTAGTAATGAAAGATTTCTACTCTGTATCTGTTTTAGTTCCAGGAATAATTGCAGTTTTATTTGGAATATTTACAAATAGAAAAAGAGGACTCGAAAAGAACATAGAGATATTTTGTAAGGGGGCTGGTAATAGCAATATAATTTTAATGTGTTTAATCTTTATATTAGCTGGTGCCTTCGCAGAGGTTGCTAAAAATATGGGAGCTGTAGAATCTACAGTAAATTTAGGGCTAACAATATTACCTAAAAATATATTAGTAGCAGGAATATTTATAATATCATCATTTATAGCCATATCTTTAGGAACATCAATGGGAACAATAGCTGCTATAGTTCCAATAGCAATGGGAATTTCAGATAAGACTAATATAGCATTACCACTTATAGTTGGGGCAGTAGTAGGTGGAGCTATGTTTGGGGACAATCTATCAATGATTTCTGATACAACAATAGCAGCAACAAAAACTCAAGGATGTGAAATGAAGGATAAGTTTAAAATAAACTTTAAGGTTATATTACCAGCTGCTATCTTAGTAATTGTAATATATACATTCTTAGGAAGTGGGGCTAATACATCAGTAGGCCAATACGATTATAATTTTATTAAGATTATTCCTTACTTAGGTATTTTAATAGCTGCATTAATGGGGGCTAATGTAATTGCTATATTATCAGGTGGAATAGTATTAGCTGGAGCAATTGGATTCTTTACAGGATCTTTAGATTTAAAGACTTTCTTTACTTCAATATCAACTGGTATAGGGGGAATGAGTGAACTTATATTAATTTCAATAATAATTGGGGGAATTGTTGAAATAATAAAAGAAAATGGTGGTATAGATTATGTATTAAACTTAGTTACTAAGAGAATCAATGGCAAAAAAGGGGCTGAATTTGGTATTGGATTATTAGTAAGCTTAGTTGATGCATGTACTGCAAATAACACTATTGCTATAGTTACAGTTGGACCTTTAGCAAAGGATATTTCAGATGAATATAACTTAGATTCAAAAAGAATTGCAGGAATATTAGATATGTTCTCTTGTGCAGTTCAGGGAATAATTCCATATGGAGCACAATTAATGTCAGCGGCGGCTTTAACTGGATTAAGTTCATTTGAAATAATGAAATTTTTATTCTATCCATATTTAATGGGTATAAGTGCAATAGCATTCATAGCATTTTTCCAAAAGAAAGAAAGTGCTGAAAAAAGTGGGGAGTTAAATGCTATAGCAGTTGAATAAAATATTAAAAAGCAATAAGCATTAAAAAGGGGATTTATATAAAAGGGGTTTAATAAATTTTAGTATAAAGTAAAAAAAGATAGGCTATAGAAAATAAAACTTACAAACAATATGAAGAGGATATTTAATAATTCTCAAGATATGTTTGTAAGTTTTATTAATTGGGCCTATTTTTTTATTTTATTAAAAGACAAATACTTTGAGATGAGATTCCTTCTCCAGAACCAGTAAAACCAAGTCCTTCCTCAGTAGTTGCTTTAACATTTATTTGATCTAAGTCTATATTTAATGCTTTAGCTATATTTTCTCTCATAGTAGGTATATGAGGGGCCATTTTTGGTCTTTGAGCTATTATAGTTGCATCTATATTTGATATTTTGTAGTTATTTTTATTTAAAAGTTCACCTACAAATTCTAGAAGTTTTATGCTATCAGCATCTTTGTAATTAGGGTCTGTATCTGGAAAATGCTTTCCTATATCGCCTAAAGCCGCTGCTCCTAATAGTGAATCCATTATTGCGTGTAATAATACATCTGCATCTGAATGGCCTAAAAGTCCTTTTTCATAAGGAATTTTTACTCCACCTAATATTAAATCTCTATTTTCAACTAATTTATGAACATCATATCCCATTCCTATTCTCATTTTTATCACCTCTTAGATTTATTTTTTCAATGAAAATTTATTTTTATGGTTTAATTATATATAATTCTGTTATGTTATCAAAGCATCAATAGCTATTAAAGAAAATTAAACTTAATTGTAACAAAAATATAGCTTTATAAAATTAAAATCTTTATATGTTTTAATTATGTAAAAGATGTATTTATAATATAAAATTTTATATAGATATCATGGGGGCTATGGTATAATAAATTGAGATTTAATTAAAGAGAATAGCTTATAATAATTGATTAGAAATAATTTTAGTCTGTAGTAATATTATTAGAAGCTTTATGTAAAAGGGATTTAAATAGAAAGGGTGAATTGAGAAGTGTGGGGAAAAATTAGAAATGTATTAGGTATTCTTTTAATAGTGGCAGGAGTATCACTTATTGGAGTAACTATTTGGATGAAATATGATACTTATAGACAGCAGCAAGCTGTTTTAGATAGTTTTAGAAATTTACAGTTTGATGTTCCAGAGGGTGAAAAGAAAGATACTGATGTGTTAGAAGAAGAAAATACTAAGGAAAATACTAAAGAAAATAGCGATGAAAAGAATAAAGCTGATAAGGTTGAAGTTGAAAAAGACAAAAAGCCAGAAAAAGCACAACTTGAAGAGGGAAAAGGAATAGGTATTTTAAATATTCCAAAGATAAACTTAGAAATAGGTATAATAGAAGGCGTTAGCTATGAAGATATAAAGTATGTAGTAGGTCATTTTCCTGGGTCACCAATGCCAGGGGAAAAAGGTAATTTCTCCATAGCAGGACATAGAATATCATATTTTGGACAAGCTTTTAAGGATATTGATAAGCTTGAAAAAGGGGATAAAGTCAAAGTTACTTACAATGGAAAAGAATATACTTATGAAGTAACTGATATGTATGAGGTTACTCCAAATGAAACTGAGGCTTTAAATCCAACAAAAGATGCTACTATAACTATAGTTACATGTACAACTGACGCTAAAAATAGGGTTATAGTAAAAGGAAAGTTAGTGGAATAAGACTGGGTTTTTGCCTTAGTCTTATTTTTTATAAAATATACATAAAGGAGTGTCGCTTGAGTGAGTGAAGTAACTTTTAGAAAAGATAAATATATGTTTTCTACTAGAAATATAAAGAAAAATCTAGATAAAAACATATTGAAGAAAGAAATAAGTACTTTCATAAAAGAGCTTAGAAAATTTAAAGTTGATTTAAAAAGTCTTTCAAGTGAAGAATTTAATCTTGAGGAAAGAAATTTAATTCTTAATATAGCCTATTTTCTAGTGGATGAAGAAGTATTATTAAGAAAGATAATAAATAGAAGAGAGTTAAAAACAAAGGTTATAGCTAAAAAAACAGGATTTAGTAATGAAAAGATTATAAGTTGGTCAAATTATTTAATAGCGTATTTAATTTTATTATATAATGCAGATTATACAAATTTAGCTATGTATTTAAATATAAATTTTAAGGACTTAGAAAACTTAGCTGTTATAAAGGGTACAAAAGGGGAAGAGATTGTCCATAAAGGTTTAGTTATGTTAGAAGGTAAAAAGAGTACCATAATATTAACTAAAGAAGGACAATTTATAAGAATAAAAACAAGATGTGAAAATAAGGTTGGAGAAGAATTATCAGGAAAAGAGAAGAAAACTTTAAGACATTACAAGACCTTAATAGTTAGTGTGGCTTTAATTGCATTTGTTCTTATAGGAAGTGTTACTTTTCTTTATAAACAACAGGAAACTACCATATTAATTCAAGGAACATCAAAGGTTAAAATTGGATTAAATAGGTTTGATAGAATAGTTTATAGTTATTCTCCAACAGAAAAGGGAACTATATTAATAACAGAACTAAAATTAGAAAACAAGAAATTTGAAGATGGTATGATCTCAATTTTAAAAGGTTTTGAAGAAGAGGATATGCTTCCTCCTAATAGAATTGTGGATGTTTATATAACTGGAAAAATGGTTGATACTGTAGATTTAAATAAGGTTACAGAATATGTTGAGAGTGTAAATAAGGATGATAATGCAAAAAATAATTTTAGAATAAAAATAAATAATTCAGGCTATGAGAAGAAAAATTAATTAAGGAAAGGATTATTTATAGTGAGAAAAGCATCAAAAAATAACAATAGAAGAGACAAGAGTTTATCTAATAAAAAGTTTAAGAGTGAAGATAAAAATTTAAATAAAACTAATAAAAATAATAAAAATAATAAACAAAAAGTAGCTAAAAAAGCTTCAGCAAAAAATACTATTATAGTATCAAATAAAAATGAAATAAGAGATGAAGTTAGATTAAATAAATATATAAGTGAAACAGGATTTTGCTCAAGGAGAGAGGCTGATAAGCTTATAGAACAAGGAAGAGTTAAGATAGATGGGCTAAAGGCTACAACTGGTATGAAGGTTTCTAAGGGGCAAAGTGTATCTATTGATGGAAAACCTCTAAAGGTTGAAAATGAACTAGTTTATATAGCTTTAAATAAGCCTGTTGGAATAACTTGTACTACTGAGAGCAAGATAAAAGGTAATATAGTTGACTTTATAAATCATGAAAAAAGAATTTTCCCAATAGGAAGACTAGATAAGGATTCTCAGGGATTAATATTTATGACTAATGATGGTGATATAGTTAATAAAATATTGAGAGCTGGGAATAATCATGAAAAAGAATATATTGTCACTGTAAATAAACCTATAACTCATGAGTTTATAAAAGGAATGAGCAATGGAGTGCCTATACTAGGAACAGTTACTAAGAAATGCTTAGTTAAGAAAGAAAGCAAAAACTCATTTAGAATAATATTAACTCAAGGGTTAAATAGACAGATAAGAAGAATGTGTGAGTATTTTGGATATGAGGTCAAAAAATTAGAGAGAATAAGAATAATGAATGTTAGCCTAGGAAACCTAAAAATGGGATCTTGGAGATACTTAACTAAGAAAGAGTTAGCTGAAATAAACAGGTTAACAGAAAACTCTTCAAAGACTGAAGAAGCCTCAATTTAATTGAATGTTAATTACTAGATATATATTCAGGACTAACTTAATTTCGCAAAGAGTTTCTATTGTTTATTCAAGAATAATAGCTAAGGCTTTTAAACTCGCTATGCTCAAACAGTAAAAGCCTCTTAACGCTATTATTCTTACATAAACAATGAAACTATAATAGCTCATTAAGATGGCCTTTCATCTATATCTAGTAATTAATACAGTTCAAAATAATTTAAATAGAATTTGTTTTTATAATTTACTTATACAAAGATAATGCTTTTTCGATAAAGGTCATTATCTTTTTTTCGTATAGAATTTTATTAACTTCTAAGGCTTCAGCATGTTTGGCACCTTCAACTAAGTAGAGTTCTTTATAGCCTTTAGTTTTAGCTTTGTACAAATCTACTGCCATATACCATGGGACAAAATAATCTTCTTTTCCATGTATAAACATCATTGGTAGTGATGTTGAAGCTACTATATCTATAGGAACTATTTTTTTCATAGAAAATTTAGCTTTAGTTTTCATAAAGAAGTTTGCAAATATAAGGCTTGGACGAAGAATTTTTCTAACAAGTCTATTTTTATATGCATGTGTTATTTGAAATCCTATAAGTTCGTGAAAGTTAGAGTAACCACAATCTTCAATTACAAATTTTATGGAATCATTTAGAGGAATAGTCTCCATAACTGTTCCAGCTCCCATTGATTCACCATGAAGACCTAAAATTATATCATTGCCAAATCTAGATTTTAAGTATTCTATCCACATGTTTACATCATATTTTTCGTAAAAACCATATGTGGAATATTTTCCTTCACTTTTTCCATGTCTTCTTTGATTCACTATAAGAACATTAAATCCATTTCTATAAAATATATCAAAGTATTTTAAAGAACCAACATAACAAATAGAAACTCCATGGACTAATACTATAAATTTATTTGTAGGATTTTCATTCATTATAAGTGTTGAGGTTAAATTAAGACCATCAAAGGATTTTAAAGTAATATCTTCCTTAGAAGCAGAATTATATAAGGCTTCGTCAAAAAGATTATTTTCTACATATCTAGTATAACTTTTCTCTATATCGTGAAGTTCTCTAGTTACAGTAGATTTAAATATATATAGACCTGTTGCTAAAAAAAAGACAATAACTAAAATAGCAATAATTATCAATATAATAAGATAGGTCACTTATATCACTCCAATCAGCTTTTAATAGATTTTATTTATACATTATACATAATTATAACACTTAAGAGAAAAATAAAATTAGCCAAATATAAAGTGGAGGTTTATTTTATGAAATTTAAAAAAATTTTTTTATGCCTTATGTCATTACTTCTTATTTTTTCTACTGTAGTTTTAGGAGAAGAAATAAATAAAATAGAAGTTATAGAAAAATCTATAGAAGAAAATACTGACAAGTATGAAATTAAAGTTAAATATCCATCAATTCAAGGTGAAGAAAAAGAGGTTACAGATAAAATAAATAAAACTATAGAGGATTATACTTTAAATTGGATAAATGACATTAAGTTATTAGGAGAAGAGTACAGCAAAGAATATGAAAAGGTAGGAAAAGAAATGCCTAAAATGGAAGCATATAGCCTTTTTGAAGCATTTAATACAGATGAAGTAATTAGTTTACCTGTTTCATATTATCAATATACTGGTGGAGCTCATGGATTAACGACTAAAGTGAGTTATAATTATAATCTTAAAACAGGAAAAGAGCTTAAATTAAAAGATTTATTTAAAGAAGGATTTGACTATAAAAGTATAATTGATAAAAAGGTAAGAGAGGATATTGAAAAAGAGAAGGAGCTTTATTTTGATAATGGAGCTTTGTTTAAGGGAGTTAATGAAAATCAAGCCTATTATTTAAATAGAGATGGAATTATAGTGTATTTTCAGCAATATGAAATTGCTCCATACTCTTCAGGTATTAGAGAATTTAAAATTCCTTATGGAGAATTAAAGGAAGGGTTAATTTATAAATTAGGAAATTAATATTAAGAGCGTGTATCAAAGTATATTTATTATTAAATTTTGATACACGCTTTTTGTGATTAAATTTAAAAGGATATATTTTATTATTAAATAAAATAGAGATATAATAAATTAAAAAAGGAATTGGAATAATGAGGGAGGGGAAATTCTATGGAAACCTTAAGAGAAAAAATAAATAAACAGAGAGAATATTTTAGTACAGGTGAAACTAAGGATATAAATTTTAGAATAGAGAAACTAAAGAAGTTAAGAGATGTTTTAAAAAGTGAGGAAGAGAAAATCTTTGAAGCCTTAAAAAAAGACTTAATGAAATCTAGCTTTGAATCCTATGTTACAGAAGTGGCAATGGTATATGATGAAATAAATATGCACATTAAAAATATAAAAAAATGGAGTAAAAAAAGAAGAGTAAAAACTCCATTAGTACAATTCCCAGCAAAAAGTTTTATACAGTTAGAACCTTATGGAGTTGTTTTAATAATAGGTCCTTTTAATTATCCTTTTATGCTTACAATGGATCCTTTAATTGGAGCAATAGCAGCTGGGAACACAGCAGTTATAAAGCCCTCTGAATCAGCACCAGAGACATCTAAAATTCTTAAAGAAATATTAGAAAAAGTATTTGATGAAAAGTATGTTCTTCATGTTAATCCAGAAAGGGGAAAAGAAGTTGTAGAAGAACTTTTAAAAGAAAAATTTGATTATATTTTCTTTACTGGAAGTGCTACTGTAGGAAAAATAGTAATGAAGGCAGCTTCTCAATATTTAACCCCTGTAACTTTAGAACTTGGAGGAAAAAGTCCTTGTATTATTGATAAGGATTGTAAGTTAGAATTAGCAGCTAGAAGAATAGTTTGGGGAAAATTATTGAATTCAGGACAAACCTGTGTTGCACCAGATTATTTATATGTTCATAAGGATATTGAAGAAGAATTTATAAAAAAATTAGAGGAAGAAATAAAAAATCAATTTGGAAATAATCCTTTAGAATCTGAAGATTATTCTAAAATGGTAAATGAAAGAGAATTTAATAGAGTACTTTCATATATAGATAAAGAAAAATTAGTTTTTGGAGGAAATTATAATAGAAAAACTTTTCAAATAGAACCAACTATATTAAAAAATGTGACTTGGAATGATCCTGTTATGGAAAGAGAAATTTTTGGGCCTATATTCCCAATTTTACCTTTTGAAAATTTAGATGAAGTAATAAGATTAGTAAATAGTAAGGATAAGCCTTTAGCCATATATTATTTTTCAGAGGATAAAAATAAAATTGAAAAAGTTCTTAATAGTACATCATCAGGAGGAGTAACAATAAATGATACCTTAGTTCATGTATCATCCTCATATTTACCTTTTGGTGGAGTTGGAAATAGTGGTATGGGGGAATATCATGGTAAGTATAGTTTTGACTTATTTTCCAATAAAAAGGGCGTTATGAATAGAAAAACATTCTTAGATTTAAAAATTAGGTATGCTCCTTTCCAAAATAAGTTAACAATTGTTAAAAAAATCATGAAATAAATAAAAAATGAATGAATATGAGTGGATTTGTATGGAAATGATTAAAAAAGTTATGTATAATATACTTAAAGATTGTATATGTTTTCAATGAGCGGATAAAAAGTATTTAAAATAAAGTGTTCAATTTATACTAAAAACATATAACTAAATTAGGAATACAATCTTTGAAAGTTACGTCTATGTACTAATGCCTGTTATTTATAGATGAACTTCTGACAAGCCAATAAGGGTATGATAAGCATATTTAAGATTAAGTTTTTAAGCTTTAAGGTTTGGGGGAGCCTTCTAGTACAATTACTATTGAAAATATGAGTAAATTTTATTTTAAACTTAAGAATAAGAAATTGTTCTTACATGAATTTTATAAGCTTCGACGGGGAAGAAGCTAGAATATCTTTCGACTTATGAATAGATATTAGGGTATTTATATTGAGAAATTATTTTTATTATTGAATTTTGAGAGAATTTATTAAGTATGGTCATTTAAAGGGGACGTTATGAGTTTAAATTAAAATTTATACAGTTATATTTATAATATTGGTTTGCGAAAAAAGGTCTAAGTTATACTTAGATCTTTTTTTCTTGAAATTAACCACTTTTTTTGGAATTAAGCCACATAAGAAACCTAGAAAAAAGTTTTTTTAAAATATACAATTAAGTAGAGAAAAAGTTTACAAAGGTATAGGGGGTTTTCACATGAAATATACTTTCCCAGAAAACTTTTGGTGGGGAGCTGCAACTTCAGGACCTCAGTCAGAAGGTAGGTTTAATAAAAAACATGATAATGTATTTGATCACTGGTTCGATATAAATCCAGAGTTATTTCACAATGGTATAGGACCAAATATAGCATCAAATTTTTATAATAGTTACAAAGAAGATTTAGCAATGCTAAAAGAAATTGGATTAAATTCATTTAGAACTTCAATTCAATGGACAAGGTTAATTAAAGATTTTGAAACTGGTGAGCCAGATGAAGATGGAGTAAGATTTTATAATGGTGTAATAGATGAATGTTTAGCAAATGGAATAGATATAATAATGAATTTACATCACTTTGATCTTCCTGTTGAATTATATGATAAATATGGTGGATGGGAATCAAAGCATGTTGTAGAATTATTTGCGAAATTTGCTAAGACTGCCTTTAGTTTATTTGGTGATAGGGTTAAGAAGTGGTCTACGTTTAATGAACCTATAGTTATTATTGAAGGACAGTTTTTATATAAATGGCATTATCCTTGTATAGTTGATGGAAAAAGAGGGCTTCAAGCTGCCTATAATATAGCATTAGCTTCTGCTAGAGCCATAGAAGAGTATAGAAAATTAGGACAAGATGGAGAAATAGGAATAATAGTTAACTTAACGCCAGCATATCCAAGAAGTGAGTCAAAAGAAGATTTAAGAGCTGCTGAAATTGCCAATGCTTTCTTCAATGAGTTATTCTTAGATCCAGCAACTAAGGGAGAATTTCCTAAGAACTTAGTTGAGGTTTTAGAAAAAGATGGAGTAATGTGGAATTCTACTAAGGAAGAATTAGAGGTTATAAAAAATAATACTGTGGATTTCTTAGGGGTAAACTACTATCAACCAAGAAGGGTTAAAGCTAGAGAAGAGGAATATGGTGGAGAAACATGGGCTCCAGAAAAATATTTTGATAATTATGATATGCCAGGAAAGAGAATGAATCCTCATAGAGGATGGGAAATATATCCTAAGGCAATTTATGATATAGCTAAAAATGTGCAAGATAACTATGGCAACATAAAATGGTTCATTTCAGAAAATGGAATGGGTGTTGAAGGCGAAGAAAAGTTCAAAAATGCTGAAGGTATAATTGAAGATGATTATAGGATTGAATTTATAATAGAGCATTTAGAATGGCTTCATAAGGCTATTGAAGAGGGTTCAAATTGTGTGGGATATCATTTATGGACTCCAATAGATTGTTGGTCATGGTTAAATTCATATAAGAATAGATATGGATTTATATCATTAGATTTAGAAACTCAAAAGAAAACTATTAAAAAATCAGGAAGATGGATAAAAGAAGTTTCTAAGAATAATGGTTTTTAAAACTTTGAAGTTACTTAGCTTAGATGAGTTCTAAAATAAATTTTCTAAGTTAATATGGCTACGCAAAAAGTTTTTTATTATAAAATTATAAATAAAATAAATTAATATGAATAAATGAGGAAAGGCTTTAGTTATGGTGTTTTTACTTAAACTAAAGCCTTAAATTTTTTTAATACTCACATAATGGAATATTTTCACATAAAATACACTATAACAATTAACGGAGTTGAAGGCAACATGCTTTACTCATTAATTTTAGCAGGAGGAAAGGGTACTAGACTTTATCCACTTTCAAGAAGTTCAAACCCTAAACAATTTCTTAGCATACACAATAATGGGAAGAGTTTTTTAAGTAATACTGTGGATAGAATTAGACCTATAATCCATAAAGATAATATTTATGTAGTGACAAACCAGGAATATGAAGACAAAATAAGAGATGAACTTAAAGACATAAGAGAGGAAAATATCTTTACTGAACCTGCTAATAAAGAAACTGCAACATGTATAGGTCTTTCAGCAGCTAAGCTTTTAAAGAAAGATAAGGATGCAGTTATGATTGTATTGCCTTCAGACCATTATATAGAAGGAGATAAAAGTTATCTTCAAACTCTGGAACAAGCCGTAGAGATTGCGGATAAGAAGAGAGCTATTGTTACCATAGGAATAGAGCCAACTAGACCAGAGACAGGTTATGGCTATATAGAAATGGGCGATAGAGTCAATGGACACATTCCTACCTTCAAGATAGCAAGGTTTACAGAGAAACCTAATTTAGAAGTAGCAAAGGACTTCTTATTAAAGGGGACTTATTTATGGAATAGTGGAATGTTCATATTTAGAGCTGATGTTCTGTTTACCATTTTGCAACCCAAAAGTGTTTGATTTATTCTCTTTAGTATACATAGATTTCCTCCTTAATTGTTTATATTTTAAAATCTAATAAAGGTCTAAATTTTATTTCTATAGACCCAGTATCACCATCAGCTATAACTTTTTCAATTACAGATGAAACTAACTGTTTCTGTTCTTCAATAGAAGAATTATCTATAAATTTAGAAAAGTATTTTAGCTTAGTTATTAGGGAATTACAATCATTAAGCAAAGTTTCTTGGGCTTCTAATTCAGATTTTAAATCATCTATTTTTTGAGTTAATAATTTATTTTCGTCTTTAAGTTTACTAATCTTCTCTAAAAGAATAGCAGTTACTTCAGAATCAGTAGAAAGAGCCACATTATTTAATAAATTATCAATCATAGAGTTATTTTTAGAAATATTATTTTGAATATTTTTTAGAACATCATTATGAAAATTTGATTCTATAGTATCTTTATATTTATTTAATTCTTTTAGTAATGTATTCTTATCAAGTGACATTTCTTTAAGTTTATCTAATATAAGATTATCTAAATCTAGTCCAGGAAGATTTTTAGAATCGCATCTAGTTTTACCTGATTTAGTTTTAAGTGTACATACATAGTAATAATTTTTTTTATTAGTTTTAGGGTTTCTTTTTCCATAGGCAACTCGCATAGGGCTATTACATTTTGCACATCTTATTAATCCAGTCAGTAAAGCAATATTACTAGTACCGAGAGCAGGGGCAAGGATAGCATTCTTTTTTATTTGTTTCTGAATTGCGACCCATATATCTGAATCTATGATTCCTTCATGTTCTGATACCGCATAAATCCATTCTGATATATCATGTTTAGCGCCTTTTCTTCCTTTATTTTTTTTGTAAATAAGTAGTCCATGCTTTCCATCAGGATTACCATACACTTTTGAACCTGTAGATTCTATATATTTAAATGTTTCTTCATCTGCTTTTACATATGCAGGATTTCTTAGAATTAAGCTGATAGAAGCTTTACTCCAATCCTTATTACGCTTAGTTTTAATATTATTAGAAAGTAGATATTTTTCTATCTTACTAATGCTATTAAATTCTAAGTATTTATTGAATATTAATTTAACTAAATCTAGTTCTTCTTTTATAGGAACTAATGATGAATACATTTTTTGTTTATTATTAGAATTAAAAAATTTTTTTTCACTTCTAAATCCAGTAGGTGTTTCTCCTCCAAGCCAATAGCCCTTAGTAGCTAGTGAGTACATATTATCAGTAATACGCTGAGATATAGTTTCCCTTTCAAGTTGACTAAAAACAGTGCAAAGATACATCATAGCTCTACCTATTGCAGAGTTAGTATCAAATTGTTCTACTACAGAAATAAATGAAATATTCAATTCATTTAATTTATTAATTAAGTTAGAAAAATCAGATACATTTCTACTTATACGGTCAAACTTATAACAGATAATTACATCAAATTTTTTAGCTTTAGCATCTGAAAGCATTTTTTGAAATTCAGGTCTATCTGTATTCTTACCAGAGAACCCTTCATCGGTATAAATACAGTAATCTTTTATATTTATATTATCTAAATATTTAGAGCAAAGCTTAATTTGACTTTCAATTGAATCACCTTTTTCTGTGAATTTAGATTTTCTTGTATATATTGCGGCTTTTTTCAATTAAACACCTCCTAGAGCTTCTCTTCTATACCTTTGATAAGTGTATCTAGTGTAATTTCATTTGTTGGAAGTTTAGGCTTGATAATATCAGCCACAGCTTTAGTAATTTCTTTACTTAGTATATAATTTGATTTAATATCATCTATATTTTTTATGTGAAGTTTTACTTTAGTAAATTGATTAGCCATTATTCCCCCAAAGGATAAAATTGATTACTTTAGATTATATTCATGGAGGGATATAAATTAATACAATTACTTAAATATTATTGTTATTTCATGGTCAGATAAAATAATCTTTTTGACGACTTTGAATAGAAATAATCTAAAACTTCTAGGACTAGAAATTAATTTTTGTTTTTCTTCATCATATTTAAATAGTTTAAATGATTTATTTAGGTTAGATTTAAAATCATCGAAACTTTTAGGAGAACTATTAATTTTATAAGTTAAATACTCTTTACGGGCTTTAAGGCTTTTAATTTCGGTTTGTGTAACTACTTGAAATTCTAAAAGAGCATTTATAAAGCTAAATTCAGTTGAGCTTGAGCTTAAATCTTCATAATCTACTGTAAGATTATCTTTTGAAATATTGATTTCATTAACACATAGCTCTAATAAATCAGTAGATGACTTTAATTGATTTATAGTTATTTCAAGACTTTTTTTATTATCAAGCAATTCTGCATTAAAGTTTTCAATATATTTGTCATAAAATTTTTCAATTTGAACTTCACTTTGTAAAGAAGAATTAATCAAATCATTTATATTTGATAAAATAGTAGATTCAATTTTAGAAGCTTTTATGCTTCTGCATTTTTTATTGATTTCCATATTATTATGTGAAGAGCAATAATAGAATCTTTTATTATTTCCATAATTTTTAGCTAAAAGTTTTTTGTTACATTTATTGCAATATAAGAAATCTCTTAGAAGAAAATCAGTAGATAAAAATTTAGAATCTCTGGAAAGAATATTTCTTAATTTTTGAGTTTCTAAAAATTCATTTTCAGGAATTATTATATTTTTTTCTACTAGATTAGATTTTACAAAATCATTAGGGGAATGACGATTTGGTTTTCTAGCCCCACCACGCTTATTCCAAACTAAGAAGCCTGTATAAACAGGGTTTCTTAATATTTCTTTTAAAGTATTATGAGTCCAAAGTCTTTTTGGAGGTAAAGTAAAATCTCTGTTTAACCTAGTTAGGATTTCATTATATGAGCATCCTAGATTATAGAGTTCAAATATTTTCTTCACAATTCTAGCTTCTTCAAAGTTGATTTCTAAGAAGGAATTTCTTTTATTACTTGGCTGAGAAACAAGATTATATCCAAAGGGTGGTGGACCCCCTGCCCAAAAGTTATTTTGAATTTTATGTTTATTCGCTAGAGTTACACGACCACCAGTAATATTGGATTCAAGTGCTGCAATATTAACTAATAAATTTTCAAAGAATTTATTTAAGGCTTCATTTTCAGAAGATATAGTTTCACCAGGGCGGCAGTAAATTAAAGTAATATTTAGACGAGAAAAAAGATGCTTTAATATAATGCCTTCATTGGTGTTACGAGTTAATCTATCGTGAGAAGCGCATAAAACATAATCAAATTTTCCTATTGTGGCATCTAAAAATAGTTCTCTTAATTTAGGTCTTTTTAGAGAATCAAAAGAACTTTCTTTTAGAGTATTGCTTACTTTAGGTTTTATTGAGGCAGAATGACTTTCAATATATTTATAGCAAATAGGGTTAATCCAATCATGCCTTGATGCAATATATGAGTTTATAGTCTTTTCTTGAGTATCTAAAGATTGATTGTCAGTTTGTTTAGATGTAGATACTCTCATATAAATAGCTATTTTAGGTGACTCTATATTCAAGGATGACTTTAGCTTGTTTTTCATTTTTATTTACTACCACCTTTATATCATCAATTATTTCTTCAAATATAGAATTGAATTTTTTTTCATTTGATTTAATATAAAAAAATATTTCGGAATAAATTTTCTCAATTATATCTTTCTGCTCCTCATTTTTTTCTGATAAAGTATTTTCTAAAAATGTTATATAATCTAGTTTTTTTCTATATTCACAACAAGTATTTTTATTAGTATCTAGCTCAGAGTTAATATTATCAATTATGTTTTTGAATGTATTTTTATCAAAGCCACTAGAACTATTAAAAGTTAAATATTCTTTTGTTTTATTAAATCTTTTTTTAGTCAAAAGCAAGAAAGTTTCATCTAAGATTTTAATTTTATAATTGATTTCATTTTTAAATTTATTAAAGTTAGATTTATCTGAAAGAACTTTATCAATTATTGTTTCTATAATAAAGTTTAATAGATTATCTTTAATAAATTTTAAATGGCATTTTTTGCATTCTATTATTTTATCTTGTGATTCAATAAACTTACCACCACAACTGCAATGTAATTTCTTTTTAAAAAGAAAATTTGGAGTAACATCAACATTTTTAGAAAAATTTAATGATGAAAAGAATACATATACTTTTTTGAAACTTTCAGCATCAATAGTTCCACAAATATTTTTAGAAATGATTACAGCATCATCATCAAAAATATAGGTATTATCATTTGATTTTTTTAAGGCAAACTTATATAATTCAAGCTCTTCAATGCTTTTAAACTCATCAGTATTATCATTATCTTTAGAAAAACTAGATATATATCCACCATAAACTAATTTTTTTAGAGGGGTTTCTAGTTTAGACATTGGATGCTTTTTATTAGTTTTAGGGTCTATGATGAATTTATCTCTTACTATTTTAAATTTAGATATAATATACTCTTTGCTTAAATCAGAATTACTTACATGATTTTTTATAGAATTTATAAAGTTATAAGCAGGAGTATCAATTTTAATATTTAATTTTTTAAATATTGAATCTTTTAAATTTAAATCTTTTTCAAATTCATTAAGTAGAATTTCAAGGGTGCTTTGGATATTTTTCAAAATATCTTTATAATTATCTTTATTTAAATTTTTTAATTCAATTTCTAAAGCAAGAGATTCAAAAATATATTTTAATACATCAAATTCAATAGCAACAGGAACATACTTAGACTTTGATATTTTATTATCATCATTGGTAATACGCTCATAACCAAAAAGAGAACCTTTACCAGTACTGTATGCACCTGAATTACGTCTTATTAGTCTTCCGATAGAAGCTCTATAGTTTATTCTGTCAGGGTTCTAACTCAGCCAGCATTACAGTTATATTATTTAAAAATTCACTTTGTGGTGAATCAATTGGCAATTGTTGTGATGAATCAGAAAAAAGTAATTTAATACCTAAAGAATCAAGAAGTCTTTCGGTTTGCTTCCAATCTTCATAGTTACGAACTAATCTATCTAGTCTATATATTATTAGAGTTTTGAAACAACCAGCTTTAGCATCAAGGATTAATTTTTTAAAACCACTTCTTTCTTCTGGAGATGTTGATAATCCAGAAATTCTATCTGTATAGCTATTATAAACTAATAGGTTTTTCTAAAGAGCTTTTTCATTTCCTAATGCTATTTGAGCATTTATAGAGTTATTTTCCTTGGGAGATGATACACGGGCATAGATGGCAGCATATCGCTTGGGATTTTTATTAATTAAATTAGCACTATTTTTCATTTATAAATCCTCCTATTGATTCATTTTTTATAATAAAGAATATTATGTTATCTACTAAGTTATTCCAACTTTCTTTATTATTTTCATAAGCTATTTTTACTGTATAATTTTTTTCTTTCAAAATAACTACCTCCTTTTAAAACTTTTTTATAATGCGTTATTAAAAAGTTATATAAAAAATAGCTTTTTATATAAAACATTCCAATTTACAATCCTATTATGTGTATTTAAAAGAAAAATATTCATAAAAATGAAATTCATAAAAATGAAAACAAAAAAGATATTGAAATTAATCAATATCTTTTATTTATATAACTTATTAAAATATTCAATTTCTGTGTTTAACTTGTCCATAAGGAGTTTAAAACTTTGTTTATCAGTAGATTTTAGAACTAAGATTAAATTATCTGAGAGTTCCAAAATACTTTTATTTGTACATTTTAATGAGTTTCTTAAATTTTCATCAAATTCATCTGTATATTGGGGAATTAAACTTGGAATAGATAAATTTAATGTATTACAAAGCTTGGACAGCAAATTAATATTAAAAGCATCTGTTTTCCCATTTTCTAAATTATTTATAAATCCAGTAGATTTATTTAATTCCTTAGCTAACATTTCTGTAGTGTAATTTAGTTCTAATCTTTTGTTTTTTATGATTTCACCCAATTCAATAATACCGACATTCATAATAACCTCCAGTAATAACTTTATATAATTATTATGGACAAGTTTATAAAAACATATAACTAAAGAAATGAGTTTTGATTTATAAATTTTAAGAGTATTGTTTCAGCAATTAGTGAGTAGGCATTTATGTTTTCTATAGCAAGGGAGGTAGGGTCTATTATTTTATTTTCAACAAATAGTAAAGTAACTTTTCTTAACAAATCAGTTGATATTGAAATATTTGTTTTTTCTGAGCTAATACTTCTTAAACTAGCTATATGTTTAATTTCTCTTAAAGAATCAGACTCTAAAGAATTTTCATTTTTATTAGAAATATCAGTTGTTTTATTATTAAGATTTATAAAACTATTAATAACTTCTTTAAACTCAGAATTTTTCTTGCTAAGTTTAGTTAAAGAATCACTTAGTCTATCTATTTCTTTTTGATAGTTAATAGTTTCAGAGCCTATAAGTGTTATTTCTTTAGGTTCACTAGAATCTATTAGTTTTTTATTACCTAAAGTATCTGGTTTAATTTCATCAGATTTGTTTGATTTTGATGAGTCTTTATCAAAAAAAGAGTGTTGTAAACTTGAAATATCATCTATATTTTTTTCACAATTAGATTCAAGTTCACAATTATTAGTTTCCATAGAATTTTCTTTTTGTTCTTCAGCATCTACTTTAGACTCAAGGTAAGTATCTCTTAAAAGTTCTTTTTTTACTTCGTTAGTAAGATATTGAGTTATACTTTCTATATTTAATCCTTTGCAATTTTTTAAAAAATCAATTCTGCTTTTAGGATTTTTACACTTTAAATAGTCATTTTTTATTGAGTCATTTTTATGTAAAAATTCTAAAGTTTTTTTTACATTTGAATCTTTTGGATTTGAAAAGTTTTGCATAATTAATCTCCTAAAATTATTCACATATCTTTATATGCTTACCATAAGAAAAATATTAGTTAATAAAAATAAAATTTTTTATTTCTATTAAAAGTATATAAAATAGCTTATGAAAAAATATGATAAAATAAGTATTATACAAAAATTTGGAGGATATACAATTTATGATTACAGGTGAGTTAAGAAGTAAGGTAGATAAGATTTGGGAAACCTTTTGGACAGGAGGATTAACAAATCCATTAGAAGTTATAGAGCAGTTTACATATCTTTTATTTATTAAAGGACTAGATGATGTAGAAACAAAAAATGAAGCAGAAGCTATTTTATTAGGATTTGAACCAGAAAGAATATTTTCAGATAATGAGCAAGAATTAAGATGGAGCAAATTCTCTAATGAGGGAGATGCTCAAAAAATGTATGATATAGTTCAAAATAAGGTTTTTCCTTTTATTAAGAATTTACATGGAAATAAGGAATCAGCATATGCAAAGTATATGGGGGATGCTATATTCAAAATTCCAACTCCACTTATGCTTTCAAAAATAGTTGATGGAATAAATGGAATAGAGTTTAATAAGGACCAAGATACTAAAGGGGACTTATATGAATATTTACTATCAAAGGTTGCTACGGCTGGTACAAATGGTCAGTTTAGAACACCAAGACACATTATTGATATGATAGTAAAGTTAATGAAGCCAACACCAGAAGACATAATAGTTGACCCAGCTGCTGGTTCAGCAGGATTTTTAGTATCTTCTCAACAATATTTAAGAGATAATCACAATGATTTATTTTATGTTCAGGGATTAAAGGAACATTTTAATAATACTATGTTCTATGGTTTTGATATGGATAGAACTATGCTAAGAATTGGAGCTATGAATATGATGCTTCATGGAGTTGATAATCCTAATATAGAATATAAGGATTCCTTATCAGAAGTTAATACAGATAAGGAAAAATTCACTTTAGTATTAGCAAATCCACCATTTAAGGGAAGCTTAGACTATGAAGCAGTAAGTGCAGACCTTTTAAAAGTAACAAAAACTAAGAAAACAGAATTATTATTCCTAGCATTATTCCTTAGAATATTAAAAACAGGGGGAAGATGTGCCTCAATAGTTCCAGATGGAGTTTTATTTGGAAGCACTAAAGGACACAAGGATATAAGAAAAGAAATAGTAGAAAATCATAAATTAGAAGCAATAATATCAATGCCAAGTGGTGTGTTCAAGCCATATGCAGGGGTTAGTACAGCAATTATGATATTCACAAAAACAGGCTCAGGTGGAACAGACAAAGTTTGGTTCTATGATATGAAAGCAGATGGATTCTCATTAGATGATAAAAGAAATCCAGTAGAAGAAAATGATATAAATGACATAATAGAAAGATTCTCAAACTTAGAAAATGAAGAAGATAGAAAAAGAACAGAACAAAGCTTCTTTGTATCAGTAGAAGAAATAAGAGAGAATGGCTATGACCTTTCAATCAATAAATATAAAGAAATAGAATATGAAGAAGTAGTTTATGATGCTCCAAGTGTTATTTTAGGAAGAATTAAAGAGCTTGAGAAAGAAATAACTAAAGGTTTAGAAGAATTAGAAGGAATGCTTGAGGTGTAGAATATGAATTTTAATGAAAGTAAATTAGGAGATTTATGTGAAATAAGAGCAGGCGGAACACCTTCGAGAAGTAAGAGTGAGTATTGGGATAATGGAGATATTCCTTGGATAAAAATAGGAGATATAAATAATAAATATGTAAAAAATGCAAGTGAATATATAACGGTAGATGGGTTAAATAATTCTTCAGCTAAGCTTTTTAAAAAGGGAACAATTTTATATACAATATTTGCAACTGTTGGGGAGGTAGCTATATTAGATTTTGATGCTACTACTAATCAAGCTATAGTGGGATTAAATCATAATGAAAAAATAGATACAAATTATCTATATTACTTTTTAAAAAGTCAAAAAGATAAAATATCAAACATTAGTAGAGGCGTTGCTCAAAATAATATAAATATGTCAATATTAAAAGATATTAAAGTACCAATACCAGATAAGACTGTACAGTTAAAAATATCAGAAGTATTAGATAATGCACAAGGATTAATAGACAAGAGAAAAAAGCAAATAGAAGAATTGGATTTATTAGTTAAATCGAAATTTATAGAGATGTTTGGTGACCCATCAAAGAATGAAAAAGGATGGGAAATTTCAAAAATAGGTAAATATTTAAATGTATTAACTGATTACCATTCAAATGGAAGTTATGAAACTTTAAGAGATAATGTAACTCTTTTAGATACACCAAGTTATGCTTTAATGGTAAGAACTACTGACTTAGAAAAGAATAATTTTGAATATGATGTGAAATATATTGATGAACATGCATATAACCATCTTGAAAAATCAAAAGTATTTGGTGGTGAGATTATAATAAATAAGATAGGTAGCGCAGGAAAGGTTTATTTAATGCCATTTTTAAATAGACCAGTATCTTTGGCAATGAATCAATTTTTACTAAGATTTGATGAAAATAAAGTAAATCATATATTTTTATATAATTTACTATCAACTTCTTATATGGAAATTAAGATAAATGAAAAAGTAAGAGGAGCTGTAACAAAGACTATAACTAAAGATGCAATTAAAGAGATAAATATTATAATCCCACCTATAGAACTTCAAAATCAATTTGCTGACTTTGTTAATCAAGTAGACAAATTGAAATTTGAAATGGAGAAAAGTTTAAAAGAATTAGAAAATAATTTTAATTCATTAATGAATAAGGCATTTAAGGGAGAATTATTTTAATCAAGTTAATATATAAATTTTTATCATAAATATAAAAATAGAATAGTTTAATTTATTTATGTGATTAAATGGAGGTATTATGAATAAAAAGAAAAAAATAGAATTATTAAATAAAATTAAAGGGAGTATAGGTGAGCTTAAAAAGAAAAAGAATTGGTCGCCAGAGTTCAAATCTTGGTTAACACAATCAGAATTAATATTGAAGAAGGTTTTTGATAAAGAACCAGAATATGTGGAAAAATTTAAAGATATAAATTATTCATTATTAATTGTTAGTACTTCTACGCCAGAATGGAAATTTCAACAAGCATATGAAGATGGTCTGGATGAAGCTTATTCACTTATAGAATCTTACATAGAAAATATTGAGATGTTTGAAGAAGATTCAGATGACAATATTCCAAAAGAGGAAGAAATAAATATAAATTCGAATGAAGTTTTCATAGTACATGGAAGAGATAATGCGGCTAAATTAGAAATAGCTAGATATTTAGAAAAATTAACTCTTAAGCCTATAATATTAAGTGAGCAGGCTAGTGGAGGAAAGACAATAATAGAAAAAATAGAAGAATATACAAATGTTAGGTATGCTGTTGTTTTATATACTCCTTGTGATGTTGGAGGATTAAAAGGTAGTACAAGTGAAGAATTAAGAGAAAGAGCAAGACAAAATGTAGTATTAGAACATGGATATCTTATGGGCAAGATAGGGAGAAAAAATGTTGCTGCACTAGTTAAAGGAAATATAGAAACACCTAATGATATTTCAGGAGTTGTTTATATAAGTATGCAAGAAAGTAATTGGAAAATAGATTTAGCTAAAGAATTGAAGGAAGCTGGTTATAAAATTGATTTTAACTTATTATTTAGTTAAAAGGTAGACTATAGGTCTATCTTTTTTTATTTGATTTAATAATGTATAAATTGATATAATTTTACTATAATTAGGAATTAATACATTTTAATATAAAAATTTGAGGAGAAATTTAATGGGGAGAAATTTTGAATTTTTAAAAGGTAAGAAGCAGTTTGATGGATTTAGTGCACAATGCTTCGAAGCTGAAAAGAGTATTATTGTAAGCCCAGCTACTTGTGCAATTTTATCAAGAAGAGCTTTAGAGCTTGCTGTTAAATGGGTTTATGGTAATGATTCAGAGTTAGTTTTACCATATCAAGATAGTATAAGTTCATTAATTCATAATGAAAGTTTTCGTGAGCTTATTGATTCAAGTATGTTTAATATTTTAAAGTACATAATAAAGCTTGGAAATGTAGCTGTTCATACTAATAAACCTATTAGTAGAGAGGAAGCTATACTGTCATTACACAATTTACATCAATTTGTTAGTTGGATAGATTATTGTTATGCAGATGATTATACTGCTACTAACTTTGATGAAAGTTTACTTCATGAAGGTGACAATAAGAGAACTAGACCAGAGGAGCTTAATAATCTTTATGAAAAATTAAGCTCTAAGGATAGAAAGCTTGAAGAAGTAATTGATGAAAATAAAGAGAAAAGAAAACTTGGAACTGAGAAGAGAAAAGAAAATACAGCAAATAATACTTTTAAAGTAGATGAGATAAGTGAAGCTGAAACTAGAAAAAGATATATTGATGTAGAGTTAAAATTATCTGGGTGGACCTTTGGTAAGGATATTCAAATAGAAGTAGAAGTTAATGGAATGCCAAATGAATCAGGATTAGGATATGTTGACTATGTTCTTTATGGAGATAATGGAAAACCTTTAGCTGTGGTTGAAGCTAAGAGAACAAGTGTTGATGAAAAGAAAGGACAACAGCAAGCTAAACTTTATGCTGATTGTTTAGAAAAACAGTACAATCAAAGACCAGTAATATTTTTAACTAATGGATTTAGATATTATATATGGGATGACTGTGGAGATAGAGAAGTATTTGGATTCTATAAAAAATCAGAACTTCAATTGATGATAGATAGAAGAATATCTAAGAAAAGTTTAAAAGATATAAAGATTAGTGATGAAATATCAAATAGATATTATCAAAAGGAAGCAATTACTTCAGTGGCAGAAGCTTTTGAAAGAAATCAAAGAACAGCCCTATTAGTTTGTGCAACTGGAACAGGTAAAACAAGGACTGCCATTTCTATAGTTGATGTTTTATCAAGACACAACTGGGTAAAAAATGTTTTATTTTTAGCAGATAGAAAAGCTCTAGTTAAACAAGCTAAGAAAAATTTCTCTAAGCTTTTACCTAATCTATCACTATGTGATTTATTAGATAGTAGAGATAATCCAGAAGAATCAAGAATGGTTTTTTCAACTTATCCTACAATGATGAATGCTATAGATGACACTAAATCTAAAGATGGAGATAGACTATTTACTCCAGGGCATTTTGATTTAATAATAATTGATGAATCACATAGAAGTATTTATAAGAAATATAAATCAGTATTTGATTATTTTGATGCTTATTTAATAGGATTAACTGCTACTCCAAGAGATGAGATAGATAAAAATACTTATGATATATTCAATCTTGAAAAAGGAGTACCTACTTATGCATATGAGTATGAAAAGGCTGTAGAAGATGGGTATTTAGTTGATTATAGAACTATTGAAATTAAATCTAAAATTCTTGAAGGTGGAATTAAGTATGATGACTTAAGCCAAGAAGAAAAAGAAGAGTATGAAATGATGTTTGATGATGATGAAAACATTGGAGATGAAATAAGTAGTTCTGCTATAAATCAATGGTTATTCAATGCTGATACAATAGACTTAGTTTTAAATAAACTTATGACTGATGGTTTGAAAATTGAAGGTGGAGAAAAGCTTGGTAAAACAATAATTTTTGCCAAGAATTCTAGACATGCTAAAGCTATAGTTGAAAGATTTAATAAGCTTTATCCAGAGTATGGTGGAACATTTGCAAGAGTTGTAGAACACAAAACTCCTTATGTTGAAAATATAATAGATGATTTTTCAGATAAAGATAAAATGCCACAAATAGCTGTTTCAGTAGACATGCTTGATACAGGAATAGATATACCAGAGATATTAAATCTTGTGTTTTTCAAAAAAGTAAGAAGCAAAACTAAGTTCTGGCAGATGATAGGTAGGGGAACTAGATTGTGTCCTGACTTACTTGGAATAGGTTTTGATAAAGAAGAATTCTTAATATTTGATTTCTGTAATAACTTTGAATTCTTTAGAGTTAATCCTAAAGGCTTTGAAGGTAATAAGGTAGAAAGTCTTACAGAAAGATTATTTAATGTAAAAGTTGATATAGTTAAAGAACTTCAAGATATAAAATATCAAGATGATGAGAAGTATGTTAATTATAGAAATGAATTGTTAGGTGAATTAATAAAATCTGTACAAGCATTAAATGATGAAAGTTATTTAGTTAGAATGAACATAGGTGTTGTTCATAAGTATAAAGATGAGAAGGCTTGGAATGCTATTGGTGCCATAGAGCAAAATGAGATTAAAAAACATATATCTCCAATAATTAAATCTATAAATGATGATGAACTAGCTAAAAGATTTGATTTACTTATATATGTGATTCAGTTAGCTAACTTACAAAATATTGTTTTCAAGAAGGGTATAAAGTCAGTAATGGAAACAGCTGATAAGTTATCTAAGTTAGGAACAATACCAGAGATAAAAGAAAAGAAAGCTATTATAGAAAGAATAGTAGAACCTGAATTCTGGAAAAGTGCCGATATATTTGATATGGAGAATGTGAGAGAGGCTTTAAGAGATTTAATAAAGTATTTAGAAAAAAGCACTAAAGGAATATATTACACAGAATTTAGTGATTCAATAATATCAGAAGAAAGCCACTCATCAATGTACAATGTTAATGACCTTAAAAGTTATAGAAAGAAAGTTGAATTTTATCTAAAAGAACATAAAGATGAGTTAGCTATATACAAACTTAGAAACAATAAAAAATTAACTGAGCAAGATATACAAACATTAGAAAGAGTTCTATTTAATGAGCTTGGAAGCAAAGAAGAATATGAAAAAGAATATGGAAAAACACCAGTAACTCAATTAGTAAGAAAAATACTAGGACTAGATAGAAATGCTGCTAATGAAGCTTTCTCAGAATTTTTAAATAACCAAAGTTTTAATAGTTCACAAATACATTTTGTTAAGCTTATTGTTGATTACATTGTTAAGAATGGATTTATAGAAAACAATAAAATCTTAACAGAAGACCCATTCAGAAGTGTTGGAAGCATAATAGATTTATTTGCGAACAATGTCGATGAAAGAACAAAACTTATAAAAACTATAAACGAAATAAGAGAAAATGCATTATAGTTTAATAAAAGAAAAGGAGAATTAGGATTACGCCAAAATAAGACAAGCATATAATTCTAATTTTATTAAAATTTTTTAGTAGGTAATAAGGTGGTAGTGGTATACCGCTACCACTAAAAAGCCTAAAAAAGACATCGACATTAAATGATTATATCTTAGCAAGTATCTCTGAACCAACAATAAATGTATTAATTTGTATGTTTATGTTATAGAATAAAAAGCTCAAAAGAGAAGATTTTCTATTTATAAGGAGGAAAAGTATATTGAAATATAGACATTGGGAGAAAAGACTTGATAATGGAAGCATTGGTGAAGCAAGAACAAAAGAATTGATAATAGATAGATTTTGGGTATTAGAGAGGTCGATAGATAGAGAGGGGGCTGATTTTTTAATTCAAAGAAAATTAACCCAAATATCTAGTATTGAACCACCTAGATTTGGGATAATACAATCAAAATTTAGAGAAAATATTAATAGTATCATAAATATAAAAGAAGATTATGTTAATGATACATTTTTTTTATTTATTCATACAGGTTTTGAGGATGATAAAAAGGTGTATTTTTTGACTGGTAAAGATATTAGTGAGTTTCGTTGTGAAAATGAAAATTATAAGGTTAAAATATCAGAAAAAGAACATAGAGTTAGTAGTATAGAAGATACTCTAGATATTATTGAGGACAATATAATGAGGAGTGAAATATCTAATAATCAAATGTTTGTGAAAGAATATTTTACAGGAGATTATTCTCAGGTTTATGAAATAGAAGAAGAATTTGAGTTGGAATTATTTGATTCATATAAAACAATGGAAGAAGTAAAGGATATAAAAAAATATGCTTTTGATATGGTAGAAGAGCTTTTGGAAAATATAGCTCCATTGAAACAAATTATTATAGAAAAAAATCCTGCAAATCTTTTAGAATTGTATGATGATTCTTATGATAGATTAGTTTTAGATATAGATTTTGAACGTATGAAAGATTTATTGACAGACTATAATAAAAAATTCCAAAGATTTTATTACTACACAAAAGAAGAAATAAAATCTTATAAGGAATATATAGATAAATTAGGTACGGATAAAGTTGATATACTTATAGAAATAAAAAAGTTAATATTTATTAAGTTAGAAGAAGAATTTAATAAACAAGAAATCAATTCTATAGAACAGATTTTTTATATAGGGTTTTTTATAAAACTTCAAGTAAGTAATGGGATAAGTATAAAAAATATTGAGATTGAGGCAGGCTCTTATAGTGAACAAGATGAGCCTACTCATGAAAATTATATATATGCTTTAGAGGGCGATACAATAAATAATCAAATCTCATTTTATATTAATTGGAGAGCAAGAGAAGATTATTATGGTTTTTATCAGGAGTCTTATATATATAACTTGAGCAATGCATTAATGGATATAGCTAAGTTTCTTGAAAAGAATTATTAGACTTTTATTCAAAATAATAGTAGTAATTTGTTGCGTATTTAAATTGTGATTTATAAATAATCTATTAAAATTAAACCTTATGTTCTCAAAATATACGTTTCTTAGTGAAATTAAAACTAAGTTATTAATAAGACAATTGTATGCTGAAGGAGACAAAAGAAAACCAGTAATCTGCGCTAATGCTCAATCATTAGAGTAGATGAAAGAATTAGAACTACAGACAATCATTTAGAATTTTCTGTGGTTCTAATTCTGCTAATATTTAAAAGGGTTAGAGTGTCTTTAAAATATTATTAACTGCAAACTTAAAATTTTTCCCTTTATTTATCATTAAAATTAGAACTAATAATAGCTCGTATACTTTTTTGAATTTATATCTATTAATTTTAATATAGCTTCATTCAATTTATCATCTGATTATTGTACTACATTCACTGAATTTTATATTAACTTATATTTTTTAAATTGATTTCTTGTAGGATATTTTAAATAAGATTCAAACTTATAAATATCAACTATACTTATATTAAGCTCTTTGGCTAACTCTTTTTGAGTGTAGTTAAGAGCTTTTCTTTTGTCTAAAATAGCTTTAGCATAATCTCCTAGAACAAAAAGATAATATTCATCTGCTATTTCAGTATAAGGAATCATAAATAATCCACAAAAAGTTTTAAAGTGTTCAGGTGAAAGATAACCTTCATCTAAAACAATTGGAAAATGTACTTCTATAAATATTTCTATATTTTCTATGTATTCTTCTTCACTAAATTCAAAGTCAGTTACAATTTTATAATATTTCTCTTTCATTGATTTTTTTAAAGTCTCTTTATATACGTTAAATTCTATGTTTCCTGCAGATGGGAATCGGTTATCAAAATGGTTGCTAGAGCTGATGTTATATTGAGAGAAATTGAAAAATATATTCCTAAGATGTATAAATGTTTAATGGAGATATATCAACACATTGGAGAAGATGATGAGGAAGAAATAATAAAAGAGCAGTATTCTTTAATTGATGGAATATCTATAGATTTTGGAGTAATGCAAAAAACAAGAAGATCCTTTGTTATAAAATGTGATTTTTCTTGGGATGATATAGGTACTTTCTCAGCTCTAAGTAGATTTTTAGGACCTAATGGAAATAATAGAACTTCAGATAATGTTTTTTTAGAGGAATGTGAGAATTGTTCCGTTTTTGGAAAGGAAAAATTAATAATAGGATTTGGAATAAAAGATCTAGTATTAGTTGATGCAGGAGATGTTATTTTGGTCATGGACAAAGGTAGGGACCAAGAGATTAAGCATCTATTAAATTCTATTAGTGGTAAGAAGGAATTTAAAGAATATCTATAAGTTTATAAACTTATGTAAAAAAAGTCCTATATCATATACTTTAGGTGTATGATATAGGACTTTTTAGTTACTTTTAATATCTATAATTTAGTTAAAAAGACATAAAATTATTTAAAATTTAAATTTAATTAAAATATAACTAATTTTAATCCTTAAAATATGTTATAAAGATATTTTTATGTTATTATAGTAATAATATAAGTTTGAACTTTACGGAGGTATTGTTTTATGAGTGATAGAATTGTAGATTTTAATGAGTTAAAAAATAAGGCAAGAGATAAAGATATAGATAAATTTGAGTCATATATTTATGATTTATATTATTCAGTAGCTCAAGGAAAAATGAGTATGATGGAGCTTTCTAGAGAGATAACTAAATATATGAATGAAAATAATATTTCTCAAGAAAAGTTTTTAAATATTCAAACAGAAATGCTTAAGAGATATGGCTTTGATATGGGTGATATTGAAGGGCAAATGAAAAACTTAGGTATAGATATGAGTAACTTAGGAATTCAAGGTGGAGATTATGAGAATTTAAGAAAAACTTTGAGTTTTCAAGAGAAGTATAAGGGAAAAGTAAAAACATCTACTGTTACTACATATTTTATTAAAAACGAAAAAAATGATATTGAGTTAATTTTAGAAAATAATAAAGTTCTTATAACTAGTCCTAAAAATATAGATCTTCAGGATAGTGAATTAAATGAGTTCTTATGTTCATACAAAAAAACTCTTTCAGATGATCTTTTAGATATAAGAATTTGTGAAAATGTAGGACAATATAATTATTAATTTGTATTTTATAAGCTAGGAATTGAAGTTTTTCATTCCTAGCTTTTTAATTTTAGGAACTTTTATATAAATCTATAATGTTTTATTAAAATTAAAATTTATTTTAAATAGAGTAAATATTAAAAGAAATCTTCTCTTAAGCATTACGATATAAAAAAGCAAAATTGGAATATAAATAATAATTATCTTTAAAATGTAATAATTTTAAGAATTAAATAGGTAAATTGGGTTAAAACTGTAGAGGAGGAAGCATTTCATACAATAAATAAACCGTTTATTAATAATTAATTAATAAATTTAAGTTGTTTTTGTAATATACTTTTAATTGATATGAAATATCATATTAATAAGAAACTTTTTTAAAGAGATTAGAGGTAATAAATTATGTTAATGAACACTCATATTCTTATTGCACAAAATATATTGAGAGATGTTGACGTAGATTTTAAAATAAGTGATAAAAACTTTATATATGGAAATGTAAAACCTGATATGGTTTCAAAATATAAATTAAAGAAGCATTATTTAGATGAATCTTTTGATATGATAGTTAATAAGATAAAAAAATTAGCATCACTTAGTATGTATGATTTTAAAAAGAAATTTTCAGTTAGTAGATTTAGTCAGGAGTTAGGAGTTATATGTCACTTTATATGTGATTTTTTCTGTATTCCTCATAGTGAAAGATGGGAATTTAAGCATAGTATGAATAAACATGTTAAATACGAAAAAGAGTTAGCTAGTTTTGCTAAAACATATACTCCATCACAGGATGATTTTAAAATATGGGGTAATATGTCTGTGAAGTTTTTCTTAGAAGAAGCTCATAAGCTATATAGAAAAAGAGAAAGTTATGAGAATGATATGCAATATGCATACTTTGCATGTAGAAGTATAGTTAAATATATAAGTGATTGCATAGCTAGAAATACAAAGGCAGTCTATTCTGAAGCTATAGCTTAATACAAATATTTCCTTTAGATGATAAAATATGTTAAAATCAATTATATATATATTGATTAAAGTAATTTTTATAATAGAAAGGAAATGAGATGGAGAGTAAGGTAAATGAACCTATATATAAGCAAATTGCTTTAGATATTGCAGGTAGAATATATAATAATGACATAAAGGTAGGACAAAAGATACATGGTAGATCAACTTTAGCAAGTAGTTACAATGTATCACCAGAAACAGTTAGAAAAGCTGTTAAATTATTAGAAGACATGAAAGTAGTATCATCAAGCAAGGGTAGCGGAGTAACAATTATTTCAAAAGATAATGCTTATAATTTCATAAATAGGTTTCATTCAATTGAAAGTGTAACATCTTTAAAACATGATATAGAATCCTTAATGGAAGAAAAAAAGGCTATAGAAAAAAATATAGGTGAAATGATAGATAAAATAGTGGATTACTCTAACAGACTTAGATATACAAATCCTTTAACACCTATAGAAATAGAATTACCAAAGGATTGTACTCTTATAGGTAAGAGTGTTTCAGAGTCTAAGTTTTGGCAAAATACACAAGCTACTATTGTTGCCATAAGAAGAAAAGGAGAGCTTATAATATCTCCAGGACCATATTTAAAGTTTGAAAAAGATGATAATCTCCTTGTAGTTGGAGAAGAAGACATATTAAAAAAGATAGAAATGTTTTTAAATAAATAATGAAAAAAGGCTGTATCAATAAAATTTTTGGTGCGGTCTTTTTTTAGTTGCATTTTTTGTAAAAGAGACATATAATAAAAGTGAACATATGAACAGATGCTCATATGTAAAAATGAATAATAGGAGTTAAGAATATGGATAATAATAAAATAGAAAGTTGTAACTGTTCTTATATCCATGAAGATATATTAAGTAGGGTAAAAGAACATTTGCCAAAGGAAGAAGTACTTTATGAATTAGCAGAAATATTTAAAGTTTTTGGAGATTCAACAAGAATAAAAATTTTATGTGCCCTTTTTGAAGGAGAAATGTGTGTATGTGATATGGCTGAACTATTAGGTGTAAGTCAATCAGCAGTGTCTCATCAATTGAGAGTTTTAAAACAAGCTAGGCTAGTTAAGTTTAGAAGAGAAGGTAAGATAGTTTATTACTCTTTAGATGATGATCATGTTAAACACATATTCAATGAAGGTTTAAATCACGTTTTAGAGTAAAGGAGGTATTTAGACATGAAAGATATAAAGCTTTATTTAGACGGCTTAAACTGTGCAAACTGTGCTGGGAAAATTGAAGATAAAGTTAATAAACTTACTGATGTTGATGAAGCTGTCCTTAATTTTTCAACAAAACTTTTACTTATAACTCCTAAAGAAGGGATTTCAGAAGAAGAATTAGAAGAGAAAGTTGAAAAAATAGTTTTAGATTTAGAGCCAGATGTGAAAGTTTTAAAGGATAAAAATAAAATAAAATCTTCAGTTAATACATGTAATGATGGATGCTGTGGAGAAGGAGAATCTCATAAACACAATAATGTAGAGAGTCACTCACATTCTCATGAACATGGACATTCACATAGTCATGGAGGAAATTCAGGTATAGAAAAGAAGGAACTTTTTAGACTAGGAATAGCTTTAGCCTTATTTATAATAGGAATGATAGTTAATTTAGATAAAATGTATGAATTTATTATATTTGGTGTAGCTTATATTATAGCAGGTGGAAAAGTTCTTTTAAGGGCATTTAAGAATATTTTAAGAGGACAAGTATTTGATGAAAACTTCTTGATGGCTATAGCCACAATTGGAGCTTTTGCTATAGGAGAATTCCCAGAAGGGGTAGCAGTAATGCTTTTCTATGAAGTAGGAGAAATGTTCCAAGACTATGCTGTAAATAAATCAAGAAAATCAATATCTGATTTAATGAATATAAGACCAGACTTTGCAAATTTAATTGATCTTAATGGAGAGGAAAAAAGAGTATCTCCAGAAAGCGTTAATGTTGGATCAATCATAGTGGTAAGAGCAGGAGAAAAAGTTCCTCTAGATGGAGTAGTTTTATCAGGAGAGGCAACTCTTGATGTATCTGCATTAACAGGAGAATCTTTACCAAAAGAAGTTGAGGCAAAAGATGATGTATTAGCAGGATCAATAAACAAAAGTGGATTATTAAAAATAAAAGTAACAAAAAGTTTTGGAGAATCTACAGTTTCTAAAATATTAGATTTAGTTGAGAATGCAGGAAATAAAAAATCACCAACAGAGAAATTTATAACTAAGTTTGCAAGATATTATACACCAGTAGTTGTATTCTCTGCCTTAGCCCTTGCAATTATTCCACCTTTAGTAATAAGTGGAGAAAGTTTTTCCCCATGGATTTCAAGAGCTTTAATATTCTTAGTTGTTTCATGTCCTTGTGCTTTAGTAGTATCAATACCACTTGGATATTTTGCTGGAATTGGTTTAGCTTCTAAAAATGGTATTTTAATAAAAGGAAGCAACTATTTAGAGGCACTAAATAATGTAGAGAGTATAGTTTTTGATAAAACGGGAACACTAACAAAAGGTACATTTAAAGTTAGAAAATCAGAGAGCACAAGCAAGTTAACTAATGAAGAATTATTAAAATTAGGAGCTTATGCAGAATATTACTCAAATCATCCAATTGCTAAATCTATAGTAAGTGAGTTTAATGAGGAAATCAACAAAGGCTTAATTTCAAATTATGAAGAAATTTCAGGAAAAGGAATAAAAGTAGACATTGATGGAGAAACATTCTTAGCAGGTAATTCAAAATTAATGGATATGTTTAATATAAAAATTACTCCAATTCATGAAATAGGTACTGTTGTTTATTTAGCAAATGAAAAGAGTGAGCTAGGATATATAGTTATTTCAGATGAAATAAAAGAGGACTCTAAAGAAGCCATAAGTGGATTAAAAGAAATAGGAGTTAAGCAAACAATTATGCTAACTGGAGATAATGAGAAGGTTGGAGATAGTGTTGCCAAAGAATTAGGCTTAGACAAAGCATATTGTAGTTTATTACCACAAAATAAAGTTGAAAAATTAGAGCAAATTTTTGAAGATAAGAGTAAAGGTAAAAAAGTTGCTTTTGTTGGAGATGGAATTAACGATGCACCTGTACTAGCTAGGGCAGACATAGGAATAGCTATGGGTGGAGTTGGATCAGATGCAGCCATAGAAGCTGCAGATGTGGTAATAATGGATGATAAGCCAAGTAAGATAATAAAAGCAATAAAAATAGCTAAGAAAACAAATAAAATTGTATGGCAAAATATAATCTTTGCTTTAGGTGTTAAAATTATAATATTAATATTTGGTGCTTTAGGAATGGCTAATATGTGGGAAGCTGTATTTGGAGATGTAGGTGTAACATTAATAGCAGTAATAAATTCAAGTAGGATATTAAAAAATAAAAATTTATAGGCGTGAAATTTGTCTAATGTTGTTGACAAGAGCTAGTTTTTTTGCTATCTTAATATGGTAAGAATACTTTCAGGCATAGGGTATAGATTGTAAATAATTCCCTTAAACTTTTATATTAAACATTATGAAATGTTTAAATAGGCTTGTGTGCACGTAGGGTTTTAGCCACGCAAGCCTTATTTTTTTTGTAGAAATTTATTAGAAAGATAGTTTATAATAGAATCACATAAATTTAATAATATTAATTAATGATATAAAAAATGCAATTAAATGTAAAAAATACACTTTAATACATATATTTTTGATAGTGAAACCAAAAGAATGTTAAAATATAGACAAACTTTTTAGGGTATGGTAATATTTTAGAAGGTTAAATTTGTAATTTTATCATTTGATTTTAGAATACAGTCTAAAAAGTAATTGCTTTTTAAAAAAAGAACAATTTTAGAAAGAGGTGCTATTAAAATGGAAAAGAAAAAAGGCATATCTATGGCTGTTATAAAAAGATTGCCTAAATACCATAGATATTTACAAGAATTAATGGAAAATGATGTTGATAGAATATCTTCAAAAGAGTTAAGTGAAAAAATAGGCTTCACTGCTTCTCAAATAAGACAGGATCTTAATTGTTTTGGAGATTTTGGGCAACAGGGATATGGATATAATGTAAAAGAGTTATACAATAACATAGGGAGTATATTAGGACTTACAAGAGACTATAACACAGTTATAATCGGAGCTGGTAACATAGGGCAGGCTATTGCAAACTACAATAGTTTCAATAGATTAGGCTTTAAATTAAAAGGTATTTTTGATGCTAATCCAAGAATGTTTGGAATAAAAATAAGAGATGTTGAGATACAAGATGTTGAAAAATTAAAAGATTTCGTAAAAGAAAATGATATTGAAATAGGTATAATCTGTGTTCCAAGAACAAATGCTCAAAAGGTATGTAATGACCTTGTTGAAGGTGGAATCAAAGGTATATGGAACTTTGCGCCTATAGATCTTGAGGTGCCAAAAGATATAAGAGTAGAGAATGTACATTTAAGTGAAAGTATGATGACTTTAGTATATCTTTTAAATCACAATGATGTAAAATAAATTGGATTTATTTTATAAAAATTTGTTTAATATGGAAAAATAGTATTAGATTTTCAAAAAAATATATTGAAAAATTTACTTTTAAGTTTTATAATTTAATTGAAGTACCGAGTACTTCAATTATTTTTTTGTCTTTGCTTGTTACAAAATTAACAATAAATTCTGGAAAAAGCATAGGATAAAAAATATTAAGTTGTTAGTTATTAGTTGTTAAGTTATTTAAAACCATATATTCGCTATGGTATATGAGGGAGGAAATACAATGGAATTAAATAATGTAATCTTTGAAAAAGAGGGAAACATTGGGGTTTTAACAATTAACAGACCTAAGGCATTAAATGCACTAAACTCAGAAACTTTAAAAGACTTAGATACTGCTATAGATCATATAGAAAAACAAGATGATATATATGTTGTTATTTTAACAGGTGCTGGAGATAAAGCATTTGTTGCAGGCGCTGATATAGCAGAAATGAAAGATCTAAATGAAGAAGAGGGTAAAGAATTTGGACTTTTAGGTAATAAAGTGTTTAGAAGATTAGAAAATTTAGACAAGCCTGTAATCGCTGCTATAAACGGTTTCGCTTTAGGTGGTGGATGTGAAATTTCTATGGCTTGTGATATAAGAATAGCAACTACAAAGGCTAAGTTTGCTCAACCTGAGGTTGGATTAGGAATAACTCCAGGATTTGGTGGAACTCAAAGATTACCAAGAATAGTTGGACCTGGTAAGGCTAAAGAACTTATTTACACAGGAGACATGATAAAAGCTGATGAAGCTTTAAGAATTGGTTTAGTAAATAAGGTTGTTGAACCAGAGAATTTAATGGAAGAAGCAATGTCATTAGCTAAGAAGATATCTAATAATGCACCAATAGCTGTTAAGTTATGTAAAGATGCAATCAATAGAGGAATTCAAGTTGATATAGATTCAGCAGTAGTTATAGAAGCTGAAGATTTTGGAAAATGTTTTGCTACAGAAGATCAAACAGAAGGTATGAGTGCTTTTGTAGAAAGAAGAGAAAAGAACTTTAAAAACAAGTAATGTTTTAAACAAAATGGTTGTGTGGATTTAAGGAGGGTAATTAAAAATGAACTTTCAATTAACAAGAGAACAAGAATTAGTTAAGCAAATGGTTAGAGAATTTGCTCAAAATGAAGTTAAGCCTATAGCTGCAGAAATAGATGTAACAGAAAGATTCCCTATGGAAAATGTTAAGAAAATGGCTAAACTAGGAATGATGGGAATTCCTTTTAGCAAAGAATATGGCGGAGCTGGTGGAGATACTTTATCTTACATCTTAACTGTTGAAGAATTATCAAAAGTTTGTGCTACTACAGGAGTTATAGTTTCAGCTCATACTTCATTATGTGCTTCATTAATAGATCAATTTGGTACTCCAGCTCAAAAAGAAAAATATTTAACTCCACTTGCAAAAGGTGAAAAATTAGGTGCTTTTGGATTAACTGAACCAGGAGCAGGTACAGATGCTGCAGGACAACAAACTACAGCTGTATTAGAAGGAGATAATTATATCTTAAACGGAAGTAAAATCTTCATAACTAATGGTGGAGTTGCAGATACTTTCATAATCTTTGCTATGACTGATAAGAGTCAAGGTACAAGAGGAATTTCAGCTTTCATAGTTGAAAAGAATTTCCCAGGATTCTCAATTGGCAAGTTAGAAGAAAAAATGGGTATAAGAGCTTCTTCAACAACTGAGTTAATCATGGAAAACTGTGTTGTTCCAAAAGAAAACTTAATCGGAAGAGAAGGAAAAGGATTTGGAATAGCAATGAAAACTTTAGACGGTGGTAGAATAGGTATCGCTGCTCAAGCATTAGGTATAGCAGAAGGAGCTTTAGAAGAAGCTGTTGCTTACATGAAAGAAAGAAAACAATTTGGTAGATCATTATCTGCATTCCAAGGATTACAATGGATGGTAGCAGAAATGGATACTAAAATAGAAGCTGCAAGATTTTTAGTATATAAAGCAGCTTGTTTAAAAGAAGAGGGTAAACCATATTCTATAGATGCTGCAAGAGCTAAATTATTCGCTGCAGATGTAGCTATGGAAGTTACAACTAAGGCAGTTCAATTATTCGGTGGATATGGATATACTAAGGAATACCCAGTAGAAAGAATGATGAGAGATGCTAAGATAACTGAGATTTACGAAGGAACTTCAGAAGTTCAAAAAATGGTTATCGCAGGAAGCATATTAAGATAATTTTAGGAGGGCTTTGAGATGAAAATAGTAGTTTGCTTAAAACAAGTGCCAGATACAACAGCTGTTAAAATAGATCCAAAAACAGGAACTCTTATAAGAGATGGAGTTCCATCAATAATAAACCCAGAGGATAAACATGCTTTAGAAGCTGCATTACAATTAAAAGATAATAATGGAGCAGAAGTAACTGTATTAAGTATGGGACCACCTCAAGCTAAATCAGCTTTAAGAGAAGCTTTATGCATGGGAGCTGATAAAGCAATTCTTATAACTGATAGAGCATTTGCAGGTGCAGATACATTAGCTACTTCAAAGGCTTTAGCTGGAGCATTAAAGAAATTAGAATATGACATAATATTCGCAGGAAGACAAGCTATCGATGGAGATACTGCACAGGTTGGTCCAGAAATAGCTGAACATTTAAATATTCCTCAAGTAACTTATGTTCAAGGCGTTAAAGTTGAAGAAGATGGATTATTAGTAAATAGAGCTTTAGAAGATGGATATGAATTAATAAAAGTTGAGGCTCCAGTACTTTTAACTGCTATAAAAGAGTTAAATGAGCCAAGATACATGAATGTTAAAAATATATTTGAAACATCTGATGATGAAATCTTAGTATGGTCAGCTGATGACATAGATGTAGATAAAGCTGAATTAGGGTTAAAAGGATCTCCAACAAAAGTTAAGAGATCAATGACTAAAGAAGCTAAAGGTGCAGGAGAAATAGTTAAAGAATCACCTAAAGATTCAGTTACTTATGTACTAGGCAAATTAAAAGAAAAACACTACATCTAAGGATTATGGGAGGTATTTAAGATGAATAAAGCAGATTTCAATGGCGTTTGGGTTTTTGCAGAGCAAAGAGAAGGTCAATTACAAAAAGTTTCATTAGAATTATTAGGTGAAGGTAGAAAAATCGCTGATAAATTAGGATCAAAATTAACAGCGTTATTAATAGGAAATAAAGTTCAAAATTTAGTTGAAGATTTATCAAGACATGGTGCTGATGAAGTACTAGTTGTTGATGCTCCAGAATTAGAACATTACACAACTGATGGATATACAAAAGCTATATGTGAATTAGCTAATGCTAAAAAACCAAATATAATTTTCATAGGAGCAACATTCATAGGAAGAGACTTAGGTCCAAGAGTTGCTGCAAGATTAGAAACTGGTTTAACTGCTGACTGTACATCTTTAGATGTTGATGTTGAAAGTGGGGATTTATTAGCAACAAGACCAGCATTTGGTGGTAACTTAATGGCTACAATAGTATGTCCAGATCATAGACCACAAATGGCTACAGTAAGACCTGGAGTTTTTGAAAAACTTCCACTAGGAGAAAATGATGCAACTGTAGAAAATGTTGAAATAAAATTCAACTCTAATGATATAAGAACAAAAATTGTTGAAATAATTAAAGAACATAAAGATATTGTTGATATATCAGAAGCTAACGTATTAGTTGCAGGTGGTAGAGGTATTGGTTCAGAAGAAAACTTCAAAATGCTTAAGGAATTAGCAGAAGTTATGAATGGATCAATAGCAGCTTCAAGAGCAGCAGTAGAAAAAGGATGGGTAGATAAAGATTACCAAGTTGGACAAACAGGAAAAACTGTTAGACCAAATATATATGTAGCTTGTGGTATATCAGGAGCTATTCAACATGCCGCTGGTATGCAAGATTCAGATATGATAATAGCTATAAATAAAGATGCTAATGCTCCAATAATGAAGATTGCTGATTATGCAATAGTTGGGGATGTAAATAAAGTTGTTCCAGAATTCATAGCTCAATTAAAAGCTATGAAGGAAGAAGCTTAATTAATAAATAATATAACAAGGGTAAACTTATAAAATTTTTCAATTAATGGTGTAGGACTTTTCTGTTAAGTCAGAAAAGTCCAATTAAAGAGAGTATTTAGGAGGAACTTAATATGGAAAAGATTTTTGTAATTGGTGCAGGTACAATGGGTGCTGGAATAGTTCAAGCATTTGCACAAAAAGGATATGAAGTTATCGTTAGAGATATCAAAGACGAGTTTGTTGATAGAGGAATAGCTGGAATCAACAAAGGTCTTACTAAATTAGTTTCTAAAGGAAAAATAACTGAAGAAGATAAAGAAGCAGTATTATCAAAAATCACTGGAACTACTGATTTAGGATTAGCTGCTGACTGTGATTTAGTTATAGAAGCTGCAGTTGAAAATATGGAAATCAAAAAACAAATTTTCGCTGAATTAGATAAAATCTGTAAAGAAGAAACTATATTAGCTTCAAATACATCTTCATTATCAATAACAGAAGTAGCATCAGCTACAAACAGACCTGATAGAGTTATAGGAATGCATTTCTTTAACCCTGCAACAATAATGAAACTTGTTGAAGTAATAAGAGGTATGGCTACTTCACAAGAAACTTTTGACAAAGTAAAAGCTATGTCAGAAGCTATAGGAAAGACTCCAGTAGAAGTTGCTGAAGCACCAGGATTTGTAGTTAATAGAATACTTATCCCTATGATAAACGAAGCTATTGGAATATATGCAGAAGGAATAGCTTCAGTTGAAGATATAGATACTTCAATGAAATTAGGAGCTAATCATCCAATGGGACCTTTAGCTTTAGGAGATTTAATAGGATTAGATGTTTGCTTAGCTATAATGGACGTATTATTTAAAGAAACTGGAGACAGTAAATACAGAGCTCACAGTCTTTTAAGAAAATATGTTAGAGCAGGATGGTTAGGTAGAAAAACTGGTAGAGGATTCTACAACTATAACGCATAATATTGAAAGTTTAAAAAGTTTATAAGGTATAAATTTTCTATAGTATAAATCTGATATTATTAAATATTTTAAGTTATATGTTATAGAAAGAGATTGAAGCAAAGTAAGAGATTGATATTTTATCAATCTCTTTTTGTTTTGTAAAAGGATTTTTATTTAAATAATTTTATCAGGTTGATTTAATTTAGAAAGTTCATTATAATTAAAAGAATGAAAATTGGTGTTAATTAATAATTTTTATCATTAAAAGGAGGTAGTATGTTAAAAAGATTTATACGTTATTATAAACCATATAAAAAATTATTTATTTTAGATTTATTAGCAGCATTTTTAGTTTCAGCTTGTGATTTATTTTATCCTATGATTACAAGAAATATAATTAATGATGTTATTCCAAATAAACAGATAAAATTATTGTTTGTTTTCGCAATTGTACTTACTCTAATATTCTTAATTAAGGCAGGCTTAAACTATTTTATGCAATATTGGGGACATGTAGTTGGAGTTAGAATGCAAGCTGATATGAGAAGAGACTTATTTGATAAGCTACAGGATATGCCTAATAAGTATTTTGACAATAATAAAACTGGAGTTATTATGTCTAGAATTATAAATGACCTTCTAGATATATCAGAATTAGCTCACCATGGTCCAGAGGATTTATTTATATCCTTAGTTATGTTAGTGGGCTCATTTATAATTTTATGTACAATAAATGTACCTTTAACAATTATTACTTTTGCTATAATACCTTTTTTACTTTTTTATACTATTCATAAGAGAAATAAAATGAAAAAAGCATTTAAAGAGACGAGAGTTAAAACTGGCGAAGTAAATGCTACTATAGAAAATAGTATTTCAGGAGTTAGAGTAACTAAATCTTTTGGTAATAAGGCTTATGAAATGGAAAAGTTTGATAAGAGTAATGATATCTTTAAGAAAGCTAGAGAACATGCTTATAAGGCAATGGCTGAATATTTTTCAGGGATGTTTTTCCTTGTAGATATGCTTGAACTTATAGTTTTAATAGCAGCTGGATATTTTACTTACTTAGGAAAAATAAACGTAGGAGATTTTGCAGCATACTTATTATATATAAAGATGTTCTTACAGCCTATTAGAAAACTTATAAATTTCAATGAAATGTTCCAAAATGGAATGTCTGGTTTTGAAAGATATGAAGAGATAATGAATGAGGAAAATGAAAAAGAAATTCCTAATGCAAAGGAACTTAAAGATGTAAAAGGAAAGATTACAATAAAAGATGTTACTTTTAGATATGATAATAAAGAGAGTATTTTAGAGAATTTCAATTTAGATATTGAAGCAGGGAAAATGGTTGCTTTAGTTGGTCCATCAGGTGGAGGAAAGACAACAATATGTAATCTTATACCTAGATTCTATGACTATGAAAGTGGTCAAATTTTTATTGATGATGTGGATATAAGTACTGTTACTTTAAAATCTTTAAGAGAAAATATTGGTATAGTTCAACAAGATGTATTTTTATTTACAGGAACTATAAAAGAAAATATAATGTATGGAAATCCTAATGCTACAGATGAGGAAGTTATAGAAGCAGCTAAGAATGCATGTCTACATGATTTTATTATGGGCTTAGAAGATGGATATGATACATTTATAGGTGAAAGAGGGGTTAAGCTTTCTGGAGGACAAAAGCAAAGAATTTCAATAGCTAGAGTATTCTTAAAGAACCCAGCAATATTAATATTAGATGAAGCTACATCAGCCTTAGATAATGTTACAGAATATGAAATACAAAAAGCTTTAGAAGAATTAAGTAAAGATAGAACAACCCTTGTAGTTGCTCATAGACTTTCAACTGTTAAAAATTCTGATGAGATAGTTGTATTAACGGATAAAGGCATAGAAGAGAGGGGAACACATGAAGAGCTTATTAAGCTTGGTGGTGTTTATAGTAATCTTCATAATTTATAATTTAGTTTAATTAAAACTGTATTAAGAGTAATTTTATTTGCTTTTAGTACAGTTTTTATTTTTATATAGGAATACTTTACATAATCTTTGAATATACATATAATAGGAGAATTATATTTTATATTTAGCAAGGGTGAATTTATGAATAGTAAAAAGATTGTTAATACTATATATTACATAGTTATTTCTATGTTAGTTATAATATTAGTAAATAATTTTATGAGTAAGTCAGATTCAATATTTAAAGCTGTTGGATTTAGAACATATTCAATATTAAGTGGAAGTATGGAACCAGAGATTAATACTGGAGATTTAGCTATTGTTAAGAGTATTGATGCTGATGATGTTAAAGTTGGAGATATAATAACATTTAAATATGAGGGAAAAGTAGTTACCCATAGAGTTGTTGAAAAAAATGAAGAGGGATTTATAACAAAGGGTGATAATAATAATGCTAATGATACTGAAATAGTTAGAGGAGAAGACTTAATAGGAAAAGTTTTATTTCATATGCCTTTCTTAGGATATGTTACAGTATTTTTATCAAAGCCAATAGCAATATCAGGACTTATGGTCCTAATTGCAATAAGCATACTTTGGGATACTTTTAAAGTTGATAAGAAAAAAATAATAAAGGCTTAGCTCAATAACATGGAGGGTGATTCGAAAGAACACCTATCCGTGTTTTTCTTTTTATATTACATAAAAACACTATTTATTAATAACTTTTATTAGTATAATATTATTAGTATAAGGTTATTATTTAAAATATTAATGTTTTAAGTTTAATCTTATTTATATGTATTTTTAAAAATAAAGTTTTTATTTATAATAACTAAAAGATAGAAGTTTATAGTAATAAAACTTTATTTAGGAGGATAATATGTTAGTTGAAAAAGCAAGAGAAAAGTGGGATAAGAAACATGATTTAAATTGTGCAGAGTGCATAATGTACGCTGCAAATGAAGAATATAATTTAAATTTATCAAAGGAAACTTTAAAAGTAATGTCTTCTTTTGGTGGAGGATTAGCAATAGGAAATGTATGTGGTGCAGCAACTGGGGCAGCAGGTGTTTTAGGCCTTATGTTTACAGAGGATAGAGGTCATCAGAGTCCACAAACTAGAGCATTAACACAGGAATTTATGGAAAAGTTTTATGATAAATTGGGATACTATAATTGTACTGACTTAAAAGCTAAGTACAAAAAAGATGATGACAGAAGATGCATAGTTATGATAGAGACTGCAGCTGAGGTTTTAGATGAAATCGTAAAAAGAGAAAGATAGGTGAAAAGAATGGATTTTAAAAGTGTAGAATATGGAGAGAATAAAGCAATATTAAAAGATGCAAAAAACTTTAATATAAAACAAGTTTTTGAATGTGGTCAATGTTTTAGATGGGAAAGAACAGAAAGTGGTTCATACATAGGAGTTGCCTTTGGAAAGGTTATAGAGTTAGCTCAAGAAGGTAATGATGTAATAATATACAATACTAACAAAGAGGATTTTGAAAATATTTGGGTTGATTATTTCGATTTAGAAAGAGATTATTCAAAAGTAAAAGAAGCTTTATCTTGGGATGAAACATTAAAGAGTGCTGTTGAATTTGGATATGGAATAAGAATATTAAATCAAGATCCCTTTGAACTTGTTATTTCATTTATAATATCAGCAAGAAATAGTATTCCTGTAATTTCAAAGACAATAAAGAAAATCAGTGAAAGATGGGGAGAACCAATAGAGTATAAGGGAAATACTTATTATTCATTCCCAACTCCAGAAAGTCTATCTAAGGCTTCAATAGATGATATAAGAGAGACAGGAGCTTCATTTAGAAGTAAGTATATATGGGATACAACTAAAAATATATATAACTGTGATTTAGCTAAAAAGGGAATACTAGATGCACCAGAAGAAGATATAGTTGAAATATTAGAAAAATATGATTTAGAAAAGATAACTAATATGGATGCTGATGGATGTCATAAAGGACTTCAAGAATTTATGGGAGTAGGAGCAAAGGTAGCAGACTGTATAATGCTATTTTCTATGAAAAAAAGTTCTGCATTCCCAGTAGATGTTTGGGTTAAGAGAGCAATGATGCATTTTTATGGAGCTGATGATGCTTCATTAAATAAAATAAGAATTTTTGCAAGAGAGAGATTTGGAGAGTATTCTGGATTTGCTCAACAATATCTATTCTATTATGCTAGAGAAAATGGAATAAAGATCTAATAAAAAAACTTACAAACATATTTAGAGGATTACTAGATTAAGCTAAGGATTAAAGTTCTAAAGCTTATTTAGATATTCTCTTTATATTGTTTGTAAGTTTTATTTTGATATAGTACATTTTGTTAATAACGGCCTTTTTTACGAATAGCTTTTGATTTTTTTATAGTAACATTAGCATCACCAGGTTGCTTTTTTATGAATTTTAAGTAACGCTTAATTTTTTCATCATCTTTAAGTCTTGGAAGAGAATTAAGCCTAACAGCCAATTCATAGTTACTATATAAAGCATGTACTTGTTTATGACAAGGAACACAAAGCCAGGTTGTTTCATCAAATCTTCCACCTTTTTCACGAGGAATGAGATGATGTTCTGTGATTTTAGGAACTTTTCTTTCACAAAGAGCACATATATGAGTTTCTTTATTCATATTCATCACACCTTAAATAATTAAAATACTTATAAATATTATAATATATGTATTTAAAATTAAAAAAGCCGTTACTTTAATAGTTTGAAAATTTAAGAAGATTTATGCTAAATTTTTAAATTAATCTATTTTATTTTAAATATTATTTTTATTTTAAATGTTTATGTTTTTTTAGAGTATAAAATATTTTAGATATTATTGAAAGTATCATTACTAGAGATAAAATGAAAATTGCTAAAAATAAAAAATAAGATTCAGGCAAAACATTTATTATTGGATCTTTTTTAGGATCAAATATCCAGTAATCATTATTGAAAAATATTTTATGGAATAGGGTAAAGACTTTTGAAAAGTTTAAGTAAAAACTTAAGATTAAACTAAGAAACATAAATAAAACTTCATAGAAGAAAATATTAAAAGCTTTAAATGATATTTTTAGTTTGAATTTTTTTGATATTATAAATAAAATTATTCCTAAAATTAAGCAAGCTAATCCTATTAAATATATTGAAGAAAAAATTTCTTTAACTTCTAGAAAGTGAAATTCTCCTATAGCACTTATTTTAAAGTTTTTAAATTTAAGAACTTCTTCTTGGGGAGAATTTAAATAATGAATTATATTATTATAGTCATTTAAAATTTCTTCACTGATAAGGTTGTTATACTTAGGGATTATATTAAGTTTAATAAATAGGGAATAGAGCACAGGAGAAATATTTAATGTTAAAATAACAGAAAATACTACTGAACTTATTAGAAGGTAAAATGAAAATAATATATCTTTTAAAATCTTAATCATTATGTCTCCTTAAAATAATTATTTTTATTTATTCTAGACTTTTTTATTAAATATTAAACAAAAATACATATTTTAAGAAAAATTTTAGTATTAATTTATAGTATGTAATGTATTAAGAGATAATAATATGGAAATAAGTAATAAATAGATGTATATATATGAAAAAAGTAAATTAAAGAAATTTCAAAAGAATAGCAGAAAACTTAAGATAAATTACCTTAAACATGGAAAATAATAATAATATATTCTAAATAAATAAATTTAGTTATTGAATTTACAACTGGTAAATTATATGATAATAGTAAGAATTAGCACTCTATATTAATGAGTGCTAAACAAAAATTAATTAGCATTTTTAAGGAGGGTTTTTTAATGAGTATTAAACCACTTGGAGACAGGGTTGTTATTAAAAGATTAGAAGCAGAAGAAACTACTAAAAGCGGTATAATAGTTACTGGAACTGCTAAGGAAAGACCACAAGAGGCAGAGGTTGTTGCAGTGGGACCAGGAGCAATAATTGATGGAAAAAGAACAGAGATGGAAGTTAAAATAGGAGATAAAGTATTATATTCTAAATATGCAGGAACAGAAGTTAAGTTCGAAGGGGAAGAATATACTATTTTAAGACAAGACGATATACTAGCAATAGTTGAATAGTTTTAAAAGATAAGTGATTTATATATTCATAATATATTTGGGAGGTAAATTAATATGGCTAAAACATTATTATTCGGTGAAGAAGCAAGAAGATCTATGCAAGCGGGTGTAGATAAATTAGCTAACACTGTTAAGGTTACATTAGGACCAAAAGGAAGAAATGTTATTTTAGATAAAAAATTTGGATCACCATTAATAACAAATGATGGGGTTACAATAGCAAGAGAAATTGAACTTGAAGATGCTTATGAAAATATGGGAGCTCAACTTGTAAAAGAAGTAGCTACAAAGACTAATGATGTGGCAGGAGATGGAACTACTACAGCTACATTATTAGCTCAAGCAATTATAAGAGAAGGATTAAAAAATGTAACAGCAGGGGCAAATCCTATATTAATAAGAAATGGAATTAAAATTGCAGTTGAAAAAGCTGTAGAGGAAATACAAAAAATTTCTAAGCCTGTAAATGGAAAAGAAGACATAGCTAGAGTTGCTGCAATTTCAGCAGCTGATGAAAAAATTGGTAAGTTAATTGCAGATGCTATGGAAAAGGTAGGAAATGAAGGCGTTATAACTGTAGAAGAATCTAAATCAATGGGAACTGAGTTAGATGTTGTTGAAGGTATGCAATTTGATAGGGGATATGTATCAGCTTATATGGTTACTGATACTGAAAAAATGGAAGCTGTTTTAGATAATCCATTAGTATTAATAACAGATAAGAAAATAAGCAATATACAAGATTTATTACCATTACTTGAGCAAATAGTTCAAGCAGGTAAAAAACTTTTAATAATAGCTGACGATATAGAAGGCGAAGCTATGACCACATTAGTTGTTAATAAATTAAGAGGAACATTTACTTGTGTTGGAGTTAAAGCACCTGGATTTGGTGATAGAAGAAAAGAAATGTTACAAGATATAGCTACTTTAACAGGAGGCGTTGTTATATCTGATGAAGTAGGCGGAGACTTAAAAGAAGCTACATTAGATATGCTTGGAGAAGCTGAAAGTGTTAAGGTAACTAAAGAAAGTACTACAATAGTTAATGGAAGAGGAAACTCAGAAGAGATTAAAAATAGAATTAACCAAATAAAATTACAATTAGAAGCTACTACTTCTGAATTTGATAAAGAAAAATTACAAGAAAGATTAGCTAAATTAGCAGGTGGGGTTGCAGTAGTTAAGGTTGGAGCTGCCACTGAAACAGAGCTTAAGGAAAGTAAGTTAAGAATAGAGGATGCTTTAGCAGCTACAAAGGCAGCTGTTGAAGAAGGAATAGTTCCAGGTGGTGGAACAGCTTACGTAAATGTAATAAATGAGGTGGCAAAATTAACTTCTGACATTCAAGATGAACAAGTTGGTATAAATATAATTGTAAGATCTTTAGAAGAACCTATGAGACAAATAGCTCACAACGCAGGACTAGAAGGTTCAGTTATAATAGAGAAAGTTAAAAATAGTGATGCGGGGGTAGGATTTGATGCTTTAAGAGGAGAATATAAAGATATGATTAAAGCCGGAATAGTTGATCCAACTAAGGTTACAAGATCAGCTCTTCAAAATGCAGCATCAGTAGCATCAACATTCTTAACAACAGAGGCTGCTGTAGCGGATATTCCAGAAAAAGAAATTCCTCAAGGTGCAGGAATTGGAATGGATGGAATGTATTAAAAAATAAGAAATATTGAATTACTATAAAAAATAAAGATATTAAATAAGATAACTTAAGACCTGAAATAAAATAAGAAAGTAAATATATAAATAATATAAAAAAGAGATTTTTTTAAAGAATCTCTTTTTTTTTGCATATAAATGGGAAAAATGTCCATAATTCTAATATGAATCTAAATTCAAAAGATTAGGGAGGATTGTAAATGTTTTTATTTAGAGTAAGTAAAATATTTAAAAAAAGAAATGAAGGAAAATTAACCACAAAAGAAGGGTTTACATTAATTGAGTTAACTGTTGTCTTAGCAGTTATGGCAATAATTTTAATGGTTATAGCTCCAAATTTTTCATCTGTTAAGGATAGTGCTAAGGCAAAAGTAGATAAACAAAATTGTGCTGCTATTGAAAGATCTGTTGAAATGTTATTGGCGGAAGATGCTATTTCAAGTAGTGTTACAAATATAAAAATAACTTCAAGTAATGGAAACGTACAAGTTTCAGGAATAAGTGATAATACTAGTAAAAGTAAATTGGAAGATTTACTTGAAGATTTAGATAAGCCTCAAAGTGGAGATTCTTATAATGTAGATATAGAAAAGGGAAGAAAAGTTACAGTGTCTATAGTATAAGTATACTTTAATTAAATCAATTTTTATAGGGCTGTATAAAATATAATAATAAAAATTATTTTTATACATGTCCTTATTTTCATATTTCAAAAGATATAATTTAATCTTTTATTAAGTATGATTTAATAATAATATTAAATAATTAAAAAAAGTAAATTATTCATATAATGGTTAGAAAAGCTTAATCAAAAATGTTTACAAAAAATTCTAAGATGTTTATAATAATTATGAAATATTAATAAATAATTCATTTTAAAATAATTTTGGAGGAAATGTGTCTATAATATTTTTTTTATTTGGATTAATAATTGGAAGTTTTTTAAATGTGTGTATTTTTAGAATTCCTGCAGGGGAATCTATAGCATTTCCGCCTTCACATTGTGGTACATGCAAAAAACAATTAAAGCCTATAGATTTAGTACCTGTTTTTAGTTATTTGTTTTTAGGTGGAAAGTGTAGATATTGTAAGAGTAAAATATCTATAAGATATCCACTAATAGAATTGCTTACAGGTTTTTTATATTTTTTTGTATATAAATATTATGGTATATCTTTTTTGACAGTTAAGTATATAGTCTTAATTACATTTCTCATAGTAATTTCATTTATAGATTACGATACCCAAGAGGTTTATGTTGTTACTACTTACCCAGCTATAATACTTGGGATTATTTTTTCCTTGATAGAAAAGTTTTATTTTGGAGAAAACTTATTAAATTACTTTATGGGATTAGTGATATCAGCTTTAGTAATATTTTTAATTAGTAAATTAACTGGAGCTATGGGGAGTGGAGATATAGAGATACATGCCATAGCAGGAATTTTTTTAGGGTGGAAATTAGCAATAATAAATATATTTTTATCATTTATTATTGGGGGAATAATAGCACTATTAGCTATTTTGTTTAAACAAAAGAAAAAAGGTGATTATATAGCCTTTGGACCAGCTATAGGAATATCTACTATTATTTTAATATTTTCTGGAAACATAATAATACCAATATATTTTGGTGTATGAAAAATTTAATATACTAGTTTAGATTAAGTTTTATAGTTAAATTTTTCGTTTGAAAAGGAGGCATTTTTTTTGATTAGTTATCAGAAAAAGCGTTTAGGAGATATACTAATTGAATCGGGAAAGCTTACAGAGGATAGGCTTAAAGAAGCATTATTGATTCAGAAGCAAGTTGGCAAGAGGCTTGGAGAGATCTTAGTTGAACAAAACTTTGTTACTGAAGAGGATATAATAGAAGTTTTAGAAAAACAATTAAATATTGAAAGAGTAAATCTTGAAATTATAACAATAGATAGAAGAGCTATAAAGATGATTTCGGAAAATGTTTGTAGAAAGCATTTAATAGTTCCGTATGAAATAGATGATAATACCATAAAGGTTGCAATGGCAGATCCCTTAGATATAGTTGCAATAGATGATGTTGAGATTTCTACAGGTTTAAATGTGCGTCCGTATATAGCTGTAAAACAATCTATTCAAAGAACTATAGATATATATTATTCAAACCAAAAGGTTTTATTAGCAGCGGAAGAATTAACAAAAGCTTCTGATGAAGAAAGCAATGAACTTAATTTAGACAAAATTGAGGAAATAGACAACTTAGATAATGCTCCTATTGTAAAAATGATAGAGTATGTTATTAAAAATGCAGTTGAGGAAAGAGCTAGTGATATACATATTGAAACTTATGAAAATATATTAAGAATTAGATATAGAATAGATGGTAAGTTACATACAATATCTACTTTGCCAGTAGATACTCTAGCTCCTTTAGTTACTCGTGTTAAAATCCTAGCTAATTTAGATATATCAGAGAAAAGACTTCCTCAAGATGGAAGAATTCTTACTAAGGTTGGAGATAAGCAAATAGACTTAAGGGTATCTATTCTTCCTATGATAACAGGAGAAAAGATAGTTATAAGAATAATAAATAAGGAAAATTTCATAATTTCTAAGGAAGGACTTGGACTGAATAATTTTGAGCTTGCTCTGTTAGACAAAATAACAAAGCATTCTAATGGAATAATTCTTGTTACAGGGCCTACAGGAAGTGGTAAAACCACAACACTTTATACTATTTTAAATGAGCTAAACACAGAAAGTAAAAATATTATTACTGTAGAGGATCCTGTTGAAGTATCAATTGAAGGAATTAACCAAGTTAATGTTAATACTAAAGTTGGCTTAACATTTGCTACAGGATTAAGATCTATATTAAGACAAGATCCTGATACCATAATGGTTGGGGAAATAAGAGATACTGAAACAGCCCAGATAGCAATAAGATCAGCTATTACAGGTCACTTAGTTTTATCAACTTTACATACTAGTGATGCTCCATCTAGTGTTTTAAGATTAGAAGATATGGGAGTTCAAAGATATTTGATTGCAAATGCTATTAAAGGAGTTATAGCTCAAAGACTTGTAAGAAGAATTTGTCCAAATTGTGGACAAACATATGAAGCTACACCATATGAAAAAGAAATATTAAATATAGATGTAAATGAAGAACTAATACTTCGTAGAGGAAAAGGGTGTGCTTATTGTAATAATACTGGCTATGTAGGTAGAATGGGTATTTATGAAATTATGGAAGTAACTAAGGAACATAGAGATGCTATTTTAGAAAATAAAAGTGCAGATATTCTTAAGGAAATTTCAATTAAGCATGGTATGAGAACTCTTGGACAATCATGTAGAAGTTTAGTCTTAGAGGGGAATACCACAGTTGAAGAAATGTTAAATATAACTTACGATATGTAATTTGGTGAAAGAAAAGGAGAGGAATTATGGCAAATTTTAAATATAAAGCTATTAATTCAGAAGGGCAAAGAATAGAAGGTTCTCAAAGTGCTGATTCTGAAAGCCAAGTTAGGGAAATGCTTTTATCAAATCAATATTATCCTCTAAGCATAGAAAAGGAAAATAGTAAAAGTAAAAGCAGTTTTTCTTTTAATCGTAAGGTGAAGCTTAAGGATATAGCAGTATTTTGTAGACAGTTTTATGTTATGTTAGATTCTGGATTATCTATAGGTAAAGCTTTAAATATATTAATAGAGCAAGGTGAGAAGCCAAAAATTAGAGACGCTTTAATTGGAGTAAATGGAGATTTAAAAAGAGGGGAAACCCTAGCAAACTCCATGAGAAAAAGAAAAGATGTTTTTCCAAACTTACTTACTAGCATGATTGATGCTGGTGAGAGAAGTGGTAATTTAGATATAATTTTAAAAAGAATGGCTGAATACTACGAAAAAGAGACAAAGATAAGAGGAAAGATTAAAAGTGCTATGATTTATCCAATAGTTCTTGGAGTAGTAGCTATTATTGCTATTACTTTTATTCTTACCTTTGTAATGCCAACCTTTGTACAAATGTTTGAAGAAAACAATGTAGATCTTCCAACATCAACTAAGATGGTTCTTGGGACAAGCAAGATGTTAGGTAAGTATGGAATTATAATTTTTTTAATTTTAGTAACAGCAATTATATTACTTGGTAAATATTTAAAGAGTGAAGAGGGTCAATACAAGTTAAGTATAATAAATTTAAAAATTCCAGTGATAAAGAAATTAACTCAAAAAATAATAGTTTCTAGATTTACAAGAACAATGGGAATAGTATCATCAAGTGGAATGTCCTTGGTAACCTCTCTAGAAATAGTTGCCTCTGTAGTTGGAAATAAAATTGCAGAGAAAGAATTACTAAAAGTAAAAGAAAAGGTCTTAAAAGGTGAAGGACTAGGAGATTCAATAATGAAAATAAAAATCTTCCCACCAATGCTTGCTTCCATGGTTAAGGTTGGAGAAGAAGCTGGTTCACTAGACAGCATATTAGATAAAACAGCAGACTTTTATGATGATGAACTAGAAAGAGAAATACAAACAGCAACAGCATTAATAGAGCCAGCAATGATAGTTGTTATGGGAGTAATTATAGGATTCCTACTAATTTCAATATTAACACCTATGTTTAAAATGTATAACAGTATAGGTTAAAAGGATAATTAATAAGAATTAAAAGTTTAGCTTTTAATATAAATTACATATTATTTTAAGGAGGAAAACCAATGAATACAAAAGAACAAAACAAAAAAAAGAAAGGGTTCACGCTAATTGAATTAATTATCGTTATAGCAATAATAGCAATATTAGCAGCAATAGCAATACCAAACTTCTTAGGAATTCAAAGAAAATCTAAAATAAAAGCAGACATAGCAAGTGCAAAAACAATATATGATGCTACATCAGCTGCAATTGCGGAAGGTGCTATAAATCCAGAAGAGTTAAAAACAGTATCAGGAACAAATGAAAAAGTTGGAGAAAGTACAGTTGAGTTAAACCCAGAATCAAAGGCAAGTGATGGACCAGGAAAAGCTATAGAAGATAGATTACAAACAATACCAACAGGAAGATACACACCAGGTAATTTTATTGTTACTATAAAACAAGAGTCTGATAGCATAAAACCAACTATAACAGTTTCTATAAAGCCAAAAGATGCGCAACAAGATACAGCTAATATTGAAGTTTATCCAAATGGGACAGGTAAATATTCTATAAATAGTTTAGATGGTTCAGCGAATTAAAGTTAAATTGATAATAGTTAATTAAAATATTTTGAATTCTATTTATATTAAAAGTGTAAGGAAACTTTCCTTGCACTTTTCAACTATAAAAGGCAAGGGAGGGAAAGTTTTGGCAATAGAAAATAAAGAGAAGAAGAGTATATTGCAGATGGATGTTTCTGATATACTCAAGGCTCTTAAGAAGAAAAGTTCAGGGAAAAAGAATGATAAAAAAGGTAGTAAGAAAAAATCTAAGATTGTTATATGTAAAAAAGCTATTTCTATTGATGTTGGAAGTGAGAATACTAAGATTGTTGTTGGGAGATATCATAAAAATAAGGTTAGTATAGACAAAGCTTTTTCTTTTAAGACTCCTGAAGGAAGTATAGAGGATGGTCATATTGAGGATATAGATAGCTTGGCTATGGCTATTAATGATGCTTTGGATTCTAATAATGTTAAGAATGACAATGTAATTTTTACTACAAACAGCACTTCTATTATAAATAGAACAATTATTATTCCAAAGGTTAATGAGGATGAAATAGAGTCAGTTATTAAGTATGAAGTTCAGCAATATCTTCCTATAAACTTAGAGGATCATATGATTCAATATAATATTTTAGATGAAAAGGTTATTGATGGGAATGAAAAGCTAGAAGTATTAATTGTAGTTTATCCAAATAAAATGGTTTATTCCTATGCAGAGCTTGTTAATAAAATTGGTGGAAAGCCCTATGCTTTAGATTTAAATTATAATTCTAAAAGAAAAGCTTATTATGTAATGAATCCTGAAATAAAGGAATCTGTTTTAAGTATTGATATGGGATCAGAAAACATAGCATTAACAATAATAAAAAACAATGAGTTAATACTAATAAAAACTACAAAATCTGGTGGGAATTATTTAAATAGTAAAATATCAAAAGTATTAGAAATTTCAATAGAAAATGCAGAAATGCAAAAGAGAGAAAATTGTAATTTGATGAACAGAGAAGAAGGACCTTTAGAGCATGTTGTTAGAGAGGTTGTAGATTCTTGGTTTGATGAAGCTAGTAGAATAATTAAATATTATAAAAGTAAAAATACTCAAAATAATATAGACAAGATATATATTTGTGGAGGAAGTTCAAATATAAAAGGACTAGAAAGATATGTATCATCTAAACTAAATATGAAAGTAAAGATAGTTCAAGGAAATAGCAATATAGAATTTAAAAAAGGTGTAGAAGAAGTGAATATTTCAGAATACATAAACGCTATTGGAGCCTTAATAAGACTTTAGGTTGGTGATAAATAATGAGAGATTTTAACTTTTTCTCCCATATAACTGAGGAAAGAAAAAGTGATTCAAAAAGAAAATACATAGGATTTGGAATAATTGGAGCCTTAGCTTTTATATTTGTAGTTAATTTTTCCATAAACATTATACACGAGCATGTTTTAGATAAAAACATAAGTTATTATGAAGGGGAAATAGATAACCCAGATATGAAAGAAAAGTTAGGTATAGCAATGAAGGTTGAAAAGGAGCATGATGCTTTAGAAAAGTATTATAATGATGTGAAGGTGGCTACAGAACAAGTTTATGATAATAATTATGTAACTACTCAAAGAATTAAGATAATAAATAGTACTGTTCCTAAGGATTTAGTATTTACTCAAATAAGTATAGATAATAAAACTTTAACAATACAAGCATTATCAAAAACAAGAAGTGCTATAAGTGATCTTCAATATAACTTAAATAATTTAGGTTTTATAGAAAATACATATATAAGTGGAATTGGAGAAAGAAATGCACAGGGAGATTATTCATTTTCCATAAGCTGTACTTTAAAGGAGGTAGGAAATAATGAAAATTAATAAAAGAGAAAAAACTTTATTATTTGTCCTAGCTCTAGGGGTTGTTGGTTTTGGATATTATAAAGTGGTTTGGGATTATCAATATAATAAATTGAAAGATTTAAAATCAAAGGAATTAAAAGTAAAAGAAGAATATAATCATGATGTAAAAATGGTTGATTCCATAGAACCTAATAAAGAAGAAATAAATATTTTTAACTCAGAAATTCAAAATTTAACATCAGGATTTTATTCAAACATATCACAGCCCAATATAATATTAGAATTAAATAATCTTATGAATGATGCAAATGTTAAAGGAACTATGAGTTTTTCTGAAATAAAAATTATGCCAGTTATGGACAAGCAAGATGGAGATTCCTCTAGTAAAAGTGAGGATGATGAAAATCCAAATCAAATACAGGGAATAGTTAATGATTATAATAATATAACTGATAAGAAGAAAAATGAAGGTGGCAAGGATAAAAAGTCAGAAGAAATATATAACTTAAGCCAAATGACAGTTTCATTAAGTGTAAATGGTACTTATGATAATGTTATGAAATTTATGAAGTCTATTGAAGAGAATCCAAAGCACATAAATATACTTAATTTTAATTTAAGTGCACAAACTGATGGAAATGTATCAGCAAATATGAATATACAACTTGTTGCAATTCCAAAGATAGATGCTTCAAAAGAAGAGTTTACAACAGCTGATGAGAAGTATGGTAAGGAAAATCCCTTTTCAGGAGCAAGTGCAGTTGGAACAGGAACAATAGAAAATGAATTAGAAAATTCAAAAGTTAAGAATGATTTCTTAATGACTGTTAGGCCTATAAATTCAGATTTACCAACAATAGTTTTAGGTAAATCAGATGATAAGGATAAAAAAACATATTTAAATAATGATGAAAACTCAGTAAGTAATATTGAGATGTACATTTCAGGTGACAATGGAAAGTACTATTACAAATACAAGGTTGAAGGAAAAAGTTACCCAACAAAATTTGAGGGCAATGGAGAAGAATTTAAACCAAATGGAAATGATATAAACTTTGAAATATTCTCAGAGAAGAGAGTAAATAAAGATGATAAATCTGGAGCTAACATAAAAATTGTAAATAGTTCAGATAAAGAAGTTAATTTAATAATAAATAAGGATGACGAAAAAAGTCCAAGAGTTAATGTAACCACAGATGGCAAGGTTAAAGTGATTAAAAACTAATAGAAAAGGTGTGTGAAGCTATGGGTATCAAAAAAAGAAAAAGTAAAAAAGGGTTTACAGTAATAGAAGCTATAATTAGTTTGGTTTTGTTTACTTTAATAATGATACCCCTAGGTAGCTTTACTTTAACTGCAGTTAAAACATCAGTAAAAAGTGGTGAAAAGCAGCAAGCTATAGATATTGCTCAAAGTACCATAGAACAAATAAAAGCATTAAAAATTGATAAATTATATAATTTATCCACATATCCGGATAAAAATAAAATAGTATTGAATAATGGAATGATTATAACTTTAAATAAAGAAAATAATAGTCAAGATAACTTTGATTCTTATAAAGTTAATGGTATTTTTAAACCTAATAATACAAATAAGAGTTTTGAGATTGAGGGTACTATAACTCCAAATTTAAATGATTATAATCATAATAAAGGCGAAGAAAATAAAGAGAGTGAAAAATTAGACTTTAATTATTGTGTTTATATTGGGAATACTAGTATAACTGTTTATAAAATAGTAAATAGGGTATGGTACAGATTAAAATATAAAAGAATTAACAATGAAAATAATGATTTACTTGAATTGAGTATAGATAAGAATATTAAAGGTGAAGTTGATATCAGATCAACACATGAAACTGATATAGATGTATCACCAAATACTGATAATGTAAAAACTAAAAAGGATTTGAATGAATCAGATCTATTAGATAAAGATAAAGAGTCTAAAGTTAAAGTTCTTTTTTATGAAGATGAAAAAAATAAAGCTATAAAGTTGAAAGCTTCTAATAGTGATATAAATGGTGATTTAAGTGTATATGCTTATAAATACAAGGGGAGTGGTGTAAGGTATTATGATAATATTGAAAATACTAATCCTCAAGGAATAGTTAAAATTTATAAAAACTATGTTGAGAAATCACCTTATGACAATAAAGTTGGTTTATATGATATAGATTTAAATGTTAATTATGGAAATCAAGAGATATATAGTATAAAGGCTACAGAATTTATAGGAGAGTGATAATATGTTATACATGAAGAAGAAAAAAGGAGCTTCTCTTGCATATGTAATAGTAGTCTTGGCAATAATTGCAACAATAGGTACAGCTATAGTTTCACTTTCTTTAGCAAATTATAAAGCTATAATAGTTGATTCTAAAAAAACTCAAAATTTATATATGTCAGAATCAGGGTTAGATGAGGCTAAAGTGAAAATTAATAATTTGACTTCAAAGGCTGTAGAAGCGGGAAATAATGCTGTAACTAAAAGTAGTATTGAAAATTTAACTTCTGAAAATATAGAGAGTACTCAAAATGAGATTTTTAAAAAAGAATATAAAAAATATATACATAATAATTTAAAGAGTTTATTTAAAATTAAAGAAGGACATGTCTTGTTTAATACAAAAGGATTTAAATATGAAAAAGAAGATAATTATTATGATATAGAGTTAGTTTTTATAAATAATAATAAATTAGATTTAGATAATAGAATAAACCAGTTAAGTGATTTAGATAAGAACTTTATTTTTGTACTACCGAAAAATAAAAAAAGTGATAAGGAGATTCTAAGCCTAAGATTAAATTCAAAATTTAATGTTAAAGATGGAAATGAAATTAAAAACTATAAGGATGTATCATTAACTTTTGAGATAGAAGTGCCAGATTATAATGGAGCATATTATACAGAAAAGATACCAGTATATAATATATGGCAACAAGGTTTAGTGGTAGGTGAAAATCTTAATATTAATCAAAATAGCAATTTAAATATAAATGGAAGTGTTTATGTTTCAGCAAATTATAATTTTGAAGATAATAAGTCATATAAAAATGAAAGTCAAAATAAAAATGCAAGTGGAATAGTTATTTCTGGTGGTGATTTAAGTATAGATAACGGAACTTTAGTTAGTAAGCAAGACATAATTCTTAATGGAGAGAATGGAGAGCTTAAAGTTTTATCTTCAGTGGGAGAAAGTAATAATGGAGTATATACACATAATCTTGGTATATATTCTTTTGAAGATCTTAATTCTAATAAAGTTTTTGGTAATAGTAAAAATTTAAAGGGAAATAAAATTGAAACTAAAGTTCCAGTTTATACTATGAATGATTTAATAATGAATGGATTAAACTCAATAATAAAACTTCAAGATGGTTTTTATGGAATAAACAGTAACTCTGGTGATAAAACTTTAACTGGAGAAAAACAAAATTCAAGTGCTATAATAATAAATTCAAAAGATTTAGGCAATGGATCAAGTTTAGATATTAAGAATAAAGCTGTAATAATGGGAAGTGCATATATAAATACTTTAGGTGAAAGTTACCAAACAGGGGAGTCTTTATCTGTAAAGGGAAATTACATAGCTTATACATATGCGGTTAAAGATAAAAATGTTGAGTTTAAATATTATAATCCCCTACAGTTAGTTGAGAGTATAAATGGAGATAGCAGTTTAGACGCTAAAGCTAAATACTTTAAGGAAGCTAGTAAGAGTTTTAATATAAAAAGTAATGGAATAAAATTACCTAGTTCTGATGATGTAATAAGTGTTGGGGTAACTGTAGATGGTAATAATGATATAAAAGGAAACAACTTGGTTTTAGATGATATTAAAAAAATAAGAGAAGAGTATGTAGATAATTATTTTAAAAAAGTAAATTCCATAAATACAGAAACAACAATTTCTAGAGAAAAGAAATATACAAATAAAATTACAAAGGATAATGATTTAATATATATTGATATAAATAATGGAGCTAATGTTCTAAAAAATATAGAGAATAGTCCGTTGAAAATAAAAGATAAATTAATAACAATAAATAAAAGTTGTAATGGAATTATTATAACAGATAAAGATATAAAAATAGATAGTAGTATAGATTTTAAGGGAACTATAATAACTACTGGGAATTTAGATGTTTTAAATAAGGATACGGCTAAAAAACAAAATATAAGTATAACTTATGATGAAGAATATTTAAAACAATTAATAGGAAGTAATTATGAATATTTTAAAGGCGTATTTACTGGAAATCCAGATTCTACATATTTATTAGTAAAATCAGAAAAAGATATAAATGATATAACTTTAGATTTAGTTAAAACAAGTAATTGGGAAGTAAACTAACTATTAAGAGAAAGATGGTGATTAAATGAAAAATTTAAAATTAAGAAAAAGAGGTCTTTCTCTTATAGAATTAGTTGTAGCACTATCATTAATAGCAATCATATTAATGATAGTCAGCCCATTCTTTATTTCAAATTATGTAACTTTAGATAAGACAAGCAATCAAATAGATTTTCAAAGGGAAGCAAAGTCTATAATGAATTATTTTACTGAATCATCTATGGAAGCTTCAAAAATTTCAAGTATTAAAATTGATAATAGTAAAGATAGTATTGATCTAACTAGAAATAGTACAACCGTTGGTCTAGGAAAAGGAGATAATATATCAATAACATTTGATAATGATGAATTAGATAATAATATAAAAACTACTTTTAGGTTAGAAAATGAAGTTTTATATTATAAAAAAGATAATAAAGAAGAGTTTCAGATAGGACAATTTGTAAAAGATATAGAATTTAATGCCTTACCTAGTGGAAAAAATTTCAATACAGCTAACTCAATAGAGGTAAAAATAGAATTTGATACTAAGAATGCTACTCCATATGAGGTTAGTAATATATTAACTTTTAGAAATAAAAAATAAAAGATGGGTTGGAGGTGAAATAGTTGATTAAGTTAGTTGATAATAGAAGAAATATTTTTGTTTTTATATTAATAATAGGGATAATAAGTTTAGTAAGCTTAAAGGTTTTAGCATATGAAATACCATACATGTCAATAAACACTGATACTACAAATTATATGATTAATAATGGAGAAGAGGTTAGTGTAACTTATGTAGTTCAGCCACAAGATTTAGATCCTAGTTATTTTGGATATAGTAATAGAAAACAACCTAATAGTAGAGAAGAACTCAATTATGCAACATTAGACTTAAATATTCCAGATGGAATACAGGTAAAAGATATAAAATTTAATCAAAATGGAATAATTCAAAATATTGATTTAAATTCAATGAATCTGCCTAGTATTCAGTATCAATCTGTAGGAAGTTGGAAGTGGAGTTGGGGTTGGTATTGGAGTGGGTATTTTAAAGCTAATTCATTTGAGATAACTATAAAATACGTTGGTAATAATTTAAGTAATAAGGCTGTTAAGGAGTACGTAATAGGGGGGAATATAAAAGTAGGTTGGGAAAGTGTTGGAGATTTACCCAATGTAAGATTAAGTGTTAATAAAAAGTTAAGTGTTAATATATCTGTAAGTGATTCAAGAGGAAACTTAGGGAAGCCATATAATACATTAGATGATGAAAAAAATGGACTTAATTATGAAGATTTAACTCAAGATAATACCTTAATAGGAAGAGGTTTAGTTAATTTTAAAGTTTTAGGAATAGCAAAGAATAAAAATAGTGATTATTATTTAAAATACAGATTTATAAAAAAAGGACAAGATGACAATACTAAATGGAAAAGTATACTATTAACTACAAATAGTATAAATGCAGATATAGATTATGATAATCCTAATAATTTAACATTTAGATCTTACGATGTTAACCATTTGCCTACATTAAGTGGTAATAGCCAATGGTCTGACCCTAATTTAGTATTTAAAAATCCATCAAGTAATATAAAATATTTACCTACAACTGTTGCTAGTAGTAAAAGTCAATATGGACATTTAACTAGTTATATTGATAGTGATGGAATAACACAATACAAATGGGTACCTAATATGACTTTTTATAATAATATGTATATTGGTGGAGAGTATAAAGAGGCAGCCAAATATTGGGGATACATAAAACCTAAAAAAACTGGGTGGTATATATTGGGTATACTATCTGATGATGGTGCTAAGGGAACTATTACAGCCGATGGAAAAGCATATGAATTTTCAAAGAATGGATTTTATCCTCATGGGGTACAGTATTTTTCAAATCGTGATGCAAATCCAATATATTTAAGTGAAGATGAATATTATCCTATATCATTAGAATATTTTAACTGGGGAGGGGGAGGTGCCTTCAAAGTAGGGTATAAATATAGTGAATATAGAGATTATGGATATAAATATGGAGAACCTGATTATATGGGGGAGGATGGATCTGCATTTACTTTCTATCCTTCAAAAAGTAAAGAACCAGGTGAAAATGCCGATGGAATATTTACTGGTGGAAAGGATGGAATACCATTTCCATCAGAAGAAGGTAGTTACTACATCGATTATAGAATAGTATCTATAGATAAGAATAATGATTCAAATCAAGAGGTGTTAAAGGAAGGTAAATATGGTTATTTTAATGTAGAGAATAGATTTATTACTAATATAAGTATAGAAAATGGAGAAAAATTAATCCAAGGGAAAAAATATGATTTAAAATATACATTAAAACCTAAGCCTATTGCAACTAAAGATATAAGTAATATTTCTAGTGACAAGTTACCAAATACTATAAGACTAACTGACATAAAAATAAATGGAATGTTACCTCCAGGAATTAAGTTCGTTTCAAAAAGTAATAGTAATTTAAATGAGAATTCAAATACCTATTATATAATAGAAAAATCTGGTGATGAGACACCAAACGGTACTAATTTTACAATTAAATTTAGTAATGATTTGGTTTATACTTTAGATAAAAATGATATGATGTATAAAGCTGAAATTATAGAAATTCCAGTTAAAATACAAATTGGTAGAATCGGAGAATTTATTTTTAATGGAAGTGATAATAGAATTACTTATAAGTATTCAGGAAAGGATATGGCAACTATAACTCAATATTTTCCTACAATAAATATAAATGCTATAAGTAGTTCTAAAATAATTAAGATGGGAATTTTAGATTCAGCAGTTAAACCTAGTAATATTGGAAATGTTAATAGTATAAGTAATGTAGTAAATGGAATTCCAAGTAAAGTTGCATTAAGTGTAAAAATAAATTCATTAGGAACTATTATTAATGTTTCTTTAAATTCAAATTACTTAAGAACAGGAAATAGAGATATAACTGTAAGTAAATATAAGATAATAAATGGAAATGTTGACTTTGGAAAATCTGAAACTGCAGAATTTAGTTTAAACAATAATAATATATCCATAAAAGATAAAGATAAATTTAAATTAGAAGAAGGTACTGATTATTTAATTGTTATAAATATTACACCAGACATACCAAATGGGGAGCAATTAAAAGTAGTGGGTTCTATTGAAGGTGCAAGTGATATGGATAAGCATTATGCAATTCTTCAGCCAACAGAAATGCCAGATGTATTTTAATCTAAAAGAAAAATAAGATCACATGAATTAATTTGTGGTCTTATTTTTGTATTTATCAATAAATTTTAGAGCATAATATATTTAATTAAGACTTAAAAATAAGATTAATATAGAAATGCTTTAGTATTATTTAATAAAAAGTGAATATTTATTTATAACTAGGAAAATAAAGGAAATGTTTCATTGAAAAGCTTTATTATTACAAATAATATGTAAGATATATATAATAAAATAAAAAATGTATGTATTAATATGAAAAGTACCACTAATAAGTATATACTATATTATATGAAAACAAGTGAATTATTTCTTGCAAATTATATATAATATGATGTTAAAAAATCAGTTATGAACTTTTGGAATTTATTTTATGCATTTTGTTGACAAGCTTTCTTTCATAGATTATAATAAATAAAAATTAAACAAAACGGAATATAAACAAACTCGTATAAGCTTTGAATAAGGCAAGGCGTTTCTACCGGAAACCTTAAATTTCCGTCTATGAGTGAATTTGATATACTATAGGTGTACTATAAGCATATTAACTTCACTTAGGAGTTATTATGCTTTTTTGAAAATAAAATTTCATCTTTTGTGTATATTTGCAAGTTTGCTTTCAAAAAATAAGTAGAAGTTTAAAAGGTAGAAATACGGAAAAACATTTAATTGTACGTAAATAACTTAAAGATAGTGTGTGGAGGCGATAGTATGGCAAGAATATTAAAAACAGCATATACATTTGATGATGTATTACTAGTACCAAACAAATCAGAGGTCCTACCTAATGAGGTTTCTTTAAAAACTCAATTAACTAAAAAAATTCAATTAAATATTCCATTAATGAGTGCAAGTATGGATACAGTTACTGAATCTAAAATGGCAATAGCTATGGCTAGAGAAGGTGGAATAGGAATAATCCATAAAAACATGACAATAGAAGATCAAGCAAGAGAAGTTGATAGAGTAAAAAGACAAGAAAATGGAGTAATAACAGATCCAATATTCTTATCAGAAGATCACACAGTAAGAGAAGCTTTAGATTTAATGGCTCAATACAGAATTTCAGGAGTTCCTGTAACAAGAGAAGGAAAACTAGTTGGAATCATAACAAACAGAGACATAGTATTTGAAACAAACTACGATAAAAAAGTTTCAGAAGTTATGACAAAAAGTCCATTAGTTACTGCGAAGGAAGGAACTACATTAACTGAAGCATTAGAAATATTAAAGCAACATAAAATAGAAAAGCTTCCTTTAGTTGATGATGAAAATAATCTAAAAGGACTTATAACTATAAAAGATATAGAAAAAGCTAAAGCTTTCCCAAATGCAGCAAAAGATGAAAAAGGAAGACTTTTATGTGGAGCTTCAATTGGTGTAACTAATGACATGATGGAAAGAGTAGATGCAGTAGTTAAAGCAAAGGTTGACGTTATTGTTTTAGATACAGCTCATGGTCATTCAAAAGGAGTTATTGAAGGAGTTAAGAGAATAAAAGCTAAATATCCTGAACTTCAAGTAATAGCTGGTAACATAGCTACACCAGAGGCTGTAAGAGATTTAGCAGAAGCAGGTGCAGATTGTGTTAAAGTAGGTATAGGACCTGGATCAATATGTACTACAAGAATAGTTGCAGGTGTTGGGGTTCCTCAATTAACAGCAGTTATGGATTGTGCTGAAGAAGGTAAAAAATTAGGAATACCAGTAATAGCTGACGGTGGATTAAAATATTCAGGAGATATAGTTAAGGCTTTAGCAGCTGGAGCATGTGCAGCTATGATGGGATCAATCTTTGCAGGATGTGAAGAAGCACCAGGAGCTATAGAAATATATCAAGGTAGAAGCTACAAAGTTTACAGAGGAATGGGTTCACTTGGAGCAATGGCTAAAGGATCAAGTGATAGATATTTCCAAAATGGTACTAAGAAATTCGTTCCAGAAGGTGTAGAAGGAAGAATTGCTTACAAAGGACATTTAGCAGATACTATCTACCAACTAATAGGTGGAATAAAATCAGGAATGGGTTACTTAGGAGCACCAACTTTAGAAAATTTATATGAAAATGCTAATTTTGTTGTTCAAACTTCAGCAGGATTTAGAGAAAGTCACCCTCATGATATAAACATAACTAAGGAAGCACCAAACTACAGTGTTAACCAATAATTAGATTAAAAGCTTCAGCAAAATGTTAAAATATATATTAAGTTTTAACATTTTGTTGAATATATTTTATACATAAACGGAAAATGAAATTGTGGAGGAAAGCAAATGAGAGATTTAGTTTTAGTTGTCGACTTTGGTGGACAATATAATCAATTAATAGCTAGAAGAGTTAGAGAATGTGGAGTTTATTGTGAAATAATACCTTACACATACAGCATAGAAAAAATAAAAGAAAAGAATCCAAAAGGTATAATATTCACTGGTGGACCAAATTCAGTTTATGGAGAAAACACTCCTACATTAGATAAAGAAATATTCAACTTAAATGTTCCCGTATTAGGAATATGTTATGGAGACCAATTAATGGCACACCTTTTAGGTGGAAAAGTTGATACTGCTCCAGTAAGAGAATATGGAAAAACTAATGTAACTTTAGATAATTCATCAAAATTATTTGCTGGAATAGAAGCAGATGAAACTTGTTGGATGAGTCACACTGATTACATAGCAGAAGCACCAGAAGGATTCAAAATCATAGCTCATACAGATGTTTGTCCAGTAGCGGCTATGGAAAACGAAGAAAGAAGACTTTATGGAGTTCAATTCCATCCAGAAGTTGAGCACACTCCATTTGGTCAAAACATGATGAGAAATTTCCTTTACAATATATGTGGATTAGAAAATTCTTGGTCAATGGCTTCTTTCGCAGAAGAAAAAATAGCTGAAATCAAGAAAATAGTTGGAGATAAAAAATTAATATGTGCATTATCAGGTGGAGTTGATTCATCAGTTGCAGCAGTTATGGTTCACAAGGCTGTAGGTAAGCAATTAACTTGTATCTTTGTTGACCACGGTCTATTAAGAAAAGATGAGGGAGATCAAGTAGAAAAAATCTTCAAAGAAGGTTTTGATATGAACCTTATCAGAGTTAACGCTCAAGATAGATTCTTAGGTAAATTAAAAGGAGTTTCAGATCCAGAAACTAAGAGAAAGATAATCGGAGAAGAATTTATAAGAGTATTTGAAGAAGAAGCTGGAAAATTAGGAGATATTAAATTCTTAGTTCAAGGAACAATTTATCCAGACGTTGTTGAAAGTGGAACAGATACTTCAGCAGTAATTAAGAGTCACCACAACGTTGGAGGACTTCCAGAAGATATGGAATTCTCATTAATAGAGCCATTAAGAGAATTATTCAAAGATGAAGTAAGAGCTGTAGGAGAAGAATTAGGAATTCCTCACCACTTAGTATGGAGACAGCCATTCCCAGGACCAGGATTAGCTATAAGAGTTCTAGGAGAAGTAACTGAAGATAAATTAGAAGTTGTTAGAGAAGCTGATGCTATATTCAGAGAAGAAATAGCTTTAGCAGGTCTTGAAAGTGAAATATGGCAATACTTCGCAGTATTACCTAACATTCAATCAGTTGGTGTTATGGGAGACGAAAGAACTTACTGCCACACTGTAGGATTAAGAGCAGTTACATCATCAGACGGAATGACTTCAAACTGGGCTCATATACCATATGAAGTTATAGATAAAGTTTCAAGAAGAATTGTAAATGAAGTTAAGGGAGTTAACAGAATTGTTTACGATGTAACTTCAAAACCACCAGCAACTATCGAGTGGGAATAATATAAATAATTGATTCAGATAGGTATTAATCCTATCTGAATTTTAATATAATTTATCTGGTTAAAAATTCTTAATAGGTCTAAATCAGATAAAATTTAAGTATCCAAACTAATCAAAAGATATATAAATTTTTATTACGGATAAATAGGCAGTCATTTTAGTATGATTGTCTATTTATCTTGTTATAATCAATAAAAATATATGCTTTTTTATTAGATTATAAAGGGGATTTAATAATATTTTGTGGATAATTTAGAGTTTTAATTTTGGTGGATAATTTTATATTTATAAATTACTTATAATTTAAAATAAAAAAGTAGCTATGAAATTTCATAGCTACTTTTTCTTTTATATAAATGTTTTATTTTGCTGATTTCTTTTGTAAAGCTTGGAATAAAGCTATTACTCCAATTGCTACAATTATTAAAACTATAAATACTGAAAATCCTTGTGAATATCCAGCAAATCCTGATCTGTTTAGGAATGATGCCATTACAGGAGGTATTAAGAATCCACCTAAAGCACCTAATCCACCAATCCATCCTGAAGCTCCACCCATTGCCTCTGGAACTGCATTAGGAACTATTTTAAATACTGCTGCGTTTGCAACTCCCATACCAATAGCAAGTAAGATTATACCTATTATTGCTAAAGTCATAGTTGAAGCAAAAGTCATACAAATTGCACCGATAAGTGCTATTCCTAGAGAAACTATAGTAGTTATTTCTCCACCATTTTTATCAGCAACTTTTCCACCATATATTCTAGTTAATGAAGTTAATATAGAATATAAAGCTGTTAAAAGACCTGCAACTTTCATGTTTAATCCGAAATAAGTCATCCAGTAGTTAGGGAACCAACCTGTTAATGCTAAGAATCCACCGAAAGTTGTGAAATATATGAATACTAAAGCCCAAGTTTTCCATGACTTAGCTGATATTAAAAGTGTTTCACTTGCTTTTCCCTTAGGGAATAATTCTTGACCATACTCTTTTGATGATATTTCCTTAGCTTCATCTTTATTTATTCCTTTGTCAACAAGTTGGAAGTACCAAGCATTTTGACCTATTTTTATGTAAATTACAGTACCAACTATTAAGAATATTAACCAAGCTAAGTAAGAACCAGGTAATCCTAATAGAGGAAGTGCTAAGTTTGGAATTAATAATGCAAATATTCCAGGTGCTAAGTTACCAACACCACCATATATTCCTAAAGCTACACCTTGTTTGCTTTTTGGGAACCAATATGATGCTTGGCTGACACCAACAGAGAATGTTGCTATACCACATCCAGATAATAGTCCAAGTGCAAATAATAAATAATAATATTGATTTAAGTTATCACTAAAGAAAGCTAATACTATGTATAAACCACCCATACCTATTATTGATAAAAGTAGTAAAACTATAAGTGGCTTTCTCCCACCAGTTGTGTCAACCCATGCTGAAAAAGGTATTCTAAGTAAAGAACCTGATAAGTTAGGGGCTGCAATAAGTAATGCTAATAATACTGGATTAAGGTTTACGAAAGCTTCTTTAAATACTGCAGAAGTTGGTCCATAAAGAGAAACTGCTGCAAAACCTATGAAGAAACCTAATGTAGCTCCTATTAATCCACGATTTGGATTACCTTTAAGATTTAAGTTTTTCATCTCATTCACTCCGTTTTTTCTTTGATTGTTAATTTTTTAACTCTGAAATTTATAATTATCTAATAAATACTTTGAAAGTATATCATCAAATAAAAGAATAAACTGTAACTTTTATCACGAAAATAAAAATAATTTTATAGTAACAAATTACTAGAATTTCATATTATATATATTATTATCTTTAAAATTAATAATTTAATACATATTAGGCATATATTTAAAATAACTTATTATTTAGGCCTAAGATTCATTAATTGTAATTAATAATCTTTTTGAGAAAATATTTATAATGAAAAAATAATTTTACAATATTGCAAAAATATTGGAAATAATTTAAAATACAAATAATATAATTTTAAAAGACGTGTGTTTTTCTATGATATACACTTAGATTTTTAATAAAGTAATTATATATTAAGGTTTATTTTAATAATTTATTAATTTAAGTATATGCTTAAAAATAAATTATAAACTATATAAGTGTTGATATGAAAATGAAGAAAAATACCTAATAAAATTTTATTTTAAAAATCACATTAAATGTATGTTATTGTAACAATATTTTTTATATGGGGCATTTAAATTTTGTTACATAACAGCAATAAATATATTAAAAGGGGGCAGATTAAATGAAAAAAAGAAAATTAGTTGCATTATTAACGGCAGGGTTAGCAGCTTCAATGTTATTTGTAGCATGTGGAGGAGGAGCTAACAATACAGCTCAAGGAAATGGTAATGGTTCAGAATCAGGAGGAACTACTAAGGATTTATCAAAGCCAGAGAGAATAGAGGCATCAAATCCTAGTGCACTTCCAGATGCTGCAAAAAATAGAACTGATACTTTAATAGTAGGAACTACAGATCCAAAGGGTGAATTTGTTCCAATATATTCTTCTACTCTTTATGATTCATGGGTTAACAAGTTAGTATTTGATGGATTGATTACTAATAATGAAAAGGGAGAACCAATTCCAAATGTAGCAGAAAGTTATGAAGTTTCTGAGGATGGAAAAACTTATACATTTAAATTAAATAAGGGTATTAAATTTACTAATGGTCAAGAATTAACAGCAAAGGATGTAGCATTTACATTTACTTCTATTTGTGATCCAGGATATGATGGACCAAGAATGGATGCTGTAAATAATTTAGTTGGGTATGAAGAGTACAATAAGGGCGATGCTAGTAGTGTTGAAGGTATAAAGGTTATTGATGATTATACAATATCATTCACTAACAAGAATACTGATGCAGCTGGTATATGGAATTTTGAATATGGAATTATGCCTGAAAGTGTTTATAAATTTGAAAAAGGAAACTTCCAAGCTGTTAAGGATAAATTATTAGAGCCAGTAGGTTCAGGTGCTTATAAATTTGTTCACTTTAAACCAGGACAAGAAGTTAAGTTTGAAAAAAATGCTGATTACTGGAAAGGGGAGCCGAAGATTCCTTATATAGTAATGAAAGTTACAAATGCACAAACATTATTACAAGAATTAATGGCTGGAACAGTTGATATAGATAGAGTTGGTGCTAAACCAGAAAATATAGATCCATTAAAACAAGCTGGATTCTTAAACTTAGATCTTTATATGCAAAATGGTTATGGATACATGGGACTTAACTATGGAAGTGATAAGGTTAAAGACCCTAAAGTAAGACAAGCATTACTTTATGGATTAAATAGAGAAGGATTCATGCAATCTTATTACCAAGGATATGGTCAAGTTTACAACTCACACATTCTTCCTACTTCATGGGCATATAACCCAGATGTTCCTAAGTATGAATACAATCCAGAAAAAGCTAAAGAATTACTTGATGAAGCTGGTTGGAAAGATACAAATGGAAATGGAGTTAGAGATAAGGATGGAGTTGAATTAGAACTTCAATGGTTAACTTATACTGGTTCTAAATATGTTGATGCTTTAATCCCAATAGTTCAACAATCTTGGGAACAAATAGGTGTTAAAGTTACTCCAGAACTTATGGAATTTGGAACAATGATGGATAAAGTTAATAACAGAGAATATGATATATTCAATGGTGCTTGGAACCTTTCAATAGATCCAGATCCATCAGGAATATTTGCAATCTCTCAAGATGTACCAGGCGGATTTAATAATATTGGATGGAGAAATGAAGAAGCAGATAAGTTATTAAAAGAAGGTAAAGGAACAACAAATCAAGAGGAAAGAAAGAAAGCTTATGCTGAATGGCAATTAAAATTCTCTGAAGATGTACCTTATATTCTTCTTGGAAATGCTCAAGAAATGTTTGCATCAAATTCAAGAGTTAAAGGATACAACCCTTCAACTTATATAGATTGGACTCACGACATTTACAAACTTGAATTAGATAACAATAAATAAAATTTAAAATAAATTAAGAAATTAGCCTGGACAAAAAATCCAGGCTAATTTTGAAAAATGGGGGGAACAGCAATATGCTACAGTATATCACTAGAAGAATACTATTAATAATACCGACTATTGTTGGTGTATCATTAGTACTTTTCTTCATATTTGCTATGGCTCCAGGAGATGCTATTACAGCAAATATGGATCCAAATATGAGTGTAGAAACAAAACAAGCAATAAGAGAAAAATATCATTTAGATGAGCCAAAAACAACACAGTACATGTATTGGTTAAAAGGCGTTGTAACAGAAGGGTCTTTAGGAGAATCTTTTTACTATAAAAGACCAGTTTCAGAAGTAATGAAAGATTTTATACCAAATTCCTTTATTTTAGGAGCGGCATCACTAATTTTGGGGCTTATAATTGCGGTGCCAATAGGTATAGTTTCAGCAACAAAGCAATATTCATTTTTTGATAAATTTTTTACGGTATTTGCCCTTATGGGAATATCAATGCCATCATTTTTCTTTGGACTTATATTAATTAAATATTTAGGAGTTCAATTTAATTTATTTCCAATATCGGGTATGACTACTCCAGGAAGTGCATATACAGGAATGCAATATATTTTAGACGTATTAAAACATATGATTTTACCACTTATAGTTTTAACTCTTGGAAGTGTAGGTGGATGGATGAGATACACAAGATCAAGTATGCTTGAGGTAGTTAGACAAGATTATATAAGAACTGCTAGGGCAAAAGGATTAAAAGAGAAGGTAGTTATATATAAACATGCTTTAAGAAATGCACTTATACCAGTTGTAACACTATTAGGAATGTCAATTCCAGGATTATTCTCAGGTGCTACATTAACAGAAAAAATATTTAACTGGCCAGGAATAGGTCCAGTACAGTTAAGTGCAGTTAATAACAGAGATTATTATCTACTTATGGGTATAAACCTTACTTTAGCTATATTAGTTTTAATAGGAAACTTACTTGCTGATATTATATATGCATTAGTAGATCCAAGAATAAGGCTTAAGTAGGAGGTGCTTTTTATATGCAAACAGAATTAAATAAAGAAGTTAAAGTGAAAAAAGAGAAAATAGAAAGCCCTTGGACTGTAGCTTTTAAAAGATTGAAAAAAAATAAGCTAGCTTTAGGTGGCTTATTTATATTGTTGGTCTTAGTTTTAATTTCAATATTCGGACCAATGTTATATCCACATGATCATTTAACCATAGATTTAGTAAGAACTAATCAACCTCCATCAGCACAGCATTGGCTAGGAACTGATGAATCTGGAAGAGATGTTTTAGCTAGACTTATGTACGGGGGAAGATATTCACTTTCAATAGGTATAGTTGCGGTAGGAATTTCTATAATTATAGGAACAACTTTGGGGATATTAGCAGGATATTATGGAGGATTTATAGATAGTTTAATTATGAGAATTGTTGACGTATTTATGTGTTTCCCATTCTTATCATTATTAATAATGGTATCTGCTATAATGTCAGATTTAAAAATACCACCAGAGTATAGAATTTTTGTAGTTATGTTTATTATAGGGGCACTGAGTTGGACTGGTACATGTCGTATGGTTAGAGGTATGGTCTTATCTTTAAGAGAACAAGAATTTATGCAAGCGGCAGAAGCTTTAGGTCTATCAGATGCTAGAAAAATGTTTTTACACTTATTACCTAATACATTAGCGGTTATTATAGTTTCAGCTACATTAGGAATTGGTGGAGCTATATTAACTGAATCATCTTTAAGTTTCTTAGGTCTTGGAGTTACACCTCCTACACCAACTTGGGGTAATATGATACAAACAGCTCAAGATTACTATACATTAACAAATAGATGGTGGTTATGGATACCTCCAGGAGTATGTATATTCTTAACTGTTATATCTATAAATATTTTTGGAGATGGATTAAGAGATGCTCTAGATCCTAAGCTAAAGGTCTAAGGGGGCGAGTGTAATGGGAAAAACATTAGTAGAATTTAAAAATCTTGAAACTCACTTTCATACAGGTGAGGGAATTGTTAAAGCGGTAAATAACGTTAGTTTTAAAATAAAAGAAGGGGAGACAGTTTGTGTAGTTGGAGAATCTGGATGCGGAAAATCTGTTACTGCCATGTCTCTTATGAGATTAATACCAAGTCCTCCTGGAAAAATAGTTGGAGGAGAAATACTTTTTGAGGGAAAAGATGTTTTAAAGTTCACAGAGCAAGAACTTATGGATATGAGAGGAAATGATATATCAGTTATTTTCCAAGAACCTATGACATCATTAAACCCAGTATTTAAAATAGGAGATCAAATTTGTGAAGCAATAATTCTTCATCAGCATTTATCAAAAGAAGAAGCTGAAAAGAAAGCTATAGAAGTTTTAAAAATAATTGGTATAGCTAGAGCAGAAGAAATAATGAAATCTTATCCTCACGAATTATCAGGAGGAATGAGACAAAGAATTATGATTGCTATGGCAGTTTGTTGTAATCCTAAGCTTTTAATAGCTGACGAGCCTACAACTGCCCTTGATGTTACAATTCAAGCACAAATTCTAGATCTTATGAGAGATATTAAAGAGAAATTAAATACATCAATATTATTAATAACACATGACTTAGGAGTAGTTGCTGAAATGGCTGACTATGTTGTTGTAATGTATGCTGGTAAGGTTATTGAGGAAGCTCCAGTTTTAGAGCTTTTTAAAAATCCTCTTCATCCATATACACAAGGTTTACTTAAATCTAAGCCATCAGTTAATGGAAATGAAACTAGACTTTATTCAATACCAGGACAAGTTCCTAATCCAGTAGGTATGCCTGATAATTGTTACTTTAATGAGAGATGTGATAGATGTATGGAAAAATGTAAGGATGTTCAACCTACTCTTATTGATGTAGGAAATAGACATAAAGTTTCATGCTGGTTATATAAGGAGGGAAAGTAGATGGCAGATAATATAGTTTTAAAAGTTGAAAATTTGAAAAAATACTTTCCGATTAAAGCAGGAGTTTTTTCTAAGACCGTTGGACATGTAAAAGCTGTTGATGGAGTAAGTTTTACTATAGATAAGGGTGAAACTTTAGGATTAGTTGGAGAATCAGGTTGTGGAAAATCAACAACAGGAAGAGCAATTTTAAGATTATTTGAAAAAACAGATGGAAATGTATATTTTGAAGGAAAAGATATTTTTGCTCTTAAAAAGAAAGAACTTAGAGATTTAAGACCAAAAATGCAAATGATATTCCAAGATCCATATTCATCATTAAATCCTAGATTATCAGTAGATTCTTTAGTAGGAGAGGCTCTTTTAAGTCATAAGTTATGTAGTAAAGATGAATTGGCTGAAAGAGTAGCTAAAACTATAGAAAGATGTGGACTTGCTAGATATCATATGAAAAGATATCCACATGAATTCTCAGGTGGACAAAGACAAAGAATAGGTATAGCAAGAGCCTTAATTTTAAATCCAAGTTTTATAGTTGCAGATGAACCTGTTTCAGCACTTGATGTTTCTATACAATCACAGATTGTAAACTTAATGATGGATTTACAAGAAGAGATGGGATTCTCATATCTTTTCATATCTCATGATTTAAGTATAGTAAAGCATATTTGTCATAAAATAGGTGTAATGTATTTAGGTAGCTTAGTTGAATTAGCTCCTAAAAATGAACTTTATGATAATCCATTGCATCCATATACAAAGGCATTATTATCAGCAGTTCCAATACCAGACCCTACAATTAAAAGGGAGAGAATAATATTAAAGGGTGATATTCCTTCACCAGCTAATCCACCAAGTGGATGTAAGTTCCATACTAGATGTCCATATGCTATGGATAAATGTAAGAAGGAAGCGCCAGAATATAAGTGTGTTGGAAAAGATCACTTTGTTGCATGTCACTTAGTTTAATTAAAATTGGGTTTTATTTATTAAAATGTAAAAATAGAATTAAAAAATTAAATTTTATGTAGTGTAGGGGATTAAATTCTCCTACACTATAACTATATATAATAAAATTTCATTAAATATATAAAAAGTTTTATATTGTATTGTAATCCATAAATAATAAATGATAAAATATTAACGTGTGGTAAACAGGGGGAATTAAGTTTGTTTTGGTTTAAAGATGAAATAACTAGAAGAAAAGAAAAAGAAGAATATGAGAAATTAATGGAAGAAGTTAAAAATAAAGAAAAGCCAACTTTTAAGGATTTGGTTGCTATAATGTTAGCGCAATACGCAATAATACTTCCAATGGTTTTTGGAGGCTTAATTATTTTTGCGATTATATTATATATATTAATGGCGTGGTTAAAATAAATTTATAAACGCTAATGGAGGTAGTAATAATGAAAAAAGGATTAGTTGTTGATTTATCAAAAGCAGCTCCATATTTAAAATCTCACGAAGTTGCTTACATGCAAGAAACTATAAACCAAGCACACAATAAGTTACATAATGGAACAGGTGCAGGAAATGACTTTTTAGGATGGGTTGACCTACCAGTTAATTATGATAAAGATGAGTTTGCTAGAATAAAAGAAGCTGCTAAGAAAATACAAAGTGATTCAGATGTATTAGTTGTTATAGGAATAGGTGGTTCTTACTTAGGAGCAAGAGCTGCTATAGAAATGTTAACTAATAACTTCTATAACTCTATGTCTAAGGATAAGAGAAAAACTCCAGCTATATTCTACGCAGGAAATAACATAAGCTCAAGCTACATGGCTGATTTATTAAAAGCTATTGATGGATTAGATGTAAGCTTAAATGTTATATCAAAATCAGGTACTACTACAGAACCTGCTATAGCTTTCAGAATCTTAAAAGATTACATGGAAAAGAAATACGGAAAAGAAGAAGCTAAGAAGAGAATATATGCTACAACAGACGCTAAGAAAGGTGCTTTAAAAACTTTAGCTGATGCTGAAGGATATGAAACTTTCGTAATTCCAGATGATGTTGGAGGAAGATTCTCAGTATTAACAGCAGTTGGATTATTACCAATAGCTGCAGCTGGAATAAACATAGATGAAATGATGGAAGGAGCTGCTGATGCTAGAGAAGAATATGCTAATCCTTCATTAGCTGATAACGAATGTTACAAATATGCAGCTGCTAGAAATGCTTTATACAATAAAGGTAAAGCTATAGAAATATTAGTTAACTATGAGCCATCAGTTCATTACTTCAATGAATGGTGGAAACAATTATATGGAGAATCAGAAGGAAAAGACAACAAAGGATTATTCCCAGCTGCTGTTGATTTCTCAACTGATTTACACTCAATGGGACAATACATCCAAGAAGGTAGAAGAGATATCTTCGAAACAGTTATTAATGTAGGATCTCCAAGAGAAGAAATAGTAATCGAAGCTAACGATGAAAACATAGATGGATTAAACTTCTTAGCTGGAAAAACTATGGACTATGTTAACAAACAAGCATTCAGAGGAACTTTACTTGCTCACAATGATGGAGAAGTTCCAAATGTAGTTGTTAATGTTCCAGAATTAACTCCATACTACTTCGGAAGATTAGTTTACTTCTTCGAAAAAGCTTGTGGAATCAGTGGATATGTTTTAGGAATAAATCCATTTGACCAACCAGGTGTTGAAGCTTACAAGAAAAACATGTTTGCTTTACTTGGAAAACCAGGTTTTGAAGATTTAAAAGCTGAGTTAGAAGAAAGATTAAAATAATATAAATTTAATTATAAAAAGGAGCTCTTTTTAGAGCTTCTTTTTTGTTTTAAGAGTATAATTTTATTAATATATAAATTATTTATTATTTTAAGAGTATTAGTAAATTAATAAGAATGTGTATAATTTTATTAATGGATAATTATTTAATATTCAAAAAAAGATAATAGAGAATATATTATGGGAGGATTATAAAGGTGAAAATAATTATTGATGGTGATGGATGTGCAGGAAGAGATATAATTGAAGAGGTTGGTAAAAAGCATTCAGTTAAAATATTAATTTATTGCACAATAAATCATATGATAAATTCAGATTACTCTGAGGTGAGAATGGTTGATGGTGGATTTCAAAGCGTAGATATGTATGTGGCTAATAATACTGAGGAAAATGATATTGTAATAACTCAAGATTATGGAGTTGCAGCTATGGCTTTGGGAAAAGGAGCGTTAGCCATAAGCCCTAGAGGATATATTTATGATAATGATAATATTGATAGATTACTTTTTGAAAGACATTTAAGTCAAAAAAATAGAAGAGCTGGTGGGAAATCAAAAGGAAATCATAAAAGAAATAAAGAAGATGATGATAGACTTTATTATAATTTAGAAGTTTTGATAGAAAAGGTAAAGGCTATTTCAAATTAGATATAATAAAATAAGGTTTGAAAAATTAAAAAATAAACTTTGTAGAATTAGAAGATAAACTTAATAAATAATGTAGATAATATTTAAATGATATTAAAAAGAAATCTCAGAGTGGCTGAGATTTCTTTAATGGTTTGATTATATGGATATAATAAAATTAGGAGATTTACAGTGTTAAGTAACACTACCTATATTATAGACAGTTTTAAACTTTTTATACATTTTATAAAAGTAGAAAAAATGTAGAAATAGAGTGTTTTATGGTAAGAAAAATAGAAAATATTTACATAAAAACAGAAGTATAATATAATTTATTTATCTATAATGTTTCGGGTTTTAGGGGGAGTGATTATGGGAGAATTACTTTTAGAGTTAGATACGAGAGATATAATAGAACATAATAGTCCGGTTAACATAAAAATAATAAATAACACTAATGACAATTTAAGATATAAAATCTTAATAGGAAAGGATGGAATTTGGGAAACTTTAAGAGAATTTGAAAAAGAAGATGAATTTATATGGACTCCTAAAGAAGATGGAGAGTATATGATTATGGTTCAAGGAAGAAAAGAGGATTCAAATAAGCCTTTTGATTACAAAGTTACTGAGGGGGTTAATGTGAAAAGAACAGTTCATGGCCTTCAAGATGAAATGAATAAAGATGAAATAAATAAAGATGAAATTAAAGAAGAAAAATTAATAAAAGGAATCTATCTAAATAAAGATGTATTTAATGTTGGAGAGAAGGCAGAGTTAAAAGTTGATAGTAACAATGAAAATATTATGTATAGATATTTTATAAGTGGAAAGAACGGATGGCAACTTATAAAGGATTATACATTAGAAAATAAATTAAATTATACTATTAATGAAAGTGGTCAATTTGAGTTTTTAATTGAATGTAAAGAAACAAGTTCAACTAATACAACAGATGATTATGCCACAGTTATATTTACATCAAAAGAATTTGTAAAGCCTGAAATAATTAATTTTATTAATTTAAGTGAAAAATTAATAGTAAACTCAGAGCTTACCTTTGAAGTGGAAGCAAATTTTGAAGATGAAAGAACAGCACTATATAAGTTTGTAAAAATTTCACCTGATGGAAGTAGAACTTGCATTCAAGATTTTTCATCAAGTCGTATAGTAACTTTTAAAGAATTTAAAGAGGGAAGATATAAGCTTTTATGTTTAATAAGAGATATGTATTCTAATAAGGAATTTGATGATAGAGCCGTTATGGTATATGATATAAAACCATATGAACCATTACAATTAAGAAGTTTTACTACAGATTTAAGCTCACCTCAAGAAAAAGGAGAGGTAATAGAGATAAAAGCTGTTATTGATGGAGGAAGTGATATCCTCTATAGATTTAAAATAGATGGAGAAATATCTGAGGATACAGGTTATACAAGAAATAGCACTTTAAAATGGAATGCTAAAAAAGAAGGAATTTATAGAATAACTCTTTGGGCTAAGGATGAATCTTTTATTGGAGATTATGAAATAGAATCTAAATTAGATTATAAAATAGAAAAAAAGGTGAAAAAGCCAATAAAAATAACAGAATTAATATTTGATAGAGATAAGACACCTTTAATAAATGAAGTAATAAAACTTAGGGTTAGTGCAGAGGGTGGTACTGACTTAAAGTATTCCTTCTTAATAATTAAGGATGGTAAGACTATAGAGAGTATTGATTTTGGAAGTAATAATTGGGTAGAATTTATTCCAAATGAAAAAGGAAATTATCAGCTTGATGTAAGAGTAAAAGATAAGTATTCAACAAAGGAATATGATGTGCATACTGTTTTAAATTTTAAGGTTAGGGAGTATGCAGAAGGGAAAATTGATCATATATTAGTTCCAGCAAAGGAATATTTTTTAGTTGGAGATGATATTGATATTGAGGTAATAGTTCAAAATACTAGACAAGTAAAGGTTAAGTATGTTACTAAAGTAAATGGACAAGTAGTAGAAGAAACTGATTATGTAAAAAATAAGAGGTTTAAAGTTACACCAAAATGTCCAGGAAAATACACAATTGATATATTTGCTAGAAATATTAAATGTAAAGAGGGATTTGATTCAAGAAGAGAAGTAAGATTTTATGTTAGTGAAGCTCTACCTATTACAGACACTAAAATAAGTACTTCTGATAAAGTCTTTAAAATTAATGAAGAGATAAACTTTTCTACAAAATGTGAAGGTGGAAGTAGAGTTTGCTATGAATATTATATAATGGTTAACGGAAATTGGTCTTTAGTTCAAAAATATAGTAGAAAGAGTTATTATTCTTTTAGACCATATGTACCAGGAAAGTATAAAGTTTTAGTATTAACTAAAAGTTATTATAAAAAATGTGCTTATGAGGACTATGATACTTTTGAATTTAAGGTAGAATAAAATATTAAAGTTTAATATATAATTAGGACTTTATTTTATATAATATTGATTTGAAAATAAGCTTTTAAGACTAATATTAAGTTGGTTTTTAAATTATTTAAAATTAATATTTACTTAAAATAGAGTCTTATTTATTTTTATAGTTTTAATAAGTATAATAAGTTGTAATTAGTTAAACTTTGCTTTATACTAACCACAGATATAAATGTGATTTTTTACGAAGGAGTGACTATTTAGTGGAAAGATTGGATAAGGTTTTATCAAACTTAGGATACGGAACGAGAAAAGAAATAAAGCAAATTGTTAAAAAAGGATTTGTAACAGTTAATGATGAGAAGGTTAAAGATAGTGGACTTCAAATAGATCCTGAGAAAGATACAATAGTTATAAATGGGGAAAAAGTAGAGTATAAAAAGTACATATATTTAATGATGAATAAGCCAGCTGGAGTAATTTCAGCAACTTATGATAAGAGAGATGAAACTGTTATCGACTTATTATATATGGAAGATCAAGTTTTTGAACCATTTCCAGTAGGAAGACTTGATAAAGATACAGTGGGATTATTATTATTAACTAATGATGGGGATTTAAATCATAAATTAATTTCACCTAAATACCATGTTGATAAGGTTTATTATGCAGAAATAAATGCTCCTATAACAGAAAAAGATATTAAAGCTTTCGAAAATGGTGTAACTTTAGATGATGGATATAAATGTATGAGTGCAAAGCTTAAGGTTATAGAAAATTTAGAGGATTCATCTAGAGTAGAAGTTACAGTTCAAGAGGGGAAATATCATCAAGTAAAAAGAATGTTTGAAGCTAGAGGGAAAAAGGTTGTTTATTTAAAAAGAACTTCTTTTGGAAATCTTCCACTTGATGAAAGTTTAGAAGAAGGCGAATATAAAGAGCTTTCAGAAAGTGAATTAGCGGTACTTTACAAAAATTTTTAAAAATTTAAATAGTAATGATTGTAAAGGGAAAATTCATGTAGGAAAACTTGCAAAAAAAATATTAGATTACTTGCAATTTAAGTAAACATCTAATATAATAGTTGTGCGAGGATAAATAAAAGGAATAAATAGCCCCCTTTTTATTTATTGCTTATTGCTGAGACGCAACCTAGCCCCAAGGGTTGCGTTTTTTATTTGCAAAATAATGCAAGAAAAAATGCGTTTAGAATTAGTTATTGAAATAATATATTCAGTTTATATGAAGAGTTGATACTTTAAAGTATCAATTCTTTTTTTATACTATGATTTAAATAAATATTGTTATATTGATATAGCATATATAAGTATTTATTTAAAAGGCTTGCTCTAAAAACTGTTCCCCAAAGAATTAAAAATATACTTTCAATAAGTAAATTAAGTTTATTCTTAATATTATGTAATATTTTTCTAAAATAAATATGAACTGAGTTATTTTTTTTATAGTTGATGAATATACATATAAAGTTAAATTATATTTATTATGTTAATACTAGTAAGAGGGGGGGAAACAGTATGAGGAGAACTAAAAGCGTATTTTTATGTACACTTTTAGCAACATTAGCTTTTATGCCAGTTAAAGATAATATTATATTTGCTAAAGAAAAAGCTGGCGTTACTATTGATGTAGTGGAAGAAAAGAATAATTTGTTTAATGAAGAAATTATTTGGGAACCAGGAAATTTAGAAGAAAGCTCAATAAAAATATCTAATAATTTAAGTGAAGATATAGTTATAAAAACTCTAAATTTTCATGATGAAAAACTATTAGACTATGTAAATTCTTCATATATTGATGAGGGGGATGAAAGGTATAAATATTTTTTGGAAAATGCATTGATTACTGTAAAAGACAGTAGTGATCTGATTTTTCAAGGAACTCTTGAAGAGGTTTTTTTAGAAGGAAATATTAAATTAAAAGATGGAATAAATGTAGAGTCTAATAATAGTAAACTTATAGATTTAGAAGTAAAGATTTCTAATGACTTAGATAATAGAGGACAAGGCATACAAAATGCATTTAGTCTAAGTATTCAATATGAATATGAGGATGAAATAAATAATGGAAGTGGAAACTTACCAAATACAGGGGGCTTTAGCAATAACAATTTTATGGTTTTTGGAGTTCTAGCTTTAGGTATAGGAGCATCAATATTAAAGTTACCTCAAAAAAAGGAGGAGATTTAATATGAAAACTCTTAAGATGAGAAGAATAATTTCATTAGTATTAGCTATAGGAATAACAGGAGGTTTAGGAAGTGTAGCCTATTTTTCAGACAAAGAAAACGTAAACGGTGATTTAAAGTTAACTTTAGGAACATTAAGTTCTGAGGCTACAAAAACATTTAAAATAGAGAAAATGGACATAGAAGTTCCTGTTAGTGATACTTTTATAATAACTAATAATGGAACTTTAGATCAAAGGATGACATTAAATTTTAAAAATTCATCAATAGGAAATGATGGACTAGAGAAAATAAAGTATTCCTTAAGTTTTGAAAGTAGTGAAAATAGAAATATACAAGGATATGGAAATGGAGAAGAGACATTACTTTCACTATTTAATAAAAATATTCAATTATTAGATGCAGAGGGTAATGAAGTAGTTTTAAATGATGGTGAAGTTTTAACTGCTAAATTAACATTAAATATGCAAAGAGATATGCCAGAGAATTATTCTAATGCAGAATTTAAATTCGATTTAAATATAGGGTATGCTCAGGAAAATAGTAATTAGTAGAGGAGGAGTTTAAGTGATTAGTAAGAATAAAATTATAGCATTAATTTTAGGAGTTTCACTTGCTTCAAGTGCTACTTATGGAAGTTATGCTTATTTTAGTGGAGAGTATTCAGTAGAAAATACGGTTAAAATAGTTGAGTTAGATCCTAAGGAAAGTCCTTTTGAAATTTCAAAGATAAGCACTAGAGAAAACTCTCTTGTATTAGAGTTTTCTAAAAAAGTCTTCTACAGTGGAGAGGATATAAATAGTGATATTGTTGGAAGTGAAACTTTTTTAGATAATACTGAAATTTCAATAGAGGGAAAGGAAATTATAATAAGTAAAAAGGAGGGAGAATTTTTAATTCCTGTTGGAATAGAAAATAATTTGCCAAGTATAAAATTAAATAGTAATTTTGAAGATAGATTTGGCAAGGATTTAGAGGAAATAACTTTATACTTATATGAAGATTCTAATGGAAACATCACATGGAGTTTAACTAATGATCAAAATGGTAATAAAGAAAGTCAATCTAATAATGAGATTAAGGGAGATGAAGGGGTTAAACCTAATAGTGAGATTAAAGAGGAGGCTTTAGATCAACCTAATAATGAAGTTAAAGAAGAATCTTCAATAGAAAATTCTAATAATGAAGTTGAAAATATTGAGACTCCAAAAAGTGGAGATGAAAATACTACACCTGTAGAAGGAAAGAATTTATCTAAGGAAGAAAATTTAGAGCAAGAAAATATTAATGGAAATGATCTAAATAAATCTTTAGGAGAGGGAGAAATTTCAAATAATCTTACTAATATTAATTAAGAAAAAATATATGAGATAAATTAAAGAGGTAAATTTAAAAGATTATATTTAAAGTAAGAGTATTATATTTGAAATAAATGGTCACATTTTATAATGTGGCCATTTATTTTTTATTAATCATGTAAAAGAATAATATGTTTGATAGAATATAATATATAGATTTATATGGTATAATAAAGTTTAGTTTTATTGTAGGAAGAGGAGTGATCTAATGGATTTAAAAAGCTTGCTTAATAAAGAACAATATGAAGCAGCAACCACAATTGATGGTCAAGTACTTATATTAGCAGGAGCAGGTTCTGGTAAAACTAGAGTACTTACACACAGAATAGCATACATGATAGAAAATGATATAAAACCTTATAATATATTAGCAATAACATTTACAAATAAAGCGGCAGGGGAAATGAGAGAGAGAGTAAAATCTCTAGTTGATGAAGTGGCAAACAACATGTGGATATCAACATTTCATTCATCTTGCGTGAGAATTTTAAGAAGAGAAATAGATAAATTAGGGTATAGTAAAGACTTTACAATATATGATTCATCAGATCAGAAAACATTAATAAAACTTGTAATGAAAGAGCTTAATATTAATGAAAAAGAGATAACTGATTTAGAGATTTTAGGTACTATAGGAAAAGCAAAGGATAATATCCAAAGTGCACAAAGTTTTAAGAAAGAAAATGAAAGTAATTTTAGAAAAAATAAAATAGCAGATGCATATCTTTTATACCAAAAGAAATTAAAAGAAAATAATGCCCTAGATTTTGATGATTTAATAGTAAAAACTGTTGAGTTATTTAGAAAGCATAATGATGTATTAGAGTTTTATCAAAATAAGTTTAAATACATAATGATAGATGAGTATCAAGATACAAATAAAGCTCAATATGAATTTGCTAAGCTTTTAGCTGCAAAACACAAAAATATATGCGTAGTTGGTGATGATGACCAATGTATTTATGCTTGGAGAGGGGCAGATATAAGAAATATATTAAATTTTGAAAAGGATTATCCAGAGGCTAAAGTTGTTAAGCTTGAGCAAAACTATAGATCAAAAGGAAATATTTTAGAGGCTGCTAATAAAGTTATAAAAAATAATGCAGAGAGAAAATTTAAGATTTTAAGAACTGAGCAAGTAGAAGGAGAAAAAATAAGTATTCATAGAGCTTACTCAGATAAAATGGAGGCAGCTTTTGTTGTTTCAGAGATAGAAAAATTAAAAAGTGACAAAGGATATAAATATAAGGATTTTGCTATTCTTTACAGAACAAATGCACAGTCTCGTAATTTTGAGGAAGCCTTAAGAAGAGCAGGAATTCCATATAGAATTTTTGGAGGACTAAAATTCTATGATAGAAAAGAGATAAAAGATATTCTTGCATACTTAAAAATAATAGTAAATCCTAAAGATTCTATAAGTTTAAGAAGAATAATAAATGTTCCTAAAAGAAGCATTGGAGATACTACTGTAGAAAAACTTCAAAATCATGCAACTGAAATAGATGATACATTATACAATGTTTTATTAGATGTAGACTATGTGCCAGGATTAACAGCTAGAAGTATAAATCCTATTAAGAAGTTTACTGATATGATGGAAGAAATAATGGTTATGTCAGAGCAATTAAGTGTATCTCAATTAATTGAATATGTTTTAGAAAAAACAGGTTATTTAAAATCACTTAAAGATTCAAAGCTTATAGAGGATCAAAGTAGAATAGAAAACTTAGAAGAATTAGTTTCTGATGCTGTTGAATTTGAAAAGAGTAATGAAGAAGATAAATCATTATCAGCTTACTTAGAGAAGGTTGCTCTTGTTCAAGATATGGATGATTTAGAAGCAGAAGATAATTATGTAATGCTAATGACAGTTCACAGCTCAAAGGGACTAGAATTCCCAACAGTTTTCTTAGTTGGTATGGAAAATGGAATATTCCCAAATGCAGCTTGCTTTGAACATGATAATCAAATGGAAGAGGCTAGAAGACTTTGCTATGTTGGCATAACTAGAGCTGAGGAAAAATTATATATGACATCAGCCGAAACAAGAATGATATTTGGTAAAACAGTGGCTTATGGACAATCAGATTTTATATCAGAAATTCCAGCTAACATAAAAGACTATGTAAATATCAATGGTAAAAGTTCAAGTAACTCTTTCAAAAATAGTTCACAAACTTATGGAGAGACTAGAAAAACTTATAATCCTCACAGTATAAGAGGAGGGATGAGTCCTTCTAAAGCAAATGAATCCCTAAATAAGACTTTATCAAGAAAATCTTCAGGTAATGCAGGAATAGATGAATTAACTATGGGAAGAAAAGTTAAGCATCCTAAGTTTGGTGTAGGAACATTAATAACAAAGAGTAAAGTTGGAGATGACTATAAGCTTACAATTGCCTTTGATAGTCAAGGAGTTAAACATTTAATGTTTAGTTTTGCACCACTAGAGCTTCTTTAATATAGAAATTTACTTTAATAAGGAGTAGATGAGTAAGATGGATAAGAAAAAATTAATAGAAGAGTTAGTTGAAGAGTTAAATAAATATGCTTATGAATATTATGTTTTAGGAAATTCTTCAGTGACAGATAAAGATTATGATAAAAAATACTATGAATTAGTAGATTTAGAAAAGGAAACAGGATATAAATTACCCTATTCACCTACTCAAAGGGTTGGTGATGTAATTCTTCCTGAGTTTAAAAAATACACTCATAAAGCTAGACTTTGGAGTTTAGACAAAGCTCAAACTTTAGAGGAAATTAGAGAGTGGCATAATAGAAATGTTAAATTCCTTGAAGAATATAATAGAACTTCAGATGAAGAATTACCACCATTAAAATATATTTTAACTAAAAAGTTTGATGGATTAACAATTAATCTTTCCTATGATGAAAATGGAGTATTAGTTACTGGAGCAACTAGAGGAACTGGGGCTATTGGTGAAGATGTGACAGCTCAGGTTAAAACTATAAAATCAATTCCATTAAAAATTGATTGTCATGATTTTCTAGAAATTCATGGAGAGGCTATTATGACTACAGAAGCCTTTGAAAAATATAATAGTGAAGCAGAGACTCCTCTTAAGAATTTAAGAAATGGAGCAGCGGGAGCTTTAAGAAATTTAAATGTAGCAGAGACAGCTAAAAGAAATTTATCAGCTTTCTTCTATGATGTTGGATATAAGGAAGGAGCTCCCTTTAAAACTTATATGGAAATGTTAAATTTCATAAAAACTAAGGGATTTCCAATGGATGATTATATTAGGGAATGCACAACTTTAGATGAAATTCAAAAAGAAATTGATTATATAAGAGATATAAGATTTGATTTAAATTATGATATAGATGGATTAGTTATAGCTATAGATGATATAAGAACTAGAGAACTTTTAGGATACACAGTTAAATTTCCTAAATGGGCTATTGCATATAAATTTGAAGCACAGGAGGCTACAACTAAGCTTTTAGATGTTGAATGGAATGTAGGTAGAAGTGGAAGAGTATCTCCCACAGCTATCTTAGAACCAGTAGAGTTAGCTGGAGTTACTGTTAAGAGGGCTACATTAAACAATATGGATGATATAGCTAGAAAGGGAGTAAGATTAGGAGCTGAAGTATTTGTAAGAAGAAGCAATGATGTTATTCCAGAAATAATGGGAGTAGTTCCTGAAAGTTTAGAAGGTACAAAGGAAATTGAAGAACCAAAGGTATGTCCAGCTTGTGGAGCACATTTAGTTCATGAAGGAGTTCATATATATTGTGAAAACACTTTAGGATGTAAGCCTCAAATGGTTAAAACTATAGTTCACTTTGCTGGAAGAGAAGCTATGAACATAGCTGGTTTTTCAGAAAAAACAGCGGAGCAATTATTTGAAAAGCTTGATATAAGAGATATATCAGATCTTTATAAATTAGAATATGAAAAATTATTAGATTTAGATAAGTTTGGTCCAAAGAAAGCACAAAATCTTTTAGATGCCATAGAAAAAAGTAAAGATTGTACTTTAGAAGCATTTTTATATTCCTTAGGAATTCCTAATGTAGGAGTTAAAACTGCTAAGGATTTAGTAAAGAGATTTGAGTCTTTAGAAAACCTAGAGAAGGCTACTTTTGAAGAATTAGTATCTGTCCAAGATGTTGGAGATATAGTTGCTAGAAGTATAATAGAATTCTTTAAAGAGGAAAGAACTTTAAAAGTAATAAATGAATTATTATCTCTTGGAGTAAATCCTCATTATGAGAAAAAAGAAGTGTTAGAAAGTCCATTTATGGGAAAAACAGTAGTAGTAACTGGTACTTTAGAAAACTATTCTAGAACATCAATAAAAGAAAAATTAGAATCTTTAGGAGCAAAGGTTTCAGGAAGTGTAAGTAAAAAGACTGATTTTGTAATAGCAGGAGAAGCAGCAGGTTCAAAGTATGACAAAGCTAAATCTTTAGGTGTTACTATATTAAGTGAAGAAGAATTTGAAAATATGATATAAAAAAATAAAAGCTATGTGAGTAATTTCACATGGCTTTTATTTTTCCTCTATATTTGAGTTTTCTTTTATTTCCTCTGATATATTTGTATCCTCTTCTAATTTTGTATCAGTTTTAATATCTTTATCTAAAAGGTTTTCTTTTATTTCAGAATATGAAACTGAATCATCCATAGCATTTAAGTTATCAAATATTTTTTCCTTATTTCTTATTAGAGATATATTGTGTGCTATTTTTTCAAGTAAATAATTCTTATACTTTATTTGTCTGTAAGCTTTATTTGCAATTACAAAACTCCAGATTCCTAAAAATATCATTATTAACATGAAAAGTATAGCAACAACTTGAACTGCTAAGGTCATTTAATTTTACCTCCATATAAAATAATAAATAAATTATACCATAAGAATAGTTGAAAATAGTATTAAATAATTATTACATTAAAACATATAATTTTAGTAAGTGATAAATAAGGAGATAAGTATATGCTGAAATCTTTTTATGTTCTTATGAATTCAAAGAATATAGAAAAGTCATTAATGAAATTTAGGAAGATATCAATAAAAAAAGTAAGCCAAATAATAATTAAAGAGTGTATTAAAGAAAAATTAAATTATGAAATCATAGAAAAGAATAATAATGAATTTATAGTAGAAATAAGTTCTAGTAGAAAAAAGACTTTAATAGTATTTCATAAAGCATTGGTTGTAACAATTTATGATTACTATAAGTTTATACGTTTAATACAAGATAGAGAGATAGATAAGGGCGTATATATTACCACAGGAGTTTTTCAACAAGATGTTTATAACATGGCAGAAACAGATAGATTTATAAATAGAATAAAACTTCTAAATGGAAAAGACTTTGTTGTTAAGCAAAGGTGGATAAAGAGAAAGAAACATCATCATATTTCATACGACAAGTTAAGTTTTAAATCCTTATTTTAAGGGTAAAATAAGCATTTTTATATAAATTTTAATGAGTTTAAATTACTTTCTTATGTTTGATAAGATGTACAATCCTTTTACCATGTTATTAATAGTTTTTATAACTATATTTAGAAATAAATAAAAGAAATAATATCATTTATTTGATTTATTTCAACTTATATTTGTCAATAATTTAAAAGGAAAAGATTATTGAAGGAGATATTTACATGAAGAAAGTAATTTTATTTATATGTTTAATAATTTTATTAGTAGTTGGAGTAGGAAGGAGTTATGTGGATGTAACCCCTGTTTCTAATATGAACTTTGAATATAATGAAGGGATTATATATTCTCTTGAAAGTTTACCAGATACCATAAGGCCTAGTGAATCATTAAATAAAGGAGAAGAGGATTTAGTAAGCAATATATTTTCAGGATTAGTTGAGGTAAATGAAAAAGGAGAACCAATTCCAGACCTTGCTATGGGATGGAAGGTTAGTGATGATGGCTTAGAATATACATTTAAGATTAATGAAAAAAATAAGTGGAGTAATGGCACAGAAGTGACAGCAAAGGATTTTCAAATATTTTTTAGGGATTTATTAAGTCCAGATAATGAAGATTATACAAGTAATGAGTTATATAGTATTTACGGAGTTAAGGATTATAGAGAAGGGAAAATTGATTTTAGTGAAGTAGCAATAAGTAGTCCTGATGATTATACATTGGTTTTAAGAATGAATAATAAGGATGATGATTTACTTAAAAACTTAGCTAAACCTATATATAGGCTAAGAGATTTAAATGAACCATTAGATAATTATAAGAAAGATTTTAATGAAATATCATATACTGGGCCATATGTTATATATGATTTAACTAAGGATGGATTTATAAGATTAAAAGACAATCCTTATAATAGTAGCGAATTAGAAATAAAAGATATAGCTTTTAAGGAGAAAGACTCTGATGAAATTGAGTTAGCAGCTTTTAATCTAGAAAAAGTAGATATTTTAAAGAATCCTCCTATAATATATTCAGAGGATATAGGATTATATAAAGATTTAAGTAAATATAATAGTGATATTTTAAAGCTAATGATTGTAAATAGTGATAAAGCTGAAATGGCTCAGGGAATATCTAATATTATGCAAGTTTTAATTAGTGATAGTAATATATTAAAAAATAATTTAGGAGAACCATATATAAAAGTAATAAATAACAAAGAAGAAATTAACTCAATTAAAAAGGATGGAGATAAAGGAGATTATAAGATTAATGAATCAGAAAAAAATAATCTTAAAGAATCAGGTAAAAATACTTTGAAAAAGGTTCTTAATAATAATGAGGTAGTAAAAATAGTTGTAGGAAATAATGAAGAGGATAAAGCTTTAGCAAATGAGCTGAAAAAATTTTTAGACAAGGAGCTATCTATAAAGAGTATAGTAAAAATTCATGATGAGGGTATAGATGAAGTAATAAAAAGAGGAGAATTTAATATAGCTTTTGGTGAATTTAACTTAAATGAAAAAAACTCAGAAAGCTTAAAAAAGGAAGATATAGATAAAGAAGAGGGAGAAGTAGAGGATAAGAGTGAAGACGGGGAAAAAGAAACTGCTACTTCAGAAAAGCCTAATTTAAGTTTAGTTAGTTTATATTTTAAAAATGATGTTTGGTGTAAGTCGCCAAAGGTTAATTATTTATTTATTGATTCAAATGGAAATTTAATATTAAAATATAGCAGTTAAAATACTTATAAGTTTATATGAAAGTAAATTTGCACTCTAAGTATTAAAAAACTTTAGGGAAATTTATTTTTATATAAATAACTCTAAAGTATAACCTATATTTAATAAAAAACTTATAAATAGCACATTAGGAAAAGAAAGATTATAGAAGTTCCTAGAAAGCTATTTATAAGTTTTTAATTGTTTTATGAAGCATAAATTATTATAAATCAGTAGAATCAAGAATATTTTTCATTTTATCATCTAAATCCTCTTTTTTAGCTATTGAAGAATCACTATATTCAGATATTTCTCTAGTTAAGTTTGGGTTTGTTGGTGGTGGAGAAATTTCATCAACTTGATTTTCATTAGTTATAGAATTATAGTCTGATTCTCCAGCATCAGGTGGAACTATAGGAGTCTTAGAGTTAAAATTATTTAATTTAGGAAGTTTATTTATTTTTTGTACATTCTTTAAAGAGTCTATTTCTTCTACTAACATAGCATTTTTTTTCTCTTTAGGAGTATCAGTAATAAAATCTATATATTTATCAATAAAACTATTTATAAATACAAAGAATATAAACATATTTTTTGTACTATCAAAGGTAGTTTTATCTGAAGTGAAAATTGATTTTTTTGTAGAGTACTTTAGATTTTTTGTAAATATAGGTGCTAATCCTGTAAGTTCAGGGCTATTAGCATTAGTCATTCTAAACATTGATTCATCAATTAAATCATCAGGCTTTAAAGAGAACTTTTTATATCTTTCATGAGAATCTAAATTTGGAGCATCAGGGAAACTAGTTACTATTCCTGAGTTAACTATATAATTTTTATAGACCTTAGATATTATATTCTCTCTTTTATCTGAGGAATCCTCATCTAAATCAAAGGACATTAAAAGATTAGTTAAATATAAGCATATTTCCATATTAGAATATTTATACTCTTTTTTATCTGTTCCTTTTAGGATTATTCCCTTTTCATCATTAAACATATTACAGAAAAGCTCAATTAAGTCTAAGTAAGCATCTTTAAATATAAGTATGTTTGTATTCTTATAGCTTAAATACATATTTAAGGCTAGTAGAGAAGTGGTTTCAAGATTAGAAAATGTGCTATTTGATTCATAATATTTGTTTAATATGAAATCAGACAAATCTAAAACTAATAATCTACAATCTTCATTATCTGAATATAGAAGCATGTTATTTAAGCAATAGTCTATTTTGCAACATTCATCTAAGGAAAGTGAGTATAATTCTTCTTTGAAATTAACAAACATGTTTAATATTTGAAGTGCAAAATCTTCATAGGTTTTGCTATCAGAATCTTCAGGGGCTACCTTACTATACATATAGTAAGCTAACATCATTAAAGCTTGATCTGAGTAAGACATTTCATCTTCTTTTTCACTTATATTTAAGCCAGATTTAGAAGAAGACTCATCATTTTTTTTGTTTACAAAAAAGCCTTCTGGATTTCTTAAATAGGTATAGTAAAATTCCAGTTGAAGCTTACTTAAATTTTTATAAAAGGTAGCTCTTTTATAAAGTGCACTATTAATATTTTTAAATTTTTCATAGTAAGAACAAAGTCTTAAAAGAGAAAGGGTCATTAATGCATTAGATGAAACTGGAATATCTTTTTTAAAGGTGGTATCATCCCAAGTTTTTGAATACTTAGAAGAATAAATATTAGGCTTTGCTTTTTTATATATACAAATTAATGGGGTATTATTTTTAAAGAATGATATCTCATCTTTTTTAAAATTTTCTTTAAGATTTTTGTAATTTGTAGATATTCCACACCTAGATTCAAGTACTATATGATTTACTGATTCTTTTGAAAGAAAAAGTAATTGTGATGCCATCTCTTCTTTAGAAAGAGAATTAGCTTTGAAGAATGAACCTATATACTTCAAATAATTCACCTCATGATATTATTTCTTATATATATTAATATGAATTTTTATTATAAATATTACCTAGTGAGTACATAATACTTTTAGGTGAAATAAAGGTTTGGAGGGCTTTTTATAGACATAATTTTTATATATAATCCATGTTGATAAAGGATAAAATAACCAATATACTATTCTTATAATTAGTGTTTTGAAAATAAATTAAGGTAAGGAGATATTGAATGAGAAGTAGTGGAAGAAAAAAAGAACAGATAAGACCAGTTAAAATAACAAGAAACTTTACTAAATATGCAGAAGGCTCTGTATTAATAGAAGTTGGGGATACTAAAGTATTATGTACTGCTTCAATAGAAGAAAAAGTTCCACCTTTTTTAAAGGGTTCTGGAGAGGGGTGGATAACTGCTGAATATAACATGATTCCAAGAAGTACTCAAAGTAGAAAACAAAGAGATATAAATAAACTTAAAATAGATGGAAGAACAATGGAAATACAAAGACTTATAGGGAGAGCTCTTAGATCAGCTGTAGATATGAAAGCTTTAGGAGAAAAAACTATTTGGATAGACTGTGATGTTCTTCAAGCTGATGGGGGAACTAGAACGACTTCTATTACAGGCTCATTTGTAGCGCTAGTTGATGCTGTAAATAAACTTCATCAAAAGAAACCTTTTAATGTTTATCCTATAAGACATTTTGTCAGCGCAGTAAGTATTGGAATAGTAGGAGAAGAGAAAGTATTAGACTTATGCTATGAAGAAGACCATGTAGCTAAAGTAGATATGAATGTTGTAATGACAGAAGAGGGAGAATTTATAGAAATTCAAGGTACTGGAGAGATTGGACCTTTTTCAAGAAAAGAATTAGATGAATTATTAAATCTTGCTGAAAAAGGAGCGAAACAAATGATACAAGCACAAAAAAATGCTTTAAAGACAGATTCTTTATGGATCGGAACAGGGAGAGAGTAAAATGAAAAAATTTATACTAGCAAGTAATAATGCACATAAGGTAAAAGAAATAAAAGAAATATTAAAAGATTTTAATTTGAACATATTATCTTTAAATGAAGCAGGAATAGATATAGATGTTGAAGAGGATGGAAAAACATTTGAAGAAAATTCTTTTAAGAAAGCTAATGAAATAAGAAAGTATTTACTTAGCAGAGGTGAAAGTGATTTTATTGTAATGGCTGATGATTCAGGACTAGAAGTAGATTATTTAAATGGAGCACCAGGTATATATTCTGCTAGATATGCAGGAGAGCATGGAAATGATTCTAAAAATAATGAAAAATTATTAGAGGAATTAAAAAATGTTAAAGATGATGAAAGAAAAGCTAATTTTATATGTGTAATAGTTGCAGTTACAGATAAAGGAGAAAAAATAGTAGCAGAGGGAAAAAGTTATGGAGTAATTTTAGAAGCTTTAAGTGGAAATGAAGGCTTTGGATATGATCCTTTATTTTTCGTACCAGAATACAAAAAAACTTTCGCAGAAATGACTTCAGATGAAAAGAATGCTATTAGCCATAGGGGAAGAGCTTTAGAAAAACTAAAGGATAATTTAAAAGGGATACTTAAATAGGAGGAGAAGAAATGAAAGTAGCTATAGTCAGTGATACACATGGAGTTACTCATGTTATTGAATATATAAAAACTTTACTAAATGATTCAGATGTTCTTATACATTTAGGAGATAATATAAATGATGTTAAGTTATTAAGTGAAAGTTTTAAGGGGAAGGTATATTCTGTTGTAGGAAACTGTGACTATGAAAGAAATGGGCAAGTTGAGCAAGTTATTGAAATTGAAGGCAAAAAATTTCTAATAACTCATGGTCATAAATATACAGTTAAGTATGGATTAGATAAAATTTACTATAGAGGACTTGAATTAGGGGTAGATGGAGTAATTTTTGGTCATACTCATAGAAAAGTAGCCTTAAAAGAGGGAAATATGTGGATAATAAATCCTGGTAGTCCATCAATACCTAAAGATGGAGAGGCAAGTATAGCTTTTATGAATGTAGATTCTGAAAATATAGAAGTAAGATTTTTTTCTATTTAATTAGAATTAAATTAAAAAATAAGTGTTAATACATAAAAAAAGCCTATGTATTAGCACTTTTTTTAAAAAGAAAATATAGATTTTATCAGGGTTTCAGAGGATTCGATAAATTTTTCTAAAAAAACTTTAAAAAAAGTGTTGACATAATAATAACTATACTGTAGAATAACTATTGTCGTCGCGAGAGAGTGGCGGTGAAACAAAGCCTTCGGGGTGTGGCGCAGATGGGAGCGCGCGTGGTTTGGGACCATGAGGTCGCAGGTTCGATCCCTGTCACCCCGACCATTATGCGGGTGTAGTTCAATGGTAGAACACCAGCCTTCCAAGCTGGATACCCGGGTTCGATTCCCGGTACCCGCTCCACAAAATGTTTCAAAAGTTAAGCAAAAAAGTGCTTGACAAAACATTTAAAACTAATTAAAATAAATTTTGTTTTCAATGTGTATCTTTAGCTCAGCTGGATAGAGCAACGGCCTTCTAAGCCGTGGGTCAGGGGTTCGAATCCCTTAAGGTACACCATATGGTGGGCGTAGTTCAGTTGGTAGAGCACCAGATTGTGGCTCTGGGTGTCGCGAGTTCGAGTCTCGTCGCTCACCCCATATTGGGATATCGCCAAGCGGTAAGGCAACGGACTTTGACTCCGTCATTCGCAGGTTCGAATCCTGCTATCCCAGCCAAAATGTGATTTGCTAGCTCAGTCGGTAGAGCACGTGACTTTTAATCACGGTGTCCAGGGTTCGATTCCCTGGCAGATCACCA